>ENA-OQNO01000001-OQNO01000001.1-human-gut-metagenome-genome-assembly--contig:-NODE-1-length-552134-cov-35.035295_pt1 | contig 552134 bp, 425 predicted proteins | sample MGYA00242629_ERZ504880 | MGnify/ENA primary metagenome ERZ504880 (study PRJEB26092, sample SAMD00036377) | human gut metagenome | host: Homo sapiens | study: EMG produced TPA metagenomics assembly of... | reverse complement strand
CCGGTTTGCCTGCTGTGGGTGACGGCTTGTTCCATTTATGGACAAGCGGTCATACACGGCTTTCCGCTTCCGGCTCAAAAGAACAGCGAAAAAGAAAAATCATCTGAAAAGCCGTAAAAGCACCTCTTTGGCATAAGTTCAAAAGAAATGGGCCTTGCCTCATCAGTCTAAACTGTTGTTTAGGCGTGAGGAAAAGCCCTTTTCTCCGCTTATGCAGTAGGCGGCACACGTTCGTTCAAAATTCTTTTGGGCGATGGTGTGCCGACGAATAAAGCCGCTTTTACGGAAAAACTTGTATGAGATAGAAAAAATCAGGGAGATTCATATCAAAATCTCCCGTTTTATTGTTACTTTTGCATACGAAGAGTTCTTTGAAGGTTACGCAACGCGCAGAAGGATAATGCAGCAGATAACTAACTAAATCGTAACCTATTACTATCATGATCAATTAACATACGCTCATTTCCAATAAAATACACTCTTTTTGTAACTTCATTAAATAAAGCTATGTGTTTCGATAATACTGTTTAAGTCGTTAAGACAAATATGCCCCACTGATAAATTTTATCTTTCTCTCTTATCTTTCCTTTCTTTTTTTGGCTTTTTTATGTTAATAGATAATCCAATGAGGAATGTAATAGCCGTTGCCATTACATTGACGGCTATGCCTTATTTGTATAAAGGAAAGATAATTAACTATTTATTTATAGTGTTTATAGCGTTCTTGTTTCATTATTCTGCAATTTTTATGTTGTTGATATATCCAATCGTTAGAAGTAGTATTAGTAATAAAAAATGGTTTTTTGTTTATATATTCGTAAATGTTATTTTTGTAAAACCAGATATATTATTTCAAATAGCGGATTTTGTACTTGTGCCATTCCCTTTTTTATCTTGGAAGGTTGATTCGTATATGGATCAGTTGGATACGGTCGCAAAAGGGAAGTTGTTTTCTTTAGGATTATTAGTTCATTTAGTTTTCTTTATATTGATCTTGAACTCAAGGAAAGTAATTGAAATGATTCCAAATGGAAAATATATTTTCAATTTGGCTGTTTTGTTTCCTATTGTATTTAGAATGGGGTTAACTTCTTTAGTGTTTTCTCGTTTTCAACTATATCTATCATTATTTTATGTGGTTGCCATTTCTTGTACGGTTAGCCTTTTTGATATAAAATCAAGAATCTTTTATAAAATATATGTTATTACTATTTCTGTGTGTTCTTGCTATCAGATAGTAACATCAGATTATAGATATATTCCATATACAAACTATTTTGTAGAAAAGATGTTTGGAAAGGAATATTTATATGATGAAAGGTCTAATTATAATAAAATATATAGTCCATATAAAGATAAAATTGTATTTGAAAAATGAAACAAATTTTATATTTAATGCATGTTCCATGGGGATGGATAAAGCAAAGACCTCACTTTTTTGCGGAATATTTGGCAAAGGATTTAATTGTTGATGTGTACTATAAAAAAGCTATATTAGTATCTAAGAAGAACCAGTTAACTCTTCAACAAGAAAATTCAACTTTATCAATTAATGGTTTTAGACAAATTGCTTTTGATAAAATACCTGGAATTAAACATTTAAAGTTGAATTTCTTGAATGACTTTTTGCTCTATTGGCAATTGCCTGATTTTAAGCAATACGATTATGTTTGGTTTACTTGTCCATCTATATATCCGCTATTTAAAAACAGACTTTCGGCTTGTAATAAAGTTATTTACGACTGCATGGACGATGTTGTAGAATTTCCCTTTTGCAAGAACAATTTATTCCTAAAGAAGAGAATGATTATTGCCGAGCGGGAATTGATGGAAAGAGCAGATAAGATTTTCTGTTCATCTAATTATCTGAAAGATAAAATAACTAGTAGGGTAAAATTGGATAAAGAAGTCATAGAGTTGAATAATGCGATTGAATTACCTCAAGTGTTATTAGGAACATCCTTGCCTAATAGTGTGATATCTAGCCTTACTTTATTGGAAAAATACCCCCATTCTTTGCTGTATGTGGGGACAATTTCAGAATGGTTTGATTTTGAATTATTATTAGACGCCTTAAATAAATATGAAAAGTTGCATTTGATGTTGGTAGGTCCGTCAGATATAGCTGTTCCTATGCATCCGAAAATTCATTATTTAGGAACAGTGGAGCGTACTTATATATTTTTGTTGATGAAAAAGGCTTGGTGTTTGACAATGCCTTTTAAAGTTAATGAGTTGATTCGTTCTGTCAATCCTGTAAAGTTGTATGAATATATATATATGGGTAAACATATTGTTGCTCCTGAGTATGGAGAAACTTTAAAGTTTGCTCAATATGTGCACCTTTATAAATCAAAGAAAGATTTCTTTACCATTATAGATAATATCTTTACAATTAAAGAATTAGATCCTAATAGAGTTAAATCAATGCGATTGTTTGCTGAAAATAACACTTGGAGTAATAGATATAAAATAATACGAAAGAATTTGTATATATGATTTCAGTTTGTATGGCTACCTATAATGGTGAAAGGTATATAAAAGAACAAGTAGATAGCATCTTATGTCAATTATCTGAAGAAGATGAATTGGTAATATCTGATGATCACTCAAAGGATTCTACACGTGATATTATAAAATCATATAATGATGATAGAATAAAACTGTTCCTTAATGAGTTACCAAAAGGTGTCACTCATAATTTTGAAAATGCCCTTTTACACTCCAGTGGTGATATCATATTTCTAGCTGATCAAGATGATGTTTGGCTACCGAATAAGATTAAGGAATTAAGAGACTTTCTTATTCAAGGTAATTATGATATGGTTACTGGAAATTGTGCTTTGACCGATTCTGAATTGAATATAACTCAAGCTATGTTTTATATAAAACAATCACCATTAAATAAGAGTGTTTGTGGAAACTGGATGAAAAACTTGTGGCTAGGTAGTTGTATGGCTTTTCGTCGTAAAGTTCTTGAAGCAACTTTGCCTTTTCCTGATAAAGTGGTGGCTCATGATTTATGGATTGCGCTGTACGGTCAGATCCATTTTAGGTGTGGGTATTATCCTAAAGTATTACAATTATACAGGCGGCATGATAATACAGTTTCTTTCGCTGGTAGTAAGAGTACTAATAAGTTATCATATAAAATAAATTATAGATTATATTTAGCTTATTGGTTAATTATGAGAAGTTTAATGAAAAATAAGAAATATGAATATCTATTTCATCAATCCCCCTTTCAAAGCTGAGTATGGAAAATTCTCTCGTGAGTCCCGTAGTCCAGCAATTACGAAAAGTGGGGCTTTATATTATCCTCTATGGCTGATTTATGCGGCTTTGTATTCAAGCAAACAGGGACATAATGTCTCTTTTTTGGATGCTCCAGCTAAACAGTTAAATGAGGAACAGTCTTTAAACATTATTCGGAAGACGGATAATGAGCATTCATTGTTTGTTTTAGATACAAGTACGCCTTCCATTAAAAGTGACGTTGCTTTTGCCGGGAAGCTGAAGGCATTGTATCCTCACTCGTTTGTCGTGCTTGTGGGGACTCATCCTTCGGCTTGCGCAGAAGAGACGTTGGGTTATTCGGATGCGGTGGATGCGGTCGCTATTGGAGAATATGATTGTATCGTGAATGAGCTAGCGAATGTTCTGGACGCAGGAAAGGATCTGCGGGAGGTTCGAGGGCTTTGTTTTTGGGACGGGAAGGAGTTTGTACGAACCGCGCCTATGCCACCGATGAAGAATTTGGATGATCTTCCTTTTGCCTCACAATTTATCAAGGAACATTTAAATGAGAGGGATTACTTTTTCGCTGCTGCCACATATCCCTCTATCCAGATATTTACCGGGCGTGGATGTCCCTTTCGTTGTAATTTCTGTGTCTATCCGCAAACGATGCATGGGCATGCTTTTCGGGCACGATCCGCAGAGAATGTGGTGGCCGAGTTCGAATACATTGCCGCTAATTTCCCAGATGTGAAAGAGGTAGTAATCGAAGATGATACATTTACAGCCAATAAGAAGCGAGTATTGGACATTTGTCGTTTGTTAGTGGAAAAGAAATTGAATAAACGGCTGAAATGGTTATGTAATGCTCGTGTGGACCTTGATTTGGAAACGATGTTGGCTATGAAAAAGGCCGGATGTCGTTTGATTATTCCGGGTATAGAGAGTGGTAGCCAACAGATATTGGATAACATCAAGAAAGGAACGAAGGTGGAATATTTCTATCAGTATGTTGCCAACGCTAAAAAGGCGGGTTTGTTAATACATGCTTGTTATATGGTCGGTAACCAAGGCGAAACCCGGGAAACCATGGAAGAGACTCTTCGGTTAGCGTTAAGGTTGAATACGGATACCGCCCAGTTTTTCCCGTTGATACCTTATCCCGGTACGGAGGCTTATCAGTGGGCGAGGGAAAATAACTATATAGAGACGGATTATGAGAAGTATTGTTTGCCGGATGGTACACATAACACCGTATTGTCTTTACCGGATCTTTCCGCAGGGGAAATGGTTGATTTCTGTAATAGGGCACGGAAGAAATATTATTTACGTGCCAGTTACATTTTACACAGGCTGAGAGTCGGTTTGCGTAATCCTTCAGACTTGAAACGTTCGCTTAAGGCATTCGCTAAGTTGAAACGTTATTTATTTAAATAATCATTTGTATTTAACGTGTTGCCTCTTGTATCCATTATAACCCCGTGTTATAATGCGGCTCCTTTTATATCCCAAGCGATTGAGTCCGTATTGGCTCAATCGTTTGGGGATTGGGAGATGATTATTGTGGATGATTGTTCTAGTGATGATTCACTCTCAATCATTCAAAAGTATGCGAGAATAGATTCCCGTATTCGATATTTACGGACGGATAAACCATCCGGTTCGCCTACGTTACCCCGTAATATGGGAATAAAGGAAGCGAAAGGACGGTATATTGCTTTCTTGGATAGCGATGATATATGGTTACCGAATAAGCTAAGCGATCAGTTAAAAGTCTTTGAGAAATCTGAGGTCGCTATTGTTTTCTCTAACTATGAGAAAGTAAGTCTAGGCGGAGAGCGATGCGGGCGTGAGGTAATAGCTCCTTGTGAGGTTGATTATCCTTTGTTATTGAAAGGGAATTGTATAGGATGCTTGACAGCCATGTATGATTCAGCCTTGACGGGAAAGATATTTTTCAAGGAAATTGGGCATGAGGATTATGTATGTTGGCTTTCTATCTTAAAGCAAGGGTATAAAGCGCAGAACACAAATACGGTGACGGCTCTTTACCGAGTTAGTGACCATTCGGTCTCTTCGAATAAATTAAAAGCCATGCGTTGGCAGTGGAACATTTTGAGAAATGAGATGGATTTGCCGGTGTATAAGGCTGTTTATTATTTTATTCATTATGCGATTAGAGCTTTTGCTAAGGCTATGAGGTGATCTTACTCAGTGAAATATTTGTATGCCTTAGATCTAGTGCTTACTCATAGACAAACTGTCTTGTAAAATAGAGGGCGATATTCTACTTCCAGCTTATGGAAAGTAAAATATCGCCCTCTATTAGTGTAGAAAAAATTGAGTATTTCATAGAATGAAAACTATAATCGGAGACTTGTTCCGGAAAAAAGTTCTATCTTTGTTTAACAACAGGTGTGGTAAGAAAAAAGGTTATGACGACTATGCGTAAATTACCGATAGGAATACAGAGTTTCGAAAATATTCGGAATGAGAACTATTTATATGTGGATAAGACCGCCTTGATTTACCAATTGGTGACGAAAGGTAAGCCTTACTTTCTGAGTCGTCCTCGCCGTTTTGGGAAAAGTTTATTGATATCTACGTTAGAAGCCTATTTCCAAGGGAAAAAAGAACTGTTTAAAGGATTGGCTATCGATCAGCTAGAGCAGGATTGGAATGTTTATCCGGTATTGTATTTCAGTGATTTGAACCAACTCAATGATATAAGTTTAGACTATGACTATGCGACCCTTTGCGGGATTACCCATGCGGAGTTGGTCGATAATCTAACACCGGAATTAGGAATGCGAGGGGAAAGATTAGGGGTGTCTTTATGTTAAATCCCATCCGTATGTGGGCGAGTTTTAGTATATTTGTGTTGACTTTAAATGTAAATAGATTATATGGAAAAACAAAAACAACAACCCCAGCGGTTGCAATCATTGGATGCCCTTAGGGGTTTTGACATGCTCTTTATTATGGGCGGTGCTTCTTTATTTGTCTCTTTGGCGACATTGTTTCCGAATCCTTTTTTTCAGGCGATAGCCGGGCAGATGGAACATGTGGAATGGAACGGATTGGCGCATCACGACACGATCTTCCCATTGTTCCTCTTTATTACGGGTATCTCGTTTCCGTTCTCACTAGAGAAGCAACGAGGAAAAGGTATGACGGAAGGGGCGATTTATAAGAGGATCGTCCGTCGGGGGATTACCTTGGTTTTCTTGGGATTGGTATATAACGGACTATTGTCGTTTGAATTTGACCACCTGCGTTGCGCAAGCGTGCTGGCGCGTATTGGGTTGGGATGGATGTTTGCGGCCTTGTTGTTTGTCCGTTTCGGTTGGAAAGTGCGTGCGGGGATAACGGTTCTTATCTTGGTTGGCTATTGGCTGGCGATGGCTTTTGTGCCTGTGCCGGACGCCGGTGGAGCGGGGCCGTTCACGCTCGAGGGAAACTTGGTAGGGTATATTGACCGCCTGTTTCTTCCCGGACGTTTGCACGAGACTGTTTTTGATCCGGAGGGTTTATTCTCCACCGTCCCCGCAATTGCCACGGCAATGTTGGGTATGTTCACCGGTGAATGGATTAAGTTACGGAAAGAGGGGCTGACCGACCGAAAGAAAGTGCTTTGTTTAGTAGGAGCGGGAGCTGTATTGTTGATCGTCGGCTTGTTATGGAGCTTGGTCTTCCCGATCAACAAGAAGCTATGGACAAGTTCCTTTGTCTGTGTGGTAGGTGCTTATTCCGTTTGGATGTTTGCTTTGTTCTTCTATATCATAGATGTATTGGGGTGGCGTAAATGGACCTTGTTTTTTACCGTGATCGGCATGAACTCTATTACGATCTATTTGGCGCAGCGTTTCATCCGTTTCTCCTATACTTCCGAGGCTATATTCGGAGGGTTGGCGAAGTTGATGCCCGAGACCGCCCAGCCTTTGGTTAGCGCTATCGCATATATCGCTGTTTGTTGGGGATTCTTGTATTTCTTATATCGCCAACGTATTTTCTTGAAAGTATAATAAACGGATGGAGAAGAAGAAATTAAATCGGTTGGAGTCATTGGACGTACTCCGTGGCTTCGACCTTTTTTGCTTAGTGGTGTTGGAGATGGTGTTGCATCCGCTGGCCCATGCGATTGATATGCCTTGGTTTAATTCTTTTATGTGGGGATTCTCGCATGTGGAATGGGAGGGATTTTCTACGTGGGATCTCGTGATGCCCTTATTTTTATTCATGGCGGGAGTTTCCATGCCTTTCTCTTTGTCTCGTTATAAGGATATGCCCGATAAGATGGCGGTATATCGGCGGATCGGGAAACGGGTGCTACTGCTTTGGGTCTTCGGTATGATGTGCCAAGGTAATTTATTGGCTTTGGACCCGGACCGGGTTTATTTGTATTCAAATACTTTGCAGTCGATCGCTATGGGGTATTTGATTGCTTCTTTGTTATTCTTGCATGTAAGGATACGGGTACAGATCGGTATAGCGGCGGCTCTTTTATTAATCTTTTGGGGAGCGATGGAGTTTATTACAGTCGGTAACTATGGGGGAGGTTCGTACACACCGGATAGTAATTTGGCCGAATGGATCGACCGCACCGTACTGGGACGTTTCCGGGATGGGGCGACGGTGGAGAACGGGGAGGTGATCTTCGCTACTTGGTATCGTTATACATGGATACTGAGCAGCTTGAATTTCGGGGTAACCGTGTTGACCGGGTTGTTCGCCGGATATATCCTAAAGAACAAATTATATTCCGAGCGGCTCAAATTACGGATGTTATTCGGAATAGGTCTGGGTATGGTTATTACCGGATGGCTTTGGGGGATCGAGCTTCCCGTTATTAAGAAACTGTGGACCAGTTCGATGGTATTGGTGAGCAGTGGGTTCTGTTTCTTGCTTATGGGGTTGTTCTATTATTGGATCGACTATAAAGGGCATCGAAAGTATACGACTTGGCTGAAAGTGTATGGCATGAATTCAATACTGGCTTATATGCTTACTAATGTGGTAAGTTTCAGGTGTATCGGCGAATCCTTGTTTTTCGGAACCCAGCAATATTTAGGAAATTATTATCCGATGCTCATTGCCATGTGCAATGTATCGGTAATTTATGTACTTTTGTATGCGTTTTATAAACATAATATTTTCCTTAAAGTATAGAAACAAGAAAACTTAGATCGAAGAAAGATGGAATCAATCAAACAAATATACCGGATTGGTCATGGCCCTTCAAGCAGTCATACCATGGGGCCGATGCGTGCGGCACAAATGTTCTTGGAACGTAACCGGGGCGCTGTTCGTTTTAACGTAACCTTATATGGTAGCCTAGCGGCTACGGGAAAAGGCCATATGACGGATGCCGCTATTCTTGAGGTATTACAGCCGGTAGCGAAGACAAATATTACTTGGGAACCCAAGACTTTCTTGCCGTTTCACCCGAACGGGATGTTGTTCGAGTCGTATAATGAGAGTGGCGAGGAGCTGGATACGTGGACCGTATATAGTATCGGCGGCGGTACCTTGGCGAACGAGTCTTTCAATGAGTTGAGGACGGAGCAAGTATACGATATGCATACGATCAAGGAGATACAGGCTTGGTGTGAGAAGACTGGCCATTCCTATTGGGAATATGTCGAGCAGCACGAAGGCCCTTCTATCTGGGATTATCTGGCTGAGGTATGGGAAGTGATGCAGGATGCGGTTCGTCGTGGTCTGGAAGCGGAAGGCATCTTGCCGGGAGGTTTGGGCATTCGTCGTAAGGCTTCCGATTATATGATTCGTGCGAAAGGCTATGGCAGCAGTATCAAGAGCCGGGGAATGGTGTATGCCTATGCCTTGGCGGTGTCAGAGGAGAACGCGTGCGGTGGGAAGATCGTGACCGCTCCGACTTGTGGTTCTTGCGGTGTAATGCCTGCGGTCCTTTATCACTTGAAGGAGACGCGTGAGTTCCGTGATTCCCGTATATTGCGTGCGTTGGCTACGGCAGGCTTGTTTGGAAATGTGGTGCGTACGAATGCCTCCGTATCGGGGGCAGAGGTAGGTTGCCAAGGTGAGGTTGGCGTGGCTTGCGCTATGGCTGCCGCTGCCGCCAGTCAGTTGTTTGGTGGTACGCCCGCACAGATCGAGTATGCCGCCGAGATGGGATTGGAGCATCACTTGGGATTGACTTGCGATCCTGTTTGTGGCTTGGTACAAATCCCTTGTATCGAGCGAAACGCTTTTGCCGCCGCCCGTGCACTTGACGCGAATACGTTCTCGAACTTCTCCGACGGAAAACACCGGGTAAGTTTTGATCAGGTGGTTGAGGTGATGCGCCAGACTGGTAATGATTTGCCCAGTCTTTATAAGGAGACCTCGGAAGGTGGTTTGGCGAAGAACATGGAGAACTCGAATAATTAAAAGATACTATTTGATTTACTAATAAATAATCTACTATTGATGATAAACGGAAAGAAAAGCCTGTTTTACACGGTATTGATGGCCGGTGCCTTGATGTCCTGCGGGGGCCCTAAACAGGCTCCAAGCGAAGAGGTAGCGAAGAGTGGTAATCCTGTATTCGAGGGTTGGTACGCCGATCCGGAGGGAATTATTTACGGGGATACCTATTGGATTTACCCGACTACGAGTGATTTATATGAGAAGCAAACCTTCTTCGATTGCTTCTCTTCCAAGGATTTGGTGAATTGGACCAAGCATACCGCTATCTTGGATACGGCAGAGGTGAAATGGGCGAAGATCGCTATGTGGGCTCCTTCAGTAATCAACAAGGACGGTAAGTATTATCTTTTCTTTGGGGCGAATGACGTGCACGAGGGAGAGATCGGAGGTATCGGTGTTGCCGTGAGCGATCGTCCGGAAGGGCCTTATAAGGATTTGCTGGGTAAGCCGCTGATCAACGAGATCGTGAATGGGGCGCAGCCGATCGACCAGTTTGTTTTCCACGACGCTGACAATGATGAGTATTATATGTATTACGGTGGTTGGAAGCACTGCAACATGGTACGCTTGAATAAAGACTTTACCGGACTTATACCGTTTGAGGACGGAACGATTTATAAAGAGGTAACTCCCAAGGATTACGTGGAAGGCCCGTTTATGTTTAAGAAGAATGGTAAATATTACTTCATGTGGAGTGAGGGTGGCTGGACCGGACCGGATTACAAGGTCGCTTACGCCATCTCCGATTCTCCTTTTGGCCCGTTCAATCGTATTGGGGAGGTCTTGCGGCAAAATTTCGATATGGCAAACGGAGCGGGTCACCACTCGATCATGCATGTGCCGAATTCGGAAGATTACTACATCGTGTACCATCGCCGGCCGGCCGGGGTCAAGACACGTGACCACCGGGAGACTTGTATCGAGAAGATGACGTTCAACGAGGAGGGATTGATCAATCCCGTGGAGATTACGACCGAAGGAGTTGAGGCTCGCACGATCCAATAATTACTTCCGATAGAAATGAAAGGCGGGTTCGAAGGGAATCCGCCTTCCTCTCGAAAGGAATCGTATTTCCTCTCGAATGAAAAAAAGAAGGATTACATAGCAAGAAAACTTAGGTTTTACTTGCTATGTAATTTTTTTATACTACTTTTGACGCATGTGTCAAACAATAATGACAAACAATGGTGACAAAACAAAAAATAACATTTTATTATGGAAGCGAAAGATATGAATGAGATGGAGCCTCGCATCATAGAAGCGGCGAAGCGAGTGTTTGTCCGAAAGGGGTACGAGGCGGCTACTATGAGTGACGTGGCGGCAGAAGTGGGTATTGGCAGGACGGCCTTACATTATTATTATAGGACGAAAGAGATTCTGTTCGACGCTATTTTCGGGCAATTGCTTTCTTCATTGTTGCCGAACATCGATCGGGTTTTGGATGAGAAGAGTACGATGCTGGAGAAAATGCCGGTGATCGTTGATCTGTATATGGGAATTGTTCGTGCGAACCCGATGTTCCCGAATTTTGTGGTGGGCGAGTTAAACAGAGATCCGGAACGTTTATTCCAGACCGTGCTGAAAGATCCGAAAAAAATACAGCCCATCTTGCGTCTTCGTCGTCAGATAGAGGAGGAGATGGACAAGGGGCTTCTACGGAAGATGCCGGTCATAGATTTAGTTTCGACCTTGGTGAGCCTAGTGGTCTTCCCGTTGTTGATCCGCAAGCCACTAGCGGCGGCTTTTTTGGATAACGATATGGGTCGGTTTGAGGAATATATGGATAGGCGCAGGGATTTGATCGTCGAGGTAATAACACAGCTGATGGTCCCGGATGCCAGATGATGGATTTGTTCAATTTAATAAACATATCATAGAGTATATGAGAGGTGTATATGTATTATTGTTAATTAGCCTGTTGGGTTATACCGGAAGGGTTAGCGGACAGGAATCGGTCACGATCACCCAATGTTACGAATGGGCGAGGGCGAATTATCCACAGATTCATCAAATGGGTTTGATCGATCAGACGGAGCGTTATAGCTTGAGCAATGTGGGCAAGGCTTGGCTTCCCCAGCTCTCGGTAAGCGGTAAGGCAAGCTATCAGAGCGACGTGACGAAGTTGCCTTTGGATGGCGATAAGATCTCCTCGCTTCTTCCCGGCTTTGAGATCCCTAGCTTGAGCAAGGATCAGTATCAAGTCGTGGCGCAGGTGGACCAGACGATTTGGGACGGCGGTAGCACCCGTTCGGCCCGTGCCTTGACTCGTGCCGAGGCGATCGCCAACCGGGAGCAATTGGAAAGTGAGTTGTATGCGCTGAACGACCGGGTGAATCAAATCTACTTCGGTTGCCTGCTGCAAGACGAGTTGATACGTCAGAACGCTTTGCTCCAAAAGGAGTTGCAGGTCAATATCGAGCGTATCGAGGCGATGATGGAGAATGGCGTGGCGAATCAATCGGATCTGGAAAGTATGGAAGTGGAACTGCTGAATGCCCGCCAAAATGAGATTGAGCTAAAAGCGTCTCGTACGGTATATCGGCAGATGTTGGCGACCTTTATCAATAAACCACTGACGGATCAAGTCGTCTTGAAGACTCCGGAGTCACCCGAGCGTTCATTGTCCACGCAAATCAACCGTCCGGAATTACGGGCCTTGGATGCTAAGAGCGAATGGATCGAGACGCAAAACAAGCAGGTAACGGCGGGCTTGATGCCTCGTATCGGAGCTTTCGTACAAGGTGGTTACGGGCGGCCGGGCTTGAACATGCTGGAGGATAGTTTCGAGCCGTATTATGTGGCCGGTGTCCGTCTTTCTTGGAATCTGGGGAAGTTGTACACGCTGAAGAACGACCGGAGGAAGATCGAGGTAAGCCGTCGCCAGATCGATGTGCAGCGGGAGACCTTCTTGTTCAATACCCGCCTGCAACTTTTGCAACAAAACACAGAGATAAAGAAAATGACGGACTTGATGCGTGCCGATGACGATATCATCCGTCTGAGAACAAGCATCAAGCAGGCAGCGGAGGTGAAGCTGGAGAATGGCGTGATTTCCGTCACGGACCTGATCCGGGAGATCAACGCCGAGGACATGGCCCGGCAAACCGCCGCAGCGCACCGTGTACAGCGCTTGATGACCATTTATAATTATATGTATACAACGAATTAAATAGAGTATGACAAATACAATTAATTTATGAGACATTTGATTTTTATCAGCTTATGCAGCCTTCTATGGACGGCTTGCGGTAATACAGACAATGATTTTGACGCTTCCGGCACCTTTGAGGCAACCGAGATATTGGTATCTTCGGAAGCCAACGGTAAGATCATGGAACTGAATATCGAGGAGGGCGATCGCTTGGATGCCGGCGCCATCGTGGGTTACGTGGATAGCACCCAGCTTTTTCTGCGGAAGATGCAACTCTCTGCCAGCCTTCGCTCGGTAGATATTCGCAAGCCGGATATCCGTAAGCAGATCGCTGTCTTGGAACAACAAATCGCCACGGCTAAGACCGAGCAACAGCGACAGGAAAACTTGGTGCGTGCGAAAGCGGGTAACCAAAAGCAACTGGACGATATCGTGAATAACATCAAATATCTTCAGAAACAACTGGATGCCCAATACTCCTCCTTAAGCAAGACGACGGGAGGTGCCGACGCCGAGGCGGAAGGCCTGCAATACCAGATCATGCAATTGGATGATCAACTGATGAAAAGCCGTATCCTCAATCCCCAGACCGGTACGGTATTGGTGAAATACGCCGAGCCGGGAGAGGTGACGGCGGCAGGCAAACCGCTTTACAAGATCGCCGATACGGACTTGCTTTATCTCCGCGCCTATGTGACGGCGGATCAGTTATCCCACCTGAAACTAGGGCAATCTCTCAAGGTCTTCGCCGACTATGGGAATGATCGCCGGGAATACCCCGGTACGATCACGTGGATCTCCGATAAATCCGAGTTTACCCCGAAAGGTATCCAGACGAAGGACGAACGGGCTAATTTGGTATATGCCATCAAGATCGCCGTCCGCAACGATGGTTATCTGAAGATCGGGCAATATGGGGAGATTAAATATGAATAATGAGATTCATATAAATCATATCACCAAGCGTTATGGCGATGTCGAGGCCCTGCGGGATCTGTCGCTGGAGATCGGCTCTGGTGAGTTGTTCGGGTTAATCGGTCCGGATGGGGCGGGAAAGACCACCCTGTTCCGTATCCTGACCACGTTGTTGCTGGCCGATAGCGGTACCGCCTCTGTCTGCGGCTTGGACGTGGTGAAAGACTTGAAGGAGATCCGTCGGCGGGTAGGATATATGCCCGGCCGCTTCTCGCTCTACCAAGACCTGACAGTAGAGGAGAACTTGAACTTCTTCGCTACGGTCTTCAATACGACGATCGAGGAGAACTACGATCTGGTACGGGATATCTATAGTCAGATAGAGCCGTTCAAGCATCGGCGGGCGGGGAAGCTGTCCGGTGGTATGAAGCAGAAGCTGGCTTTGAGTTGCGCCTTGATCCATCGTCCGGATGTCTTGTTCTTGGATGAGCCTACGACGGGGGTCGATCCTGTCTCCCGCTCTGAGTTCTGGGATATGCTGGATCGTCTGAAACGGCAAGGCATTACGATACTTGTCTCTACGCCTTATATGGATGAGGCCTCCCGTTGCGACCGTATCGCTTTGGTGCGTTCTGGGGAATGCCTATCTATCGATACGCCGGTAGGTATCCGTACCTCATTCGATAGGCGGCTATACGCGGTGCGATGCGCGTCGATGTATAAGTTGTTGGGAGACTTGCGGGAGTTCCCGGATACAAACTCGTGTTTCGCTTTTGGAGATGCTCATCATCTTACGTTGAGGAGGGATGGGGAGGATGTCATGAGGCGATTACAGGAATATCTGAAAGGCAAAGGTTACGCAGATGTAAGCATCGAACGCCTTGAGCCAAGCGTTGAGGATTGTTTCATGGCCTTGTAAGAGAGGGGATGTGTCGCATTTCCCCAAGATTCGACCTCGCGTCGGGTGCGAAGTCGAATCTTGGAAAAATACGGGGCTTGCGTCAGGCGCGAGGTCGAATCGCGGAAAAATGCGAGGGCTCGCGTCGGGCGCGAGGTCGAATCTCGGGAAAATGCGGGGCTCGCGTCGGGCGCGAGGTCGAATCTCGGGGAAATGCGGGGCCTTGCGTCGGGTGCGTGGTTGAATCGCGGAAAAATGCGACATTGTAATTATGAAATAAGGATAAAAAATGAAAGCGATAGAAGTAAAACAACTGACCAAGCGTTTCGGCACCTTCACCGCCGTCGATCATATCAGTTTCGAGGTGGAGCCGGGCGAGATATTCGGCTTCCTCGGGGCAAACGGGGCAGGGAAGACCACCGCCATGCGTATGCTCTGCGGCCTGTCGGTCCCGACATCCGGCGAGGCCCGGGTAGCCGGTTTCGATGTCTACCGGGAGAGCGAGTCCATCAAACGGAATATCGGATACATGAGCCAGAAATTCTCCCTATACGGCGATCTAAAGGTATGGGAGAATATCCGTCTCTTCGGCGGTATCTACGGCTTGTCTAAACGGCAGCTGTCCCAGAAAACGGATGAGTTGCTGGATATCCTCGGGCTGGAAAAGGAGCGGAATACCTTGGTCGATTCCCTGCCCTTGGGGTGGAAACAGAAGCTATCCTTCTCCGTGGCGATCATCCATGATCCCAAGATCGTTTTCTTGGATGAGCCTACCGGAGGCGTCGATCCCGTCACCCGCCGCCAGTTCTGGGAGTTGATCTATGAGGCCGCCGCCCGGGGGATTACGATCTTCGTCACCACCCATTATATGGATGAGGCGGAGTATTGTAACCGTGTCTCCATCATGGTAGACGGAAAGATCGAAGCGTTAGACAGTCCCTCCGCCTTGAAGCGGGATTTTAAGACAACGAATATGAACCAAGTCTTCCACGCCTTGGCTCGAAAAGCAACGAGAGGAGAATAAACGATGAAACAATTCATATCCTTTGTTAGAAAGGAGTTCTATCACATTTTCAGGGACGCACGCACGACAATGATCCTCTTGCTCATGCCCGTCATCCTGATCATCTTGTTCGGATATGCCATCACGACCGAGATCAAGCGTGTGCCGATCGCTATTTTCGACCAAAGCCGGGATGAGCTGACACTGAAGATGGCAGACCGCTTGAATGCCAGCGAGTACTTCGAGCTGTATACGACCGTCGATAGCTATGAGGATGCCGGGGCCTTGTTTCGGCAAGGAAAGGTACACGTCATAGTTGTCTTCCCCCCCGGGTACGCTTCCACGGCCGATGCCCAAGTACAAGTCTTGGCGGACGCTACCGATCCGAACGAGGCCACGCAGCTAATCGCCTATTGCTCGGCGATCATTGCGGAGCAGTTGAAAGGAGAGTCGGCGGTTGAGGGTAAAGCCGTGACCCCGGTTACCACTTTGCTCTACAACCCTCAAATGAAAGGCGCCTACAACTTCGTTCCCGGCGTGATGGGCTTGATCCTTATCCTTATATGCGCCATGATGACCTCGATCGGCATCGTGAAAGAGAAGGAGATGGGAACGATGGAAGTCCTGCTGGTCTCCCCGCTGAAACCCATCTACATCATTCTAGCCAAGGCGATCCCATACCTATTGCTGAGTATGGTGAATATCGCTACGATCTTGCTACTATCCTATTTCCTGCTGGACGTTCCGATAAAAGGCAGCCTGCTGTTGCTGGTTTCCGTGTCCATCCTGTACGCGATCGTATCCCTCTGCCTGGGCCTGCTGATCTCCACGGTAGCCGATACCCAGCAGGCGGCTATGTTGATCAGCGGTATCGCCTTGATGCTTCCGATCATGTTGTTGAGCGGCATGATGTTCCCGATAGAGAATATGCCGGATATCCTGCAATGGTTCTCCCATATCGTTCCGGCCAAATGGTATATCATCGCCGTGAAGGACGTGATGATCAAGGGGCTTCCCGCCGTGTCGATCTTGAAGGAGATCGGGATACTGTCGTTCATGGCGGTCGTGCTGGTATTCTTGAGTGTGAAACGTTTTAAAATACGATTATAAGCTATGTTACGATATTTGTTAGAGAAAGAGTTCAAGCAGATCCGTCGGGACCGGTTCATGCCGAAGATTATCTTCATCATCCCGATCATGCAGTTGATCATCTTGCCTTTCGCCGCTAATTTCGAGATGCGAAATATTAACCTTAGCATCGTGGACAACGATCATTCCGTCACCTCCATGCAATTGGTAGATAAGGTACTATCCTCCGGATATTTCCGCCTGACAGACCGGTCGGATCGTTACGACGAGGCGCTGACCTCGGTGGAGAGCAATGAGTCCGATATCATTCTGGAAATCCCCTCTGATTTCGAGCGGGACTTGGGGAAGGAGGGCAGGGCGGACGTGATGATCGCCGCTAACGCCGTGAACGGAACTAAGGGCGGCTTGGGTAGCTCCTACCTCTCCTCGATTATACAGGATTTCAATAGGGAGAAAGGTTTCGCCTCTATGGGATCGGGCAGGGGAGTGGCTTCGATTAACCTGTTCAATCCCCACTTGAGTTACAAGATCTATATGGTTCCCGGCATCATGGTATTCTTGCTGACGATTGTCGGGGGATCGATCTCCGCCTTGAATATCGTGAGCGAGAAGGAGAAAGGGACGATCGAGCAGATAAACGTCTCGCCCGTACCCAAGTCCCTGTTCCTGCTGTCGAAGCTGATCCCTTTCTGGGTGATAGGCTTTGTCCTGCTGACGGTGGCGATCCTTATCGCTTGGCTGATCTACGGCTTGGTGCCGGAGGGGAGTTTCGGGGTGATCTATTTGTTCGCCGCCGTATATTTGATCGCTTTTACGGGATTTGGCTTGGCGATCTCCTCCTTCTCGTCCACGCAGCAACAAGCGATGCTTACGGCGTTTTTCTTCTTGATCATTTTCGCCTTGCTAAGCGGATTGTTCACGCCGATCAGCAGTATGCCGGAATGGGCGCAGAAGATCACGCTGGCGAACCCGGTGCGTTATTTCGTGGATGTGATGCGTATGGTCTATTTAAAGGGGAGCGGCTTTGCCGATTTACGGGGACATTTTGTGATTGTCTGTCTATTTGCTGTTTTTTTTAATCTGTTAGCGGTAATTAGTTATCGTAAAAAGGGGTAGTTCGGAAATAAATGTTTTCTTTGTATCCCGTTTACGGATTATAAACTAATACAGCGAAAAAACATGTCATTTATCATTGTCGTACTTTGTTTGGCCTTATTGATTGTCTTGATATCCTACTTTAAGGTGGATGCTTTCATCGCGTTTCTGATCTCCTCTATCTTGGCGGGCATCGCTTTGGGTATTCCGTTGGAGAAGCTGCCGGACTCGGTGAATAACGGTATCGGGAGTATCTTGGGTGGGTTGACGTTGATTATCGTATTAGGCGCTATGCTAGGCAAGTTGGTGGCCGAGAGCGGAGCGGCACAGAAGATCGCTTCCGTGATGGTGTCGCTTTTTGGTACTAAGCATATACAATGGGGGCTGATGGTGACAGGCTTTGTCGTGGGTATTCCGTTATTTTATGGGATCGGATTTGTGTTGTTGGTGCCATTGATCTTCTCGATCGTGTATAAATACAAGCTTCCGGCGGTCTATATCGGGTTGCCGATGTTGGCGGCGTTGTCCGTGACGCATGGATTCCTGCCCCCGCATCCGTCTCCGGTAGCCTTGGTGGTACAATTCAACGCGAATATCGGCCTTACGCTGATCTACGGTTTATGTTTGGCGATTCCGGCTATCATTATCGCCGGGCCGGTGTTCGGCAGTCGGTTGAAACATATAAAATCCGGTCCGGTCACGTTGTTCGAGCAGAAAGAGGATAGCGGGAGATATAGCATGCCGGGCAAGGCGAATAGTTTTATCAGCGCTACGTTGCCTGTCTTTTTACTGATTATCGTGACGGTTATTCCTTATTGCTTTAAGGATATGGGCGAGATGGCGAGCGGGATAGTCTCTTTTATTGGTGCTCCTTCCATTGTAATGCTGATCGCCTTGTTGTTCGCTACATATACGCTGGGCATCCGGCAGGGACGTAGTATCAAGTCGGTTATGGCAGTCTATGGGGAGGCCGTGAAAGATATCTCTATGATCCTTTTGATCATCGCGGGTTCCGGTATCTTCAAGCAGATCATGGAGGATAGCGGGGTAAGCAATGAGCTGGCGACAAGCCTAGAGCAATTGCCCGTTCATCCGTTGATCTTGGGTTGGTTGATCTCTGCCGTGATCCGTTTGTGCGTGGGATCGGCTACGGTGGCGGCGTTGACGGCGGCGGGCGTGGTGATGCCTTTAGTTACGCAAACGGGTGCGAACCCGAACTTGATGGTTTTATCTTTAGGAGCGGGTAGCTTGATGTTCTCGCATGTCAACGATTCCGGCTTCTGGATGTTCAAGGAATATTTTAACCTAAGCATAAAGGATACGATCTGCTCATGGTCTATCATGGAGACGATCGTGTCGGTTGTAGGATTGATCGGGGTAATGATCTTAAATATGATTGTATAATAAAAGAATGATTGAGCAATGAGAAAGAGATGGTTGCTTAGTATCGTTATTATGCTTTTCCCTTTCGTCGCCTCGTTTGCGGCGGACCCGGAGGAAGGTACTTATCCAACGGTCGGGAGGCTTTTTCATATAGCACGAAGCGTGAATAAGAACTTGGTTTGTTACGATGTGAATCTGAGGGATGGTAAGCTGGATACACATGATCCCTTGAACGTTTATTGGGTCAATCGGGAAAAGCATCCGGGGGAAACCAATGGCTTGAGCTATATACAACGGAAAATGGCTTATGGGTATAAACTGATCTCGGCGAGTGATAATGCTTGTGTGTGCTCATTGACCGCTTATCCCTCCCGCCAGTTGACGATTACCAAACGTGATTCCCGCTATGTATGCTACATAACGATCAACAACCAACAGGCGATTCTCCAATCCCTCTACGTTAAAGCCAGCTCTAAGAATCCTTTAAGCGTCGAGTATGTAGAGCTACAAGGAATCTCTGTCGCCACGAATCAACCGGTAACGGAAAGAGTCAGGAAATAGACCAATATATTTTTTTACTAATCATATAAATGAAAGAAATTATGAGCATGATTAACGCAGATGAGAATTTTGAGAAATTAGGGTTGACCTTACCTCCCGCACCGGCTCCGGCCGGAGTTTACAAGCCTTGTGTGATAGATGGTAAATACCTGTATCTTTCCGGTCACGGGCCTGTGCGGAATGATAAGTCCTTGATCATCGGACGTATCGGTAAGGACTTGACGATGGATGAAGGCAAACTCGCCGCCCAGCAAGTAGGACTTACCATGTTGGCGACCATCCAGGCGAACCTTGGTAGCTTCAACAAGATAAAGAGAGTGATCAAGGTATTGGGTATGGTAAATTGTACGCCCGATTTCGGAAAGCATCCTTATGTGATCAATGGCTGTAGCGAGTTGTTCGCCGCCGTATGGGGGCCGGATAACGGTGTAGGTACCCGTAGCGCCGTAGGATTCGGTTCTCTTCCCGATAATATTCCTGTAGAGATAGAGGCTCTGTTCGAATTATACGAATAAGCCATGGGCGATTGGTACGTCATAAGTAATGTAGACCGGATAGACTCGCCTGCCTTGGCGTTCTATCCGGATCGTATTTCCGGCAATATCGAGTTGGCCAAGAGGATCATAGGCGATACGAACCGGCTTCGTCCGCACGTGAAGACGAATAAGGCGGCTGAGGTATCCCGCATGCTGCTGGATGCCGGAATCCGGAAGTTCAAGTGCGCTACGATTGCCGAGGCCGAGATGCTGGGGCATATGAATGCCCCAGATGTATTATTAGCCTATCAGCCGGTAGGTCCGAAGATTTCCCGCTTATTAGATTTGATAAAGGCATATCCCGCCACCCATTACTCCTGCTTGGTAGATCAAGCGGAGAATGCCCGTGCGATCTCGGCTCTTTGCGAGGCCGGGAATATCACCTTGGATGTCTTTATCGATCTGAACGTGGGAATGAATCGTACCGGAGTCCTCCCGGAGAGAGCGGAGGCGCTGGTGGATGCCATTCTGCCGCTGAAGTCTCTGCAGATTATCGGGTTGCATGGCTACGACGGACATATACATGACGCGGAGCTATCGGTACGTTGCCAAGGCGCGGATGCAGCGTACGCCTTGACCGAACGTGTGTTCCGGGAGATATCCCGCAAGTTTGCCTATCCATTGGTAAAGGTGATGGGAGGTACTCCTACATTCCCGATGTACGCGAAGCGGAAGGATTGCGAATGCAGTCCCGGCACGTTTGTGTTCTGGGATTGGGGGTATGGAAACGCTTATCCGGATATGCCGTTCAAGGTAGCCGCCTTATTGATGACTCGGGCCATTTCCGTGCTGGATGAGCATCATGTTTGCGTAGATCTTGGTTACAAGGCGGTAGCCTCGGAAAGTCCTTTGCCCCGTGTGTTTTTCTTGAACCATCCGGAGGCGAAACCTATCTCCCAGAGCGAGGAGCATCTGGTCTTGGAAGTCCCGGACAGTCGGCTCTATCCATTAGGTTCCGTATTCTATGGCATTCCCGTTCATATTTGTCCTACGGTCGCTTTATACGACAAGGCTTATGTGATCCGGGATCGTGAGGCGATCGGCGAATGGCCTATCATTGCCCGTTCACGCCGCATCACCTATTAACGGTAATCAAATTATCAATTATCAACTCTCAATTAATAAAATGAATAAGCCATTTATTATCGACGCCCATCTCGACCTTAGCATGAACGCTTTGGAGTGGAATCGGGATTTGCGTGAACCCCTAAAAGAAATCAATCGGAGAGAAATCGGTATGACCGATAAGCCCGACCGTGGAAACGCCACTATATCGTTTGAGGAACTGCGTAAAGGAAACGTCGGGTTAGTAGTCGCCACCCAGATCGGTCGCTATGTAGGGCCGGATAATCCACTTCCCGGTTGGCATTCCCCGGAACAAGCTTGGGCGCAGACCCAAGGCCAACTCGCTTGGTATAAGGCGATGGAAGAGGAGGGCCAGATGGTCATGATCCGGGATAAGAAGGCCTTGGAAGCGCATCTGGCTCTTTGGAAAGACGGTGAACCCGCCGACAAGAAGCCGATCGGTTATGTATTAAGTATCGAGGGCGCCGACTCGTTCATCACGGTGAATCATGTGGAAAGGGCGTATGCTTATGGCTTGAGGGCGGTTGGCCCGGCACATTACGGCCCCGGAAGGTATGCCAACGGTACGGATTCTACCGGTCATCTGAATGCCATGGGGAAAGAGTTGTTGCGTACCATGGATCGCTTGGGTATGATTCTTGACGTGACCCATTTATGTGATGAGGCTTTCTGGGATGCGTTGGATTTGTATAAGGGACCGATTTGGGCGAGCCATAACAACTGTCGGGCCTTCGTAGATCACAACCGTCAGTTTAGCGACGAGATGATCAAGGCGTTGATAGAGCGTGGCGCCGTGATCGGTATCGCCCTAGACGCTTGGATGATGGTACTGAACTGGGTGCGAGGCGAGTCTACTCCAAGAGGCATGAACTGTGGTATGGAGATTATGGCGAACAATATCGATCATGTCTGCCAATTGGCTGGAAACGCGAACCATGTGGCTATCGGCAGTGATCTGGATGGTGCTTTCGGTACGGAGCAATGCCCGTATGACCTAGTAACGATCGCCGATCTCCAAAAGATATTCCCGATCCTTCAATACCGTGGCTTTACGGACGATGCTATCAACCGTATCGCCTCTGGTAACTGGATTGAGTTCTTACGGAAGCATTTGCCGGAATAAGCTACTGCAACCCGGGTTGCAGTGATACCGCGATGTGGATGCAGTGTTACTGCAACCTGGATTGCAGCGTCACTGCATCCGCATCGCGGTAAAAAGACAAACACGGTGAGTCTATTTTATATCTGCAATACCAAGACGAACCGGCATCCCTTCTTATATTCCTTATCGATAGATAGGGTTCCGTTTAATTTACTAGCCATCAGTGCGCAGATGGGTAATCCCAAACCATCGCCTTGCGCTAGATCCTTCGCCTCATTGAATGGCTTGAATAAGTTCTCTTTTAGATCATCCGGTATGCCTGTACCATTATCGGTAATGATAAATTGGCAAACATGAGCGCCTTTCCGTTTAAATTCCAGACGGATGTTACCGCTGGAAGTATATAATGCGGCATTCTTTAACAAATGCAATAAGACTTGCTCCAGATGCTCGGCGTTCGTCTTAATCTCCAATTGGGGCACGTCTGTTACGAGATTGACCTCCGGCTGAATATCCCCTTTAACCTTCTCCACGATTTTCTTACTGAAGTTTCCTACATTAAAAGAACTAACCTCATACGGTTCCATCAACGTATTCTCCAAGGAGGAAAGCTCTTGGATATGAACCGTAAACTGTTTCAAAGCCTCTACCCGTGTCCATACATCCTCGGCCTGCTTCGGAGCTACCGCCTGTAATTCTTTGGCGGATGCGCTAAGCTTGTTCAAGGTAGGCTCCATCTGAACCGATATGTTTTGGATGAATTGGGCTTGTTGTTCGCTATGCTCGTTTGTCGTCTGGATGATTTTCTTTAATTTCTTGTTCAGCACAATAAAGCGTAATAGAAGGAATCCCAAGAAAAGCAAGGCGGCTATCAGGATTACCACGAATGTGATAAGTCCGACAATCATATATTGCTTAACAGACAATTTATCGTCTTTTTCCTGTATTGTCTGTAGGCTCTGATCGTATTTTTGTTGTAATGCCCCTAGTTTATCCTCTGCCGTAAGAGCTTTTACGGAATCCGTCCATACGATGTATTTGTCGTAGGTACGTTCCATCAGTGGGGCATTGTTTGCCTTACGAGCGATAGAGATCAGGTTCCGGTAGCAATCGTTCACCTTCTCATATTCTTTTTTCTCCTTATACTGGTTGATCAGTTTCTGGAAAGCAGCATCCCCCTGCTCGTTTTGCCCGAACGTATAATAATAACCTGCTTGGGTATATAATAAATTGTTCGATAACTTCTCATCGCCCGCTTGGCTGGCCAGATTATCTAATGTATTGAGTTGAACTTGCGCTTGGGCGGCGTTCTTTAGCTTAATATACATTTCCAACCGCTCTTTCGTTACTTGGAAGCGTTGCTCATAGAGCGATTTCTGCAACTTCTGTTCCTCGGTTAAGATGAATTGGTTCATCTGGCGGCAAAGATCGAATGCCTCTTGGTAATAATTCTCGCGATAATATAGATAAGCCGCCTGCGTACCGGCATCGATCGCTTGTTTGTAATCACCTTTTTGGGATAAGCTCTTGTAAGCTTGTAAAAAAAGATAACGAGCTTTGGTGTAGTCTTTTTTTTCCAGGCTGCTTTGTGCCTGTGTCATAAATTGATTCGTCGTATTTTGCGCCTGCATGACCGGACAGAGACAAAGTACAAGAGAGAGTAAAAGATAAGTGATCCTCATAACTTAAAATTTTAATTTGAAGTAAAAATATGTATTTACTAGGATTAAAGCAAAATATATCTGGGGAAAATAACCGGGATATTACAAATAGATGCGATTCTCTCAAGGAGGCTCGATCAAGTAGAATGAATCTATTTAAAGTTTATCGAGTTATTGCCATTTGATTTTTTATGTCTATGTTTGCAAATATCTTGACGCTAAGGGAGATGGAATAATGGATAAAACTATAGACGATTTGTTTATTCTAAAACTGATAAAAGCTGGTGATAGACTGGCTTTTAAACATCTGTTTGAGTTATATTTCACTCCTTTATGCCGCTTCGTACATTTATATATGAAGAAACCGGGAGCCGCCGAGGATATCGTAGTCGATATCTTTGCCAGCTTTTGGGAAAGACGGGAGACCTTACAAATCCAGATCACGTTGAAAGCCTATCTATTCCAGTCCGCACGGAATAGGGCCTTGAATTACCTAAGAGATAACGAGCGTTTTATCTCAACGGACGATTTTTCCTCTTTGGAACGTTTCGAGAATGACGAGACATTAGAAACTCAAGAGTTGCAACGCCTGATTCATGAGGCTATTTTCTCCCTTCCCCCGAAATGCCGTGATGTATTCAATAAGAGCCGTATGGACAACCTTTCAAATAAGGAGATAGCGGAGCAAATGAATATAAGCGTTAAAGCCGTGGAAGGGCATATTTCCAGAGCGTTAAAACAGATCCGGGCCTATTTGGGGGATGCCTATCACTACTTATGGTGATTTTATTTCCACAAGATTAAAAAAAATAATGAAAACTATGTAGGGTTATCGTCATTTGATGTGTCACACTAGAAAATGGCACTTCATGAATAAACATATACCATGGCAATTAATTATATCTCGTCTGAAGGATGAACAAGATGAGAGAGGTGAGAAGTTGTTCGAGGAATGGCTTCAAGGGGAAGGGAATGCTCATTTATATCAAGAACTAGAGGGATTATGGAGAGAGATCCGGGAGGAGGCTTCATCCTATACGCCGGATACCGCTTTTTATTGGCAACAACTGGAAAGTCGTATGTCCCAAGAGAACAAGGCTCCTAAAGTCGTCTCTATCTGGAAATTCCGTATGGCGGTAGCCGCGGCTTCCATATTATTGATCATTTCGTTGACCTTCTCTTTCTTGTATACTGGAGGAGACCGGGCCGTTTATTCCAATAAGTTGTCTTATTCCGCTTTAAGCGGTAAGTCGAGGATCGTATTGCCGGATAGCAGCGTTGTTTGGTTGAACTCCGGTTCTACCTTGGAGTATGCGGCAGATTTCATGGAGAACCGGGAAGTGGCTTTGAACGGCGAGGCCCTGTTTGACGTGACGAAAGACAACCGGCATCCTTTCGTGGTCTTGGCCTCGGAGGTGAAAGTAAAGGTACATGGTACCTGCTTTAACGTGAACTCTTATCCAAAGGAAGAAAACATTCGGGTGACCCTTTTCCGGGGTTCAGTCTCTTTGGAGGCCGGAGGTAAGGAGGCTTATCTGTATCCGGGGGAGATCGCCGCTTTGAATAAAAGGGATAAGACCTTGAATATAACCTCCGCCGATATGTTTTACGAGTCTTTCTGGGCAAGCGAGAGTGTGCGGTTTGAGGCGAAGTCGTTACGGTACATAACTCGTTATCTGGAGAAATGGTATAATGTTAAGATCGAGGTAGATCCTACCATCCCGGATTCACAAGCCTATACGTTCACAATCAAGGATGAGTCACTGGAAGTGATCTTACGGATCATGTCGCGCATAAACCCGATCGCTTATACGTTCGACGAGGATGATCACGTACAAATAATGCATGTTGAACCTTCTAAAAAGTAATGCCTATGAGATTATCCCAATGACATAAGACAACAAAAAAGGCTTAAGCGGTAACTTAAGCCTTTCGGGGACAAATCCCTAATCCAAATTAAAATCTAATTACAGCTTGTTCAAATTTGGCCGTTTGTCTAAAGCTGTAAGGATGTTAACTTTAAATACTTCGCAAATATATGAATAATAAAAGACAATTTGTGAAAGGAAGAAATTGTTTGTATGCGATATTCTTTCTTCTATTCTTTTCTTTACGTTTGTTAGCTGTTGAAGCCGTCGACAAGAAGATATCAGTTTCATTTTCGAACCTACCGTTGAAAGAGGCGATCCATGAGATTGAGGTCGCTAGCGGTTATACGTTCTTTTATGACGGTAACAAGATAGACTTGACTCAAAAGGTAAGTTTGAACGTCTCGAATCAGCCTATAGAGTCTGCCTTAAATTCAATGCTAAGGACCACGGACCTCTCTTTTGAGATCACCAGTAAGCAGATCGCTTTGTTTCCGAGACAAAATGCAAGTGCGTCAGCCGGTAAACCTTCCCGCAAGATAACCGGTACGATACTAGATCCTTTGGGTGATCCGGTAATCGGGGCGAATGTCGTGGTGAAAGGTACGACGAACGGTACCATAACGGACATGGATGGAAATTTCTCGGTGGAGGCTTCGGACAATGATATCTTGCAAGTCTCTTATATCGGTTTTATGCCTCAGGATATCGCTGTTAAAGGGAAGAGCGAGCTGACCGTGACGATCCGTGAGGATACCCAGAAATTGGATGAAGTAGTCGTGGTTGGTTACGGTACCCAGAAGAAGGTGAATCTGACGGGTGCGGTGGAACAAGTGACGAGTGAGGTGTTCGATAACCGTTCCATCTCAAACGTTACCCAAGCGCTTCAAGGTACGATCCCTAATCTGAATATCTCGATGACAGATGGTAAACCAAATCGTACGGCGGAATATAATATACGTGGTACGACCTCTATCGGACAAAAGGGTAGCGCCTTGATATTGATCGATGGCGTGGAGGGTGATCCCAGTATGTTGAACCCGAATGATATCGCCAGTGTATCTGTCTTGAAGGATGCGGCTTCGGCTGCCATTTACGGCGCGAGAGGCGCATTTGGTGTCGTATTAATCTCGACGAAGAATCCGTCCAAGGACAAGACTTCCGTGACGTACTCGGGTAATTTTACGATGAAATCTCCGACGAAGGTACCGGATGTCGTTACCGATGGATATACATACGCTAAATACTTTAATGAGGCGTGGAGCGCTTATTACGATTATTCCCAAACTCCACAGAACATTAATAAGACCTTGAAATTCTCTCAGGAGTATCTGGAGGAACTGGAGCGTCGTTCCGGCATCTCGGGATTACCGGAGGTAGAGATCGGTCCGAATGGGGATTATGTATATTATGGAAATACGGATTGGTACAAGGAATTGTATAAGAAATCTACGTTCGCTACGGATCATAATATTTCCGTGTCCGGAAGTAGCGGCAAGACCAGTTTCTATGTAACGGGCCGTTATTATGGGCAAGATGGATTGTTCCGATATAATACGGACGACTATAAGTTGTTCAATATGCGTGCGAAAGGAGCGGTGCAGGTATTTGATTGGTTGAAGGTGGAGGACAATTTGGAGTATTCCAGCATGACTTATCATAATCCGTTGAATGTAGGTGAAGGTGGCGGTATCTGGCGTAATATCGCGGATGAGGGGCATATTTTGGCTCCGATGTTTAACCCGGATGGTACCTTGACGCACTCTGCCGCTTATACGGTTGGTGATTTCTGGTACGGAAAGAATGGTATCGATACCGAGCAAAGGATCTTGAAGAATACGGTGAGCGCTACGGCTAGTTTCTTGAAGGATAAATTGCGTATCAAAGGTGATTTTACGTTCCAGAACAATGACAACGACCAAACCCAGATCCGGGTACCGGTGCCGTTCAGCCGCCGTCCGGGTGTGATTGAGTACGTAGGTTCTTCCAAGAATGATATCCAGAATACGAATAAGACGACTAGTTATCTGGCTAGCAATATTTACGGAGAATACGAGGATACCTTTAAAGAAGTGCATTATTTCAAGGCGATGGTAGGATATAACTACGAGGAATCCCGTATGAAGAATGTAAAGGTATTGAGAAACGGATTGATCTTTGATGATGCCGAGGATTTGAATATGGCCTTGGGACAAACGATTAATACCGAGGGTGGTTATTCCAAATGGCGTATATCCGGAGGTTTCTTCCGTTTGAATTATGTCTTTAATGATCGTTATCTATTGGAAGTGAATGGTCGGTTAGATGGTTCTTCCAAATTCCCATCGGATTCTCAATATGCGTTCTTCCCATCGGTCTCTGCGGGTTGGAGGGTTTCGCAAGAGCCGTTCTGGAAGGTTCCCGAGGAAATCTTCTCGAATCTGAAGGTACGTGCCTCTTATGGTTCCTTGGGTAATGGTAATATTGATCCGTACTCATTCCAAGAGTTATTTAAGATCAAGCAATCCAGTTTGGTGTTGAATGGCATACGTCCGCAGTATACGGGCCAGCCGGCGGTTATTCCGTTGGGCTTGACTTGGGAGAAATCTACGACCTTGAACCTTGGTCTGGACTTTGCTTTCCTATCGAACCGTTTGCAATTCTCGGGCGATATCTATCAACGGAAAACAACCGATATGTTTACGGTGGGTATGTCATTGCCGGCGGTGTTCGGTACGGATGTGCCGAAAGGTAACTATGCGGATCTTACGACAAAAGGTTTTGAGTTGAGTGTCTCTTGGCGGGATCAATTCCAGTTGGCAAGTAAACCGTTCAATTACGAGGTTCGTTTCACGCTCGCCGATTACCAGTCAACGATTGATAAATACAATAACCCGGAAAAGAAACTGGGCGATGATTACTATTACGAGGGTATGAAGGTAGGTGAGATCTGGGGATACGAGACTGAAGGTTTCTTTACCTCGCAAGCTGATATCGATAGCCACGCTAAACAACCCTATTTCTACGCGGGTGCTACGGCTGGACAATGGCTTCCGGGCGATATCAAGTTCAAGGACTTGAACGGCGATGGCGTGATTGATTATGGAAACAATACGGTGGATAATCCGGGTGACCAGAAGATAATCGGTAATAGCGAGCCTCGTTTCATCTATGGTATCAATTTGAGCGGTGATTGGAATAACTTCTTCGTCTCCGCTTTCTTCCAAGGTGTAGGTAAACAAGATTGGTGGCCGGGATCGGAAGCCTCTTATTTCTGGGGTATGTATAATCGTCCGTATAATGATATGCCTAAATCTCATTTGGGGAATATCTGGACGGAGGAGAATCCGAATACCTATTTCCCCCGTTTGAGAGGATACTCCTCTGAGGAGCCTTATGCCGAGTTGAACTTGAAACAAACCCGTTACTTACAGAATATCGCCTATATACGTATGAAGAATATTCAGTTAGGGTATACTTTGCCGAAGAGCTTTATCTCGAAACTAAGGATGCAGAATGCCAAGGTATACGTCTCGGGCGAGAATCTTTGGAGTTGGTCTCCTTTCTATAAATATTCTAAAGACTTAGACGTTGAGGCGGTCAGAGGTTCTGACCGGGATTTAACGGAGGGTACGTCGGGTAATGGATATAGCTATCCGATATTGAAGAGTGTTAGTTTTGGTTTGTCAGTTACATTCTAAAAAGTGCTATAGTATGAAAAAGACATTAATATATATCATCAGTGTGATAGGTTTGTTCTCTTGCGATTTGGATGAGGTTCCTGTTTCAGAGGTTTCCAAGGAACCGGTTTTCAGTACGGAGAATGGATTGGAATTATACGCGAACTCGTTCTATGAGATTTTACCGACTCCATCGGCCGCTCACCAAGCGGATAATATGTGTGATTATGCGGCGAGGGCGTTGGTTCCTAATTTTATATTGGCGGATGCCTATGGTCCTCAACAGAGCGATGGCTGGGATTGGGAAAAGCTTCGGAACATCAATTACTTTATCCAGAATTGTACGGACCCACGGGTATCGGAAAGCGTTAGGATGAATTATATAGGTTTAGCTCGTTTCTTCCGTGCTTGGTTCTACTTTGATAAGGTGAAACGCTTTGGCGACGTGCCTTGGATCAATAAGGCGATGGAGGTGGATGACCCCGATCTGTATGCGGCAAGGGATTCGAGAACCTTGGTGATGGATTCGGTCTTGGCTGATTTGGATTTCGCTTGCGAGCATATTACCTTGACGAGTGATCAGACCAGTTCCTTGATCACGAAGTATGTAGCTCAGGCTTTCAAGTCGAGAGTATGCCTGTTCGAGGGGACGTTTCGTAAGTATCATACGGAATATGGGCTGAAAGAGTCGGCGAATGCTTGGCTGAACGAGGCGGTTAAAGCGGCAGAGGATGTGATCGCTAACTCTGGTTTTAAATTGTATACGGCAAACGGTACGACGAAATCGTACCGGGATTTGTTTATCAGTGTGAAGCCGGTGACTACGGAGGTTATGCTTGCCGCTGTTTGTGATAAGTCCTTGAGCGTATTGAATGACGCTAACTGGTATTGGACAAGCGCTACATATGGTCCCCGTCTGAATTTGATCCGTACGTTCGTGAATACTTATTTGATGGAGGACGGTACTCCTTTTACGGACAAGGAGGGATATAAGACCATGGTCTTTATGGATGAGGTGAAGAATCGTGATAAACGTTTGCAACAAACCATCCGTATGGGGGATTATAAGCGTATTGATGGGGGGGTGCAAACGCCCGCTCCTCCGATCTTCTCTTATACCTATACCGGTTATCAACCTATTAAGTATTGCCTGGATGATGTGTTTTATGATAGCGGTGCGAATAATGATAATTCGATTCCTTTGATTCGTTTCGCCGAGGTATTATTGAACTATGCGGAAGCGAAAGCGGAGCTTGGAGTCTTCACGGATGCGGATTGGGAAAAAACGATCGGTGCTTTACGGGGTAGAGCGGGGATAACAGGAGGTTTGACAGCTAGACCGACAAAGGCTGATCCTTACCTGCAAGCGAATTATTTCCCGGAAATAACAGATCCCAGTTTGCTGGAGATCCGTCGTGAGAGAGGTATCGAATTGGTATTCGAGGGTTTGCGTTTCAGTGATTTGTTACGTTGGAAAAAAGGGAATCTGATGACAATGCCTTGGAATGGTTTCTATGTCCCGGAATTGGATAAGCCGATGGATTTAAATGAAGATGGTATCTTGGATGTATGTTTTACGATGAATGAGAACGTGGAGAACCCGATATCGGGAGTGACCTACGTGGTCGTTTCCGAGATGAAGGCCGGTAAGGTAAATCCGCAGCGTTTATCAGGGAATACGAAAGGAGAATTGACTTGGTTGAATAATATTCCCCGGGTATGGGAGGATAAGCATTATCTATATCCTATTCCGGACTTGGATATTATCATGAATCCGAACTTGACACAAAATCCGGGTTGGTAACTAAAAAAAGAATGAATCATGAAAAAGTTAATTATATTCGTGTCATTGCTGTTCTTGGCGATGGCTTATGGAAAAGCGGAAGATAAGGAGGTCTTAAAGATCGCTACTTTTAATTTGAGGATGGATACTCCATCCGATGGGGAGAACGCTTGGTTTCACCGGAAAGATATGGTGAATGACTTAATCCGTTTTTATGGTTTCGATTTATTCGGGACTCAAGAAGGATTTACGCATCAATTAAACGATATCTTGCGGTTAAGCGACTACCGGTTTATTGGTGTAGGACGGGATGATGGAAAAGATGCCGGAGAGCACTGCGCCATATTTTATCGTTCAGATCGGTTCAAGGTGTTGGATCAAGGTGATTTCTGGTTATCGGAACATCCCGAGAAACCCGGTAGAGGTTGGGATGGTACTTGCTGTAACCGGATTTGTACTTGGGGGAAGTTTGAGGACTTGAAGAACCATAAACAATTTTATTTCTTTAATGTACATTATGAGTACGAGGGAGATGTGGCCCGTAGGGAATCTTCTAACTTAATGATCTCACGGATCAAAAGTATCGCCGGTAATCAGCCTGTATTCCTGACAGGCGATTTCAATGCGTTTCCTACCGAAGAACCGATCCGTATTTTAAATGATAGCGGTTTCTTGAACGACTCTTATAAGATCACCAAGGAAGCCCCGTTCGGTCCGGTCTGTACCTATCACGGATATGATAGTACGATCAAGACAGAGGAGCGTCTGGATTATATTTGGGTAACCGACAGTATCCAAATTGATAAATACGGTGTATTAACGAACACATTATACGGACATACACCTTCGGATCATTTCCCGGTGATGGTCGTGGCTGAGTTCTAATATTATCTCAATGTGTCCGATCCCTGAACTCCGAGGGCGTGACCCCTTCTTTCTTCTTGAAGAATGTGGAGAATTGGCCGGCATTCTCGAAATGTAGGCTATAGGCGATCTCGGAGATCGTCAAAGGGGTACTAGTCAGAAGCTCTTTCGCACGAAGGAGCTTCTGTTGTAATTGATATTGGGCGGGGGAGACGCCGGTGTATTCCTTAAACATCCGGCGAAACCATGAATAACCTAAACCAAGACGGGCAGCGATCTCTTCCGGACTTAATGGGTCCTCGATGTTCTCCTTCATTAATATACGTGCCTCGTTGATTTTATCTACGACATAGGTGTTCGTGAAGGAGTTGTTCTTTTCCTTATAATATACGGAGCCTAATATATGAAGCACGATACTGGAGATCATCTGTTGGTAACCGGATTTCTCCTCCGAGGCGAACTTCAGTATATCCTCATAAAGTCCGACGATCGTAGCGCTCAGCCCGATCCGGTGTAGCGGCTCTTCCTTGGTAAAGAATTTCTTCTCCACACGTTTATCGATATGAATGCCCCGGAAACCTACCCAATACTCATCCCATCCCGTTTCCCGGTCCGGATAATAACTATGCCATTCCCCGGGGAAAAGGAGGATCATCGTCCCTGCGTTTATCTTTTGCGATTTACAAGACTGGGAGGAAAAGTACCCGCTACCTTTCGTTATATATACCAATTGATACTCATTCAGGATACGTCCGGTCTGAGGCTTGAAATTATACTTCTCCGGATGCCGGGAAAGCGGATAGGCGCAACCCGGCGGGATGAATTGATATCCGACCGTCGTGACGACGATTCCCCATTCCTCATCCGTAGCGCTGATCGTCAAGTAACGTAGTAAATCATTCCGCAGTTCGTTCATGTCAGATTTGAAAGGTTTAAAATCATTTTCGTAAGCAAATATAGCAATAATGCTTCTACTTTTGCTTTCGTCAAACAAATAACTTTGTTAAGCCATGAAGGAATATAATTTTCTAGCCTTTGATATAGGGGCTACCAGTGGACGGGCCGTGCTCGGAACCTTAAAGGATGCCAAATTTGAAATGAAAGAGATCCATCGGTTCCCGAATCCGATGGTGGAATTACACGGACGGTTTTATTGGGATATCTATCATCTTTATACTTCTCTTATAGAAAGCTTGACGATATGCGCCCGGCAAAGAATCCGGTTGCACTCGATCGGAATAGATACATGGGGAGTGGATTTTGGGTATGTGGCTTTGGATGGCTCTTTATTGGGCTTACCTCGTGCTTACCGAGATCCTTATACGGACGGCGCTCCCGAGGACTTTTTCAAACGGATTCCCAAGGAAGAGGTCTATAAGCGAACAGGTATTCAAGTGATGCCGTTTAATAGCTTGTTCCAGCTTTTCAGGGCGGGGCAAGACTCGTTTATACCGCAGGAAGTGGCGGAAAAGATATTATTCATACCGGACCTTTTGGCTTATATGTTGACGGAGCGTATGGTATGTGAATATACGATCGCTTCCACGTCTCAATTATTGAACCCGGAAACCCATAAATTCGATTACAAGCTCTTGGAGGCCGTGGGTGTATCTCCTACTTTGATGTGTCCGGTGGTGATGCCGGGGACGTTGATCGGGCGGTTGAGCGAGTCGATCGCCCGTAAGACAGGAATCGGGGAAATCCCGGTAATCGCCGTGGCTGGTCACGATACGGCGTCGGCGGTAGCGGCTGTCCCTGCTTCTTCTCCTAATTTCGCTTACTTGAGTAGCGGTACTTGGAGCTTGATGGGGATCGAGGTGGAGAAGCCGATCATCAACGAGGTCTCTTTCAAGAATAATTTCACGAATGAGGGGGGCATCGAGGGTACGACCCGCTTTTTGAAGAATATTACAGGTATGTGGATCTTGGAACGTTGCCGGGAGCAATGGAAGCGGTCCGGATTGGATTATTCGTACGATGATATGGTTCGGATGGCGGAGTTGAGCGAATTTACTTCTTTGATCAATCCGGATGATCCCCGTTTCGCCAATCCAGAGAATATGCTACGTGAGATCACGGGCTATTGTGAGGAAACCGGACAGGCTGTTCCCGCTTCGGACGCCGATTATGTACATTGTATATTTTATAGCTTGGCGAATCGTTATAAAGAGGTGCTGGAAATACTCAAATCGATGTCGCCACATCCGATCGAACGATTGCATGTGATAGGTGGTGGCTCTCGGAACGATCTGCTGAATCAGTTGACAGCCAACGCTATCGGTATTCCCGTATTGGCAGGCCCGTCTGAGGCGACAGCCATTGGAAATTGCTTGATACAGGCTAAGTCGGCAGGATTACTGACGGATTGTTGGGAGATGCGAAGACTGATAGCCACCGCATTCCCTCCCAAGGAATTTTATCCGGAAAGATGATACACATTCAAATCATATAAATTTAAAAACATCATACCATGACAAAAGACAGTTTAATTCAACAGGCATTTGAAGTAGCGGCAGAACGTTATGCGGCCGTAGGTGTAGACGTTCGTAAAGCATTAGAGGATATGAAGAAAATATCCCTATCCCTGCATTGCTGGCAGGCCGATGACGTAAGCGGTTTCGAGAACCAAGGCGGCTCCTTGACCGGTGGTATACAAGTGACCGGCAATTATCCGGGACGTGCCCGTACTATCGACGAGTTGCGTCGGGATGTATTGAAGGCGAAATCCTATATCCCCGGTAATCATCGGCTTAGTCTGCATGAGATCTACGGGGATTTCCAAGGGGAGAAAGTAGATCGTGACGAGGTAGAACCCCATCATTTCGAGAGCTGGATACAATGGGCGAAAGAGAATGATTTCAAGCTAGACTTCAACAGTACCTCTTTCTCGCACCCTAAAAGCGGAGATTTGACCTTGGCGAACCCCAGCGATGATATCCGTAACTTCTGGATCGAGCATACGAAGCGTTGTCGCTGGATCAGCGATGAGATGGGTAAAGCCCAGAACGATCCTTGCATGATGAACCTTTGGATACATGACGGGAGCAAGGAAGTACCGGCCAGCCGCTTACGTTATCGCCGTATCTTGGAGGAATCGCTGGATGAGATATTCGCTACCGAATATAAATGGATGAAAGATTGTATCGAGGCGAAACTCTTCGGTATCGGTCTGGAAAGTTATACGGTAGGTTCCTATGATTTCTATTTGGGTTACGGGGCGAAAAAGAACAAGATCGTTACCTTGGACACTGGCCATTTCCATTTGACGGAAAGTATCGCCGACAAGGTTTCCTCGTTATTGCTGTTTACGCCCGAGATCATGTTGCACGTAAGTCGTCCGATCCGTTGGGATAGCGATCATGTCGTGATCTTGAATGACGATGTGCAGGATTTAGCCCGTGAGATCGTGCGTTGCGACGCCTTGGACCGGGTACATATCGGTTTGGATTATTTCGACGCTACCATCAATCGTATCGGTGCTTATGTCATTGGTAGCCGTGCTACGCAAAAAGCCTTTATGCTCGCTTTGCTGGAGCCGATCGCCTTGCTTCGCCAGTACGAGGATGAGGGTAAGTATTTCCAGCGTCTTGCCTTGCAGGAGGAAGCGAAGAGTCTGCCTTGGGGGGCGGTTTGGGATATGTATTGTCTGCAAAGTGGGGTCCCCGTAGGAGAGTCTTATATCGCTGAGATCGAGAAATATGAGTCCGACGTTACCTCAAGACGGCAATGATAGAGATCGGGATCGGGTTGTTGATCATCGCGATCGGCAGTTTCGGGCAGAGTAGCTCGTACGTGCCGATCAATAAGATCCGGGATTGGAGTTGGGAAAGCTTTTGGTTGGTGCAAGGTATCTTCGCTTGGTTGGTTTTCCCTTATCTCGGAGCGATGTTGGCGGTACCGGAAGGGAGTACCTTACTGGAGCTATGGTGTTCGCCGGGTAGCTTGGGAGCGGTTATCTATGGCATGCTCTGGGGTGTCGGCGGGTTGACTTTCGGGTTGAGTATGCGTTATCTGGGCGTAGCTTTGGGACAGAGCATCGCCTTGGGTACATGCGCCGGTTTCGGTACGCTCTTCCCGGCTTTGTTCGGTGGAACGAATCTGTTTGAGGGAACCGGATTGATCCTGTTGACCGGTGTTTGCATTACCTTGGCAGGTATCGCCGTGATCGGTTACGCCGGAAGCCTGCGGGCCCGGAATATGAGTGAGGAGGAGAAGAAAGCGGCGGTGAAGGATTTTGCCTTGACTAAGGGCTTGGCGGTAGCCTTGCTTGCCGGCGTGATGAGCGCCTGCTTCAATTTGGGTTTGGAATCGGGAAACGAGGTGCTGGCGAAAGCGAGAGAGGCGGGAGCTAGCGATCTGTTCGCCTTGAATCCCGTAATACTGTTGGTTACTTTGGGCGGCTTTTGTACGAACGCTGTGTATTGTATTTTCCAGAACGTGAAAAACGGGACGGGCAAGGATTATTTCTCGGTATCGGGAGGTACATTGCTGAATAATGTCTTATTTTGCGCTTTGGCAGGCGTGCTTTGGTACTCGCAGTTCTTCGGACTGGGGATGGGAAAGAGCTATTTCTCGGATTCCCCGGTTATGCTGGCTTTCTCGTGGAGTATCTTGATGTCGCTGAATGTTATTTTCAGTAATGTCTGGGGCATCTTATTAAAAGAATGGAAGGGCGTGGATCGCCGGACAATCGTGGTATTGATTACCGGCATGTGTATCTTGATCCTTTCCTTATTATATCCAAATATAGTTTAATTAAAATAGACATGATAACACTAAGAAACAATGAACGCCTGATGGCGGAAATAGATCGTATCGCCGAGGTCGCCGGCTATTTGTGGACCAAGGGTTGGGCTGAGCGAAACGGCGGGAATATATCGGTGAACCTGACTACTTTATTGAGCGAGGAGGAGAAGGCGTTGCCGGCTTTGGTTTCCTCGATTCCCTTGCAAGAGGCGATGACGGCCTTATGCGGGCACGTCTTTTATGTGACGGGTACCGGAAAACGGATGCGTTACGTGGCGAAAGATCCTTTCGCCAACGGCTCTTTGATCCGTATCGCCGCCGATGGGAAATCGTATGATATCCTAGCGGAGCAACCGATCCAACCGACTTCCGAGTTGCCTTCCCATTTGTTGATGCACAATTTCTTGCGTGCGAAGGGACGGGATAACCGGGTGGTATTGCATACGCATCCGACGGATATTATCGGCATGACGCATTGTAAGCCGTTCTTGGATTCGGAGAAGATTACCCGCACGTTATGGAGTATGATCCCGGAATGTCGGATTATCGTGCCGAAAGGGGTCGGTATCGTTCCTTACGAGATTCCGGGCACTTTGGCGTTGGCGCACGCTACGATCCGTCAGTTGGAGGAGCACGACGTGGTGTTCTGGGAGAAGCACGGTATCCTTGCCGTCGGTGAGGACCTGATCGAGTGCTTCGATGCGATCGATACGTTGAGTAAATCCGCCCAGATCTATTTCAGTGCCCGCATGACCGGTTACGAGCCGGAAGGTATGACGGATCAGCAATTGGATGACTTGGTTCCGGCTTTTGGACTCTAGCGTATGCGAAAGAAATTAATCATTCTATTCATAGGGATCGGTTCGTTCACGTTGTTCGCCCAGCAGCGAGACCATCGGACACGGGAGTATATCGCTCCGGTCCGTATTGTCTGGCAGCAAGATAGTTCGCGAATTACGGGAGCGAACCATTTGCTTGTTCCGGGCAACGGACAGTCGGATTTGGCGAATAATCGGTTGTGTGTGTTGAAAAGTACGCCAACCGAACATCCCGCTTTGCTGCTTGATTTCGGGAAGGAGTTGCAAGGCGGCCTTCAGCTGGTGACCGGTATGCCGCCGTCTCACGATCCGGTTTCCGTACGGGTTCGTTTCGGCGAGTCCGTTAGTGAGGCTATGTGCGAGATAGATGGCGCGAACGGGGCGAGCAACGATCATGCGATGCGGGATTTCGTGGTATCGCTCCCTTGGCTGGGCGTGCAGGAGATCGGTAATTCCGGTTTCCGTTTCGTGCGTATTGATGTATTGGGTGATTCTACGGAGTTGCAATTAAAAGAGGTCCGTGCGATCTCCACGTTCCGGGATATTCCTTATCTGGGCTCTTTTCGTTGTAATGACGAGCGGTTGAACCGGATCTGGAAGACAGGTGCGTACACGGTCCACTTGAATATGCAGGAATATCTATGGGACGGCGTAAAACGGGATCGTCTCGTCTGGGTGGGGGATTTACATCCGGAGGTAATGACGGTCAGTACCGTCTTCGGTTATAATGAGGTGGTTCCTAAGAGCTTGGATTTGATTCGGGATATTACGCCGCTGCCTAGTTGGATGAACGGTATCAGTTCGTACTCGATCTGGTGGTTGTTGATTCAGCGGGATTGGTATTATTACCAAGGGAATCTTGCGTATCTACAAGAGCAACGCTCTTATATGACTGCTTTGTTGCGTCACTTGATCTCGAAGGTTGACCCCAGCGGACAAGAGAGACTGGATGGGAACCGTTTCTTGGATTGGCCTTCCAGTGAGAATACACCCGCTATCGATGCCGGCCTTCAATCGCTGATGATACAAGCCATGCGTGCGGGAGAGGAGTTATGTACCGTTTTAGGCGAGGATGCGTTGGCCTCGGAGTGCCGTGCGGTAGCTTCCAAAGCTATTGAGTTTTCCCTTCGGAAGAAATCCCGGTTCCCTTCGGAGAAAGATCGGATTACGCCCGGGGATAAACAGGCCGCCGCCTTGATGGCTCTGGCGGGTATCATGGATGCTAAGGAGGCGAACGAGCGTTGCTTGGCAGTGGACGGGGCGAAAGGCTTCTCTACGTTTTACGGGTATTATATGCTACGAGCGATGGCGTTGGCTGGTAATTACCAAGGTGCGTTAGATGTGATCCGTACGTATTGGGGAGCTATGCTGGATGTAGGTGCTACGACGTTTTGGGAGGATTTCAATATGGAATGGCTTCCGGACGCAGGGCGTATTGATGAGCTGGTCCCCGCTGGAAAGAAAGATATTCATGGAAATTATGGGGCGTATTGCTATCAAGGTTTCCGCCATAGCTTGTGCCATGGATGGGCTTCGGGTCCCACATCGTGGTTAAGCGAGTACGTATTGGGCGTACAAGTGGTGGAACCGGGTTGCCGTACGGTACGTATCATCCCACATCTGGGAGATCTCGAATGGGTGGAAGGTACGTTTCCCACGCCTTACGGGGTGATCGAGATCCGACATGAGAAAGGTGCGGACGGTAAGGTGATAAGCCATATCAACGCTCCTGAAGAGATACGAGTTACCCCGTAGCTCTTATACTTAGTTGTAGAATGTATATAATTATAGAATATATGAAACAAACTATTTGCATCTACGCTTTCGCCGCCCTCTTATTAGGCGGTTGTAAAAGCAATAATGAATTAACGATACCTACGAATCTCCGTACGGAATACCTTACGGAGCCTATCGGCTTGGATACTTCGTCTCCTCGCTTTACATGGGAATACTCCGGAAATGAGGAGGGCTTTAAGGCTTCCCGCTATGAGGTACGGATCGGTACGAGTCCGGACGACCTGCGGCCCTATGCGGAAGGAATGGCCCTGAAACCTCATACCCGTTATTACTGGAATGTTACGGTATGGGATGGTGAAGGGCGTCCGTGCGCTACCTCGGAGACGGCTTCTTTCGAGACCGCTAAGTTCGATCCCTCGGATTGGTCCGCCTCTTGGATTACCGATCATAAGGATAAGGAGTTCGAGCCTGCCCCTCTGTTCCGCAAGTCTTTCCCGGTAGGCAAGGAAGTGAAGGATGCCCGTGTGTACGTAGCATCCGCCGGGTATCATGAGCTATTCATCAATGGCGAGCGGGTCGGAACGAATTATCTGGACCCGGGGTATACGCATTTCGATAAACGTATCTTGTACGTGACGCATGATGTTACCTCTTTGCTGAAGCAAGGCGACAACGCCGTGGCCGCTGTTCTGGGAAACGGCTGGTACAACGAGCAGTCCGTGGCGGTCTGGAATTTCCATGAGGCACGCTGGCGGGATCGTCCCCGCCTGCTATGTGAGTTACGTATTACCTATACGGATGGTACGACGGAGGTGATTGGCTCGGACGAGACTTGGAAGACTTCCACCGGGGCCTATACCTATAATAATATATACAGCGGCGATAAATTCGATGCCCGGTTGGAAGAGGCCGGCTGGAAAACCGCAGGCTTCGATGATAGTAAATGGGAAGCGGCACTTCCGGCGCAGGCTCCGGCACCTCTGTTGGTAGCCCAGCAAATGCCGGGAATCCGTATCACGGAAGAGGTGAGGCCCGTGTCGATGAAACGTTTCTCCGATCAGTTATATGTATATTCTTTCCCGAAGAACATGTCCGGCCTTTGCCGCTTGAAGGTGAAAGGTGAGGCGGGAACCCGTATCACGTTAAAACATGGTGAGTTGTTGAAGAAAGACGGTCGCTTGGAGCAAGGCAATATCAATGTATATTATCATCCGGTCAAACCGGACGAGGTATTCCAGATGGATGTCTTTACCTTGAAAGGTACGGGAGAGGAGGAGATCTTCATGCCTTCCTTCTCTTATCACGGTTTCCAATACGTGGAGGTGGAGAGCAGCCGTCCCGTTACTTTAACGGAAGAGAACTTGACCGGCTTGTTTATGCATACCGATGTCCGTCCGTCCGGTTCCTTCGCTTGTTCCAGTCCTCTATTGAATAAGATATGGGAGGCTACGATGCAGGCTTACCGCAGTAACCTGCACAGTATCCCGACCGATTGCCCGCAACGGGAGAAGAATGGCTGGACAGCCGACGCACATATCGCGATCGACCTCGGTTTGCTGGGCTTCGATGGTATCACGCTTTATGAGAAATGGATGGATGATATTATCGATAACCAGCGTGAGGCGGGTGAGATTTCCGGTATCATTCCTTCCAGCGGTTGGGGATATGGCGAGTGGCTGGGTCCGGTTTGGGACGCTGTCATGTTCATCATACCGAACGCCTTGTATGATTATTATGGCGAGTCTCGCAGTATAGAACGCTTATATCCTACGATGCTGCGATATCTGGATTATTTGAAGACGAAAGAGAAAGACGGTTACTTGCCGTTTGGCTTGGGTGACTGGGTGTATTGGAAAGCTACGACGAATAATGAATATACCTCTACCGCCTACTATTATCTGGATTATAAGTTGATGGCTCGCTTCGCCTCTTTGCTGGGCAAGGACGCCGCTCCTTATCAAGAGAAAGCGAATACGCTCAAATCCTTGATCAACCAGAAGTTCTTCAACGCCGAGACCGGTGTGTATGCCGAAGGAACCCAAACGGCGCAAGCCTTGGCCTTGTATCTGGGACTTGTACCGGAAGGAAAGGAACAACTTGTGGCGGATAAGCTGCGTGAGGTGGTAGCGGGAAATAACTATTTCTTGGATTTTGGTCTATTAGGCAGTAAGACCGTTCCGGCCATGCTTACGAAATATGGCTATATCGAGGATGCCATGAAGATGATCACGAAGACCGAGGCACCTTCTTGGGGATATTGGGTAGAGACGATGGGTTATTCCACATTGCCGGAGACGTGGACACTTAGTCCGAAGTTTGCCGACGCTTCCTTGAACCACGTCTTTATGGGAGATGTCTCCGCTTGGATGATGAACCAGCTGGCCGGTATCAATCATGACGACTCGGCTCCGGGCTTCCGTCATATCCGTATCACGCCTCATTTCGTGAAAGAACTGGATTGGGCGAAAGGTGAGTACCATTCCGTACGCGGCCGTATCGCCAGCGAATGGAAACGGGAAGGGGATAAGGTTATGCTTACCGTGACGATTCCGGCTGATTGCTCCGCCGATATCGTGGTAGGCGATCAGACCGAGACCGTATCCGCCGGTACGCATACATTTACATATCCCGCTTAATATACTTAGTTGTAGAGACGGGGCGTGCCCCGTCTCCCACCGGCTAATAGTATCTTTAAGTTACCTTTTGGGGGGATGAGACGGGGCACGCCCCGTCTCTACAACCAGATAATTATAAACTGTTGAACTTTAAAGATTAAATTTATGAATAAGCTACTCATTGCCTTCTTTTTGTTCCTCTTGCCTTTCGGCTGGATAAAGGCGACAGCTTCATCTCATCCCGAATCCTTCCCTTGGAAAGCCCAATGGATCAATACCGAGCGTTGCCAAAGCGCTACGAATACTTGGTTGATCTACCGTAAATCATTCGCTGTGACGAATGTCCCGAATCAACTCATCGCCCGTATCGCCGCCGATTCCAAGTATTGGCTTTGGATCAACGACCAACTGGTTATCTTTGAGGGTGGCTTGAAAAGAGGACCTTCTCCTTCCGGGACTTATTACGATCCGGTAGATATCGCCCCTTACCTGACAAAAGGCTCGAACACCATCGCTATCTTGCTCTGGCATTTCGGGAAAGACGGTTTCAGTCATATTAACAGCGGGAAAGCGGCTTTGTTATTCGAGGCGATCGCCCCGGGGTTGGAGATCGTCTCCGACGCGAGCTGGCAGTGCGCCTTGTATGAGGCTTATCAAAATACCGAGGCCCCTTTCCCGAATTACCGTATGCCGGAGAGTAATATTCGCTTCGATGCCCGTCAAGCGATAACAAACTGGAACCGTACGAGTTTCGAAGGTTTCCTTCCGGGGGCGGTCTGCGTCGGTAAGGCGGGGAAAGCTCCTTTCGGGGATCTGGTGGAACGTCCGATACCCCAGTGGAAAAACAGCGGCCTGTTATCCTATGTATCCGTCCGGGAATCCTTGAAAGGCGATACCTTGTTCTGTCGTTTGCCCTATAATGCCCAGATCACTCCGTATCTGAAAGTAGAGGCGGAGGCCGGGAAGACTATCCACATACGGATGGATAATTACGAGGGAGGAAGCGAGCGCAACGTACGTGCCGAATATATTACCCGTGAGGGTGAGCAGGAATACGAAAGCTATGGCTGGATGAACGGCCATGAGGTCTATTACATCATCCCTGAGGGCGTGAAGGTGCTGGATGTGAAATACCGTGAGACCGGTTACAACACGGACCTCGCTGGCTCTTTCCATTGTGATGACCCGTTCTACGACGAGCTTTGGCAACGTTCTGCCCGCACCTTATACATAACGATGCGTGATAATTATATGGACTGTCCGGACCGTGAACGTGCCCAATGGTGGGGTGACGAGGTGAATGAGCTAGGCGAGGCTTTCTACGCCCTTTCTCCGTCCGGGCAGAAACTAGCCGTAAAAGGCATCCATGAATTAATGAATTGGCAGCGGGAGGACGGAACGCTCTACGCTCCGGTTCCAGCGGGTAATTGGGATAAGGAGCTTCCCTTGCAAATGCTCGCTTCCGTAGGTTGGTACGGTTTTTATACGCAATATTATTATAGTGCCGACAGTAGTTTCGTACCGATGATATACGACCGGATGCGCCGTTACCTGCACGAGGTTTGGCAAGTCGATAAAAGTGGCTTGGTGATCGAGCGTCAAGGCGCTTGGAGCTGGGGCGACTGGGGCGAGCATGTCGATATGGGCGTATTGACCAATTGCTGGTATTATCTGGCCTTGAAAGCGGAGCGAGCCTTCGCCCTGCAACTCGGCAAGGATAAGGATGCCGATGAGATCTCCCGGATGATGCGTAGCATAGAACGTTGTTTCGACACGAAGTTCTGGACAGGTTCCGCCTATCGCTCCCCCGGCTATAAAGGGGAGACGGACGATCGCTCCCAAGCCATGGCGGTTGTTTCCGGGCTGGCCTCGAAAGATAAGTATCCGGCGCTGACGAAGGTGCTTAAAAAGGAGTATCACGCCAGCCCTTATATGGAGAAGTATGTCCTAGAGGCCCTTTTCCAGATGGGCGAGCCGGCGTTTGCCTTGGAACGGATGAAGCAACGTTACACCCGTATGCTGGATTATGCCGAATACACGACCTTGTTCGAGGGATGGGGCATCGGAGCCGAGGGCTTCGGTGGCGGCACGATCAATCACGCTTGGAGCGGTGGCCCGCTTACCTTATTGAGCCAGAAGGTCTGTGGAATCGAGCCAACCTCTCCCGGCTTCCGTACCTTTAAGATCTCGCCTCAATTGGGTTCCTTATCGGAAGCCTCTGCCAGCCTAGAGACTCATTATGGAACCATCCAAGTAAGTATCAAGAAGAAAGGCAAGCGAATGAAGTTCGATCTCCAAATCCCGGAAGGCACCTCCGCCGAACTGATAAAGCCAAATGGTACCCGCAAGCATCTCGGCCCGGGGCACCATCAAGTGGATTAGTGATCTGTGTGTTTGTTATATTTCTCAAAAACAGAAGCAAAGAATAAATATTTTGGTAAAGAACGGAATTTATCCTACATTTGTAATATATAAGTATTATATCGAAGGATATGGAAAAAGAGAAAAATAGCAAGATTACCAGAGAAGAGGCTTTGCGTCGGTTGGAGACCGCACGGAAGCTGAAGCGAGAGTATGTAGCTAAACTGGAAAAAGAGATGAAAGAAGAGTTTAAGAAACGTACAGGGCAAGAAGCTACTTATTTTGAAGTATGGTAAGCCTTAACCTTGAACGTATAAATTCTAATTCTCCTTATGCGGTAACAGCTCTTAGGGATTCTATGTGTTTCCGGTTTGTTACGGACTTTGGTGTGATTTATTATGTCAGTTTTCTTGAGGACGAATTGATGCTTAGTGATGAATCCTATCAATTTATTATTGCTAATACGAATAATAGAAAGTCTCCTCGTGATTCTAAGTTGAGGCGGGCGATAATGGCGATAGTCTATGAGTTTTTCGAATGTTCTAATACAACTCTGTTGTATATTTGTGAGACAGGAGATAGCAAGCAGAGTATGCGCAATCGCCTTTTTGAGTTTTGGTTTCATTCCTCGCCGCGTAAATCTGATTTCGCTTTCATGTCTGCGGACATCCGAGATGCAGATGGGATACAGAATTATGCGGCGATTATTATTCGACTCGATAATCCCAATTTGAAGTCTATAGTCGCGGAGTTTACTGAAACAATACAAATGCTTAGTCAAAAGCCGGAGTAAAATGTATGTGTTTTCTCCGGCCCGGGGCACCATTGGGTGGATTAGCGATCGCCCTCTGTTTTCCTGCGGACATACACCCGGTGGCTTCCATAACCCGATATGGTGAGCCCACTCGCCGGATCGCTGCTGAGTCGTAGTAGCTCCCGGTTTGCGCTACTGCGTTTTAGTCCGGTGATAGCCATGTAGTCTTGTATGCGCAAGAATGGGTGTTCGTGAAGGTAATCCAATGCCCGCGTCCGGCGCTCCTCTTCGGTGAAGGGCGATTTCCATACACGGCTGATACCTCCCCGTCTTAAGTCGCAACGCAGGTTAGTTTCCCGTACCAGTTCCTTGTCGGCCCGGTAGTTGATGCCATTCACCTCGATGCTCCGTGCGTTACGCTTCGGTTCGTCACCATCCAGCGAGTCGATCTCCTTGTCCTTCGCTACGCCTAGGCGGGGCGTGAACGTACCGATTCCATCCAACGTGACCGACTGCCCTTCCGCCATGCAATAGGCCAGATGTTCCGCTACTGTCGTCATCACCTGTATTACGCTACCCCTGCTCAAGCCCGATCCGGGGTAGGTGATCCGTTCCACGAAATCCTCCATGTCCATGTTCCGTTGTATCTTCATCCGATAATACACCGGCTTTTCCCCCGTCCCGTTCAGGTCGCACATCTCTTGCTTGATATATTCTGCCATAACTGCTACTAGGTATAATTGTTTGTATCTTCAAGTTAAAAACATTCTTCTTACTATATACAAATATACTAACTACTTGATCTATTTCCAAATTATCACCGTGGAATATATAGACCACGTCGTGATTTGTATATTCCACGTCTTGATCTGTACAGACCACGTCGTGGTTTGTAGAATTATACAGTATGCAAACAAGAATTCATCTGCTACCGATAAGGTATTTATGCGGTATCGGAGCGTTATTTACTTAGGGAGAAGCGGGCAACCCTCACGTTTCCTCTGCCAAGTACGTCGACCAACCCTGCGGGATTCTCTATCTTCCCTAAACGGGTATAGCTGTAAGACGAGGAAAAGGTCTCGTAGAAAAGGACTACCGTATTCGCTCCCCATAGAAGTAGGTCGCCTGTATGGATTATACCCGGACGTATTGGTCGCGATCAAGAGTATTATACTCGTTTTCCCTGCTCGTATGCTTGCCTCAAAGTCGGGTTCCCTTCGACCTCGCCCACGTGCCACACACCACCGCAGAATAGCGTTCCTTTCACGGTCGGGTTCTCCAGACAGTCGAGGAATCCCATAAAGTTGGCCACAATGCGATCCATGATGCCGTTATCTTCTTCAGCGGCCGTGGCGATGAAGTAAAACTCCTTGTTTTTCATTTCGGTATAAGGACCGCAGCAACGGTCTATCAGCGTCTTCATCTGTGCGCTCATGGCATAGAAATAGACCGGCGTAGCCATCACGATCACATCGGCGGCAAGCATCTTTCCGATAATCTCTGCCGCGTCATCTTTTTGTGGACAAGGCTTCTTGTATTGGCTGCACACGCCGCATCCCGTGCAGGGGTGAATGGTCTTGTCTCGCAGAAAAACCTTTTCCACACGATGACCGCTTTCGATCGCCCCTTGCATAAACTCATCGCATAGCGTATCGGAATTGCCTCCACGACGGGGGCTGGAAGATAAAATCAATACATTTTTCATGTTTACTGTTATTTATTAGGTTCTACATTCATTTTTAGGATACAAAAATAGCGAGATAATCCCTATCTTGCGGTAGACAAATTACGGATGTTATGACCCTAATTACATAATAATACGGAAGAATGATCACAACCGACTCCGGTGAGCAAGTCGAGGCACTTGCTCCCATCATCATTTCGGCCAGCCGGTCAACGGATATTCCGGCCTTTTATGCCAAATGGTTCTTTAATCGTTTGGCCAAGGGGTATTGTGTTTGGTATAATCCGTTTAATCGGCGGAAGATGTATGTGTCGTTTGAGCGGTGTAAGGCAATCGTGTTTTGGACAAAGAACCCGAAGCCGATATTGCCTTATTTGCATGAGTTGGATAGGAGGGGTATCCATTATTATTTCCAGTTCACGTTGAATGACTATATGAGCGAAGGCTTTGAGCCGAATGTGCCGAGCGTTACGCAACGGGTGGAGACATTTCGGGAGTTGTCGGAAATGATAGGGAAGGAACGGGTGATCTGGCGATTTGATCCGTTGATTATGACTCCATCTATCACGCCTCGTGTCTTGCTTAGCCGTATTTGGAAGATCGGCAATCAGTTGAAAGGATATACTGATAAGCTCGTGTTCAGTTTCGTAGATGTAAAGGCGTATCGTAAGGTACAGAACAATCTTATAAAAGAGACGAATTGCTTTACGAAAGAGGATGTGGAAACCGCTGAGATGAATGCGACGCAACGTCAAGAAACTGTAGAGGGATTGGTGAAGTTGAGGGAAATTTGGGCTTCTACTGGTTGGAATGTGACACTCGCTACTTGTGCCGAGGATATTGACCTTACGGTTTATGGCATTGAACATAACCGGTGTATCGACGGTGATTTAATGGAGCGTGTGTTTGAGGAGGATTATGAATTGGTTTATTATCTTCGAACAGGCCAATTACCTGAACCGGATCTTTTTGGTACGTTTCCCGCTTTACCCGACAAACGCAAAGACCTAAAAGACAAAGGCCAACGGAAAGCCTGTGGTTGCATGATAAGCAAAGATATCGGTAGGTATAACACTTGCCGCCATTTCTGTGTCTATTGTTATGCCAATACAAGTAGGGAATGCGTACAAAAGAATGCGGTACACTATTCGGACGATAGTGAAAGTTTGATTCGAAGTTAGATTTGAAAGCAAGGTCAAATTAAGCGGCGTATTAAATTAAGCCGTCTTTTATAGTAATCGAGACCAATACTATCCTAGAATTGTGTTGTATAACATGCCGGATTTATCTATTTTTGCGCCCAATACGAAAGGTTAAGAATAGGAAGTTTTAGGTATGGCAAAAAAGAAAGGTAAGCCTCAACCCCGGAAAAGCAAGAAGAAGCGGGCATCATCATTCATGTCCTCTGTAAAGAAGATGCTTCTTGGCGTTTTTGCGGTAGTTGTTTGTTTTATCGGTGTATTATTCATATATAACTGGTTTTATCCGGTATCCAAGACACGGCTTGTAGAGAAGAAACAGGATCGGGCGGAGGCAATAGTCCGTCCGAAGATCTCGGACAAAGGCGGCTCCGGAACATCGGGTAAGAAAGCCGCACAAGCGACGAAAAACAAGCAAACGACGAACCCAAAGAAAGAGACCTCCGCTTATACTTTTCAAGGGGGAGCTGAGATACCGAGACTAAAGAATAAACAAAAAGAGCAGGTTATAAAGCATGAGGGCTATACGGTTTCTTATAATTCCGATTATAAGATCGCCAATTGGGTAGCCTATGAACTGACCTCGAAAGAGGCGACAAGTAAGAAGAACGAGCGGTCTAATAAGTTCGTCTCGGACCCCATGGTGAAAGGGGCTAGCGCCACGAACGAGGACTATACCCGTTCCGGCTATGACCGAGGACATATGGCGCCTGCCGGCGATATGAAATGGTCCGCCAAGGCCATGCGGGAATCGTTCTACCTAAGTAATATCTGTCCGCAAAAGCCCGGCTTGAACCGGGGTATCTGGAAAGATCTGGAAGAGCAGGCTCGTTTGTGGGCGAAAGAGAATGGCTCTTTGTTGATCGTGACCGGCCCGGTGATCACGGACGACCTGAAACGGTTAGGCAAGAATCGGGTGGGAATCCCGAAGACCTTTTATAAGGTAATCTGTACGATAACGAACGGTAAACCGGAAGGGGTAGGTTTTCTGTTTGATAATAAAGACTATGGAAAGACTCCGTTGAAATCGATGATGATCCCTATCGATAGCGTTGAGAAGGTTACCGGAATTGACTTTTTCCCTTCTTTGCCTGATTCGATAGAAAATCCGATGGAAGCATACGTGAATGATGGTAGTTGGTCTTTTTAAGGCACGTTATGCTCAACAATCTCTAGGCGAGAATGTTTTATATTTACTGTGAAGAAAAAGAAATCATAATTAAATAACAAAATGCAAGTTATCATGAAAGGAAAATTAATCCCTGTGTTTGTTTTGGCAGCATTGGTTTCCTGTAGTCAACCACCCGTTAAGGAGCAAGGTCCTCGTCCAGTTAAATTGGCGGACGTTACTTCGCTGAACATGGTTGAGAAATCATTCAGTGGAGTGGTATCGCCCGATCAATTCAGTGATTTGGCGTTTAAGATGTCCGGCCCGCTGATCTCATTAAACGTGGACGAAGGCCAGAAGGTCCGTACGGGACAGATCGTGGCCGAGATCGATCCGCTGGACTTTAAATGGGAATATGAGGCGAAGAAAGCGTCTTTCCAGACCGCTGAGGCGCAATTGCAACGTGCGAAGAAGTTATTGTCCAAGCAAGCTATCTCCAAGCAAGAGTATGAGTCTACGGAAGCCTCTTACTCAAATGCCAAGGCGGCTTTCGAGTATGCGCAAAACACATTGAACCAGACAAAGCTTCGTGCGCCGTTCGATGGATTTATCCAGAAGAAATATGTGGAGAATTACCAGAAGGTACAGGCCGGACAAGGAATCGTTTGCTTGATCAACCCGAATAAGTTACAGGTCGTGTTTACGATGCCGGAGAGTAATATCAATTACTTCTCTTCTCCTTATTCTGTTTATGTGGAATTCGATAATTACAAGGGCGTTCGCTTCAAGGCGAAGGTGAAAGAATACGTGGAAGCCTCTCCGGATGGTTCCGGCGTTCCCGTATATCTGTATATCGACGATCCGAACTTTAATTTAGAGAAATATAAGGTAGCCGTAGGTTTCTCTTGCCGTGTGATCTTGAACGTGGATAGCGAGAGTTTCACGCAAGGCGCCGTATTGGTTCCGCTAGCCGCTGTCGTGGCTGACGATGCCAATAGCGATAAGTATGTGTTTGTTTATAATGGGCAGTCTCAAAAGGTTGAGCGTCGCAAGATTACCGAGTCTATGCTGATCGGCAAGGATGGCGTGATCGTAACGGATGGCTTGCGACCCGGCGAACAGGTTGTCTCAGCCGGAGCCACTCGTTTGGTGGATGGACAACAGGTAAAAGTATTAACAGATTAAGAGATAAACAATGAATATTCCAAAATATTCCTTAGAGAATCAGAAGATTATATACTTTTTCCTAGCGGTCATGCTGATAGGAGGTATATATTCTTTCTTTAAATTGCCGAAGAAGGAAGATTCTCCCTTCGTGATCAAGCAAGCGGTTTTGGTTACCCAATATCCGGGAGCGACACCTCAGGAGGTGGAGAAGCTGGTGACTGAGCCGATCGAACGGGAGATTCAGGCTATGTCGGATGTGTTCCAGATCAAATCTGAGTCTTATTTCGGTATGTCCAAGATTTCTATTGAGTTGCAGCCTACCTTGTCTCCGGATTATATGCCGGTCAAGTGGGACGAGTTGCGTCGTAAGGTGGCGAATATACAGCCCCGCCTTCCGTCTGGCGCCTCCTCGATATCCGTTAGTGATGACTTCGGTGACGTATTCGGAATTTATTATGCCTTGACGGCCGATGAGGGATATACTTACGACGACCTGCGTAATTGGGCGCAAAAGATCAAGACGGAGCTATCTCCTGTACCGGGTGTACAGAAGGTCTACCTATTCGGTGAACAGACACAAGTTGTCAACGTAAAGATCTCTATCCCGAAACTGGCTAACCTAGGTATCGACCCGAACGCTATCCAGCAGGTGATGCAAACGCAGAACTTGTTGGTGAATACGGGAGATATCAATACCGGTAATTATCAATTGCGTTTGCGTGCGGAAGGTACGTATAAGGATATACAAGATATCCGGGACCAATTGATCGTGACGAAAAGTGGCGGTGAGGTTCGTTTGGGAGATATCGCTACGGTAGAGCGTGGTTATATGGACCCTCCCTCGAACCTGATGCGTGTGGACGGTAAGCGTGCCATCGGTATCGGTGTCGCTACCGGTTCGAAAGACGATGTGGTTGCCGTGGGTAACGCCGTGGCGGATCATTTAGCGGAGATGGAGCAGCTGTTCCCGGTGGGTATGGACCTGAAAACGATTTATCCGGAGAACAAGATCGCGGATGAGGCGAACAACGGTTTTATCTTGAACTTGATCGAGTCGTTGTTGATCGTTATCGTGATTATCTTTATCGTGATGGGGTCCCGTGCCGGTATGTTGGTCGGTAGTTCGTTGTTGTTCTCGGTAGGTGGTACCTTATTGATCATGTTGATCTGGGGTGTCGGCTTGAACCGAACCTCGTTGGCGGCCTTTATTATCGCTATGGGTATGTTGGTGGATAACGCTATCGTGGTGACGGATAATGCCCAAGTCGGTATCAAGCGGGGACTTTCCCGTTATCAGGCGTTGATCGATGGCGCGACGAAACCGCAGTGGGCGTTGTTGGGCGCTACCTTTATCGCCGTATGTTCTTTCTTGCCGATGTACTTGGCACCGGCATCCGTGGCCGAGATTGTGAAACCGTTGTTTATCGTTTTGGCGGTATCCTTGGGATTAAGCTGGGTCTTGGCCTTGACGCAAACGACTACCTTCGGTAATTTTATTTTGAAAGAGGCGAAACCGGGTGAGAACAAAGACCCGTACGATACGAAGCTGTACCATAAATTTGAGTCGGTATTGGGCCGTTTGATCAAGCGTAGATATGTAACGATCTCTACCGTGGTAGCTACGTTATTCCTTTCCTTGTTCGTGATGAGCATCATGCCGCAGAGTTTCTTCCCGATCATGAGCAAGCCTTATTTCCGTGCGGACTTGATCTTCCCGGAAGGATATAGCATCTACGACGTGGAGACGAATGTGAAGAAGATAGAAGAGGAATATCTCAGCAAGAATGAGAATATCAAATCATACTCGTTTACCTTGGGAGGTTCGCCGGTACGTTATTACTTGGCCAGTTCTTCTATCGGTCCGAAGCCAAACTTCGCCAATGTGTTGATCGAGACACAAGATCCGGAGGATGCGCAAGCGGAAGAGGGTAAGTTCTACGATTATATGGTCGCTAACTATCCGAATATATTGACCCGTTCGGCTTTGTTCGCCTTGTCTCCGGTTCCGGATGCGGCGATCGAGATCGGTTTTATCGGCGATAACGTAGATACGTTGGTTGCCTTGACGCAAAGGGCGCAGGAGATCGCCCGGAATTATGATCAGGTGATGGAGGTTCGCAATAGTTGGGGTAACAAGGTTCCGGTATGGAAGCCGCTATATTCCCAAGAGAAAGGTTTGCGTCTAGGTATTACCCGTCAGCAGGTGGCTTATTCCTTGCGTTCGGCTACGAATGGCGTACCTTTGGGTGAGTATCGTGAGGGCGACGTGTTTATGCCGATCTTACTGAAAGATGCGGATAAGGATTCTATCAGTCTGAATGATATAAAGACTTTGCCGGTTTATAGCGCTAAAGGCCGTTCGGTAAAAGTGGAGCAGGTGATCGATGATTTCTCGCTGGATTATGAGTTTAACGTAGTGAGACGATTCAACCGTGAGCCGTGTATGCTTATGCAGTGTGAGCCGAAGCGTGGCGCCAATACGATGGCTGCTTTCAGTCATTTGTGGAAAGAGGTACAGGAGAAGATTCAGGTGCCGGAAGGATATAAGATGACGTATTTCGGTGAGCAATCCGAGCAAGATAAAGGTAATAAGGCGATCGCCGCTAATATCCCGTTGATGTTCGGTTTGATTTATGTCACCTTGTTATTCTTATTCCCGAAATATTACCGGAAACCGGTATTGATCATGGCGATGCTGCCGTTGATCTTCATTGGTGTGGTATTGGGATTGTTGGTGTTCGGTAAGTCCCTCGACTTCTTTGCTATGCTGGGTCTGTTGGGCTTGATCGGTATGAATATCAAGAATGCGATCGTGCTGGTGGACGAGATCGGTTTACAATTGAACGTGGGCTTGTCTCCGGTGAATGCCGTGATAGAGGCAACGAAAACCCGTATCGTTCCGGTGACGATGGCTTCCGGTACGACGATCTTAGGTATGTTGCCGTTGTTGGGTGACGCTATGTTCGCCGGTATGGCGGCTACCATCATGGGTGGTCTGTTCGTATCTACGATCTTGACGATCTTCGTGCTTCCGGTTACTTATTGTGTTTTCTTTAAGATTAAATCAGAGTAAAAGGTATGAGAAATAAAATAATCATAGGTTGTTTATTGTTGGGTGCCTTGTCCGCTAAAGCGCAAGACACCCGGCTATCGGCTGTGGAATATAAGGAACGGGTCCTTGAATACAGCCGTCAAATCAAGCAAAGCTCTGAGGAGCGTATCGCTATGCAGCATGCGATCAAGGCCGCTAAGACCGGTTTCTTCCCTTCGGTAGACTTCTCCGGCAGTTATCAGTACCGTATCAATAAATATGATTTGGATTTCGGACCGGGCATGTCCGTAGAGATGGACCATAATACGTATAGCCTAGGCGCTACGGTGAGCCAGCCCATCTATGCCGGCGGACAGATCTATAATAACTATAAGGCAGCTCAGGTACAAGGCAAGATCACCGAGCAAGCGGAAGAATTGACAACGGATAATATCGTTTATTCTGCCGATTTGAACTATTGGACGGCCGCCGCACGTAAAGGTATGTACGATGTGATGTGCCAGTATGTAGACATTGTCGGGGAGTTGGCGAACGTGTTGACGATCCGTTTCAATGACGGCCAGATCAGTAAGACCGATTTATTGCAAGTGGAGTCCCGCTTGAAAGAAGCGGAATTGAATAAAAGCTCGGCTTATAAGGAATATCAGATCGCGTTACAGAACTTGAACTCATTGATGGGTGTATCTCCGTTAGACCCGATCGAGGTGGAAGATTCCATTACGACCTATCTGGCCTTGCCGTTGCAAGTAGGAGAGGATGTAGCTCTTCGGAATCGTCCGGACTACGCTATTTCCGAGTTGAACATAGAGTATCAAAAGAGACAGATCAATTTGTCGAAGGCGAAATATAACCCGTCTTTGGCGATCGGTTTTCAAGGTACTTGGGGTACGCCGATGTTGAACGTGAAAGGTTCGGACCAGTTGTGGACTCCGGCCGTCTTCGCTTCCTTGAAGATACCTTTGTTCCGTTGGGGAGCCCGTTTCAAGGAGGTAAATTCCCAGAAGGCCATCCTTCGTAGTAAGGAATACGCCTTGGACAATACGCGTGATAAGATCGCTCAAGAGGTAGCGAACGCATGGACAAGCCTAACCGAGTATACGAAACAAATTACCGTTGCGGAAGAGGCTTGTAAGATTGCCGAGGAGAACCTTGATTTGAATACCTTCAGCTACAACGAGGGTAAACTACCGATCTTGGATGTGCTCTCCGCCCAATTGTCATGGATTCAGTCTTACAGTAGCTTGATCCAGACTTGGTATCAGCAAAAGGCTTCTTTAGCCCAATATAACAAGGCTATAGGTATTCGCCGTTTGCAGTAAAAGAAACATATTTATACTTAGAAGACAAGGTCCCTTATTTTGGAAACGAGATAAGGGACCTTCTTTATGAAATAAAACGTCCTTTATTCCGTTAGGTAAACTGAAGATTGCTACATTTGCATACAATCTCGTCTGTTTGGGACACTCCTTGGAACCCGGACTTTTTAAGTAGAATGATGAAATAATAAGATGTATACAAAGTTACTAGATAAACAAACGAAACTTGCCCTAATCGGACTAGGATATGTCGGGCTTCCTATCGCGATGGAATTCGCTAAACATGTTTCCGTTATCGGATTTGATATCAACGAGGATCGCTTGGACAAGCTTCGGAACGGTATAGATCCGTGTGGTGAGCTTTCCTCTGAGGTATTTGAACATAAGGACATCACATTTACTTCTTCTATAGAGAAGCTAAGGGAGGCTTCTTTTTACGTGATAGCTGTTCCTACCCCGATAGACAGCCATAACGAGCCGGATCTATCCCCTTTGTTGGGTGCGACTCGCACGGTAGGCAAAGTCCTTAAACGAGGCGATTATGTAGTATACGAATCTACCGTATATCCGGGATGTACGGAAGAGGATTGCATCCCGATCTTGGAGGAGGTTTCAGGGTTGAGAGTAGGAGAGGACTTTAAGGTTGGATATTCACCGGAACGAATCAATCCGGGTGATAAGGTACATACCTTGGTAAATACCGTGAAGATCGTTTCCGGCTGCGATGCCGAAGCTTTGGAAACGATATCGGAAGTCTATAAGCTGGTCGTTCAAGCGGGGGTGCACCGTGCGCCTAGTATCAAGGTAGCCGAAGCCGCCAAGATTATCGAGAATACCCAGCGTGATGTGAATATAGCCCTTATGAACGAGCTTTCCATTATTTTCGATCGAATGGGGGTAAATACGTTTGATGTCTTGAAAGCCGCCGGAACGAAATGGAATTTCCTGCCTTTCTCTCCCGGATTGGTAGGTGGGCATTGTATAGGGGTAGATCCTTACTATCTGGTGCATAAAGCCAAAGAATTGCAATATCACACGAAGATGATCAACTCCGGTCGCTACGTGAACGATTCCATGGGACGGTATATCGGAAAGAAGGTCGTGAAAAAGATTATCTCGCAGGGGAAAAATATCCTAGGAGCGCATGTGTTGGTGATGGGTATGACTTTTAAGGAAAACGTATCGGATATACGTAACTCGAAAGTAGCCGATATTATCAATGAGTTTAAGGACTTCGGAGCCGAGGTCGATGTGATGGATCCGTTCGCTTCCCCTTTGGAAGTATTGCAAGAGTACGGTATCCGGTTAGTAGAGAGGCCCGGGAAGAAATATGACGCGGTAGTGGTAGCTGTCGCTCATACGACTTATTTGAAGCTGGATGAGTCCTACTTCATGTCGATCACGAACGAACATGCCGTGTTGGCGGATGTGAAAGGAGTCTATCGAGGTAGCATCCATCAGATGATCTATTGGAGTCTGTAATTGTTAAAAAGTAACACAAGCTGCAAAGAAATTTCGATAAACTTAAAAAAATGTGTTGTACAATATCTTTTTTTATTTGCTCAATTATATTAATTAGCCCATCTTTGCATGCAGATAACCTAAACAATCTTTTTGCCTTAAAGACTAATACCTATTAAAAACCTATAAAGAGAGCCTTTGCGAAAAGGCTCTCTTTATGATTTTTAGGGGATTAGTAGTTCGTTTCCTCTATCTTTGAGGTGATTCTGCTAATAGCCTCATTCAGTTTGTCTTCGGGTAATATTACGTTAAAATCTCCCCAGAAACCCTCGTCGTAGTTGAAGTGAGTATCCGAGAAAACCGTGCGGGTGGGAAGGGATTCAATGCGTGAGAAGCGGTTCACATTGGCTGTATCTATCTTACAGGTAACCATTTCGAACCAAGTATGTAAAATATTTGTGTTAAAAAGTTGTCTTCTTTTTTTAATTTTAAAATGCAGATCTCCCCGGATATGGTTAATGTAGTAGGTGCCATTCCATTGCTTGTAAGATACCGTATAGGCTACTTTCTGGGGCGTGATCCGTAAATTCCGGCTTTTTCTCTCGACGAACATGCCGGCCGCTTGCTCGATATATTGGGGATTGACCTCAAAGTCCACCCTTAATAAGGCATTATTTTCCATGTCGATATATATCTGTCCCCGATAAAGCGGTTCATTGATACTCTTTCGTTGCTCGAAAGAGATGACGTTAGCAAGTCGATCATCCACTACCGTGATGTCGGTATGGGCGTATGTATAGGGTGAATCCGGGCTAGGATCCAGAAACTCCGGTAACTGTTTCATCAAATCCAAGACAAGGCAGGAGTAGATACCCGACTTCATTTTTGTGATCAACGTGTCCTTTTCCTGCTCGTTACTGATGCGGCGCATCTTTAGTAGTTTCACTTGATCGGCCAAGGCATTGCTGTGGTAAGATGCCTTATATACCTTAAAAACAGCCTCGGTCAGTCCTACGAGTCCTTTTTTACGTTCAACGCCTTCTCTGTAAAATGTGGTAAGGTAAATCGGGTGCTGGGAATAATTGCTTCTTCTCTCGTCCAGCATCTCCTGTAATAAGCGTTTCGGATTGGTTAGACGCACGATAACTTCTTGGATGGAGATTACTTTAGGCTCTAGGGATAAGACGGTATGTTTATCTATTAACTCCCGACCATCTATCTCTTGGGGAAGATAGCCGATATGAGAGAAACGTACCTTGGATAATCGGAGTGAGTCCGGTAATTTCAATCGGAACTCTCCATTCTGGTTGGTGATGGTGCCGATAGCGGCCTCGCCGATTCCTACCGATCCGAACGCGATTGGCTCATGGGTATATTGATCCTGTAAAGAACCTTCTATCGAGAAATAGGTTTGTATGGAATCGGGAGTTACGGATGCGCTTTTAGGAGCGGAGGGACTCTCTGGCAGATAAAGCAAGAGATGGTTCTCTATCGTACGGATCGCCAGATTTTTATTACCGGTAATAGCGTATATAGCTTCTTGTATCGTATAATCTCCACCTTTTATCGATGTTGTTTGTTCATTATCGATAATCTTACTGTCGTATATAAAAAGATAGCCGGAACGTTCCGTGACGAGTCCCAGCAATTGGTAGATATTTCCTTTTGATTTAGGCAATCGTATGACCTGTCCCAGTACGTTACCATTCTGGGCATTCATAGGGATGAGAGCTACGAGTAACAGCAACCATCCTACGATCAGCTGTCTCAAGGTTCGGAAATCATCCATATATTATTTTGTTGCGTACATTTTAGTTTTAACGCCGCGCAGATCAGTTCAGCCATCGTTGCGGGTGAGTTATTATAGAAACTAACGGTCAGCCGTCTATTCTCTAAATCAGCCGTTGTCTTCAATGGCATCATCGGATACTCCAGATTAATTACATGCAAGATATCTCCTAAGCGCTCATCCTTAAACTGGATACGGCGGGTGTAATCGGAAAATTGTTCGTTATCTTGAGTCGGAGCTACTTGTAAACGGTTGGAGAATAAGGATACGGTTTGACCGGCCTTTACCAGCGTTTGTTCTCCGTTCTTCTTGAGTGTCACTTTCACTAATCCCCGGCGAACGGCCAATTCAAAGGCGCTTTTATCCGAGCTTTTGATATTGAATGAGGTTCCCAATACCTCGATCCGGGCTTGCTCTGTCTCGATTAGGAAAGGACGTTCCTTATTCCCGCTTACATCAAAAAGGGCGTTTCCTAGTAGAGACACCTCTCTTTTTTCTCTTTGGAAATGTTCCGGATAGCTTAACTGACTGTTATCGGCCAGATAAACGATAGACCCGTCTTCCAAAGTCGTGACCAAGGTGGTGGAAGCCTCGTTGTTATGCAGGGTGAGCAGAGTGGTTTCCGGTGTCCGTTCTCGTCCAAGGAAAATAGCCGTAGCTACCGATACACAGAGTATAACGATAGCGGCGGCCCATTTCATAAGTCCGATCCGGTATGGGATTTGTGTACCGGAAATTGGCTTATCCAGCAGCCCGTCTTGCTCCAAGCGAGTGTATAATTGTTCCCATGCTTGGTCTGTCTTCAATTTATTTTTTTCTATTTGATTCATAACTGTTAGGTATAATTCTCGATTTCTTTTCTTAGTGTTTGTAGTGCCTTGGTCATTTCCGCTTCTACTGTCTTTATGGACAATGAGAGGCTGGAGGCTATCTCCGCGTATTTCATTCCTTCGAAACGGTGCATCCGAAAGATCCGGAGGCGGCGTTCGGGCAATTTACCTAATGCCCGGTTGACCAAGGATTGCAATTCTTTGTACTCAAGTTGATCTTGCGGGGTATACGATTCGGATTCCGGATTCTCTCCGGCTAAAACCGTATTCCGGTATCGGTATCGTACTTCCCGATGCTCCAGATATTGTAAGGACCGGTTCCGGGTAGCTCCATAAAGGTAGTTCTTGATGGAACGTAAGATTGGAAGAGATTCTTTTTCTTTCCAGAATACATAAAACAAGTCCTGAACGATCTCCTCCGCGACTTCCTGCTCTCCTGTTATACTGGTCGCGTACAGGCAAAGAGGGGTATAATAAAGCCTGAAAATACTTTCGAATGCTTTAATATCCCCTTCCTTGATCTTTTTGAGTACGAACAAATCCATAATAATTTGGTTTCAACAGATAATTGATAATGGACAAAGATAATGATTTGTCCATATCATTGTCGATAGTATATTTACACGGTCAATTTTTATGTTGCTTCTTTAATTTATATACCGCATTCTCCAAAGACTCGGTAGGCTCGATAATGTTGTAAGCTCCCCAGAAGTTCTCGTCGGCGAAGTCCGATACCTTGTCGGATAGAGACTGATCCGCTTTAAAAGACATCCGGTAGGGGATGGAGTTATTTTGTTCTTTACCATCGGTAACGACCATCTCGGATACGATCGTGTAGTTGGTAGAGAAAAGTTTTCGTTTCCAGTCGCATTTAAAGCGAACCTCATTGCGGATATAACTCAGATAGCTCATGCCGTCACGTTCTTTGTAAGTTACGAGGAAAGCTACCTCCACGGGTTTAAATCGCAAGCCAAAAGGCTTTTTGCGGAGGATGGCCTCGGTAGCCTTATTCCGGTCATCCATGCTGAGGGCGAATTCCGCACGGCTGAAGGAAAGCCGTTCCTTATCGATATATAATTTGCCGTAATATAAAGCGTAAGGCAAGATCGCTTGAGGTTGGAAACTGATTACGTAATGCGGTCGGTCGTTTAACATCACGCTTTCTTCCATACGGAAGGCGTAATAAGGTAAGATATTCGGGTCGAGCAATAAATCCGGATTCTTCACTACATCCACGTAAACGGATAGGTTAGGGCCTCCCAATAATTTCACGGCTAATGTATCGCTAGCCTTCTCGCTCAATAATTTACGTCCTTTATAGATCTGTACCCGATCCCGTTCCACGTTCCTGTCCTTATAGGGAGTTTTGTAAACATCGATAACCGCTTCCGAGATATTGATGTAACGACGGCCTTTTTGTGCGGTCTCCCGGTAGAACCCGGTAAGCATGCTACCTGTGGCGATGTAATTCTTATTTACTTTCTCAATCGCCTCCTCTACGATATATCGAGGATCTCCGGCCCGGATAATGACTTCGCTAAGCGTATTCATGTTCGGTTCGAGTAATACCGTACATTCTAATATGTCCTTATCGTTCACGGGGATCAAGCCATTCAAATATCCGATATGCGATACTTCTACTTGTCTGGCATGGAGGCCGTTTTTCACTTTGATAGAGAACTCACCGTCATTATTGGTGATCGTTCCCACGTTGGTTCCCGGAATAGAGATATTTACGTATTCCAGTTTTTTTCGTGTTTGCTTGTCTTTTACTACACCGCTGACAGTGATAAACTCATCGTCTGCGCTATCCTGTGCCTTTATAGAGGTTACACCGCAAGCCAACAGTATCATCAGGATAAATCCCATAGTTTGTTTACAGAGCGCTTTCATATTTGTATTGTTTTAATGGTAAATAATCACTTTGTACTTATAGGATCGCTCAGAAAAGAAATACCCTATGGGATTTATCGAAAAAATCACACAACCTTTTGTCCGGGCTGCAAAGTCAACATTTCTTTAGGTACCGCTTTCTTGATGCTCTCTATTAAAATACCCGCTACGGTATGCCGGATAAAATCTTTACGGGTGACAAAGACGATCTCCCGTGTCGGCTTGGGAATGGCGAACGGACGTACCAATTCTTTCTGCTCTTTACTTAATTGCAGGGTAGCCAATTCCGGGATGAACGTAATACCGTTACCGCTTTCCACCATACGCATAAATGTCTCTAGGCTACCTAAACGGTAAGCGGCTTGGCGAACCTTTACCTTTTCCATCTGGCAGAAACGCATCAGCTGGTCACGGAAGCAATGTCCCTCGTCCAGCAGCCACAACCGCTCGTCGTTGATATCGGCGGTACGGATCAAATCCTTTTTGAAGATAGATTCATTATGAGCCACGTATCCGAAGAATTGCTCATAATATAATATGTCTCCTTGTAAATAGGATTCTGTGGGTTGGTTCGCTATGATAGCGGCATCGATTTCCCCGTTTTGCAGGGCGGCCATAGTGGGAGCGGTTTTCATTTCCAGCATACGGATGTCAAGATCCGTATGCTTTTCCGATAATTGCTGGAAAAAGCGAGGTAGCAAATAAGGGGCGATAGTCGGTAGCACCGCTAAGCGGAACGTACCTTTCAATGACTGTTCCTCCTCGTTCACGATATCTTTGATAAGGGAAGCCTGATAGAGGACATTTCTCGCTTGCTCAATAACCTTACGTCCGGCAGGTGTGGGGCGAACGGGCTGCAGGTTTCGATCGAACAATTTAATACCTAGTTCGTCTTCCAGCTTTTGGATCATCATACTCAATGTCGGTTGTGTCACCCTACAATGCTCTGCTGCCTTTGCGAAATGACGATAAGTATCCACCGCTAGGATATATTCGAGTTGCTGTATATTCATAGTACTTAATTTTACAAGCGTTAGAAATTAATGAAGACAAACTTACGGAAAAACGCTGGAATAATCGAATAAAAGTGGAAGAATAAAGCAACTTAATTTGAGTATTAGGCATTTAGGGGGAAATCGGGGAAGTTGGGTGAAAAGCCAAAATACATTTGCTTATCATGGAACAGACGAATGGGCTAACTGGATGATAGATTTACACAGAAAAAATATGTAACTTTGGAGAGTAATTTACAAATGGTTTACAGTCGTATATATAATGAGCTAAAAATTAATTGATTAAAGTATATGTCAGACAGTATCGTCATTATTCCTACATACAACGAGAAGGAGAATATTGAGAATATCATTCGTGCCGTGTTCGGGCTGGAGAAAGTGTTTCATATCTTGGTGATCGATGATGGCTCTCCGGATGGGACGGCGGCTATCGTGAAGGGCTTGCAGAAGGAGTTCCCGGAGCGTCTTTTTATCGTGGAGCGTAAGGGGAAGCTGGGATTGGGTACCGCTTATATCCGGGGTTTTAAATGGGCTATCGAGCATAAATATGATTTTATTTTCGAGATGGACGCCGATTTCAGTCATAATCCCAATGACCTGCCGAAGCTATACGCCGCTTGTACCGGGCAGGGTGCCGACGTAGCCATCGGGTCGAGGTATTGCAACGGGGTGAATGTGGTGAACTGGCCGTTGGGCCGTGTGTTGATGTCTTATTTCGCCTCGGTGTATGTCCGTATCGTCACGGGTATGAAGATACAGGATACGACGGCGGGTTTTAAATGTTACCGCCGTGAGGTGCTGGAGACGATCGATCTGGACCGTGTCCATTTCAAGGGATACGCCTTTCAGGTGGAGATGAAGTTTACGGCTTATAAGTGCGGCTTCAAGCTCGTGGAGGTGCCGATCATCTTTATCAACCGTGCCTTGGGTGTCTCCAAGATGAACTCTTCGATATTCGGGGAGGCTTTATTCGGCGTCCTTCAATTGAAATGGTGGAGTTTCTTCAGGAAGTATCCGAGGAAACATGCGAGCCATGCCTAATGAAAACAGAGTTTGACAATTTATAATAGGATAAGAAAGATGAATAAAATATTAATCCAAAATCCGAGAATCATCAACGAGGGCCGTTCTTTTATCGGCTCGGTGTTGGTGGAGGGAGATAAGATCGCGGCGGTGTTCGAGGGGGAGGTTCCCGGGAACGTGCGTGCCGAGGCGAACCAAGTGATCGACGCTACGGGGAAATGGTTGATACCGGGCGTCATCGATGATCAGGTGCATTTCCGGGACCCCGGGCTTACCCATAAGGGGGATATCGGGACCGAGAGCTGTGCGGCCGTGGCCGGTGGCGTGACGACCTTCATGGACATGCCGAACACGAAGCCACAGACCACGACGATCGCCGATCTGGAATGGAAATTCAACCGTGCCGCCGAGGTCTCCCGTGCGAATTACTCCTTCTTCTTCGGTGGGACAAACGATAATATGGACGAGATCCGCAGGCTGGATCGTAGCCGTGTGCCGGGACTGAAACTCTTCCTCGGCTCGTCTACGGGAAATATGCTGGTGGACAAGAAAGACTCGTTGGAGCGTATCTTCGGCGAGGCTGGTATGCTGATCGCCATCCATGCGGAGAAAGAGGAGGTGATCCGGCGTAATATCCAGTATTACACGAACCTGCATGGCGAGGATCTGGATATCTCTTTCCATAGCAAGATCCGTAGCGAGGAGGCCTGCTACCAATGCTCGGCCGAGGCGGTTGAACTGGCTACCCGCTTGGATTCCCGTTTGCATATCCTGCATCTCTCCACGGAGAAGGAATTATCGTTGCTCAGTAACCATCTTCCCTTGAGCGAGAAAAAGATAACCGGCGAGGTCTGTGTGCACCATCTGTGGTTTCATGACGGCGACTACGCCCAATTCGGTAATCGTATCAAGTGGAATCCTTCTATCAAGACGATCGAGGATCGCGCGGCGCTGCGTGAGGCGGTCAATAACAATACGATCGATATCGTGGCTACCGACCATGCCCCGCATCTACCGGAGGAGAAGCAAGGCTCTTGCTTGAAGGCGGCTTCCGGAGGACCGCTTATCCAGCACTCCTTGATCACGATGTTGGAGCTGGCGATGGAAGGCCGTTTCACGTACGAGAAGGTGGTCGAAAAGATGGCGCATATGCCGGCGGAGCTGTTTCGTATCGATAGGAGGGGATACATCCGTCCCGGATACTACGCCGATATCGTATTGATCGATCCGGAGCAGACTTGGACGGTATCGAAGGAGAATATCTTGTACAAATGCGGCTGGTCTCCTTTCGAGGGCTATACGTTCCACCATGGCGTATGGAAGACTTTCGTGAATGGCGAGTTGGTCTATGGCGATGGAGAGGTGAATGACGCCGTGAGAGGTAAAGAAGTCCGTTATCTATAGCAGTAGAGACGGGGCATGCCCCCGTCTCATCCTATCTATTGGATATCGATCAGTTTATGGGTTTGCAGACTTAGTCTCCACCGGGGATGCCGGAGGATGTAATCCACTACCTCTTTCGTATTTTGGCAGGAGCAGGGTTGCAGGAAATGGTACCGTGCGGGGATTTCGGCGTATGCGGACAGGTCTTGCCCGGTATAAACCACCTTTATCTCGTCGACTCTTTCCAATACCACCGGGGCGTTCTCCTTGGGCGAGCAAGTCACCCAGTCGATGCCGTCGGGCAAGGGGCGTGTGCCGTTGGTCTCGATACAGATCTGTTTCCCCGCCTCACGTAAGCGGGATATAAGCGCCTTGTCGATCCACAGGCTAGGTTCTCCTCCCGTCAGGATTACCATCCGTGCGGGAAAGGAAGATACCTTCTCCACGATCTCCTCGTCCGTCATCATTACGCCCTCCTCGTGGCGGGTGTCGCAGAAGCTACATCTCAGGTTGCAACCGGAGAAGCGGACGAATACGGCGGGAGTCCCCGTATGGAACCCTTCGCCTTGCAAGCTGTAGAATATCTCGTTAATCTTCCTCATAGATCGCCGTGTTACCCTCAGACTCTTTTACCTCTACCTTGAAACAAGACGGGATCTGCTCGTATACCCAAAAGGCTATGTTCTCCGCCGTCGGGTTGAAAGGCAAGATATCGTTTAAGTTCTGGTGATCCAACAGGGATTTCACCGATCTCTTGATATGGCTGAAATCGACTACCATGCCATCGGCGTTTAATTCCTTGGAGCGGCAATAAACCGTGATCATCCAATTGTGACCATGTAGATTCTCACATTTGCTGGGGTAGGACAATCTCAAGCTATGGGAAGCGGAGATCTCCATACGTTTAATTACGGTATACATACGATAATAATGTTTATACGATAAATAATAATGTACCTAATGTCACCTCGGCACACAAAAAAATCCCGGATATTAATCCGGGATGCAAATATACGAAATATTTAGTTTGTTTGTACGACACTTGTCTACGATCGGTAGAGACAGGCGGTACGTCGATCGGCTATGCCTCTTGGTTCAGCGCCTTCATCGAGAACAGGAAGGTCGTTCCTTTGCCCTCGCCCTCGGACTCGAACCAAAGCTTTCCTCCATGAAGCTCCACGAAGTCCTTGCAAAGCATCAATCCCAGACCGGAGCCTTTCTCGTTCTTCGTCCCGTAGGTCGTGAAATGCGAGTCTTGTTTCAAGAGCTTGTCTTGATCCTCTTTCTTGATGCCCTTGCCGGTATCTTTCACGCTAACGGTTACGAAATCCCCCTCGGAGCGTGAGGATAAGGTGATCGTGCCCCCCTCGAAACTAAACTTCATGGCGTTAGAGATCAGGTTACGGATAATCGTCTTGAGCATATCGATATCGACCAAGCCTACCAGCTCTTTATCCAGATTTTCTAGGATAATCTTCACGCCTTTTTGCGCCGCCATCGGGACATACATCTCGGCGGTACTATCGATGATACTGTTTATGTCGGTCTGTTGCTTATATACGTGCTGCTTGTTCAAGCGGTTCTTGGCCCATTTCAGCAGGTTGTCCAGCAAGAGGAAGATCTCCTCGGAGGTCTTGTTCATCATCTGGATCATCTCGTACACCTCGTCGCCTACCCGCTCCTTGTCCACCATCATCAAGATGGCGTTATTCATCATTTTCAACGAGCCTAGCGGGGAACGCAGGTCATGGGCGATAACGGAGTATAGCGTATCCCTAGACTCGATCGTGTTCTCCAGCTCGGCCTTGATGCGCTTGATGCTGTAAAGCTCGTAGCGGTGGGCCACCCTCTTCACCAGCTCCTCACGTTGGAAAGGCTTTGTGACGTATTCGGTGGCGCCCAATTGGTAACCTTTCACGATGCTTTGCATATCGCTTAGGGCGGACATGATAATCACGGGTATATCCGTAGTCTCGGGATTGCTTTTCAGATGCTGGAGGACCTCATATCCGTCCATCTCAGGCATCATGATATCGAGTAATATCAGATTTGGGTGTTTCTCGTTAGCTATGCGTAGCGCTTTTGTCCCGCTGTCGCAAGTCAAAAGCGTATATCCCTCTTTCTTCAGTATGGCTTGTACTAGCATGACGTTTGTAGGGACATCATCTACGATAAGAACTTTATACTCTGAGGCCAATTTATCCATTGTATCTAAATTGTGTTCTAGTTTTCTTGATATTCAAATAGTATCAATAGCGCAAAAGTATTAATTAAAGTCGACATATAACTACTATTTATCCATCTATTTTTTTATTTTTTTATCCCTCGCCTCGTTTGGCTTTTTCCCAAGCGCCTGTGCCCTTATGCTTAGCGAGATAGCTATACCCCCGTATGACGTTGATATTCATGAATAAAAAGTAATAAGGGACGAATAATAGCTTGTTCCGGAGGTTTTGTTGTTCCATTTTATACCCCAAGTATCCCATTAGGTAAAACGCTAGTTGCAGGGCTAGGATGCCCGTGTAAAGGGTATGCCCGGCGCAGGCTAGGAGCAGGTTGAGGGGCAGGAGGGCGAAGAGCACGAGCGGCGTCAGCGTCCAGCGCAGTACCCGGTGGCTGATGTATTGGAAGCTCAGTATCCCATACCGGAACATATTCAATAATCCCCGTAGCCGCCATACCGATTGCAATCCTCCGGCCGATATGCGTACTTTACGTTTCTCCTCCTCCCGCATGTTCAGGGAGGCGCTCTCAAGGGCGTACGCCTCTTTGCTGTAAGCGATCTTATAGCCTCTCATCGCTATGCGCAGGGAGAGGATGAAATCGTCCAGCAGGGTATCCGGGGGCATCTGCTCGAAGAGGGAGGTACGGATGGCGAAGAGCTCGCCTGCCGCCCCGACGGCGGAGTATAACCGGTAGTCCAGTCGCTTGAGGGCGGACTCGTATTTCCAGTATATGCCTTCTCCGGCGGTGGCTCCTTGCTCGGCTTGTATCTCTACCCGTTTCTCTCCGGCCACGCAGCCTACCCGCGGGTCGCTGAACTGGCGTATGATCTCCTTGATGGCTCCCTTGTTCAGCATCGTGTTGGCGTCGGTGAAGATCACGTAGGGGGTCTTCACGTAGGGGATGGCCCGGTTCAAGGCGGCTGTCTTGCCTTGTCGCCGTGGTTGGTACAGCACGGTGACTTCCGGGTACTCTTTTAATCTCTCATTCGTGTTGTCATTGCTTCCATCGGTGATCCAGACCAGTCTCAGCTTATCCGCCGGATAATCCAGTTGTCTGCAATTCACCATCTTGCTCGCCACGATCGCCTCCTCGTTGTAGGCGGCTATCAGCAACGTGGCCTCCGGCAGCGGCTCTGGAAGGCGGGGGGACCGGGGTTTTACGAACAGCTCCTTGATCTTGACCATAAGGTATAATACGATCCCATACCCCAGATAGGTATAGAAAACGATCCCGATCCCGATCCAGAAGAGGATCTCAATGACTTGACAGCTCTTTTCCATAATTCATATCCTTGTTGATTGCGATTAATCCGTTTATTAATCCCTTGCCTAGCGCCCCGATCAGCCGGAATTTCCCTTTTACGAGATAGATCGAGAGGCGTTTCGGGAAAGCCACTAGGGTTTGGTAGATGTATGCGTAAATCCTTTCATCCCTTTTATCGATCGATCGTTTGGCGAATAAAAGGCGGTTGCGGGTATGATAATAGACCTGAAGCGGACTTTGTTTCCCTACGCTCATGCTCTCCTTATGATAGACGGTGGAGGTAGCCTCGTACCAGATTTTCAGCCCGGCCCGCCTTATTTGCACGCACCAGTCCAGCTCCTCGTAGTAAAGGAAATAAAATTCCGGCATCATCCCGAACTTCTTGATATCCGTGGTCCGGATCATCATGGCCGCGCCGTGGGCGAATGCCGTATAGCGGGATTTATTGAATTGTCCCGTGTCGGTTTGACCGAATCCGATATTCTCGTTGCGGAGGGTAACCGGGCTCATCGGGGTGGAGCCTGAGTACTGTAGCTGCTTCTTCTCAGGCCAGCACGCTATCTTGGGGGAGACACATCCTATTTGCGGATTGTTGTCGAGAGCCCTTGCTAGGTTCTCTAGTATCGGTTGGTTGATGATCGTGTCGTTGTTGAGAAACAGGATATAATCACCGTCGGCGTATGGAATCCCTAGGTTGTTCCCGCCGGCGAACCCGAGGTTCTTGTCGCTGCGAATCACTATTGGCTTGGGGCTATATTTACTGAGTACATGGTGTTCGCCGTAATTTTTCGAGCCATTATCGATGATGATAATCTCATAAGGATAGGTTTCGTACCGACCGAACGACTCGATTAGGTCTACGGTATCATCCTTCCCATTGTAATTGATGGTGATGATGGATACTTTTTTAGCCATTATTTTCTTTATTTTTTATCGTTATGTCATGAGGAGTACTCTGGAAGCTGGTGTCCTTCTCCTTCACCCGGCGCAAGGAGGCTATATATCCTTTTATCAAGACGCAAAAGAGAAAAGGGAGCCTCGACAGATTCCTGTAAAGTTTCCGTGTATGCATCTTGCGGGGAATGGCCAGCGTATATGTCAAGATGCTGATTAATATCAGTCCATACCATTTCAGGGCAAGCGGGAAAGCCGTGAGACTCCATGCCAAGGCGAGGATGAGTGGGATGATCAGTTTTAATATTCTTGGGAGCGGGAACCATTGGACCGCCTTGTCTATATAATTCCAGTTGAGGGTACGGAGGTCAAGATGCCGTATGATCAAAGAGAATGCCAGCAGTTGGGCGTGGAACCAGCGGGATCTTTGCCGTGCCATGACCTCTTGGCGTGAGGTCTTCTCGTCGTACACGAGGATGTCCTCGGCGTAATCGACAAAGATATTTTCCGTGGCGAGATAGATCTCCAGCTCCTTGTCCTCGGCGAAAGTGCCGCATTGGGGCATGTGGGATTTCAGCCATCCGAAGTCGAATACCATGCCGGAGCCTATCAAGGAGGAGGAGATCCCGACATTGACCCGCCCCTTGCGGAAGATGGTGTTGTTGATCTCCTCGGAGATACCGTCCCATACCGCTATCGGCGTATTGTCGTTCTTGAGGGTACGGTGCGCTTGCAGGGCGATGTTGTCTTGCGTGATATCGTTGATCCGGGTCAGGAAATCCGTATCCGTGAGGTTGTCGGCATCGAGGATGACGACTTTATCGATTCCCTCTTTTAGGTATTCCAAGGCGTAGGTGATGGACTTATGTTTCATGCTATGCTCGAAATCCGGCGTGAGGAGCTCGATCGGGAGCTTGGCGAGCGCTTGGTTCGTCTCCTCCCGCATATGGTCCGATACCACGATCACCCGGTATTTGTCCGCCGGATAGTCTTGCAGGAGGATGCGCTCCACGGATTCCTGTATGACTTGGTCTTCCTTATAGGCGGCGAAGATGACGGCGAACTTCTGGAGCCGTATGCTCCGGTGTTTCCGGTGCCTCCTCCGAAAAAAGGACGCCAACGTAAAAAATAGGTCATAGCCTATGAAAAAGACGATGAAAATGAATAGGGCGATATCTATGTAGATCAACAAGTGCATTCGCTTTTTTTACAAAAGTACTTATAATTTTCAATAAGAGTTTGATTCTGCCGTTTTTTTCTCACCTAAGGGGGCCATATCTTTCCCAGCGAGCTCAGCGCCGCCGAGAGTATCAGCCCCCAGCCCAGCAGGTTCAAGGGGCCGGGCGAGGGGTGGACGAGAGCGAGAGTATCGCCCCGATAGCCGCCAGCGCCGCCTCCCGCATGTCCAGCAGGAGGGAGAGTGCCGCCAGCAGGAAGAGGCTGGCCAAGGCGAGCAGGCGGAAGTGGGGGAAAGGGGGGCGTGGGCTCCGTGGGAGTGTCGGTCGTGTCATGGGGCGGTTGTTTTTGGGGCGTGTGAGATCCTAGGTTTAGCAAGAAATCCAGCAGGCTGCGGACGAAGGCTAGTATTTGTCGTATCTTATTCATATCAATTGTTGTTTTTTAGGGATGAGTAAATCGGTTCGATCTCGCGGCAGAGCTGTACCAGCGTCTCCCGGTAGCGCTCCCGGTTGTCGCCGTTCAGCTCGCTGATGTAGGGGCTGTAGGCGATGGCCTTGGCGTAGTCGGCGGGGAAACGGCTCATGGCGGCGGCCTGCGGGTAGGAGCAGACGAGGAGGCGGGCGAAGTCGAGGTAGGAGTTGCGTGCCGAGTCGTAGCGGCGGAACAGCAACTCGCCCCGCTTGTATCGGGCGGTGACGCGGCCCCCGTGCCAGAAGGCGTTGCTCGCCCCGTAGCCGGTGATGCCGAAATGGTTGTTGGCCTCACGGGCTAGGCGGGAGGTGCCCCAGCCGCTTTCTAGGGCGGCTTGGGCAAGGAGGATGATGGGGTTTAGGTGGAAGCGGTCGCCGGCGGACTGGGCGTCGGCAAGGTGGGTGGAGATATAGGCTTGTTTCATGATATATACGATGAATTATGGTTTGATTTTTCTTGGAAAATTAATCTTAAATTACTATCTTTGAATAAGTTAATAAATAAACAGCATCAGTATGGAAAAGCGGGAGACCGGTGTCGGCGCCTATTATTTTTGTGATATAGCGATGAGTTATTTTCCCTTATTGTCGAAGAAGAAAGCCTCGGATAAGCTGTCCCGGTGGATACGTGTCAGCGGAAAGTTGATGGAGCGGCTGGAGGAGTGCGGATGGCATCCCCGCCAACGGATCTTATCGCCCCGTCAGCGGGAGTGCATCGTTTCTCATCTAGGGGAGCCTTGAGTCAGATTTCGTCGGGGGATTCGCTGTCGCCTCCTCCCGGGGCGGGTGCGTCGGGCACGATCTTCTCGAACTTGGCGAGGCCGGTGACGCTCTTTAGCGTCACGCTCGGACGGAAGACGATCCGGGGACGTTTGATAAGGGAGGCGTTGAAGTCGGACTCCAGCTTGGTGCCCTTGCTGCCGATCACGGCTTGGAAGTGGCCGAGATCGCCCAGCTGGACGGTCTCCCCTTTCTGGAGGCGTTGCTTGAGGATGTAGAGGAGGCCGTCTACCACGACCTGCACGTCGCCCCGGGAGGCGGTGCTGCGGTCGGCGATCTGGTCGCACAGCTCCTCGAAATCGCAGGTGCCGGTGGACTTGTTCACGGCGTAATACAACTTGGAGCCGGCGGCGGCTCCCTTGGTCATGTCTTTTCGTAAGACTAATCGGTACTTGATCGGCATAATGTCTGGTGTTTTTTTGATTACGTTGTAAAGGTACGACATGCCGCCGGTGGGATTCCGGTTAACGGGGACGAAGGGGGGCGAGGTCGGGTGAATGGGGGTAAAGAGTTGGATTTAGGGGGGATAATGCTTGTTTGTCAAGAAAAATAACCGTATGTTTGCCTTATCAAAATTCGATTGACATGAAAAATTTACGGTATGAAAGAGAAAGACAAGCGGCGAGACGTGAGAGGTGAGTCCCGTGAACGGGCGAAGTGCCAGCGTGAGACGTTGGGCAAATATTTTTACGATTTGTCAAAACTGACGTTCACGGCGTTGGTATTGGGAGGGGCGTTGACCTTCTTCCAAGGGTATGAGTTCAATGCTACGGTGATAGGGATGGTCGTTTTCGGAGTCGCTGTTTCGCTGGCATTGGTATGGTTTGGTAATAGAATCTTAAAATGAGATAATTATGAACGCAGGATTATTTATCTGGGGAACTTTAGCCTTCATTTCCGTAGGCTTGGTTATTTGGTCGTACACGCCATCCGGCAAGCGTTGGTTGGATAGCATGAAATAAAAGGACTATCGTATTTCCGGTCCGGACACTACTGTGTTTGGCTTCGGATACTACTGTGTTGGCTTCCCGGCACAATAGTGTTCGGTGCCAAACACAGTAGTGTTTTTTTGTGGGCGGCTGATGGTTGGCGGGTCAGCCCTCCACCCGCCTCACGCTCTGGCTTCCCAGCGCCCTCCCGATCCGGTCGCTCAAGGCGAAACAATCCCTCAGTTCCTTCAGGCATGTCGCCCGCTCATCGGTCGAGGTAGCGGAGCGGAGGCGTGCGGCCGTGCGTTGTAGCCGGTCGTGTATGAAAGGCTCGGCGTAGAGGAAGAGCTGGCGTTCGGCCTCGTCGGGCAAAAGTTCGTCGGGGAGCCTTTCCGGCGGTCCCTCCTCCGGGTAGGAGGAACGGAGGGAGAGGATGAGGGCGGAGAGAGACTCGTCCGTGATCCCGTCCGGATGGCTGCCTCCCGAGAGGAGAGCCAGCAGGTCGAGATGGGCGGGTTCCGTCAGGGGCATCCCGCCGGCGGACAACTCGGAGGCGACCCATGCCGGGAGGGAGATACCGCTACCATCTCCGGCGTAGAACATCCGGTCGTGATTGGCGAGGCAGAAACGCAGCAAGGCCCTTTCCCGGAGGCGTGTGGGAGGGAGGCCCGTCGCCACTTCCGCCGGCCCTGTCCGGACAGGCTCGCCGGGAGAGGCGGACAACTCCTCACGCAATACGTCGAGGGGGATACCCGTAGCCTTGGAGAGCTCCTCCATCCGCCGGTACACGGCCAGCGGAGAGCCTACGAGACGGATCTCCCCGAGCACCTCCCGTATCCCCCCGGCGTCGGGCCCGCCTTTCCGCCCCGCCGCCTCCCGGATGCGGTGGCTCAGGTAATCCACCGCCTCTGTCCGCACGAGCCTGCGCAGCGCCTCGGCCCCTTGCCGGCGGAACACCTCGTCCGGGTCCATGCCACCGGGCAGGGGAAGGAGGCCCACCTCGCATCCCCGTGCCAGCAAGAGACGGGCGGAGCGGAGGGTGGCGGCCTGTCCCGCCGGGTCCGGGTCGAGGGCGAGCGTGACGTGCCCCGTCAGCCTCCGTATCACCCGCACGTGATCCTCGGTGAGCGCCGTGCCGCAAAGCCCGGCGGCGTGACGGATACCGGCGGCGTGGAAGGCGATCACGTCCTTGTAACCCTCGCATAGCAGCACGTCGCCCTCGGCGCGGACGGCCCTCACCGCCTCGTACAGGCCGTAGAGGATACGTCCCTTGTTGTACGCCTCGCTGTTGTCGGAGTTGACGTATTTGGCTGTTCCCGCCCCCTCCGTTCCCCGGTACCGCCCGGCGAAGCCCGCTATCTGCCCCCCGGTGGTCCTTACCGGGAAGACAAGCCGCCTCCGGAAGCGCCTGAAGCCCTCGGGGGCGTCGGGCGGGCAGATACCTACCCCGAAGTGGGAAAAGGTCTCACGGAGCGCCCTGAGGTCTTCCTCGCCGTTCTCGTCCTCGCCCGTTATCCCCTCGGCGGGATCGTAGGGAAGGAGGGAGCGGGCGAAGGCCTCGTTGCCGCATAAGATCGCCTGTCGTGCCTCGTGCCGTCCGGCCTCTTCCGTGCCCCGTTCCTCCTCCACCTCGATGCCATACTTGCGGGCCAGCAGCCGTACGGCCTCCTCGAAGCCGCATCCCTCCATGTGGCGCACGAGGCGTATGGGGTCCGCCGCCTCGCCGCAACTGAAGCATTTCCCGATATTGAGCGCCGGGCTGATCCGGAACGAGGGGTGACGCTCGTCGTGGAAAGGGCAGAGTGCCACGAGGTCCTTGCCAGAGCGCCGTAGCGTGAGGTATCCGGCCGCTACCTCGTCGATGCGGGCGGTTTTCCGTACCCGCAGTAAAGTGTCATGCGTGATCATCCGAACAGGTCTTTATCCAGCTCCGCTTTCGCCGGTCTGCGGTCGTTCGGCACCGGCGTGCGGTCGTCGGTGAACCGGGTAACCCCCTTGTTGTGGCAGAAACGCACCTCCCCGGACTCTCCGTGCCGGTTCTTGGCGATCGAGAGGGTACCCCGGCCCTCGGTGGAGAGACGGGTCTCCGGGTCCTCGTCGATATTCATCACGGAGAGGCGGCGGAGGAAGAATACCGTATCGGCGTCTTGCTCGATGGAGCCGGAGTCACGCAGGTCGGACAGCATGTTCTTCAGCGTGGGTCTCGCCTCGCAATTCCGGTTCAGCTGGCTCAGCAGCACGACGGGGATGTCGTTCTCCTTGGCGATCAGCTTCAGTTGCCGTGTGATGGCCGATATCTGGTCGTTCGTGCTCTTGCGGTCCTCGGAAGGCGAGAGCATCAGTTGGAGGTAGTCCACGATCACCATCTCGCACCGCCCCTGCTTCCGCCGGAGCGAGATCTGGTAACGCAGGTCGGCCACGCTCAGGTCCGTGCGCTCGTCGATCCATATCGGCAGTCGCTCCAGCTCGTCGGAGGCCCTTTGTATCCTCTTCATCTCGGGGGCGGAGAGGGTCCCTTTCAGGATCTTGGAGGGCTCTATGTCCGCTATGCATCCCAGCAGCCTGAATACCAGCTGCTCCTTCGACATCTCTAGGCTGTAGAGGCAGACCGGGTGCCCGTTCCTCGCCGCGTTCAGCGCCATGAAGAGGGCGAAGGCCGTCTTGCCTACCCGGGGGCGTGCGGCGATCACGTTGAGCGTGCCCGGCATCATGCCGCCCGTCATCCGGTCCAATCCCTCCAGGCCGGTATGTATGCCCGGCGTGCGTCCTTCCGTCACTCTGCGTTGTATCTCCAGCATGCGCTCCTTGGCCAGCAGGGTGGCTTCCTTCATGCCTACGCTGTTCGTGGCGTGCGAGAGCCGTTCCATCAGCCGGCCCACGTGCGAGTCCATCTCCTTCAGCAAGGCCTCCGTGTCACGGTCCGGCCGTGAGGCTTTCAAGGCCGAGTCGTAGCAGCTCAGCATGAACTGCCTCGCCACGTAGGCCTCCCGCAGGTGCCGTGCGTGGGTAGGCATGTACTCGTCGCTGGTTTCCAGATACCGTCCGCCCAGCGCCAGCTGGTACAGGTCGGTGGCCAGCGTCTCCTTATCGGGCGCTATCCTCCGCAGCTCCTTCTCCACGGAGAGGGCGTCGGCGCTCTCCCCCCGGTTGTAGATGTTCAGGTACGCCTCGAAGGCCATCGCCACTTGCGGTAGCGTGAACATCTCCGGCAGCAGTTGCGCCGCCAGCGTGGGCATATGCCGGTGGGAGGCCATAAGCCCCGATAAGATCGCTTTCTCGATCTCCTGCTCCTGCGGGAGGGCGAGGCCGTCGGGCAGTGTCGCCGGGCGGTCGCTCTTGTTTTTGCTCGTGTTTGCCATGCTTTACTCCTGTTTTTGTTTGTCGTTATCTTTCTGTATCTTCTCCTCCTTGATGAAGAGGGACTTGTAGAAGGGTACCTTGATGGCGAGGCCGTTTCCTGCCTTGATCTTATGGATCATGTTTTCCTCGGCCAGCTCGTTCAGCGCTTTCCTCGCCGCGTATAAGGAACATCCCAATGCCCTGGCCATGGTCGTGATATGGATGATGCACTGCCCCTCGTAGATAGATACCCGCTTGCCGCCGGCGTATCGATAGTTGTAAGGCTTGTTGGCTAGTTTACCGAAAATGTATATGAACACGCCGATCTTAAGGCGTGTTTTGTTCTTCGGATAGTAATCTTGCAGTAATAGGTCGATAAATAACCTCGGAAAACGTGTGTAACCTCCACTTTTTAACTCTTTGACGCTAACTGTCTGTTTCATTGTACTTTGTATTGTTTTGAATGGTGAAAATAAAGAATCGAACCTAGTTTCGAACCCCCGATCGAATGGGGGGGTTAAGGATTAACAATCTGTTAAATAGTGGTTTGTCTTGAATAGGTGTCTATTTTTCGAATGCCCTTTTTAACGTCATTTCGCACTATATAAGATATAAATAGGTATTTATAATAAAAATAAAAGAATAGAAAACGAAACGTTTCCTTCTTTTTTTGAATTAATAATTATTTATTTTGTATCTCATTAAATCAACTTATTTGTATTTCCTACTTTCTTTACAAAGGTAAGGTTATGTTTTGGTTTATGCAAGCATTATTATTGGTTAATTATTTTGTTTTATAACATGGTATAATTTTTTCTAATGTAGGTTTAAATGATTAATTTGATTCTTTATTATGACTAGATTGGGGTGAGTAACCTTTTGCTTAAAAATGAATTTATTATCTTTAAAAAATTATGTTTGTTATAGAGACGGGGTATATCCCGTCTCTTATTATATGATAATGTTACTTATTTAATTAAATTAGATTCCTCGTCTTGATACTTTTCTTGTTTGGTGAAAAGCTGGTGTATGTTCCTTAACGCTTTGTATACCCTTACTTTTAGGCTATTGAGCAAGGAGCCGTCTTGACCCACCGTTCCGTACCCTGTGACGGCCCTCGCCTTGCGATCGTGAATGAATACGATCTTACCTACTTCTCTTAGATGCATGGCTAATGTACCGTCTTCTCCTCTTTTTATATCTACCCGAATCCCGATTCTCCGGGCCGGCTCTGTATGATAGGCGAAAACGAGCCCTCTTACGCTTAGTTCCGGGCGCTTGAATGATAGAAAGTATAGATAGATATCCCGTGACAACTCGTAGAAGAACAGGTCGAGCCTTGAGTGTCGCTCATCCGGGATATAGCTCCATGAGGAGCAGCAGGCTACGTTTCCCGGAATCCGCAAATGATCTACTAGGATCTGGACGTATAGGGGAGGGTACATGGTATCTGCGTCGATATTGATATGGTATCTGCCTCGTGCGTGGTCTAGTCCGCATTGGCGGGCATATCCACAACTATGTCGTTTTTCCAAATAATGCGGGAGGCCTACGAGACGGAATATCTCACCGGTCCTATCGGATGAATCATTGTTTACGCCGATGATCTCCACGGGATATTCGCATCTCATCTCACTCAGCGCCCATAGGCAAGGCAATAAATGCCTCTCCTCATTGTAAGCTATGACGGATACGGTAACCACGGGCTCGTCGCTTTGTACCTTCGCTAGTTTTTGCTTGATTTCTTGAATGATCCCCTCATGGACGTTGTCTAGGGGTTGATTGTATATGGATATGTATTTTTTTGCCCATTTCATGATAATTATCGTTTTAATAGCATCTTCTCCAAAGACCTTACGGCCTTGTATCCGAATATCTTGATGAATAATGTCCGTGTACGGTAGTAGGCGAAAGCCTTATGCGAAAACCATGAGTTTTGGTAATGATGAATCGCATGGGTCTCAGGGGTGAGGAATACCTCTCTCGAATCGAATACCTTAGGCGAGAAGTATTCCTTGGGCAAGACATAGACAGCCTCTCCTAGGTCTTTTTTCTTCAGATCGTCGATATTGCTACCGCTGGGCATGTTTATGACGGGCTTTAGACGGAGTATGGTCTCGTTCAGGATCTCCGGTAGCATACGGATATCATAACTTCCGTCTTCACGTATGAAATTTCGTCCTTCATAATAATCCAAGCAGCATTTGATCCAGTCACAACCTTTTTCGGCTCCTAATATGGCCGCCTCAATCGTACCGGAAGTTTCCGCCCCGACGAAATAGGGCAGCTCAAGAAAGTTATCGAGGCTCTTCAGTATCTCCACGTCTGAGTCTAAGTAGATTCCTCCATGGTGGTAAAGAGCGTACAACCGGATGTAATCGGCGGCGAACGCGTATTTCTTGGTGTTGAACGCTTGCTCTACCCATGGGACTTCGTGGATGTTAAAACGTTTCGTGTCCCATAAAATGATCTCGTAGCTAGGAAGGTGTTTTTTCCAGCTATCAAGGCAGTCTTGTATTTTCCGTGGATATGGATCACCACTTAACCAACAGAGATGTATGATTTTAGGAATCATGGCTTATTCTATTTTTTGTTTTCTATATCAATTTCACTTAATACTTTACTCATTTGGCTCTCCCACGAAAGCGATAGGACGGACTCCCTGATCTGGCAGGGAGATAGCGTTTGCCCCCTATGAAATTCCAGGATAGCGGGAATCTCGATCGGGCTTTCATCTGCTTTGGCTTTCAGTATATAAGGCTTTCCCTCGAAATCACTGTCCATCTCGGAGTAAATGAAAGGGAGTCCTCTTGCTGCGTACTCTCTGTTTTTCAGTGTTTTGATGTGGGTGATGCCGCTTCTATGGCGTGCGAGGCTCCCTATGCCCATATCGGCCTGTTCGAAGAGCTCATCCAATTCTTCCCCGTGTCTCATCCCGTGTAGGATCACATATCTCTCTAAGTTATATTTCTTGATGAGTGGGAGAATATCGTTCTCTTCCCGTTTCGCTGCGAAATTGCCGACGATGTGGAAATATACATTATATCCGGAGTTTGCTTGGTAATAATTGACTAAGCCTTTTACTAGGCGGTCGAAGCCATGCCAGTAATGGATTTCCGCCACCCCGATCAAGTGGAGCTCATGGCTCGTGTCGTTTATGTGTTTCTTTAGCTTGATTTGTTTGAAGTCTATCCCGTTCGATATTTGTATGGTACGGCTACCGAATATTGTTTGGTAATCGGAAAAGGTGATGACCCCGCTTAACCGCTTAGCTAACGTATGGCGGAAGCATTTGTCGATAAGCAGCGTTGCCTTACGGGAGAAACCGATATATTCTTGGTCATAGGGGTATGTAGGTATCTCCATGACCACTTTCACGTGGTTTTTACGCATCTGCCATACCATGTGGAGCGTGAAAGGGTTCGCGTTATTGTCTGAGCGCATATAGACGAGGTCGATACCTTCTTTCCTGACGTATTCCACTATAGAGGAATACTCGATTCTTTTAAGGATCTTGCCTTTTATGCCAGTTCCGTAATCCCGTAAAATCTCGGAGTCGATCATGCGTAGTTTCCTGCCAGCTGGTTCTCGCGTGTAGCAAAGCCTTGTATCCACTCCGCATGCCTGTAAAGCGTCTACTTGATATTGTATCTTCTTGCTGATCCCGTTCGCCGGGTTAAATCCATGGAATATAAGGAATAGGGCTTTCATCTTTTTATCTTTGATTTTAGGAAGTTAATTATGTTATATACGCCACTCAATTGAATATATATGCAGGAGATGAGAACGGCAATAACCGCTTTTATGAACAAGTTTGCCAGCTCCGGTAATATAATGGATGATTGGTGGATAGACCATAGGCATACTATCAATATACCCACGAGCGGAGCCGGGGAAATAAGTTGTCTGATTAAAGACGCTAGGCTGCGTTTTAGCGTCACTTTATACATCCATACATAACATTGTATGAAATTGATGGCGAAGGTCGCACATATACACCATGCGACAGCTTCGAGGCTCTTGAATATGAATATGCCGGCGAGGATGCCTGATACGTTCAATAGGGCTGAGAATACGCCACATATGAACAGGCTTTTCGTATCGTTGGCTGCTTGGTAGATGGAGCCGGAGGTGGACAGGATGATCTGTATGCCTACGGATAAGGATAGGATCTGAAATACGGGAACGGATGGCAGCCATTGGTCTCCGAATAGGATGAGCGTAATCTCCTTGGCGCAAAACCATAATAATACTGATAATGGGAACCCGATGAATGCTAGGATGCGGATGACTTTCTCGTAGGAGAGGGCTAATTTAAGCGGATCATCTTGAAAATTGGAGAAGACGGGATGCATGACTGGTGATATGACATGTGTTATGTTTTGCAACGGGAGCATCATCAAGCGGTACGACTTCTCGTAATATCCTAAGGAATTCATACTCATATACTTTCCTATTAATAATTTATCAAGGTTTCTGCTGAAGTAATTTATCACATTAAACATGAATTGATATGCGGAATAACTGAATATCTCATGAATGGATTTTGATCCAAATGTGTATTTTAATTTCTGGGGCTTTTTTCTTATGGAAATAATGAATATAAGGATGCTTGAGAATATAGGATTGATAATTAAGGCATATAATCCAGCTCCTGATATAGCTGCTAAGATTGCTATGATTCCTCCAATGCATTGAACAAATAAACTCCTGTATGCTATAAATTTAAATTCTTTGTCCTTGAATAATAGTGCGTTTGGAACGATGTTGGCTGAGGCAAAGAATAAGTTGAAAGATAATAAATGACATATGGATAGCAATGAACTCTGTTTGTAAAATAAGGAGATTGGCCATGATGACAAGAAGAATAAAATGGAGATCCCTATCCCGGTCCATAGTGTAAAAGAGAATATATCGTTAAGTTTATCCTCTGTTAAATGCTTGTTTTGAATGATAGCTGGAGCGATCCCTAAATCACTGAAAATACTGAAAAATGAAATGATGACGGTGGCGATCGCTACGACCCCGAATTCCTCTGGATCGATCAGCCGGGCCAGTACACCTGCCACGGCTAAAGAAATGATGATTCCTGAGTATTTTGATATAGCTGTATAGATTATTCCAGATGCCAACTCTTTTTGTATTGATGCCATATTTTTCTAGTAGAGGTGTATTATTCTCCTAATAGGCAAATATATGTTTTTTATTTAAATTATTCATGAGGTGTTCCTTATTTTCGATAAAAATACATACCTTTACATTAAAACAATAAAATTAAATGAGAGTCCTATTTGTCTATAAAGAGAAAAATGGGGATAATTTATTTGTTCCCGTGATTCGAACGAGGCTTTCTGTTCATGGAATAGAGGCTATCAGCTCAGTTGATGAGTTTTGGAATCCATCCCGGTCTTATGATATCATCCACATTCATTGGCCTGAGGAAGTGGTGGGATGGAATGTGAATGACGTGGATATCGATAAGCGGCTGGAGACCCGGCTGAGATATTTTAAGGAGAAGGGCTCTCGGGTTTATTATACGTGCCACAACTTATCCCCTCATTATGGAAGTCCTTTGCATCAAGCTTGCTATAGAGTGGTAGAGAGAATGGCTGATTGCATGGTACACCTCGGTAACTATAGTCTAGGCAAGATGGCCGGTCTATATCCTGATTGTAGGCATGTCCTAATTCCTCATCCGATTTATCTGGGCGCTTATGACGATACTCTGACGAGAGAGGCGGCAAGAGAATATTGGGGCATTGACCGGAGGACTTTTGTGGTTACGGCGTTTGGCAAATTCCGGAGGAGAGATGAGGTCTGGATGACGTTGAAAGCTTTTTTCTCTTTGCCTCGAAGGAAGAAGCTCTTGCTGGCCCCAAGAATGCTTCCGGGGAGTTATCCGAAGCCTTTATTGTCCGTAATACGTTGTTTATTACATCTTTTAGGGGTACGAACGGAGAATAATGAGCGGATTATATCAGATGAGGATTTACCGTATTATTTTGCGGTGTCTGATGTTGTCTTTATACAGCGTTGCGTTATCCTTAATTCCGGAGTAGTTCCGATGGCTTTCTTGTTCGGGCGGGGTGTCGTTGGCCCTGATAGCGGGAATGTGGGTGAATTACTGAGGGTGACAGCGAACTTGGTCTTTTCCCCCTCGGATCAAGGGTCTGTCAATTCAATGCTTCGCTCTGCCATGAATATGGATTTGGACGATTTAGGAGCTAAGAACCGGAGGTATGCCGACAAGTATCTTCATCCCGATAAGATAGCCGGTCTTTATGCGAAATGTTATCATTTTGAGGAATCGCATTGATCCCTTTTATCGGGTTCGTTTCCATTGCTGTCCGCATGGGTCATAATGTTTGACAACTTTAGCAGGATTGCCTACGGCCACAGAGTAATCTGGTATATCTTTTGTGACGACACTGCCCGCGCCGATCACGCAGTGCTTGCCGATATGTACGCCTGAGGTAATGACCGTGTTCGCTCCTATCCAAGTCTCATCTTCTATGATCACAGGGGAGGTAGTTATGCCTTGTTTTACGATTGGTTTAGAAATATCATGGTATGTATGGTTGAGCCCGGATATAGTGATGTTCTGAGCCAAGATAACTTGATTCCCAATAAAAACGGGACCGATGATCGTATTATGTATGCCTATGCGTGAATGATCACCGATGTGTACGTGGCCTACCCCGTTGTCTATCGTGACGTAATGCTCAATTATACTTTCCTGTCCAAGTATGAATGAGTTAATGGGACTGACATTCATTATAGCAGATCTTCTGATCTTGCTCCGTTTTCCATAGGTTAACATAAATGGATTGACAAACCATTTAACCCATAATCTAGGGCAAGAGCCTCTTTGATTCATTATTAAGTAATGAACCGTTCTCTTTAATCTGTCATTTTTCTTTATCTTTTGTTTAAGATCGCTGATATTCATTTCTTTAAGGATTGAATGACTTCCATATAAACTTGCAATAGTTTCCTAGCCGTATGATTCCATGAGAATAATCGGGATCTTTGTAATCCATATTTTATTTGTTCATCATGGAATGCTTGATCTTCTTCTAGCCGCAGCAATAAGGAAGCTACTTCTTCTTCGTTGAAAGGATCTGCCAATAATCCTCCCTTTCCGGCGATCTCAGGCATGGCCGAGGTATTCCCCGTTATCACGGGTGTACCGCATGCCATAGCTTCTAGCATGGGGATACCGAAGCTTTCCCTTAGGGAGGTGTATAGGAAGACGAAGGCCCCATTGTACAAGTATGCCAAATCCTTGTTGGAGATGTAACCTGGGTAAGACAGGTAAGGCTTGATTTCCTCTATATGCTGCTCTCTCAATATCATATCCAGCTTGTCTTCGCGTAAGTCCGCTATTAATAGAGGACGCTTTCTTGATGAGCGCTTGAGATACAGACTGTATGCCTTCAAGGTGCGGGGTACATTTTTCTTAGGGTCCGTATTTCCTAGGAAGAAAAGGTAATCGTCCGAATGAATGTATTTATGGGTGATGGCGGATATGCCTGATAGGGGATGAAAATGCTGGCTGTATCCATTGTAGATCGCCATGATTTGTTCTTTGGGCAGACATAAGGCCTCTCGAATCCGATCACGTTCAAAATGAGATACGGTAATGATTCTCTTACACTTAGGGAGTATACGGGGAACTACTAAACGTCGGTAGTGCCAACCCATGTTTTGGTACCATGATGTATTACCTCCCTGCTTGGGCTCAAGGAAGATGATGTCGTGCAAGGTCAATACCAATGGGACGGGGCAATGAATCGGAGCCGTGTTACTCGTACAATGCAATAGGTCTGGCCTTATCTTGGCTACAGCCCGTGGCAACGCCACCTGCTCCCAAAGGGGGTAGGTGGGGCATTTTACCTCCACGATGTGCGTATTGCTTGTTTCTTCTAGGCAATGATCTTCTCCCGGACTTACGAATATGAAATATTCATTTTCCTTGTCGATTTTCTGTAGCTCTCGAATGCTCTCGAGCGCTACAAAATCCATCCCGTGCTTATTCGTACGGAAAATTCGCTGGGCTTCAATGGCTATCTTCATGATTTGGAGAATGTTTGGTGTGAGAGAATGTATGCTTTTTCCCTATTCGGAACGTGTTTAGGAACATGAGGAAGAATAGGATGGGAACACTGGCGATCGCCTTCCTGAATTTTTGGTCCACTAAATAGTCTGGAACCGCTACGCTAAAAGTGATGCCTAGCCATATCAAGAGGAACCACCATTTAATGGAGATTATGATATCAAGTGGACTTAGGATGGCGGCAATTAACGTGATAAACCCTAGCAATAAGACACGAGGGGGCATCATCCATTGAAATAATTTATCGCAATAGTCCCAATTTCCTTTTATTAGTGCTCCCGGTATCTGGAGAATCCCTGAGAGTAAGTTGTGGAATTGTGTGGCAAGCCAGCGCTGTCTTTGATTATAGAAGTCTTTCTTGCCTCTTACTTTCTCGTCGTATGTATAGACATCTTCAAGATATTCGATATATATATTTTGGAGTAACAGTTTTCGCTCCATGTACTTATCTTCCCCGATATCGTTGCAACCTTGTATGATATTCTTGAAAAGACCGTATTCGAAAGCCATACCCGAGCCACTTAAGGCGGACGAGAAACCTAGGCGGGTATGTCCTTTCCTGAAAATAGAGTTGTTGATCTCCTCGCTAACGGCGTCGAGCACCGCTATGCTGCTATCTCTGTTCTTGGCTACCCTATGCGTCTGTATGGCTGAACAACCTGCATAAATAGCATCGTTTATTTTCTCTATATAATTGTTTTTTACGATATTATCGGCGTCAAGGATAATCACGTTGTCATATTTTGTTTTTCCTTCTTCAATGTAACGGATGGCTGCCTTGAGGGCCTCTATTTTGGTACTTTGTGGGTTCTCCATTTTTATAATCTTTACGGATAATGACTTTAGCCTATCGAGGGTTTCCTGACGCATTTGGTTGGCTATCACGATAATATCATATAATTCTCTTGGATAGTCTTGCTGAAGGAAACTTTTGACGGAGTCTATAATTACCTCATCCTCCCCATAGGCCGGAAATAAGGCCGCAAAACGGTATTTTTTCATAGTCGTAGGGTATTTATAAGTCGATTTCCTTTTAGAGTAAACGGCGAATACGAATAAATACAGTACGCATACCATAAAACATAGGAATACGATGGCGTCTATCAATTGAAATAGATACTCCTCCTTGTCTATCCAATTTTCTCCTATTTGAAAGAATTGCTCAATCATGGTGTTTTATATTTGAATCAGTTGATTTTTTTTCTTGTATTTCTTGATCTAGATAGGGTCCTACCATTATAAAAGTAAGTCCCGTAAAGGAAATTACCATTGTCGGGAATTGTCCCCAGAAAGAGTTCCCGTATGCATTGATAAACATTCCGAATATGCCACAAAGTAACCCTGTCAGTAGCCCTTTCAGCTCCGGATCTCTGAGCCGCATGGCTATGATCCATCCTCCCCATCCAATGGATAGAAAGATCATGCTTAGGTAAAGTGTCAAGCCAACCGCTCCTGTCTCCACCCAGATTTTGACATACCATGAATCTGTTGGAATGGAGGTGGTAAAGCGTTTTGATATTCTCTCTCCAGCCCTGTCACCTGATAATCCCAGCCCTTCTCCAAAAGGCTTGTATTTCATGTAGGATGCCAATTTCTTTTGATTTTCTTTTCGAACATTGAATGAGGCGTCTTCTGTCGGGGTGAATGCGGTACGCATCCTTCGGATGGTAGCGTTGCTATTTCCTATAGTAGTAAGGGCAAAAAAAACATAAGTAAGCAATAATAAGGTCGAGCTTGTGATAATGGTTTTGGTTTGTTTACTGACGAATGTATAAAGTGCCAATCCTGCTAATGGAACGATCATGGCCCCTCTTGTACCGGAAAGGAACATCGCGTAAATGGCTAGGATAGCTATGCTTAAATAATATATTCTACATAAATAGGAGCGCATGTGGAATGCTGCGATCCCAAAGAACATAGTGGCGGCTCCCATATTCGCCCCCATATTGCTAGCGTCGGTGAAAAAAGAGAAATAGCGGACTCCGGACCATATGATATGAGTCGTAGCTCCCCCTTCATTAAGCCATTTGGTCTCGAAACTGTCAAATCCAATATATTTTTGCATGAAGGTTTTAGTTATAGCTAAAAGGGTGAATAGGGATAAACAAAATATCAAGGATTTTAAAAAAGAGTAACGAGTGCATAATAACGATGTAATAATAACAATGATAAACCCATTGAATATCAGTCCTCTTGATAATATCCAAGCCTCAAGTACTCCGGAGGGGTTAGCGATTTCAAAGATACAATATCCCATCCATATACAGCACATGACGCTTAAGGGGTGAATTGCTCTTTTCCATTCGATGTTCTGATAAAGGGCCGCATGAATGGATAGTAATACTAAGGCTGTTACGTATAGGATATCCATGATTACGCTAACGCCTTCTATTGGAATATATCGGGTAATACCCAATATGAAATAGTTGATCGTAAAAATGACAAATAGTATGAACCAAGGATATTTCAATAATAGGATACAGGTTATACATAACAAAGGCAAAGCTATTATCATCCCGAAAAGAGGGATGTTATTCAATAGTAAAGCTCCTCCTATTCCTACTAGTCCTATGACAAGGATTAATAGGGTCATATTGAAAGAAGAATCCTCTTTTATCTCTCTTGAAGTATCCATGAGCTTCGCTATTTTATGGCCGAATTGGTTGCGGTTAACCCCATATACATCATACGGTTCGTGAAAGAGCGCATGGAGGTCTGAGGGGGCAATTGCCCGGTGAAATCTTCTACGGCTTCTCGTGAGGCGTTATTCAAGTATAAATACAAAGATGTATTTTTAGTTATCTCACGCAAATAACTAACAAATTCCTTATCGCTATTTTTCCATACTCTGCGTACATTAGCTATTAGAATATTAACTTGACTTGAGCTTAGCAAATGTGGAGGCACACTGTTTCCTTGAATGGAAGGATATTCGATTAATACAATGTCTGGTTGACTTTCGGCTTTAATATACTCTTCTATATTTTCTGTGGTGAATAGTGACGATTCAATGTTTATCTCTTCTCCGATCCTTATATATCGTACTTGGAAACCTAGCTCTTCCCAACGTTCTTGAAAATATTTGGCAACGAATGTCTTCCCTTCTCTTTCTTCTATACTTAATATATTTATGTATAGAGTCTTATTTTTTTGCAAATAAGGAGCCAACCGATTGCAAGCGTATGCGGCTGATATTCGGTTACAGGTCTTTACAAATCCCCTGTATTTCAATTGGGAGTTGCGTCCGTTGAAGGCTCCTAATATATTCATTCCTGTGAGGCGTTTAGTCCGTTCTGCATCCCGGAGGGTACGGTCTAGTAATTCAATGACCAAATTTAGGGCTATAATGAAAATTAAACTACCGATAAAAGCGGCTATGACTAAAAACATGCGCTTACCTTTGTCACTAAACAATGGATAAGCGGCCTCTGAGATAGTTGTTAAGTTTGATGAGGTTAATTGTAAGTTCACCTGTTTCATCTTAGCCATATTTAAGGCATGGAGAACTTGTAGATAAGACTGTTCAGTGACATTGATCTCTCGTTCTTGCTGGTTGATCTTAGTCCCAATGGGAGAATAATTCTTATACTGCTCCTCGAAATCGTGCTTTCTTTTGTTTAAAATCTCTAAGTCTGCCTTGGATTTCACTTGTATCAAGGTCTGTGACAACCATTCTTGTACTAATCCGTCAATAGCGACTCCTTCTTTACTTTCTTTATAGCTATTAATTTTATCTGTCAGTAATGCTATTCTCTTCTCGACATCTTTCAGTTGATCTTGATATCGTGTTAATTCTGTATCCTTGTTTAATGCGTTTTCAGAGGTGAAAGTCTCTATCTCGGTGATTTTACCACTGATGCGGGAAACATCTTCCAATGCGTTGATAAACTCTTCATTCGTTTTGACAAGTTTAGTACGAACTTCCATATATTTCTCTAACTCGTTGATGATTTTGGTTGAGCTCTCGTAACTTCGTTGTGTTTCTTCGTAACGGTTCTCAAAATCAGCAAAAGAGTTTGCGATAGATTTTGTTTGTTCTGTATAATTTATGACGCTGTTTTGTACGTTATAATTTGTAAGATCATTTTCTTGTTGATTGAGTTTTGTCCTTAATTTATTCAATTCCTGCTCATAATATTTTACGATATCATTTGCTGTTTTATATTTTAAATTATCGTAAGAATATTTCATTTCTTCGCTGACTAACTTAACCGTATTCCATGTGATTCCGGGATCTGAGCTAGTGTAGGCTATCTCTATCAAATCGCTATTACCTTGGCGTCTAATAATTATGCTGGATAAAGCTGCGTAGCTATAGAATGCAGCTCCTCCGTTGAGCAATTCATGCAAATAATTGCGGCTATCACTGTTTTTATATTCTTTAAATCTGTTTATAGTGTTATCGAGAGAAGCCGTGTCTATTAAATTTATTATTTCTTCAGGTATAGATGCTGTTAATTTCTTGTAATTGTCAGCTGTTATATAGAGATTATCTATTTCAGGATTTCCTTGTGTTAGGTTTAATGCTAATAATTTTAGTGATACGTTTTCTAGGGTTCCTCTTGATTTTGTTAAATTAACCAAGTTATCATATGTGTTGTTTACTGCCTGCCAATCAGGTTTTGTCTCTTCATCTAAACCCGTGTTGGAGGTAATACCTGTGTAGATCGAAGTTGTCACGGTGTATTTTTTCTCCATGAATTGACTGAAATAGGCAACCAATGCTGTTACAATAAGCGTTCCAAATATCAGTTGGTGACGAATTCTATATAAAAAACGGGATATGTATAGTGTAATATCCATAAATTATCGATTTATGATTTTTACATTTGTAAGCATCTCTAATAGGGTTACCGCATTGTGTAAGGTAGCTCTACCCTCTTGATAAGAGATTACGGCTCCAGAACGACGTCCTCTTTCCATGGCCAAAGTCGTAATGTCAATTTTACCGTTGATGAAGTCTTGTTCCGATATTTTCATTTGGGCGTTGTAAAGGGCAGCAGCGTCTGATTTAGCTTTCAAAGTAGCTAAAGCTTGCAATACGTTATTATAAGCTTCCAATATTTTTAATTTCCGTTCTTCTATTGAGATCTCATATTCATAATCTAATTGCCGGAAACGAGCTTTCCGAGCTCGTACCTTTTGGCCACGGCTAAATAGGTCACCAAATGGGATAGACACCGATATGCCTGCGCTATAAGTATGTTGATTACTACCCAGACTTGTGAGATATTCAGGATATTCTACGGTTTCATGAGAGGATAGCTGCACTAATCGTCCATATTGGTACTGTCCGTATACCCTGAAATAATCTAGCCATTCTCTTTTGGTCACTTTCATTTCAGCATTAGCTTCATCTTTCTTAGCTTCGTAAATCTTGATCGAAGGGTGATCATATACTGATTCTAAAAAAACAGATAAAGGTGGTAATTGGATACGTTCATAATCATCTAGCATCGCTTGAATAGAGTCTGAGCCAGATGTTACTTCCACGGTTGTAGCTTTATCGAAATAGGTTTTCTTTTTCTGAGCTATAGCCGAAAGGATACTGAATATGAATAGGATGATAAATAAGTTCTTCATACGATTTATTAATGGATCTATACGTCCTCTTTCTGTACGAACGCCGTAAAGGTCTTAATGATGATCTTCATGTCCAGCCAGAAAGAAAATGTATGAGCGTATTTAATATCTAATTGTTTACGTTCCTCGGCGGACATACTACCAGAATTGCCACGTTTCTCTACTTGCCAGAGGCCTGTAAGGCCGGCAGGAGCCATGAAGCGTTGTATGTATTCGTCACTGGTCAGTAGCTCAGCTTCGTATATGGGAAGAGGACGATTACCAACGATGGACATGTCTCCTTTTAATATATTGAATAGCTGGGGGAGTTCGTCAATGCTATATTTCCGGATAATATGGCCGATCTTTGTTATACGGGGATCATTCTCTAATTTGATGAAAGCGTTGGAACGTTCGTGACGTTTTACTTTTAAATAGTCGTTTTCAGGAGTAGCGTCATTATCAGAATATAAAATGATATTTTGTTTATTCTCTTTAAAAAAAGAGGTCGCATTCTGTGAATTCACAGAAGTTGCTGAAGAGGCCACGGCCTCTTCAGCAACAGATTCCATATACTGATTAAGTTTCTTATATTCAGCCAAACGCTTGTCTGCGTCCATATACATAGAGCGGAACTTATAAAAATCGAAAACCTTATAGTTGCTGCCTACTCGTTTCGACTTGTAGAAAGCGGGGCCTTTGTCCTCCAGCTTGATCCAGATCGCCGTGATGATAAAGATAGGGGAGAGGCAGAGGAGCGCCATGGATGAGAATAGGATGTCGAAGGCTCTTTTCCATAAAGGCAGCGTGAAAATAGCGAGATCGGACTCTTTCATTTGAGGCTTACGCGCTTTTTCCATTCTCTTGCATTTCTCGGCGATAATTAGTAGTTTCACTAAATCTTCCTTGGAGGTAGACTCGGAGATGACACAGTCCGTTCCGGCTTGCAAATAGGATATTTTCTCCTCCCGGGTCATTTCCGGGGCGATTAATACGATATATATATTTTGAAACGTCTTATGCAAATGCGTGATGGCGGGAATGTTTAACGTAGGATCTGTTTTCTCGATGAATACACAATAATCCATTTCCTCGGCAGGAAGAAGCGTGTTTTTCATCTGCAGAAGCGTTATACATTCTATGACCCCGGTACCTAATGCCTTACGTAAACGTTCGGCCAACGGCACGTCATTACCGAAAAAGACATAATTCATTATCTTAATATTCGTTTTACCCTTACCCTTAATTCCTCTGGATTGAAAGGCTTCAAGATGAAGTCTTCCGCCCCTTCCTCAAACAAACGTATTCTATTTGAGCTGCTCTCTACGCTCGATAGGATCAAGACCGGTATATGGCTGAACATATCGTTCGCTTTTAAATAAACCAAGAATTCCTCTCCGGACATTTCTGGCATATTCAAGTCTGAGATGATCAAATCCGGTAAATTACCTTCTTGAAGCCAAGCGATCGCTTTCAAAGGATTTTCTTTATAGGATACCTTGTAAGTACTTGATAAATAAAGCATGATTATCTTTGCGATTTCTTGCTTGTCATCCACTAAAAGAACAGATTTCTCCATAGAGTCGTATAATATTGTCGTCTTTTGTTTTATCTATTATGCAAATTTAGGATATTAAATTGAAAAAATCTATGTTTTTCAATTGTTTTTTTGAAAAAACAGTTCGGACTTTGAAAATAGGGGAAACTGCGATTTTTTGATTAAGTTTGTACGCACATAAATGAGATGAGTATTCGAAGATGCGTTGGAGGAAATATATAGATTTTGATGTTATTCATTTATTGGTTGGCGCTATTGTCGGGATGGGCTTGTCCTCTTGCCAGCCGGAGATGCCGGTGATCTCTACGATAACCGTGGAGGCGGATGGCCTGACGGTTCCCGTGAACCCGGATCTGTATGGTTTGACCATTGAGGAGATCAACCACGGGATCGATGGGGGGCTGTACGCCGAGCTGATCCAGAACCGGAGCTTCGAGGATGGCGTGCCACCCTTGAACTGCCCTTACGACGCCGCCCGGAACGTCTTGATTACCCCGAATGGATGGACGATCCCTTTCATGCGGGGAGATTCCGTACCGGGATGGAGGCGGATCGTCCCTAATACACAGATATACCCGGATATGAAGGAGCTGGTGAATGATAAGAACCGGCGGTCGTTGCTCGTGGCCGTATCGACTTCCGGGGAGTCGGGGCGCGGAGGCGTGATAGCCGAGGGATACCGGGGGATACCGATCCGGAAAGGGGAACGATACGATCTATCGTTTTTCGCCAAGGGGGCGAATATGGTGCCCCGTACCATCCGGGTGGCCTTGGAGGACTCGATGGCTAATACGGTCTTGAGCGATGTGTTTCAGGTAGCGCCGCTATACGAGTGGAAACGATACAGGCATACGTTTACGGCTACGGAGGACGCGCCGAACGCGGTCTTGACGATCACGGCCGATACCTCCGCCGTGTTTTGGCTGGATGTGGTATCCCTCTTCCCGGAGGATACGTGGAAGGGACGGAAGAACGGGCTGAGACCGGACTTGGCGGCGCTGGTCGATTCCTTGGCCCCTCGTTTTATCCGTTTCCCCGGAGGCAGTTTCGTGGAGGGGTATACGGCGGGCACGTACCCTATCTGGAGGGAGACGCTGGGCGATATCTCGGAGCGTAAGCATTTCTGGAACGTATGGGCCTATGGTACGACGAACGGCATGGGCTACCACGAGTACTTGCAAATGTGCGAGGATATGGGGGCGGAGCCTATCTACGTTATTAATAGCGGGATCACGAGCCAAAGCCGCCGGCCCCGCTACGAGGATATCACGGCGATGGATAAGCTCACGGGAGATGCCTTGGACGCTATCGCCTACGCAAACGCCCCGGCGGATTCCCTGCCGGGCGTCCTGCGTGCGAGGAACGGGCATCCGGAACCTTTCAACTTGAAGTATGTCGAGATCGGCAGCGAGAACTATGGCGGGGAGTATTTCAGGCGCTTTGAGCTTTTCCGCAAGGCGATCAAGGAGGCCTATCCGGAGATTACCGTTATCAGCAGTTCGCCCCTCACGAAGCGAGGCCGTAGCGAGTGGGTGGATTCCCATTATTACGCCGGGGAGAATTTCTTCCTATCGAACTCCGGCCGGTTTAATAGCGACCGGTATTCCCGACGTTCACCGGCGGTGTTTATCGGGGAGTTTGGGACGACGGAGCGGCCCTTGGCCGGTACGCTCCGGGCGGCGGTGGCCGAGGCCTGTTTCTTGGTCGGGGCGGAGGAGAACCCGGATATGGTACGCCGCTTGGCGTATGCCCCGGTGTTGGGCAACGCCGGGTTCGAGAACCAGCGCCATCCGTTGATCTCTTTCAACACCCATCAGGCGGTGGTCTCTCCTTCCTACCATTTATTAAAGATGTTTACCCGCCATCGGGGGAATGAGGTGCTGAAGACGATCGTGGATACCTACGAGAAGCCACAGGCACGTACGGGCCGGGCGGGCGTAGAGATGTTTGATAATAGCTATGAGTTCAAGGACGTGCGGATCGACGGCGTGCCCGTATCGGATATATCCGTGATGAGCGGGGGATGGAAGGTCCCGGAGGCTGGTATGTTGGTGCCGGAGGCCAACCGGTGGAACCAGGTATTGTTCGGCGACTCTACGAGCTACGCCTATGAATATACGGCTACCGTCCGGCGTACGAAAGGTAGCGGGCAGATACAGCTTCGCCTCCGCGACAACGGGCGGACGGGCGAGCAGGCGGATTATATCGCCCTGACGATCGGGGCGGGAACGAGCGAGCTGTACCATCAGGTAGGTGGCGTGAAGGATAGCTTGGTCTCTCCTGTGCGCTTCCCTTTTGAGAGTAACCGGTGGTATACGGTTCGCATGACGTGCGAGTACGAGCGCGTCCGTTGTTATGTGGACGGCGTATTGCTGCATGAGGTGGATATGCGTCCGATCCCGTCGTTGGTATCCGTCGCTACCCTCGACAAGGAGAACCGGGTGATTTACTTGAAGGTCGTGAATACGACCCGCCACGAGGAGAAGACCTCTTTGCGTATCGAGGGAGTGAATATCCGTAACGAGGCGGAGCTGATCCAATTGAGAGGGGAGCCGGAGGCTCGTAATACGTTTGAGAACCCGGGGGCCGTAACGCCTGTCACCGAGCCTATCGTATTCCCGATGAGCGGTCCGCTAATCTATAATTTCCCGCCTAATTCAGTGACGATCTTGAAATTATACATGGAGTAGGTCAGATAGGGCAGGAGGGCCGGTACACTTTATCTGTATTTATCCTAACTTCGCGGCGACTTTAACAAAAAAAATGTGTTATGGAACCAATGCATAAGATAAACAAGGTAGAGCTCCGGAGCTTGCAGCTTGAGGACTATACGCAGTTGTCGCAATCTTTCAAGAGGGTGTACGCCGACAAGGATGTTTTCTGGACCCGCAAGCAGATCGAGACGTTGATACGGATATTTCCCGAGGGACAGGTCGTGACGCTGGTGGATGACCGGATCGTAGGATGCGCCCTCTCCATCATCGTGGATTATGACATGGTGAAAGGGGATCATACCTACGCCAAGGTAACGGGCAACGAGACGTTCAGCACGCATAACCCGAACGGGAATATATTATATGGTATAGAGGTGTTCATCCATCCGGACTACCGGGGCCTCCGGCTGGCCCGCCGTATGTACGAGTACCGGAAGGAGCTGTGCGAGAAGTTGAACCTGAAGGCGATCATGTTCGGCGGACGTATCCCGAACTATTATAAATACGCCGATCATATGCGTCCGAAGGAATACATCGAGAAGGTGCGCTCACGCCAGATCTACGACCCGGTGCTCACCTTCCAGCTCTCCAACGATTTCCACGTGCGGAAAGTGATGATGAACTACTTGCCGAACGATGAGGAGTCGAAGCATTGCGCTACCCTGCTGCAATGGGATAATATCTATTACCAGCCGCCTACGACGGATTACGTGGATAAGAAGACAACCGTGCGTGTCGGTCTGGTACAATGGCAGATGCGGCCTTATAAGACACTGGACGACGTGTTCGAGCAGGTGGAGTTCTTCGTCGACGCCGTGTCCGATTACAAGAGCGACTTCGTCCTTTTCCCCGAGTATTTCAACGCTCCGCTGATGGCCAAGTTCAACCATCTGGGCGAGGCGCAGAGCATCCGTGGGCTGGCACAGTACACCGAGGAGATCCGTGAGCGATTCGTGAACCTCGCCATCAGTTACAATATCAATATCATCACCGGTAGCATGCCTTTGCTGAAGGAGGACGGGGCGCTATATAACGTGGGATACCTGATCCGTCGTGACGGCTCCTACGAGATGTACGAGAAGGTACATGTCACCCCGGACGAGCAGAAGAGCTGGGGACTCTCGGGCGGGAAGATGGTGAAGACGTTTGATACGGATTGCGCCCGGATCGGCGTGCTGATCTGTTATGACGTGGAATTCCCGGAGCTTTCCCGTATCATGGCCGACCAAGGGATGCAGATCCTCTTCGTGCCTTTCCTTACGGATACGCAGAACGGTTACTCTCGGGTTCGTGTATGTGCCCAAGCCCGGGCGATCGAGAACGAGTGCTTCGTGGTGATAGCGGGCAGCGTGGGCAACCTGCCTCGTGTGCATAATATGGATATACAGTACGCCCAGTCGGGTGTGTTCACGCCTTGCGATTTCGCTTTCCCTACCGATGGCAAGCGTGCGGAGGCAACCCCGAATACGGAGATGATCCTTGTATCGGACGTGGACCTTGATTTGCTCAACGAGTTGCATACGTATGGTAGCGTGCGTAACCTTCGGGACCGTCGCCACGACTTGTATGAGTTGAGGGTAAAAAAACAGTAGTGTTTGCGGTTGAACACAATAGTATTCATGGTTGAACCCAGTAGTGTTCGCTATTAAACACAATTATATTCGCCGGAAGAATGCAGTAGGGGCGGGATCTGTCCGCCCTCCCGTGCCGTGTATGCGTGGGAGGGCGGACGAATCCCGCCCCTGCGGTTTATATATCGGGGGGAGGATCGCTCGCTTCCCCCCTTCGGAAATGATCTTAATGACTTAGCATCTCAGCCGTGATCGGCGTGAATTTCTCGGCATCCGATTTACGGAGTTGTACGCTACCGTCGTTCCAGTTGGAAGGCCAACCTCCGATGATGTGTCCGAGGAATACCAGCTTGATCTCGTGCAAGCCCTTTGCCAAGGCCGCGGAGGTGTCATGACGGGAGAAGCGTTTTACCTCGCCACCGTTATTGACCATCAACTTGCCGTCGATCCATACCTCCTCTAAATCCGAAGAGATGTAATAAACGCCATCCTCCGGGATGTTCACGTAGCCGGTAGCGATAGCGGCGTATTGCTTCACGCCTCGCATGGATTCGGGGGCGGGCACTTGGTTGGTCAGCTCACGGGTCGTCTTGATGACCTGTTTCTTACCGATCTTCTGAGCGGCCTCCAGATTATTTACGCTTAGGTACATGCCATCGAATACCTCCATGTCGAGGCCCGGGGTCGTCTTGGCTACCTCCTTGGCGGGAGCCAGCGTTTGTTTCTCCACGAGGATCGTGCGAGGCTTACCCATCTTGCCGGAAGGCAACACGGAAGCGATCTTCACGGTCGTAGTCTCGGTGATGTCGAAAGGAGCCGTATATACGGTAGATTCCGGGGTAGGCTCGGTGCCATCCAGCGTGTAGACCATCTTCATCGGACGGTTCGTGGTGAATGTCATGGTAGCCTTGTCCGTGAAAGCCACGAAGTTGCAAGAACCGTTCGGTTGCTCGGGCTGCGGGATGTAGTAGTTGATACCGTGTCCGTCTAGGCGAACCTGAGCGTTGTCCAGACGGCGTTCGAAGTCCTTGTAATCCTTCCGGTCCAGCGGGCTCCAAGCGATCTCGGAGAGGGCTAGGATACGGGGATAGATACGGTACTCCATGATGTCCGTGTTATAAAGGTACTCACTCCATACGTTGCATTGCACGCCCTTGATGAAATGCCCTTTACCGGCCGCTGCCAGCGTGTCGGGGACGGGGTTGTACTTATAGACCCGCTCCGCCGTGGTGAATCCTCCGATAGATACCGGGTTGATCTTGTAGTCGCCTTGGAACTGGTCGATATACATACCCTCGCTTCCCGGGGTCATGATCACGTCGTGATTCATGCTAGCGGCGGCGATACCGCCTTCCTCACCTCGCCAAGACATTACCGTGGCCGATGGAGCCAGACCTCCCTCGAGGATCTCGTCCCATCCGATCATCTTCTTGCCGTGCTTGTTTACGACCTTCTCCATGCGTTGTACGAAATAGCTCTGCAATTTCTCCTCGGCGGAATGTTCCTTGTCGCCTTTCAAGCCTTCCTTACGGATACGGGCCTGACAAAGCGGGCATTTCTCCCAGCTCGTCTTCGGGCACTCATCGCCTCCGATATGGAAATACTCGCCCGGGAATAGGGGAGCTACCTCGGCGATCACGTCCTCGAAGAACTGGAAGGGTTCTTCCTTCCCGGCGCATAATACGATGTCTTCCACGCCCCAGATGATACGGGGAGTACCCTGCTTACCCTCGCAAGACAGTTCCGGATAGGCGGCGATAGCGGCCATCTCGTGTCCCGGAAGCTCTATCTCGGGAACGATCGTGATGAAACGATCCGCCGCGTATTTAACGATATCCTTCACCTCCTCTTGGGTATAGAAGCCTCCGTACTCGGTACCCTCGCCATCGATGCGCTTAGAGCCGATCTCGGTCAGTTTCGGGTACTTCTTGATCTCGATACGCCATCCTTGGTCGTCGGTCAGGTGCCAATGCATGCGGTTGATCTTGAACAAGGCCAATACATCCAGCTGCTTCTTGATATTCTCTACCGGGATGAAATGGCGGCAGGGGTCTAGCATGATACCACGGTAGCCGAAACGAGGCTCGTCCTTGATAGATACGGCCGGAGCGGTCCATGCGATACCTTTCACGGCGGAAGGACTCTCGATCTCGGCGGGCAGCAATTGCAAGAACGATTGCATACCGTAGAAAAGACCTTGAGGGGTCTTGGCCTTGATACGGACGCCGCTGTCGGCTACGTCTAACGTGTATCCCTCGTCGTTTACGTCCAGAGAGCCGTCGATAACCAACGAGATACCGTCGGAGGTCTCTTTGTCGGCGGTAGCTATCTGGTAGCCTGTCGCCGTGTTCATTTTAGCCGCGAAGAACTCGGCTACGGTTTTCGCCTCCGGGGTGGAAGCGTAGATCTTCGTGTTTTTGTTTAGCTTGAAGTTTCCCTCGTTCTGCGTAAGGCTGACCGGTGTCGGGATGATGTTGATACCTTGGTTGTAAGCTTTCGCTTTACCGGGAGCATCATCACACGAGGCCATCAGGCCCAAGACAGCGCCGGCGCAGATTGTAGCAAGGAGCTTTTTCATAGAATTAAAAATTGAAAGTTGAAAATTGAATATTGTTTAGATGTTTTTGAGAGTTTAAAAAGAGAATTGAGAGTTGAAGATAAGATGCCGTTTGGCATCCTTTTCAATTCTCAATTCTCAATTTCCTATTTACCATGCGAAGATAGGATATTCCTTCATGATACCGTTCACCTTCTCACGAACGGCGCCGATAGTCTTATCGCATTCGGGAGCGGCCAATACGGTGTCGATCAGTTCCACGATCTCGCCCATAAGCGGCTCTTTAGCGCCACGGGTCGTGATAGCGGGCGTACCCACACGGATACCGGAGGTCTGGAAGGCCGAGCGGCTGTCGAACGGAACCATGTTCTTGTTCACCGTGATGTCGGCGGCTACCAAGGCTTTCTCGGCCACCTTACCGGTCAGGTCGGGGAACTTCGTGCGCAGGTCGATCAGCATACTGTGGTTGTCCGTACCGCCGGAGATGATCTTGTACCCTTTGTCCGTGAAGGCCTTGGCCATAGCGGCGGCGTTCGCTTTCACCTGTGCTTGGTACGTCTTGTATTCCGGCTCCAAAGCCTCTCCGAAGGCTACGGCCTTGGCCGCGATCACATGCTCCAGCGGACCACCCTGGATACCCGGGAATACGGCGGAGTCCAACAACTGAGACATCTTCTTGATCTCGCCTTTCGGTGTCTTCTTGCCCCAAGGATTCTCGAAATCCTTACCCAGCAGGATGATACCGCCACGAGGACCCCGCAGGGTCTTATGCGTCGTAGACGTTACGATGTGAGCGTACTCCAGCGGGTTGTTCAGCAAACCGGCGGCGATCAGGCCTGCCGGGTGAGCCATATCGATCATCAATAAGGCGCCGACCTTGTCGGCTATCTCACGCATACGTTTGTAATCCCAGTCACGGGAATAAGCGGAACCACCGCCAACGATCAATTTCGGTTTCTCACGAAGGGCTACTTCCTCCATTTGGTCGTAGTCCACCCGTCCGGTATCTTCCTTTACATTATATTCGGTAGCGTGATAGAGAACGCCGGAGCTATTTACTGGTGAACCGTGGGACAGGTGTCCGCCATGCGACAGGTTCAACCCGAGGAACGTGTCGCCCGGATTCAATACGGCGAAGAATACGGCTGCGTTGGCCTGCGCCCCGGAGTGAGGCTGCACGTTGGCCCATTCGGCGTTGAATAGCTTTTTCAACCGTTCGATAGCGATCGTCTCACTTTGGTCTACTACCTCGCAACCCCCATAATAACGCTTGCCGGGATATCCCTCGGCGTATTTGTTGGTCAGACAGCTTCCCATGGCCTGCATGACCTGGTCGCTGACAAAGTTCTCGGAAGCGATCAACTCAATGCCTTTCAATTGGCGTTGGTGCTCCTTCTCGATAATGTCAAAAATGATGTTGTCTCTTTTCATTACCTCTTAAATTGGTTATTGCAATGATATGTTCCTCATTGAAAAGGAATCCTCGCGAATGTACTATATTATTTTAATACTATTTAAAAGATTCCGTTTAATTATTACAGATGCGCCGGAAACGGCTCCGCTTACCACTTGGTGAGGGTTACGTTTCTGAACTCAACCTCCTTACCCTCGCTCTGTAGCCCGATATGGCCTTCCTTCACCTTGTTGGTTCCGGTGTTCTGGTATACGCCGTTGATGTAAACGGTGATGACGCCGTCTTTCACGAAGATGTTCGCCTCGTTCCACTCTCCGGCGGGCTTCTCGCTGGACGGGTTCACGTTCTTTACGACAGGGAAGAAGGGACGTTCCTCTCCCGGGCGTTGCTGGTACTCGACAAGGTCGGAGCCTCCCAGCAGTACGAACAATCCGGCCCTCCCGGCTTGCAGATTACACTCGATCCCGTTCGGGAAGGGGTTCTTTAGGTCTGCGATATGCAGGAAGATGCCGCTGTTCGCGTTGGAATCCCCATTCGGCCAACGCCATTCCACGTGCAATTTATAGTCGCTGTATTTCTCCTTGGTGTACATATAGCCGAAAGGCTGGCCGGTGATGAAGATCTTACCGTCGCGTACGGAATAGACCTGATCGGCGGGGACGGAGTTTTTGTCGACTACGAAATTCCAGTTAGACAGGTCTTTCCCGTTGAACAGTTTCTCGGTCTTCTGTGCGTTCGCCCCATTGGAGAAACAGAAGAGGGAAGCGGCTAATACAGCCAAAGATAGCATTCTTTTTTTCATGGCATTAAACTCTATTTATAGTATGATTAATCAACGATTAGTTTGCGATAGCGTACCCGTTTCGGCTCGGCGTCGCCCAAGGTCTTACGTTTGTATTCCTCGTACTCGGAATAGGTCCCTTCGTAGAAGACCACGTTGGAATCGCCCTCGAACGACAGGATATGCGTACAGATACGGTCCAAGAACCAACGGTCGTGAGAGACGACGACGGCGCAACCGGCGAAGTTCTCCAGCCCCTCCTCCAAGGCACGTAGCGTGTTCACGTCGATATCGTTGGTCGGCTCGTCGAGCAGCAATACGTTCGCGTCCGCTTTCAGCGTCAGCGCCAGATGCAGGCGGTTACGCTCTCCTCCGGAGAGTACGCCGCATAGCTTCTCTTGATCCGCTCCCGCGAAATTGAATTTAGACAGGTAAGCGCGTGCGTTCACCTCCTTGCCGCCCATACGGATGAATTCTTGTCCGCCGGATACGACTTGGTAAACGGTCTTTTTCGGGTCTATATCCTTATGGGTCTGGTCGGCGTAACCTACTTGTACGGTCTCGCCCACCTCGAAGGTCCCCTTGTCGATGCTTTCCATGCCCATGATCATCTTAAATAAGGTAGTCTTACCGGCACCGTTTGGCCCGATGACTCCCACGATACCGTTCGGGGGAAGCATGAAGTTCAAATCATCGAACAGCAGCTTATCGCCGAACGCCTTCGCCACATGCTGTGCCTCGATCACTTTATTGCCCAAGCGAGGGCCGTTCGGGATGAAGATCTCCAGCTTAGCCTCACGCTCCTTCTGGTCCTCGTTCAAGAGGGCCTCGTACGAGTTCAGACGTGCCTTACCCTTGGCGTGACGGGCCTTCGGCGCCATATTGATCCATTCCAGCTCACGCTCCAAGGTCTTACGGCGCTTGCTGACTTGCTTCTCTTCTTGAGCCATACGCTTCGTTTTCTGGTCTAGCCAAGAGGAGTAATTACCCTTCCAAGGGATACCCTCGCCACGATCCAGCTCAAGGATCCATCCGGCCACGTGGTCTAGGAAGTAACGGTCGTGCGTGATGCAGATAACGGTACCGGCATATTGTTGCAGATGTTGCTCCAGCCAGTCGATCGACTCGGCGTCCAAGTGGTTGGTCGGCTCATCCAACAGCAATACGTCCGGCTGCTGGAGCAGCAATCGGCAAAGGGCCACCCGGCGACGCTCGCCTCCGGACAACGTATCCACCACCTGATCCTCCGGCGGACAACGCAAAGCGTCCATGGCACGTTCCAGACGGCTGTCGAGGTTCCATGCGTCCGTAGCGTCGATCTTGTCCTGCAACTCCGCCTGACGGTTGATCAAGGCATCCATCTTATCCGGATCTTCCAGCACCTCCGGATCGCCGAATCGCTCGTTCACCTCCTCATATTCTTTCAAGGTGTCCACGATCTCCTGCACGCCTTCCTGCACGATCTCCTTCACGGTCTTGCCCGGCTCCAACTTAGGATCCTGCTCCAGATACCCTACGGAATACCCGGGGGAGAAGACCACCTCTCCCTGATAATCCTTATCGATGCCGGCGATAATCTTCAGCAACGTAGATTTACCGGAACCATTCAATCCGATGATTCCGATCTTCGCCCCATAGAAAAAGGACAGATATATATTCTTTAAAACCTGTTTTTGAGGCGGAAAGATCTTGTTCACGCCTACCATCGAGAAAATAATCTTCTTATCGTCTGCCATATAATTTTTTGTGTGTTAATTGGTTCCTTAACTTAAAATAATGGTGTACAAATCTACGTAAATATCTTTTATTTTACAAATGAACAAAGATCATAGGTATCAGATATCTACCGATTGCCAAGTTTGGCGTGTGGAGATTACTCGGTTCAATTCTCTTGTGAAAGAAGCCGGTAGATATGCTATTCCTCGGAAGTTGAGTTTTAGCGTTATCATAAATGAAGGGTAGGAGAGGTTGTGCGGCGTTGTGGTTAGGACTGTGCGATCATGTGGCTTTAGGTTGTGTGATCCTAACGATTTAGGATTGTGGTTCGTCTTCGTCTCGTGAAGATATGTAACCGGTTTATGCATGATGTAATACGTGATGTAAAGTGCTTATATCTTGTTTCTTGCGTTTGCTCCCCATGAAAAAACTAAAATTTACCCCTCTTGAAATTTGTATAATAAAATAAAACCCCCTATCTTTGCACTCGCATTACAAAAGTAACGCACAGGATGATTCGCTAGCTCAGCTGGTAGAGCACAACACTTTTAATGTTGGGGTCCTGGGTTCGAGCCCCAGGCGGATCACATAAGAACAAAGCCAAACGGCGACAAAAAAGAGACAAGTCCTACAATATCAACGTATTGTAGGACTTTTTTTATTGTTTCAGTCTTGCTTAAAAGACAAAAAAGGGGCACGAAAAGACACGGTTGAGTATCCAAATCGTACCCCCTTCCCCAAAAAACGATTAGGGGGTACGATTGTCGGAAATCACTATCCATGCAGAAGGTTTCAATCTCTGTATTGATTTTAGATATTATCATCTGAAACCTGTTTTACTGTGATTTTTTTATTAATGGTGGTTAAATTCAGTTGTTTACTTGAATACCTTTCTTTCATTTAAGAATAGCAAAGCAATACAAAAGTCATTCTGTAAAAGTAATTCAAAGTCCAAAACAGATACAGACACGATTTTTGTATATTTGCAGGATACAGATAACACCTGACAAGTATGAAAAAAGAAATCCTATATCAAGAAATAGCGAGAACTATTGCCTGTCAAATTAAGAAAGGCGTGTGGAAAGCTGGTGAGAAACTACCTTCTTTACGCACTATTAGCAATGAAAATGGTGTAAGTCTTAATACTGCAATTCAGGCATATTATGAATTGGAAAAAGACGGATTTATAATATCACGCCCAAAATCAGGGTATATTGTCAATTACAAACCCATACGCCTATCTGTTCCAGCGACAACACAACCGTCTGTAAAGCCTGAGAGCAAAGAGGTGATAGATTTGATTGCTGACGTATACAGCTCGTTAGAAATAGGAGATAAATCGATCACTCGATTTTCATTAGGAATGCCCGAAGATACTTTATTACCAATTGCAAAACTTAATAAAGAACTTATAAGAGCTATGCAGGCACTTCCGGGTAATGGAACCCGGTATGATGAAACACAGGGAAATATGCGATTACGTAAATCTATAGCTCGTTTTACGTATAGTTGGAAGGGAAACTTGACAGAAGATGATATAGTGACAACTGCTGGAGTTACTAATGCGGTTGCTTTAGCTTTATCTGTAATTACTAAGGTAGGAGATACTATTGCGGTTGAAAGTCCGGTCTATTTTGGAATGTTACAATTAGCCAATAGTATGGGGTTACGTATATTGGAATTACCTACCAATCCAGTAACAGGGATTGATCCAGATGCGCTGAAAAAAGTTTTACCACAAATTAAAGCTTGCCTGCTTATAAGCAACTTTAATAACCCATTGGGAAGTTGTATGCCTGATGAACATAAAAGGGTAGTTGTTGATATGCTGGCCGGATATGATATACCTTTGATCGAGGATGATTTATATGGTGATTTATTTTTTGGTAATTCACGTCCTAAGCCCTGCAAGGCTTTTGACAAGAAGGGGCTTGTTTTATGGTGTGGTGCGGTATCTAAAACATTAGCGCCGGGGTATCGGGTAGGATGGATTGCTCCCGGCAAATTTAAACATGCTATTATTCGCCAAAAGAATATTCACCTTATTTCTACGCCTGCGCTTAATCAAGAAGCGGTTGCCAATTTCATGGAGAATGACAGATACGAAAACCATTTACGTAAACTGCGACAAGAATTATACGCAAACAGTATTCATTTTGCCCATTCCATCATGGATTACTTCCCCGAGAATACAAAAATTGTTACTCCACAGGGAGGGTTTATGCTTTGGGTGGAATTAGACAAACAGATTGATACAACAGAACTTTATTATCGGGCTATGCAGCGAAAAATAAGCATAGCCCCCGGACGTATGTTTACATTACAAGAGCAATATACCAATTGTATGCGTTTAAGCTATGGACAACGATGGACTCCACTTCTTGAAGAACGCTTAAAACAATTGGGGGATATAATTAAAAATCACTTTAACTGATGTATGTATTCTTTTAGTACTTCCCCTATTACTTGAAGTCCTTTCATGATTCTATCTTCTGGCATATTAGAGTAATTTATTCTAAAAGTATTTTCTTTGTGCTCAACAGGATAAAATGAACTGCCGGGTACAAAGGCTATTTTCTGTTCAATGCATTTTTGCAGGATGTCATGCGCTGAAATATTTTCGGGTAATTCAATCCAAGTAAATAACCCGCCTTGAGGATGAGTATATTTTATGTCATTAGGAAAATAGCGTTCAATACATTCTAAAGCTATATCTCTGCGTTTTCTGTAGACTTCTACTATTTTGCTAATATGCTCATCAATATCATATCGTTTTAGATATTCGGCAATAGTCATTTGAGCTATTGTGTTACACTGCAAATCAGTGCCCTGCTTAACTAACACATACTTGCGGATAATATCTTTATCACCTGCAATCCACCCAATCCGAAAGCCCGGACAAAAGATTTTAGAAAAACTACCAGTACATAAGATATTACCTACCTTATCAAAAGACTTTATAGAGGGTAAAGACTCTCCTTCAAACCTTAATTCTCCATAAGGGTTATCTTCAATAACAGGAATATCATATAAAGCAGATAGTTCAGCCAGTTTTTTTCGTCTTTCCAAACTCCATGTTTTTCCAGTGGGATTTTGAAAGGTTGGTATTACATATATTAGTTTTATATTTTGAGTATTATTCAGTACCTCTTCCAAAGTAGCCATATCCATGCCTTCTTCATCTGTTGGAATTTCAATGAAGCTACTCCCATATGATTTGAATGCGCTAATTGCTGCTAAATAGGTGGGGCTTTCACACAATACGATATCACCATCGTCCAGAAATACTTTTCCGGATAAATCTAATCCTTGTTGCGAACCGTGAGTTATAAGAATATTATCCTTATCAAACGATGTCCCTAAGCGTTCATTCATTCGTTTGGCAATCCATTCACGTAAAGGATAATACCCTTCAGTAGTCGTATATTGAAGAGCTTTTGCTCCTGCTTCTTGCAAAACGACCTGATTCATTTTGTTAATTTCATCTATGGGGAATAGCTCAGGGGCAGGTAGTCCACCAGCAAATGAAATAACATCTTCCCGTTCTGTAACTTTGAGTATTTCTCTTATTTCCGAAGCCTTTATATAAGACATTCTCTTGGCAAATTTCAACTTCATAATCATTAAATATATTTGAAAACTAAAATAATGCAAAGTAAAGCATAATAGATAAATGAGAACAGATACAATTTGCACAATATCAGCGGGTACAGATTTTCGGAACCAAGTATTATCCCGATTGTATCGCCTACCGAAAGAATCAAACGGACAGTTATCAATAGAAAGACAGGACTGATACTTGCGTCGACAGTTATTCTAGCCGAACCTCAATTAACCAAGCGTGAGAAAGAAATACTAATATTAATTCGGCAAGGTTTTCTGAGCAAAGAGATCGCTTATAAGCTAAATCTTAGTATTTATACGGTAAATAATCACCGAAAGAATATATTGGCAAAGCTAAATGTAGATAATGCGATCGAAGCTATCAATAAGGCGGAAAATTTCGGTATTCTCTATTGATTACGATATCCAATCCAAACCACTAGCTAATATTGATATGATTGCGGTTATATTTCATCCTCTGGGGCTGAATCCATTTGTGCGATGCGCTATGAGTGAATTATACAATCATTTTTCTGCGGAAAAAGTAGTGCGGGTATCGTATGTAAAGAATACCCGCACTTTCTATTTATTTTGAAAAACGTAATTTTATAGTTCAAGATTCACTTCATTCATATTGATTTCAAGAGAGCGCCGCTATACCTGTTCCTATCAAGTTTGCGTTATTCATATTGTTGATATGGATTTCGACATCCGCTAATGCGGATTCATTAAGGAGTTCTTGTAATTTCTCCAGAACAAGAATGTTATAGTTTTTATCTTTTCTATTCTCGCTCCAAAATAGACTGCCTTCGGCTACTAGACAGATTTTTTGTATATCTTTATTATATGATCTCAGTAACTGAATAAGGCCCAGTAGCGATGCGGCGACTAATTGTGCTGATCTGTTGTAGATCCAATGAGCTACATCTACATATACGTCCTTGTGAATATCCGGATAGTTCATGATAGCGGTCAATTTTTGGGCATCGAATTTATTCTCAAACTCATCCAAAGGGAAAGTTGCTTTCAATATATCGCCTAGATACATACCCGAAACCGCTTTCTCAAACCGCTGTTTTCCAAGGCTGCCTGAAATGGCGTCAACCGTATCATCGACTGTCGTGAGGAATGGAGGATGGAAGTTACCCGACTCTAGGTTGACAGGGACTAAGCCTTGTATATTATAGCTCGGATCTAATTTCTTTATTTTATCCGCCGGAATGAAAGTGGCCATGTTGGTGCCTGTTCCTACGATCAGACCGATATAGGCGTCATAGCTATTGTCGGTTAGGCCGGCAAACAAGCTGGCGATAGTATCGTTTAATACTTTAATACCTGTAAATTTGATTTTACAATGTTCGTTTAGGTAGTCGAGAAGTGGTTTGCCTACTAATTGCCCTACCATTTCTTTAATGTCGACTCCTTTTGTCCAACGTAACAATTTGGCGTCTCCACTGAGTACGGATTCTGCTGGATAAGAAAAACAATAGCCGATTGGCATTTCCTCATCCCGTTTTATCCCGACAATCATATCGGCTAATTCTTTAAATAGCTCCTCACGAGTATATCCCGGTGATTTCATGATCGACATGTCTTTTTTCCACCCATTGTTGGGATGGATGGTTGGTGATCCTTGTCCAAGATCGACGGTCGCTACTCTATAGTTGGTTCCTCCTAAATCGAGAACCAATGCTTTTCCATTAATATCAGAGGTTTTGGGAGAGATAAAAGTCGGTATGCATTGTATCTCCGCATTTTCATGTTTTAATCCCTCTTCAACCTTTTCCCGAAATGAACTGGCTATCTCTTTGAGTTGGTCATTTTCTAACCAGAAAATATTTTTCTCCATAAGATTGATTTTTTGATTTTGAAATATCCTTGTTAGTGAATAACAATTTAGAAAGGGATTTGACTATCCTTATTGGTTGATTAAGTTAAGGGGATAAATTTCGGATACTGTAAAATTTGTTGTGTTAAATTTAAATTTTGTATAAACAAAAGGGTGACGATGTCTGTTTAAAACACCAAACAGATGATTTTATTTATTAATCTAAATTAAGATATATGATACCGAAAGTGGAGATAGAAGCAGGCAAGGCGGATTTAATCCGTGAGATTTTAGGCGTTAATGATTTGCAGGACATTAACTTACTTGATGAGTACCGTGATATATTTATAAAATCACAAAAGTCTGCGTATGAGAATGAATCTGTTAATGATATTAATTGCACGGATTGAATTTTGCGAGAAGAATGTCTTATATACAGGGCATAGGATGAGAATATGTTATTCAATATTCTGTTTACTAGCATATTACAGTTTCTTTGTATTTCTTTCTTAGGAAACTACAGTTTCCCGCTAGGATAGAAACTGCAGTTTCTTCTAGGGGAAACCGGAGTGTCTTTTAGGCTCGGTTTGTGTAAACAATAAGGAAAATCTACTACTTATCATTTACGGTCTTCCCATATTCCTCATCACTTACCGGCTCAAGCCAAGTGTTTTTATTGGTTTGGGGATTACATTCTACGGCGATATGCGAAAACCAACTGTCCGGTGAGGCGCCGTGCCAATGCTCTATGTTTGGTGCGATTTCGACAACATCCCCGGGTAGTAAACGACGGGCGCTTTTACCTCGTTCTTGATAATAACCCACACCACCTACGGCGATGAGTATTTGTCCTCCTGTATGCGTGTGCCAGTTGTTTCGGCAGTTAGGTTCAAACGTTACGTTAAACATTGGTACGTTTAAATCCTTATTGCTTGTTAATGGCGCTAGCCAAGACTTCCCCGAGAAATATTGTTCAAACCCGGTGTTTTCATTTCCTGTAGGGAATTCACTAATTTTTGGAATTTCAGTTTTCATTTCTTGTGCGTTTATATTGCCAATAGAGATTAATGTGATCAACATGGCAATGGTTATTTTCTTTATATTCATATTTGTTTTCTTGATTTTATCCATATCACAAAATTATTTAAGATATTCCATTACTTTTGTATACCAATTACTGATAAGTGTAACAGAATTACTGATTTTACAATCTATAGAATCTTGAAGTTGATGGCTTTTAAACAAATATAGGGGAAATCTCAAATTGGCGAGATTGGACAATTGTCAGTCTGTTGGGATTATGTATTTTTGTCATCATAAGAATCTATAGGATGAAGCCTGATACGGAAAACATATATCAACGGAAAATCAATCAAGTAATTGATTATATCAATGCGAATTTGCATCTCCCTTTACGACTGGATATAATAGCCGGGCAGGTAAACGTGTCCGAGCGGCAGCTACTACGTATTATGAAAGGAGCCTTGAATGAGTCATTATATGCTTATGTGGCAAGGCAACGTGTAGAGCGAGCGGTTCTATATATGCATACGGAAGATATGAGTCTGGCAGATCTAGCGAGTCGGGTAGGCTATGATAATCCCCAATCTTTCTCGAAAGCGTTCAAGAAACAATTCAGCGTATCTCCGAAAGCTTATATGGATAAGTTGCGAGTACGTCTGAGAGAAGAGACCGAGAAGTGGAGTAATGCTTCGGTCGGGAAGGAGATTATTCCATCAGGGATGTTCGGTACGATTCGTTTGCAGAAAGGAAAATATGCGGTTTATACCTTAAAAGGTAGTTATGCGGGATTACAAGAACTATATAATACTATAAATATAGATTTCAATTATACCAAACGGCATGGAATGGCGTTTGAGGAATATGTGAGTTATTCGGAAGAGGATGACGATACGCAAGTGACAAAGATTTATATACCAATAAAATAAATTAGTATGGAAACAAAATTTTGCCAAAGCTGCGGTATGCCGCTGCAAAAGAATGAGGAGTTTGGAACGAACCATGACGGAAGCAAGAATGAGGAATATTGTTGCTATTGTTATAAGGACGGGGCCTTCACGATGGACTGTACGATGGATCAGATGATCGATCATTGTGCCCAGTTTGTCGATGAGTTCAATAAAGATGCGGACTTTCATTATACGAAAGAGGAGGCCGTAGCGAATATGAAATTATTTTTCCCTACATTGAAGCGCTGGGCGGTACAATAAGCCTCTATAAAAAGCGTCTATCTGCGCTTCGGCTTGCTGGATTAGTTTCACTGGAATGCGGGGCTTCTTCTCGAAAAAGTCCATTTCTATTTGAATGGTGTTTTTTTTAATGGAGCGGCTCCAATTACCTATTATCTTTCCGTTATACAAGATAACCGGGTAGAAGGTGCCGAATCGGTTGAACGCTTTTGGATGATGTTCTAGCGGCAATACGTCCGTGCGGTTTTTGTAACTGATCAAGTATTCATCGAAGGCGGGGAGGAGACGCAGTACAGGTTCGCTCTCATTTTTTCCTTTCCATGATTGGTGGATGAAATATTCACGGGAATCGAACGTCTCGGTCATTAACTCCGCCTTGATCAGATTGATAGCGAGCCTACACTCGGTAGCGGTTAGCCCGGACCACCAAACAAAATCCTGTAACTGGGCAGGGGAGTGGCTTTGAAAATATCTGGATGCCAATCTCGCCAGAGCCTCTTCCCTGCAAAGTTCACGAGTAGGAGGGACACGTTCGTCCAATAAGGCGTAAGTCGTTTTCTTTCCTTTATCGATCCCGCTACAGACGATGCCTTCCACCTCACCCCATGTAAGGAAAAGGTTTACGTGATCTATGGTGGGCAAAATCCCGGATTTTTGCAATTCCGCCGTTACTTCTTGTTTGGTCAGGCTTTTGTATCCTTCCAGTATCTTTCCGATCTGATCTAGGCATCTTGTGAACAGCGTTTTTTCTATCTTCCCGAAATGTCCCTTGGCGTACGACATAACGGCAGCCTTGATACGCTCGGAAGATAGCATAAGCATCCAACGGATATCCTCGGCGGCCACGAAATGCCAAGTAGGACGCATCACATGGGTACGTAGAATATCACCTTTGTACAAAGCCTCATTTACCGTTTCAAGGGAAGAGGATCTCAAGCGAATACCGATCGCCCATTTGGCCATCTCATACTCCTGCGCCTGGATAGCGCCCATCCAAGAGACCAACTCTTTCGGGGACTCGAATCGGGGTTGTTCCAATTGTTGGCTAGCTACTCGTATATGTGTTATCATAATATATGAATATAAACGCAAATGTACGAAATAAAGCGTTAAACATCCCATAATCTTGAAGATATACTCATTCTTTTTGTACCTTCACGCTAGAAACAATTAGTGAAATTTATGACGATAGCGTATTTAAATGTGGCTACGGACCGGCAACACTTGGATATTCAAAGGGAAGAGATCTCTTCTTTTGCCGCGGCCAAAGATATCCATGTGGATAAATGGGTCATGGAAGTATCCGGAGAGAAAGCGAAACAGCCGGGACCAAAGTTAAAACTTGTTCTCGAACGCTTGAAGAAAGGGGATGCCTTGATCGTATCGGATATTACCCGTTTGTGTCTTACCTTATATGAGTTGATGGGGATACTTACCGTTTGCATGGAGAAGGACGTGACGGTCTATTGTATAAACGACCGTTATATATTCGATGACCGGATGGATCGTCAATTGATGATTAATGTCTTCAAGCAAGTAGACGAGATTGATCACAGTCTGGTTTCCATACGTACAAAAGACGCCTTGGAACAGGTGAAAAGTACGGGAAAGCGGTTGGGACGTCCTAAAGGCTCGGAATCCAAGTTGTTCTTCTTAGACGCCCATAAGGGGGAGATCATGAACATGTTGGAGCGGGGAGAATCGGTAGGATCGATTTGCGAGCATTTCAACGTCTCTAAGAATACTTTTTATAAGTATAGGAAGAAATTCTTCAGATCGTAAGGATTGGTTTTAATACCAATCCTTTCGTTTCATATATAGCCAAGTCAATACTCCGGTAACTATCATGACGGCCCAAGCTATGAAATAACCGTAACGCCAATCCAATTCCGGCATTATCTTGAAGTTCATACCCCATACGCCCACCAAGAATGTCAAAGGGATGAAAAGGGTGGAGACAATCGTCAGCCGTTTCATGATGGCGTTCATCCTAAGATCGTTATTGGATATATAAAGATCGACAAGGGAAGAGGTGATTTCCCGGCAGCTTTCCGTTGTTTGGATAACGAATTGGAGTTGGTCTTGCAGGTCATTATAGATCGGCAGGATATCCGGGGTGATAATCCCGTTCTCTGTTCGTAATAGTTTTGAGAATTGATCTTTCAGCGGTAGGCTATTCTTACGGATAATCATGTACTCATGGCGGTGTTGTTGGATTAGGGAACCCATATTACCCTGATCGTTCTTAGGATCGAGCAAGGTCTCTTCTATATCCTCTAGTATCTCTTCTACCTTTGAGGCGGATTCTACTAGATTCGCTATGATGGTGTTTAGAAGGAAAGCGAGCAGCAATCCACTGCCTTTTTTCCGGATGTTCAGCATGTTGGATAGTAGCGCTTTATGAGCGGACTCGAATACGGGGTTGTTGCTTTCTGTAAAAGTGATAACCGTATTGTTCGCTACCAGTATGCTGATGTGCTCAGATCGCATCTCGTTATTGACATCGTAATAGCAGGAGTTTAATACGATAAGCATTCGTCCTTTGTATTCCTCTACCTTGACCACGTGTTGGGGAGTCAAGATATCCTTAGCGTCCAGATTATGCAGTCCGAAATCTTTTACGATACGGGTAATGGCATCCGCGTTGGTCAATCCGCTAACCTCGAACCAATTGATCTGATCCGGGTCGGATAGTTTGCTGAAAGAGGTGTCGGTTATCCGCACCTCTTTCGTATGCAAAGATTGTTCGTTGTATTGCGTGAGACGGATGCCGGTTGCTGTCTCATGTTCGCCGGCGTAATAATACTTGTCCGATAAATGCCGGTTGGATATATGTCTTCTCCTGTGTGTATATTCATTCCGTCTCATAATAAGGATCTCTTTTTAATCGAATTCAACAACGGTGATGCCGGCGCCTCCGAACTGCACATGCTCGTCTTGAAAACGACGGACACCGGGAACCGTGCGCAGATAATCCCGGATTAGCTGACGTAAGATACCCGTACCGGTTCCATGCAAGATACGAACCTTGCCTGCCCCGACTTGAATGGCGTCGTCGATAAAATAGGTCACGCTTTGCAATGCCTCATCGCCCCTCATTCCTCTCACATCGATTTCTTGCTTAAAGTTTATCTTCTTCTCATGCATATTGTCAGTGGTCTGGGAGCTGACGAACGTGCTTTTCTGGATTTCCCGTTTGATCTGGCCTTTGCTTACCTTTTCCAACTGCTCCAGCTTAACCGTGCTTTTGATCATCCCGAATGCTACTACGGCCTGCTTTCCTTGTAGTTCCATAACGGTTCCGGCGGAAACCTGCCCTTTAAGGCGTACATTGTCACCGACCTCTATCACCTCTTTATTAAATATCGGCTGGGCCGTCACTTTTTGTTTCTGTTTCTTCCGTTCATTCCGTTCCTTGAGCTTCGCCATCTTGCGTGCGATCTTATCGTCTTCTTCTTCGGTCGCCATTACGGAGTTCTTGAACTCTTCCAAGGCTTTGCGGGCCAGTTTGGTCTGTTCTTTTTCCGCTTGGGCCTCCTTGATCTCACGGACGGTATTCTCGATCTTGGCGTTAGCCTCCGCTAGAATACGTTGGGCCTCGGCCTTTGCCTCCCGGATGATCTCTTTCCGTTGCTTGTTTACGGCTTCCAAGTCTTGTTCATAACGAGAAGTGACATCTTCCAGTTTTTTCTCCTGCTGACGGATATTCTGCCGTTTGCTTTCCCAGTACCGTTTATCGCGTACGATATCTTGCAAGTATTTGTCCATATTGATATAATCCGCTCCGACGTTCGCGGAAGCGTCGGCTATTACGTCCTCGGGCAGACCGATCTTGCGTGCGATCTCTACGGCGAACGAGCTACCCGGGTTTCCGATAGAAAGCTTGAACAAGGGCTGCATCAAATGGCGGTCGTACAACATGGCACCGTTTACGATACCCTCCGTATCCTCGGCGAAATGCTTCAAATTCTGGTAGTGGGTCGTGATTACCCCAAAGCTATGATTCCGGTTGAAGCGATCCAATAAAGCCTCGGCGATAGCGCCGCCAATCTGGGGTTCCGTACCGCTACCGAACTCATCGATTAGGATAATGGTCCGCTCGTTACAATTCTTCACGAAATACTTCATGTTGGTAAGGTGGGAACTGTAGGTACTCAAATCGTTCTCGATGCTTTGCTCATCGCCTATATCGATGAATATATGCTCGAAGATCCCGGTTCTTGATCGCTCATGCAAAGGAATCAATAAACCACATTGCAACATGTATTGAAGTAATCCGACCGTTTTCAGGCAAACGGATTTACCACCGGCGTTCGGACCGGATATGATCAAGATCCGTTTTCCCTCGGTCAGCTCGATATCGAGGGGAACTACCTGCTTGCCCTGTTTCTGTAAAGACAGGAATAAGAGCGGATGCACGGCACGTGCCCAATCCATTTGTCGCTTATCCTCCACGATCGGCTTGATCGCCTTGACTTGCTCCGCGAATAACGCTTTCGCACGAATGAAGTCAATGTCGGCAAGAAACTCGTAAGATTGTAGGATATCCGGAGCTAAAGGACGGATCACGTTCGTGAATTCCGTCAGTATCTTAATGATTTCCCGGCGTTCTTCCCCTTCCAGTTCCCGGATGCGGTTATTCGCTTCCACGACCACCTCTGGCTCTATAAAGACCGTCTTGCCACTGGCGGACTCATCATGTACGATACCTTTTATCTTTCGTTTGAAGGCCGGGGCTACCGGGATCATCAAACGACCGTCGCGCATGGTCGGTGTCACGTCCTTATCGACAACCCCGTCCGATTGCGCCGCACGGAGGATGGATTGCAGGCTGCGGGATATACCGCTCATCGTGATCGTCATCTCCCTGCGGATTTGCGATAGGGTGGAGGAAGCACTGTCCTTGACCTTGCCGAATTTATCGAGGATGCTATCGATCTTTCCAATCAATTGGGGGAAGACAAAGATATCTCCCGCCAATTCAGTCAAGGCCGGATACTTGATTTCCTCATCGTCCATGGGCTTGAAGAAGCGTACGATGTCATTGATCGTTTGCAAGGAACGTTTGAGGTCGAACAACTCCCGTTCATCCAGCCAAGTACCTTCCGGCCGAATCCGTTTCAAGGAATAGCGCACGTCGAAGAAATAACTGGCGGGGAATTCCGTGTCTCCGTGTAGGATACGGATAAACTCATCGGTTTGTTCCAATCGCTTGGATACGACCTCGAAATCGGCGGAGAATCCCATCTCCGCTACCCGCTCTTCCCCGAGCGGGCTTAAACATTTTTCTGTGATTAAGTGACGGATCTTATCAAAGCCCGTCTTTTGTTCAAAATTTTGTGGATATATCACGTGTTTGTAAAATCTTTATTTGATCTCTACCGTCACTTCAGAGCGAATGGTAGGACGGATAATTACTTCTAATTTTGTCTTGCCACGCTTTATATTAAATGTACAGGCGTTGTTGCCGGACGGATTAATATAAGGGGCGAAATAGTATAAATAAGAGAACGCCGGCAAGTAATCGGAGCTTTGCGACGCATCCGCTATTTGGGGATATTTGAATACGTCCCAAAACATGCAATATTTGAAACCGTTCGCGTCCGTAAACATCGTCTTCGGATCACGATATTGCATCGTGTTCGTGATAAAGCGTTTGTAGGCGGATGAGAACTCCTCTGCCGAATGATCCATCTTATGGCGGCCGATCTTTTCTATAATGTCACGGGGACGGATGCCTGCCGCATAAGCGGGAGAGTTACGATCTACGTCAACCACTTGATCCAATTTATCGATATCGTAGCTGATCCCCGTATAATTATAGGTCTTCTTGCTCACCTTGAACGGTACGTTACGTCCGTATTTCGTGTATGGGTATTGCATACACATCAACGGGACATGCACCCGGGCGTATTCGTCTAAACGATAAGAGTCTTCCAGCAACTCGTTCGCCTCACATTCCCAGAGTACACGTCCGGGGATATCTTTTTGATCGATGATACGGATACCGAATTGCAACAGATATTCGGCTTCCGCTTCGGCGGCGGCGTAATTCAAGAACGGGAATTTCTCCATCTTACTGTGCGAGAAGTTGTACCGGTAAGTCGGTTCTTTTTCTACCAATACTTTATTCGCTCCCAGATAGTTCGGGTTCTTATCGAAAAAATAGAAAGTCTGTATCAATAAATCCGGCTTCGCGATATCAACCGTAAGTCCTTTTTTGGTCAACTCGTTCTCGATGCATTCGTTGATGACCGTTTCCAGTTTACGGTTATTCTCGTCGATGGTCGAGAAGGCGAATGTCTTGAAGTTACCGAAATCTACGCCGTCGGATGTGACGGTAGTCTTGAACGGGCATACGAATTCTTGCTCATTGGTTGTCTCCAAGCTATACATCGCATAGGCGGACGCCAGCTGGTCTTCCGTGATGGCGTTACTTTTCTTGCAGTCCTTCTTTACCAATACTTGTTTAGAAGGAGAGGAAAGGTTGCTGATGGTCAATAGGACATCGTTTCTTCCGGCGGGATTCAGCAGTTGAGGGATCTCATCGACAGATATTTCCGTCACAGGTACACCGTTGATCTCCTCGATCACGTCGTATTTCTTAATACCTGCTTGCTCGGCGGATGAATAAGGGATGACGCTTTTAATGACCGGCTTGTTGTTTCCCCAGTTCTTGCTCTGGCTGATATCGTATGTGAAGCCTAGTCGGCAGATGGATGTATTCCTGTTTTGGGCGGAAACCGTACAGACCGCCAATACTAATAGTAACGTTGATAAAATCACACTTCTCATCATATTCTGGAATTTTATTTACTCTAAAAATACCTGTTTCGTTTAAAACATAGGCAAAGGTAAAGATATTTTTGATGTGGTGGAATAGTTGGCAATATATTTGCTGCTATAATAGTGTATGAACTTGATATGGATGCTGTGTATATACTTTTTAAGGGTATTTATGTGGTACCGTATTTCGCTTACAATTAGTTAGTAATGAAAAAAATCAGATAGATTATGAGCAAGATGAATCCAAACGAGAAAAAAGAAAACGCTTCAAAAAACGAAAACGTGAATAATGAGGAAGCGACAAATTTGCAGGAAGAACAGTCAAATGCGGCAGATGAAACTGCCGGCTCTGACAATGTGTCGGGCGAGGTGGAAGCCTTGCAAAAGAAATATAACGAATTGAACGATTCCCACCTGCGCTTGATGGCGGAGTTTGACAATTACCGTAAACGTACGATGCGTGAGAAGGCCGATTTGATCAAGACTGGCGGCGAGGGTGCGTTAAAGAACCTTCTTCCTATTATCGACGATTTCGAGCGTGCTTTGCAGAACGTCCGCACGGCTGAGGATGTAGAGGCCGTTAAAGAAGGCGTGGACTTGATTTTCGGTAAGTTCATGGGCTATCTGTCTCAGCAAGGCGTAAAGCCGATCGAGGCCATAGGTAAGCCGTTCAACACGGAGGAGTTTGAGGCTATCGCTACGATTCCCGCTCCGGAACCGGACATGAAGGGCAAGGTATTGGATTGCGTACAAACTGGATATACCTTATTTGACAAGGTAATACGTCACGCTAAAGTAGTAGTGGGAGAATAATCGGAAAATCGGCAAATAACAAATACAAGGATGGCTAAAAGGGATTACTATGAAGTGCTGGGCGTTGAGAAGAATGCTTCGGCGGATGAGATAAAGAAAGCGTACCGTAAGAAGGCGATACAATTCCACCCGGATAAGAACCCGGGCGATAAGCAAGCGGAGGAGAACTTTAAGGAGGCGGCTGAGGCATACGACGTGTTGAGCGATCCGCAAAAGCGTCAGCGTTATGACCAATTCGGCCATGCGGGTGTCGGCGGGGCTTCACAAGGTGGCGGCTTCGGTGGTGGTATGTCCATGGAGGATATCTTCTCCCAGTTCGGTGACATCTTTGGTGGACATTTTGGCGGTTTTGGTGGCTTCGGTGGTTTCGGCGGTTCTCGTGGAGGACGCCGTGTGAACCGTGGATCGGACTTGCGTGTGAAGGTGAAGCTGAACCTGAAAGAGATCGCTAACGGCGTGGAAAAGAAGATCAAGGTGAAGAAGTATGTGCCTTGTTCGCATTGTCACGGTAGCGGGGCGGAAGGCTCGGAGGGTGTGAAGACGTGTGATACGTGTAAAGGTAGCGGTGTCGTTACCCGTATCGCCAACACGATCCTTGGGCAGATGCAGACGCAGACGACTTGTCCTACTTGTGGTGGCGAGGGCAAGATCGTTGTCAAGAAATGTACGGAGTGTAACGGTGAGGGCGTCGTTCGCGACGATGAGATTATCACGATCAATATCCCTGCCGGTGTAGCCGAGGGCATGCAGCTCTCCATGAATGGTAAAGGCAACGCCGCACGACATGGTGGAATCAACGGCGACTTATTGATCCTTATCGAGGAGGAACCGCATCCGGAGTTGATTCGTGATGAGAACGATCTGTTATACAACCTGCTATTGAGTGTTCCGCAAGCAGCCTTGGGAGCCACGGTAGAGGTCCCGACCATCGACGGAAAGGCGAAATTGAAGATCGAGCCGGGTACACAGCCGGGTAAGGTGCTTCGTTTGCGTAATAAAGGACTTCCTTCCATCAATAGTTATGGTACGGGCGATTTGTTGGTGAACGTGAGTGTATATATCCCCGAGACTTTGTCGTCTACGGAGAAAGAGACGCTGAACGGATTGGAGAATTCACCGAACTTCCAGCCTAATAAGACGATGAAAGAGAAAATCTTCAGTAAGTTTAAGCACTTCTTTGATTAACGAATAGGAAAGACTACTGTGTTCGTGTGAGAACACTATAGTATTAGTGGATAAACACAGTAGTGTTTGAAAATGAATACTATAGTGTTTATCACCGGAATACGGTAGTCTTTTTTCATAAGTCCTAAAATGAGTATCCTATGAGAATATATACCCGTGGAGGAGATAAAGGAAAAACCGGCATACATGGCGGTGAGCGTGTCGATAAGGATGACATCCGTATCGAGGCGAATGGGACGTTGGATGAGTTGAACGCCGAGATCGGCATTGTCCGTACGTTGCTGCCTCCCAATCATGAATGGCAGGTGTTGCTGGGTAGGATACAGCGTGAGATGATGACCGTGATGTCTCATGTGGCGACACCATCGGCGATCCGTGATCAGAATCCGAATCCGCTCCCCGATGATTTGGCCGTTTTTTGTGAGTCCCATATCGATGATCTATCCGCCCAGATGGAGGATAACGGGTATTTTATCCTTCCGGGAGGCACACCTGTTTCGGCGCACCTCCAATTGGCCCGTACGATCACCCGCAGGGCCGAACGCCGCTTGTGGACATTGAATCGGAAAGACCCGGTTCCTGCCGGGATCATGGCGTTCGTGAATCGTTTATCGGATCTGTTCTTTACGATGGCACGTTATGACATGTTTCGTCAAGGGAACGCCGAGGAACGTTGGCAATCCTTCCTGTATAAGCGGAAAAATAAATCCTAGAGGGCGATATCTTGCCATTTGCCTTTCACGAGCTCACGGGTGGACTTGAAGCCAGCTTGCTTCAGCAACTTGAAAGCCTCCTTGCGACCGTCGTTCACCAAATCCGGATAATGGCAATCGGAGTTCACCATGACAGGGATATTCATTTCCCGCATCCGTGATAGGTATTCCACACGGGGGTAAAGCTCTTTTTTCTTGGTCCAGTTCTTGGTGTTGACCTCTACCATCAATCCTTTCTCCTGAACCAGATCCAGACAAGCCTCAAAAGGCTTCCGATACCAATCCTCCTCAAAATTGAAGATCTCGTACTTCTGTCCGTTCATATAGATCTTGTCCATATGCCCGACGATATCGATGCCTCCGGCCTCTATCATTTTCATCGTGGTATCGAAGAAACGCTTGACAAGCAACCGGACATCTCCCCCGAAATGCCGCTCCACGGAGTGGGCGTATTCCCTGAATGAGCCGTCTATACAGACCATGTTCTCTTCGACCAGACGCTCTGATACGGGCAGGAAATGGATGGAACCGATCCGGTAGTCCAAAGGCAACTCTTGGAAATAGGGGATCGAGGCGTTATAGGTCTCGTCCAGATAATCAATCTCCAGACCGGCATATATTTCTAGTTGATCGCTGTATTTCTGTTTTAGTCGTTTTATCTCTTGCAGATACTCCGGCATATCGTCTTTAGACATATTCCAGAAGGTCTCGAACGGAAGCGGCGAGTGGGAGGAAAAACCGTACGCACGGAACCCGTGTGTTATGGCGAATCTCACGAAATCCTCCGGAATACTTCTTCCATCACAAAAAGTACAATGACTATGGTAGTTACTGAGTTGCATGATTGTTCTTAGTGATTAAAAAGCCACATCCAGATCATCTTGCCCGGATGTGGCCTTGTATGATGAATGAGAGAGGTGTTATTTGATAACGCCTAGCTCTTTTCCTACCTTGATAAACGCGGCGATAGCCTTGTCCAGATGCTCAGTCTCGTGGCCGGCGGACAATTGTACACGGATACGAGCTTGTCCCTTCGGTACTACCGGGTAATAAAAACCGGTTACGTAAATACCCTCTTCCTGCATCTTGGCGGCAAAATCTTGAGACAACTTAGCGTCGTACAACATAACAGCGCAGATAGCGGATTGAGTCGGCTTGATATCGAAACCGGCTGCCAGCATCTTGTCGCGGAAGTAACTTACGTTGTTCATTAATTTCGTATGTAAAGCGTCGCTTTCCTTCAACATCTTGAACATCTCCAAGCTTGCGCCTACGATGGCCGGAGCCACGGAGTTAGAGAACAAGTAGGGGCGAGAACGCTGGCGTAACATATCGATAATCTCCTTCTTTCCGGTCGTGAAGCCACCCATGGCACCACCGAACGCCTTACCCAGCGTACCCGTGAAGATATCTACACGTCCGTAAACATCAAACTGCTCGGCTACGCCATGACCCGTCGGGCCTACGACACCGGCAGAGTGAGACTCGTCCACCATAACCAATGCGTCATATTTCTCGGCAAGCTCGCAAATCTTGTCCATCGGAGCGACATTGCCGTCCATGGAGAACACGCCGTCCGTGGCGATGATACGGTGACGTTGGGCCTGCGCCTCTTGTAGGCAACGCTCCAAGTCCGCCATATCGGCGTTAGCGTAGCGATAACGTTTAGCCTTGCATAAACGAACACCGTCGATGATAGAGGCGTGGTTCAAGGCATCCGAGATGATAGCGTCTTCCTCGCCGAACAATGGCTCGAACAAACCACCGTTAGCGTCGAAACATGCGGCGTAAAGGATCGTGTCCTCAGTCTTGAAATAGTCGGAGATGGCTGCTTCCAATTGCTTGTGCAAATCCTGCGTTCCACAGATGAAACGAACGGACGACATACCATAACCGTGTGTATCCATGGCTTCTTTCGCGGCCTTGATCAGTCGTTGGTTATCGGACAGGCCAAGATAGTTGTTGGCGCAGAAGTTTAAAACATCACTTCCGGCATTTACTTTGATGTCGGCTCTCTGCGGCGTAGTAATGATACGCTCGTTCTTGTATAAACCAGCGGCTTTGATGCCTTCAAGTTCATTTGTCAAGAATTCTTTAAGTTTTCCGTACATAAAAACTTCGTTTTTTATTAGTATTTAGATGTGAGTAGTAGCTTCGTTGTCAAAGCGACAGACAAAGGTCTGTTTTTTTTTTGAATTTTAATACTAAAAAAGAGAAGAAATTCATGTCTAAACTGTTTTATTCTCTATACCTTTGCCGACGGAAAAAAACTTAAATCTCATTAAACGCGATGAAGAATGTATTAGTAATTGGTTCTACCGGTCAGATCGGATCAGAGTTAACCATGAAATTAAGAAGTATCTACGGTGGGAACATAGTAGCGGGTTATATCCCGGGTGCGGAACCTAAAGGCGAGTTGTTAGAATCGGGACCTTCCGCTATCGTGGATATCACGAACGAGCAGCAGATCGCTGAGACGGTATCAAAATATAATATTGATACGATCTACAACTTGGCGGCTCTTTTGTCGGCTGTAGCAGAGGCTAAACCTCAGTTGGCGTGGAAGATCGGAATGGGGGGCTTGTTCAATGTGCTTGAGGTGGCCCGTGAGATGCACTGCGCCGTATTTACGCCGAGCTCTATTGGCGTTTTCGGTAACAATACCCCGAAAGACAAGACTCCTCAAGATACGATCCGTAATCCTCGTACGATGTACGGCGTGACGAAGGTATCCGGCGAGTTGTTAAGCGATTATTATAATATCCGTTTCGGCGTGGACACACGTTCGGTTCGTTTCCCCGGATTGATCTCTTACGTAACACCTCCGGGTGGTGGTACGACGGATTACGCTGTCGATATTTACTATTCGGCCGCTAAGGGCGAGAAATTCGTTTGCCCGATCGCAGCCGGTACTTTCATGGATATGATGTACATGCCGGACGGCTTGCGTGCCGCTATCGAGATTATGGAGGCGGATTCTACGAAGTTCGTTCATCGCAACTCTTTCAACATTGCGTCGATGAGTTTCGATCCGGAGATCATCTTTAATAATATCAAGAAATATATGCCGGACTTCCAAATGGAGTATGAGGTAGATCCTTTGCGTCAGGCTATAGCCGAGTCGTGGCCGAACTCCTTGGATGACACTTGCGCCCGCCAAGAGTGGGGCTGGAAGCCGGAGTATGATTTGGATGCCATGACAAAAGACATGTTAGCTAAATTGAAAGAACGTTTCAATAAATAAGAGTGATGTTGTAGCCATGATTGTTTGTGGATAGAGGGGCCGGGGTATCATCGGGGGGGATGATCCCCGGCCTTGTTTTTTAACGCTGCTATTTCAATAAATCCGGCCGGAGGCGTGCCGTACGCTCTTGTGCTTGTTGCAAGCGCCATTCTTCGATCTTGCGCTGGTGCCCGGATAATAGTACCTCGGGTACTTTCCAACCTTTGTAATCGGCGGGACGTGTATAAACAGGCGGGGCCAGTAAGTCATCTTGGAAGGAGTCGGAGAGGGCGCTTTGCTCGTCGCCGATCGCTCCCGGTATCAAGCGTACCACGGCGTCGGTTATGATAGCGGCGGCCAGCTCTCCTCCGGTAAGGACATAGTCTCCTACGGATATCTCTTTCGTTATCAAATGCTCACGGATACGATAGTCGATCCCTTTATAGTGCCCGCAGAGGATAATCATATTATTTAGTAAAGACATGCTGTTGGCCATGGGCTGGTCGAGTGTCTCGCCATCCGGGGAGGTATAGATTACCTCGTCATATTCCCGTTCGCTTTTCAACGCTGAGATCGCCCGGTCTATCGGTTCGATCTGCATCACCATTCCGGCCTCTCCTCCGAACGGATAATCATCCACCCGCCTCCATTTATTAGTGGTGTAATCCCGTAGGTTATGTAAATGAATCTCCGCTAATCCTTTATCTTGCGCCCTCTTGACGATAGAGCAATTAATCATCCCCTCGATCATCTCGGGAAGTACGGTAAGTATATCTATACGCATAAAAAATAGTTGTAACGTTAAAACCTCCCGCAAAGGTACATCTTTATTCTGACTCATCGTAAAGTGAGTCTCTATTATCTATGATTCGTGATAGAAAATTAAGAATGAATGAAACGCATGCGTTGGCGCAGTTAAGAGTTCGTAGAAGTTCATGAGGATATTTTTGTATCGTTTGAATTATTATTCGTACTTTTGTCCGTCAATTCGGCGGCTATCAATAGAGGCCGTCTCTTTAGAGAATAAATTTTATAGCGATGAATATATCTTACAATTGGCTGAAAGAGTATCTTGATTTCGATCTGGAGCCAGAAGAAGTTGCTGTGGCGCTTACCTCTATCGGTTTGGAAACCGGTGGAGTAGAGGAAGTTCAAACCATTAAGGGCGGACTTGAGGGACTGGTTATCGGTGAAGTGTTAACTTGTGAGGAACACCCGAATTCTGACCATTTACATATTACGACCGTAAATGTAGGTGGCGAGGCTCCTTTACAAATCGTATGCGGCGCCCCGAACGTGGCTGCCGGACAGAAAGTGGTCGTAGCCGTGAACGGCACGAAACTGTACGACGGTGATGAATGCTTTACCATCAAGAGATCCAAGATCCGTGGCGTTGAGTCCAACGGTATGATTTGCGCCGAGGACGAGATCGGTATCGGTACCGACCATAACGGTATTATCGTACTTCCCGCCGACGCTGTTGTAGGTACGTTAGCTAAGGATTATTATAATGTAAAGAGCGACTACGTGCTGGAGGTGGATATCACTCCGAACCGTGTAGACGCTACTTCCCATTTCGGTGTCGCCCGTGACTTGGCCGCTTATTTGAAGCAAAACGGCAAGCCCGCCGAATTGAGACGTCCTTCGGTAGACGCTTTCAAGATCGACGACGAGACACCGGGCGTAGAGGTCGTGGTAGAGAATACGGAGGCTTGTCCCCGTTATTCCGGTGTCACGATCAAGGGTGTTACGGTGAAGGAAAGCCCGGAGTGGTTACAAAACCGCTTGCGTGTGATCGGCCTTCGTCCTATCAATAACGTAGTGGATATAACGAACTTTATCCTGCATGAGTTAGGGCAACCTTTGCACTCTTTTGACGCGGGTAAGATCAAAGGAAATAAAGTGATCGTCAAGGCGGCCGAGGCTGGTACGAAATTCGTCACGTTGGATGGCGTGGAGCGTACGTTGACCGATCGTGACTTGATGATTTGTAACGTCGAGGAACCGATGTGTATCGGTGGCGTGTTCGGCGGTTTGGATTCCGGCGTGACGGAGGAGACCACCGACGTATTCTTGGAATCCGCTTGTTTCCATCCGACGTGGATTCGTAAGACCGCCCGTCGTTTTGGCTTGAATACGGACGCTTCTTTCCGCTTCGAGCGTGGTTTGGATCCGAACAATACGATGTATGTATTGAAACGTGCCGCCTTGTTGATACAAGAGTTGGCGGGAGGTAAGATCACGGGTGCCGTACAGGATGTTTATCCAACCGTGGCGGAACCATATACGGTTGAGGTGACTTACGAGAAGATCAATACGTTAATCGGTAAGGATATTCCGGTAGAGACCGTGAAAAGTATCTTGGCAAGCCTAGAGATGGAGATCGTGTCCGAGACCGCCGAGGGCTTGACTTTGCATGTTCCCGTATATCGTATCGATGTGCAGCGTGATGTAGACGTGATCGAGGACATTCTTCGTATCTACGGATATAATAACGTGGAGTTCAGCGATAACGTGAAGTCCAATTTAAGTTACCAGACTCCTACGGATCGTAGCTGGAAATTGCAGAACTTGATCTCGGAGCAACTTTGCGGTTGTGGTTTCAACGAGATCATGAACAACTCCTTGACACGCTCCGCTTATTATACGGACCTGTCCGTTTATCCGGAAGCGCATTGTGTCATGTTGATGAACCCGTTAAGCGCTGATTTGAACTGCATGCGTCAGACCTTGTTGTTCGGAGGCTTGGAGAGCATCGAGCACAACATGAAGCGTAAGAATGGCAATATCCGTTTCTATGAGTTCGGTAATTGCTATGATTATAATATCGATAACAAGAAGGAAGATGAGACCTTGGCGCAGTTCAGCGAGGATTACCGTCTAGGCATCTGGGTAGCCGGCAACCGGGTGGAGAACAACTGGGCGCATCCGGACGAGAAATCTTCTGTTTATGAGTTGAAGGCTTACGTGGAGAATATCTTGCTCCGCTTGGGCGTGGATATGAAACGGGTTATTTTCGGTAACTTGACGAATGATATCTATTCTTCAGGCCTAAGCATCACGACCGGTTCCGGACGTCAATTGGGTACGATGGGTATCGTATGCAAGAAACTTCGTAAGATGCTGGATATCGATATGGAGGTTTATTACGCTGAGTTGTCGTGGACACAATTGATGAAGGAGATCAAGAAGGCGAAAGTAACCTTCTCCGAGATATCCAAGTTCCCGGCCGTTAAACGTGACTTGGCGTTGTTGCTTGATAAGAGCGTACCGTTTAGCGAGGTCGAGAAAATCGCTAAGGATAGCGATCGCAAGTTGTTGAAGGAGGTATCTCTGTTCGACGTTTACGAGGGCAAGAATCTCCCGGCAGGCAAGAAGTCGTATGCCGTAAGCTTCTTCATGCAAGATGAGAGCAAGACTTTGAACGATAAGCAGATCGACGCTATCATGAAGAAGATCCAGACGAATCTGGAACAAAAGCTAGGTGCTCAATTGAGATAAGAATTTAATTACATAAAATAAAGATAAACTGATAAACATATGGGAAGAGCGTTTGAGTTTCGTAAAGCGAGAAAGTTTAAGCGTTGGGGCAATATGGCCCGTGTATTCACGAAGTTAGGTAAGGAAATCACGATCGCGGCAAAACAAGGTGGGCCGGAGCCTGAGAATAATCCTCGTTTACGTGTGTTGATGCAGAACGCCAAAAAGGAGAATATGCCGAAGGAGAACGTGGAGCGTGCCATTAAACGTGCCGTATCCAAGGATTTCACGGATTATAAGGAGATGAACTATGAGGGATATGGTCCTTTCGGTATCGCTATCTTCGTTGAGACCGCTACGGATAATACGACTCGTACGGTAGCCAACGTTCGTAGTTATTTCAATAAGAACGGTGGTTCTCTGGGAACATCCGGTAGCTTGGAGTTCTTGTTCGATCATAAATGCGTATTCCATATCGCTAAAAAAGAGGATCTTTCTTTAGAAGACCTAGAGTTGGAGTTGATCGACTTCGGTGTAGATGAGGTTGAGGAAGACGAGGACGAGGTTGTTCTTTATGGTGAGTTCGCGCAGAATTCGGCGATCCAGAAATATTTGGAGGAGAATGGTTTCGAGATCTTGAGTAGTGAGTTCGTACGTATTCCGAACGATTTGAAGGAGGTTACTCCGGAACAGCGTGAGTCTATCGAGAAGATTATCGAGAAATTAGAGGAAGACGAAGACGTTCAAAACGTATTCCATAATATGAAGGAAGACGATTCTGAGGAGGAATAACGTACGCTTATACGTAAAATAGTATACTTTATCCGTAAAAAAGCGACATCGAGGCAAATTCGATGTCGCTTTTTCTTTTTTACAACGAATGTTTCATGTTTTTTATTTATTTTTGTGAGTCTAGGGTGAATAACAATTTAACTTATATGGTGAAAATGAAAAGACTATTTCTTCTTTGTGCGTTCGTGAGCATGTTTGCGACGTGTAATTTTATCTCAGCTCAAAAGGAGTTAGGGATTTTCAATTCTGTTTCGGCAGGAGTGGGTGTTGGTTTGACGGGTGTAGATGTGGAGGTCGCTACTCCTATTACGCCTTATCTGGCGTTGAGAGGTGGTCTTACCTTTATGCCGGGTTTCAGCATTAATACGGACGTGGATGTAGATGTTAACGATCCGCGAGCGGGTGTGTATAATGATACATACTCCATGGATGTCAAAGGTAGCTTGAAACGTACTTCCGGACAGTTGTTGGTGAATGTTTACCCGTTTCCTCACGCTTCTTCGTTCTTCGTTGCGGCCGGCGCCTATTTCGGTGGTTCTTCCTTGGTGAAGATAGAAGGGCATAGTGATAAGCTGAAAGACCTGATCGCCCAAGGAGAAAGTGCGGGCATAGTTATCGGTGATTATACGATTCCGGTGGATAATAACGGTAATGTATCCGGTGGATTGAAAGTGTCCGGTTTTCGTCCTTATCTAGGTCTTGGATTCGGTCGTGCGGTTCCTAAGAAACGGGTTGGCGTGATGTTTGAGCTGGGTGTGCAATTCCATGGCAAACCGGAGGTGTATACGGATTCAGGGGATGTAAAGGACTTGTTGAATGAGATAGACGAGGATGATACCTTTACGAAGATCATGGACAAGCTAACGGTTTATCCGGTCATGAAGATTCGTATTTGCGGAAGAATATTTTGATTGTCAAAGATAGTATAAGCTAAGAGTGGCGTTAATAATACGATGCCACTCTTTTTTTATGGCTAAACTTTCATTTATTTTGTTTATTTTTGCGCGCTGTTAGGGTCATAATTTTGATAAAAATAACTTTATATGAAAAACAAACATTTAGTGATGCTATTGCTATCATCTTGCTGTTTAGCGGCATGTGTGGATAGTAAGTATGATTTAAGCGATGTCAATACGGACGATGCGGTAATGGGTGAGTCTTGGGTAGCTCCCCTCGGTACGGGTTATGTAACGTCGGATGACGTTGTGAATGTAGAGAAAGTCCCTTCCATTCGGGAAGTTGACGGGGCTTACGTCATGATCTATGATGGAGAGATGAAGATTAAGGGGAAAAGCTTACGGGCCGCCTCTGATAAAGTGGAGATCGCCTCGGAAGATATAACGACTGGGGATATCGATGGTTTGTTTGATGGCGATTTCGTTTTGGCGTTAACGAATCCCCATATTACATTAAAGTCGAATGTAAAGAATGCCTCTTTGGATTGTAGCTTGTCTATCGAGGCTGAGAACGCAAGTAAAAAGGAGGCTACTTCCTCTGATTTTACCTTGTCAACGGTGTCTCCTAATATTTGGATCGGCCCTCTTGATCTGAAGACGGATGCTTTTAAGTTTGTCAAGAACGAGAAGTTACCTGGAATCGTACAGATTGTTCCTGAAAAAATACATTTGTCTTTGTCCGCTGATAGCAAACAATGGGCGAACGCTCCTATGGATGCCTTGAGCGAGTTACGCTATGCGGTAGAGCTTCCGTTGACTCCGGCACCGGAATTTAGCGCCGTATCCGTCGAGCGGATCGAGGACGCTTTTGATGAGGATTTCGTAGACTATATTTTCTCGGACGGAAGCGCGAAGATCTATGGAGAGGTTACGAACGAGATGCCGTTCGATATGTCTATCGAGATGGTGATCATGGATGAGAACAATGTACCGGTAGATATCCAATTCCCGGCGCAAGAGGTAAAAGGACAATCCGGAGAGGTTGTCTTCGAGATCACGAAGGAGGATATGCCGAAAATGAAGGACGCACGTCATATAGACCTGAATTTACATTTAATGGGTAGAGATCAAAGCGAGGCTTTGAAGAAAGGCCAGAAAACGACCTTCAACTTGAAACTTAAGAAAGAAGGCGGAATTTCTATTTGATCCCAGTACTAACCATTTAAATTACGAAAAAGAAAGATGAATACTATATATAATATGTATAAGAGAGGTCTGTGCGCTTTATGTTTATTGACCACTGTGGGGATGTCGGTATCCGCCCAGCAAATACGAACTTCTTACTTCATGCAATCCTCTACGGCACGCACGACGATGAATCCGGCGTATCGTCCCGAGAGAGGCTATGTCTCCATTCCGGTATTAGGCGCGGTTGGCGCTTCGTATGGTACGAACGGAATAGCTGTGGATAATTTTATTTATCCGAAGAATGGTGAGACCGTTACGTTCATGGATAACTCCGTGAATACCGAGTCTTTCCTGAATGGCTTGAAGGACGAGAATCAGGTAAACATGGATTTTGGTACGCAGGTTCTATCCGGTGGCTGGTACGCCGGCAAGGGATTCTGGACGGTTGATGTTTCTATCAAGGGATTGGCGAATATTCGTGCTCCGAAGACATTGTTCGAGTTCATGAAAAAGGGTAATGGATCTCAGAGTACGTATGATATCCGTAATATCAGGGCGTATGCTGAGGCTTATTTGGAGACAGGCGTAGGATATTCTCGTCCTATCACGGATAAGTTGACAGTCGGAGGTAAGGTTAAATTGTTATGGGGCGTAGGTTCTATGGACGCTACGATCGATCAGATGCATGCTGAGATGGGAGAGACTAGCTGGAAAGTTACCTCTACCGGCACCTTGCAGACGAATATGAAAGGCTTGGTCCCGGAAATGGAAGTAGACGAGCAAGGCCGTGATTATTATAATAGCTTTGATTTCGATTCTCCGGGTCTTAGCGGTTTCGGTATGGGAGTGGACTTGGGTGCTACGTACCAATTGACCGAGAATATCATGTTATCCGCCGCTGTCCTTGATTTAGGTTTTATCAGCTGGAGCAAGGGAGGTAGCACGCTAGGTAAGTTGGATGGAACTTTCGACTTTAACGGCTTTGATCTGGCTATTGGCGAGAATAACGGTGATATACCGAGCATGGGCGATCAGTTTGACGCTATCAAGGAAGATTTCGAGAACTTGCTTCATTTCAAGAAAGAGGGTGAGTCCGGAAGCACTACCCGTCTTCGTTCGACAATCAATATCGGTGGCGAGTACCGTTTGCTGGAAAACAAGTTAGGTATCGGTTTATTGTCGAGCACTCGTCTTTATTCCCCGAAAGCCTATACGGAACTGACATTGTCCGGTAATTACCGTCCGGTGAAATGGTTTGAGGCTACGCTGAGCTACTCATTTATCCATAGTAAGTTCAAGACGTATGGTATCGCCTTGAATTTCTCACCGTCTTGGATCAATTTCTTTATTGGATCGGATTATATGTTGACAAAGGTAACTCCACAATGCTTACCAGTAAGCGGTAACGCCATGAATCTTTACATGGGAGTAAGTGTTCCTTTGAAATCATTCGCTAATTAATAGGGAATACTCAGAATAGAGTCTGTATCATAAAGGAAAAGGCTGTCCGGGTTATATACCCAGACAGTCTTTTCTTTTTTATTAGGCTCGTTTTATTAGGTTTTTTATCTTTGTGGACTGATTGAAAGGAAGAAATTGGATATGAGATTAAAGACTTTAGCCACCCATCCGGTATGGAGAGAGCCCCGGACTGTATTCGGGGTATGGATGCTAACAGGTGTTATTTTTGCTATTGTCAAGTTGTTGATCGGGAAATATAATAATTATAAGATATTTGAAGGAGTCTACTGGCATGCTATCGAAGGCTTAACCTTATATGGGGATCATTATCCGGAATATTATGATTCAAACCATTATGGAGTCTTATTCAGTCTTATCATAGCTCCTTTCGCCCTGTTACCGGAATGGCTGGGTATGATCTTATGGATAGCGGGGAATACCGCCCTATTATTTTATGCGATTAGCCGATTGCCATTGTCGAGTACCCAAAAAATCATTATTTATTGGTGTTCGTATTGTGAGTTGATGACGGCTCAAGGAGTACAGCAATTCAATATATCAGTAGCGGCCTTTATCTTATTATCGTTTGTCTTGATACTGGAGAAAAAGGATTTCTGGGCGGCAGGCATTATTATGCTCGGAACATTTATCAAGATCTATCCAATCGTGGGATTGGCGTTCTTTTTCTTCTCAAGGCAGAAAGTGAGATTATTAGTCTCTTGTCTTTTCTGGGGATTGGTTTGCTTTGTGATCCCGGTACTTTATACACCGGGGATTGAGTATGTGATCTCTCAGTATATAGATTGGTTTGAGCGATTGAAGGTGAAAAATATGTTGAATATGTTCGCTGATCCACAAAATATATCATTATTGGGAGTGGTTCGAAAGATATCCGGGAATCCGGACTATAGTGATATGTGGCTTATCATACCGGGCTTGATTTTATTTTGCATTCCATATTTAAGGATCTCGCAATATAAATATCCGGCTTTTCGCTTTATGCTATTAGCTAATGTTTTATTGTTTGTCGTATTATTCAGTACGGGAAGCGAGGCGAGTGGGTATATCATAGCGATGATAGGAGTCGCTATCTGGTATATATGCAGTGTATCGCCCCATAAGAAATATACTTATTGGCTTTGGATAACTACCTTGGTGATTGTTGGCTTATCCACTACAGAGCTGGTTCCATCGATTGTCCGGAATGGACTGATCCGTCCGTATGTGATAAAAGCTTGGCCTTGCATTGTAGTGTGGCTGACCATTTGCTATGAGATGTGTTTCTTGGATTTTAGTCATTCTCCCTATAAGCATATCACGACTTAGGCAGAGTGAATATCGCCTGTTTTTTAATAGAAGGTTACATAATAAAACGAGACTACTCCCGACAGGCGATGAGAGTAGTCTCGTTTTAAACTACTTTTTATCGATCTCTTTCAGCAATTCATTTACCGCTGTTCTCAATTGCGTATCTTCCCCTTTGACAACAGTTTCCGGAGAATTAGCGACTTTAACATCCGGTTCCAGCTGTGTGTTCTCTAAGTAACTACCGTCCGACAGGCGATAACCGGTAATAGGTGTGCCGAATACCAGCGTCGGATCTTGCAGGGTTTCCCAAGAGACGGTAGTCATTGTTCCCGGTACGGGCATACCAACTAAACGTCCGATGTGTTGATGCTTATAAACCCACGGGGTTCCATGTGCGTTACTATAATTAGCCTCGCATTGGAGCATGATGGAAGGTTTATTCCAGCGGCGGCTAGGCATATCGCAAGCCTCCCGGCCACGTGTCACTTGGGTGAGGTATTTCTCTCCGCTGAACAAGATCTCGATATCCTCATGCAAACGTCCACCACCATTAAAGCGGGTATCAATGACGATGCCCTCCCGGTCGTTATATTTACCTAGGATATCGGAGTAGACAGAGCGGAAACTAGGGTCTCCCATGGATTGGATATGGACGTATCCCAATCGTCCGTTCGACCATTTATCCACGTCGGCGGCACGTTGTTTCACCCAGCGGGTATAAAGCAAGTTATTTAACTCACCGTTACTGATAGGCAAGACTACCTCTTCCCAACGTTCTTTGGTTTGTGGATCGTAGAGGGAAACCAAGGTCTTCTTTTTGGCCTTATTGTTTAATAGCTTGGAGTAATCCATATCCGGGGTTATTTCTTGCCCGTCTATTTTCTCCATGACGGTACCGGCTTTTACCTTGGAACGTGCGTGATCGAACGGGCCTTTTTCCACTACCTCAGCGATTAATAAACCTTTGCCGCTATGGTTCCAATCGAAAAGTAGGCCTAGGTTGGCGGTAATATTGCCGCTTGTTTGCGGACGGAAGCGTCCTCCGGTATGAGATACGTTGAGTTCTCCCAGATATTCGCTTAGCAACTCCGCGAAGTCATAGTTGTTATTGATATGTGGCAAGAACTTACGGTAGGCGGCGGTCATAACGTCCCAATTTACGCCGTGCATGTTCACGTTGTAGAACCGTTTTTGCTCTTGTTTATAGACATGGTCGAACATATACTCACGTTCGGCGGCCAAGTCCATTTTTAAGTTCGCTTGGTAATGAATCGGTGTTAGTTTCTCCGATCCCATATCCATTTTTTGCATGGAATTGCTACCCAACAAGAACAGGTTCTTACCTTCCTTATCCATTTCCATGTTCGCCCATCCGGTATTCATCTTGTGGAGTAGCTTGGTCTCTTTCTTGCGCAAGTCCATTTTCCACAGGTCGTATTTGTCTTCGAAAGCCGAGAAATAATATAAGGTCTCGCCATTCTTCGAGATGACGGCACTACCCATTTCGGAGGAATTAGGAGTAAGGCGTAGGATACGATCTTGGATGCCTTTCAGTTCCACTACGATATCCTTGGGCTTTTCGTCTTTCTTTTCATCGGCTTTATCTTCTTTTTTCTTGTCGTCGGTTTTGTCCCCGGTTACCTCTTTCTGCTCCTTTTCCAGTTCCTTTTGCAACTCATAATCCTCTTTGCTCAAGCGGAATTTATCATAAGCGTCTTGATTCATGAATACCAGCATGGCATCATTCAAGGAGCCCCATGAGGCATGCGCACGCATTCCGTAACGCTCGGTGGTGAATAAGATGGCGTTTCCATCCAGTACCCATTGTGGGGAGGTGCTGGTGTAACCGCTATTGGTCAGGTTGGTAATCTCCCCGCCTTGCGCGCTAACCAAGCCGATATCCGAATAAGGATCGTGCTTGTTTCCGATAAACCGGAGCGTGAACCATTTACCGTCCGGCGACCATGAGTAATCGAAACCGCCGGCTGTGCTATACCATGTGGAGCCATCCGTGACTTGGCGTACTTTCTTCGTCTCAAGGTTGACTACCATCAGCCGCATACGATCTTCTATGAAAGCGAGTTCCTTACCATCCGGTGAGAATTGAGGATAATTACGCTCTACGGTCTTAGAAGGCAGGAGAACTTCCTCTTCGATAATCGTTGCGTTCGGGAAATTAGCTTCTTCCTTACGGGCGATCTTAGCCAAGTAAAGTTGCCAATTACCACCACGCTCGCTGGCGTAAGCCAAGGTACGGTTATCCGGCGAGAAGCATACGCCTGTTTCGGCGGCCGGGGTATTGGTGATTTGTTTGGTCGTGTTGTAATCGGCCGAGGTGACGAATACCTCGCCTCTTAGGGTTAAGGCGATCTGCTTGCCATCGGGGGATACGGTGGCGGAGGTAGCTCCCTTGCTGGAATTCAGATCGGTGATTTGCTCTTGATCGTCACGTATCAAGTCGATCCGCACTTTCTGCGGATTGCTTCCCGGACGTTGTGTATAGATCTCGCCGTCGTATGTGTAGCATAATGTATTGTCGCTACTTGTAGAGAGGAAACGTACGGGATGCGTCTTGAACTTAGTAACCGCCGTTATAGATTGTGGGGTGTTGAGAGGGAATGAATATACATTGAAAGACCCTCCGTTGCGTTCGCTCAGAAAGTAAACCGTCTGTCCATCCGGGGTAAATACGGCGTTGCGGTCTTCTCCCGCATGGTCGGTCAAATTGGTATGTTTTCCAGTTTGCGTATCGTACATCCATATATCCCGGGTGACGGACGAGGTATGATGTTTACGCCATTCATCCTCGAAGCCCTTACGGTCTTGGTATAAGAATGTCTTTCCGGATTTATCGAAGCAAACCATCTCGGCGGGTGTTCCCAATACTTGCTCCGTACGTCCGCCACCAACCGGCACTTTATAGAGTTCTGTCATGGCCGAGGTCGGGAATAAGGCGCTCTGTGCCGGATCTTGTATGGATGCGGAGAAGAGTACGTATTTGCCGTCGGGAGTAAAGGCCGATGGAATCTCGGAGGCGGAATGAGTGGTGAGGCACTGTGCCGTTCCACCGTTGGAGGGCATTACGAATAAATCGAAATTGCCGTTACGATCGCTGGCGAAAGCGATTTGTTTTCCGTCCGGAGACCAGATTGGCGTGCATTCATACGATGCTTGGGTGGTAAGTTGTGTCGCTGTTCCTCCTTTGGCCGGTACTTTATAGATATCTCCTTTGTAACAAAACGCTATCTCTGTTCCATCAGGAGAAATTTGTACATCACGCATCCACAAAGGGGTTACAGCGTAGCTGGTAGTCGCAAAGCCCATGGCAATGCAGGTTAAAAGTTTTTTCATGTACTTAATGCTTTTTTAGAATGGTACGAAGATACATATTATTTTGTACCCATCAGTCTGCTCTCTATTGAAATATTAACTGGATTTACCCTTTCAATTTCACTATAAATAACACGAGGCTTTCCCCTTGGGCCTGTGCGGGGAAAGTATTTCGCAGATCCTCTCCGGATTTGCTGAAACAATAGGAATGGCAATAGGGATCGATAGGGTCCATTCGTCGCACATTACCGGTTTGATAAAAATTATCTTTTAATCCTTCTTTTACCTGCCAGTATTCTTCCTTCTCCGTATCATAACAGAAGGTGTAATTTCTAGACTCATCCTCTGCGTTATAGTAAGTAGATACCCAGAAACGGCTACCCATGCGGATCGGTAGCAAAGGGAGTGTATTCTTTCCGGCAAGGTTCTCCAAGGCTTGGCTTTGCCGCTTTTGCTTAATATATAAAGTGTCCCGTAATAAGTTCCCGGGTTGATAGGAGGGGGCGTAGGCATAAACCGTTCCGCTTTCGAGCTCCACGGCTACTTCCGGGGCGAGACAACCGATCGGGCATGCGGAACGTTCCAGATCGACCGGACGGATCGTATGAGATTGTAATTTATGGAAAGAGGAATCGTATTCAACGATCTGTTTCTCAATCGTAGCGGTTTGCCCTGCTGTATCCCCATGAACACATTCCTCGGTGGTAAATATCCGGTTATTGTGCATGGATATGGATAGCATATGCCTATTCTCCGGAAGGTCGCATTTCAGTTTCTTGCGGGTAAGGAGATCACCATTGAATGAGTAATAGAAAATATCGTCCGTGTTTCCAAGTACGATCAGCTGCTGGTTGGCCGGGTTCACTACATACCCCGCTACCCGTATGTCATCCGGATGGGTGATGCGACAGATAAATTCTCCCTTGCGATTGAAACGGTAAAGCGTCTCATTGCTGATAAGGAATAGGTTGTCTCCCTCTTGACGGATATACTTGGCCTCCTTGATCGAATGCGTCCCTGAGTCCTGTAATGGAATGGCGATTACCTCATCCGCGATGTCAGACAAGGCTCCGGTAGGGTTGTTCCGGATCGATTCATTCGAGATTAACAGGTTATAGGCTTGCTTTCCGCAAACCAATAGAACAAGTAGTAATAAAAATAAATATGTAAAGGTTCTTTTCATATCACCGCTAAATTAAAGAAGGATAAACCTTTTTATGATTTTTACGAATTGTTTTTATAAAACGTAGATCATCTGATTTTATTGGATAAGCCTAGAATTATTCTTGTAGAAATACCCAATTATCCCCCTCGGACATGGATTCTTTATAGGAAAAGCCTTCCCATGTGAATGCTTTTAATGCCTCCGGGTCAGAAATCCGGTTCTTTATGAGATAGCGGCTCATTTGTCCCCTGCACATCTTGGCATAGATCACGATCGTCTCCGCTTTGCCGTTCTTCCAGATCTTGAACTCGGGCGTGATGATCCGGACGGATCGCTCCACCTCCTTCCACTGGAAAGAGGGTTGGATATCCAAGCTGGCTAGATTCAGTAGGATTCCGTCTCCCTGTCGGACGTCATGGATTAATATATTTGTTTGCCTGTCCTTCCAGAAGGCGTACATATTCCCGTCGCCTAGTTCCGGGATTTTTACGTCGAACTCCATCCGGTAAGGCTTGATAAGGTCTAATGGGCGAAGTAACCCGTAGCATCCCGATACGAAACGCATATGTTCTTGCGAGAAAAGAAAATCCTCCTCCGTGAAGTCTTTCGGGCTGATATTCTTGAATACGACACCGGTATAGGCGAGTATCGCTTGCAAGGGCTGGTTGTCTTCCGCATGAAAATCTTGGTATCTGCGGTAACATTCCGCCGCCAGTTTCGGGCTGAGCTTGAGGATACGACTTAATTCGTCAATGGGAAATTGGGTCATATGCAGGGCGATCTCGTTCGCCTCTTGCTGGAAACGTGGAGTCGTGCCTTGCGGCGCTTTTATCTTGGATGTCCCGGTCATTGTCTTAGCCGGAGATAATAATATCAACATATCTATATTGGATTTGGATTGATCGCATAAAGATAATCCATATTAAGATTCAAATAGGGTATAAGCATCCCAATAAATCTTAAAGTATCTCGACTCGAATGGGGGTTTCGATAGAGGAATGAGTCTTGGTGATAAAAATGTAATGAGGATTATGAAGATGAGAGACGTGAAGATGCGACCTATATTCCTTTTGATAGTATCCATCCTACCTATGATGGCCCATGCGCAGTGGACGGAACAGGATTCTTTGCGCCTGCAAGAATTTTTATCCGGCAAGGAGGAGATACGTTTGAATCCTGAGTTTCAGAAGGCGATAGAAAGCGGAACTTTTCTACGACCCGATCAACCGGGAACCCATATGTTATCCTCGCCAAGTGAGTTGCCGATTACGAAAGACTTCTCGGAATATGTACAGTTAGATACTTTACGTAGGTTGACTAATTATGATTCGATTACCCCAGTCCTATTCATGCTGCTGAATTTTAAGTCACCTTCCCGTTCATTGGCCATACAGAAGCAAGCGCACACGATTAGGCTCCCTAAGAATCAGGATTGGAAAGAGTTTAAGGTAGGTAAGGTTCCTATGGCTGCCAACGTAAAACTGACTAATATATACTCGGATGTCGTGAAGGATGGCCAGCGAAGGGGAGGGGTACTCGCTACCATAAGAGTCTATTTCGACGCAGAGGATTTACTAGAGACTATTTTCTGGAAAAGTGCCCGTGACAAGAAGAGAAACAGGAAACGGGAGAATACGTGGAAGTATTATAATGACTATCCGTAAATTGTTGGATTTATAGGATATAACCACTCGAAAAAAACATGTACGTGTTTCCGGAAAAACTCGTACGTGTTTTTTTGAGAACATTGACTGTTTTTACCTAGATACTGTGTGTTTACTATCAAAACTTTTTTCTCTCTCTTTTGTTCTTTCTGAAAAGATACGTCCGAATGACATCCGAAATGGACGGTTTGACGGGGAGTTCTCTATTCTGTTTTATAATATTAAGACAAAATGTCATATTTTCGTTTTGGTATTTCTTTTGTAAGGATATAAGTGTAAAATAAAATTAGAAAAGAATATAAGAAAGGAGCTTAAATACATGAATTTAAACAATTTTACAATCAAGGCGCAGGAGGCTGTTCAACAAGCCGTACAGTTGGTTACTAAAAATAACCAACAGGTTATCGAACCTGTTCACTTGTTGAAAGCTGTCATTATGACGGGTGAGAGTGTTACTAATTTTATCTTTCAAAAATTAGGGGTAAACGCTCAAAACCTGAATATGGTACTGGATCGCCAAATCGAATCTTATCCTAAGGTTTCGGGAGGCGAACCCTATCTCTCTAGCGAGTCGAACGCTGTCTTACAGAAGGCGATCGATTATTCCTCTAAAATGGGGGATCAATATGTATCGTTGGAGCCGATCATCTTGGCGTTGTTCACGGAAAAGAGCACCGCTTCACAGATATTGAAAGACGCCGGCGTGACAGAGAAAGAGTTACGTCAAGCGATCGAGGAATTGCGTAAAGGAAATAAGGTGACAAGCCAATCCGCCGAGGAGACTTACGATGCCTTAGGAAAATACGCCATCAATTTGAACGAGCGTGCCCGTAGCGGTAAGCTAGACCCCGTGATCGGACGTGACGAGGAGATCCGCCGTGTCTTGCAGATATTGAGCCGCCGTACGAAGAACAATCCGATCTTGATCGGTGAGCCGGGTGTAGGTAAGACTGCTATCGCTGAGGGGTTGGCCCATCGTATCGTTCGGGGTGACGTTCCTGAGAACTTGAAGTCTAAACAGATCTTCTCGTTGGATATGGGCGCGTTGATCGCCGGAGCTAAATATAAAGGCGAGTTCGAGGAACGTTTGAAAGCGGTGGTGAACGAGGTTACGAAATCCGAGGGCGAGATCATCCTCTTTATCGATGAGATCCATACCTTGGTAGGAGCCGGTAAAGGCGAAGGCGCCATGGATGCCGCTAACATCTTGAAACCGGCCTTGGCTCGTGGTGAGCTACGTTCGATCGGTGCCACGACGTTGGATGAGTATCAGAAGTATTTTGAGAAGGATAAGGCGCTTGAGCGTCGGTTCCAGACCGTTATCGTAGACGAGCCGAGTGAGTTGGATACGATCTCCATCCTTCGTGGTTTGAAGGAGAAATATGAGAATCACCATAAAGTACGTATCAAAGATGATGCGATTATCTCTGCCGTACAGTTGTCTACCCGTTATATCACGGATCGTTTCTTGCCGGATAAGGCGATCGATTTGATGGATGAGGCCGCTGCCCGTCTGCGTTTGCAGATCGATTCCGTACCGGAGTCGTTGGATGAGGTTTCCCGCCGTATCAAACAGTTGGAAATCGAGCGTGAGGCGATCAAGCGTGAGAACGATACCTCGAAGTTGGAGCAACTCAACAAGGAGATCGCCGACTTGAAGGAGGAGGAGACCAAGCAAAAGGCTCAGTGGCAGAGCGAGAAGGAGCAGATCAATAAGATCCAGCAAAATAAGATCGATATCGAGAACCTAAAGTTTGAGGCTGATAAGGCGGAGCGTGAGGGTGATTACGGCAAGGTCGCTGAGATCCGTTACGGTAAGATCAAGCAAAAGGAAGAGGAGATCAGGGAGGTACAGGCTAAGTTGAAGACGATGCAAGGTGCCGCGGCTATGATCAAGGAGGAAGTGGATAGCGACGATATCGCCGATGTGGTATCCCGTTGGACTGGAATTCCGGTCAGCAAGATGATGCAGAGCGAGAAAGATAAGTTATTACGTCTGGAGTCCGAGCTTCATACCCGTGTGATTGGTCAGGAAGAGGCGATCAACGCTATCGCCGATGCGGTTCGTCGTAGTCGTGCCGGCTTGCAGGATCCGAAACGACCGATCGGTTCTTTCATCTTCCTCGGTACTACCGGTGTGGGTAAGACGGAGTTGGCCAAGGCATTGGCCGAGTATCTGTTCGATGACGAGAATATGATGACCCGTATCGACATGAGTGAGTATCAAGAGAAATTCAGCGCGACTCGTTTGATCGGTGCGCCTCCGGGATATGTGGGCTACGATGAGGGTGGACAGTTGACGGAGGCGATTCGCCGGAAACCTTACTCGGTTGTCTTGTTCGATGAGATCGAAAAGGCGCATCCGGATGTATTCAATATCTTGTTGCAAGTCTTGGATGATGGACGGTTGACGGATAACAAAGGCCGTGTTGTCAACTTCAAGAACACGATCATTATCATGACAAGTAACCTAGGTTCTTCCTTGATCCGTGAGAACTTCGAGAAGATGACACCCGCCACGCATGACAAGGTGGTAGACGAGACGAAGATCCAAGTACTGGAACTGTTGAAGAAGACGATCCGTCCGGAGTTCTTGAACCGTATCGACGATATCATCATGTTTACTCCGCTGAACGAGGAGGAGATTCGCAAGATCGTATCCTTGCAGTTGAGCAGCGTGAAGAAGATGTTGGCTACGAACGGTGTCGCCTTGGACTTCACGAACGAGGCCGTGGACTTTATCGCCGACAAGGGCTTCGATCCTCAATTCGGTGCCCGTCCGGTAAAACGTGTCATTCAGAAGTATGTCTTGAACGAGTTGTCAAAGGCTTTGCTGGGTGGAACGGTAGACCGTAACCGTCCGATCGTGATCGATAGGAAAGACGATAGTTTGGTATTTAAGAATTAAAGGAAGCTATCTGTTTGGTATAAGGTAGCTGTGATGTGAAGGCGGGGTGATCCTAAGAAGGGGCATTCCGCCTTTCCTCATAAGGATAACCAAGCAGATGGAAGCTCAACTTGGTTAACTTGTTTATGTATATGCAGAGAGGGAAAAAGGTAGGTTATTGATTACATTATATAGTTGTTATTTACCTCTTATGTTATTATTATGGTAAATAAATTTTTAATTTATGCTATAAAATTGTTTTCATATAATAAATATCAGTATATTTGCGACTACATGCTAATTTGAAAATATGGGGAGTTGTTCTCTTGATATTCTAACTTTAGGAATACTGTGGAATGAGATTGCAAGTTAACTAATTGAATAATAATAATATTTAAAATCATGAATCAGGGTTCTATTTTTAACTGCGGATTTGCGTTGGTGATGAACAAGAGGTTTATATCCTTGTTTTTGTTAATCTTTACTCTAATGGGTATGATGGCCTGTCAAGAGAAAAAAGCTGTCTCTAAGCAAGTAAAAGTTGAATTGCAAAGTCCTTTTTGGAGTTTTAATACTTCAAGGACAGCCAAAAGCAGCTTGTCCGGAACAGTGCCGGAGGCAGGGCTCTTGTTGTCGGACGATCAGTCAAAAGGTTTTACGATCCGGTTTACCGCTGATATAAAATCGGTCGCCCGAGAGCAAACTTTGCTTGAGATACCTCAGGTACTTAAAGTCTATCTTCGTAAGCATGATCCGGATGATCGAAAAATACAAAATTATCCGGCTTATAAAATGTTGGATGGTTCGGTTCCCGTATTAGAAGCGAGTCTTTCCTTGCAGTCTCCTTGGGATCCGAAAAAATTCCAGGATATGACGGTTGGTATACCTTTAGCGATATTAGATAGACCGGAGGGAAAACATGATATTATCCTTCAATTCTCCGGGGTCCAGTGGACTATTTACATAGATGGGCGCTTGTATGATAATGATTTCGCCCTAGGTTATCCGTTGGCGAGTCGGATGAAATTGTGGAACTTAAACCCCGATTATGTGAGCGAGGCTAATTTGTATGAGCCAGCTATCCAACCGGAACAGATAGCGGCGCCAACACCGCAAATCGCCTCTAATATCCAATATTGGACGCCTCCTTACCATAATGCTTGGGTGGGAGATGTGGTTACATTCTTCCATGATGGACGTTATCATGTGTTTTATTTGTTTGATCGCCGTGGCCACGCAAGTAAATTTGGAAGAGGTGGACATTATTTCGAGCATTTGTCTACCACGGATTTTCAAACTTGGGTAGAACATAAGCCAGCGACTCCTCTGGAATACCAATGGGAGACATTCGGAACCGGTACGCCTTTTCTTTTTAATGACAAACTCTGTATTAGTTATGGGCTGCATACTACTCGTATCTATCCTAAGGAAGAAACTACGCTTCCGATGCAATGGACTTATCTGGAGAAGAATGGTTATACGGGCTCGTTTAATTATGATACGATCCAGGGACTTGTACCGGCAGGCTCTACTTATTCGATAAGCGAGGATGGTGTTACCAACTTCAAAAAGACACATATATTATACCATCCTTGTGAGAATCCGAGTATCTATACTGATCCTGATGGTAATTTGAAAATGTTGGCTAACTACGGTGCTCGTGGAACTTGGAAGGCTGATTCCGTGAATGGTGGATGGAAATGCTTGGATGCTGATTTCCCGCTAGGCGGTGATTGTACCTTCTTTTTCCGTTGGGGCGAATATGATTATATCATTGGTGGTTTTACCCGTCTTTGGTCTAAATTGGCTAAGGATCCGGAGTTTGCCTATAAAGACGTCGTGATTGAAGGAGCAGATTTCTATAACGGGCTGTCTGTTCCCGCGATTACGGAAATACCTGGAGGGCGTTTTTTGATGGCGGGGTGGCTGAAAATGCAGAACTGGGGAGGGCCGTTGGTGATCCACGAGTTAATACAATATCCAGATGGACGTATCGGAACGAAATGGATGGATGAGATAATTCCGGCGACGGGAACTCCGAAAAAGCTTTCAGCTAAACTTACCGGGACAGGTGATTTTCCCGTTTCAAGCAAGTCGTTTATGTTGACTTTTAAAGTATATCCAGATCAGCCGAGACAAGGTAATTTGAAGGTTTTGTTCTTGCCAGAAAAGGGAGAGGAATCCGCTTGCGAATGGCAATTGCAGCTAGACAAGGCACGTGCCCAGTACGGAACAAATTTGACCGCTACCTATGCTTCGAGTGAAAAAACGCTGAGGGAAGGTGGTGCCCCGCAGACGGCGAGTAATTATGCCATTGAAAATGGTATAGATACGAGCAAGCCGTTTATGGTTCGTATACTTGTTGATGGTTCTGATAAATTCGGAGGATCGTTGATTGATACGGAAATTGCCGCTCAAAGAACGATGATCTCGTATCGTCCGGAACTTACTGTCGGTAATTTGCGATTTTGTATGGAAGGGATATCCGTACAAGACATTAGTCTTGCGCCATTGAATGATTAAGAACTATTATTACTAACTTCTTATCCCGTATAGATATTCTTGATGAGTGTTTTATGCGGGATTTTTTGTATAGAAGTATTTTGATGCTCAAATTGTTTATATTATCATATATGTAATAATATTGTTGAGTATGTAATGTGGTATTGCTATTTCTTTATATTTTACCTCTTAAGTCTTATGGTTGTATATGTTATATGTAAATAAAATTACATTCTATTTCCTTGTTTGTAGATAAAATTTATAAAATTCTGCTTTTAAAAATTCATATATTGTCATATATGTAATATATAAATTTTAATTTGTGATTAAATATATAGCTTATTTGTTTGTTTATTGTAAAATATATGATAATTTTGTGGTGCTATATAGTGGGATATCTAAGTTTGGTTATTATATATAAGTTCAACTTGAATCTAATGTTTAATTAATCTTTCAAATCTATGGATTGTATGAATACTAAAAAAACATTGTGCCGGTGTGCATTGATTGCTTGCTTGGGTGGTATGCGAGTGTCTGATGCATATGCAGCTATGCCGGATGTAGCATGGCAAATGCCTCAACAACAAGAGCGGCCTGTTAAAGGACGTGTGTTGGATAAAAAAGGAGAGCCTGTTTTAGGAGCTACAATTGTGGATAAACGTAATACAAACAATGGGACTATAACGGATATGGATGGTAAATTCTCTATAAATGTCAAGGATAACAGTATTTTGGTTTTTAGTTATATAGGATATAAAAGTGTGGAATATCCTGCGAATGAGGTAGAGGGGAAAAATATTGTATTAGAAGAAGATGCCTTGAATCTGGACGAGGTTGTAGTAACAGGTTATACTTCTCAGAGAAAGGCGGACTTAACGGGGTCTGTATCTATTGTTAAGGTAGATCAGTTGAAAACAGGTTCGTATGGTAGCGCAATGAAAGCAGCCCAAGGGAAAGTTGCGGGTATGTCTGTCATGACGGATGGCGCTCCTAACGCGAATGCTACGATCCGGATACGTGGTGAAGGTACGCTGAATAATAATGATCCGTTATATATTATTGATGGTGTACCGACAACACGTTCCATGTCTGAACTGGCATCGTTGGATATTGAGTCCATACAAGTATTAAAAGATGCTTCCTCTGCCTCTATTTATGGGTCTCGTGCCGCTAATGGTGTGATTATCATTACAACCCGTAAGGGAAGAAAGGGGATAACAGTTGATTTTAATGCGTCTTATACGATTGTGAGCAAGAAAAAACCTTATGAATTAATGAACACGGAACAACGTGGTATCGCTCAATATTGGGCCATCAAAAATGATGATCCAAATGCTGATCCAAATCTCGTAGGAATAGGTGGCTTATATCAATATGAGGATCATGAGGATGCGAATGGCAATTATGTTCTGGATAAAGTAACTTGGAAAGAATGGTTAGATGATGCTCATACGATGCGAGCAGCAGATACTGACTGGCAGAAAGAAATATTGAGAACGGGGCAAATTCAGCAATATAACTTGACATTATCTACAGGAACAGATGCTGGACACACGGTTTTTGCGGTAGATTATTATGATAATAAAGGAACGATTGATGGAAGTTTTTTTAGAAGGTTTAATGGACGTATCAATTCAGACTATACTTTTCTGAATGGGCATGTGACGGTTGGAGAGAACTTCACGGTCTCCAAATGGCGGGAAAGCGATAATATTGGTACAGGGAATATAGATGCCTGTAAATCCCTGATGTCTATTGTTCCAGTTCATACGGTCGATGGTGAAGGCTGGGGGGGACCTATAGGAGGTATGAGTGATCGACAAAATCCGGTTCGCTTGATAGAAGACAATAAGCAGAATCACCATGACAATCTCCGTCTATTTGGTAATATATATGCGAATATTAATATTATCAAAGGGTTGAGCTTTCGAACATCTTTTGGTGTGGATGGTATTGGTTCTTGGAAGCGTACGATGGATTATACTTATGAGTCTGGATTTTTGAGTGAGACAAGAAACAAGGTGAGGCAAGAATCCTATTTTGATTTGAGTTGTACGAATAGCAATGTTTTACAGTATGTATTCGATATCGACAAAAATAATTTTGATATTATGGTGGGTCAAGAGACGATAACACACACATATCGACAACATTGGGGTAGCCGTCGTGATTATGCTTTGGAAAATGATGACTATATGTGGCTAAGTTCCGGAGAATCAGAAAAAGATAATGCTAGTGAGCAATACAGTAATACTATGATTTCTTGGTTTGGAAAGATTAACTACAATTATGATAATCGCTACTTAGCTTCTGTTACTCTTCGGCGGGATGCCTCTTCTGTGTTTGGTGCGAATAATAGGTGGGCGACATTTCCTGCTTTTTCATTGGGGTGGTCGGTTAATAATGAGAGCTTTTTTGAAAGACTTAGACCTGTAATTCCCCAATTGAAGCTTCGCTATGGGTGGGGACAGAATGGTAACTCAAGTATTGACGCTTATTCGTCTTATCAGTTCTATGAAACATTATACGACAAGGGGGCTATTGATGACTGGAATTGGGGAACAGCCTATGATTTCACCGGACAGGGTGGAACTTTACCTTCTGGCTATAGGCGTACGCAAATGGCGAATCCGGACTTGAAGTGGGAAACGACATCGCAGCACAACTTTGGCTTGGATTTCGCCGTGCTGGATTCAAAGTTGAGCGGTTCTTTTGATTACTACTTGAAATATACGAGAGATATCTTGATGAAACCTGGTACAGTGGCCACTTTGGGCGAAGGAGCTCAAAGATGGTTGAATGGAGCAGATATAGATAATAAAGGTTTTGAGCTAACGTTGAACTACAACAATCAGTTTGGTGATGTTGGGTTGAATATTAGCGGTGTCTTTTCTCATAATAAACAAACAGTGATAAAAGTACCAGATGACGTAATCAATAATTTTGCGGGAAATGGTGAAGAGGATAACGTGATAGGTCGTTCCTTGAACTCGTTGTATGGTTATGTGGCGGATGGTTTGTTTCAAACGCAAGAGGAGGTGGATAATGCCCCGACACAGACGGGAGCTGCGCCAGGCCGTATTCGTTATAAGGATTTGAACGATGATGGGAAGATAGACGATCAAGATCGTACTTGGATCGGATGTGAGGATCCCGATTTGGAATATGGTATCTCTGTAGGTGTGACATATAAGAACTTTGACTTTAGCGTGTTCTTCAACGGAGTGTTTGGCAAGGATCTGAATGTAAGTGGGTGGAAGAGCTGGACCGATATTTATGCGTTAAGTACGGCTGGTGAGAATTATGGTACTCGTTTATTGGATGCGTGGACTCCAACTAATACGAATACATCAATACCTGCCCTGTCTGTCAATAATTATAATGATGAAGGAAGGATGTCTACTTATTATGTGGAAAGTGGCTCGTACCTGAAAATCCGTAATGCGGAAGTAGGATACACTATCCCGAAATCATTTGCGAACAAATTGAAATTACAACGTGCCAGAGTTGCACTAAGAGCGGATAATATTGTGACTTTGATGAAAACATGGGGTGATAATGCGTATACAGGCTTGGATCCGGAAACTCCGGGAAGTGGTTATCCGATGCCATTTTCTATGACAATGTCTTTAAATGTAACATTCTAAATAAGCGAGGAATCTATGAAAACGATAAATATTATAAGTTATAGTCTTTTTTTACTTTTGGGAAGCGCTTCTTGTTCTTCCATATTGGATGAAAACCCACAGGGTATTATTTCGGACGAAGATTTGAACACAGTCGACAAAGTGGAACAAATGATAACTGCCGCATATTCTTTCTGTGGGCAGAACCACTTCAACAAACAGTTTGGGATGCCGTATGAGGAAGGCTCTTTGCGAGGAGGTGAGGCTTATAAAGGTGCGGCGGGAACTAGTGACAACGCAGAAAGACATCTTTGGGAAACCTTTGTGTATATGCAACCTACCACGTCGGATGACTTGGATAATCTGTGGTGGGTACATTATGTTGGTGTCGGTCGTGTTCACGACGCTTTACGAAGAGCACAGGCTTTGACTAAGGAAGAATATCCCTTGCGGGAACAGCGCATCGGGGAGTTGCGTTTTTTGAGATCCCATATTTATATGTATATGAAGCTGTGCTTTAAGTTTTTTCCTTGGATCGATGAGAATACGCTAACTGATGAGTACGATAAGGTAAGTAATAATGAACTTACGGATCAAGAACTTTGGGGTAAGTTGATCGATGATTTCCGTTATGCGGTCGAAGTCCTTCCGGAAACGCAAGAAGAAGTAGGCCGTCCTACTAAGTTTGCGGCAAAAGCCTATTTAGCAAAGGCATTGTTGTTTGCCGCTTATGAGCAGGATGAGAAACATAATGTTATCAATATCAACAAAGAGAAACTGACAGAGGTCGCCAGTTTGTGTAAGGATATTATTGATAATTCAGGAAAAAGCTTAGTGGTTGATTTCGCAGAGAATTTCTTGTGTGAATATGAGAATAATTCAGAGTCTATTTGGGCTATCCAATATTCGGCTAATAATGACGGGTCTACTATAGGGCGTCTTAATTCATGGCTGGTTTATCCGATGAATAGTGACTATGGTTGTTGTGGGGCGTTTCAACCCTCCATACATATGTTGAATCATTTCAAGACGGTAGACGGAGTCCCAGATTTCGATCATTTTGATGAAGGTGAGACGTTGGATAATAAAGATGCTTTCGCCAGAATCCCAATGGATCCTCGTTTGATGCATACGGCTTGTGTGCCGGAGATGCCTTGGAAGTATGATCCGAATTACATTATGGAAAATAGTTGGGTGCGTACGCCAGAGGTGTATGGATATACGATGAGTCAGAAACTGATCGTATTGCCGACCTGCGATTGCTTTCGGAAGACCAATCCGTTTATGGGGAGTGGGTTGAACTGGGATGTGCTTCGTTTGGACGAGGTAATGCTTTGGCGTGCGGAAGCTTTGATTCAGTTGAATACGAATTTGAACGAAGCCTTGGATTTAATAAACCAGCTTAGAATGAGGGCGGTTACGAGTATAGGGCGTTTGAAGTTTGCGGATGGAACTCCGACTGGTAATTTTGATGTACAGCCTTATGTCCCTGGAAAGAATTGCCCGGCATGGACACAAGAATTTGCGTTAAAGGCATTACGTTGGGAACGCCATCTGGAATTTGCGACAGAGGGAAAATGGTTTTTTGATTTGGTTCGTTGGGGTATTGCCGATACGTACATGAATAATTATTTTACGATCGAAAAAACGAGACGTTCTTATTTGAAAGACGCTAGATTTACGAAAAACAGGGATGAGTACTTTCCCATACCTCAAAAACAGATTAGTTATGTGAAGGGGTTATATAAACAAAATTACGGGTGGTAAAAGCTGTAATCGTGATTAGGCATACAAATATGTAGCGATTAAATGATATGCAATGAGTAAAAGGATTTTATCTGGTATTATAGGATTGGTGTGCTTATTAAGTGATTGTCGAAAAGCGGTTAACGTAGAGACAAATCATATCCCTCTGTTTCATTTTACGACAGTTATGAATTGGACGGGAGAACCGGCGGGTTTGGTATATGATGATGAATTGTATCATCTTTTCTATCAATATAATCCTTCTGGAAATGTATTTGGGAATATACATTGGGGACATGCTGTAAGCCGGGATTTGTTTCGATGGCAGCGAGATTCCATCGCATTGTTTCCTGATAATTTGGGGTATCTTAAATCCGGAAGTGTTGTTGTAGACAAGGAGAATACCTCCGGCTTTGGATCCGAGATGGAGCGTCCTTTTCTGGCATTCTATACCTATGCTAATCCAGATTTATCTAAAACTTTATTCAGTGCGTATAGTTTGGATAAGGGCCGGACTTGGATAAAACAGGGGGAAATAGATCTACCTAATCCTGTTGAATGTGATCTCCGAAATCCTCATGTCTCTTGGTACGAAGAATACGGGCGATGGATTATGACCGTTTCCTCGGGTTCTTCTGTCTTATTCTATGCGTCTTCGGATTGTAAAGAATGGCATTTTTTAAGTGAGTTTAAAGATGCGACAAGCCAAGGTGCTAATTGGGAAGGGACAGATTTCTTCCCGATGAAGGTACAAGGTAAAGAGATAAAGAAATGGGTACTATTGGTAAATATGGAGAACGGGTTGGGAAATGGTACACCGTCAACCTGTTATTATATAGGTGATTTTGATGGGACTTCATTTCAAATAACACAAACGAAGGAATTGTGGTTGGATTATGGAAAAGATAATTATGCGGGATCTACATTTAGCGGGCTTAATGGGGATGATCGTATATTTCTAGGTTGGATGAGTTGCTGGGAATATGCTAATTTATTACCAACCTCGGTTGGCCGTGGAAATATGATAATTCCTCGTCGGTTAGGTTTGGTAGAGGAAGGGCGACATTATATGTTGGCCTCTGTTATTCCTTCCGGATTATCTGCTTTTTATGCGGATTCTTGTTTGGTCGGGCCTGTGAAACTTTCGGATGAAAACGGTTTGAGAAAAGAGTTCCCTTATCCGGGAGAATCTTTTGTTATGCGGTTGAATTTTGATAATAGCGATAATAGGGCTATCTGGAAAGCTGATAATTATGGAATCCGTTTAAAAACGAGATATGGAAAAGTTCTGACCATCGGTTACCAAAATGAGTTGAGTTATTATTATATAGACCGCAGTGGATTAGAGATTGAACCGTCTGTCGAAGGTTTCGAACAATTAATGGGCGCAGGTTACCGCTCGGAGACGCCGGTATCGGATTGGCTTATTTTATTCGATCAAAATTCGATAGAATTATTTGCCTCGGGTGGACGTGTGGCCATGACCTCTCTATGTTATCCGGATGATGAATTCACAACATTTGAATTGTATGCCGAATCAGGAGCTGTGAACTTATTGAAGGCATCGATTATACAGTTAAAAAACGAATTAATTAAATAATACAAATTTAATGGCATGAAAAAGATTTTTATTTCAATAGCATTGATGATAGCTGGTTGTGCGATAGGACTGGCCCAGTTTTCGGTAAAATATGATTCGGAAGTTCAACCTAAAGATAATATCCAATATTTTACACCAGCGGGAAATAATCTGTTTGTTGGTGATTGTATCCCTTTTTATAAGGATGGGGTTTTTTATTTGTATTGGTTGCTTGATGAAGGACATCATTCAGCCTTGAATGGCTTAGGTGGTCACCAATGGTGCGTGAGTACTAGTTTGGATTTAAAGAGTTGGACGCATCATCCGATTGCTATAGGGATAGACGAGAACTGGGAAAAGTCTATATGTACCGGTTCGGTTACTTTTGATGGTAAGCAATATTATGCATTTTATGCGACTCGCTTGATTACCCAAGATGATCAGATTAACGAGCAGTTGAGTTATGCTGTCAGTAAGGATGGTTTAACTTTCAAGAAGCAGAAACCGAATCCTTTTTATACTTCTGCTCCCGGATATAGTAAGCGGCATTTTCGTGATCCGAAAGTGATAATTGATAAAGAGGGTGTATTTCATTTGTTTGTTTCCAGCGAGACTGATAATTATGTCATCAGTGAGGGGCGTGGATGTTTGGTGCATTTGACTTCGACAGATTTAGAAAACTGGCAAGTGCAGGAACCCCTTATTTCCGGAATGCGAGATGTTCCCGAATGCCCTGATTATTTTCAATGGAACGGTTGGTATTATCTGGTTTATGGACAGGGAGGAGATACATATTATGTGAAATCCCGGAATCCGTATGGTCCGTGGGAATATCCGGAATCACAGGCATTACTGGAACAATGGGTTAATGTTGCTAAAACAGCGGAATTCAAAGATAACCGGCGGATTGTTGCGGGATGGGTTCCGAGTAAGAGAGAGAATAAAGATTATGGTCCGGAACGTTTTGGTGGTAGTATTATTTTGCGTGAAGCCTATCAGTTGCCGAATGGCGATTTGGCAACTAAGTTCCCGGCAGAAGCTATTTGGGCTACTCGATCTCCTTTGCGTGTGAATTTGACGGAGGCTGAAAACGCCAAGAAGGTATCAGACCGGGAAGTATTGCTTGATGCCCAGGGAGCTATTGGTGGTGCTTATATTAAAGATATGCCTTATAATTGTCGGGTTACTTTGGAGATTGAGCCGGCAAGTAATAGTGATGAGTATGGTTTGTTTTTACGAGCGAAAGATAAAGCAAATGATGGTTATAAGCTTAGTTTAAATCCTAATAAACATACGGTTCGTTTGGGTGAGGATGCTTTTATCGAGGTTGTGTCTGGGTTGGACGAACCGGTTAAAGTAGATATAATTATGAAAAATGACATTATTGATGTTTGTATAGGCGATCGCCGTTGTATCGTAAATCGGTTACCGGAAAAGAAAGGAAATTATTTATGGTTTTATGCAAAACAAGGAACTGTTAAGTTTAGAAATATAAAAGTGTCTCCGCTTTTGTGATTGTTTTAAATTTAAAATTGTGATTATGGGTAGTGAAAATAGGATAAGTCATATTATCCCGGTAATGTTAACTTTTTTTACGATGGGATTTGTAGATTTGGTTGGCATTGCGACTAATTATGTAAAACAAGATTTTGGATTGTCTGATACGGCTGCCAATTCTTTTTCCGTAATGGTATTTTTCTGGTTTCTGGTTTTCTCGGTTCCGACTGGGATGTTAATGAACAAGATCGGACGGAAAAAAACTGTATTGTTAAGTATGGTCATTACGTTTATTGGATTGTTGATTCCTATCTTTGTTTATAATGATGTGGCTATGTTTTTTGTCTTCTCGTGTTTGGGAATCGGAAATACACTTATGCAGGTTTCTTTGAATCCTCTGTTGGCTAATATGGTGTGCAAAGACCGACTACCGAGTTATTTAACATTGGGACAATTTATAAAGGCTATCGCTTCGTTTATCGCTCCGTTGATTGCCGTACATGCTGCGTTGTGTTATGGTGATTGGAAGTTGCTATTTTATATTTTTGCGGCGATAGATATCATAGCTATCGTTTATTTGTTTATGATGGATATTGTGGAAGCGGAAGAGAAAAATGAATCGTCATCTTTTAAAGAGTGTATTAAGCTATTGGGAAACACGACCATTTTTCTGCTTTTCGTTGGAATCTTGGTGCATGTTGGTATTGATGTTGGTGTGAATATAACTGCGCCAAAGCTATTGCAGGAGAAAGTAGGAATGTCATTGGCTGAGGCAGGATATGCGACTAGCCTTTATTTCTTGTTTCGAACTTTCGGTTGTTTATCCGGGACATTTATTATGGCGAAGTTTTCTCCCTTAAAGTTTTTTGTCGTGAGTGTTGCTATGATATTTATTGGTATCTCGTGCCTCTATATAAGTATGGATAGCATGAGTATCTATATTTGTGTAGCTTTGATTGGAGTTGGAAATTCAAATATATTCTCTATTATTTTTTCTAAAGCATTGTTATACATGCCGTCACGGAATAATGAAATTTCAGGTTTGATGATCATGGGGATTTTTGGTGGAGCTATTTTCCCTGTATTTATGGGATTCATGTCTGATATTTTTGGAGGGCAGATTGGGGCTGTAGTTGTTTTGACAGTCTGTGTCATTTATCTACTATTCCTAATGATTAGAATAAAAAATATAGAATTGGAATAATCTCTTTGGTATAAAACTATTGATATAAATTATGAATTTTTTAGGAATTGATATAGGAACAAGTTCGATATGTGGAATAGTTTATAATACTGTTTCTAAAGATATCGTATCGATAGCAAAAATTAACAATACAGATATGCTATCTTGTAATGTATGGGAGAAGGTTCAGGATGCGAATGCTATAGTTGATATTGTGTTAGATCTGATCCAAGAACTTCGAATCCAATATCCGGATATAAAAGGAATTGGATTATCTGGGCAAATGCATGGTATATTGTATGTTAATGCTGAGGGGGAGGCTGTTAGTCCGTTATATACATGGCAAGATATGCGTGGAAGTCTTCTTTATAAAGATGGTATGAGTTATGCGGCCTATCTTTCTAAGCAGACCGGATTTCCATTATCAACAGGTTTTGGTTTAGTCACGCATTATTACAATAAAGTAAATAGTTTGGTTCCACAAAATGCGGTGAAATTATGTACTATTATGGACTATACCGCAATGCGATTAACAGGTAAATGTGAACCTTTGGTTGATTGTTCTAACGCTGCTAGTCTCGGTTTTTTTGATAAAGAAAAATTGGCTTTTGATAAAGAAGCTCTGTGGAATGTGGGAATTGATAACTCTATTTTGCCGGAAATTGGTAAAGCTTTTTCCCGAGTTGGACATTATGAAAATATCTCGGTTTACACTGCTATCGGAGACAATCAAGCCAGTTTCCTTGGATCTATCCGTGATATAAGGCACTCTATCCATATAACTGTTGGAACTAGTAGCCAAATTTCTGTTTATTCGGATGATTACGTAAATGTCCCACTTTTGGATACGCGTCCTTTACCAGGTGGAGGATATATTTTGGTTGGTGCTGCGTTATGTGGTGGTTGTTCATTCTCATTATTAAAGAAATTTTTTTCAGAGACTATCAAGCTTTATACTGGTGAAGAAATGGATGATACAGATTTGTATAAGATTATGGTTTCAGTTCCATATAAAGAAGTTCAGGAGGATGATATACGGGTGGAGACATTGTTTGGTGGTACGAGATCGCATCCCGAAAAACGAGGAAAAATAATGAATATATCTTGTCTGAACTGGCATCCTGAAAATTTAATTCGAGGTTTTTTAGAAGGTATGAGCCAAGAACTATATGATTTCTACCAGTTATTGCCGAACTCTATTAGAGAGCGAAAAACTATATTGGTTGGTTCGGGAAATGGAATTAAGAGAAATCCTCTGCTATGCCAAATTTTGGAGGAACGTTTCAAGTGTCATTTGCAGGTTTCTGCTTGCCGAGAAGAGGCTGCTTTGGGTGCTTGTATTTGTGGTATGGTAGGGAATGGTTATATCAATAATTTTACAGATTTTTTTAATGAGAATTTGTTGATAAACTGAATTAATATAATCTTTGAATACAATATAAGAGTTTATGAGTTTGATAAATAGTTTTTTTCTTGTAGATTGATTGGGGGGATGTAGAAAAAGCACATAACGGTTATCATATTACCGTGCATGTGCTTTTGTTGTTAAAAAGAACTGCATCTTTTTAAATGAAACGGGTAGAATCTCTTTTGATAATTTGGCCATTTAGATAGACGTTCATAGGTAATCTATCATTACACTTGATTCTTCTTATCATTAAATCGATGCTGGTGTTGGCTATTTCTTTACATGGTTGTATAAACGATGTAAGTGAACATTTCAAGTGACGTGAATATTTCATGTCATCGAATCCACAAATTAGAAGGTCGGAGGCTATTTTATGTCCGATAGCTTCTAATGACGACATAAGGACAGCCGCTGTTGAGTCGTTGGCGCAGATAATACCGGTTTCTCCTTTTATTACAGGAATTGTTTTAACAAAATCTAAGTCTTCAGGATTACCACAAAAGTCATTTTGTACGTTGAATGTCAGTCCTTGTTCCTGTATCGTATCTTTAACTGCGAGAAAACGAATACGGACGGAATAGGCTGAATCTGGGCGATGAAAGAAATAAATATGCTTACAACCCGCTTGAATTAAGTGCTGGGCCATTATGGCACCTGCGCTGTAATTATCAAGACATACGACATCGAAAGGACTTTTCTGTGGTATGGGTACAATATCCCGATCGATAAGAATAAGGGGGATTCCTTCTTGTTGTATTTTATTGCATATAGTTTCATTAATGCGATCTGCGTCAGGCACTCGTTCCAAGGGGGAGAAAAATATCCCGTCAACATTTTTTTTAATGTAACTGTCGCAACAGGTTTCAATAAGATTGCGTCGAATGTCTGCATTACTGGCTGTTGCCCCTTCCCAAAGGCAGCTAAATTGCATAAGCTCGGATTGTTTTAATATTTGATCATTGATTATAGAAAAGATTTCGGATTCTCCGGCACCAGGAAGCAATAGTCCAAATGTATATGTTTTTTTTGTATCTCCTTTGAAAAGGACTAGAGTCCCAAGTCCTTTCTTTTTATTTACATATCCTTCTTTTTGGAGTTGGTTATATACTTTAGAGACTGTTGGGCGAGAAACGGAATATTTATCAGCCAGCGTAAGTTCTGTAGGAAGAAGTGTACCTGTTGGATATACTCCTTTTCGAATATCTTCTTTTACTGTAGTATAAATAGTTTTATAATTATATTTATCATTCATGGCTGGTGTTTTTTTGTTTTATATGACAAATATAATTGATTTGTTTCATATAACATATGTGTTATGTTGAAATGTTATTCTTATTTATTAATTTATCTTTATATTAGCGATTCTGGAATGAAATAGGGGAGGACAAGGATGTTAATTTAATAAACTCTTGAATTGCTATTGATATAATCGTGTTTTTTACCATTAGCAATCCTGATTACTGTTAGGCCCATTTTTAGAAAGACATATGATATATATCCTTTTTAATGAGAGGAAGACGCCTCTATTTTAGGATATCTATTTGTGAAAATTGATGCGGTAGCCTATTTTTCCTGTGTAAATCAAAATATTTCCGTACATTTGCCGCTATTCAAACCAATTAAACAAGATTAATTATGAGCACGAACAATGACGAGCTACTTTACGACGAGGATGATTCCGTAAAATTTATCCAGAATTATCTTCCCCAAGAACTGAAAGGAAAGTTCAGTAATGACGATATCAACTATATCGTAGACTTGATCTACGACTTCTATGAATCTAATGGCATGCTAGATGATGATGGCGACGATGAGATCGAGATCGATGAGGAAGAGGTTGTAAATTATGTAATTAAAAACGCCCAGAAAGACGGCGTAGGCAAATTCGAACCGGAGGAAATCACTTTTATAGTACAAGGAGAACTTGAATATTGCGATTCGATCAACATGTTTGATTGATATTTGTTATATATATAAAGTTGTTTAAGTGAAATTGTAGAAGATGATGAGGAACATTAAATTATTATCTGTTTTACTGCTATGTATGGCAGTGGTGTTTACGAGTTGCGGAACGTGGAATAACACGGCGAAGGGTACGGCGATCGGTGTAGGCGGTGGTGCCGCTGTCGGAGCTGGTGTTGGTGCCTTGGCCGGAAATACCGCATTGGGTGCCGTGATCGGTGCGGCCGTAGGTGGTACAGCCGGTGCGTTAATCGGAAAGAAAATGGATAAGCAGAAGAAGGAGCTGGAAGCTACTCTGCCTGAGGACACGAAGATCGAGAGTGTGAACAATGGTGAGGCCTTGAAGGTTACTTTTGACTCCGGTATCTTGTTTGCCACGAACTCGAGTACGTTGAGCGACGCTTCCAAGAGTGCCTTGCGTAACTTCGCTACCAGTTTGAAGGCCAATCCGGATACGGATATCCGAATCATCGGCTTTACGGATAACACCGGTAAGGTGGATTATAACCAGACCTTGTCCGAGAAACGTGCGAAGAGCGTTTACGATTACCTGATGATGCAGGGGGTAAGCACGGATCGTATGGTTTATGAAGGCAAAGGCATACATGATCCTGTGGCTAGCAATGACACTCCCGAGGGTCGTTCGTTGAACCGTCGTGTTGAGATCGTGATCTTGGCTAATCAGAAGATGATCCAAGAGGCTCAACAAGGAACGCTTCGATAAGTTTTTTAAGCTATCCCTGCCGGAAGCGGACAGGTTATAGGGTATGAATTGGGGGACTGTCTTTTCGGGATAGTCCCTTTTTTGTTTAAATCGCAGGATAGGAAGGATGAAGAAGTTGATATATATTTTATTTGTGTTGATTACGATCGCTTTTGTCGTGGCGGCCATAGCCGGATTCGCTACCGGACGTATTAATCCGGAAGGGAAGGAGTGGATCTCGTTTCCCGGATTGGTGTTATTACCGGTATTGGCGGTCAATCTATGTCTTTTCTTGATGTGGTGTGTCTTTAGGAGTCATTGGTGCTGGGTACCTTTGGCGGCGTTATTGTTGAACTGGGAGTTTTTGATATCGATGTTCCGGATACGGGTCTTCCCAAAAGAGATTCCGATAGGGAAAGAAGCGGTTAAGGTGATTACCTATAACGTGAATAATTTCAATACGGACGGAAAGAAACAGCTTCCTAATATAGCGGATTGGCTGAGAAAGGAGGACCCGGATATCGTTTGCCTCCAAGAATGCCCCGTTGAATCGGCCCTGCGGATGGATTCTGTCGCCAAGACCTTATCGTTCCTACCGTATTATTGCTCTACCCGTTCGGCTACGAAAGCGGCGGGCAACGCTATTTTCAGTAAATATCCGATCCTTCGTTTTGAGTCTATCCTATACCCGGAGTCTAGCAATAAATCCTTGTTTGCCGTCATGGATATCCAAGGGGATAGTGTTCGTGTATTTAATAACCATTTCCAAACGACTAGCGTGAATGCCGTAAAGCCTCGTCTTTACCAAGCCCATGCAGAGGGTAAACAATTGGAGGAAACCGAGGCCGCCTTCCATATGGCTTTTCAGATGAAGAAGAATTTCGTGAAACGGGCGACTCAGGCGGATTATATCCGTCAGATGTTGGATGCCGGGGAGGGGCCCGTGATTATTTGCGGTGATTTTAATGATACACCGGCCTCTTATACGTACCGTACCGTGAAAGGTGATTTAACGGATGGGTTCCGTGACTGCGGCTCTGGTTTCGGGTACACCTTTCGTCAATTAAAGCGTATATTTCGAATTGATTACATAATTTATTCTCCTGATTTTAAGGGTGTAACTTATGATTCTCCTAATTTAGACTACAGTGACCATAAGCCCGTCGTATGGTTAGGATATGTTAATTAACACACCCAAAAGGATAGTTTTAGAACCTTTTTCAACTCATGCTGTTTTAATAGTGACTTATATATAAGCACAAATAATAGTATAAACTGTTTTAAACGTTAAAATGAGATGAAAAAGATTTTTCCTTTTTTTCTGTTAGTTCTTCTGTTGGCTTCTTGCCAAAAGGACCCGGACATGTCGAAATTGGACAATGATTTTCTGGTGTTCACGAATCACGATAAGGACGCGAAATTCGAATCGTTCACTACGTTCTACATTCCGGATAGTGTATTGGTTATCGGCACAAGCGAGAAACCTCAGTTCTGGACAGCCAATGAAGCAGACGATATTATCACTACATTGGTGAATAATATGGAAAGCCGCGGTTTCAAACGCACGCTAGACAAAGATAACGCCGACTTAGGTCTGCAAGTTTCTTACGTACAAAGTACTCAATATTTCGCTGACTACAACGATGGCTACAACTACCCGTACTGGTGGTGGAACTATCCGGGATATTGGAGTCCGGGTTACTGGGGACCGGGTTGGGGAAATTGGTATTACCCGTATCCTGTAGTGTATAGCTATAGTGTAGGTTCCTTGTTGACAGAGTTAGTGGATTTGGATACTCCTGCCGCTTCTAAGGCAGACGCTAAACTTCCGGTTCTTTGGACTGCTTACATGAGTGGCTTGTTGTCTGGTTCCGATAAATTCGATACTCAGCTGGCTGTTCGTGCTATCGAGCAAGCATTTGTACAATCTCCGTACGTAAAGAAATAATAATTCGAATGATTAAAAGTTTGAGATTCTATGAAAAAGATAAATAAATCAATCAAGTTAATCGCTTTACTCGTAGTTTGTATGGCGATGCCTACTCTGGCTGGCGCCCAGGTTTTGAAAAACGCGTATTTCAATGTAGACTGGCAAATCAACTCTCCGTTCGGTCAAGACTTTTCTAAGAAGACCAGCGGTTGGGGTGCTCACGCTGAGGGTGGTTACTATGTGATTCCTAATTTCGCTATAGGTGCGTTCATCTCTTATCATACAAATAATGAGTATGTGGACCGCCAGACGATTCCGGTAAACTCAACATCCGTAATCACTTCCGATCAACAGCATTCTATCTTCCAGTTGCCTTTTGGTGCGGCTTTCCGTTATAACTTCGCTCCGGAAGGACAATTCCAACCGTATGTTGGCGCTCAGTTAGGTGCTAGCTATAGTGAGATGTCTACCTACATGAACGTGTTGAAGGTTTACGATCGTAACTGGGGATTCTATGTAGCTCCCGAGATCGGTATGACCGTGTACTTCACACCTCAGAAACAGATCGGCGTACATATGGCCGCTTATTATAACTACGCTACCAACAAGGGTGATGTCCTCAGCTATCATATCGATGGTTTGAATAACTGGGGTATCCGCTTAGGTCTAGCGTTCTGATAGACAACGTTTGTTCTTTTAAGTGTTTTATGTAGTTTAGGGAAACGGAGGGCAGTGAATGTCTTCCGTTTCTTGCTTTTATAAGATCTGTAGTTTCACCCCGAATGAAAGGCTTAAATAATCTTTTGGCTTCAAGTAGCTGTTGCCGATAGCGTTTATTATATACAAATCGCAAGTGCTTAACTCATAGAAGAAGCTGATGGATTTATGCCAGCTACTATTTGGATTCAGTTTGAGTGTGATCCGCTCCCCGATAAAGATATGGTTACGGATGCGGGTGGAGAACCAATAATATCCCGGGGGATACTTATTCGGTTGCTTGGCCCAGAAATCCCGGTCAAATAGGAAATTTACGTAGATACCGCAACAAAGAGGCTCGAAAGATACTTTTTCTCCCAGATCGATATTCCAAGGAAAATAGTTTTGTTTCAAGGTGAAAGTCACGTTTGCGTGATCATTTGCGTTGCGGGGGACGATACCCAGCAACATATCCGTTTCCCAATGATTCCGGTAATAATTCCAACCGGTACCCACGGATAGCATCGCCATGGAACCTGCGAATTGTACTTTTGTATAGCGGGGGATGACCCGTTGCCATGCGTTCTCGTACCGTTGCACTCGTTTCGTGTATTTATCCTCTTGCGCATGGAGTGTAAGGGAAAAGACACAAGTTAAGAGGAGAAGCTTAAAAATTGACCACTTCATACATATAATCGTCAGGGGTTAAGGTAAAAAGAAGATAACTTCGTTTGGCGATATTGGCGCAACCGTAGTAGATAATGCCATCCTCAAACAAATCAGCTGCCGATACGCAATGATTATGTGCATGCAAGCAGAACATTAAAGATGGTAATGTCTTGATATAAAGTTGGAACACGTCTTTCACGTTATTGTCGAACTGTTCGTTCCCGGGAGGGGCGTGCATGACTACGATCGTGCGTTTATTACGGGTACTATCCGCTATCTCATTCTTTAGGAAATTAAAATCGGGTACCGGATGGGAATAATCATACTCGATAGCGTTCGTATTGAGGCATACGAATTTCACGTCGCTCACGACAAACGAGAAGTTCTCATTCCCAAAGATTTTACGAAATACTTGGTCGCCATTACCGATCACGTCGTGATTACCGATCAACCCTACGTAAGGCACTTTTAGTTTGGACAAGATATCATCGTTCCACTCGAATTCCTTCTTTAAGCCGAACTCCGTATAATCTCCTCCATGGATAATGAAATCGATGCTATCTAATTGATTAACGTACTTGACGAAATCTTCCGTCTCATTATAACTCCGCTGGGTATCGCCCATAAAAATAAAACGGATCGTGTCCTTCCCTTCGCAGACTTTCTCGATACGCTCGATATTGGTCGGGTTGATCTCCCGGGAAGTATCGGAATCCAGACGACCGTCATACGGATGATAGTCGATTAAGTCGCAAGCCGTGAGGAGTGTAGCGGCAGAAAGCCATATGTATTTCTTTAAAAACATAGCATCCTAACTTTTTTATATGCAAAGTTAGGATGCTATCAGTACCAAAAAAGGTCATTTCTGAGCTTATACTGGTCTAAAATGTATATTCTATAAAGCGAATACTTGCTTTATTTCCGTGAAGTCGGATAATACGATATCGGCAGTCTCATTTCCTTTATAAGCGCTCCAACCAATACTTTTTAGCCAGATTGTCTGGCATCCGATCCGGGTGGCGGGGACGATATCCTTATCATAGGAATCACCTACGACAACAATCTCGTCGGCGGGAAATCCCAGTTTATCCACTCCTAATCGGAAGATCGCCGGGTCCGGCTTACGGATACCTACGACCGCCGATTCCACGATAGCGCCGAATAAATGATCCAAACCGAAATCTTTCAACACGGATTCTATGTTCCCATAAAAGTTCGATACCAATACCAATGGGTAACGTTCCGCTAATTGCTCCAGAATGGGGCGGGCGCTATCGATTGCCTTCCGGGCGTATTCGTAACACCAATCCGCTAATTGTTCCGGTAACTCCGGGGTAACCGCCTCGGCGGATAAATGCCCATTCTCTTTCAGCCATTGGATTTGTAAATCGCTTTTCAAGCGCAGCATATCCAGAAACGTATGATGAGGCTTCACGATCGGATTCTTTCCAAGCGTTCTTTCTCCATGTACATAAGCATCACGGAAGACCGCTTTGGATACGGGAACCTTCAAGGCCTCATACGCCATCCAGATCACCTCAGCCCAGTGCATGCCGTTACTGTCTATCGTTCCGCCGTAATCAAAGAGGATTCCTTTTACTTTGTCTAATTTGAACATAATCGAATGGGATAAAAACGTTATAATTGTTTGCTGAAATCTTCACAAATATGCTCATGCTTTTTGATCATATAGAGCAACATCGAGTTTAATACGGTCAGCTCGAATACGAAATACAGCCAAGGCATGTCGATGAAAAGGCTGACAAACAAAGCGATCACCCGGGTATTGAATGATAGCATATTTGTATATTTCATCAACGGCAGACTCTTTGTTCGAAAAGCCTTACGGAACCATTCCGGCGCTTGTCCGTTGTATTTCTCACGGATGATGTTCATCATGTGTTGGAATTTAGGTGTCCATGCTTCTTGACCTACCGTATAATTAATGTAGAAGGTCTCGAACAATTTATAGATAAAGTCATGTTTCCAACTCATCTTCTTATAATTCTCCTTCAATTGGGGAGAGTGGGAGAGCTCGCTACCCGATTTACCTTTCAAGAACAACAAGTGAATATTGCGATAATAATCCGCCATGGCCGCTTGCTTGCTATGGAAGAATCCCGTCGTAGCCGCCAATAGCCAGATCCATATTCCCCATTCCGGCGTGAGGCGTAAGCAGATTGCCGCGTAGATAGCGATAAACCAGAAATCGCCGGCGGCACCGTCCAAGATACGTCCCAAGGCACTTTTCTGTCCGGTCATACGGGCCAATTGTCCGTCTGCGCTATCATATGAGTTTGCCCAGATTAACAGTAACATGCCGATCACGTTGATAGCGAGGCTCTGGAAATAGAAACAGATACCTGCCGTTATGCCGATAAAGATGCTGGCGATCGTGATACTATTGGGCGATACCCCCAATTTATTAAAGAACAAAGCCCATTGGTAGCCAATAGGACGATAGAAATGAATATCGATAAACTCCTCGGTGTCCAAAGATTTTAAGGTTGACTCCAGACTGGGAGTAGACTTAGTCTCACTCATGATTGATTTTGTTAAAACGATTTAGATGTGTTCTCGCATAAGATCCCAGATACGACGTGCGATGTTTGGAGCCGCTTCTTCCCGGCAAGGGGCGAAACTAGGCCAATCATTGAAATCGATAATCCGCATGACACCATCCTCGGAGACGATGCAATCTCCCCCGTAAATATGTATGTTCAATACCTCCGCAGCCTTGTGGCAAAGTAGACGAAGCTGCGCTTCGTCGAAGGGGATCCCCTTCGCTGTACCATTGATAACTTCTAAACCAAATTTACTATGATGCATGTTCGATGGATAGAACCAATAAAAGAAATCAGTCCCCGCTACCCCATAAAATTTCACCAAGTCGCCTACCAGATGCTCATTGATTACCGCCGACGGGATACCACGGATGGCGTATTCCTTCAGTATGCTTCTCGCCTCTTCCGGATTTCTTACGTAGGTGACGTCTTCCCTATGAATGGCGTGGAAATCTCCCCGTTTGATCCAGCAATTAAAGAAACCGGCTTTCTCAAGGGCTTCTGTCGGATCCTCATCTGTCCGTAAGATTAAGCTTGCCGGATGGGAGATATGGTTGGATAATAGGAGGCGGGTCATTTTCTCACGAGTACAATTCTCGATCCCGTAACCCGAGTTCACCACGAAATAATTTTTATCCTCTAGTTCTTGCAGCTTATGGATGGACTTCCAGTCTCTTACCATATTAAAGATACCCTTTTCCTTCGGGTCTTGTAGCAGCAGATCCGATTCGATATATTCGTTTACATCGCATCCCAATTTTCGTAAATGCTGGGCTGTCAAGGCGAAGATCGCCGCGTCGTTGCCGATATGATTGGGGGAGAATTGATTTCCTCTGCGGATACCTGCTAAAGTTAATTTACTCATTGTTAGACAGTATTCTTTATGACTTTAAAAATGATTCGGCTTTCAAAATGTCATCGGCGTGATCCACGTCGATGATCTTGCTGAAAGGATAGGCCTTTAGCCTCAACCCCTCGGCGATGAGCTGCCGTTGATAATTGCGCATTCTCGACATTCCCTGCGAGATGGCGTTGTTCAATACACCCAGAGCCGGACGCCTCAAGCAATAGATACCTCCCGATATGTAACGGCAATCACCGTCTGCCTGATCTAGGAAATTCCGGATGTAAAGTTCGTTGTCTGTTTCTACATATAAGGGTTTCTCGTCATCAATAAAATCAGTGACGGCCATCAATCCGTCCAGTTTATCCTCTTGGATGAACTGTTGGATATAGCCGCTGAACTCTTCTTCCTTGAAGATCGTGTCTACAGTAGTTAAACAAATCTTATCACCGTCCAGATAATGACTCAGCTCGTAGAAGCTGTGCATAGAGCTGGGGGTGGATTTTACCAATAGGTAAAAGGGTATAGGTAGTCGCAGGGCCTTCAGGTAATCCTGTACCTCGGTCATCTCCTCGTTTACGATGATACTGATAGAGGTTGCGTTATTTTTCAAAAAAACGTCTATCAACCGGTCTATCAGAGCGACACCGTTGAGTCTAACCAGAGGCTTTGGCCACTTAACACCTTCTTGCGCCAAGCGGGAGCCTTCGCCGGCGGCAATGATCGCGTAATCCATAACTTTTATTAGTTCAAATAATAATTTTGCAAAGTTACGAGATTTCTGAGATAGTTTTAGGCTATATCGTTGATATAATTGGTCAAAATTTCTATAAATTAGGACTATTTGACTAGAACAACAAAGACGTTATAAAGAGCTTGAATGTTTTTTTGAAAATAATTATCGTTTTATAGTTGCTAATTCAAATAGAATGCTTTCCTTTGTGCCATGAACAAAAGATAGTTTGTATAGCTCTTTTATCTTTTAGCATTTATTCATCAGCGATGATAATACTTTCTTTTAGAGATTGACTTCACCAACCATCCTTGTTTTATTATTAATTTTTATTTTTTTATATCATTTTCGTATGAATATTTACATTGGAAACCTGAATTATCGGGTAAGAGAATCAGACTTACAACAGATTCTGGAAGAGTATGGTGTTGTAGACTCAGTTAAAATCATTGTTGACCGTGACACAAAACGTTCTAAGGGCTTCGCTTTCGCTGAGATGCCTAACGCTGCAGAGGCTCAAAAAGCTATCGAGGAGTTGAACCAAGCTGAGTACGAAGGTCGTCAGATGGTTGTTAAAGAAGCTATCCCTAGACGTTAAATTTTAGAAGAAAGAGATTTTTAAAATAAGACGAAAAAGCGGGGAAACGAGGTGAAAACTTCCGTTTCCCCGCTTTCTTTTTTCAGTGTATTTTGTTTATGTTCGCGAGAAATTTTAAGAGTGATGAAGAATATAGGTGTTAGGAGTTTCATTGTGGGTCTTTGCTTGATGGGATTGGGGAGTTGGTCTCCCTCGCTGAAGGCGCAGATCGCGGATCGTGTCTATAAGACGGATTATCATATCGACCCGGAGAAGGCCCGGGAGTTGTCCGTAGAGTTGGATAATATTAGCTTCTTCAAGGATAACGAGTATACGGGTAAATTTACCAAAGGGTATTCGTTGCCGGGGCTTTGGGTACAAGGCAAAGCGGTTTATTATCCCTTGCGGAATATCAAGTTGGAGGCGGGTGTCCATATGTTGATCTATCATGGGGCGAATAAATATCCGAGCATGGCTTATCAGGATATCGCTTATTGGAAGGGAGACCAATACCAAAAAGGGGTACATGTGTTGCCCTATTTCCGGGCGCAGATGGCTCTCTCGGATCATGTGAACATCGTGCTGGGAAATATTTACGGCGCTTCCAACCATAATTTGATAGAGCCTCTTTATAATCCGGAGTTGAATTTGACCTGCGATCCCGAGGCGGGCTTGCAGTTGTTGTATGACTCGAAGGCTTTCGACTTGGATGTGTGGGTGAACTGGCAGAGCTTTATTTTCCGGGAGGATGTGCATCAAGAGGCGTTTACCGTCGGGATCTCTTCACGGGTAAAGTACAACGACCCGGCTTCCCGTTTCCATTTCTATACGCCGGTGCAAGGATTGGTGCAGCATAGGGGAGGCGAGATCGACACGATCTTCAACAATTCCGTGCAAACCTTGATGAATGGTGCGATCGGTGTCGGAGGTGTATGGAATACCGGACATCGTATTTTCAAGAACTTGAACGTGGAACTGGATGCTACCGGTTATTATCAGCAAGCGGGAGAGATATGGCCTTTTGACAGCGGATATGGCTTGTATGCCCGTGCTTCCGCCGATATCTATGATTTCCGGGTGAAAACGTCGTATTGGACCTGCGAGGATTTCATCTCTATGTTTGGTAGCCCGTTTTTCGGGGCGGCCTCGATGATTGATGAGGGGGTTACGTTCGACCGTCCGCAAATGATCTATCTGGGGGTGGAATATTCCCGGCAACTAGCGAAGGGTTTCTCGATAGGGGTAGATGTGGACGTTTTTCATCATCTCTCCGGAGATATGAATGATGCGGATGGAGTAAAACAACCGATGGGAAGCGCCACGAGTTTTACGGCAGGGGTTTACATGCGTATCAATCCGTCTTTCTTGATTAAAAAATTCTGATCATTACCTTCATACATAAACACAGTAGTATTCGATTGTGAATACTACTGTGTTTTTCTATGAATACTATTGTGTTCAGCCGTGAATACAATAGTGTTTTTATTCAATTACTAAATCAATCTTTTTCAGTGTCTTATCGTCCGAGGAACCTCCATATAGGATTTGGTATTTACCCGGGCGAACCTCCATGGTCTGTGTATTGTCATTGAAGGATTGGAAAGCTTTCGGTTCCAATTGGATGCTAACCGGTTGTGCGCTGCCAGCCTTCACGTTCACACGTTTGAATGCTTTCATCGCTTTTAGCGGTCCGGCGGGATCGTTCGGGTTCTTGATGTAGATCTGAGCGACCTCGTCACCATCCATCTTGCCTGTATTGGCGATATCGAAGGAGAGGGTAACCGATTCGTTGGAAGCGATCTTATCCTTTGACAACTTAGCGTTCTTATAATCGAATGTTGTATAGCTCAAGCCATAACCGAACGGATAAAGCGGAGTCTGCGTCATGTAACGATAGGTACGGCCTTTCATGCTGTAATCTTGGAAGTCCGGAAGCTGGTCTACGGATTTATAGAACGTGATTGGCAAGCGTCCGGCCGGGTTATAGTCTCCGAATAAAACGTCGGCCACGGCTGTTCCACCTTCTTGTCCGCCATACCAAGCGTTCAAGATAGCGTTTACATGATCGTTCTCCCAGTTCAATGCCAATGCGCTACCCGTACATACTACGTATACTACAGGCTTTCCGGTGGCTACCAAGGCTTTGACCATCTCCTTCTGTACGGCCGGGATCTCGATATTCGTGCGGTCGCCTTTCCGGAAACCTTCAGCGTCTACCGGCATTTCCTCACCTTCCAGACGTGGAGATATACCACCTACGAATACGATGACATCAGCGTCTTTAACCTTGCTGGCCGTAGCTTGGAAATCTACGGGTGTGCGTACGCCTACCGTAAAGTTCAGGTCAGCGCTACCCGTGCGTTGCATATATTCGATCTTTATGGGATATTTCTCACCTTTCTTAGCGTTTAGCGTATAGAGTTTTTCCGCTCCATATTCGTTTTCCCATACTTCGGCGACTTTAGCCGTATCGATATACAGGCGGAATGCGTCGTTTCCGGATAGTTTGAACTCGACCGGACCATCTATCGGAGACTCGAACTCGCCCGTAAAGCGAGCCGTGAAGTTTGTCAAGTTTACGTTCGGGGCGAATTGGGTGTTACCTCCGGTGGTATAATGAAGCTCTTTCGCTAATCCCTTGTAGGCGGGGGTACCCTCGAACTCGGTATTGTTGAAGAATTCGGAGGCGAAGCCTTGTCCCGCCGTGGAAGATACGTGGCTACCTAGGTCTGTCACGACAAAATCGGCGGTATGGTTGCAACCCAGCTCGTAGATAACCTCTGCGTTCGGGACTTTATTGCGGATACCTTCCACGATCGTGACGGTCTTGGTCGGGAAGCCGTTGTAGTTGGCCCATAGCATGGTCGAGTCCGCTGCGTTCGGTCCGACTACGGCGATCTTCTTGATATTCTTGTCCAGAGGAAGCATATTATTCTTGTTCTTCAACAAAACGATACTTTTACGTGCCATATCCAGTGCCTTGGCGATATGCTCCGGGCTCTCGACTACGCTGTAAGGTATTTTAGAATAAGGAACCCGCTCGTCCGGATCGAACATACCTAGCTCGAAGCGACCTTTCAGCAGGCGGCGTAAGGATACGTCCAGATCTTTCTCCGAGATCTTACCGTCGGCCAAGGCTTTGTTTAGCGCACGGTAGCTACCGCCACATTCTAGGTCGGTACCGTTCAATACGGCGTCGGCGGATGCGCTCTCAGCGTCCGGGTGCGTCTCATGGCGAGGCGTATTTTTGTCTTTTCTCCAGAAATCATCGATAGCACCGCAGTCGGAGAGGATGATATTGTCGTATCCCCAGCTATTACGCAAGATATCGATCAATAATTTGTCGCTGCTACAGCAAGGTTTGCCCTCAAAACGGTTATAGGCGCACATTACCTCTTGTACATCGCCCTCCTTAACCAATGCCTCGAAAGCTGGAAGATACGTCTCGTACAGATCACGAGGAGTAGCCTCTACGTCAAACTCATGACGGTTCCATTCCGGACCGCTGTGTACGGCGTAATGCTTGGCGCAAGCGTGTGTCTTGTAATAATTCGGATCATCACCTTGCAATCCACGGGTTACGGCTACACCCATCTTCTCGGTCAAGTAAGGGTCCTCTCCATAAGTTTCCATACCCCGTCCCCAGCGAGGGTCACGAAAGATATTGATATTCGGGGTCCAGAAAGTAAGACCTTTGTAACGGTCGTACTCCTTGTCCTTTTGGTATTGATGGTATTTGGCACGGGCCTCATCGCTGACCATCGTGAAGGTCTCGTGAACGGCGTTATCATCGAAGGTAGCCGCCATGGCGATCGCTTGCGGGAATACGGTCGCACGTCCGGCACGAGCCACGCCGTGAAGAGCCTCGTTCCACCAGTCGTAAGTCGGGATTCCCAAACGCTCGATGGCGGGGGTTACGTTCATCATTTGGCCGATTTTCTCCTCCGGTGTCAGTCGGGATAGTAAGTCGTCGATACGTTCTTCCAAGGGAAGATCCGGATTCCGGAAAGGGTAATCTTGTTGTTTTTCACTACAAGAGGCGGTGAGTAGGAGGGTGATCATCGCTACTGTCAGTTGTTTCATTTTCATGTTATTAAATTTTAGATATTGTTTATCTTACATTATTACTTATTGTAAACTATTTTAAGATAGATCGTTATCTTTGATATTGATGGAGCAAAACTACGATTTTAGAAGCATTTTTTCAAACAGGAACACTTAAAATAGGTTACTTTAGTGGTTATTCATTTAAAAGCCCTATTTTTGCCGTAACAGATTAAAACACGAAAGAATGATGAAGAAGTATCTATTTTTGTTACTAATAGGGGCCGCTAGCCTGACGGCCTGCGGAGACGATGACGATCCCGTTGTTCCGGAATTGAATAAGCTAACGAAAGTTTCTTGTTATAAAGACGGAGCTTCAAGCCCGCTTTTTACCGCTGATATCAATTATACGAGCGATGGCAAGATCTCAAATATAAATTTGGGAGTGGATAAGTTATTGTTCATTTATTCGGATGGTAAATTCTCTGTCACAGGCATTCATTCCGGTGAGGTTATAGAGGAATATACGTTAAGCGGAAATGTAATTACAAGTAAGAAGATCTCTCAAGAGAATCCATACGCCAGCAACGAGATCTATGTAAGCGATGAATATTCCTATCGTTATTCAGGCTCGAATTGGGTGTTGACTTCTTGGAATGCCCGTTGGCCGAAAGAGTTTGGGACGGGATACGAGGAGAGAAGTTATCCGGAGTACGAGAAATATACATGGGAGAACGGCAACGTGGTTCTATATGCCCAGTCATTGGATAGCCGGGAGATGAGGTACGAGTATAGCGTGGCGGAGGCTCCTAAGAACTTCCCTCTGCGAGTGATCGGTTCTTTCTCGCCGGTTGGCTTTGAGTCTGTAACACCTCTGAACTTGTTATATGGTATCCAAAACCGGAATCTTCCGATCCGTGCCTACACCTATACGATCCCTAACCAGAGCGAGGTGAAAGCTGAGTACAAATACACCTATACCACCGTGGGAGATTATATAACGGGTATGACTATCGATGAGAATGACGGAGGAACCGCAAGCTCTTATAAGTATACTTTCGAGTATAATTTCGCCGTGAAGTAAGGAGACATGCCTTGTTTGGTTTAATTAACATACACATATGCAGCATTTCCGCCCTAAAACGCATTTCTAATTTTATAGAATTAAAAGGTTGATTAGTTTAATTGATAAACTTAGAAAGGAAGTATTATGAACGGATTCTTTAATTTTAGGAAATTAGTTGTAGGTGTAATGGCGGCTACTTGTTTTATGGGGTTTCAATCTTGCTTGGACGATGATGATGATTATCCTTACAGTAAAGTGTTGCCGAATGCGTTGGTGACGGTTAAGCCGGTCGATGATGGTTCATATTTTCTTCAATTGGATGATAGCACGACCTTGTTGCCTGTCAATATGACCTCTTCTCCCTTCGGGCAGAAGGAGGTGAGAGCGTTGGTGAATTTTGACGAGACGAACGAGTCTAGCGGAATTTACAGCAAGGCCGTAAATATTAATTGGATCGACAGTATCCTTACAAAACCAATCGCTCCGGATTTGGGGGTGACTAGCAACGATTCGATCTATGGCTCCGACCCTGTGGAGATCGTGAACGATTGGGTTACCATCGCCGAGGACGGATATCTGACACTCCGTTTCAGGACGATCTGGGGAGACCGCAATAAGGCTCATTTTGTAAACCTACTGACAGGCAAGGACCCGGAGAATCCTTATGAGGTAGAGTTCCGCCATAACGCTTATGGCGATGTATATGGCGCATATGCGGATGGACTGGTCGCTTTTAAATTGGATAGCCTTCCGGATACGAATGGTAAGACGGTTAAGTTGAAATTAAAATGGAAGTCATTCGATGGCGATAAGTCTGTGGAATTCAATTATTGTTCCCGCAAGTCTACTCCGGCAAAAGCATCTATAGCTGCCGAGAGAAGCGCCTTAAATTTGAAATAGGTCGGTTTGATCGTTTAAATAGATGGGGATTTGGCAGGGAGTGAATCTCCCTTGCTTTTTGAAAGTTCTTTCCTAGTGATAGGGAAGGACTTTTTTTTATGGATAGAAACAAAAAAGGACTCTAAGAAGAGTCCTTTTTATTCGTGGGCAGTGATGGATTCGAACCACCGAAGGCGAAAGCCAGCTGAGTTACAGTCAGCCCCATTTGGCCACTCTGGTAACTGCCCATTCCAATATGTTTTCTTGAGCCTCTTGTCGGATTCGAACCAACGACCCCGAGATTACAAATCACGTGCTCTGGCCAACTGAGCTAAAGAGGCATCTGTTATTTGTTTGCGGGTGCAAAGGTAGTAATAATATCTTACGATGCAATAGCTGGAGGCATTTTTTTCAAAAGGGAACGAAAAAAACCGTCCGGGAAAACTCTCGGGCGGCTCTTCTCTACACGTAACTTACATCAAATTAAATCAATATCTCTTACCAACGGTTTCCCAGTCGATAATCCCCCACAATGCGTTCAAATGATCCGCACGGCGGTTCTGGTAATCCAGATAGTAAGAATGCTCCCATACATCGAATCCCATGATCGGAGTCAATCCCTTAACGACCGGGTTACTACCGTTGGGTTCTTTGGTAATTGAAAGTTTGCCGTCTTTATCTTTAGCCAACCATACCCATCCTGAGCCGAACAAGCCTGTACCGGCAGCCACGAACTCTTTCTGGAAGTTCTCGAACGATCCCCACGTAGACTTGATAGCCTCGGCTAGCTTACCCGTAGGCTCGCCACCTCCGTTCGGGGAGAATTGGGTAAAATATAGATTGTGATTCAATACTTGGCCGGCATTGTTGAAAATGGCTCCGTCAGACTCACGAACGATCTGCTCCAGCGGAGCGTTCTCGAATTTCGTGCCCTCAATCAGCTTATTAAGGGTATTTACATAGTTCAATAAATGTTTTCCGTAATGGAAATCAATTGTTTGTTTGCTGATAACTGGTTCTAAACCGTCGTTTGCGTACGGTAACTGGATTAACTCGAATTTCATAACTTCTTCTTTTTTATCTGTTATTTGACTATTTGTGATCATTAATAATAAACTTAAACATAATGTAAGCATTGTCTTCTAGTTTTTTATGTTGATTTACTATATAAACAGAGCCGAGGGGATGAAAGTTCTGGGTTCGGTGATGATTTTTTAGTGAAAATATGTTTGCGGCTAAAGTTTTATAGGGAAAACTATGCGTTATATATCGCGAAAGTTTCTATTTTTGTGCGCTCTTAAGCTTTTATTAATTAGTAAAACATATTTGTAGATGGTAAAGAAAGTTGGGAATTTAATTCCAAACACCTTTTTTATTACAAAAGGAAGTGGCGAATCAGACTTGGAGAAACACGCTGGTTCTTACCACATGGCTCTTTATGACGCCGGTATCTCTGATTTTAATATCATGACGTATTCGTCAGTGATACCCGCTACGGCACATCTGGCAACCATGGATGAACTAGACCTTCCTCCATTTGGTTCGGAAATGAAAACGATCATGGCTGTATCCCATGGATATCAGGATGAGTTCGTGTCTGCTGGTGTGGTTTACGCATGGATGTATAAGGATGAGAACTTTGATGAGAAGGTTGGTGGCCTTGTGTGTGAGGTCAGCGGACGTTACCGTATCGAGGAGCTTGAGTCTCGTCTGATCCGTGTTATCAACGATCTTCATCAGAAGACGTATGGGAAGTATTATCTTGGAGAGCTTAACTTTATCACCGAGGGAATCACGATCGAGAAACGCTATGGAACGGCGTTGGCCGCCCTTTGCTTCGTGGATTTCCTTCAACCGGAGATCGAGGAATAAGTCGTGTTGAGTATTTTTTGTGATATTTATAGAGCCGGTTCCTTTCAAGAGCCGGCTTTTTTGTTAACTTTGAGCAACAAAAAACATATAAATATTGTTTTCGTGATATGAAAAAGATAATTAATCCGTGGGAAGGGCTGGACGGTTATATGTGTTTCGGTTGCGCTCCGAACAATCCGCTGGGGCTGCATATGGAGTTTTTTGAGGATGGTGACGATATCGTGGCGTTCTGGAAGCCTCAAGGTACTTACCAAGGATGGCTGCGTACGTTGCACGGAGGTATACAGACTACGCTGATGGATGAGTTGGCCGGCTGGGTGGTCTTGCGGAAGTTGCAGACCTCCGGGGTAACTTCACGCCTCGACGCCAAGTTTATGAAGAGTATCTCTACGGACGAGCCCCAGCTGACGATACGGGGACGGATGACAGACCGGAAACGGAACGCCATCTTCATAGAGACCGAGATCTATAACTCGGCGAATGAGTTGTGTACCCGTGCCGAGATGGTTTATTTCATCACCCCGCAAGAACGTGCGATGGAGGAGTTTGGTTTTTGTGGGTGTAAGACTGAGGATGAACATTAGTATAAATAAAAAGAAAAGTTAGGTTATTATGAAGTATGTTGGGGCTCACGTGAGTGCGGTCGGTGGGGTTGAGAATGCCCCCGTTAATGCCCATGAGATCGGTGCGAAGGCTTTTGCCCTTTTCACCCGGAATCAGAGGCAATGGAAGTCGCAGCCGTTGAAGGCGGACAGTATCCATTTATTTAAGGAGCGGTGTGAAGCGTACGGTTACGATCCGGGATGTATCTTGCCGCACGATAGCTATTTGATCAATCTGGGGAACCCGGACGCCGAGGGATTGCAGAAATCCCGTGACGCTTTTCTGGACGAGATGACACGCTGCGAGCAACTGGGACTGAAAATGCTGAATTTCCATCCCGGAAGCCATTTGGGGAAGATGGAGGTGGATACCTGCCTGTCTCGCATCGCCGAGTCGATCAATATCACGTTGGCTCAGACGAGTGGCGTATGTGCCGTGATAGAGAATACGGCGGGGCAAGGCTCGAACTTGGGATATACCTTCGAGCAGATCGCCTATATTATAAACGAGGTAGAGGATAAGAGCCGGGTGGGAGTATGCCTCGATACGGCGCACACGCTTGCCGCCGGTTACGATATAAAGACACCGGAGGGATTTTCCGAGACATTCCGTCATTTCGACGAGGTGGTCGGCTTTTCTTATTTAAGGGGGATGCACTTGAACGATTCTAAAAAGGAGCAGGGATCACGTGTGGACCGGCACGAGAGTATCGGTAAAGGCTTGATGGGCCTTGATACCTTCCGCATGATCATGGCGGACCCCCGTTTCGACAATATGCCCTTAATCCTAGAGACCCCGGACGAGGCGCTTTGGCCGGAGGAGATACAGCTTCTATATAAACAATTAAAATCTTGATTATATGTTCATTTTAATGCCTGTCATTTTTGTCTTAGGAATCCTCGCTATTGCCTTGGAGGATAAGATCAAAATAAATAAAGCGGCCATAGCGTTGTTCATGGCTATCTCTATGTGGATGATATTGATGTTCGATGCCTACAATATTTTCGTCGAACGCTCTAGTACGATCTTTCAAGAGTTCTTGACCCAGAACCCGGAGATGGCCAGCTTGCCCCCGCATGAGCAATTTATTAATTTTATATCGAACCGTGCGATTGTTTATCATTTAGGAAACGTCTCCGAGACGCTTTTCTTCGTGATGTGTTCCATGTTGATCGTGGATATCGTGGATAAGCATGGTGGTTTTAGGGCCGTGACCGGGTATATCCGTACGCCGAATAAACGTAAGCTGTTGTGGTATATAAGTTTCGCTACTTTTTTCTTCTCCGCCTTGTTGGATAACTTGGCAGCCGCTATCGTGATCATGGCGGTGTTGCGTAAGCTGGTACCGGATCGTACGGATCGTTTGAAATATGCCTGTATGGTGATTATAGCGGCGAACGCCGGTGGCTCATGGTCGCCGATTGGTGATGTGACGACCATCTTGCTTTGGGTCGGAAAGAATATCTCGGCGATGCACCAGATCTCTCACGTATTTATCCCCGCTTTGGTTAATATGTTGGTGCCGTTGACGATCGCCCATTTCTGGTTGTTCAAGAAAGGATCTACCTTGCGTGTGTTGAGCGAGGAGGAGCAAGGCGACGAGTACATACCAGAGATACCGAACCGCTCACGTCGGATGATCTTTGTGATCGGCGTGCTTTCCTTGGCGTTGGTGCCTGTCTTCCAGATGGTGACGAACTTGCCGCCGTTCTTGGGCGTCTTGCTGGGATTGGTGATCCTTTGGTTCTATACGGATTTGATGTATAGCAAGCTGCATATGCATGAGTCCCAGAAACTCCGTATTTCCCAATTGTTGCCGAATATCGATTTGGCTACGATCTTCTTTTTCTTGGGGATCTTGATGGCCGTGGGAGCATTGGAGACTTCCGGGCAGCTAGGGATCATGTCCGCTTTCTTGGATAAGCATGTGCATGAGCCGTATCTGATCAGCTTCGTGATCGGTGCCTTGTCCTCCTGCGTGGATAACGTAGCCTTGGTAGCTGCTACGATGGGTATGTACCCGATCGTGGAGCAGGTGGCCGACTTATCGCCTTATGCCCAGTTCTTCGTATCGGACGGTGGTTTCTGGACCTTCTTGGCTTATTGCGCCGTGACGGGTGGTAGCATCTTGATCATCGGATCGGCTACGGGCGTTACGGTAATGGGATTGGAGAAGATCGATTTTATGTATTATACGAAACGGTTCTCTATCTTGGCGTTGATCGGCTATTGTTGCGGCGCCGGTGTATATATGCTTTTATTTGCTTAAAACTTTATTTATATGAAGAAGAGTTGGATTTTATTAACCGCTTGCGCCGCCCTGTTATCCGGGGTGGAGGCTATCGCCTGTACCGGTTTGCTGGTGGGCAAGAAGGCTTCGACAGACGGTTCGGTAATGATTAGTTATGCGGCGGACTCGCATTCCCTGTATGGGGAGATGTATCGTTGGCCCGCCGCTACATGGCCGAAGGGCGCCATGTTGGAAGTGAAGGAATGGGATACGGGGAAACCGCTGGGCAAGATCGCCCAAGTGGAGAAGACCTATTCCGTAGTGGGTAACATGAACGAGCATCAGGTGGCTATCACGGAGAGTACGTTCGGCGGACGCCATGAATTGGTGGATACGACGGGTATCATGGATTACGGTAGCTTGATCTACATCGCTTTGCAACGTTCCAAGTCGGCTCGTGAAGCGATCAAGGTCATGACGGACTTAGTAAAGGAATATGGCTATTACAGCAGTGGCGAGACGTTCTCTATCGCCGATAAGAACGAGGCTTGGGTGATGGAGATGATCGGTAAGGGACCGGGTAACAAAGGTGCCGTTTGGGTAGCGATCCGCATCCCGGACGATTGTATCTCGGCGCATGCCAACCAGTCCCGTATCCAGCAGATACCGTTTGACGATAAGGAGAATTGCATGTACTCGCCGGATGTGGTTTCTTTCGCCCGTGAGAAAGGATATTTCAAGGGAAAGGACGCTGATTTCAGTTTCGCCAAGGCTTATTGCCCGTATGATTTCAGCGCCTTGCGTGGATGCGAGGCTCGTGTATGGTCTTTCTTCCGTAAATATGATACCACGATGGATCAGTATATGGATTTTATCAAGGGTGATCCTTCCAAGGAGCCGATGCCTCTGTATGTGAAGCCGAATCGTAAGCTTTCCGTTCAAGACGTACAGAATGGCATGCGCGACCATTACGAGGGAACGGATCTGGATATGACGAAAGATGCCGGTGCCGGCTCGTATAAGGTTCCTTACCGCTGGCGGCCGATGACGTTCGAGGTAGACGGGCAGGAATATACGAATGAACGTGCCATAGCGACGCAACAAACGGGCTTCGTGATTGTTCCACAAATGCGTAACTGGTTGCCGGACGCTATCGGTGGTATCTTGTGGTTTGCCGTGGACGACGCTGATATGGCGGTCTTCACTCCTGTATATGCGTCGGTAACGGATGTTCCGGAGTGCTATCGGGTGGGAAACGGCGATTTGCTGAACTTCTCTTGGACTTCCGCTTTCTGGATTCATAACTGGGTGGCTAATATGGCTTACCACAAATATAGCTTCATGATTCAGGATATCCGTAAGGTACAGCAGGAGTTGGAGAATGGTTATCAAGAGACCGTACCGGCTATCGATAAGGCGGCTCAGGAGTTGTATGCCAAGGACCCGGCGGAGGCTGTCAAGTTCTTAACGTGGTATAGCACGACTAATTCAGACTCCGCTACCGCCCGCTGGAAGCAATTGGGTGAGTATTTGCTGGTAAAATACATCGATGGAAACGTGAAGAAAGAGGTGAACGGACAGTTCAAGCGTAATCCGTACGGCCAGCCTGCGTCTCCCGATTTTCCCGGATATGACGAGGACTATTACCGTAGCATCGTGAAGAGTGCCGGCGATCGACTGAAAGTAAAATAAATACCAATAATAATCTAATGTTGAACTAAACGAAAGAAAGCGTATGAAAAAGTTTGTAATGATGCTGATGTTAGCAGTCTTTAGTCTGGGAGCTTATGCGCAGACGCAGCAAGGACAATCTGCCGTGGGATTTAACATCGGTTATGGATTCGATTCGAAGAATGCCACGTTAGGAGTTGATTACCGCTATTGTATCACGGATGCGGTACGTTTGAGCCCCTCTCTTACTTATTTCGTAAAGAATGATAATCACAGCACTTGGGCGATCGACTTGAATGCTCATTATGTAGTGAAGTTAAGTGAGATGTTCGGTTTTTATCCATTAGCGGGGCTTAGTCTGTCCTTTTGGAATTGGGATGCGGGCCATGGCCTTTCTCATAACGAGACTCGTCTGGGAGCCAATATCGGTTTAGGCGGTGAGGTTTATGCTACCGACAATCTTTCGATAGGATTGGAGGTGAAGTATAATATCATCAAGGATTTCGATCAGGCCATGCTGGGTGTTCGCGTAGGATATAGTTTCTGATCCCAATATAGTCACAGCCCCACGGCAGTACTGCCGTGGGGTTACACCAGTACTGCTTCCGGCTCTCGCCGATACTGGTGTAGCCCATTGACGGTACAGGCGTTTCCTTTATTCCTTCATTCCTTCACCGGCTCCTACACACACACGCACGTATACGCATACGCGTGTTATTAATGTACGCATACATGTGTGTGGGTGTGTAGGAGCCGGTGAAGGAATGAAGGAAATAATCATTTCCTTTTTCTCGATTGCTTACCATCTCAAATAATCCTCGAACGTGACTTTCTCGAAATTGGGGATTACCTCATATACTTTATCTCTTAAAGATTCCGCCGGATTCGTCGTACTTAACCCGATGACACGCATCCCTGCGTCCTTCCCGGACTGTATGCCGTTGAAAGAATCCTCGAATACGATACAATCCTCGGGAGATACGTTCAAGTCTTTCGCCGCCAATAGATAACACATCGGATCGGGCTTACCTTGCGTGATGCGGTCGGCGGTCACTAGGGTATCGAATAGATTGTCCAGATGTAGAAGCCCGAAAGCCCGTTTCACCTTCGCGTTATCCGAGCTGGTAACCAAGCCTATCTGTACGCCGTGCTCCTTCAGCATACGGATGAACTCGATGGAGCCGGGCATGGGAGGCAAGGGCATCGTCTTCTCATACTCTGTAGATTCTTTGGTCACCATTTGGCGGAACTCCTCCGTATATCCGGAAAAATACTTCTCCAGAATATACGGTAGGGTCGTACCCTTTATAATATCAGCGAAATTATCGATACCTAAGCCATAACGTTTAGCGGCATCGTTCCAGAATAAATCGTAAATAGGTTCCGTATCTACTACTACGCCGTCAAAATCGAACAAGGCGGTCTTTAGTTGTTTCATATAAATAATCATTTAATATTTATATCGCGAAGATACGTCTATTTTTTATGAAATCAATTATCTTTGTGGACGCACACATAGCTTGATTATATATATATTAAAAATAAATAAGACATGAAGACACTAGTAATTTGTACCGCCATGAGCGCTATGATCCTTTGCGCCTGCGGTGGAAAAAACACGCAAAGCACGGAAGAGACAGCTAAGGTAGTACCGATGGCCGTAATTACACCGGCGATCAATCAATTGACCGACCAAGAGAAAGCCGAGGGTTGGGCGCTCCTTTTTGATGGTAAGACAACGAAAGGCTGGCGTGGAGCGCACAAAGACGCTTTCCCGGATCACGGATGGATGGTGAAAGATGGCGAATTGATCGTGCAGAAATCCGACGGTAGCGAGTCTACGAACGGAGGCGATATCGTTACGGAGGGTGAATATTCCGCTTTTGAGTTCAGCGTGGATTTTAAGATCACCGAAGGGGCCAACAGCGGTATTAAATACTTCGTGACCGAGCAAGAGAAGCAAAAAGGCTCCGCTTACGGCTTGGAGTTCCAGCTATTGGATGACGCTAAGCACCCGGATGCCAAGCTTTACACGACTTTCCCCGGTAGTCGTACCCTTGGAAGCTTGTATGATCTGAAGAAAAGCGAGAACATCCATTTCAACGGCGTAGGAGAGTGGAATACGGCCGTGGTGAAGGTATTCCCGAACAACCACGTAGAGCACTGGCTGAATGGTGTGAAGGTATTGGAGTACGAGCGTGGCAGCAAGGAGTTCCGTGATTTGGTGAAGGGCAGTAAATACGCTGATCCATCTTATAATGCGGGTGGTGCTTTCGGCGAGGCTCCGAAAGGACACATCCTTTTGCAGGATCATGGGGATGAGGTAGCGTTCCGCAATATCAAGGTGAAGGAGTTGAAATGATCGCCTCGTGACTAATTTTTCGTAACAAAAGGGTGCCGATTTAAAAAAAGTTGTTACTTTGCGGCGGATTTAGACTACTAACTTTAAAAGATAACAGACAAATACCATGATTTGGAACGAAACTATTGAATGTATGGACCGTGAGGAAATGCGGAAACTACAGAGCCTACGGTTGAAAAGAGTTGTTGAACATGCTTACCATAACTCCCCGTTTTATCGCAAGAAAATGCAGGAGATGGGCATTGCTCCCGACGATATACAGACAATAGATGATATAACGAAATTACCGTTCACGGTAAAACAAGACTTGCGTGATAACTATCCTTTCGGCTTGATGGCCGTGCCGATGTCCGAGATCGTCCGTCTGCATGCCTCTTCCGGTACGACAGGTAAGCCTATCGTCGTGGGATATACCCGTAAGGACTTGGGTATTTGGGCCGAGGTGGTGGCTCGTTGCCTGACCGCCTATGGTTTGACAAAGAACGATTCCGTGCAAGTATCCTATGGTTACGGAATGTTTACCGGAGGCTTGGGTGCCCATGCCGGAGTGGAGAATATCGGTGGTACGGTGATCCCGATGAGTAGCGGTAATACCCAGAAACAAATCCAGTTGATGCACGACTTCGGGGCGAAGGGTTTGGCTTGTACGCCTTCTTACGCTTTGTATCTGGCGGAGACTATCCACCAGTCCGGTATTCCCTTGGAGGAATTCCAGCTACGTGTCGGAGCGTTCGGTGCCGAGCCTTGGACGGAGAATATGCGTAAGGAATTAGAGACGAAACTAAATATCAAAGCTTACGATATCTATGGCTTGACGGAAATCTGCGGGCCGGGCGTCGGTGGCGAGTGTGAGTGCCAGAACGGTACCCACCTGTGGGAAGACCATTTCTTCCCGGAGATCGTGGACCCGAATACCTTACAACCGGTGGAACCGGGACAAGTAGGAGAGTTGGTCTTCACCACGCTTACGAAGGAGGGTATGCCGATGCTTCGTTACCGTACACGTGATTTGACCTCGCTGACTTACGAGAAGTGCGCCTGTGGACGTACGGCAGTTCGTATGGGACGTATTTTAGGTAGAAGTGACGATATGTTGATTATTCGTGGCGTAAATGTTTTCCCGTCTCAGGTAGAATCCGTAATTTTGGAGCTGCCGGAGTTCGAGGCGCATTACCTGATCGTGGTGGATCGTATGAACAATACCGATACCTTCCAGATACAGGTGGAGGTTCGCCAAGAATACTACTCGGATGAGATGAACAAGATGATCGCCTTGAAAAAGAAGATCGCCGCCCGCATGCAGAGCGTGATCGGTTTGCAACCGGACATCAAGATCGTGGAGCCGCGTAGTATCGAACGTAGTATGGGTAAGGCAAAACACGTGATCGATAAACGTAAGTTAGTATAACCTCTAAAAGATTAAGTACTATGTTAATAAAACAATTATCAATCTTTCTGGAAAACAAGAAAGGCCGTTTTACGGAAGTCGCCAAGATATTAGGGGAGGCAGGGGTCAATATGTCCGCTTTCACGGTAGCCGAGAATTCCGATTTCGGTATCCTTCGCCTAATCGTATCCGATACGGAGAAAGCGATATCCGTGCTTCGTGAAAAGTTATACGCTGTAAGCGTGGCCGACGTGGTATGCTTGCATTGTCCCAACCAGCCGGGAGCCTTGGCAAAGGCGATGGATATCATTACCTCGGCCGGGATCTTCATTGAATATATGTACGCTTTTTCTCAAGGCGACGCCGCTAACGTGATCATCCGTCCGGACGATGTCAATAAGTGCGCAGAGGTTTTGAAAGCGAATAAATTGGAATTGATCGCTGCTAGCGATTTATATAAGTTGTAAATATTAACGTTTTGGGTTTCATTTATTCGCCTAAAAGCACTAATTTTGCACGCTAAAAGTATGTGAATGAAAAAGGTTGTATTTTTACTGATGATGATGACAGTACTATTATCCTCTTGTGGAGAGTATAATAAGATACTGAAGAGCACGGATTACGAATTGAAATATTCGTACGCGAAGAAATACTTCAACGCGAAGCAATACTCGAAATCCGCTACTCTGCTGGATGAACTGGTTACAATCTTTAAAGGAACAGCTTATGCCGAGGAGTCCTTGTACTTGTTGGCGCAAAGCTATTACGGTCAGAAAGATTATCAGACGGCTTCGCAATACTTCGAGACCTATTATACGACCTATCCGAAAGGGGAGTTTACGGAATTATCCCGTTTCTATTCCGGTTATGGTTTGTATCTGGACTCTCCGGATCCCCGGTTAGACCAGTCGCAGACGTATAAGGCGATCGAGCAGTTGCAACTTTATTTGGAGTATTATCCGCAAAGTGAACGGGCCGAGGAAGCGCAGAACATCATGTTCGAGCTTCAGGAGAAGTTGGCTTACAAGGAATTGATGGCCACCCGCTTGTATTTCAATCTAGGTACCTATATGGGGAATAACTTCCAGTCTTGCGTGATCACGGCGCAGAACGCCTTGAAGAATTACCCGTATTCCAAGTATCGTGAGGAATTCATGTTCCTTATCATCCGTGCGAAGTACGAGTTGGCGCTAGTATCCGTAGAGGAGAAGTTGCAGGGCCGTTACCGGGATGTGGTTGACGAATATTACAACTACATGAACGAGTATCCGGAAGGTAACTACGTAAAGCAGGTAACGAAGTTCTACGACTATGCCAGCAAGCGAATTACAGATGCATATTAAGCGAATTTAATCAATAAAACGAAAATGGATTACAGAAAATCAAACGCTCCTACCAATACGGTAACCCGTGACATGATGAAGTTAAGTGAAGAAACGGGTAACGTATATGAGACAGTCGCTATCATTTCAAAACGGGCGAATCAGATTAGTGTTGAGATGAAACAAGATCTGGAAAAGAAACTTCAAGAGTTCGCTTCTTACAATGACAACTTGGAGGAAGTCTTTGAAAACCGTGAGCAGATCGAGATTTCACGCTACTATGAGAAACTTCCGAAATCAACGTTGATCGCCGCTCAAGAGTACGAGGATGGCAAGGTTTATTACAAGAATCCTGCTAAAGAGAAGAATAACTTCTAAGAAGAAATATTTTTGAACATCGGAAAGGCTGACCCTCAAATGAGTCGGCCTTTCCATTTAAAACGAACTAATTACCATGTTACAAAGAATACAAACTGTTTACCTGCTAATTATCGTGGCGCTTACGGTCGCTACCTTATTCTTGCCGTTGGCCGTGTTGCAACAAGGAGACGCCCTCTTCTCGTTCGATGCTAGCGGGTTGAGCACGATGATCGGTGAGCCGGAATTACTATACCCGGCGTGGGGCTTATTTGCCTTGACTGCTATCATCGCTATCATTGCCTTGGTGACGATCTTCTTATATAAGAAAAGAATCCTGCAAATCCGTCTTTGCGTGTTCAACGCATTGCTGATATTGGGCTTTTATGGTTTCTTCGCCTTCTTGATCTATTCCTTGAAGGGGGATATGGAAGGTGCCAGCGTAAGTGTTAAGATCGCTCTTTCCTTCCCGTTGGTCAATCTGATCTTGGATTATCTGGCGATCCGTAATATCGGGGCCGATGAGGCGCTGGTACGTTCCTTGGATCGTTTGCGTTAAGGCTTTCCAGATAAATCATTGGGTATAAGATATTAGGTAAGGGACTCTTTTTGTCAAGGGCCCCTTATTTTATGTCCGGAAAAGTATAATACATAAGACAATATTATTTTGTATATGAAACAATATTGTTTTTCGGTGAAATATATCTACTTTCGTAGAATACAAATATCCGTTACCAATCATGAAGAAGACTCAGCTTATCCCCATCGCTTTATTGTCGGTATCGGCGGTAGCGAACGCCCAGAATACCAGTTGTCCCCCGAATATTATCCTGTTCTTGGTGGATGATATGGGATGGGAGGATACGTCCTTGCCTTTCTGGACTCAAAAGACGCATTATAATGAGGTATATGAGACCCCGAACATGGAACGATTGGCGAAAGAGGGCATGATGTTTACCCAAGCCTACGCTAGCAGTATCAGCTCGCCTACCCGTTGCAGCTTGATCACGGGGACGAATGCCGCCCGTCACCGGGTTACGAACTGGACACTTTTTAAGGATAAGACGACTGACCGGGAGAGTGATGTGCTTACCCTGCCGGATTGGAATTATAACGGCGTGGCTCAAGTGAGCGGGACGAATAATACGTTTGTGGGTACTTCATTCGTGCAGATATTGAAGAATAACGGATATCATACGATCCATTGCGGCAAGGCGCACTTTGGGGCGATCGATACCCCGGGGGAGGACCCGCATCATTGGGGATTCGAGGTCAATATAGCCGGGCATGCCGCCGGAGGTCTCGCCAGTTACCTCGGCGAGAATAATTACGGGCATACCAAGGATGGTAAACCTTACGCTCCGAACGCTATCCCCGGATTGGAAAAGTATTGGGGAAGCGACACCTTCGCTACGGAGGCCTTGACGCAGGAGGCGATCAAGGCGTTGGACAAGGCTAAGAAATATAACCAGCCGTTCTACCTATATATGTCACATTATGCGATCCATATCCCGATTGATAAGGACAAGCGTTTCTACCAGAAATATATCGATAAGGGGTTAACGGCTAAAGAGGCGGCTTACGCTGCCTTGATAGAGGGAATGGATAAGAGTCTGGGCGATTTGATGGACTGGTTGGAGAAGAATGGCGAGGCGGATAACACGATCGTGATCTTCATGAGCGATAACGGCGGTCTTTCCAGCGAGCCCGGATGGCGTGACGGAGAGATCCATACGCAAAACTATCCCTTGAACAGTGGTAAAGGCTCCGCCTATGAGGGAGGAGTCCGTGAGCCTATGATCGTGCGTTGGCCGGGGGTGGTGAAGCCGGGAAGCAAATGTGATAAATACTTGATTATAGAGGATTTCTATCCAACTATCTTGGAGATGGCAGGCATAAGGGGGTATAAGACCGTACAGCCGATAGATGGCGTCAGTTTCATGCCTTTATTAAAAGGTACGGGAGATCCTTCCGTGGGACGTAGCTTATTCTGGAACTGCCCGAATATATGGGGTAATGACGGGCCGGGAATCGGTCCGACTTGCTCGGTCCGTAATGGAGACTGGAAACTGATCTATTATTACGAGACGGGGAAGAAGGAATTGTTTAATATCACGGAGGATATAGGGGAACATAATGACGTGGCAAGGCAGCATCCCGATATCGTAAAGCGTCTGTCCGGGGAATTGGGTACGTATTTACGGAAAGTGGACGGGCAACGTCCGTCGTTTAAGGCGACAGGTAAACCGGTTCCTTGGCCGGATGAGATATAATAATTAAAAAAAGAAAGAGCATATGGAGTTTTACAAAGCGGAAGAGAATCGCTATGCGGATATGATATATCGGCGGTGCGGACGGAGCGGTATCTTATTGCCGGCCGTTTCCTTGGGATTGTGGCACAACTTTGGTAGTGTGGACGTGTTCGGTAATTTTATCCAGATCGCTCACGCCGCATTCGATCATGGCGTGACTCATTTCGACTTGGCGAATAATTATGGCCCGGCCTACGGATCGGCGGAGGAGAATTTTGGCCGGATATTGAAGAAGGGCTTGGGCGCTTATCGGGATGAGATGATTATCTCTACGAAGGCGGGCTACGATATGTGGCCGGGACCGTATGGGAACTGGGGAAGCCGTAAATATTTAATGGCTAGCTTGGATCAGAGCTTGAAACGGATGGGACTGGAATACGTGGATATCTTTTACTCCCATCGTCCGGACCCGGAGACTCCGATCGAGGAGACGATGGGGGCCTTGGCTGATATCGTCCGGCAAGGAAAGGCTTTGTATGTAGGTATCTCCAACTATGACGCGGACCAGACCCGTAAGGCCTTGGCCGTACTGAAAGAACATAAGGTGCCTTGCTTGATTCACCAAGCCCGCTATTCGATGTTCGATCGTTGGACGGAACCGGATTTATTGCCTGTATTGAAGGAAGAGGGTGTGGGTATGATAGCGTTCTCGCCGTTGGCGCAAGGCTTGCTTACGGATAAGTATTTGCGTGGAATTCCGGAGAATTCCCGTGCGGCGAAATCGACCGGTCATTTGCAGACCTCTCAAGTTACCCCGGAGGCCGTGGAAAAGGCCCGTAAGCTAAACGAGGTAGCCGCCCGCCGTGGACAGACCTTGGCGGAGATGGCGCTCGCTTGGTTATTAAAGGACGAACGGGTAACTAGCGTATTAATTGGCGCTAGCTCTGTCGCCCAATTGATGGATAACCTGAAAGCGTTAGATAATATCTCTTTCTCCGGGGAAGAATTGCAGGAGATAGAGAACATCTTAATATAACGTGAATCGTATCCGATTGTAGAGACGGGGCGTGCCCCGTCTCTACAGCCTGTACAAATTTTTGAATAAATGAAACCGTTCTTATATCAAGTAGCGTCTCTTTTTTACGAGAAATGGGGAGCGGAGGTCAGTCGTCTGGCCTTTGTTTTCCCAAACCGGCGTACGGGACTTTTCTTCCAGAAATATCTCTCGGAGGTAGCCGATATTCCCCTTTTCTCTCCGACAATCCTTACGATCAACGATCTCTTTATCCAGTTGAGCGGAAAACAATCCGCCGACCGGATCAGTATGCTTTTTACCCTGTACGACATCTACATCCGCCAAAGCGGTTCCACCGAGACTTTCGATGAATTCCTGTATTGGGGCGAGATGTTGCTCAACGACTTCGACGATATCGATAAATACATGGCAAATGCCCGCATGCTATTCAGTAACGTGACGGACCTACGGGAGATAGAGAATGATTTCGATTTCTTAAGTGATGAGCAGATCGCCGCTATCCGTAGTTTCTGGTCCAGTTTTTATCCCCGGGGCGATACGCCGAACCAGCAACAGTTCTTGGCGGTCTGGCAAGTGCTATACGATCTCTATGAGGAATTCCGTGCGACCTTGGCCGCCGAGGGAAAAGGCTACGAGGGCATGATCTTCCGGGAGGTCGTGGAAAGCATGGAACGGGGCGAGTCTCCGGATTTACCTTACGAGCAAATTGTCTTTGTCGGTTTGAACGCCTTGTCCGTATCGGAAGAACGTTTCTTAGCCCAGTTGCAGAAGCGGAAGATAGCGGATTTCTATTGGGATTATGTATCCGATAAGGTAACCGATCCGGATAATAAGGCCTCTTATTTCGTCTCCCGTAACCGGAAGAGCTTCCCTTCCTCGATGAAATTACCCCCCGAGGAGAAGGTAAAGACCGAGATCGAGGTGATCGGCATCCCTTCCGGTATCGGGCAGGCCAAGCACGTCTACACCCTGTTGAGCGATTGGTGCAAGGAAGCGGAGATGAGTTCGGAAGAAGCCCTGCGTACGGCGGTGATCTTGCCCGATGAACATCTGCTGATCCCGGTGCTGAACGCCATACCGGAGCAAATCCGGCGTATCAACGTCACGATGGGTTATCCCTTGGCGGGAACCCCGGTCGCCTCGTTGATCGAGTATATCTTGGCGTTGCAGAAGAACGTACGCTACATAGACCGGAATCCGTTGTTCTATTTCCGCGACGTGCTGCCGGTATTGAACCATCGCTACATCCTCTCCACCTCACCGGAGATTATTTCCTACTTGGTGAAAGAGATCACGGAGAACAACAAGATCTATATCTCGCATACGGAGTTAGGGAAAACGCCTTTGCTAGAAATCCTGTTCACGCCGGTGACCGGGGTGGAGGCCTTCTCGGACTATCTGATCAAGGTGTTGGAAGAGCTGAACAAGGTTATGTCCGCCCTTTCCGATGAGGAAGAGGAGGACGCACCCCAGCGGACGAACGATTTGGAGCAAGAGTTCATCTTCCATTATTTCACCACGGTAAACCGCATGAAAGAGGTAATGAAAGACGCTCGTATAGAGATGAAAATAGATACCTTCTTCCGCCTATTGAAGCGGGTGACTGATACCATTACGATCCCCTTCCACGGTGAGCCGCTTTCCGGCCTCCAGATTATGGGTGTGCTCGAGACCCGTGCCTTGGATTTCGACCGTCTGATTATCTTATCCATGAACGAGGGTATTTTCCCGCAGCGGAAAGCGGCGAACTCCTTTATCCCTTATAACCTACGCAGGGGTTTCGGGTTGCCTACCTACGAGCATCAAGATAGCGTATGGGCCTACCATTTCTATCGTTTGATAGAGCGTGCCAGCCACGTGAGCCTTTTATACGATACCCGCAGCAACGGATTGCAGACGGGAGAGGTAAGTCGCTTTGCTCACCAGCTGCATTATCATTACGAGGTGCCGATGCGAGATAAATTGGTGGTCTATAACGTATCTTCCTCCAAGACCCCGCCATTGGCCGTGCCGAAAAGGGAGGATATCATGCGCCGTTTAGACGCTTACCGGAAAGGGGGGAGCAAGGCGATCTCGGCGAGCGCTATCAATACGTATCTGGATTGCCCGTTGAAATTCTATTTTTCCGTCGTGGAAGGCATTCGAGAGGAAGAGGAGGTGAGCGAGACGATCGAGAGCGATGTATTCGGAAGTATCTTACATAAAGTGATGGAGGAGCTTTACAAGCCGTTCCAAGGGAAGATGGTTACCGTGGATTTGCTGAAAGCGATCCGTAAGGATACGGCCTTGCTTACCGGAGCTATCGCCCGGGCTTTCGCCAGCGAGTTTTTCAAGACAGAGGTGGTTCGCTCCCTTACCGGACAAAACTACCTGATCGGCGAGATGATCCGCAAATACGTGGAGAAAATCTTGGAGCGTGACGGCAAGCTGACCCCTTTCGTTTACATCGAGTCCGAGCGTAAGATAAACGGTCTGATCAGCCTTTCCGACCATTCCGAGATCCGGTTGAAAGGCTTTATCGACCGTGTGGACGAGGTTCGCGACGCTATCCGTATCATCGATTACAAGAGCGGTAGCGGAACTACGACTTTCAGTAGTATCGAGAGCCTATTCAACAAGGAGGAGAAAGATCGTGCGAAAGCCGTGATGCAGGTATTCATGTATTGCTGGATGTACGCCCATCTCACCGAGAACAAAGGAAAGACGATACAACCGGGCATTTATTACGTCCGTTCCCTTTTCGCCGATCCGTTCGACCCATCTGTCTACCACCGTATCGAACGGGGGAAGTCGGAGAAGGTAGAGGATTTCTCCGGTTATGCCCAAGCGTTCGAGGAGGGGCTGCGGGGCTGCTTGGACGAGATCTTCAATCCGGAAATTCCCTTTACGCAAACCCCTACGGGGAAGGCTTGTTCTTATTGTCCATTTAAGGGTATTTGCGGTAAGTAGCATTTGTCCCGGTACTTCAGGGAGAGTACCGGAGTACTCCTTGCGAAGTACTGTGGTATTTCTTCGGAGAGTACTGGAGTACTCCTTACAAAGTACTGCAGTACCTCTTAGGCAGTACTACAGTACTTCTTGGGAAGTACTGAGGCGAGGCTTACTGATGAGGAAGCAATTCCACTATCTTTTCCAAAAAGATCTGATCAGTCTCATTAAAACTGTCTAATTTGTCGCTGTCTATATCCAGAACGGCGATTACCTTATCCTCCCATATCACGGGAACTACGATCTCAGAGCGTGACGCCGAGCTACAAGCGATATGTCCCGGGAAAGCGTCTACGTCCGGTACGATGATCGTACGAGCCTCCTTCCAGGCCGTGCCGCATACCCCTTTTCCGTATTTTATACGTGTACAGGCGATAGGGCCTTGAAAAGGCGCTAATACCAACTGATTGTCTATGACCCGGTAGAAACCTACCCAAAAGAAACCGAAAGTCTGCTTGAGTGCCGCAGCGATGTTCGCCATGTTAGCGATTAGGTCGGTCTCGTTACCTACCAATGAGGCGATTTGCGGGAGCAACGTCTCATACATCTCCTGTTTATCACCGTTTTTAATCCGTAGTTCCTCTGCCATATTTAAACTATTATAAGGTCGCGAATATACGAAACTTGTTTACATATGAATGATTTTTGCAGAAATAACTAAGCGAAATTATATGTCAGAGTCAGTGACTTTAAAAAGTTATTTTTACGAAGTACTAATCCCTTCGTCGCAGAAGAACACTTCAAGTCCCATAGAAGATATACTTCATCACGTAAGTATATCTTTTATGAAAAAGCTTGCGCTTTACAAATGTTTCAATCCACGCACCCACACGGGGTGCGACCCAATCCTTTTCAGGACAGGCTTCGGAAGATTTGTTTCAATCCACGCACCCACACGGGGTGCGACACAAGCCTTGCTATCGCACCTTACCGGCTTTTGATGGTTTCAATCCACGCACCCACACGGGGTGCGACAAGCCATATTTTGGTAACATAAATAGAGTTGATTAGTAGATGTTTCAATCCACGCACCCACACGGGGTGCGACTTGTGGGGCCTCGTCTATTGTGGCCTTACTTACAGTTTCAATCCACGCACCCACACGGGGTGCGACTATCCCCATCGTTGGTTAGGATAGATGTTAAAAAGTTTCAATCCACGCACCCACACGGGGTGCGACTTTGTTCTGTAGGTACTTATGGTACCCTACAATTAGTTTCAATCCACGCACCCACACGGGGTGCGACACTATTAAAGGCCATATAATATCTTTTTTAGTTAGTTTCAATCCACGCACCCACACGGGGTGCGACGGCATGATAGCAACCAACGCAAGGAAAAAAGCGTTTCAATCCACGCACCCACACGGGGTGCGACAGGAGGTCTCAGACAGGTTGGTAATGTTCACGGGAGTTTCAATCCACGCACCCACACGGGGTGCGACGCGAATAATTTGTTCTTAGAATCATGGAATTTGGGGTTTCAATCCACGCACCCACACGGGGTGCGACTTCCGCCTCATACAGGAACTCGGGGGTAACATACAGTTTCAATCCACGCACCCACACGGGGTGCGACCTCCACGTTCATAACCATCTTCCGTCCGCAAGTAGTTTCAATCCACGCACCCACACGGGGTGCGACGATCTTTCCTTTGATACGGATTAACGCATTGTCGGTTTCAATCCACGCACCCACACGGGGTGCGACTTATGATAACGGTTTGCTGAAACTTATCGTTGAAGTTTCAATCCACGCACCCACACGGGGTGCGACAGTGTGCAAAGTTACATATTATAAGTCAATAAATTAGACCTATTAATATGCGAATTCTCATTTTTATTTCAGCTTAATGGCTGCAATCGCCTTATAGACGGGTTAATCTGCTAATTATTAAGGGGTGCGAAAATACTACTTTTTTCGTAATACTCCACATTCGCATAAATTATATGATAAGAGCATTATTAACTTTGTAAGCAGTTTCAACACCTATCACTTTTACCCTTTTATTCTCGTTTTTATTGAGAATATAAAATCTAACGCTATCAAGAGACATATCAATAATACGCTTGATTCGTTCAATCAAGAGACAATATTGTGCTTCTGTCACCTCACACTCAAAGACAGAATTCTGTACCCTTTGGCCATAATCTATGCAAGCCTTAGCCACATGTCGTAGGCGGCGAGCTCCTTCTTTGCTCGTAGTATCCACATCATAAGTCACAAGAATATGCATAATCGTAAATCATTTTATTAGAAATACCGGATAATTATCAATATCTTGCCTGATATATCTTGCCATCAACATGGCCTGTGCATAAGGCAGAAGCCCTATCTCTATTTTTTCATTAAGATAAGGATGGATTATCACCTCCCTTTTCCTTGCCTGCCATGCGGAAATAAATGTCTTTTTCCCTTTATCCGTCATAACAACCCCATTATCACCTTGAAACAAAAAATCCTTGGATGTTATCTGTCTTTTATTAATCAACGACAAGACAAAACGATCACCAAGATAGGCTCGCAATTCTTCCATCATATCCAATGCTAAGGATGTACGTCCCGGACGAAGTGTATGGAGAAATCCTACGTATGGATCAAGGCCAACTGTTTCGAGTGCGGCAGATGTATCATTAGCAATCAAAGTATAAGCAAAAGACAACATGGCATTCACTGCATCTTTAGGAGGACGGCGATTCCGGCCATGAAACGGGAAATCAGCCTTCTGATTAAGTATCAAAACAGGCAACACTTCAAAATAGGCATTTGAAGCCATGCCTTCATACCCTATTAGGGTCGTCTTATCTTGGGTCGCCAAAGCTTCACGCTTGGCATGTTCCAACACTTGTACCGCCCGATTAATGTTTTCATTCTCTCCATAATCACGAATATATCTCTTTAATATATTACGATAGTTTTGAATCTTACCACCAATCATCAGTCGTGCCACATGTAATGACCAGGATTCATCATCCGACAATTGATATTGTCTCTTGCGTAACAGTACATTCCCTTTCGTTGCGCTCTGTACCCTGCTGATAAATCTGCCATGAGGAGATAGGAATGTAAGTGATATGCTATTGTCACTGCACAATTTCATCACGCCCGGACTTGCGCCCATATATCCGAACGTCACAATGCCTTCTATGTTTATCGCAGGAATACGGAACACTTCCTCTTGCTTGACTGATACTACGACATTCTGCCCATCCTTACTCAGATAGGCTTCAGGTGTCGTCACATACAAAGTATTCAACAATTTTCTCATGTATATAAGTGTTTATTGAGGTAAGTATCTACCGTGGTACAATTCTTGGCTATCGTCGGCATACAGATTTCTTTCAATGAGCATTTGTCGCAATGTCGTTCATATTTTGCTTTTGGGATAACAGCCTTACTGAATATTTCATGCATATCCCTGGCGCATTGTCTGACGATATTGCGCAACTCATCTGTTATAGCCACCTCTATCCGATGACGAAGTTCTCCATAAAAGAACACACCGTAGGGTATATGGATTGCGTACATTTCTTCAAGACACATTGTTTGTGCCGCCAACTGCACTTCATCCACTTCATCCTTTTTGGGTCTGCCATGCTTATACTCCACAGCCACCGGTCGCCAACGTCCTGGATATTTAGGATGCAAGATCGTATCTTCCAAAGATGGAGAAGGTAGCAACTCTATGGCATCGGAAATGCCATAGAGCCCCAACTCACGCGAAGCGATATTCACTGCACGCAATGTTATTTGATCTCCACATTTCTGTCTATAGAACGGGTCATCCACATGTTTATGCAGAATCTGTCCCTCTATGGTGAGACGGTTATCATCCCATTGCTGCTCAATGTGAATCAAAGCCCATTGCCGGGGACAGAACCTGAAGTGCTGAATCCCCGACAACATGAGCATATCGTCTTCTTCGTACTGCATGAGGTGCGGGTTAAATTAGTTCTTTAACAGTAACGTTAGGAAATCTATTTTTTAAAACTGCTTCTATTTCCTCTTTGGATGTTACTTTGTAGTCACCAAAGGAACGAGGAAATTCCACTCCTTCTTTTTTATTGACTTGTATGAGGTCGAATAGCTGTCCAGCTCTTGCATTGCCCAACGGAGATTCATGTTTGAAGACAATCAATGCTCTTGGGTTCATTTCTCCTCTTGCTGCTGCATGATCATTCTCAAATGCGTTAATTATTGCATTAAACAGAATTTCTTTATCCTCTTCTGAAAACCTCGTCTTAGCAGCATCTGTTGCAGAAATGAAGCCATGCATACGGTACAAACCGTAACTTACTGTATTCTTATTTCCGATAGTATTAGTGTGACCGTTTTTATTTTCATCTTTAGTTGTAACACAACAGCGAGTCAAACTATGAGATTTTGCGTCAACAGGATCGATAGAACGAGCAAATGTCAGTTGAACAGGACCGCGTACCACACTAAGTCCCTTAATCTTCTTCTTTGAGTCTTTTTTCTTGGATTTTTTCCCTTTACCACCCTCTTCTGCCTTTTCTTCACTTGAATCATCATCCGCTTTCATATCGCTGGTACTCATTACTGCACCAAAGGTCCGAATATCAAAATATTGATTACACATTTCATCACGACCTAACTTGACTGCTTTTTTCTCATCTTCTTCTTTCTTATCGGTTTCTGCTCTTTTTCCATCAATTATGGTATTCAAAACATTACCCTCTCGAATGAAAATATCATAAGGAGATTTAAGACCTTTGAGTAACTGCACATAATTACGAATCTTACGCTTGATGCATACATCTGTTACTAATCCATGATTGGTTTCCTCATCAGTACGAGGCATGTTGTCAAAATCGGGGTCACCATTAGGATTTCCATCTTTTACATCAAAGAGGAAAACAAAATCATAACGATTCTTAATTGTTGTCATAATTATATCTGTTTTTATTGTTAATTATTATTATTGTTATTCTCGTTTTGCTTGACGGCATATTGGTAGTAATAGCCCAAAGCGAATTCTCCTCGTTGAGTGAGGGTGAGTTTATCTGGAAAATTGCCAATGCGTACTGCTATCTCCGTGATGGATTTACTATATGCTCCCTTAGTCTTTTTCTGATATACAGGGACATATTGAGTCAACAATATACCCATCACCCTGCTTGGCGTTTTAGATGCTGAGGCGAAGAATCTGTCCTTAATGGAGCTATTGACTTCACCTTGGGCCTTGAACTGTAATTTGCAAATAAAAGCAAATAAGCGTCCGCAAAGATATGCTTTGCTTTCATTTTGTTCGTCTAGTTCTTTATTCATATAATATGTATTTTTAATGTTCCTATTTAATACCAATCGGATAACTGTTGATTTCTCAACGCTGAATGTTTTGTTAAATTTTGTCGTCTTTTCGTGTTCAATTTGATCGAGAACACTTTGCAGAATCATTAGAGGCAAAGATGTATTAGTCAATGCTGCATGCCATAGGATAGCTCCTATCCTTGCTTTGGCTTTTGCATCACTCTGTGTCTGCTTCGTTTTCTTTTTGATGCAACTGTTTAGAATGCTGTTTATTCCCGGATAGGATATTTCGCCATCTTTAACTGTTTCGATATCATCGAACCATTGCTTCAGGTTCTTTTGATACTGAGAAACACTTATCGCCATCCAATCCCTTACAGCAATACGTGCAGCAGCAGAGGATATGGTACAACTATAGAAATAGTTCTCAACTTCGGTATTGACTCTTTGATACTCTCCTGTTGCTATTGATGAGAAGAGTTTTCTTACTCTTTCTTCGGTAGGCTGACAGATATCTGAGAAAGGATCAATATCTTCATTTGGTTCTTTTGTCCAAAACAAGGCAATAGTATCATCACTTATTTTTTGTCGATTTGAAAACCTAAATATTTTTTCTCCTTTTTCTGTTGTTATTTCATGTCCATTCCCAACGAGGTATTGAAGCCCTTCAATATAGTTTCTTGCACAATTGGTACATATGCCAGAATTCAAATTACCTTTGAGATTGTATGATTCAAAGGCATTATTATTGTATGAGACCAACATACTACCTGATGTTTGTCCTTTGGGCAACTTAACCGATCCATGAGACTCATCAAGAATAGGATATGTATTTGTGCCACAAACAGCGCACAGATTTTCTTGTTTTTTTGAACATAAGGTATCTTCGTACTTTTTCTTTACTGCATCTTTAACGCATTCAAGAGAAACCAGAAGAGTTGAATCGATCATAAAAGTCATATTACCCTTTTGCTTAGCAGGGGACAAATTCGAAAATGCTTTTAGGGCCTTTTCAATCTCTTCAGGTTTATTGTAAAAAGAAAAAATAGGAGAGAGTTCTTGAACTTCTTTATAGTCTTCCAACTTTGCGAGATACTTTTCATACTTATCCTTAGAACCTTTAAATCCTAAAGTCTCTTCCGGTTTATCTAATAATAATCGTGCTCTTCCCTTTTTTGCTGGCAGTTTTTCTGCCTCTATAGTGACATCACAAGGAGTTAGACCCAAAAAGGTTCCATATTTATTTATAACAATATACCAACTGCATTTTTCTTCTTTCAATGCATCATGCCCTTTTCGGATTCTTTTCCCAAGTTCAACTAATTCTGCAATCATACTAATCTTCCTTTTTGCTAAATTCGAACAATATGCTATTTACAAACTCTCCTTGTTTTGCACGCAAATGAGAAGTGGAAAGCATCTGTTCATTAAGTTCACTAGGACAAATTAATGTACTATTCTGAACAACAGCTTCCTGCATGTAGATAGGTTTAGTATTATGGTCTCTGTCATACCAGATATCAAATAACATGCTACCTATCGGGTATGTCAGATTCAGCTCGTTTGCTCGGTCTTCATCCTCTTGCGTAACTGGAAAGAATTCGCATGAGAATTCACGTGTTCCCAGATATGGCTGATGCCAACATTGACCCTTATTCAAACGTCGTAGAAACATATTTCGATATTTCACTATTGGTTCACAGGACTTTCCGCCTTCGCTTTTGTCTCTGTTCTTCACCTTCTGGATATTTGCTTCGGACATATAGATATTTGCTTCTATGATGTATTCAACATCACGTAGTACAATACTATTTCTTTGAGCTCGATTCCCAGAGTTGGAAATATCAATTGGTCTGCCACTTTGTATATAGTTAAGTTCATTCCTCTTAAAAGAAGAGAAAACAATGGGCTTCAATATCTTGATGCTCTTTACCACCCATTGAAACTCTGGTTTCCATAGGATACACTCCAGCACACCTCTTGCAGCAGAGGGTGTCATACAGGGATAAGTCATTCGCTCTACTTTCAGAGCAGGCTGGGTAAAACAGGCGTATTCACCCTTTACCCTTACTTTTACAGAATTTGTGTCAATCATATATAGTAAATTTCATCTTCGTTACTTAATCCTATTTCTTTAGAATATGCCCCAAACCAAATTTTAACTCCATTTGATATCTCGCTAATTTTGTTAGCATTAGCTTTTGTAAACCATTCATAAACTTGAACGCAATACTGAGCAATCTTCTGATAATCTTTTCGACTTAGATATTCTTTATCCTTTATTTCGTTGTACAAGTGTTTGCTCTCATTATCATATTGATAAATAAATAATGTTGTTGTATTACTATTTATAATATGGTACATATCTGCTACGTCCTGAAACATCAGCTTTTCTCGCTTTGGAGTCACATTGTCCTTTAATGAATAATTTTTTATGATATTTGTATAATAATCCGTATAGAAATCTGCATCTGACAATCTGTCTTCATTACCTCGATAACATAACTGTGCAAATTGTGCAAATGCTATATATTGACGTGAAGGCTGACCTTGATCCTCTAATTGGAACAAATAGACTTGACCTTCTTTCAGGTTACCCTCTCTATTGCAGCGGCCTGCCGATTGAATGATTGATTCCAAAGGTGCCAGTTCTCTGAATACCACAGGGAAATCCATATCAACTCCAACCTCAATAAGTTGAGTAGAACACAGAATAAGCTTTTCTCCTTCTTTCAATTTTATCCGAACCCTTTTGATGATCTCTATTCTATGCGCTTGGCACATATTGGTCGAAAGATGGAGTACTGGTATCTCGCTTCTTGTTTTCAAGCACTCAAACAAAGCCATTGCCTTTTTCTTTGTATTACATACAATGAGTACTGAGCCATTTTGTTCCACCACGCAATCTGCAATGCTTTCGAACGATTGGGCTTTGTAATCATCAATGGAGATGTACTTGACTCGTTTGGTGGAAGCAAAGACAGATGCAGGATTCTCGACAAGCGGTGTAATATGATCTATTCCGCAGAAGTCCTTTCTCGTCTGGAAATTAGGTTGTGTGGCAGTACAAAACAAAAAACTACATCGGCAAAGATGCAACAAGTCATTCAGCATCTTCATTGTACATTCGGCAAGGTTTACTGGCAATGTTTGAATCTCATCGAAGATCACAATTGAATCTTGCAGATTGTGTAACTTGCGGCATTTGGAACGTTGATTAGAGAATAGAGACTCAAAAAATTGAACTGCAGTAGTGATTACTATAGGATAATCCCAGTTTTCTGTTGCCAAATATTTGGAATCTTTGCAATAGCTTTCTTCTTCATCGGCTTCTTCATAGTTCACATTTGAATGATGTTCAAGTATCACATCATAATCTTTGAATATGGTTTTAAGTTCATTTGCAGTCTGATCAATGATGCTGATGAATGGCAGAACAATCACTATTCGTTTGATGTTAGGATGTGCTTCAGCATGATAGAGAGCCCAGTTTAGGCTGGTCAAAGTTTTTCCCATTCCCGTTGGCAATGTCATGGAGAAACACCCTTGGTCTGCATTTGCAAGACTTTGGGCATAAAGCCTTACATTTGTCCTCAACTCGTTCAGAGGAGTAACCTGTTTGAAAGAATCGAACCGCTTGTTCAAGGCTGCCAAGAGCGCATCCACATCAAGAATTTTGCATGAACGTGCATCATACTGTTCTTTTTGGAAATGTCGCTCCGTATCAAGACTATCCGCATCAACAAGTGCGCTATAAAGCAATCGTACAAATAGTTCCTTTTGAAAAACATTTCCTATTTTATTAAATGAACTATTGTCACACATTGATATAATGAAATCATCTTCTTCCATAGCCTGCTGGATATTCTTCCACCTGTTTTCATCTTTCGCACATAGTCCTAATGTTTCAACCATAGCATCTCTATTGGGAAGTCCTGCATGATGTCCTATTACAGGAAATGCAATATTGACAAGTTTATTCATTAGAGCTATATAAGCCCCCCATTTTGCATGAGGTTCCTTTTCTTCTCTTGATCTTATATAATTTTGAAATCCCTTGCTGTATTTGCCAATATCATGCAGCAAGCCACAATACGAATATATCTCGGCAAAATCATCCGCCAAAGCAAAAGACCTCATCAATTCTGCGACACTTTCACTATGTTGCTTCATTGACTGCTCTGCACCATTACTATTTTCAGAATGTGCAATATATTTATATTTACTTTGTTTCATTATATATATCCACTCACTGGTGTCCCGTTAAATTTTCATTCATGTTATTTTCGAATAGGATTATAAAGATAATGTTTCATATCCTTATCGTCAAACGTGTTTTTCCTGCAATACAACTGATAAAAATACTCTGTCATCGTAGAAGGGTCAAACCAATCACTATTTGCAGGCAAATTCAATCGTGCATTGTTTGCAGCCTTCATTGCCCCAAATGGAATACGTTTCTCTGCGGCGAGACTGAACACAAATGTGGTACCAACAGTATTTCTTCCTTCACGGTTACAACGCCCCGCTGCCTGTAAAATAGAGTCAAGACCTGATTCCTGTCGAAATACAACAGGGAAATCTATATCCACCCCTGCCTCTACAAGCTGGGTAGCTATCACTCTGACAATCGGATGTGATTTATCTTTCAGCAATGCCTTGACCTTCCGTATGGTTTCACTGATATGGGCGGGACACATCATTCTCGATAGATGGAGCTTTATTCCTTCATTAGGTAAACGGTCATACAGTTCCTTGGCATCCTTTCGGGTATTTACGATACATAATACTTTATTATATATAGCAACTTCGGCGGCAATCTCATCGTATGTCTTTCCTGTGTTGTCTATTACTAACTTCACACGACGAAGCTTGTCATGCAAAGCAAACTCATTCGGTATGATTTCAATAATACGGTCTATTCCCTCAAAATTGGCCTTAGGATTAGTTCCTTCTATCAGTCCGCTAAGTACCGGCTGACTGGCAGTGGTAAACAGTACCGACACTCCGAATATTTTCTGATATGCTTTAAGTGCATCCACTATCGGTTGTAAGAAATCAGTCGGCAATGTCTGCGCTTCATCCAAAATAAGAACTGAATTCACGATATTGTGCAATTTACGGCAATCGGACGGTTTGTTGCTAAACATTGACTCAAACAGCTGAACATTGGTCGTAACGATAATCGGATAATCCCAGTTTTCCGTGGCTAGCTTTGCCTTCTCACGTACCTCTTCATTCTTTATCTCATCAGGATTAAAGTTACTATGATGCTCCAGTACGTGCTCTTCGCCGAAGATTTCTTTCAAGAGGCCTGCCGTCTGCACAATAATACTAGTGTATGGGATGGCAATGATAATACGATTCATACCGTGATTTACAGCATGCTTCATGGCCCACAACAACGATGAAAGAGTCTTGCCGCCTCCCGTTGGTACCGTAAGGCTATAGAATCCTTTCTCTTCAGAAGAAGCTTTACGGCATCGTTCCTGTACTTTCTTGCGAATGTGGTTCACTTCTGTATCGGGTGCATACAATTGCAGTTCACGTAAATGCGCCTCCAATTTTGGCAATAAGTCAGTGAGTGTAGACGAGCATCCCCGTTTTTCCCACGATTCTACATCCATAAATTGCTCTGTATTGAGTCTGTCGGCATCCACAAGACAGGAAAAAAGCATGCGGGAAAGGTGATGAAAATGCTTCATGTCCACCTTAAGTTTAGAAAAAGGAGATTCAAGAAGTTCTTTTCTCAACTGGGGTATATTCAGAGCTATGTCCCCTTTGTTTATCTCTTCGGGAAGTTGCCTTTTCTCTATGACGCTCTCCGCATCTACATAATCATGTAGGCCTGTATGATGAGAGATTATCTGGTTGGCAAGAAGATTGAATACACTCTTCCCCATAAGGTTCGTTACCAATATTCCACCTACAAACGCATGATGATGCTCTCCATACGATTTTTCGTCAGTCACAGGTAGACCGCTTGTCGTACGGATATATTGCTGAAATGCATCACGCTCTTTTCCTTTGTCGTGAAGCATTCCAAGCGTATGCCCCCAAGATGGAAGTCCGAACAGTCCAGAAAAGGAGGTTGCCATTTCTGCAACACCCCTTTGATGTTCATCGTTGGTTTGTATTATCCATTTTCCATTTTCTTTGTTTTGGTATAAATGGGATATCAACTGTTTCTCTGTTTCCATTTGATTAGATTCATAAGGTTATACCTTACAAAAGTAGGAAAATAAATCGAAATATCCGTATCTTTGCGGCATGGCAAAACAAAATTCTCCATTGGTATTAGGGACCGAGCCTATCGGTAAATTACTTACGCAATATGCGATTCCTGCGATTATCGCTATGACAGCTTCTTCTTTATATAATATGGCCGATAGTATTTTTATTGGCCATGGAGTGGGGGCGTTAGCGATTTCCGGCCTAGCCTTGACCTTTCCGTTGATGAACTTGGCGGCCGCCTTCGGTTCGTTGGTGGGAGTCGGTGCCTCTACGTTGGTTGCCGTGAAGCTGGGGCAGAAAGATTATGAGGGGGCGAATAAGGTATTGGGGAATGTGTTGATCTTGAATGTGGTTCTGGGCGTCGCTTTCACGATCGCTTTCTTGTTCTTGCTTGATCCCGTGCTGTACTTTTTCGGTGCTAGTGAGAACACGATCTCATATGCCCGTGATTATATGCGGATTATTCTGTATGGCAATGTGGTTACGCATATGTATCTGGGATTAAATGCGGTCTTGCGCTCCTCTGGGTTCCCGAAGATGGCGATGTATGCTACGTTGGCGTCGGTCGTTATCAATTGCGCCTTGAATCCGTTGTTTATCTTTGGGTTTGGATGGGGTATAAAGGGGTCGGCTTGGGCGACGGTGATCTCGCAGGTAATCTCGCTTACCGGACAGTTGATCCATTTCTCGAGACCGAAGCAACTCCTTCATTTCAAGAAAGGTATTTATAGGCTGCGCTCGGAGATCGTGAAAGGTATCTTGTCGATCGGTTTATCTCCGTTCTTGATGAACCTTTGTTCCTGCTTGATCGTGATCCTTATCAACCGGGGATTGAAAGAGCATGGGGGAGATATGGCGATTGGCGCTTATGGTATCGTGAACCGTATCGCTTTTCTTTTCGTGATGATCATCATGGGATTTAATCAGGGTATGCAACCGATAGCCGGTTATAATTATGGTGCCCGACTCTATTCCCGGGTGACGGACGTGACCCGGCTGACGATGCGCTGGGCGGTAGGAGTGGCTACGCTGGGGTTCTTGCTTTGCCAGTTGGTGCCGTCGTGGATCGTCCGTATGTTTACGAGTGACGGGGAGTTGATCAGTGCCGCCTCTTATGGCCTGCATATCGTCTTCGCCGTATTCCCGATCGTGGGCTTCCAGATGGTGGCGACTAACTTCTTCCTTTCCATCGGCATGTCTAAGAAAGCGATCTTTCTCTCCTTGACCCGGCAGATGCTTTTCTTGATACCCTGTTTAATCCTCCTCCCCCCGTTATTCGGAACTCTCGGTGTCTGGATCAGTATGCCTATCGCCGATACGGTGGCGGCGATCGTGACGGCGATCGTGCTTGTGAAACAATTTAAACAATTCAAATATGGAACATAACGTGATATTACCTGCGGAATGGTATCCGCAAAGTGCCGTGCAGCTTACGTGGCCGCATGAGAATACGGATTGGGCCCCGATATTGGACGAGGTGATTCCTTGCTTCGTGGCTATCGCCAAGGAAGTGATCAAGCGAGAGAAGTTATTGATTGTCTGTCCGGACGAGACCGCCGTACGTGAACAATTGGGTGAGGTTGATTACGACCGTGTCATTTTCCGTGAGATGGATACGAACGATACGTGGGCACGGGATCACGGGGGAATTTCCGTCTTCGATGAGGGAACGCCCATGCTTTATGATTTCGTGTTCAATGGCTGGGGAATGAAGTTCGCCGCCAATCATGATAATCTGATTACCCGTAACCTTTGTCATATGAAGACCTTCTCCGGTGAGGTGGTGCCCGCTAATATGCAACCTTTCGTGCTGGAAGGCGGTAGTATCGAATCGGATGGGAAAGGTACGTTGATGACTACCGTTGAGTGTCTGGCATCCGTAAACCGTAATGAGTATTTGCAACAGGAGGAATTGGAACGTTATTTGAAAGACGTATTTGGCTTGGATCGTATCCTTTGGATTACCAGCGGTTATTTAGCCGGAGACGATACGGATAGCCACGTGGATACGCTCGCCCGTTTCTGTAGCGAGGATACGATCGCTTATGTCCGTTGCGAGGATGAGGAAGACGAGCATTATGAGGAATTGAAGGCGATGGAGGAGGAGATCAAGGAGTTTACTAGGGCGAATGGGGAGCCTTATCGTCTGATTCCACTTCCGATGGCCGATAAGGTGGAATGGGAAGGGGAGCGCTTGCCCGCTACCTACGCTAATTTCCTGATCATGAATGGGGCCGTATTGGTTCCGTTCTATGACTCACCGAAAGATGAGATCGCTAAAGCGGCTTTGCGGGAAGCGTTCCCGGACCGTGAGATCGTGGGTATCAATTGCCTTCCGCTTATCAAGCAACACGGTTCCCTGCATTGCGTGACGATGCAATATCCGGAAAGCTTTATCGAATAATAACTACAACCAATTAAATATGAAAGTAGGATTAATACAACAAAAGAATACCGCTGACAGAGCGGCGAATATAGAGAAGCTAAAGGTAAATATCCGTAAGGCTGCCCGGGAGGGAGCGGAATTGGTCGTCTTGCAAGAACTGCATAACGGCCTGTATTTCTGCCAGACGGAAGATACGAGCATGTTTGACTTGGCAGAGACGATCCCCGGCCCATCGACGGAAACCTTCGGTGCCTTGGCGAAAGAATTGGGTATCGTCTTGGTGCTTTCCCTTTTCGAGAAGCGTGCCCCGGGCCTGTACCATAACACGGCCGTCGTCTTGGAGAAAGACGGTACGATCGCCGGGAAATACCGCAAGATGCATATCCCGGATGACCCCGCTTATTACGAGAAATTCTATTTTACCCCCGGTGATTTAGGCTTTGAGCCTATCGATACCTCTGTGGGGCGTCTTGGTGTGTTGGTTTGCTGGGATCAATGGTATCCGGAAGCAGCCCGTTTGATGGCTATGCGTGGCGCCGAGATGTTGATCTATCCGACCGCTATCGGCTGGGAAAGTAGCGATACGCAGGAAGAGAAGGACCGTCAGCTGGGTGCGTGGGTGACCATACAGCGGGGACATGCCGTGGCGAACGGACTCCCGGTCATTTCCGTAAATCGTACCGGGCATGAGCCGGACCCTTCGGGGCAAACGGGCGGTATCCGGTTTTGGGGAAACAGTTTTGCGGCCGGTCCCCAAGGTGAGCTATTAACCGTATTCCCGAATGACGAAGAGGAGGTACGTGTGATAGAGATCGACAAGACCCGTAGTGAGAACGTGCGTCGTTGGTGGCCTTTCTTCCGGGATCGCCGTATCGATGCGTTTGGTGGTTTGACAGAACGATTTTTAGTATAATGACCGAATACACGCAAGAAGAGGCCGTCTTCCGCATGAACGAAATGGGGAAAGCGGGACGGCCTTTTCTTTTTATCATTGATTATAAACGAGAGCGGATCTATGTGGAGAGTCCGGAAGAGATCGCTCCCTCCGAGTTATTGTACGATTTGAACGGCTTTACGAATACAAATCACGAATGTAACTTGCGGGATTCCTCTCATCTTATATCCGGAGAACCTGTTGAATGGCAGCCCTCGTATGTTTCTTTCGAGGAGTATGTCCATTCATTCGAGACCGTTTCCCGGCATATCCATGCGGGTAATTCTTATTTGGTAAACTTGACATGCGCTACTCCGGTATATACGAACCTCTCCTTGAAAGATATCTTTTACCATTCCAAGGCGATGTATAAGCTTTGGATGCGGGATCGTTTCGTGGTATTCTCGCCCGAGATATTCGTGCGGACGCGGGATGGTCTCATCTATTCGTATCCCATGAAAGGTACGATTGACGCTACGCTGCCCGATGCCCGGAGACGTATCCTCGATGATCCCAAGGAAGCAGCGGAGCATGCCACGATCGTGGACTTGATCCGGAATGACTTGAGTATCGTAGCCTCCGAGGTTTGTGTTCCCCGGTATCGTTATATCGATGAACTGCGTACGCATAACGGAAGTTTGTTGCAGGTCAGCTCTGAGATAAGAGGCCGGTTGCCGGAAGGATGGAACGGCCATGTCGGGGAGATTTTGTTCAGCCTCTTGCCTGCCGGCTCCATCACGGGCGCTCCCAAGAAAAAGACCTTGGAGATCATCGCCGAGGCGGAAACCTATGAGCGGGGCTTCTATACGGGGGTGATGGGGTATTTTGACGGCCAAGATTTAGACAGCGCCGTGATGATCCGTTTTATGGAACAAGTCTCTCCCCATTCGTTTGTTTTCAAGAGCGGTGGGGGAATCACCTCTAAAAGTGATGTGAGATCGGAGTATAACGAAATGAAACAAAAAGTATATGTGCCCATCTATTGAGACCTTATCAGGGAGTCCGTTTGTGGAGACGATCCGTATCGAGAAGGGACGGATACATAACCTTCCGTACCATAATGCCCGGATGAACCGTACCCGCAGGGAGCTATTCGGAGCGAGAGAAGAAATTGATCTCGCAGGTTATATTCATCCGGGGCCTCATCAAGAACGTACCAAATGCCGGGTGGAATATACCCGCGAGGTCTTACAGGTAGAATACGTTCCTTACCGTATGCGTCCGGTTCATTCCTTGCGATTGGTTACATGCGATGAGATCGATTATTCCTATAAGAGTACGGATCGCCAATGCTTAAATGATTTATTCGCCCAACGAGGGGGACATGACGATATCCTGATCATCCGTGACGGTTTGCTGACCGATACTTCCATTTGCAATGTCGCCCTTTGGAATGGCACCTCTTGGATCACTCCCGCACGCCCTTTGTTATGTGGTACGATGCGTGCTTACTTATTGGATAAAGGCTTGGTACAGGCCGGGGATATCCCGGTAGAGGATCTGCCTAAGTATACCCGGATCCGTCTGTTTAACGCCTTGATCGGGTTCGGCGAAATCGATGAGATCACACGTATATACGTATGACACTACGCGAGTATCGGCGTGGCCCAGTGCCTATACAGGTAAGGGGTTACGCCGATATCTGTGTGGTCTCTTACCTGTATAGGCATGAATCAAGGTGTTTCCTAGAACAATATATCCACCTCCATATTGCTGATCCATTCTACGGGACGGCCGGCCACCTTATTGCAAGTGACGGCGAATTTCAAGGGGAGGATAATTCCCAACGGGATGCGTAACCATCCCGGCATATTGAAATTATGGACACCGATCAGGGAACCTAGCTGGATACCGACCGAGGGAGCTACCAAGAAACGGGTCTCGTCATTACGGCGGTCTATACCCATCTCGAAATAACTATACAGACCGAGGAAACGTTTCGGGGAAACGAATATATCCATGTTATAATTGGCGCCCGCCTTCACGTTCCAGTTCTTGATCGTGTAGGAGGAGGAAGGGGCGTGCATATAATAACCGGAGATCGTAGGGGATACCCAATGAGCGATGTCGCCCAGCTCCATGATCATGCCTTTCCCTTTCCCGAACTTATGCCAATTGATCATGCTGACGTTCAAGCGACCGCCATACGTCATGACACCATCCCGGTTGCTATGGATCGGCGTGCCGATCAGGAACATGAAGGAGTTGGCTACCCTCGACCGGATAAAGTTGCGGGTAAAAGGCTCTTGTACGATCAGCTGTAGCTCATCCTTGCGGTCGGCGACGGAAGCTTCCAAGGGGACGTCATCCAAATTCGTCCCGAAGGGGATCGGGAAATCCTTGATTACCGGGAAACGATCGTAGACGAACTGAGGTAGGTCGTCTCGTTCGGAAGGGATCTCGTTCAAGATATTCTCGTCTGATCCTTCCAAGGCATTCTGGTAGGCTTTCCAGACTTCTACGATAGACTCGCAGGTGGCGGTCACGACTTGGTAGAATACCTTCGTCTCCCGCTCGTAGCTATCGCCTTTCTCCAAGGAATAAGGATGTTTCTCCGTTACCCGGATATGCCGGTAATCATCGGCCTCGTTGTACTCCATCATGTTTTGGTTCAGACGTTTATCGCCGTAAGCACTCCATGTCTCGCCTTTTAGGTTAGCGGTCTGTACGGGGATGGTATTGTAGAAATCGTGCAGGCTCTTATTGTTGGATACGGCGGAGGCGGAGAAGCCCCTACGTACCATTTGGTGTCCGGAGGCGAAGGAGTCTTGTAGGAAATGCTCGGCGAAAGCCTCGTACATCGTGGCGTAGAACATAAGGTTGCTCGCCATTCGCGTATCTCCTTTACACATCTCTTTGCCTGCCTCTTGTGCTAGATAGATGGCGAAGATGTGGATGCAGAAATACTTGCTCATGGAGGGCAACTGATTTAATTTATCGAAGACCTTGTTTACTTCCGAGGGGCGTTGAAGGCGGCGGATCAGCTCGGGGTCGATCATCTTCAGATGCTCGTTCAATCCCTTGCCATAGGCGTAGAAGTGGGAGAGGTCCTTGATTGCTAGGATACCGTAAGCCAGATTGATGTCGAGCAACTCCTTGCTGTTGGCTCCGGTGAGGAACTCGTTCATGGCTTGTGTCTCCAAAGCCAGCGTACGGTTCGTCTTGGAGAAATGGGTCTGCAGGCCTGTCTCCAAGAGCATGGGATTTTCCACATGGTCGCCGGCCAATCCGCAAAGCGTACCGTAGGTCACGATATTCGGCAACTGCGTCAGCTCATTCATGGCGTAGGCGTTCGAGCCGGGCATATGCGACATGTTGAGGATCTGCAGCAAGGCGCTATCAGCGACGGCCTCGTTGGGGAAGATCCCATTTTCCACCAGATAACGTGGGAGAAGGCTCATGGCACGGTCGCCGATCTTACGATGCTCGGCGAAATCCCATGCGAAGGCCGAACTTGTTATTGCGCTGATACCCATAAGTAGGCATCCGCGGTGAAGAAGTTGTTTAATAGTGTTTCTCTTGTTCATATCTATACTTGTTTATAATTATCTGAATAACTCAAGCGCGAACTTCAATCCGACGCTTTGATACTTGAACTTCTCGAAGCCTAGGAAAAGCGCTATATGAAAAAGGTCGCTACCGATACCATACCCGAGCTCGCTGTAATTCGGCAATACGGGAGTCCATAGCTGGCTGAGGTAGAAACGTTCGGACACGAGGTATTTATGCGCCTTGGGATTGGGCTTGAGGAATCGCAATAGAATGAATGGGCTCTCGTACATGAGGTGCCCTTGAATATATTTGTCGGAGGCATTGCACCAATCCCCACCTAGATTATGAAAGATCCCGCCAAACCGGTCGCCCCAAGGCTCGGGGAAATAACGTTTGGCGAAATAGCTGAAATCGGCGAAGTACATGTTATGCTGGTTAAAAAAGAGTCCACCGCTTAGATTGTAACTCAGTCGTTCGGATAAGCCCAGCCGTACGGTCTGGTTCATGCCGGCCTCCATCCGCCAATAATTTCCCGTACAGCCGAGCAGGTCCGGTATGCTTCGTGCCAGCTCGATCCGGAAGGTCGGGTAATGGGAATGCAGGTACTCTTTCCGGTAGCCGTCCATCCAGTAATATTGCCGGGGCGTGTAGGTAAGGCCGATAACCGGGGTGAACTCATTATGATCCTTAATATCCAATCCGGTATCCTTGCTCTTTTTCACGGGCGTACGATGGTGGTATGCGAGTCCGGCCGAGAGCCGGAAGCCGTTCATCAGTTCTATCTGGTTCATCAGCTTGGCATAGTAGTGCTGGAAATACTTCAAGTTGAGATCGTCGAAACGGATTGGGGTATCTTTTAGGATCTCGTTGATCTGGTGGATCACTTCGGAGGAATAGCTTTGGTTGTCATTGGCTATCGTGAGGTTGAGGATGCCTTGACGCTCGGGGTGATACTCCCAGTCGGTTGTTAGCCGTAGGCGTAGCTCTTTCTCCTTGAATAGGAAACCGATCTCGGGGTGGAAGCGTAGCTGACGGTCATGCTCGAATGTCTTACTGATACGTGCTTCTTGCTTATAGGTGATCCCGTTGCTTCCGAAAGATAGCTGGAACGGGTTGAGAAGGCCGGAATACTTCACACGAGTACTCTTGTAATCCCTGTTGACCGTGCTGGTGAGCCGCTCGCCGAGTTGGAGGTAGCGAGTGAGAGCGCTGCTGTCCGCTTCCGTCCTCACCACGTTCGTTCCGGTGGTGTACAAGGCTTTCTCGTCGGTAGTGAGCGGCTTGTCCCTCCGGCTGTTCCAATAAGTGCTGTCTTGGGTAAAGGAGAGTGTGTCGGAGGTGATCGTATAGTATTGGGTTTGATCGAGCGAGTATAATTTCCTGCTCTCATGGTCTTCCTCTACCCAAGAGATCGATTTATAGCGGAAAGCGGCGTGGATGTCGCTCTCTATCCGGTTGCCTAGGGCATGGTAGCAGACTTGCAGGTCAGCCTCTTCCGGGAGGATGAAATGCTTCTCGTCACGGTTGAAACGTATGCTTAGGTTGAACTCGGAGAAAGAGGAGTGCCCTTGTATCTCGATACGGTCGATGGTCCAGAGTTCGTCGGTTACGTACAGGTTTCCGGATAGTAGTTTCTGGCTCCATTGGCGAGGGGTGAAACGGATGTTATACACAGGGATGCCGGAGATCGTGTCCGTGCCTTCCTGCCGAAACGTGTAATATTTGAAAGCATCGGGCGAGAGTGGCATGATCATTCCCTTATTGTAGATCGTGGGGGAGTAGACGTTCAAGTTGACGAACGAGGCTATCTCCTTGTAATGCCTTCCGGCGGCGAGATGGCTGCTGTTGATGGCTACAATCTCGTTGCGATAATGGTTGGGAGCGTCGTAGCGGGTGAGGCCACTCATCTCGAAGAAGGCATCGCGGGGATGACGCTCTATCGGGAAGACCAGATAGGCGTATCGTAGCAGCTTGTTCTTCCGGGGAACGTGCGTACGGCCTTTCACGTAGGTCTCCGCTTCATAGCTCTCGAGGACGTGCTCGTAGATGGGGGCTTGATGGATTACCTGCCGCATGATGGAGTCGGCTCGTGTGACGGGTGTCTTCTTTTGTGCCCGCAGGTCTGAATGGACTAGCGGGCACAGAAGAAGTATGGATAGTAGAATAAGGTGTCCCGTCTCGATCCTCATCCTGTCAATGTATGGCGAAGGTTGGGCATACTAATGCGCAAAGATGGCAGCCGACACATTTTTGCTCGTCTATCACCGGTTTGCGCATAGAGGTGAAACGGATAGCTTGATGTCCACCGTCGTTACAGGAAACGAAACAGCGTCCGCAGCCGAGGCATAGGCTGTTATCTACTGTCGGGCGGTGTATCTGCGTACGTTCCAGTTTCTCGGGGGGTACGATGTTCGGTAAAGCGATACCTATGAGGTCGGATAGGGTTTTATATCCGTTCTCTTGCATGAACAGTCGTAACCCTTCGCATAGATCGTCGATGATCCGGAAGCCGTATTGCATCACGGCGGTACATATCTGTAGGTTCGTGCAGCCTAGTAGCAGGAAATCGAGGGCATCCCGCCAAGTCTCTATACCGCCTATCCCGCTGATAGGCATCTTGCCGGCAGAAGGATCGCTCGCCAGCTCATGTATGAACCGGAGAGCGATAGGGCGCACGGCTTTCCCCGAATAGCCGGACACGCTGCTCAGTCCGCAGACAACGGGCCGGGCCGTAAGTGCTTTCTCATCGATACGGGTGATACATTTGATGGTGTTGATGGCGGCTATCCCGGTGGCTCCTCCTTCGTGGGCGGCGAGCGCCACGGGTGTCATCTGCCCGATATTCGGTGTCATCTTCGCTAGTATCGGCAGATGGGTACCCCGGCGTGTGGCGGCGGTGAACCGGCGTACCAGTTCCGGGCTTTGTCCTACGTCGCTGCCCATCCCTTCTTGCGTCATTTGTGGGCAAGAGAAGTTGCACTCAATGATATCGGCCCCAGCCTGCGTGGAATATTGGGCAAGCCGTGTCCACTCATCGTCTGTCCGTCCCATAATGGAGGAGATGATTAATTTGTCAGGATAGCGTTGCTTGAGGCGATAGAGAGTATCGAAATTCTCTTCGACAGAGGCTTCCGACAATTGTTCCATGTTCTTGAATCCGATGAAAGGCACGCCATCCACCTCCATTTGGTCGAAGCGGGGGGATACCTCATGGCTCGGATAGAATGATATCGTCTTGAAGCAGATACCGGCCCAACCGGCTTCGAGGGCCCGGACGCACATCTCGTAATTATGGGCTACGGGCGAGGAGGCCAGTATAAAGGGGTTGGCGCAGCGGACACCACAAAAGTCGATCGCCAAGTCCGGAGACGAAGTGAGGGGAGAACTATCCGTCGGGTTTGGCATATCTTGTAATTGCCGTACGATCTGGGTGATGGATATCGCCCGGTCGGTTCGTCCGCGGAGGCAGGCCTTCTCGCAAGGATGCCCGTCGCAATCCTTGCAGGCTTCCATCCGGTAGGCCCGGAGGATAGCTCCCGCTAGGTTGTCCATTTTACAGGCCCGCAGCAAGCGGCCCGGATCTAGTCCGGGCTTGCATGCCTTCGTGCAGACAGGGGCATCGCACAGATAACAGCGATTCGATTCTTCCGTTAGGAGGCGTTTTCTCTGGAGGAGGTTTGTCTTCATGGCTTCTAACTGTATTATCTCACTACTTTCTGTACTTTCCGGTAACGTTCGGTCACGACCTCCACGGTGTACAGGTGTCCGGGCAGGCTGAAGATTGCTTTTCCGGATACCGCTTGCTGGTGACCAGCCAACGTGCCGTTCATGCTGTAGACGTTGACGGTGGCTCCCGGCAGGCAGTCTACCGTAAGCATGCCGTTGAGAAAGCGGATAGATAGGGGCTCGTCGGCCGTTACCACCTCATTTCCGGTGATGCTCACGTCACCTCGTACATAGGTGATGTTGTTGATGTCCCACGCCAATACGAAGGGTTTGTCGCTGTTTACCATGAAGGGAAAGGTGTCGGTGCCGAAGCTAATCTTCCGTTCGAGTAGCTTGGGGTAGTACTGGTCACGGAGCGTGTTCGACTTCTCGGCAGTGAGCAGATAGAGGGTGGATGAGAAGGACTCGGCTGTCTCTTCCGGCCTGACGTGCTTGTCCGTGCGTCGTATCTTCGAATAGGATGCGCTGATACCCTGCGAGGTTGTCGCCGTGGTCTGGTCTGTCCATTCCCAAGAACTTTGGTTCTCCAGTTGAAAGAAGGGGAATTTCAAATCCATAAGGCTGATGGCACCTTTGGTCTGACTGTCGGAGATTGTGCCGCTGGTTTCCAGCGTCATGTCGATCCGTTCGGAGTTGAGGCTGAAGTTGACGGACTTGCTGACATTTGGCTCGCTGGCGGTCATGGTGAGGATCTCACGGGCCTCCCAGTCTCCAAGTTTGCTTGGATTGTCTATGCGGAAAGGCTCTAGGTCGAGAGGCACTTCTACTTGTTTGATACTCTGTCGTGTCATGTAAGTATAGCTGAATATGGGCATTCGTACACTCTGTCTCCGGGTGGGGGAGAGGTATTCTAGGTCGCAACGGGTCAGAATGGGTACAGAGTAGAGGGCGATGGCCCGGTAGTCTGCTGTGTCGTTTGCTTCGAAGGTAACGGTGATGGACTCGGACTGGCTTGTTACTTCCTCGTGTTGTTTCTGGAAGGAGTATCCGCCGCCGAATGCTGCCGTGAGTTTATCCGTATGCGGTCCGAAGGAGCATTTTAGATCACTTTTATAGAGTCGGCTCACGGAGTTGCTGGTGCCCGATCCCATGGTGAAGGCAAGGCTTGAGGCTACGCCGAGGTCGCCGAACCACTCGTTATTATCCACTACCGTTGGAGGTGGTCCTTCGATGATGCCGACGAGGCGCACGAGATTGCGTAACTCGCTGTTGCCGAATAAGGCCTTCTCGTCGTTGAAAGAACTACGTCTCTCCACGATCTCGTTAGATCGGATGGAGGCGACGTAGGAGTGCTTGAACCAGTGGTATGGTTGCTGGTTACCCCGCAGTAGATAGATATATTGCTTGTAGTAGAGTCCTCCGCCGGGAGCTGTCTCAGTGGTAGGATCTGCTGCGGTGGCTACGGCCGTGTAGCCGTAGGGCAGGTCAGTGTAGATGGGTGCGTCGGCGGCGAAGCTGTTGCTGCCGGGGTAGAATTTCTTTAGGAAGTGTTCACCCGTCCCTTTGCCATCATAGGAACAGTAGCTGAAGATTAGGGGATTTGAGGACGCTTTGTAGCCATTGGTATTGTCGGCCGCATAGCCTTCGATGTCAGCTTGGATGAGCTTGAGTGAGAAGGTCTTCGAGCGGCCTATGTCGTGGTGTGCGTATTCTTCCCACTTGGAGGGCCATGTGTTATCCTTGCCATATTCGCCGCTGTAGCTGAATGCCTCGAATGCACCGCTCTTGAGTCGGCCTACGATGAGTTTTTCCACGTTCTTTTTCTCGGTGTCGTCGTAGCCGTACCACGAGGTGGCGTCCCAGTGGTCGTCGGGATCGTATTCCATTGATATGCCTGTTGAGCCTTTTAGCTCGATATTATCGTGTCCGGCGTTGCGCACGGTGCCGCACCAGTCCCAGCCGCTGTTCAGCTCGGGGTCGCCGTATTGGTAGACTTGCAGTTTCTTGTTGGTGCGGCGGTGTAGGATGACGCAGATCTTGTCACGGTAGATGGTGGCGGCGAAGTTGGCGTAAGTTTTCCCGTCATCGAGCATACGGGTTTTCTTGTATTCTCCCTTTTTCATATCCACCTCGCCGATCCATATCTGGCCATTGGTATTATTCTTCCAGAGCACATAGAAGCGATTACGGTATACGATGATCTCGGCATCTTGGTATACGCCGAACTCATTGAGACGGATCTCTTTTTTATTGGTTTCACCAATGGTAGATTGCTTCATTGTCTGGGTCTCGCCGTTCACCTCGAAAGCCGTGAGGCATACGGCTGAAGGTCCGTTATTATTTATGTAGACCCCGTAGAGCTTCCCTTGGTAGTATTGTGCATCGGTGAAGCAGTAATAGGCACCTCCGTCTGATTCGTAATTGTGGAATTCTTTCACCTTATACAGTTCGGGATGTTGGCTGATCTGTGCCTTGACGGTGGTGGTAGAGGCGGTGATAAGCAAAAATACGGCGATCAGCCGTATAGCTTGTGCTTTGAGTGTCGTTCTCATGTATATATCTGTTTAAGAGGTTTAGAAACTGATATTGAATTGTAACTGTACGGACTGCCTCTTGCCGAAGCTCCCGTTTACTCCGAGCGAGATGTTGTCAGCGAGGAAATAGTTCACCCCGGCCAAAGCGTACAGCTTGTGACGGGCGTGGAAGGTCTCGTCGATACGAACGGTATAGTCCTCGCCGGCATATGTCTTGGTGAACTCGTACCGGTCTTTCATCGTGTAGTCCTTGTAGAGGATGCCGGCATAGAGCACGAAATTGCCCAGTGCGTATCCGGCCACCACGGGCACGGCCCACTCTAGGTAACGGCGGTTGAGGCTGAGGTCTCGCAAGGGGATGGTCTTGCCTTGGTAATACACCTCGGTGGTCATGTTATCGCTGTTGGCATAGCGCACGCCGGGTTGGGTAGACATGAAAAAGCGGTCGGTAAAGGCATAGCCGTAACCTAACCCTCCGCTGTAGATGGGTACCATGTTCTTGCTGAAGATGGTACTGCTTAGGTCGTCATCATCTCGGAAAGTCTCCTCGTGGGTGAAGTTGGTGGTACCGATGCCTGCCCACAGGCTGAGATTGTCCCATACACGATAGGAGAGGCGCAGGGAAATACTGTTCATGATGAGTCGGTGACTTACCGAGTGATTGTCCTCGTCGATTTGTTCGGAAGTCCAATTCTCCGGGTTTCCCATCTGCCCATCTTCATCCACGCCAAATGACGTGGTGGAGAGCCAAGGGGTACTGGTATCGTGACTTCCGTTGATCTGTAAGTTGAAACGTTTTTCCCCCGTAGGATATTTGTCTAAGGGGATCAATATATCCGCTTTGGCTTGATAGACAGTAAAAACGGATAAGAGTAGAAGTGTAAGATGTCTCATATCGCTACTTATTTAGTTGAATGATTTACGTTGTCGTAATATAGGTTGGCGAAGTACTCAATGGGGGTATTACCCGTCACCTCCTTAAACTGGCGATAAAAAGAGGTACGGGAGGTAAAACCTGCTTTCTTGTATAGCTCCTTAGGTTCCTGTGTGAGACATTTGGAGAACTCCTGTATAAGATGCTTTACCCGATAGTTGGCTAGCCAGCGACTGAAGTTCATACCCGTCTGATTGTTCAAGGTGGAGGATAGCCGGGTACGGTTCGTGCAAGCGAGGTTGGCCAACTGGCACAAATTGAACTGTGGATCGAGATAAGGCTTCTTATCCTCCATGATTTGTAAGATACGGGCATATAGCCTGCGTTCGATTAGGGATGGCTTTTGCTTTTCTTCCATATTGGTACTGTCTTAAGTAACCCGCATAAGAGGGACTTGCGAGGTCAAATATAGACAGTCCCATTTGGTATACCAAAGGAAGGGAAAAGATGCGAACGTATTGAAACTTGATCCGAACGATCTGGTACACCAAGGGCCGTAAAGACCTTGCGTCAAAGGTAAGGCCGGTACTTTAACAGATTATTTGCCGGTCTCTTTTCGTACGTTTCTGTATTGGTTGGGCGTAAGTCCGGTGACTTGCCGGAACTGCCGGAAGAAGGAGGTTCGGGAGGTGAAGCCTGATTCGGAGGCTAGTGCGGTGATGTCGCTGTCGGGACGTAGGGCGACGAGCGAAAGGAGGTGGTGTACCCTGTATTCAGCCAGCCAACGACTAAAGTTCATTCCCGTCTGCTTATTGAGGGTGGTGGATAGTTGTGTTCGGTTAGTACCCACTAGACGGGAGAGGGTCACAAGGTCGAGATTAGGATTTAAGAAAGGCTTTTGCTCTTTCATAACTGATAGGATTCGTTGATATAGGAGATTATCAGCTTTTGTTGTGACCTCGGTGTTTGCCTCTGAATGATCTGGTAACTTTATTTGTGGCCGGGAGATTAGCGGAAGTGGATCGTGTATTAGCAACCAAGCTGCATGATGGCTTATCAATAAATCGAATAACTGGCGTAGGCGACGGCGATGATTTCTCCACCAAAGATATCCTCCGGTTAGGATAGCCATGAGTAAAATAATGATTCCGGTTAGGATATACTGGATGAGCCGTGCCTGTTCCGCCTCCACCTTCTGACTTTTTAAGCGGGTGGATAATAGTTCGTTTTGTAGGCTTTCGCTGATCATCTTTCTGCGTATGTTCATTTGCTCTTGGGCATAATGGGATTGTAGGGAGTCAGCCCGGTTTGCCTGTTGGATGGCTTCCGATTGATTTCCGGTCGTATAATAGCATTCGGACAACATACGTGCCACACGCACCTTATATTCCTCGATATTGTCTTTGTTCCTCAAGAGAGGCGTGGCGACATTATTGAATGAGACTTTGTCTAATTCCTCCAATACGGATAGTGCCTCTTTGTTTTTTCCATGTTTCCGGAGAGAGACGGCGTATTCCATGAAGAGTTGATATTGCAGATAGCTGATCGTGTGTATTTGGTGTTTCGCCTGAAAGTGGCGGATATCGGTAATGCATCGTTGGGTCCATTCCTCCGCTTCGGCGGTCTTTCCCGTACGGCTTAATGCTATAGCTTTTACTAAGTGAGGAGAGCTTATCACTTTATATTTCAAGTTCACCAATGCTGAATCCGCATAGATGAGTGCTTGGGGATATAATCCACATTCAAGACAAGCGTTAGCCGCCGTGATATACCAGTTTTGAGGATTTATATATGCATATTTTCGTGCCTCGTTTATCCATCGCTCGCATTCTGCGGGTTGGCGTGTCTGTGCGTGAAGAAATGCCATACGCAGGTGATTCATGAGAAGGTGCTTGTCTTTTATGCGGATGGCGTAAGGTTTCATGCGGTCGAGTAGCATTCTCGCATGAGCCGTGTCCTGTAATCTGCAATAGCGAGTGTATATGATTTGGCGGGTTGCCAGCAAAAGCGAGTCATTCCCTATTTCTTGGGCATGGGTTTCTATCTCTTCGCATAGCTGGTCGTTCAAGGGACCGCTCAACAAAGAATAATCATTCAGTTGCGCTATTTGCTGATCCAATTGCTGCTTGGGTGGAAGAAGAGAGTGGGAGTCGCAGGCGTAAAGGACTGACAGTAGGAATATGTAAAGTATGCTTGTTTTCATGATGTCATAGTTTTATTTGTAATTCCAGACCGAAAAAAGGCTGGGTATTTTGTTGAAGGTAAGATCTCGTGCTGGCTGAATAGCGAGTGGGGCGTAAATCGGCGAGGTTGTTGGCAAAGAATGCCAGCGTGATGTGCTCTCCGAAAGCTTTGTTTACCCGAATATTCAGCATACCATATGGTTTATAAGAGTTTGGTAGGAATCGTTCCGGTGCGGTGGTGGAGAGTAAAGGCGCAAAGGCTGGATCCTCTTTCTGTGCCTCGGTGAACGGATGTATGATTCCGTCTGTTCCACACCAATATAGGGGCCATACATTCTCGCCAGTGCTACCGTTGTAGAGCGTACGATATTTATAGAGCCATATCATTTGCCACGTAAGGGTAGTGACCAGTCCGATTCTGGGGATGCGGGTGATGAAACGGAAGTTCGTGGAGATGATCTCCGAACGACTTTCATTTCCCGGTCCGCCTTGCCTGTCGTAAAAACCTACGTAGGGGTATTCTGTTTTATCTGTGTACTGGATCGGCCAGATCCCGTTAAGGGCCGTATTCTTTTCTCGTACATATAACCAAATCCCGTCTACGATTAGGGAGGTACGCAAGGGTGAGAAAGTCCCGAGGTCCGCTACCATCTCAATCCCATGTTTCTTCCTATGGAGTGTATTGACTGGTACAGATACCGGCGTGTAACTATATTTCTCTTGATAAGGGACAGCCTTACCGTTCACCCATACCTGTCCATCTTTGTATTCAGGACGAAGTTGGGCGGTTGATAGATAATCATATTCCCGATAGCTGAACGGAATATATTGCGCCGAGGAGGAAAAGCCATCCGTTTGTTTCTCGAAAAAAACGGTCATGTCTAGTCGGATGGCCGGAGTCTTCCCTATAAGGCCAACCTCTATCTTTCGATTTACGGTAGGTTTTAATTTCATATTTCGTTCCATTCCGGGGGCATGTGTCGTGAGAATACCAAGGGTGTTTCCACTTTCATTGCTATCATTATAATAGAAAGAGACCTTATCATTATAAATAGCTTCCGGGTAGAGTTTTTCCAATGTCGGCATGAAACTGATCCATCCGACCCCGGCTTTTAAACTCAATGTATAGCCGGAGGGAGAGGAGCAGAGAGACCATAAGAGATTCAGGCGAGGTTCTGTCTGATAGATTAAGGCATAATCCCGGCTTTTCAATCCTTGATTTCTTAATCCGGCTTTTACATGGAGGTTGGGAGTCCGGTATGTGGCCTCAATGAAGCCACCGAACGTATGCAAGGATGGGATTTCCCGGAATGAGCGGGGACGGATAGATGTAGAAGGAGGCCTTTGCCGATCGAAATCCCTGCCTCGCCCTTCGTTGCCCTCACCACGCCATGAGAATCCGGCGGCTAAGCTGATTTCACGTCTCTGCCGTAGCGGAAATGAGGTAGACGCCAGCATCTCGGTTTCTACATAAAAAGGTCGGCTTTCATTGACTAATGTGTACATGTAGTTTGAGGATAAAACATTGGCTTCCCATTCGCCGCTCTCTTTCTGGTCTGTATAAAGCTGGCTAGAGGCATTGTTGACCTGACTCTTTGTTTGTTTGCTTTTTTGAAGGGAACCGTCTATTCTCAGAGACAGTTTCTTGAGCCAACGTCGGTCGGGTTGCCATTCCCCTTGTATGGAAAATCGCTGATCCAATCGTTGTCTTTGTGTATGATTCTGCTCGTTGACGAATTGCTTTTCCTTTCCTATGCGAGAGGTGTAAGTAAGGCTTAATTCTAGTTTTTTCCCTGCGGGCAACCAATGGTAAAGGTTTGCCAAGCGTATGCCGCCGGTATGGAAATCGCCTTGGCTGGTATAGTCCGCTAACAGGTTGAGCGTATGGCCTTGTGGGGAGATACAGAAGCCTTTTCCAAGCATATATTGTTTCAGTTTCGGATTGTAACGTATGCTGGTGGAGAGAGGCATTCTACCTTGATGAGTCTTGAGTAATAATACGCTATTTGTTAAGTTTCCGTACCGGGCAGAAGGTATTCCCCGGATGATTTCCGCCTCTTTCACTTGGTTGAGAGATAGAAAACGGGCATCATATCCTTCGTAAGGCTCGTTGATGCCGGTGTTGAAATGAAGAGGAGAGCCGTCTACCCATATTTGGGCACCCATAGCTGCGTTTTTATGAAATTGGTTTACCCCGTTCTTTAAAGAAACCTCCCGCACTGAGAAATATTGTGCGTCTGTCACCCCAGAATTATTGGTGAGACCTCCTGGTAATAACTGTGTCAGATCAGCGATCGTGATAGGTTGCGTGTGTTCCAATGTTGATGCAGGAAGCAAGGAAACCGTACCCGGAGTCTTAGACTCGATGGCTGTTACCAAAATGTTGGGTAAATAGAAGGACAGAGTATCCGGTTGCTCTTGCCCGTGAAGGTAATTGCCCGGATGAAGTGATGATAATAAGAGAAATATCGTCACGATCCTTATTGGTATTTTGTACAAAGTTGAGTAACGCATAGTATTAGACCTATTTATAGCCAGATGACAATACTGAAGTTTCCACCCCCTCCGAGGGTCGATTGAGGACTTGTCGTTTGTTCGAGACTACCCTTTAAACGAAATCCCGCTGATAAGGCGGAATGAATGGGATGCCGATATTCCATTTCCGTACCGATACCCAGACGGGTTGCCGTGCGAGCAATAAAATCCTCGTTCACTTTTTGCATGTTCTGCTCTAGCTTGATTTCTGCTGAGCCATTCTCATCCTTCTGCGTTTCCTTCTCCCATTTGATCTCGGTACCATAGCCCGATACGATATACACGGACGGGCGGATACTTAGCTTGTTTTCTTTAGGTAGGCGGATTTGTCGAAAAAACGCAATCTCTCCGTGGAAGAGCCCTGTATATTGTTTGACCGTAAAAGGATATATGTAGAAATCATTTTCCAAACGATTCCATCCGACAGTCATTTGCCATGTGGATGCCTTTCCGCCCGAAGTATCATTCTTTGTCGCCTCGTAACTTAGTTGGGTAGATAACATCCGTTGCCTTGCTAGGCGATAGGTGGCGAATGTAGTCCATATGGCAGACGAGCTTGTGGTGGGATTCCGTTGTAATATGCGGTTGGCCGTAGTTTGGTTGAATCGGGCTGTGGGCGACCAGATATGCGTCCGCGATTTATTCGTTCGGGTAAAACGACCTTGGTAACTGATTTGATGCAGCCGTTCTTCCCAGCCTCTCAAGTTGCCGGAGTTATTTGGATTGTCCGCTAATTGCTGGGTCTCGTAGAAGAGATCATGGAAAAGACTCCAATGCTCTTTTAGGGTTTCCGTTTGCAAGGAAACACCTAGGCGTTTTCCTTGGCTGCGAAACAGGAAACTTCCCGATAATTCTTGCATCGGAAGCCAATAACCCAGAGGAAATGTATAAAGTTTATCTTTACTATCCGTATCATACGTTAATTCCTCTGTACGATGGGTATAATGGATCGAGGCTCCAAAGCGTCTGCGTACTTGTTCGTAAACGATACCTCCTGATATCCGGATTAAGTGTGCCATCCCATGGTAGATATGGTAAGAGGAGCGATCTTCGTTGCTTGTAGCTGTATAGTCTCCATCTATCCCGACCTTGATTTTCGGGGATAAGACGTAAGCCGCTTGTCCATAGATCCTGTATTTCTCGATGCGTTGTGGCTCTCCCAAGGAATCGCCGGCCGTAATCAGATAGTCCGGTTGCGATAATAAATTCCATTTTCTCCCTTCCAGTAGGCTTTGCGACCAATCGATACCACCCGCCAGCCAAAGCAGACCCAGCTTTCGGTTACCGGATACATAAGCCCTATAGGTCTGTGTTTGATCCGGCTGGTCGCTGGCAGGTAAGGCAGCTTGATGGATCAAATAACTTAAACCAGCTTCCATAGCGCTGCCCTTAGGCACATAGCTGATGCTGACAGGATTGGCGGATAAAGCCCATGCGCTCTCTTGTTGAGCCCATGACCGTGAGGCATAGACAGATAGTGATATCATATATAGAATGATAGTGATCTTCATAGAGGCTTACCGTTTTAAGGAAGGTGGAGTTTTCTCGAAATCCTCGGCGGTGTTATTGGAATCTTTCCAGCGGAAGCGTTTCCCCTCTTGCTCATATTTCCGACGCATTGCCAGGCCGGAACCGCCGGACGTGGCTATACCCGGACTCACATCCATAGAAGATGGGATACGTGTGTAAGCTACCGTAGAGGTTGAAGAGACGAAATTCGCGATATCCAGCACCCAATCAGCGGGTATATGGAGGTATTTTAGCGTATTGAAACTCTCTGGTTCTTTTTGGATGTGATCCGGATTGGCGATCCATTCTCTTAAGTCCGTTTTGGGACGGAACAAGAGGATCGTCGGGCCGTTCATGGAAAACAGATAGGAGAAACCGGTGCCACGCCATACCAAGTTTAGAGGTTTTACACCGGCGGAGATTTGGCTTCCGGTCAAGATAGGATCCCAAAAAGCCCATTCCACGCTGGATAAATCGAGCGAGGCCGGAACTCCCACTTCGCTATTGGTATGGTTTATGGCGTTAATCGCTATTGTTTGTCGCTCCCCCGGTTGAATGGGATATTCGGTTCCCGTTCCCGGAAACTCCCAGCACATCATGAATAAAGGTATTTCTTTCATATCGGTATGGAGCATCCATCCGGAAGGCTTTGTCACGCTTACGGGTCCTGCTTGTGCGATACATAGGCCATCTAGGAAAATCAAGTCATCGGAGTTATTGACCAACGTGAGGTATTGATCTTTGTTATAGACATTTTTCCCGTCAGGCCAGAGACAACCGCTGAAATAAATCTCGCTAATCAGTAGACGGCCTCGTTCGGACACTTCCAAAGGTATTTCCACGGATCGTTCTTCTCCATTGGCCTCGAACTGGATATTGGAGAGGCTACCACTCAATATATAATCCCTGTTGCCAGTCGTGGTTTCCTGATTTGCGGAGATTGCGCATATGCCAGCGGTTAGTTCAAATAGAGCTAGTCCATTTGTGTCGGTGGTCGTGGTGTAGACACAGCCTATACTTTGATTGATTAGTGTGACCGGGATATTCGCCAAGGAGATATCTACGTATCCGGAAGGTTTCTTCAATTGGATATGGATACTCCCCGTTTTGAAATACTCATTCTCGCATCCTGCCAGAAAACACAGACAGAGCAGGTGGGTGAGGAGAGAAAAATGTTTGTCTATCATGAATATGAGGCATTGTGCTTAATAATTGTAGACAAATATATGTGATTTTTTTATATTTCCATTTAGGAGCTAAAAACATTAACATGTGTTCTTCTTATTTCGGTAGCTTCAGCACGAACCGGATCAAGGCCACGAACACCTTCCCATACCGGTCCAGCTTGATTTGCCCCACGCCCCGGATGTCGCTGAACTGGTCCAAGGTGACCGGTTTCTTCTCCACCATGTCTTCCAAAGAATCGTCGGAGAAGATGATATAAGCCGGCGTATGCTCTCGCTCGGCGATTTGCTTGCGAAGTTGGCGGAGGGAGTCCAGCAAGGTCTCGTCCGTAGAGGCGGACCGGATCGGCCGGATCGGCTGGGCCTTGAAGGAGGATTTCCGCTCGCCTCTCCGGACGGGGCGTGTCAGCTCATCCGGTTCCCGATAGATGACGAGCTGGGCCTTTTGCTCCCCGTACAGGACACGCCTGCCTAGCGGGGTCATCCGCAAGACACGCTCGGCGGCGTAGTCGATCTCCATGTACCCGAGTTGGATCATCTGGTAAATGTACTCCTTCCATTCTTTATAAGAGAGATCCCGTCCGGCTCCGTACGTCTTTAGCTTATCGTATCCTCTCTCCAGCAGCTCCGCGCGGGCGGAGGCACGGAGTATGTCGATCAGCATCTGCATGCCCACGTGCTCGCCGGTCCGGATAACGGCGCTCAGCGCCTTTTGTATCAAGACACTGCCGTCGAAACGTTGCGGAGGGTTCTTGCACACGTCGCAGTTGCCGCAATCATGGTCCGCCTCCTCGCCGAAGTAACTGAGCAGGACACGGCGGCGGCACATATCGGACTCGCAATACCGTCTCATCCGGTTTAGCTTCTCCAAGTTCACCTCGCTTTGGCCACTCTCCTCGGCGAAACGGCGAAGTACGATCAAGTCGCTCAAGGAATAGAACAGGAGGGCATCGCTTTTCATCCCGTCCCTTCCGGCACGGCCGATCTCTTGGTAGTAGTTCTCGATACTCCCCGGCATGCTGTAATGCACGACCCAGCGGACATTGCTCTTGTCGATACCCATCCCGAAAGCTACCGTGGCGCACACCACGTCCACCCGGTCGTTGATGAAATCGTTTTGGGCCTGTTCCCGTTGGGCGGGCAGGAGGCCGGCGTGGTAGGCGATCGCCTTGATATTATACATCGCCAACTCATCGGCCAGCTCGGTCGTATCGTTGCGGCGCATGCAATAGATGATACCGCTCTGCTCCCGGTGCCCCCGGATGAAATGGACGATGGCGGCGATCTTCTCTTTCTTGTTAAGCCCTCGGCGTACCGTGAGGGAGATGTTCGGGCGGTCGAACGATGATATGAACGTTTGGGGCGTACGAAGCCGTAACTGCTCTAGGATATCCTTCCGGGTGATTTTATCGGCGGTAGCGGTCAGGGCCACGACCGGGACTTTCGGGAAACGTTCCTTCAATATCGCCAGTTGCGTGTATTCCGGACGGAAGTCATGTCCCCAATGCGATACGCAATGTGCCTCGTCGATAGCGATGAGCGAGATGTCCAGCCGGGGCAGGAACCAGTCCGCCTCCATCTTGATCCGTTCCGGGGAGATATACAATAATTTGATCTTGCCCTGCACGCAAAGTTGCTTCACCTGTTGTTGCTCCTCTTCCGGCATCATACTGTTCAACGCCGCCGCAGGGATGCCGTTGGCGATCAACCCCTCTACTTGATCCTTCATCAAGGCGATCAAGGGGGACACCACCAAAGCCGTACCCGGCAGATAGATAGCCGGTAGCTGAAAACAGATCGACTTGCCTCCACCCGTGGGCATCAGCACCAACGAGTCCTCTTTCTGTAAGATACGCTGTATGATGTCCGCCTGCAAGGGACGGAAGGAGGTATATCCGAAGAACTTTTTCAGTAGTAGTAATAATTCTTTCATATCGCTTTACGGGCATAAAAAGCGCAAAGATAGTTTATATCATAAAGTTTTACTACCTTTGCCCACATTATTTACATAACGAGCCGTGATGGCTCACCCTATTTTAGAATGACATTTGAAGATTTAGATTTGATAGAGCCGATACGTAAGGCTCTCGTGCAAGAAGGTTATACGACTCCAACACCTATACAATCAGAAGCGATTCCCATCGTTTCGCAAGGTTATGATTTATTGGGTTGCGCCCAGACAGGAACCGGTAAGACGGCGGCCTTCTCCATCCCGATTATCCAGCGGTTATATCTCCAGAAGAAGAAAGGTTACAAACGGGGTATCAAGGCATTGATCCTTACGCCTACCCGTGAGCTTGCCATCCAGATCGGAGAGAGCTTTGCCGCTTACGGCCGTTTCGCTGGATTACGCCATACGGTGATATTCGGGGGAGTAGGGCAAAAGCCCCAGACGGAAGCCTTGGAAAGAGGCATCGATATATTAATCGCTACGCCGGGACGTCTGCTGGACTTGATTGGACAAGGATTCATCCACTTGGATACCTTGGAGTATTTCGTCTTAGACGAAGCGGACCGTATGTTGGACATGGGCTTTATCCATGACATCAAGCGTATTTTACCGCTATTGCCCAAGAAACGCCAGTCCTTGTTCTTCTCCGCTACCATGCCCCCTGAGATCGAGCGCTTGGCAGGTACGATCTTGAGCGAGCCGCAAAAGGTGGAAGTAACCCCGGCCTCATCGACCGTGGACGCGATCGACCAATCCGTTTATTTCGTCGAGAAGGCCGAGAAGATCAACTTGCTGAAAAGCTTGTTGGAGAACCCGGAACTGGAATCCGTATTGATCTTTACCCGTACGAAACACGGGGCGGACAAGGTGGCCCGTGTCTTGTCGAAAGCGGAGATAGGGGCGGAGGCGATCCATGGCAACAAGAGCCAGACTGCCCGCCAGCGTGCCTTGACGAATTTCAAGGATCATACGACCCGTGTGCTGATCGCTACGGATATCGCCGCCCGTGGAATCGACGTGGATCATCTGACACACGTCATTAACTATGAGCTTCCTAACGTACCCGAGACTTATGTACATCGGATCGGGCGTACGGGTCGTGCGGGCCGTGAAGGTGTGGCGTTCTCTTTCTGCGACGCCGAGGAGGTACCTTTGTTGAAAGATATCCAGAAACTGATCGGCAAGGAAGTCCCCATAGCCGGTGGCCATATGTATGAGACCAAGGAGGTGAAAGCCGCCGTAGCCGAGAAGAAAGAAGCGATCAAGCAAGAGTCGAAACGCCGTAATATGTTCGGAAGCAAACGTGACGGTAGTTACTGGCGTAACAAGAAGCGTGCCGCCAATTCTTCTAAGTAATCTAAGTTGTTGTATTGTAACGACGTATAGTGTCAGTCCTTTCCATAGCATTGGCACAGTCGTGCCACGCCGGTGGCATAGCAGTGCCACAAGGATAGCAAGGGCGTGCCACAAGGATGGCACAGCTATGCCACCCGTATGGCATCCGGTTCGTCACCTAAGTATCCAAACAGTCCGCTTTAGCGAGCTGTTTGGCGCTATTACCCTATACTTTCTTTTAAAATGAGGTAATCTCTGGAATATTTCATTATTTTTGTGATTCAATTGTGAGTGAAACTTAAGGGTTGACGTTTGTGCTGATTGTAAAGGAGGACATAATATCTCGGATCAATAATGGCGATGCCAAAGCATTTGAACAATTATATACGACCTTCTACGTGTACTTGTGCGCCGTAGCGACTAAATATGTCTATAATTCGGAGGCGGCACGTGAGATCGTTAATGATGTTTTTATGAATGTATGGAATCACCATTCGGCGTTAATACATCCGGTAAACGCTTATTTAATTCGCTCGGTACGTAATTATTGCCTGAATTATTTAAGAGATAAACGTCAGCAAGAAGTCCCTTTATCAGATGTACAAGAAAGCTTATTGTCGATACAAGAGTTGCAAATCGACGCGGACCCCCATCCGTTGGCTTATCTGGAGAATAAGGAATTCGAGGAGAAAATCTATCGTGCCGTGGATTCCTTGCCCGCTAAATGCCGGGATATCTTCGTGCAATATCTTTACCATAACAAGACCTATGAGGAAATAGCGATAACAAATCATATCAGTTCCAGTACGGTACGAGTACAGATCAAGATCGGTTTGGCGAAGTTGCGTGAACTTTTAGGCGATCTTTACCCTCTTTTCTTACTTATATTTAATTTTTTCGAAAAATAATTGGAATCTCCTTAAACGGAATCTCTAAAACAGGTGTATATAATAGAAACCGGGTTGAAAACCGGCTCCTTTGTTAATATCATGGAAATAGAGAATAAACACATAGAAGATTTAATTTATAGCTACCTCATGGGAGATATATCCGAGGAGGGGCGAAATGAATTACTACAATGGTTGGAAACGGATGACGCTCATAAACAGTGCCTTTCCGAGATGGCAGATTGTTGGGCGACGGCGCATGTACCTTTGTTTGCCTCTGATATGAAAGCCGATTTCCAAAAACATTTCGGGGCACTTATCGATCCCGCTATTCCTTCTGAAAAGAATCATTGGCTAAATTTTCGGTTTTTAGGAAAAGTTGCCGCCTCGGTCTTGATCGTGGTATCGGTGGGAACTGCCTCTTATTATATAGGTACGAGACATAATCAGCCGAAATCTGCCGCCTTGGCTTATTTTGAGACGACAACTCCTATGGGAGCCCAAACGAAAGTCGTTTTGCCGGATCAATCCGTGGTTTGGGTCAACGCAGGTTCCACGTTGAGATATGGCAGTGATTTCAATACGAACGGACGTAGCGTACAATTGGATGGTGAGGCTTACTTCGAGATTACCCGGGATTCCCTTAAGCCTTTTATCGTAAAATCAAAGAAGTTGGATATCAAGGTTCTAGGAACTAGATTTAACGTAAAGGCTTACGGAATGGATGAAATGACCGATGTCACTCTGGTGTCGGGAAAAGTAAACGTGAGCTTGCGGGATGAGGTTGCCCATGCGGGCGATGTGACCTTGACTCCAAACCGGAAACTAAGCTTTAATAAGCAGACCAATAAGGTAAGAGTCAGTGAGGTGGATGCCAAGGATGCTCTCTCTTGGATGGACGGTAGCCTGAAATTCTCCGAGCAACCTTTCATGAGTATCGCCAAGGATTTGGAACGTAAGTTCAACGTGCGTATTCGTGTCGAGAGCGATCTTTTGAGAAAGGAAATCTTCTCCGGTAGCTTTACGAAAGATTATTCGTTGGATAAGATCCTTCGTGAGGTGGACGTGGATCATAAATATGTGTGGACTCGTTCGGGAGATGAGATTATTATAAAAGATAAGTAAAAACAAAAATACAAACCTTAATCCTAAGGTGTAAGTGTGGAAAATAGTATAAACGAGAAAATTATTTATTAAATCTAACTTTAATGGAAATGAACTATTTCAAGAAGACCGGTAAGATGATGGTAGCCGCATGTATGCTTGCGGGACTGCCGTTTATTCCCGGTACGGTTTCAGCGTCCGAACTTCAGACACAAATGATGTCTGTTCAAATGGAAAGTACGACATTAAAAGAACTTTTCGATTTGATCGAGGAAAAATTCAATTACACGTTCCTTATCCGTAACAATGACATCAATCTGAATGAGCGTATCTCAATCGACATGTCGAACCGCTCGGTCGAGGAGATTTTGACGACGGCGCTGAAAAATCAGCATGCTGATTTTGTTGTAAACAACAATAGGATTGTTGTTTACAAGTCATCTTCTAATCCAAATGAATTGAGAAACACGGAGAGAATGGTGGCGCAGCAGACGATTACGATTTCAGGTACCATTGTTGACGCGGTGACGGGTGAGCCGGTAATCGGCGCGAACGTGCTTGTGAAAGGCACTACGAACGGTACCAGTACCGATTTCGATGGAAAGTTTAGTTTGGAAGCTCCGGCCGGAGCTACTTTGGTCGTTTCTTACATCGGTTATGTGAACCATGAGGTTAAAGCGACTAGTGCTCCGATGACTATCCGTATCAAGGAAGACACTCAGAACCTTGAGGAGGTGGTTGTTGTTGGTTACGGCGTGCAAAAAAAGGAAAGCTTGACGGGTGCCATGCAGGTGGTGAGCAACGAGAAATTGTTGGATGCCACTAGCCCTACGGTCGAGAACTTATTGTCTGGTAAGGCTCCGGGCGTGCAGGTTACTTCGGGTGGTGGTCAGCCGGGCGCTGCCGGTAAGGTGGTGATCCGTGGTAAGTCTACGGTAAACGGTAGCACGGACCCTCTTTGGATCGTGGATGGCGTAATCGTCGGTACGGATGCGGGTAGCTTGAACCCGGCTGATATCGAATCCATGTCTATCTTGAAGGATGCCGCTTCAACCGCTATCTATGGTTCTCAAGGAGCGAACGGTGTTATCGTGGTGACTACGAAGAAAGGTAAGATCGGAAAAGCTACGATCAACGCTTCCGTAAAGATGGGTGTGAACCAGTTGCACCGTGGAAACATGAATATGATGAACGGCGAGGAATTATATGATTATTATAAATCTTTCGCTAATCAAGACGCCCTTCCGAGTTATTTTACGGAGGATTTGCGCAACCGTAACTTCGACTGGTGGAAAGAGGGTACGCATCTGGGCTTCGCTCAAGACTATAACGTATCTGTTTCCGGTGGCTCAGAGAAGATCAAGACGTATACATCCGTTGGTTACTATAATGAGGATGGTGCCGTGAAAGGATATGACTACAAGCGTTATAACTTGCGTTTCAATGTGGATTACCAAGCGACGGATTGGTTGACTATCAAACCTAAAGTATGGGCTACCCGTAGCGACGTGATGGACCAGCAGCAAGATCTAGGCGCTATCATGTACGTTAATTTCCCTTGGGACTCCCCGTATGACGAGAATGGCGACTTGATCCAGCAATACAGGCCGACCGATTGGGTGAATAGCGATGCTACAAATTACTTGTATGACCTGCAATGGAATTATGAGAAGAAAACTTCCTATGAGTTTATGGGAAACTTTGACTTCGATATCAAGTTTACCGATTGGTTGACTTTTGCGTCCGTGAATAGCTATAAATATAATAACATTCTTTTCAAAGGCTATAACGATCCTCGCTCTAAGGCAGGAGAGGCCGACAATGGATTGTTGCAAGATAAGACCACAACTTCTTATCGGGTATATAGCAACCAATTGCTTCGTTTTAATAAGGTGTTCGATAAACATTCCATCAATGCGATATTGGCTTATGAGTGGAACTCTTATACCCGGGAAATCAAGGATCAGACAGCGGCTAGTTTCGCTCCGGGTTTCTCCGTGGCAGATGTAGCGACAACTCCTAAGACAATAAAAGGATCGCAAGAGGAATGGGCTGTACAATCCTATTTGTTCAATGCCAATTATGCGTATGACAATCGTTATTTATTGTCTTTCTCTTTCCGCCGAGATGGTGCCTCAAACTTTGGTGAGGATGCTAAATATGGTAATTTCTTCTCTGTTAGTGGTGGTTGGAATATCCATCAGGAGGAATTTTTCAAGGCAAAGGATTGGGTACAGCAATTGAAGTTGCGCGCTAGCTATGGTTCTGTAGGTAATCGTCCTACTGAGCTGTATTCGCAGTATACTTTGTATGCTATGTCTACGGGATACAACGGTGATCCGGGTGCGGTAATTGCTCAAAAAGAAAATAAGAACTTGACATGGGAGAAAACCTATACGGCGGGTGTAGGTATCGACGCTATCTTGTTCGATCGTCTGACTATTAATTTGGATTATTACAATAAGAAAACAACCGATTTGCTTTATAAAGTGCCTCTGCCCGGTGTGACAGGTATCACGGGTATCTATCGTAACGTTGGTTCTGTTAAGAATAATGGTTTCGAGGTTTCATTAGGTGTGGACATCTTGAAAGGTGGTGATTGGAATTGGAGCGTTGCCGCTAACTTGGGCTTGAACCGTAATAAGATCACAGAATTGTATGGTGGTAAGAGCGAGATTATTACTGCCAACGCAGGAACAAGCTATTACATCTATATGGATAAGATCTTGACTCCGGGTCAGGATGTGGATACTTGGTATGGAACTGAATGGGCTGGCGTAGATCCGCAAACAGGAGCTCCGTTGTGGTATACAACAAATGAGAAAGGAGAACGCATAACAACTTCTGATTATAGCGAGGCTTCCAAGCACCAGACTATATTAGGAAAATTAAGCCCTGACTTCTACGGTGGTTTCTCTACAAATCTATCTTGGAAGAATATCGATTTATCCGCAGTCTTCGGTTATTCGGTAGGAGGTGAGATTTACAATTATGACCGTTCTATGTATGATAGTGATGGTGCTTATGTAAACTATAATCAAATGAATTTAAGGGATGATTGGAATCGCTGGGAAAAACCGGGCGATATCGCTACCCATCCAAAAGCTGAATATGGTAATAAGAGCCAATCCAGCAAGGGATCTTCCCGTTACTTGGAGGATGCGAGCTATTTACGTTTGCGTAGCTTGACATTAGGCTATACGTTACCTTGGAAGATCCAATATGTAGACAATGTCCGTCTTTCTTTCTCGGGTGAGAACTTGTTTGTTCTTTCGGGTTTCTCTGGAGTGGATCCGGAACTTCCTGCTGAGGTAGGAAGCCAATACAAGGCTGGTTCGGTTGGTGTGGCCATTTCTCCGTACCCACAAGCCCGTAAATTTATGTTTGGTTTAAATGTTACATTTTAATTAAAGGAATAAGAATGAAAAAAATAGCTATAGTGGCTCTTGCGGCAGCGGCCACATTTATAACAAGCTGTGATATCGAACGTATGCCTTATGATAAGTATACGGAGGACAAGATCATGGAAGATAAGGATGCTGCGGTTGATGTCTTATTAAACGGTTGCTACGCTAAATTGAAAACTGCATCTGAGCATTTACACTATTGTGGAGAGTTCCCCGGGGATAACGTTTGCAAGGATAAGCCGACCACAAATCCATTCGGTACTTACTTTACTTATCAGCATACCGTTAATAATGGTGGGCTTTCTACGGTTTGGAACAGTGCTTATAATATCATCTCGCAGACAAGTTCTTTAATGAAGATGATCAATGAGAATGAATCTCCAGAGTTGAACCAAAAGTTGGGTGAGGCCTATTATATGCGTGGCATGATGTATTTTTATCTGTGTCGTGTGTTTGGCCGTCCTTATTATCAAGAACCGGAGAAGAATCTGGGTGTACCTATTGTGAATGGTATGCCTGAGGATATGGATAACCTGGATCTTCCGGATCGTTCTTCCGTGAAAGATACGTATGAGCAAGTTCTGTCTGACTTGAAAAAGGCAGAAGAGTTGATGTCTGATTTTAAGTCGCCCGCCTATGCCTCAAAGTATGCGGCTCAAGCCTTGTTGGCCAAGGTTTATATGTATATGAGTGGTACTTTTGAGAATCCGAATAAGGAATACGCTCAATTATCTTATAATTATGCGAATGAGGTAATCGAGAGTAATCAATTCTCCTTATTGAGTCGTTCGACGTTTATGACATATAATGAGCTTGCTCCGGATGCGGCTTCTCAAACGGAGACTATTTTTGCCGTGAAATTCATTGCTTCGGATTGGGATGATTGGGGTAGCCCGTTAGGTAGTATGTATGCGGAGATTGATGGTCAAGGCTGGGGTGAGGTATACGCTAGCGCTAAATACATGGATTTGCTGCATGAGACAGGTAAAAATACGGATGCCCGCGAGGCTTTTATCCATCCACAATATAAGAAGAATGATGCGGGAGATCAAATTCCGGCTTTCCGTTTCGTCGCTAACTTGTATACGGACGGAAAGATTTCCGGTTATGTATATCGTCAGGGTGAGACAAAGGAAGTAGGTGGTAAGTTAATCGCTACCGTGGATGATGAAGAGTACACATTAACTCCCGTAGATGTGGATAATAAACGTTATTCTATTAGTTATAAGGGAAAAACTTATGTCGGTGATTATGATTACCTGATGTTAGAAAGCCAAGGTAATCCGAAATTCTATAGTTATAAATGCTCTAAGCAAGAAGGTTATCCCCACCTTTATTCACCGGTTATCTCTCGCTTAGGTGAGTTATACCTGATTCGCGCCGAGGCTAGCGCTAAATTAGGAAACTATACAAAAGCATTAGCCGATTTGAATACCGTTCGTACCCGTTCCTTACCTAACGCCGGATATAAATCTTTGGATGCGACAAACGCTCATGAGCTTATCATGAAAGAACGTCAGTTGGAATTAGCTTATGAGGCTGACCGTGGTTTTGATGTATATCGTGTAGGCGATACGATGAAACGTCATTACCCGGGATTCCATGACGGCGTGCCTGAATATCCTGCTACCAGCCCGTTGGCTATCCAGTATATTCCGCAGTCTGAGATTAACGCTTATCCGGGTACATTAACTCAGAATCCGTAATAAGCGATGAATAAGTATTGTATAATGAGTGTGTTGGCAGGGTTTTCCTTGCCAACAACTTTAATAGCTCAATCAGCTCCCCGGCAACCTAACGTGGTGATCATCGTGGCCGATGATCTCGGGTATGGTGATCTAAGCTGTTACGGGGCTCATCGCATACAGACTCCGGGAATGGATCGTATCGCAAATGAAGGCATACGCTTTACGCAAGGTTATTGTACGGCGGCTACTTCTACCTCCAGCCGGTATTCCTTGCTTACCGGATTATATCCTTGGACAAATAGGGATGCCAAAATACTTCCCGGCAATGCGGCTCTGATTATCAATACTCAACAGGTTACCTTGCCGAAGGTGATGAAGCAAGCGGGCTATGTCACCGGCTCGGTCGGCAAATGGCATCTAGGATTAGGTGACGGGGTGGTAGACTGGAACCAGCTGGTTTATCCCGGAGCGAAAGAGATCGGTTACGACTATTCTTTTATCCAAGCTGCTACTAATGACCGGGTTCCCTGTATCTTTATCGAGAATGGGAGAGGTGTAAACCTCGATCCGAACGATCCTCTCTATGTCAGTTATAAGGAGAATTTCCCCGGGGAACCGACTGGGAAGGATAATCCTGAATTACTGAGAATGCTCCCGAGTGTCGGGCATGCCGGCGCTATCGTAAACGGTGTACCTCGAATTGGTTTCCAGAAAGGAGGCAAGACCGCCCAATGGAAAGATGAGGATATGGCAGAGTTGTTCCTTGAGAAGGCGAAAGGTTTTATGAAAGAGAATAAGGATAAACCTTTCTTCCTGTACTATGGCTTGCATCAACCGCATGTACCTCGTGTTCCGAACGAGAGATTCGCGGGTAAGTCGGGGATGGGACCTCGTGGAGATGTTATCTTGGAAGCGGATTGGTGCGTGACCGAATTCTTGAAGGAAATGGATAAGTTGGGGCTAACGGAAAATACGTTAGTTGTTTTCACTAGCGATAACGGACCGGTTCTGGATGACGGTTATCAAGATCAAGCCGTGGAATTGGTAGGGGATCATAAGATGGCCGGACCGCTTCGTGGAGGAAAGACGAGCTTGTATGATGGTGGGACCTGTATCCCGTTCATGCTTCGTTGGCCTGCGGAAGTTAAGCCGGGCGCTGTGTCGGATGCCTTGGTTTGCCAGATGGATTTGTTAGCCTCGCTGTCGGCGTTGATCGGACAGACCTATTCTGATAAGGTAGATAGCCAAAACACCTTGCCTGTCTTTCTAGGAAAAGGTGGTAATGGGCGAAAGGAACTTGTCTTGGAAGGTTATTTCAATTATGCGCTACGTGATGGTGATTGGGTCATGATCCCGCCGTATCCGGATACCTATGGTGACGCGGAGGAGGCTGCCTTTGCCGGAAATAGTAACTGTTATCAATTATATAATGTAAAGGAAGACATCGGTCAGCAAGTTAATTTGGCGGAAAAAGAACCTAAAAGACTTCGACAGATGATGATGACCTTCGAGAGGCTAAAAAGGGAAACCGGAAAGATAACGAACTTTTAGTCTTGGACTCTTTATTTTTTCAAAATACTCAATAACGTTTTGATTGAAAAAATATTTTTTTAATTTTGTATCCTCAAAACACAAACTAATTTATAAAATATATGGAAAACACTCGTCGTTCATTCCTTAAGAAAGTATCTGCCGCTGGTATTGGTGCCGCAGGCTTGGCAATGGCTGGAAACGCCGGAGCTACAACAACTGCCGCTGAACCCCAAAAGAAAAAAACAGCCGGTAAAGATGATGGTAAATTACGTTTCGGTTTCATCGGAACGGGTTCTAGATGCCATGAGCATATTAATAATGTATTGGCGATCCCCGGTAATAAGATCGTAGCGATTTGCGATATCCAACAGGGCCCGATCGATAGTACCTTGAAACATATCGCTAAATTTAATGTCCCTGCTCCGAAAGTTTACAAAGGGGGTGAACGTGAATTTGAGAATATGTTGAACAACGAGGAGTTTGATTGCGTGATCATCGCAAGTCCTTGGGAATGGCACGTACCGATGTCTGTCGCCGCTATGAAGGCTGGTGTTCCTTATGTAGGCGTGGAGGTTTCTGCGGCTAACACGTTAGAGGAGTGCTGGGATTTGGTAAATGTTTCGGAAGCAACCGGAAGCCATTTGAATATCATGGAGAACGTATGTTATCGTCGTGACTGTATGGCTGCGTTGAATATGGTCCGCCAAGGTTTGTTCGGCGAGATCTTGCATGGTGGTTGTGGTTATGAGCATGACTTGCGTGAGGTGAAATTCAACGATGGAACTCATTACAACTATGTACCGGGCAGTGGTGATCTTCGTATGGGTCCGACGGCTTTCGCCGAGGCTCAATGGCGTACGAACCATTCCGTACATCGTAATGGCGATATCTATCCGACTCACGGTATCGGACCGATAGCTCATTGTATGGATATCAATCGTGGTAACCGTTTCCTTTCTTTATCCGCTATGGCTACTCAATCTCGTGGATTGCATAAGTTTATCGTGGATAATGGGGGTGAGAATCATCCGTTGGCGAAGGTCAACTTCAATTTGGGAGATATCGTGACTTCTATGATTAAGTGTTCTAATGGACAAACGATTATCGTAACCCATGATACCAATTCTCCTCGCCCTTATTCATTAGGTTTCCGTGTTCAGGGAACTGAGGGTTTATGGATGAACGATGGCGATCATGTATATGTACAAGGAAAGTCTAAGCCTCATCGTTGGGATGATTCCGATGAATGGTTCAAGAAATATGATCATAAATTGTGGGCTTCCTTAGAGTCTCAAGCTGCTGAGGCCGGACACGGTGGTATGGACTATATCATGATGTACGACTTGATCGACGCTATCCGTAATAAGAAACCGGCTCCAATGGACTGCTATGACGCTGCCGCTTGGAGCGCTATCTCCGGCTTGTCGGAGATGTCAATCGCTCGTGGCGGTGCTTTGGTAGACTTCCCGGATTTCACCCGTGGGCAATGGATTCACCGTCAACCGCAATTCGCTTTGTAATAGATTTTCATAAAATACTAGGGAAGGATGTCTTTGTTAAAGGCATCCTTTTCTTTTTTATATACATTTTTCTTGTCTCTTCGAGTATTATGATTATTTTTGTCACTCAAGTTAATCTATTCTATCTAAATTTTAAATTCGTACTATGAAGACAAACAGAAGAGACTTCCTGAAGACTCTTGGAGGAATCGCGGCATTTACGATTGTACCGCGCCACGTGTTGGGTAATGGATTCATCGCTCCAAGTGATCAATTAACAAAAGGAATTATCGGTACAGGTGGTATGGGCCGTGGACATGTGGACTATGCTGGGACTCGTCTTGTCGCTGTGTGTGACGTCGATAAGAATCATCTGGAGCTAGGTAAACAGTTGGTAAAGGATAAGATTGCCGCATACCATGATTTTCGTGATTTGATTCTAGATCCCAATGTAGATATCGTTCATATAGCTACGCCTCCTCACTGGCATGGTATCATGTCTGTCGAGGCCGCTAAAGCAGGAAAAGATATTTGGTGTGAGAAGCCTATGACCCGTACGATCGGGGAGGGTAAACGGGTAATGGAAGCGATGAAGCAATACGGACGTATGTTCCGCTTGAACACTTGGTTCCGTTTCGCTGACCCGTTCTATGGACTGGGCACTCCAGTGAAACCTTTGAAGAAACTGGTTCAAAGTGGTATGTTGGGCTGGCCGCTAAAGGTAACGATCAGCAAGCATACCGGTTTCGACTGGAAGTTCTATTGGGTTGGTAAAGAATATCTGGAACCACAATCGGTGCCTAGTGAGCTGGATTATGATTTCTGGTTGGGTCCGGCTCCTTACAAACCTTATAACCCGCATCGTGTGCATCAGACATTCCGTGGATACTGGGATTATGACGGCGGTGGTTTAGGGGATATGGGACAGCATTATATTGACCCTGTACAATATTTTTTAGGAAAAGATAATACCAGCCCGGTTAAGGTAGAGGTGGATGCTCCGCAACAACATCCGGACGCCGTGGGTACTTGGCGCTCGATTACGTATACCTATGAGGATGGTTGCCAGATCGTACTTTGGGGAGGTGATTACGGGGATCCGAACACACCTTATATTTCCGGACCAAACGGGAATGTTTATAAGAATTTCGTATGTGATATCCCGGATTGGGAGAAAAAGTTATCCGATTATCCCGAACCTGAGCCACAGGTTACCGACTTTATCGAGTGCGTAAAGACTCGTCAGCCTTTTGCCTTGAATGAACGTAATGGTTTCCGTTCCGCTACGATCGTGAATATGGGTGCCGTAGCCCTTCGTTTGAATCGTACGCTTCACTTTGATCCCGTAAAACTGGAATTTATTAATGATGAGGCCGCTAATCGTTTGTTGGATCAGCCGATGAGAGCACCTTGGAATATTTAAACACATACACATATGAAAAAAGTATATATATCAATTGCCAGCTTATTGTTGTGCGGTAGCATGTTAATGGCTCAAAGCCCGGCTAATCGTACATCGAAGACGATCGTTGCCGATGTACTGGCACAGATGCCGGCGGAGCAACAAGCTGAATATAACAAATTAATTAATGACCTAAGCTCCACTGGCGAGGAAGGGGTCTTGATGTTGATTAACAAGATTAACGCTCCGGGAAAAGGCAGTAACTCGAACGTGGATTATGCGTTGAGCGGATTGACTCACTACGTAATGGCAAAAGGTGAGGAGAACGCTCGTCTAGTAACAGCCAACGCATATTTGAAAGCCTTGGATAAGGTGAGCGACCGGGAGACAAAGGCTTTTATTATCCGGCAGCTTCAATTACTGGGAAAAGATGAGTGTGTGGATACGCTGGCTAGCTATTTGAACGATGAGAGCCTAAGCGGTCCTGCTGCCCGTGCGTTATCCGCAATCCGTACCGATAACGCTAAGAAGGTTTTGGTGGCTTCCTTGATGCGTCGTTCCGGTACTCCGAAGACGCAAAAGGATATTATCCGTGCGATCGCTGACGTGCAAATCGCTGATGCGGAAAATGTATTGAAAGCGATGCTTGGCTCCAGCGATGAGAATATGCAGAAGGAGGTTCTTTATGCGTTGAGCCGTGTAGGTTCTAAAGCTTCTCTGAGTGATTTAGCCGCCGTTGCCGAGAAAGCCGGTTATAAAATGGAAAAGACCGGGGCGAATGAGGCGTATATCGCTTTGATAAAACGTGTCCTTGAGCAAGGCGATACCAAAGATGCGGAGAAAGCAGCGAATGATTTATTGAAGAAGTCTACGAAAGCAGGTATGACACAGACCCGTGAGGCCGCTCTTCAGATTCTATTGGCCGCTAAGCCGGAAGCTGCTACGAAGAATTTATTATCGGCTTTGAAAGATACGGATAAGGGATACCGTAATGCGGCTTTGAACTTTGCTTCGGGTTTCGCTGATCAAAATGTTTATATTGAGGTCATGAAACACATGTTAAAGGCGAAGCCGGAAGTCAAGGTGGATATCTTGAACTGGATAGGCCGTGAAAGCAAATGCCCGTCTAAACATGACGTGATCAAGAATCTGGAACTTCGTTTTGATCTACCAGCGAGACAAGTTCTTTTGGACCAATTGAAAGATAAGGATTTCTATGTGCAACAGGCCGCTGTTTGGGCCTTGGTTAAAATCGGTGATAAGAGTGTCATTCCTGTGCTGGCGGATTTGTTGAAGAGCAATGACAAGCAAGTGATATTATTGGGTCAAGATGCTTTGATGGCATTTAACGGCGATATTGATCAAGCGGTCGCTAAAGTGATCCCGTCCGCTTCCGATGCGGGAAAGGTAGCCGGTCTGGAGCTGTTGGCGATACGTATGGCCGATGCGAATCTGAATACGGTATTGGATCAGATTAAATCCGGCTCTCCGGAGGTGAAGAAAGCCGCTTATACCGCATTGAAAGATGTAGTGTCTGAGAAAGATTTCACTTTATTGTGCGGAATGTTGGAGACGGCGGAGGCTTCCGCTATCGCCCCGCTTCAGGATGCGATCATTGCCGCTATCTCTAAACAACCGGCGGCAACTCAAGTATCTAACGTGAATCGCCGTATGATACAAGCGGGAGACAGCAAGAGATATCTTTATTATAAGGTCTTATCAGCGACTGGCGAGAAAGAGGCTTTGGCTACGATCGTGGAAGGATTGAATAAAGGGAATGGAGCGGCCAAGGATGCGGCTCTTGACGCTTTGTTGGCATGGAAGGGTATTGAGGCTGCCGATGAACTATTTAAGGTTTGCCAATCAGCCTCTTCCGATCAAGTATTCGACAGGGCGTTAAAGCGTTATGTGCAGTTGGTATCTAATCCGGCATTTACGAGAGAGAATCGTTTGTTGAGCTTGCGGAAAGTCATGGAGATCGCCCGGACGAGTGAGCAAAAGGCTCTTATTTTACGTCAGATCCAACGGGCGGATACCTTCTTGGCATTGATGTATGCGTCGGAATTCTTGGATTCAAGCGATGCGGCTGTTCGTTCTGCGGCTGTTTATGCGGTTTGGAATATCGCTCGTAACCATCCGGAATATAAGGGTGACAATGTGAAGGCAATCTTGAAACGTGTTTTGACCATGTTTGACGGGGAAGACGCTCGTTATGATATCGATGCCTTGAAGCAACATTTAGATGCGATGCCGGACGAGGTTGGATTTGTCTCTATCTTTAATGGTAAGGATTTAACGGGTTGGAAAGGTTTGGTTGAGAATCCGATCGCCCGTGCGAAAATGAAACCGGCTCAATTGGCGAAAGCGCAGGAGAAGGCGGATGAGAATATGCGTCGTGACTGGAAAGTGGAGAATGGCCTATTAGTATTTGACGGTACTGGGTACGATAACCTATGTACTGAAAAGCAATATGGTGATTTCGAGATGTATGTTGATTGGATGTTGGATCCGAAAGGACCTGAGGCTGATGCCGGTATTTATCTGCGTGGTACTCCTCAAGTCCAGATCTGGGATACTTCTCGGGTAAATGTTGGTGCGCAAGTAGGTTCCGGAGGCTTGTATAACAATCAGGTAAACGAGAGCAAGCCTTCGAAAGTGGCCGATAATAAACTCGGTGAATGGAATTCCTTCTATATTAAGATGGTTGGTGACCGTGTGACGGTTGTCTTGAACGGAGAAAAAGTGGTAGATAACGTGATTCTGGAAAACTATTGGGATCGCAAGCTTCCGATTTTCCCGGTAGAGCAAATCGAGATGCAAGCTCATGGCAGCAAGGTCTATTACCGTAATATCTACGTAAAGGAATTGGAAAAACAAGAACCGTTCAAATTATCGCCGGAAGAGGAAAAAGAAGGTTTCAAGGTTTTGTTTGACGGAACGAATATGCATGAATGGACTGGAAACACGGTTGATTATATCTTGGAAGATGGCTGTATCTCTATGGTCCCAAGCAGTAGTTTCGGAGGTAATCTGTACACCAAGAAGGAATACGGAAACTTTATCTATCGTTTTGACTTCCAGTTAACCCCGGGAGCTAATAACGGTGTCGGTATCCGTACGCCGATGGAAGGAGACGCAGCATATGTAGGTATGGAAGTGCAGGTCTTGGATTGTGAACATCCTATTTACCAAGGGAACATCACTCCGCTGCAACATCACGGTTCCGTATACGGTATCATTCCCGCCCGTGAGGATCATCCGAAAGCGTTCAAGCCGGTTGGAGAATGGAATACGGAAGAGATCATGGCAGATGGCGATCATATCCGTGTGACGGTGAATGGAGTCGTAATCTTGGATGGAAATATTCGGGATGCCGTGAAGAATGGTACGCCGGATGGAAAGGAGCATCCGGGTTTGTTTAACAAAAAAGGTCATATAGGTTTCTTAGGACATGGTTCCCCTGTCAAATTCCGCAATATTCGTATCAAGGAATTGAAATAATTTATATCAGGCTTTGAATATAGAAAGAGATTGTCTTGAGTGATTCGAGACAATCTCTTTTTTATTATAGGGGATTTATACTATTTAAATTATATCTTTGTGAAATCATAGTGTAATTTTATCGGAAGGGATATTTTTATGGAGGATATACAGACTCAATTGGATCAATGTAAATTGTTATTGGATAGAGCGGAAGTTGGCTTGTGGGAAGCCGATTTTGTTCAAAGAAGTTATATCTGTTCCGATTATTTAATGAGTATATTTGGGAAGAAGGGGAATAATCTCTCTTTTTTTGAATTTTACTATATAATCCGGGAAGACTTTAGGGATCTGATTACTACGGATTTTTTATCGATCCAATCTGTCGATACGTATGAGCAAATATTTCCGATAATAACACCGACTGGGGAAAAATGGGTACGCTCCAGATTATGTGAGCGTAAGTTGAATAATGGAGTGTGCGTAAAAGCGTTGGGCATATTACAGATTTTACCTAATTTCAAACTGAAAGAGGAAAAGATTAGTAAGATGATCGATCATAATGAGATGATCTTCCGAAAGCTGTATGTAAATTTACCTGTGGGGGTCGAGCTTTATGACAGGGACGGTTACTTGATTGACCTGAACGCAAAGGATATGGAGATATTCGGTATCCGGTCAAAGAAGGACGTTTTAGGAGTCAATATTTTTAGCAACCCGATTATGCCTAAAGATGTGATCAAGAAACTCAAGGAGAATAAATCCGTGAATTTCCGGCTGAATTATTCGTTTAAGAAGGTCGATGATTATTATAACACCTCGAAAGTAGGCGAGATGGATATCGTTACCAAGGCCAGTATTTTATATGACCAAAGAGGTGAACCTTCCAGCTATTTACTTATTAATTTGGATAATACGGAAAAGATGATCGCCTATAACCGTATTTCTGAGTTTGAGAATGTATTTACCTTGGTCAGCGTATACGCTAAAGTCGGTTATGCCCTTTATGACTTATATACCTTTGAGGGCTATGCCATTAAGCAATGGTATGAGAATATGGGAGAGAAGGATGGAACCCCCTTGTCCCAAATTATTGGGATTTATTCTTATATTCATCCGAACGACGCTGGATATATAAACTCATTCTTTGAGGAGGTAAAACAGGGCAAAGCGCATCATTTCCGTAGGGAAGTGCGTGTGAAGTCTGGTGACGGATGGAAATGGATTTGTGCCAATATCACCCGTAACCCTCAAAGCGTAGACCCGAATAAACCGGAGATGATCTGTATTAATTATGATATCACGGAGTTAAAGGACTCTCAATTGAAAAGGGAAAGGGCGGAAGAACTGGATCGTTTGAAGTCTGCCTTCCTAGCGAATATGAGTCATGAGATTCGTACGCCATTAAATGCCATTGTCGGTTTTTCTCAATTATTGGCGGAAACGGATGATCCCGAGGAGAGGCATGAGTTTGTGGAAATCATCGATAGCAATAATCGGATGTTGCTTCAATTGATCAGTGATATTCTAGATTTGGCAAAAATTGAATCTGGTACGATGGATTTCAAGTTCGCCGATATGAGCGTAAAAGAGGTGATCAATGAGATCGTGACCTCTTTCCGTATTAAGATGCCCGATAACGTAGCTCTGATCGCTCCCAAAGATTCACCGGAATGCCAAATCTATAGCGATCGTATGCGGCTGACGCAGGTAATTTCCAATTTCCTTAACAATGCGATCAAGTATACGAGCGAAGGTTGTATCACCTTAGCTTACGAGATCATAGGTGATGAGATAAAATTCTCCGTGACTGATACGGGGGATGGCATGAGCCAAGAGATACAAGCCCATATCTTTGATCGTTTCTATAAAGGAAATACGTTTAAACAAGGTACGGGCTTGGGGCTATCTATTTGCGAGACCATCGTAAATAGACTAGGTGGTCGGATCGGTGTAAATTCCGAGTTGGGCAAAGGCAGTACGTTTTGGTTTACACATCCCTATTCCTTCTCGCCGAACGCTAAATCTCCTGCATCGCCTAATCCGGGAACGATATAAGAATGATCGTCGAGGTCATTATCTAATGCGGCGATCCAGATTGTAGTCTTGTCATCCGGCATTTTCTTCTGCAAGTATTCCAAGGCTTGTTTGCTTGAGATGATGGAGGCTACGTGTACATGGTCGGGTACTCCTTTGGTCAGCAGGGCCTCATACGCCAATTCCATAGAGCTTCCGGTGGCCAACATCGGGTCGGATATGATCAAGGTTTTACCTTTTAAGCGAGGAGAGGCGATATATTCGATATGAATATCAAAATTCAAACGGTCTTTATATTTGCGGTAAGCGGATACGAAAGCGTTCTCCGCATTATCCAGATACCGAAGGAAACCTTGGTGGAATGGAAGCCCGGCACGCAAGATCGTACTAATCACGATTCGATCGTCCGGCGTATTCATCGGGGCTATACCTAGCGGGGACTGGATGTCTTTCGTACTGTAATGAAATTCCTTACTGATCTCGTAAGCCATGATTTCTCCGATACGTTCAACATTGCGACGGAAACGAAGGCTGTCTTTTTGTATGTCTACATCTCTAAGTTCTGCAACAAACTTGTTTAATATGGAATTTGTGTCTCCAAGATTGACGATTCTCATGAGTCTTTTTTTGAGCCCAAAAGTAATCATTTCCGGACACTAAAAATCATAAGTATGAAATTTTTCATTCATACTTATAAATGAAAGATTTCATACTTATGATTTTTTATCCCCTTACCGGGGATATTTTTACTACGTTTTCGGTTACTTTATTATTTCAGGTGGGCATTCATCGCCTCAAGGAGGAATTTACCCGGTTTGAATTTTACGGTCGTACGAGCGGGGATCATTACCGGAGTACCTGTTTTAGGATTTCTGGCAAGACGCTGTGTTTGCGGTCTTGGGATCAATGTTCCAAATCCGACAAGTACGATTTCTTCATTTTCGGACATACGCTCAGTTACGATCTCGATGTAAGCATCCAATACTTTCTTTGCTTCTTGCTTTTGTAACCCGGTCTTGTCTGCTAAAGCCTCTATAAGTTCTGCTTTGTTCATAAAATGCAAATTTTTTAAATTGTTAAACACTACAAATGTACACTTTGAAGCTGGTTTTATAGTTACGTTTTGCAAAGATACATTTGCATTTGAGTTTCTTATTAAACAAGGCCTACAGATGTTTGTTACATTTTTAAGAACAAAAAATGTTAATAATGTGTTAGTTTGCGAATTTCGAAACATTTATTGAATCTTGATATACCCGATTCGTGTGTACTTGATAGTACGGGATTCTATATGTTTTAAGACCTTAGCGGAAGTCAAAGTCAATTTTTCCCCTACTTGGAAAGCATGAGCGCCCGGTGGTAACGTTTGCGTGGTAAGACTACGATCTTTCGCTTTTATCCTCAATAAGAAATAATTTCCGGCGATGTCCACGGCCGTGAGCAATTGATCTACATAGAAATATTCGGTACCACGGATAATCTGTGTCTTGTAAGAATCGTCTTCTATGCGGACTTTTGTGATTGTTAACTTTAAATCGCTCAATTTTTCTCCCGGTGTTCCTACAAAGCGGCTTACAGGCATTTTATATTTCTTACGGGGCTGTAGGTCGAGATAGATTTTACTGTAGGTCACAGCTAACTCTTTAAAACGCATCTCGCTTTTTACGTGAGGCTCATATTTATCGGCTATCCAAACGACGTATCGGGGATCGATCGTATAGATGTCATGCAAATGGTATCCTCTGTATTTACCGAAAGAAATAATATCGTCTCCATTATCGGGAGAGTCTTTGATATCTGTCGTTATAAATAAAGGTAGAAAGGAGTTGCTTACCATCTTAATTGCCTTATTCACCGAGCTGATGGCATTCAAGTCGAGATTCGCCAAATAGACTGTCGGATGATAAGTGGCCGAAGGTGTAAAGAACCAAAGCGTATAATATAAGGTCTTTGAGGTAGGCAAAAGAATGTAATACCGCCCTTTGTCTGACGTTTTTCCTCGATTGAACGTGTTTAACTTGTCGAGGATCATCTTCTGTATTTCACCGGATATGCCGGATGTGTTCTCATCCATACGATCAACTCTATATACAAATCTACTGAAAAAATCCGGAACTACATAATTTGCGGATGAGTTATTTATGACTACTTTTGCCCTAAAAATAAAATAGACGATGAGAATAGAGCAGAATTATTCGTTGGAGAAACACAATACGTTCCATCTTCCGGTAAAGACACGTTGGTTCATGGAGTATGAGACGGAGGAGGAGTTGCGACGAATCTTACATGATGAATACTTTCAGGAATGTTTATCCTTGCATATAGGAGGCGGGAGCAATCTATTGTTCATCAACGATTATAATGGTATTATCATCCATTCCCGAATCAAGGGGATTTCTATCTCGGCGGAAACGGACGAGTATGTATCGCTTCGTGTCGGGGCTGCGGAGATCTGGGATGATGTCGTGGCATACGCCGTATCGAAAGGTTGGGGAGGTATAGAGAATCTTTCTTTAATACCCGGTGAGGCGGGCGCTGCCGCTATCCAGAACATCGGGGCTTATGGCATGGAGATCAAGGATGTGATCGAGAGCGTGGAGGCTTATAACCAGTTGACATTCGAGAAACGGACTTTTACGAATTCGGATTGTGAATATGGATATCGTAATAGTTATTTCAAGAATGAACATCATGACCCCCACATCATAACTTATATCACGCTTCGACTATCCAAGAACCCTGGTTTTTCAGTTAATTATGGGAACTTAAAGGAGGAGTTGACGAAATATCCGGAAGTTACTTTGGAAACGATCCGTGAGGCTGTCATAACAATTCGCAGGCAGAAGCTTCCCGATCCTGAAGTATTAGGCAACGCAGGCAGTTTCTTTATGAACCCGATAATTACGGCAGAGCATTTTGAGAAATTGAAAAAGCAATTCCCGGAAATCCCGTCTTATCCCGCTTCGGAAGGAAAGATCAAGGTTCCGGCCGGTTGGTTGATCGAGCAATGTGGGTTTAAGGGTAAAAACCATGGGTCGGTAGGTGTTTACGAGAAACAAGCGTTGGTATTAGTGAATTTAGGAGATGCCCGGGGGGATGAGATCGCGTTGGTCGCGGAGAGCATTCGTACCGCCGTAAAAGATCGTTTCGGTATAGAGCTTATGCCTGAGGTTAAATATGTCGGATAATGAAAATCGTTTTTTTAGGAACAGGAACGTCTACGGGCAATCCTGAGATAGGTTGCCAATGTGAGGTATGTACTAGTAAAGACCCCCGTGATTGGCGTCTACGGGCCTCGATCTTGGTAGAGACGGAAGGGAAACGGATATTGATCGATTGTGGTCCGGACTTCCGTTGGCAAATGATAACCAATAAGATTTACCATTTTGACGCCGTTTTAGTAACCCATGAGCACTACGATCATGTAGGTGGCTTAGATGATCTACGTCCTTTTGGTCGGTATAAAGATGTGGATATTTATGCGGAAGACAATGTCGTGGAGGCGATAAAAACTCGCATTCCTTATGTGTTCCGGGAGCATAAATATCCGGGAGTGCCTAATTTGGTATTGCATACGATCGGGACGAAACCGTTTGAGGCCGCCGGTGTCATGATCACTCCCATTCGTGTAATGCACGCTAAGCTGCCGATCTTAGGTTTCCGTATCGGCAATATGGCTTACTTGACCGACCTTAAATATCTTCCGGAAGAGGAGTACGCTAAGTTGGAAAACCTTGATGTATTGGTTATTGATGCTCTTCGGAAAGGAGAGCATCAATCGCATGAGAGTCTGGAGGAAGCCTTAGCGAATATATCCCGTATCCAGCCCAAGGAGGCCTATTTAATCCATATGAGTCATCGCATAGGGTTGCATGCGGTCGTTGAAAAAGAGTTGCCTCCGCATGTACATTACTCATATGATGGATTAACGGTGACTTTTTAAGCCATATATTAAAAAGATTCTTTATCTTTGTCAGCTGAAAATCTAGAGAATAGCTGCTTTTTTTAAGTTAGTCGCTTATAGCAGGGGTGGTATATAATAAAAAACAATAATAGACTGTATGAATTTATCGTTTAAGAACGTACTATGCGTATGTTGCTTATTGCTGTCGGGATCTGTGTATGCGCAGGTTCCGCAAGACTTGATTGACAAGGCGAAAGCCGCTGGAATGTCGGATACGCAGATACAGCAGGAATTAGCCAAGCGTATGAAACAAGAAGGGGGATCTGTCGGATCTCAAGCTACCGCTACCGATGCGAAGGTTAGCGACCGGGTAATGCCGGTAATCGATGAAGGACAATCCTTAGAAGCCCAACGTAGAAATAATCTTCCTGCTTCAGCCATGGAGAATACCGTATTCGGGCATGAAATCTTCTCAAACAAGAACTTATCTTTTGCCCCAGATTTAAACATCCCTACACCTAAGGATTATGTGCTTTCCGCTGGTGATGAGTTATTGATTAATGTATGGGGAGATTCCGAGCTAAACTTGAAATTAAAGATCTCTCCGGACGGTACGATCCTTGTACCAAATTTAGGTCCGGTGTCGGTCAGTGGATTGACGATCGCTGGCGCTGAGACTCGTCTGCGTCAGGAGTTGAGCCAGATTATGTCTACGCTGTCTGGTTCGGGAGAGGGGAATACCTTTGTTTCCGTCAGTTTGAGCCAGATTCGTAGCATGAAGGTGAATATTGTCGGCGAGGTAGTCGCTCCCGGTACGTATACATTACCTTCATTCGCCACATTATTTAATGCGTTGTATGCCGCCGGTGGTGTGAATAAGATTGGTTCTTTGCGTAGCATCAAGGTATATCGTAATAGCAAGGAAATCGCTAATCTCGACGTATATGATTATTTATTGAACGGAAAGTACACAACGAATGTCCGTTTGGAAGAGAACGATATGATTATGGTAGGCCCGTACGACCAGTTAGCGGTGGTTCGAGGTAAGGTGAAACGTAATCGTATTTTCGAGTTGCGCAAGGGCGAGACCTTGAAGCAATTGCTGGATATGGCCGGCGGATTTACCGGCGACGCTTATACGAAGGACGTACAAGTGAAGCGTAAATCAGATAGTCGTTACCAGATCTCTACGGTTTCGGAGGATAAGTTCGCTTCTTTCGTGATGCAGGATGGCGATTCTTTGCAGGTAGATTCCGTTATTCCTTTTTATGAGAATCGTTTGGTCGTGACGGGAGCTGTATGGCGTCCGGGAGAATATGAGTTAAGTCCGTCGGTTCGTACGGTAAAGCAATTGGTAAAACAGGCCGCGGGTCTTAAAGGAGACGAGTTCGCCGGCCGTGCCTTGATTACCCGTTTGAATCCGGATTTCACGACTACGATGATCGCCGTGGATATTCGTGGTATCTTGAACGGTACCGCTCCAGATGTGGAGTTGCAAGCGGAAGACCAATTAAGCATTCCTTCCCTATTCGATTTGCGCGAACCTTATACGATCAAGGTTGGCGGAGCCGTGAATTATCCGGATACGGTGCTTCCGTATCGTCATAATTTGACAATAGAAGACGCTATCATGATGGCAGGTGGTTTAAGAGAGTCCGCTTCTTCTATTAATGTAGAGGTAGCCCGTCGTGTGAAGGATCCTAGTTCCAATCAGAATGTCAACCGGATCGCCGATGTATATAACTTCTCGTTGAGTGAGGACTTCAAGTTGAATGCGGGAGATACGATCTTCACATTGGAGCCGTTCGATGAGGTTTATGTTCGTTTCTCCCCGGGGTATCATGAGCAACAGGTCGTGAAGGTGAACGGCGAGATCACTTTTGCCGGTAGCTATGTATTGGCTACGAAGAACGCTCGCTTGAGTGATATTATCGCGAAAGCGGGAGGAGTTACCCCAGAGTCTTATGTAAAAGGTGCTAGCTTGAAACGTCAGTTGACAGAAGATGAATTGAAACGCATGGAGACCCTTCTGGCTTTAAGTGAGGCGAATAAGCAAAGCCGGGATTCCATCGGTGTAGCGTTGATGAATGTGAAGGACTATTCCGTAGGTATTGATTTAGAGAAAGCGTTGGCAAATCCGGGTAGTATCGATGACGTTGTGCTTCGTGACGGCGATGAGCTTTATATCCCGCAGATGCAAAGTACGGTGAAGATGAGCGGAGCCGTGACTTATCCGAACAGCGTAACTTACACGAAAGGTATGTCGGTTATGGATTGCTTGTCTCAAGCCGGTGGTTATAATGATATCGCACGTAAGTATCCGATCGTAATATATATGAATGGTAAGGTCGCTACGACGAAGCGTACCGCTATCTTTTTCAAGCGTTATCCGAAAGTGGAGCCGGGCTGTGAGATCGTAGTTCCGACGAAAACGCAACGTGAGCGCCGAAGCTTGGCTGAGATCATGAGTATCAGTAGCTCCGCTACCTCTATGGCTGCGATGATTACCTCTATTGTTAACATGATTAAAAACTAATCAGGCATGGATACGATAAACAAGATAAAAAGACAAGAGTTACCTGAGGAGCAGGAGATCGATTTAATCGAACTGGCGCAAAAACTGTGGAAAGAGCGTAAGTTCTTATTGAAAGGCTGTGGTATTGCGGTGGTAGTAGGTTTGATTGTAGCTTTCAGTATTCCCAAGGAATATACAACTACGGTGAAATTGGCACCAGAGACACAGGATGCGGCAAAAAAATCTAGTCTTGGCGGTTTGGCTGCTATGGCTGGGATTAATCTGAATGCCGCTGCCGGTGCGGACGCGATCTCTCCGGATTTGTATCCGGATGTGGTGCAGAGTACCCCGTTTCTGTTGGAATTGTTTCCGGTAGAGGTTACCGATAAGGAAAAGGAGTTAAGCACTACATTGTATGATTATATGAGTGAACATCAACGTAAGGCTTGGTGGGGATATATTGTCTCCGCTCCATTCAAGGCGTTGGGTGCGGTAATGAGTTTAATCTCCGGTGACGAGGAAGAGTCTGAGGGCTTGAATCCTTACCATTTGACAAAGGATCAAGAAGAGGTGGTGAAGGCCTTGCAGGAGCGGGTTTCTGTTTCCGTGGACAAGAAGACCTTGGTTATCACGGCTTCCGTACAGATGCAGGACCCGGTTATTTCCGCTCAGATGACAAAGGTCGTTTTGGAAAACCTCCAGAATTATATTACGAATTATCGTACGCAGAAAGTAAAGCAAGATTTGGAATTTACCCAGAAGGTATTTGGCGAGTCACGTGACGCTTATTATAAAGCGCAACGTGCGTACGCTGCTTTCGAGGATGCCAACCGTAATATTATCTCTTCCAGCTACCGTACGGAGCAGGAACGTTTGAAGAATGAGATGACCCTTACGTTTAATGTTTACAATACGTTGGCGCAGAAGTTGGAGCAAGATAAATTGCGTGTACAGGAAGAAACTCCGGTGTATACCGTAATCGAGCCGGCTACCGTACCTTTGAAAGCATCTTCTCCTAAGAAGGCACTTATCTTGGTCGGTTTTGTCTTCCTCGCTTTATTCGGATGTATCGGATATTTATTCGTAAAAGATATGTTTGTGGCAGCTTTCAAGAAAGAAGAGACTGGAGCTTAATTCCCGCAAACCGTAAAATATGCCACGGCCTCGTCATGACTGACTTGTGTCGTGGTTTTTATTTGCGGGAATAGCCGATTGATCCGGGTGGTTATCGTATCGCATAAATTGGGGTAAAAGTTCTCCAAGGCTTTCTCATAGGGTTGCTCGTTGAAGCAGCAAAGGCTTCCTTCATTATAGAATAAATCCATTGCCAACCATTGATTTTTCATTCTCCACTCCGTCGAGTCATTCATTTGTACCCGTAAATGTAAAGGGGCGCTTTTGATGAAGAGATTCATTGCGCCACGCTTGCCTTTTTTACGAATCAGATCTGTTAGTTCCGGAATGACATGTGCGGGGTATGTCTGTTGCCTTTCCACCGTCTCTACCAATAATCTTCGGTTGTAGGACGCTACGAATATACCCTCGTGGTAGTAACAACCTAGAAAATGCTTATCAACATCAGGATAATATCTAACAGGAACGGAGGTTTCCTCTCGTTGCTGGGCCGGAAAAGTGAAAGAGACGTCCAGTTGCTTGAAAATACGCTCTGCCGTATGACTATCCATAGGGGCGTACAAGACATCCCCTTGTGGATAATAAGCGATTAGGAAAGACGATAATTCCAGATTTTGCCGTATTAAAGAAAGGAAAATAGCGGGGGTATGATCTGAGAACGCCTTGCGTATATTCTCCATGGGTAGTATCATCTTCTCGAATACAGGAGGACGATTGATGGCAAAAATTGCCGTGGGGCTTGGAACGACCAAACTATAGGGATCTACCGTAGCGACAAATTGCTCGTCGTTCATATGCTTGTAAAAGTACCTCACGCATACGATCGTACCCAGAAACAAGACAAAAAATGCCGTTATGTCTTTCTTGCTGATCCTCATGTTTGCTTTAGGAAGTGTTTACACCAAGGCTTTAATCCGCATTCCTCACATTTCGGTTTCCGGGCGAGGCAAACATATCTTCCATGCAATATCAACCAGTGATGGGCGATGGGGATCAATTCTTCCGGAATGTTCTTCACCAACTCCTTTTCCGTTTCCAAAGGTGTCTTGCTATTATTGGTCAAGCCGATCCGGTTGGAGACACGGAATACGTGCGTATCCACCGCCATGGCCGGCTTGTCATATACTACGGATGCGATTACGTTCGCTGTTTTTCTTCCTACGCCCGGCAGTTTTTGTAGCTCATCAATATCGGAGGGAACCACGCCTTTGAAATCCTCTATCAGCATTTTCGCCATACCTACCAGATGTTTAGCCTTATTGTTCGGGTAAGATACGCTTCGTATGTATTCAAAGACAACTTCCGGTGTGCTAGCCGCCATTACCTCAGGAGTCGGGAAAGCCTCGAACAGGGCAGGTGTGATCATATTCACTCGCTTATCCGTGCATTGTGCGGATAGGATTACCGCTATCAATAGTTGATAGGGGTCGTCATAATGTAGTTCAGTCTCGGCTACCGGTACGTTTTCCTTAAACCAGTTTAATACGCCTTTATACCTTTCTTCTTTTCGCATTGCTTTTTCGGTTTCTGTTTTTCGCATCCTAAAGGTATAACTTTTAATAGGAATATACAAGCGGAGATGTGCCAAAAATAAGATACACCCGAATTGTACGAATAAATAAAAAAGTACCGATCTCCTTCTTCCATCTAAGAGAGAAAGAAATCGGTACTTTTTTATTTATTATTCCCTAACGATCTGGTGGATATGTATAGATTCTTTTCCTATTGTGGTGATTTCTAAAGAAGAGAAATCCTCGAACATGGTTTTATTTAATTTGATGTAGCCTACGTTTCCTTGATAGACGATGTTTTTCTCGCCATCTTGGGAGAGGCCGGTGATGGATACCAGATTCTCGTTACTTCCGGAGAGGAAGAAAGATACGGCGTTGATATCATCACATTTTATATGAATCATTTCTCCCGGGTTCAAGTTCTTATACGTATCTAGGTTCATATCGTACATCATAAGAGCCTCATTGATTTGCGGGTCTTGTTTGGTTGTCGCCGTGAATCCTAGTACGTATAGCTCCATTTGCTGATCCGAGTTATTTCGCATACGGATATAACGGGCTTTCGGGTCGATGGTGCGGATCGTATCTTTAGCGTTTTCCGTGGAGACATGAGGGATTAGGCTCCAGCTCTTTCCGTCGGCGGACCACTCGAATACCCGTCCGGGTTGGTTGCTTTTCGGAAGATTGAAACAGAAGGATTCCGCTTCTTTCTGGATTTCCCAGCCGATACCCAGATATTGGTTAGGTTGTACCTTGACTACCTCGAATAGGGGAACGTAACCGACCGTATTGTCACCCTCGGCACAAGGCTGGCTCTTTAATTGGTCGATATTCGTGAATATGGAAGGGATGCTAACCTTCACCTCGTCCGGGGCGATACCGTCCGTAGATAGCAGGTTACGACCTGTCTGGCGGTATAAGTCTACGATGAAAGGGTGTAAGACTTTCGATCCGACTTTCACGCCTTTAGGCTGCGCCTTCTGGTTCAGCGTGCGGTTTATCAGTTTCATGCTATCTAGCAAAGCGGATGTTTCCAGATAGCGTTGCCACGTATAAGACCGGTCTTTCTCATACCAAGCGTGCGCCATATGCAGAGCGCTTGTTCCGGCTTTTCCTAAGAACTCGAATTGGATAAGCCATGGATTGATTTGCTCGATCAAGCGTTTATTGGGACTTTGGCTATAGATCATACTCGGGGAAGCCGTGATTTGAGCGAATAAGGTTCCCAGAAGATTCGCGCTTTGCTCCGGGAACGTGTTTTTCTTATATCCGGCGAGGAATGTCTGGATAGGAGCCACATAGTTAGCGGACTCTTCCCGGCGGTATTGATGTCCGTTCGGACCCGGATCGCAGTTATGCTCGCAGAAAATGCGGAAAGCCATGGAGGCCTCCGGCATGATGAAGTCGCAAGCGTCTTTCCATGCCTGTGTAGGATCGTAATTCTCGATATTCCAAGTGTACATTCCAACGCCGAATATAGCGACCTTGGAAGCCTCGGCGTATTCCATAGGATTGGATACGAATCCGGTCATGGTGCCGGCGGCTTGCGTATCTAGGCCGTAGGCGGGTCCCATCAACAAATGATCTTGGCAATAATCGCTTACGGGGAAGTTCCACCAGATATAGGCGGGACGACGGATACGGTTGTTTACCCACTCGACGCCTTCTTTCGTGATATCGGCTACGACACGGTCTCCGGTCCACATGATTTGGATAGCGGGGTCGAGTTGGGTACCGAGGATATCCAGATAATCGGTCTTAGCCCATGAGCGGTTGTATTCGGTAGGGCACATGATCAGGGGCTGCACGTCATTTTTCTTGGTAATAAACTCCTTATGGATGTAATTCAATAAGCCGGCTTGCTTTTCCGGGCGGGCTCCCTCTCCGGATATATCATCGAAGAAAACGGCGAAAGAGCGTACGCCCAAATCGTACATTTTCTCGAATTTGGAAAGGATGTTCATGCTATCTGTCAGGTTCCATTGAATATCTTGTCCCGGGTGGATGGCCCAAACGAAGTTTACTTTGTTATGGGTGGCCTCTTCCGCTAGTTCCTTGATATGCTCGGCTTCCTCGGCGGGATAAGGTTTGCGCCAGTTGGGGGAGCTGTGATAAGGATCATCTTTCGGACCATAGATATAGGTGTTCAGCTTGATCCTTCCGTAAAAGCGGATTTGCTCGATACGGTCGGCGTGGCTCCAAGGCTGTCCGTAGAATCCTTCCACGGTACCCCGGAATAATACGTCCGGATAGTCCTTGATCGAGCAGAGAGGCAGGATCTTCTTACCCTCGTCATATTTAGCTAATTGCTTGAGGGTTTGGGCGGCGTAAAACAAGGAATTATCGTCTACGATCCCGATCATGATACCTTTTTTAGTGATCGTCAGCGTATAGGCACCTGAGCGTTGCATTTCCGGAGTTTTGTCTTTTAGCTTCTTGATCTCTAAAGGGAGAGATTTGCCGGATTTAGCAAAAGGTAGCGCTTCTTTAAGTAGTTTGACCGCATCTGCGTCCGGATTATTTATACCCCGTAGGGTATATCCATGGGACGGTGCGTATGTTTGGCTGGAAATAGTCACCTCTTGGGGCTCGGGGAAGATTCCTAGGGATAGCTTTTGGCTATGCGTTAGGTTACAAACGCCTAGAAGGAGCATGGTGGCGAGTAAATACTTTAGTGTCTTCATATACGATATGATTTAATGTTAACGTTCGTAAATGTATGAAATAATTAAACACGGAGCACACGGAATACACAGATTTGTTCCGTGCCCTCCGTATTTAGATCTTATAGGGAGAATAGCAATACCCGGTTATCCGGATTTGTCCATTCATGGATCAAGCTACGCACGCCGCTGTATTCGGCGGGAGTGAACTGTTGCTTGTTCAACTCGATCGTACGTACCACCTCAATCGTATTTCCTTTCGGAGTGATCGTGCGGGTTACTTTACCAAAAGGCTTGCTTATCACTTGCTCTTTTGTGGAGGTCTGCAACTTCATGCCCTCGGCGGGAGTAACCGTGTATGTTACCTCTTCCCTGATTAGGGAGGGGAGTTCGAATAAGTTGGAACGCTTGCTGTTCAAGGCACTCATGCCCCAGCTATCGATTCCGGCGGAGATGGCTGGCAATACGCAGATGGCGAAACCGTCTTTTGCTTGATCGGCGGAGATGGCCACGGATCTACTTTCCTTAATCTGAATAGGTGTGGTCTCAATCTCAATGGAAGTTCCGGAGAGGGAGACTACCTTATCTAGTCCGCCACGATTTGTCAGCGGGGAGGCGGATAGGTATTGGTCTTTCCCATCGACAGTGGCTTTTACGGCTAGTGTCTGGATGGCAGCCAGCCCGCAAGCGTCCGTATCGAGATGGCCGGGATAGACGGCGAGGACTTCCGACGGGATTCCGGCGGCATTCAACATCACGTTCAAGAGCTGTGCGATCTCTAGCGGCGTACCGTAGGCACTGCGGAGAACGGTATCGATGTCACGGACGGTATAGCCGGTCATCGCCATGGGGATAGGACAGGTACTGAGATTGTTGAGTATATGGTCTCGGATGATGTTCACCTTCTCTTGTTCGTTACCGCTTTTATCGGTGAGGAATTGGGCGAAGGTTTTGCTCTCGTATCCCTGCGATTCCTTTAAGCGCTTATCCAAAGTGGCTAAGGCCGCTTTACCTGAAGGATAGGTAGAGGCTACCAAGTGGGGTGAAGCCTCACGGTTCTTTGGTTGGAAAGCCTCACGGGAGGAAGCGGGAATGTTCCGTAGTGTCCAGTGTACCTCCTTTATACCGTCATGGCTCTCTTCCACGGCTTTTACGGGGGAGCCGTATAGACCGCAAGCCAAGGGGGTCCCTTCCGGTACGGAAATAGAGACCTTGCATTCCTTCACGGGAGAGGTCTCTTGTAGTCGCTCGTTGATATCCAGAGCCGGATAGTAACCCGGTTTTGTGATAATAGAGTAATCCAAGTAAATCGTGGCCCCAAGTTCTAGGCCAGTGTGTACCACGACCATTTCCTTAAGTTGGTTATAGGCCGGAGCGTCGGCGGCGAAACGGGGCAGGACCTCCACGAAGGCGTTATCGGGTGTCTTTACGATCGTACCGTCTTTCTGCCTCGTATAGGATGAGTGAATCTTCAGTGTTTGGAAATCGGGATTGTAGACGATAAAACTCTCGCCATACGTGCTATTCATCGCGGTATGCGTGAAGAGCGTCAACTCCATGGAGGATCGATATTCTTGGCTGCCGTCGGCATGCAAGGTCCAAGCTTTCGATACTTTCCCGTACTCAGCCTCCGATGCGGCGAATGAAGTAACCGTCATCGCTAACAAGCTTAGGAGAAGAATCAGTTTATAGGTTATCTTAATCATTGTCTTTCTTTTTTTATTTCTTGATAATCAAATAGTCACCATAACTCTTATAGGCGTTCACGGCGGAACGGAAGCCTTTCCAGTCAGCCGCGTCGTAGACACGCTTCTTCAACGCTAGCTTCTGGCGCAAGACGATGTTCCGGTCGCCTTCCTGTGAAAGGGAACCTTCGAAATCGGCCGCATTGCTTCGCAGGGCGTCATTCTTCGGGGCGTTCAGGAGGGTATAGCCTTTGGGGAGACGGATGGTCTCATCTTGTTCTACCAAACGGGAGCAAGCGTCCTTGAATCCATACGCACGGTTTTCCGGTTTCGTATCGATACGCAAGAAACTCTTCACTTGATTGTAGAGGTTATTCATGACTAGCGGCTTGATAAGCATCTGGTCTCCGGCGATGATCGCATAATCGGGGATCTCATAAGAGAACGTGATCTTGATAGGGGCCGCTTGATAGTTCTTCGGGTCCTTACCGTAATCTACACGAAGCAGTTTGGCGTTGGGGGATACGGCCAGCAATTGCTTCTCCATCGTGTTCTGCCAGTCGGATTGCCATCCGGTGGTGAAGATGCGGCGGATATTGCTGTCGGACTGTCCCTCGGCGGTGATCGTGAATTGTCCGCGGAGCGTGCCTTTCTCGTCTAGGCGGTTGTCAGCGTGGATGCGGACGTAGTGGTTTTCTGGGGCGGAGACAGGGGTCAGGCAGAGGTCGGAGCCTTCGGGCACACCCGGGAGGTAGTTCTGCTGTTGCTCGGCGCTACTCCATAATTCCCGGCAGAAAGGAACCCAAGTCGGGTCGAGAGGCATATACGTGCCGCTAGCCAGTTTTACCACCGCCACGCAATGGTTGAAATGGTCGGCGGGGATGCTTTCTACACGGCTTCCCGCCATGGTCATCGCCGGGTAAGCCTCGAATCCGGCCATGCGGAGGAAGGCGATCAACGTACCGGCGATATCCTTGCAGACACCGCAACGATCGGTATAATTCATCTTTAGGTTGTGAAGCGTGAAACCCTCGCCTTTACCCATCGAGATCCCGGAGTAACGGATGTTATCGGCCACCCAGTGGGTCAGCACGGCTATCTTCTCCATTTCCGTCTTCTTGCCTTTGATCAGCTCGTCTACCTTCCTTTGGGCTTCCGGGATCGCGGTAAAGCTTCCGTAATCCTCGTTAACCTTATTGAACCATACGGATTTATCTTCCCAGCGGGGCGTGCTGGACATCATGAGCTTCGGGGCTGCGTCGAATAGGTCTACCATATTCGGTTCCTTGGCGAAAGGAAGGATATCGTCGGAGGCGAAGGTATATACTTTCCGTCCATCCTCATATCGCATGGAAGAGGTACATTCGCCTTGGTAGAACTGGAATTGCAACTCTTTCTCCATCGGCATGGATACCCGGTATACCTTACGCACGGTAGGCTCGGTAGCCCAGAAGGGGACGATATCGTAAAACTGTCCCCGCATAGGAGGGATGAAACGCTCGTCGTCGCCCGCCGTCAGCAAGGCGTAGGTGAAACCTTTCTTGGCGATCTCGTACTCCACGACATCTCCCGGTTGCAGGCGGCCCACTTCCAGCATGATCTGCCGGGCGCCCCAGTAGATGGCACGTGCGGGGGCGGCATAGTCGCAAGCCCCAGTCACGTCGAGATTGATCACGTCGCCATTCGCACGGTAGATCGTGGCGTAACGAAACTCGGCATGCGCCGTCAGCGGGTCGTAATCGTATTTGATGATACGGTTGGCGACGGCTCCCTTGGGAGTCTGTACCTTAAAAGCCTTGCATACGGAGAAAGCCCCCGAGCCGGTAGGTTGTACCGTGACGGCGGTGCTGTCCAGCAAGGTGACGCAGTCGTATCCTGCGTAGGCTTGCGATTTCTCCAAGGTAGGATCTTGCGGGTATCGGCAAGAATCCTGCCCGTACATAGGCGATAAGGCCAATAGGGAGACCGCGGTGATTGTTAGAATCCTTTTCATGTTTATAGTGTTTTTGTGATGATATTTCTCGCTAGCTCCCGGCAGGCGGCACGATCGATCTTGCCGCTTCCGGTTTGGGGGATCTCGCTTGCCTCTATGACGTGCCTTGGACGGAGGTACTTGGGCAGGCTGGCGAGAGCCACTGTCGATACCTCACATGATAGCTGCGCGGAGTCGTTCGTGATAGCTTTCATGAATCGCTCATGATAGCTTTCATTAGCGGTACATGATAGGTTCCATGAGTCGCTCATGATAGCTTTCATGTGTGGTGTCACCCGAGGGGGTGATACCGTTTCACATGACCTTGGGGCGATTAGTAAGACTACCGCCTCTCCCAACCGAGGGTCGGGGGCGGCGGTGATGGCATAGGGGAGGTCTAGGTAGGGCCGTAGCCGCTCTTCCACCTCCTCGATCTGTATCTTGATACCTCCGCTATTGATGATATTATCTTTCCTTCCGATAATGGCGAAACTCCCGTCCGGCAGCAGGCGGGCGACATCGTTCGTCACCAGCCGCTCGTCGCAAACCAATGGGGCGTCTATCACCAAGGTATTGTCCGGCGACAAGGATAACGTCACCGAGGGGAAGGGATGGTAATAGGGCGAGGCTTCCGGCCCGTTCAGCCGGCGCAGGGCGACGTGAGACAGCGTCTCCGTCATTCCGTAGGTGGAATAAACCGTGTTTGGCATCTGCCGTATCTCCTGTTCCAAGGCCGCGTCGATCGCCCCGCCGCCGATAATCAGGATATCCGTTTGCTCCAGCCGCTTACGTTCCTCGGGTACTCGCAACGTATTGTAAACCTGCAAAGGAATCATGGCGGCAAAGCGCAGGGGCGTATCCCCCCAATCCGCCAACGGGTGTCCGGAGGGTTCGCACACCTCCAGATCCAGTCCGGCGTATAGGGAGCGGACCACCATCATCTTTCCGGCTATATAGCGTAGGGGCATACATAACAAGGCCTTGTCGCCCTTCTTAAGCCCCAGATAATCGCAGGTAAGCCGGGCGCTGTTCAGCATCCGGTCCTTGCGTACTCGCATCCGCTTGGGCGTACCGGTGGAGCCAGAGGTCTGGACTTCCAGAAAAGGGGAGGGATCGTGCCATTCAGCTAAGAATGCCTGTAAATCTTCTTGTATCGGCATAGGTCAAAGGTCGTTGGTGAACCAGATGGTGTCTCCTTTTCGTTGGATCAACTTATGTTTATCGTCCTTGAAAATCTCGCCGGTTCCCAGACCTTGCGGTAGCGGGTTACCTAGCGTGGCGCACCATTGGGCGATAGCGTTCAGTCCGATTTGCGATTCCAGAGCGGAGGTGACCCACCATTTAGGTTGTTCAGGGGTACTCCCTAAGATAGTTTCCGCTAAGTGAACCCATTCCGTGCATCCGGCGATACCTCCGTGGAGGGAAGGCTTTAATATAATGTATTGGGGATGGATCGTTTCCAACAACCGCCGTTTCTCGTCCGGGGCGTTACAGCCGATCAGTTCCTCGTCGAGAGCGATGGGAAGGGGTGACTCTGCCGCAAGGCGTGCCATCTCTTCCAACTGCCCGGCAAGGATAGGCTGCTCGATGGAATGCAAGTCCATCTCGGCGAGCCGCTTCAGTTTGTCCATCGCCTCCGAGGGTGTGAAAGCGCCGTTGGCATCTACCCGAAGCTCTATTTCCTTGGCAGAGAAATGCGCACGGATGTGTTTCAATAAAGAGAGTTCCCGGTCGAAATCGATAGCGCCGATCTTCAGCTTGACGCAGCGGAAGCCCTCCTTCATCTTTTCCTCTACCTGTTCCAGCATGTACTTATAATCGCCCATCCAGATCAGTCCGTTGATGGGGATGCCCGCCTGCCCCTGCGAGAAGGGCGTGTCGTAATGCCGCCAACCGCCCTGTTCATAATGGCGCATGGCCGTCTCCAGCCCGAAAAGGATGGATGGGTAATGGCGCAAAGATTCGGTGTCAACATATCCCTTCTGTTCCAGATTGAGGCAAGCCTTGGATAACGTGATCTCGTAATCCACTCCATAATCGCAACTGAGATCCGGCAGGGGGGCACATTCTCCGATACCAATAACCGAGGGTTCGTCTTCCTTACGGATTCGGACCTCCCACAATTTCCGGGTCGTGTAAACACCCCGTGAGGTTCCTGCCGGTCGCTTGAAAGTCAAGCACCGGGGAACCACCTCAATCCTATATAACCTCTCCTTTACCATTCATTCTTAATTATTCATTATTCATTCTCAATCCCCCTACGGGAATTTCGGGTAATCCTCGAAGCGGGGACGGCGTTTCTCCAAGAATGCCTTACCGCCTTCCTGCGCCTCGTCCGTCATATAGTAAAGCATGGTAGCGTCTCCGGCCAACTCCTGTATACCGGCCTGTCCGTCCAACTCGGCGTTTAAGCCCGCCTTGATCATGCGCAAAGCCAACGGGCTAAGCAACATCATCTCCTCGGCCCATTGAACGTACTCGTCCTCTAATTTATCCAAGGGGACTACCTTATTTACCAGACCCATATCCAAAGCCTCCTGCGCATTGTACTTGCGGCATAGGAACCAGATCTCACGGGCCTTTTTCTGTCCGACCACACGGGCGAGGTAAGAAGAGCCGAACCCGGCGTCGAAGCTACCCACACGAGGACCAGTCTGTCCGAAGATAGCGTTCTCGGAAGCGATCGTAAGGTCGCAAACCACGTGCAATACGTGTCCGCCGCCGATAGCGAAACCATTCACGGCCGCGATGACGGGTTTCGGGAGAGAGCGGATCTGCTTTTGTACGTCCAATACGTTCAAGCGAGGTACGCCGTCTTTACCCACGTAGCCGCCACGTCCTTTCACGTTCATATCGCCTCCCGCGCAAAAGGCCGTATCTCCGGCTCCTGTCAGAACGACTACGTTAATGTCCGGGCGTTCCCGGCAGATGTAAAAGGCGTCGCTCATCTCCGTGGTCGTAGTCGGGGTAAAAGCGTTGCGATACCGTTCCCGGTTGATCGTAATGCGGGCGATGCCGTTGTAGAAATCAAATAAGATCTCCTCGTATTCCTTGATGGTTGTCCATTCTCTTTTCGTTTCCATATATTATATGTTTTGTGCTTGGGATGAATTTTTTAGTTGATGATAATATTCCTTGAGCAATCGTACGTCTTCCGCTTTGTCCGTGAAAACCTCCATGAATAGGGGATGTTCGCTCGGTTGCTCTGTTTGGGTAAAGGCGCTCATCGCCGCTGCCAACTCCTCGGCATTATGGACAGCGGAGTAGGAGAATCCCCTTTCCGTGGCCCATCCCTCCGCAGAGGTCTGGTGGGAGGCGGTGACGTAACGGTGCGTACGTTCGTTCATCTTGAATCCCGGCAAGGCTTGGAAGATCTCGCCACCTCCGTTGTTCAAGAGCAGGATGCGAAGGTTATTGTGCAAGTTACCGTTCCACAACGCGTTCATATCATAGAAGAAACTAAGATCGCCTATAACGATAAAGTTTAGTTTTTGCGAGGCCGAGGCGTATCCGATGGCCGTAGACAAGGAGCCTTCGATCCCGCTCGTACCTCGGTTACAACAAACCTCAACCGTCTCGGGTACGGTGTACAATTGTGCGTAACGTACGGTGGAGCTATTCCCCAGATGCAAGGCCGATTCAGCCGGAAGCGAGCGTATCAAACCGCCGATCGCCGCCATTTCGGAGTAAGCGAACTCCGGCTCCGGCAGGTTCCGGGATTTGTATTCCCAAGCCTTCGGATATTCAATCTGCCTATTCTCCAGCATATAAGCGATTTTCTCCAGAAACTCGAAAGGGTCCATCTCGATCACCGTGGTCAGGCTACCGAATAAATCCGCTACCTCTCCATCCAATGAGACATGCCAATGCTCCTTAGGCGGGTGTTTCCGCAAAAACTCTTTCAGCCGCTTGGAGACAATATGGCCACCGTAGGTGATTACGAGCTCGGGAACTAGCTTCTCTTTTTCCTCCTCCGGGGTAGCATACAGGATAGCGTCGAAATTCTTGATCGGTAATCCCGGTACGATACGGTTGCCGATGTGCTCGGAGAGCCAAGTGAAATGTTTGTATAGTAACTTACATATTTTCTTCTCGAAGAGATAGATCAAGCTCATTTGTCCCGCTATCATCATCCGCTTGCTATATTTGTTCAAGCGCTCGATCAGGTCATCATATTTCCGGTCGTACACGTTCAAGCCTTGATAACGGGTGATTACCCGTACCTTCGGCAATTCGGGTGTCGTGAACTGAAATAAAGGCTCGGAGATCGGAACGTTGATATGCACCGGTCCTTTGCCGTGGTGGTTCAGTTCCAACAACGCTTCGTTGATCAATCGATTACAATACCATTCATCTTGATCCGTATGTATTTCCGGTAGCTGCACCGACTTCTTTACCAGCGAGCCGAACACCCCGGGTTGCGGCAAAGTCTGTCCGTCCATTTGCCCGATCCATGCGGCGGGGCGGTCGGCGGATATCACGACAAGCGGAACTTTCTGATAGAAAGCCTCCGCTACCGCCGGATGTATATTCAGCAAGGCCGTGCCCGAGGTACAGCAAACAGCCGCCGGCTTACCTCCGTGCAACGCTAGCCCTACGGCAAAGAATCCCGCGCTTCGTTCATCCGTCACGGAATGGCAATTGAAGAACGAATGGTTTGCCAATGTGTGCACAATCGGAGAGTTCCGGCTTCCCGGACATAGCACGATATTACTTACGCCGTGCTCTATCAGCAAGGCTACCAATTGAAGGATGTTCTTTTTATCGCTATACATTATATGATATAAAATTATAAATTACCTACTATTCTCCGCATTGTATCTAATTTATCCTCTGTCTCCTGCCACTCATCCTCTAGCTGCGAGGCCGCCAACAGACCGCCTCCGGCATACAACGTAAAGGTTTGGGGGAGGATATTCATGCAACGGAGGTTTACGTACAGATCTGTTTTGCCTTTGGGATCCAGCCAACCGATGAAACCGGAGTAATAGCTACGATCGTACCCCTCATGCTCGATGATGAAGTGATAAGCTTCCTCCTTGGGAAGACCGCAAACGGCGGGAGTAGGGTGCAATAGTTGAAGCACGTCACCCAACTTCTCGGAATCCGGCAAGGAGAAGAAGAAATCGCTTTTCAGGTGGGAAACCTCTCCGGCCCGGGCTGAATAAGGCCCCTTCTCCTCGGGAGTAATCCCCAAGGTGGACAGCTGGCGGCGTATATAGGAGGCGACTAATTGCTGTTCTCTCCAATTCTTATGATCCCAGCTTTTCGGTAATTTCCCGTCTCGTAAGGATTGGGTTCCGGCCAAAGCTACCGTTTGCCAGTCGCCTTTCTCGCCGGATAACAAGATTTCCGGTGTCCCACCCATCCAAGTTCCGGTTTCCGGGGTATGGCAAAGGTAGACATAGGAGCGGATATATCGTTTTTCTGCGGCAAAGAATGCCTTGCCGGGTGAGAAAGAGGGATCTTTCCGGATCGTTTTGCTACGGGATAGGACTAGTTTATCTTGGCTTCCTTTTAGCAAAGGGTTGGTAAACAGGGAGAAATGGTAAGCATATCGTTCCTTCTCCTCGGATTCGGACGGGATTTCGATTTCATTCGAAAGGAATTCGTTTTTCTCTCGAGAGAAATCCCAATCGGATTCGGAGGGGATTTCAAAGCAATCCGGTTGGATTAAAACGATAGGTCGTTCCGCTGTCACCTGAAACGGAGCGATTACAAAACCGCTCCGTTCATTTAAGTCTTTTATGTCGTATAATAGGCAAGGAGAGCCGGCGCTTTGCATCCTGAAATGGAGCCTATCCTCACCAGGAATACGCCAAATAGCGAAACTCCGACCTTGCTTGATCAACGTGTCTATTATTTCGTAAGAATCTCTTGGAATCATTTCTTCTTTAGTATGCTATTGATTACCCGTACCGAGGAAACCAGTTTGTCGGTAGAGGTGAATATGTCTACGTTCCACACATGGGATGAACGGCCTTTGTGGATAATCGTCCCGACGGCACGTACCGTGTCTCCCTCGTGGGCGGACGACATATGGCTGCCGCTAACTTGCATGCCGACTACCATCTCGTCCGGTTTCGCCAGAATCATGGAACCTAGTCCGGCCACGGTCTCTGCCAAAGCCAGCGTAGCGCCTCCGTGCAAGATACCGAAAGGCTGGCGGGTCCGTTCGTCTACAGGCATGGTCGCTTCCACACGATCCTCGGACGCATAGGTATATTGGATGCCTAGATTACCCATTAAGGCATGTTTGGCCCGTGCGTTTAGTTGATCTAACGGAACCTCTGTGGGTTTGATCGTGGCAAGGATCGCTTTCTCGATCGCTGCCGCCACACCTTCCATATTATTGGGTAAGGTCGTGAAATCGGCACAAGCCTTTACGGAATCGCGTGCGTTACCCATCGCCACGCCGGTACCGGCTAATTGAAGCATGGATACGTCGGCCACGCCATCACCGATAGCGACAACCTCTTCGGTTGTGATATTCAGCATCTCCATCAATACCGCCAACGTATTTCCCTTATTGATGAAATGAGGAGCTACCTCCAAGAAATAGTCCTCGGAGCGGAAAGCTTCCAATACCCCGTCCAGACGTTTCTTCCAATGATTTTCGAGACCCACTAGATTGTTCTCGTCATCGCTGGTAAGAATACACTTACAGGGTGCGAAATCCACCGCTTCCGGGAAATTCTCCACACCGATGATGCGCATCTTATTGAGTTCGGCCTCCTCTTGGACATGTTTGTTTTCCGGGCTATCGGTCAGGATATAGTCCTTGTGATACGTGAAGATAGCAAAACCATTTTCCTTCGCCTTCCGGTTCAAATAAGGAATCATGGCCGGATCGATTCGTTTCTCGAACATCAATTCTCCGGTCTGGGCATTGATGATCTGACCTCCGTTATAAGATAATATGAAACCACCGTAATGATTCAATTCAAGAGCCTCCGCTAAGGGTTGAACCCCGTTGGTGGGTCGGCCGGATGCCAATACAACATGAACTCCCATCTGCTGAGCCTTTAACAAGGCGGCATGGGTCCGGGGAGTTATCTCTTTCTTGTCGTTAAGCAACGTCCCATCTACGTCTAAGACTAATAATTTGTACTTCATGGCGTCTTATTTTTATGGTTTAGAATACAAATATACATAAAATAGTTGATAGTTAGAAGACATTTCCATGAAAGGAATTTACGTATATCGGCGCAAGCTCACGCCTATACTGGCGTAGTCCTACGGCACTACTGGTATAGGCGTATGCCGGTATAGGCATTGGCCTGTGTCGATACTGGTGTAAATGTCTCTGAAAAAACACGTACGTGTTCTCGCGAAAACATGTACATGTTTTTCGGAAAATACGTACGTGTTTTTTTTCAAAGCAATTCTTGGATGAAACGAGCCACTCCATCCTCATCGTTCGTGTATTGGGTGATGCGGTCGGCATTGGCCTTGACAGGGGGCTGGGCGTTGGCCATAGCGACTCCCAATCCGGCGAAACGGATCATGGATACGTCATTGAAACCGTCGCCGATAGCGATCACTTCCTCCTGTTTTATCCGGGTTCGCTCTAGTAAGCGGGATAATGAGGCGGCTTTGTCGATGCCTTTGGGGACAAGCTCCAGATAGAATGCCTCGGAACGATATACGTTGATACGTTTCCCTAATTCTTGGCGGAGCTTCTCTTCCAACGGTACCAACATCTCCGGTTCGCCTACCACCAAGCATTTATCGGCTGGCTGATGCAAATCCCGCAGAAAATCGTCGGTAGCCTTGATCTTCATTTTGGTTAAGAAAGATTCGTATTGTACGTATTTATTTTCCGGATGCTCGCTTAAGATATATTTACCGTTGTAGGAAAGGATAGCCAGTCCCGCTTCTTTGGAGCGGTTGTATAAAACAGGTACGATATCGGGTGGCAAAGCCTGTTCGAAAAGTACTTTGTCTGTCATCAAGTCGATCACCTTACCGCCGTTGAAGGAAAGGATAAAACCACCATATTGCTTTATGTTCAGTTCCTCGGCTAAAGGCACGATACCGTAGGTGGGCCGGCCGGAGGCTAAGACCAGATGCAATCCTTTTTCCTGCGCTTGCAGAAGGGTTTCCCTCGTAAACGGGGTGATCTCTTTTTTACTGTTTGTCAGTGTACCGTCTAAATCCAGTACCAATAATTTATAGTTCATGCTCTTGTTTCGTGTTGATCGTGATTATTTTACCTCTTTGGGAGATATAATTATAGAGTTCTTTATAAAATGCGTGCCGGGTAAGGGTGGAAGCGTCTCCCAAGATCATCAGTTTCATACGGGCACGGGTGATCGCTACGTTCATGCGCCGCAAGTCGTTCAAGAAGCCTATCTTTCCATCCTCGTTGGCCCTTACCAAACTGATCAAGATGACATCGCGTTCTTGCCCTTGGAAACCGTCAACGGTGTGTACGGTGATCAGTCTGCGTAAAGGCTTGAAGAAAGCGTCTTGTTTGATCAATTTACGGATGTATTGTACCTGCGCCTTATAAGGGGAGATCAATCCGAAGTCGATATTCTCTTCCAGCACTCTCTCCTTGGATATTTTCTGTATATAGGAGCGTAATTGTTCCACGAGCAATTCCGCCTCTTGCCTGTTGACGCGGCTCATGGTCTCTTCTCTCGTATTTTCCGTGAAATCGCACTTGGACGTATCGAACCATACGATGGGAGTGTCCAGTCGCAAGATTCCCCGCCCACTTACCTCGGGAGCGGATTCGAGTTCGTTATGATAGAACCATTGGGAGGAGAAGCGCATGATATCCTCGTGCATACGATATTGGATCTTCAGGAGAGAGACCGTTTCCGGTTTCGTGTGGGCTATCTTTTGCATCAAGGTACGTCCTAAGCCTTCTCGTTCCGCTTCTATACATTTAATAGTAGGGGGCAATTGGTGATGATCGCCCGCTAGTATGACCCGGTCTGCCTTGCCGATCGCTATCCAGCAAGCGGCTTCCAAGGCTTGGGCGGCCTCATCGATAAACAAGGTCGTGAAGTGCCGGTTCATCATGACCCGGTTTGCGGAGCCAACCAAGGTGCAAGCGACAACACGAGCCTCGTCGAACAGCTCTGTATCGATCTTGACTTCCAGTTCGGTCGCCCGGAATTTCAAACGGGAGAGGCGGTTTCGGATCGTATCCCGTTCCTCCCGGCTTTTCTTTCGCATATTGGATTGTATATCCCGTACCGCTTTCCGGATGCTCCATAACTCGGGATAATCCGGATGCGATTCGAAACGGCGTTCATATGTGAAAGAGAGCATCTTGTCATTGATACGAGTGGGGTTCCCGATGCGCAGGACGTTAATGCCTCTATCTACCAGTTTCTCCGAGATGCAGTCTACGGCGGTATTACTTTGAGCGCAAACGATCACTTGATTCTCCCGGTGAAGGGTCTCGTAAATGGCTTCCACCAAGGTGGTTGTTTTCCCGGTTCCGGGAGGGCCGTGTACGATAGATACTTGTTTCGCTCCCAATACCTTATTTACGGCTTCTTCCTGAGAACGGTTCAACCAAGGGAAGCGGATCGGGAATAATTCCCGCTGTCCCGGTTTTTCCTGCCCCAGCAATACATCCCTAAGATGAGAGAGTTGGTTGTTTTTTGCCCGCATCACGTCCGAGAGAGCGGAAAACATCGTTTTATAGCTGGTCTCGTCGAAGTAGAGTTGCACGCCGAGATCATTGCTTTTTCCTTGTATATCCATCAAGGCGGAAGGAGTGGGGAGAACTATCACCATCCGGTCCTCTTGCACGTAGCTGATCGTGGCGGAGAAATCCAGATACTTAAATTTACCACTGATATCTGCCGTAAAGAAGCAAACCGGGCGCCCGTACTCAAAATTATGCTCGATCTCCCGGCCTTCTGTCCTTTCGATCTCGATCACCAATTGGTTTAAGGAGTTATAATAACTGCGTCCCGGAGTGACCGGATACCAACAGAGGCCCTGCGCCACTCGTTTTCGCAAACCCGTACGCTCGGATTGCTGTCGGTATGTTTCCTTCTCATATTCATATTCTTTCTGCAGGAGATCATATTGATGTTGCAAATCTACAAGCGGCGATGAAATTCCCATTCCTTTTTCAATTCTATTAATCGGATAAATACAGCCCGGGCGTTCTATGTCCCGAAGTAGGCGACAAAAGTACTAAAATTATCGTTCCGTACCCAAGTTGCGGTAAGTAAAGAAAAAGAATACCGCTAACGTTGGTAGTGTCTATAAAATTCCTAATTTTGTACGAAAACTAATATCATAAAAAAATGAATGAGAACGATGCTTTTTATAACGCATTAATAGATGTAGCTGCTTGGGATAAAGAGAATACCTTAGATCGTTTTATGAATAGTGATAGCCTCTTCAAAAAGTTTCTATATAAATTTATTACTACAGACGGTTCGTATGTGAAATTACGGAGCTCTTTAGTAGAGCGGGATTTGGAGAATGCCAAGCTATATTCGCATACCTTGAAAGGGATAGCCGCTAATTTAGGTCTGGTAAATCTATTCGATGTATCGAATAATATACTATCGCTGTTGAGAGAAGGGAATCTGGAAGAAGCGTTGCGTTATGAAGATGCATTGGGAAAACAATACGATGCCTTGCGAGATATCGTTGTTGAGTTTTGTTCTTAATCTATTGTATATTAACTATCTAATTCTAAATAAAGACTATCAGTATGGATACTATCATAAAAACTCAAATTATAGATTTGATTCACAGGGAGGTAATCCCTGCTATCGGATGTACGGAACCTATTGCCGTGGCTTTGGCGGCCGCAAAAGCGGCGGAAGTGCTGGGGCGTAAGCCAGAGAAGATAGAGGTTTATCTGAGCGCCAATATCCTGAAGAATGCCATGGGAGTAGGAATCCCGGGGACTGGCATGGTGGGGTTGCCTATCGCTATCGCTTTGGGATCGATCATCGGTAAGTCCGCTTATGGGCTAGAGGTGCTGAAAGACTTGACTCCGGAGGGATTGAAAGAAGGTAAGGAAATGGTCTGCAAGAAATGTATCAGTATAGACCTAAAAGAGAATGTAGATAAACTTTATATCGAAATTATAAGTTCTGCAGGGAACGATCGTTCAAGGGTGATCATTTGCCATGAGCATACCCATATAATATATGTAGAGAAAAACGGGGAGGTATTGACTGATTTACGTACGGCAAACGCTTCTGGCGAGGAAGTATGTGAGAATAAGGATTTACGTCTTTCTTTCTCTATGGTCTATGAGTTTGCCATGGAAATGCCATTGGATGAGATTCGTTTTATTTTAGAAACGGCCGAGTTGAATAAGAAAGCTGCCCAAGCTTCCATGAAAGGCAATTACGGACATACCGTAAGCAAGACAGTCTCGGGTGCTTTCGGCCGTAAGTTCATGGGAGATTCCGCTTATACGCATATGTTGATCATGACTTCCGCCGCTTGCGACGCTCGCATGGACGGCGCTATGATCCCGGTGATGAGTAATTCGGGAAGCGGTAATCAAGGAATCGCCGCTACGCTTCCGGTTCTTTCTTTCGCCGAGGATATTCAATGCTCGGAAGAGCAACTGATCCGTGCGTTGATGTTAAGCCATTTGATGGTGATCTATATCAAGCAAAGTCTGGGACGCTTGTCCGCCCTTTGCGGTTGTGTGGTTGCCGCTACGGGAGCGAGTTGCGCTATCACCTATTTGATGGGAGGAAATAAGGCGCGGATTTCTTATGCGATCAAGAATATGATCGGTAATATTACCGGAATGATCTGTGACGGTGCCAAGCCGAGTTGCGCGATGAAAGTATCTAGTGGCGTATCTACGGCGATGCTTTCCGCTTTGATGGCCATGGAGGATAAGGTGGTGACTTCCGTGGAAGGTATCATCGATGAGGATGTGGATAAATCGATCGCGAACTTGACCGCTATCGGTTCTAAAGGAATGGAGGCGACGGATCGTCTGGTGCTGGACATCATGACCGGTAAATCTTGTTAATGGGATTCTATGGAGGAGGCACCAAAGGCGAGGAAAAAAGAGATTATGCGAGTGACACTTTTAGGGTCATTCGCTAATTTTGTTTTATTGGTATTCAAGTTCGTGGCGGGTATCTGGGGGCATAGTAGCGCTATGATCGCCGATGCGGTGCATTCGTTATCTGATTTCGTAACGGATATAATCGTACTTCTTTTTGTCAATATATCTTCCAAGCCGAAGGACGAGAGCCATGATTACGGGCATGGTAAATACGAGACTTTGGCGACTTCAATTGTCGGTATCGTCTTGCTTTGTGTAGGTTTTGGCCTTTTCTGGGAGGGAGCGAACAAGATTTATGACTTTTATTTCAAGGGGATTCCGTTGGAAAGTCCGGGAATGATCGCTTTAGTTGCCGCTCTTATCTCCATTGTGATCAAGGAATTACTGTATCATATTACCGTTTGGGTAGGAAGGAAGCAGAATAGTCAAGTCGTTATCGCTAACGCTTGGCATCATCGCTCGGATGCCTTTTCCTCGATCGGTACGGCTTTAGGTATCGGAGGGGCGATTTTGTTGGGGGATAATTGGCGTGTGCTGGACCCGTTGGCGGCTGTGATTGTCAGTTTATTTATCGTAAAAGTAGCCTTACAACTAGTGATCCCGGCGATTAATGACTTATTGGAGAAATCTTTGCCGAAGGAGGTGGAGGATGAGATCTTGGCGATCATTAGTGAGGTTCCCGAGGTAAAGAGCCCGCATAATCTACGTACCCGCCGCATCGGTAATAATTTTGCTATCGAGGCGCATATACGGGTGAACGGACAGATAACCGTGACTCGTGCCCATGACTTGACGAAAGAGATCGAACAGAATCTGCGTGATAAGTTCGGTCAGGCTACGCACATCGCTTTGCACGTGGAACCAATTAAATAAACGAATTGTTATTTGACCATGATGAAGAACTTATATAGGGGAGAAGTGTTCTATTTGATCGCTTCCCCGCTGGATCATGTGGAGGCTTACCGCTATTTTGAGGATGGGGGACTGGCTGTTGTTGATGGAAAGATTGTAGAGGCGGGGCCGTTCGAGGCGATGCGTTCCCGTTACCCGGATTTCCCGGTGACAGACTATTCCGGTAAATTGATTACACCCGGCTTTATTGATTCCCATATCCATTTCTCCCAGTCGGAGATACAGGGAATGTATGGCAAGCAACTTCTGGATTGGCTGGACGAATATACGTTTCCCGCCGAGGAAGCTTTCTCTTCCATGGAATATGCACAAGATATCGCTCGCTTTTTCGTGAAGGAACTGGTGAAGAACGGAACTACGACTTGTGCTGCTTATGCCACGGTTCATCCTGCTTCCGTAACCGCATTATTTTCCGTGGCTACGGAGTATAATATGTGTATCTTGGCTGGAAAGGTGATGATGAACCGGAACGCTCCGGATTATCTGATGGATACCACGCATCAGGGTGAGTTGGACTGCCGTAGCTTAATCGAGGATTGGGACGGGAAAGGACGGAATCACTATGTGATCACGCCCCGTTTCGCCATAACCAGTACGCCGGATCAATTAAAGTCTGCCGGTCGTTTACATGCCGAATATCCCAGTACCTATATACAGACACATCTTTCGGAGAATCTGGGAGAGATTGAATCTGTATTATCGCTATGTCCCGGTCATGCGGATTATCTGGAGGTCTATGAGCGTGCCGGATTGTTGACCGATCGTTCGATATTCGGGCATTGTGTCCATCTAACCGATCGGGAATATAAGCGGTTGGGAGAAACGGGAGGCATTATCGCCCATTGCCCGACCTCGAACCTTTTCCTTGGAAGCGGATTATTCGATATGAGGGAAGCGAACCGTTACGGCGTACGTACTACCTTGGCGACAGATGTCGGTGCGGGTACATCTTTCTCTATGTGGCGTACGATGGGAGAGGCTTATAAGGTACAACAGTTGAACGGTTATCCGATGACAGCTTTGGAGGCTATCTATAAATGTACGCTAGGCTCTGCACGGGCCTTATCGTTGGACGACCGAATCGGAAGTTTCCTCCCTGGCCGTGAAGCGGATTTCATAGTCGTGGATTATGCCGCTACCTCTGTCCAGAAATTGCGTATGGAGTATCTTCGTTCGAGAGATAAATGGACGATCGAGAATAAGCTGTTTGGCCTGCAAACCCTCGGCGATGACCGGAATACGGTATGCACTTATATAATGGGCAAGCAAGTATACGGCTCAGATTCGTGCGATCATCAAGAAACAAGTATGTAATACGACCGTTACGACGATCCATAGGCGCTCGGCAGTAGTCGGGCGCAATCCCGGGAAATGATATTCTATAGCCCCGTGCTTGCAAGCGGAGAGGCAATCTCCGCAATAGGTACAGGTATAGCCGATCTTTCCCTTCTTGATCTCTTCTTTATGTAGGGCATCGTAACGGCAAGCGTTTGTGCAAGCCATGCAATGGCAACAATCCGTGGTCAGTCGTACCCGGAAAGGAGAGAGGTATTTGAGGAAAGACACTAAAGTCCCGATCGGACAATAACTACTGCAATGCACCATCTTCCGTCTCTTTCTGGAAAACAATAGCATGACAAGTAGGCCGATAACTCCGACCGCTATTCCAAAAGCGGTGGCTATCCTGCCGCTCGCTCCGAATATTCGGAGTAGGATGGCCCCCAACATAACCAGAAATAATATGCTGTATCGCATTTGCTTGTGATAGGGGAACCTTTTTCGTTCCAATTTTCCCCGGGCACTCCATGCGTCGAATGCCCCGAAGTAACAAAGCTGGCTACACCAAGCGGGACCGGATAGTAATAAGGTGCTGATAAAAAGTATGGGCATGAATAATCCCTCGAAGCGATAAAGCGGTCCGGCCAAGATTACCGCAGGGATCGGTAAATGCAATTTTCCGGTCATAAGGAAAATAGGATCGGCAAAAATCCCTAGAGCAAGTTGCCCGAAAAAAACGATCGAGAATAACAACCACGCTCGTTTTCTCCATTTGGGACGTTCTTGCCGATCTTGCATCTTATAGCAGAGCCAACCACCGTATAGCATGGCAAGTATCACTTGTATCCATCCTCCATACGGAAATAACCTTTCGCCTATCAACAGTGGATTTTTAGGCATGACTTGAACGATCGAGAGAAGTCCCCCGACTAATAATACGGTACTGATAACAATACGTCTCGTTTTCATGCTCAATTATTTTATGCGTAAAAGTATGCCTTTTACGCGAATAATTATAGCACGGGCATTGTATTTCTGATACTAGTTACACCGATTAAACGATCATACCGTGCTCCCATTGGACAATAGTAGACGTAAATGCTATATTCGTTCTCCGTCTGGAAGAAATTACCCTCGATAGGGCCGGTCTGTCCTACGGTCTGTCCGTTAGGGACAAAGAGGTACTGATAGTTGTAACTGCCTTGTTTCAGTAAGACGGATTTCTCGTATTGATGCGTCTCCGGATTATAGCCCATCTTACTTTTCTCGTCCAATACATTATTATATAATTCGCCGTTCAAATACACGTTTCCATCGGGAATTAAGTCCATGGCGAGGGTAAAGTGAACGATGTAATAGTCCGCTTCCGTATCCGGGTCGTTACAATTACTGCAACGGATGAAAAAACGGCCGTCTTGGTCTTGATCGTATTGATACGATAATTGGTCACGCCGATAGTCCGTCATCAACTCTACATGGTAATATGGATTATGGAACGAGATACTTTCTACGTGCATGCCATTGTATTTGTTGCTCAAAAATTCCATACGGCGATATTCGTTTCCTGCGGGAAAGATCAAGTTCTGATTGTTCGTATAAGAGATCTGGTTTTCTAAAATAGTCATAGGCTGAAGACCTGTTACGGCATTATCCCTGCGGTTATTCTGATAAACCCAGATTTTCAAGTCGGTCTGAGGATAGGTGATGGGGAAATTCTTGTTATTGATCGCAAAGCTGACTTGTTGGTGTGACTGATTGGTATCGATATCCGTATTTCCGCTCACCGTAGCGGCGACACTAACCATCGGCTCGAAAATAGAAAAGCATGCGGTAAATACGATCTGGGAGGGATCATCCTCGTTATATACTTGCAAGGCATAATTCCCCGAGACCTTCGGTTGAACGTCATCGTTTGGGAAAAGTAATCGGTAGTTGGTGTATTGCACCATAGTACCCATCGCATTGGCGAAATCCTCGATCGTGCTCCCTTGGAAACCATTCATATACTCAATCGGGGAAAGATTCGATTGCGTCCAATCGGCGTTGCAATGAACCAGATTATAGGCGTATCGCCCGAAGCCCGGATTAAAAGCATCGAAATTAACCTCGATACGATTCTCACCACCCAGTTCGATGAATGGATCGGAGAACATCTCGCCGGCAACCTTCACTTGGAGGGTCTTTATTTGCTTATCGCTAACGTTGGTGAAGTAAGTCACTTGAGCGTTCAACGGTACTAAAACCGTGATAAGCAGCAGAAATAGGATTTTAAAAACTTTCATTTTCTTATTACTTTCTTTAACGACGCAAAATTATGGAATTATTTCTCTATTTATTTGCCTTTCCCTGCTCTAAAGCATGAAAAAATGTTTACTTTTGCAGGAAAATTACATATAAACAATTTTAGTTGTATCATGGCAAATGTGATTAAGATTAAAAAGGGTTTAGACATTAATCTGAAGGGCAAAGCTTCGGATGTACTGTTAAACGGCGGCAAGAGCGAGTCTTATGCGATCGTCCCCGATTATTATAACGGTATTCTCCCTAAAGTTGTTGCGAAAGTAGGAGAAAAAGTCAAAGCCGGTTCTGTACTGATGATTGACAAGAACCGCCCCGAGATCAAGTTTGTTTCGCCGGTCAGTGGCGAGGTAACTGCCGTAAACCGAGGAGAGAAGCGTAAGGTGCTAAGCATCGTTGTGAAGCCGGATGCGCAGATCGAGTATGAGGAGTTCGGTAAGAAGAACGTAGCATCCCTACAGGGAGCAGAGGTGAAAGAGGTACTTCTGAACGCTGGTATGTGGCCGTTTATCAAGCAACGCCCATACGATATCGTTGCCGCTCCATTGGATACTCCGCGTGATATCTTCGTTTCGGCTTTTTACTCCGCTCCGTTGGCTCCAAACTTCGATTTTATCGTAAAAGGTCAGGAGGCTGATTTCCAGACTGGATTAAACGCCCTAGCTAAATTAACGAATGGAAAAGTGTATGTGGGTGTAAGAAGTGGTTCTGTTGTGAGCGGAATGAAAGGTGTGGAGATCGTGGAAGTAGAAGGTCCGCATCCCGCAGCGAACGTTGGCGTGCAGATCAATCATATCAAGCCCGTTAACAAGGGTGAGGTAGTTTGGACGGTTAATCCGGCAGACGTGATCGTTATCGGACGCTTGTTTAACAAGGGTGTCGCCGATTTCAGCCGTATGGTTGCTATTACCGGTTCCGAGACTACCGAGAGAGGCTACGTTAAAACGATTTCAGGTTGTACGATTAAGAGCTTGGTTAACGGTAAAGTGTTAGGACAGGAACATATCCGTATTATCAGCGGTAATGTTTTGACAGGTACCAAGGTAAATATGGATGGTTACCTAGGCGCTTATGATAACCAGATCACCGTGATTCCGGAAGGTGATGAGACGCATGAGTTCTTAGGTTTCGCTATGCCTCGTTTCAACCAGTTCAGCGCTAGCCATAGTTACTTTAGCTGGTTAGGTACTAGCAAGGAATATGTGATCGACGCCCGTATCAAAGGTGGTAAACGTGCCATGATCATGTCTAATGAATACGATAAGGTGTTCCCGATGGATATCTATCCGGAGTATTTGTTGAAAGCGATTATTGCGTTCGATATCGATAAGATGGAGAACTTAGGTATCTATGAGGTGGCTCCCGAGGACTTCGCTCTTTGCGAGTTCGTGGACACTTCCAAGATCGAGTTGCAAAAGATCGTTCGCGACGGATTGAACCTGTTGTATAAGGAAATGAATTAATAACATAAAAAACTTATAATACATTGAAAGCGTTAAGGAATTATCTCGACAAGATTAAGCCTAACTTTGAGGAAGGCGGAAAGCTGGCGATGTTCCGTTCTGTTTTTGACGGTTTCGAAACATTCTTATTTGTTCCGAACGAGACCTCTAAAACGGGCGTACATATTCATGACTGTATTGATTCAAAGCGTGCCATGACCGTGGTTATCATCGCTTTGTTGCCTGCTTTGCTTTTTGGTATGTATAATGTCGGTTATCAGCACAATTTAGCTGTGGGGGCTGATCCGGGATTTTTGATGACTTTTATTTTTGGATTTTTGGCGGTATTGCCTAAGATCATTGTTTCGTATGTGGTAGGTTTGGGTATAGAGTTCGCTGTCGCCCAAGTGAAGAAGGAAGAGATTCAAGAAGGATTCTTGGTTTCCGGTATCTTGATTCCGATGATCGTTCCGGTCGATACTCCGTTATGGATGATCGCCGTAGCTACTGCTTTCGCTGTTATTTTTGCGAAAGAGGTATTTGGTGGTACGGGATATAATATATTTAATGTAGCATTGGTTACACGTGCGTTCTTATTCTTCGCTTACCCGGCAGCAATGTCTGGTGATCAAGTGTTCGTTCGTACGGCTGATACGTTTGGTATTGGGGCTGGCCAAGTGGTTGACGGCTTTTCCGGAGCTACTCCGCTGGGACAAGTCGCTATCGCTGGTAAGGAGATGATCGGTTCTTTCCAAGCTGTTGACGTATTAGGCAACCCGATCTCTACTTGGGACGCGTTTATTGGTTTGATCCCGGGCTCTATCGGTGAGACTTCCGTATTGGCTATTTTGATCGGTGCGGTTATCTTGTTGGTTACGGGTATCGCAAGTTGGAAGACAATGGTTTCCGTGTTCGTGGGTGGTGCTTTCATGTCATTGATCTTTAATATGGTCGGTACAACGGTCGCTATGTGCGTATCTCCGCTGGATCACTTGTTCTTAGGTGGTTTCGCTTTTGGTGCCGTGTTCATGGCTACAGACCCTGTGACTTCCGCTCGTACGGAGACAGGTAAATATATCTATGGTTTCCTTGTAGGTGCTATGGCCATTATTATTCGTGCGTTGAACCCGGGTTATCCAGAGGGTATGATGCTCGCTATCCTGTTGATGAACGTGTTCGCTCCGCTGATCGACTATTATGTTGTGGAAGCTAATATCTCTCGCAGATTGAAACGTGTAATAAAATAAAGTAAGAAGGAATATGGCTAAATATAAATGTAAGGTATGTGGCTATGTCCACGAGGGAAATAAGGCTCCTGACACTTGCCCGGTATGTTCCGCTCCTGCTTCCGAATTTGAGGAAATCAAGGAGGAGGGCGCCGCTAAGAAAGGCATAAACCGGGATAGCAATGTTTATACGGTTGTTTATGCGGCTGTGATGGTTGTGCTAGTGGCTGTCGTATTGGCGTTTACTTCACAATCATTGAGAAGTTTTCAGAAACAGAACGAGGATAACGATAAGAGACAACAAATTCTGCGTTCTATCAACGTAAATGTTTCTTCTTCTGAGGCTGAGACCAAGTACAACGAGTTGATCAAGGAAGCTTTCTTGGTAAACGAGAATGGTGAGAAGGTTGAAGGCGACGCTTTCGCTACGGATGTAGTTAAGGCTGCCACTGAGCATCAATATCCGGTTTTCGTCGCGAATGTAGATGGTCAACCGAAATATATCATGGCTTTGCATGGAGCAGGTCTTTGGGGTCCGTTATGGGGTTATATCTCTGTAGATAGTGATAAGAATACTATTTATGGTGCTGACTTCAGCCACCAAGGTGAAACTCCGGGTCTGGGAGCTGAGATCTCTAAACCGGCGTTCAGCAATGAGTTCAAAGGTAAGAAGATCTTCATGAGTGGAGAATTCAAGTCTGTCGCTGTTGTTAAGCCGGGTAAGAGCGTAGCGGGACAGGATTATGTAGACGGTATCTCAGGTGGTACAATTACCAGTAAAGGTGTGGATGAAATGTTATTCAACAGCTTGAGCGGTTATGTTAAATTTTTGACCTCACAAAATTAAGTAGAAGATGGGATTATTATCTGAAAAGAATAAAGAAGTTCTGTTAGGCCCGTTGAGCGCTAACAACCCGGTTGTCGTTCAGATGTTGGGTATTTGCTCTGCGTTGGCTGTAACATCAAAACTTGAGCCGGCCATCGTGATGGGTATCTCGGTGACGGCTGTTGTGGCTTTCGCTAACGTGATCATTTCATTGATGCGTAATACGATTCCGAACCGTATCCGTATTATCGTGCAATTGGTGGTAGTTGCCGCTTTGGTGACAATCGTTAGTGAGGTGTTGAAAGCTTTTGCTTATGACGTAAACAAACAGCTTTCCGTATTTGTCGGTTTGATCATTACGAACTGTATCTTGATGGGACGTCTGGAAGCGTTCGCCTTGGGTAACGGCCCATGGGAATCGTTCTTGGATGGCATTGGTAACGGTCTGGGATATGCGATTATTCTTATTATCGTAGGTTTCTTCCGTGAATTGCTAGGATCTGGTACCTTATTGGGTTTCCAAGTGATTCCGCAGGCATTCTATGATCTGGGTTACGTGAACAATGGTTTGATGATCTTGCCTCCGATGGCGTTGATCGTGATCGCTGTTATTATTTGGGTTCATCGTGCTAAGAACAAGGAACTTCAAGAAAATTAATGTTAACGATTAAACGAATAATAGAATGGAACAATTATTAAGCACATTCGTCCGCTCGATCTTCGTTGACAACATGATCTTCGCATACTATTTGGGTATGTGCTCTTTCGTGGCTGTCTCAAAGAACGTGAAGACCGCTTTAGGATTAGGTATAGCAGTGACATTCGTACTTTTCTGTACGTTGCCGATTAACTATATGCTTGAGAATTATGTATTGAAAGAAGGTGCGTTAAGTTGGTTAGGCCCGGAATATGCGGAGGTGAACCTTAGCTTCTTGGCGTTTATTATCTTTATCGCCGTTATCGCTTCTTTCGTGCAGTTGGTCGAGATGGTAGTCGAGAAATTCTCTCCGTCTTTGTATGCTTCCCTTGGTATCTTTTTGCCGCTGATCGCTGTAAACTGCGCTATCTTGGGTGGTTCTCTGTTTATGCAACAAAAAGCGTTCCCTAATGTAGGTGTCGCCACTGTTTATGGTTTAGGATCTGGTATCGGTTGGTTGCTGGCTATCGTAGGTATGGCGGCTATCCGTGAGAAATTGTCATATTCAAATGTCCCCAATGCTTTGAAAGGTTTGGGTATTACTTTCATCATCACGGGTTTGATGGGTATGGCATTCATGTGTTTCTCTGGTCTGAAGATTTAAGTATTAACGCATTAAACAAAATATAAAGATGACTTTATTAATGTCGGGCGGACTTACGATTGGTGTCAGCGCAATAGTATTCTTATTGATCACGCTGATCTTGGTCGGTTTGCTTTTGTTCGCCAAAGCAAAATTGGTGCCTTCAGGGAATGTAAGCTTGAAGGTTAACGGAGAGAAAGATATAGAGACCCCGATTGGTGGAACTTTGCTAGGTGCGCTACAGAGCGGTGGCATCTTCTTGTCTTCCGCTTGTGGTGGTGGTGGTAAATGCGGTCAGTGCCGTGCTCAAGTTATTGATGGCGGTGGTGAGATCCTACCTACTGAGAAAGGTTTCTTCTCTCGTAAACAAGTGAAAGATCATTGGCGTTTGGCTTGTCAATGCAAGGTGAAAGAGGATATGGTCGTTCAGGTACCAGACGAGGTATTTGGCGTTAAGGAATGGGAATGCGAGGTTATCAGTAACAAGAACGTCGCTACATTTATCAAGGAGTTTATCGTTGCATTGCCTAAAGGTGAGCACATGGACTTTATTCCGGGTTCTTACGCTCAGATCAAGATCCCTACATACTCAATGGATTATAACAAGGATATCGATAAGAGCTTGATCGGCCCCGAGTATCTGCCGGCTTGGGAGAAATTCGGTTTATTCGGTTTGAAGTGTAAGAACGACTCACCGTCTATCCGTGCCTATTCTATGGCTAACTATCCTGCTGAGGGTGACCGTATCATGTTGACCGTGCGTATCGCTACGCCGCCGTTCAAACCGAAACCACAAGTTGGTTTCATGGATGTGATGCCGGGTATCGCTTCTTCTTATATCTTTACGTTGAAACCGGGTGATAAGGTGACTATGAGTGGTCCTTATGGTGATTTCCACCCAATTTTCGATTCTAAGAGAGAGATGATGTGGATTGGTGGTGGTGCTGGTATGGCTCCGTTGCGTGCCCAAATCATGCACATGACGAAGACGTTGAAGACTACGGATCGTAAGATGTCTTACTTCTATGGCGCGCGTGCCTTGAACGAAGTGTTCTATTTGGAAGATTTCTTGGAAATAGAGAAAGAATTCCCAAACTTTACGTTCCACTTGGCGCTTGACCGTCCTGATCCTGCCGCTGATGCTGCGGGTGTTAAATATACGGCTGGATTCGTTCATCAAGTAATCCATGATACTTACTTGAAGGATCACGAGGCTCCGGAAGATATCGAATACTACATGTGTGGTCCGGGCCCGATGTCAAAGGCCGTGGAAAATATGCTGGATAACTTGGGTGTACCTCGTGAGATGTTGCACTTCGATGATTTCGGTGGATAAAATAGGATTTCTATATCTACAGATAGAAGGCGGGGGTTAAGATCCTCGCCTTTTTTATTTTGGCCCTGAAACTCCTCTTTACGAAGATATACTTCAAATGCTATAGGATATATACTGCATGTGTCATAGGATATATACTTCATTAACGAAATAAGTCGTACTTCTATGTCGGCACATTAAAAATGTAATTATTTTGAAATAATATGCAGCGTTTATCGTTTTATAAGCATCTAAGCTTATATAGTCATAAAAACAAGTTAGACATGAAGCCATTGATTTTATCTTTTTTTGCGGTTTTATTAGGATACTCATTCTTTTTCGATAAAGATGATGAAATAAAATTGCGTAATGTTGACCAGATATCGTTGGAATCTAATTCTACGATGCCTGAGAGGGGTGATTCTGTCACTTTGTATGCGAAAAGGCTCCCTAATACTCCGGAATATATTTTACGAATCGCAAAACCGGAGGATTATCTCTTTACGAAATAAAATTTTCGTGTTAAAATATTTGTTTATTTGACGAATATTGCTATGTTTGTGCCCATGTAACTTTTAATGCGTGGGATATGGATTTGAAATCTACTCAATATATAGAAAAAACAGGAAGTGTCGCAAAGGCATTCCTGTTTCTTTTTCTTCTCTTTCTATCAAGCATATATAATCTGTTTAAGTTTGCCAGCCTTGAAAATGAGGAGGTAGAAGTATCAGATATGGTGCTACCTTCTAAGACTTCCGGTGATGTCGAGTATATAGAACAAGATGACTTATCTGCAAGCTGTAAATTCCTGATCGATAGAACTACTCACTGGTTGGGCTGAGTAAGCCCTTATCTGATCCGTGCGAGTGCATAGAAGGATAAGGGGGACTTATTTTAGATAATTAAACGATTTTCTCCAATAGATTGTATTCCGGTATATCTTCGAGGAAAGCATACGTCTGTTTCTCATAGTCAATTTTGCAACAAAAATGACGGATGCCGTTGCTTACGGTTAAGTATTTTACGTGTAAGACCATGTTATAACGTACGATTTGATCGAATACAGCGCTTGTTATCTCGATATGTGGAGCTTTATATTCAATAATCATTAGAGGTGCTAGAAACCGATTGTATGCAACGGTATCGCATCGTTTGGATGTTCCGTTTAGTTTCACCGCTACTTCATTCGCTAAAAGTTCTTGAGGATAGTTTTTTTCCGTGACCAAATAGTTCACGAAATGTTGTCGTACCCATTCCTCTGGCGTTAATGCGACAAATTTTCGGCGTACAGGATCCCAAATAGAAGGCTTTCCTGCTTTCTCCGTAACTTTGACTGAGAATTTTGGTAGATTTAATGGGAGCATTTGCTATATTTGCTATTTATATTCTAACTAAAATGCACCTCAAAGGTAGTTATTTATGAGAACAAAACAAGAAATCGTAGAAAATTGGCTGCCTCGTTATACCGAGCGAAAGCTAGAAGACTTCACTAAGCACATATTACTCACTAACTTTACTAAATATGTCGAGATATTTGCGGATCATTTTAATGTCCCGATTTTGGGATTGAAAAGTTCGATGCCCAATGCCTCGGCAGAAGGGATTACCATTATCAATTTTGGGATGGGAAGTGCGAACGCTGCTACAATCATGGATTTATTATCAGCAGTCATGCCCAAAGCGGTGCTTTTCCTCGGTAAATGTGGAGGATTAAAAAGAGCGAATGTATTAGGGGATTATGTATTGCCAATAGCGGCGATCCGAGGTGAGGGAACGTCGAATGAGTATTTACCACCTGAGGTACCTTCATTGCCCGCTTTTTCAATGCTTCGTGCCATTTCTTCCGCCATACGTGATCATGGAAAAGATTATTGGACAGGTACGATTTACACGACAAATCGCAGGGTTTGGGAATACGATAATGCTTTCAAGGAATATCTTCGTAGTACGCATGCCACTGGTATCGATATGGAAACCGCAACCTTGCTTACTGCCGGTTTCGCTAACCAAATACCTACGGGTGCATTGTTGATGATATCGGATAAACCGATGGAAGAAGATGGTGTAAAAACAGAAGCGAGTGACCGGAAGGTAACTCAACAATTTGTAGGAGAACAGGTAATGTTGGGAGTTGAAGCTCTTCAACAGATTTTGGATGGTAAGAAAACCATCCGTCATATCCGTTTTAGTTGGTAATAGCGAAACCTCATAATTTATGGCAAAAAAAGAAATTACTTTCGAGGAGATTTGTAGGGATATAACAGCAAGGAAGTTTCAGCCTGTTTATGTGTTAATGGGCGAAGAGCCTTTCTTCATCGATCAAATAACAGATTTGTTATTAAAAAGCGTATTAGAGGAATCTGAGAGAGATTTCAATCAGATTATTCTATACGGCGCAGATACAGATGCTATTTCTATTATCAATGCGGCACGTCGTTTTCCGATGATGTCCGAATATCAATTGATCGTTGTTCGAGAGGCTCAATTAGTGAGAGATATAGAGTTGCTGAGCAGTTATGTGAAGAATCCTTTGTCATCAACTATTTTGGTCATAAATTACAAATATAAGACTTTAGATCGCCGTCGTGCGTTAGCGGCCGCAACCGATAAAAACGGTATTTTATATGAGTCAAAAAAGATCCCGGATTATAAAATGCCGAGTTTTATCACCTCTTTGATGCAACAGCGTTCTATCGGTATCGATCCAAAAGCCGCTCAAATGCTCTCAGATTTCCTTGGAAACGATTTAAACCGTCTCAATAAGGAATTAGATAAGCTGGCAATTATCTTGGCTGAAAAGGCCTCAAAACGCATCACACCGGAATTGATCGAGCAAAATATAGGGATTAGTAAAGAATACAATAACTTTGAGCTGATAAAGGCACTTGCCATGAAGGATATATTAAAGGCTAACCGGATCGCTCAGTATTTTGAGAAAAACCCTAAAAGTAATCCGATACAGATGACACTTCCTGTATTATTTAACTATTTTTCAAACTTGCTGATTTGTTATTATTCAAAGGATCGATCGGAATCAGGATTGATGACCGCACTTGGTTTACGGGGAACTTATCAAGTAAAGGACTATCTTTTGGGGATGAAAAATTATCCAGCGATGAAAGTTTTTAATTTGATCAGCGATATCCGAACGACTGACGCAAGATCTAAGGGAGTGGAAAACTCTTCAGCGACAGATGCAGATTTACTAAAAGAATTACTTTACAAAATTTTACATTAAACAGAAATCATAGACTTAGTGCAGGCAAAAGGGCCTTTTTTCCTAGAATGATGAAAAAGTCAAACTGGAAAAAGAGGCCTTTTTGTTTATTTATCAATTAATTACGCATATTTTATCTCTCTGAGATTTTAAAATTTATTCAATCACGTACTTCTTTCCTCAAAAATTCCAAGAAATCCATACTTAAAGCTATAATCGGTATAGCCATAGATTGCCTTCATTATCCGTTAAAGGAAAAATAGACAAGTTGGCAGTAAAATAAATAGAGTAAAATTATATTGTATACAAATATAACCGAGGAATGGATGTTTACAATCATATATACAATAAAAGTATTTGAGTAGATTACAAATGTTGGTGGTTTTTGTAATCATTATATAGACGTTACAAATGTATCATGTTTACATTACTAATATAAATCATGGATTACTATATATTTCTTTATCCACGTAAGATTTGCTATAAATTATAAATAACCAGTTTTTTATATAGAAATATTGATTGTTTACATTAACTAAACATGTTTTTTCGTCTACAAACGTATAAAAACCCCCTAACTATACATTATATGTATTATTATATTTACATATAGATCAGATATATATGCTATTTTTCTAAAGTTTTTCTAAATACTCTATACCTCCTTCTTGAACACGGTTTACAGTTCTACCCATCACATATGTATCGGTGTGACACATATGTATCAATTTAGTTTTATAAAAATAAATTGCACAAATGGAAATATTGATTTATCTTTGTATCCAGTTTGCTTTATGGACATTTATCTTAGTAAACGGTCATAATGGCAGTATTCTAGTAAGAATTTAAGATATATATGAATATGAGAGATCGTATTTTAAAAATAATGGAACGTGAAGGACTTACCCCTTCTAAATTTGCCGAATCGATCGGTATACAGCGTTCGGCAATGTCACATATTATATCTGGGAGAAATAATCCGAGTTTGGATGTTCTGCTAAAAATACTGGAACGGTTCACTTATGTTGATTCTGACTGGCTATTGTTTGGCAAAGGCGAAATGATCCGAGAACATGTGTTAACTGAACCTAATTTGTTTACAAATATGCTTGAAAATCGTCCCAATGTACAAGTTGTTGCCGAAAATCGCAAGGAAATTGGGGTTGAGACACCTGTAAACATCCAGAAACAACCTGTTGTAGAGCAAGTTATATGCCAAGAAAAGCCTTCTAAAAATGTTAGTAAAATAATGATATTTTACTCCGACAATACGTTTGATACTTTCGTCCCTGAAAAAAACAAGAAAGACTAAGGTAAACTGTTCGGTATATACGTTATATTCATGTATCTTTGCGGATAAATTGAGTAATCGTGTATATGAAGAAGTACATCTTAGACATGAAGGTGACTGAAAACTGTCACCTTCATAAAAATTATTGCCTGCTAAAGTTAACCTCGGATGGGAATCTTCCAGAGATGCTTCCCGGACAATTTGTAGAGGTTCATGTAGAAAACTCTCCTACAACATTCTTACGTCGTCCGATTTCTGTCAACTATGTAGATAAGTCTAAAAATGAGTTGTGGTTATTGATTCAACTTGTTGGTGATGGCACGAGAAAAATGGCAGAATTCCGTCCCGGTGATATTGTAAACATAATGCTACCACTGGGTAATAGTTTTACAATTCCTTCCAAGGAACAGGAGAACAAAAGACTTTTGCTGATTGGTGGTGGTGTTGGAACCGCTCCGATGTTATATCTAGGAGCTTGTTTAAAAGAAGCCGGTTTTGAGCCTACTTTTCTACTTGGAGCTCGTTCTAAGGATGATGTATTGCAATTAGATGAATTCCAGAGATTTGGTAAGGTTTATATCACAACCGAAGATGGTTCGCTAGGCGAGAAAGGGTATGTGACTAACCATACGATCCTTAAAGAGGTCCGATTTGACCAGATTTATACTTGTGGTCCTAAACCAATGATGGTGGCGGTAGCGAAATACGCAGGTGCGGAAGCTATTTCTTGCGAGGTTTCTCTTGAGAACACGATGGCTTGTGGCATAGGTGCTTGTTTGTGCTGCGTAGAGAAAAACAAGGAAGGTCATAATGTGTGTGTATGTACAGAAGGTCCCGTATTTAATATTGAGAAATTGTCATGGCTGAATTAAATGTAAACATTGGGAATTTACCGTTGAAAAATCCGGTAATGACAGCATCCGGCACGTTCGGATATGGTATAGAATATGCTGATTTCATGGATATTTCACGTTTGGGGGGTATTTTCGTGAAAGGTACCACTATCCAACCTCGTGAAGGTAATGATTATCCAAGAATGGCGGAGAGTCCTTCTGGAATGTTGAATGCCGTGGGGCTTCAGAATAAAGGCGCCGATTATTTCGCTGAGCATATTTATCCGGAGATCAAGGACATCAATACGAATATGATCGTAAACGTGAGTGGGTCTTCGGTTGAAACGTATGTCGAGTGTGCGGAAAAGATCGCAGAGTTAGATAGGATTCCCGCTATCGAACTGAACATTTCTTGTCCGAACGTAAAGCAAGGTGGTATGGCTTTCGGCGTTACTACGTGTGGTGCAGGAGAGGTTGTTAAGGCTGTTCGTAGGGTTTATCCAAAGACACTTATTGTAAAACTTTCTCCTAATGTAACTGATATTACGGAGATCGCTAAAGCTGTTGAAGCGGAGGGTGCGGATTCTGTTTCGTTAATTAATACGATGCTTGGAATGGCCATCGACGCAGAGAAACGTAAACCTATATTATCTACAATAACTGGAGGTCTTTCCGGGCCTTGCGTAAAACCTGTAGCTCTACGTATGGTATGGCAAACGTATCATGCGGTAAAGATTCCAATTATAGGTTTGGGAGGTATTTCAAATTGGAAAGATGCCGTGGAGTTCATGTTAGCTGGGGCTAGTGCTATCCAGATCGGAACTTATAACTTTGTAGATCCAACTGTTTCTATCAAGGTTATTGATGGATTGAATGACTATTGTGACCGACATGGTTTTAAATCAGTAAAAGAGTTGATCGGAGCATTGGATATTCAGAGATAATCTAAGTTCATTTATAGACTTTATTTCCATTTTTTCAATAATAAAAAAGGATGTGTTCGCTTACGCAAAAAGAACACATCCTTTCTTTTTATTATGAAAAATTATTCGATCTCTAATACGGCCGGACAATGATCAGAATGTACGGCATCGTTTAATATATAAGCGGCTTTAACTTTCGGCTTCATATTGTCGCTAACCATACAATAATCAATACGCCATCCTTTATTTTTAGATCTGGAATTGAAGCGATAACTCCACCATGTATATTCTTGCTTATCCGGGTTCAAGAAGCGAAATGTATCCGTAAAACCTGCGGATAAGAAGCGAGTCATCCATTCCCGTTCTTCCGGAAGGAAACCACTGTTCTTTGCGTTCCTGATCGGATCATGAATATCTATCGGCTCGTGGCAAATGTTGTAATCGCCACAGAGAATTAAGTTCGGACGGGATTTCTGTAACTCAACGACATATTTCTGGAAATCTTCCAGCCATATCATCTTAAAATCCTGCCGTTCATCCCCACTAGTCCCGGAAGGATGATAGACACTTACGATCGATACATCCCCGAAATCAGCACGGAGGAAACGTCCCTCATTATCATACTTCTCGATTCCCATTCCATACTCGATATGATCCGGTTCCTGTTTCGTAAGAATGGCCACGCCACTATATCCCTTCTTTTGGGCACTAAACAAATAAGACTTATATCCTAAAGTCTCGAATGTTTCTGACGGGAACTGGTCTGGTTGCAACTTTGTCTCTTGGATACATAACACGTCCGGCTGTTCTTGAGCCAACCATTCGGGCAAGCCTTTACCTACGGCAGCCCTTAATCCATTTGTATTGTACGTTATTATTTTCAATTTTTCTAAGTTTAGAGGTGAATGACTTTTATTCTGTCTCAAAGATACAACTTTTGACGATTTTACATTGTTTTCATTCCATAATCGGTACATAGAAATTTTCTATATTTGTATAACTTAGAATGAATGACAGACTATGCTGGAACATTTGAACGATATTTTAGAGAATACTCAGATAACGGCCTCGACCGCCGCCGTACGATTAGCTATCAGCTTCGTGCTTGGCGCTATTATCGGTGTAGAAAGACAATTTCGCCGTAGGGACGCTGGTATGCGGACCTTTACCTTGATCTGTATGGGATCTGCCGCCGCCATGTTGATATCTATCTGGATACCACAAACCTATCCGAATTTCTTGAATGGAGATCCGGGGCGTATCGCCGCCCAAGTCCTTACAGGTATTGGTTTCTTGGGAGCAGGAGCTATTATTCAAAGTCATGGAAGCGTGCATGGACTCACTACGGCGGCTTGTATTTGGGTAATGGCTGTAGTCGGTTTGGCCGCTGGTGCCGGCATGTTCTTGGCCGCTTCTATCACTACGGCATTTACCTTGTTCGTATTGGTTTCTTTAGAAAGGCTGGAGCGACGTATGTATTTGGATGGTGTTAATAAAATACTTACGATAAATTGCTCAACCTCGACTCCCGATCTTAAAGGTATCCGGAAAATCTTGGAAAATAGGAGCATATTTATCGTAAGTCTTTCTTATGAGCATAATTACGACAAGAATACGTCGACAATTACCTATAAAGTCAATGTGAAATCCAAGTCCTCTTACAGTGAGTTATTCACTGAGATTCGAAAACTTGGTTATATTTCACAAATACGTCTTCTAGCTTGACAATGCCGTTTATTCAAGTTCACCCTTTAGCATATGCCCGGCGATACGAGCCGCTTCCTTAACGTATTTACCGCAAGGACGTTTGGCATAATACTGTTGCGTGCGTGCGGAAGGAGAGGGATTCGTCGATGTCTCTTCCGGAGGAAGAAGGCTACGGCAAATGATCGTCCCATGCTTCTCCTTGAATAAAGCCGCCATTTTTTGTACCATGCCATAGTTGCGGGCACGCGCCTCTTGATCTAGCGGATCAAATACCGGATACTTAAATCCGGCTAACATCGCCATTGCGTTTACGGTACCACAAACCTCACGCATGCGTCCGACACCTCCTCCAAAAGATACAGACATCTTTTTCGCCAGCTCTAAATCCAACTCGAAGACATCCGAATAAGCGAGGAATACAGATTGAGCGCAATTATATCCGGACTCGAAGTTGTGGACCGCTTGGTTCACACGCTCCTCTATATCAAAGGATTTCATAGTCAACACAAGCTCTGTCCGCCTTTACCGGGCCAATAATTCCTTTAGCGACCGCTACATGTTCCGGATGATTAGCGTACGTATTTACATCTTCCAAGGTAGGCAATTCAGTAGTTAAAATAATATCCCAAGTCTCCGCCGGATTACAATTAAAATCTACACGGATCATTTTCAATACGTCTATCTTATTGATTAAGGCTTCCAGTTTATCCTTAATTTCTTGCATTTTGGCTTGCTTCTCAGCCGGAGTTTGAAACTCCTTCAACTTAAACATTACAATATGTCTGATCATAATCGCTATACATTAATTATATATATTACATCTGTTCATCCAAATACGAATCCTTGTATCCAAGGAAATATAAGATACCATCGAGGCCAATCGTAGAGATAGATTGCTTGGCGGTCGCCTTTACCTTCGGTTTGGCATGGAAGGCGATACCTAGACCGGCGATACTAATCATCGGCAAGTCGTTCGCCCCGTCGCCAACCGCTACGGTCTGGCGAATATCCACGTTCTCCACTTGCGCGATCAGGCGTAATAATTCCGCTTTCCGCTTCCCATCTACGATATCGCCCACATGATTACCCGTTAGCTTGCCATTCTCGATCTCAAGCTCGTTGGCGTATACATAGTCGATATTATATTTTTGTTTAAGGAAATTACCGAAATAAGTGAAACCTCCGGAAAGGATAGCGATCTTGAAGCCCACCTTTTTCAAGATACGCATCAAACGGTCTACACCTTCTGTGATCGGTAGATTCTCGGCGATCTCCTGCATCACGGATACGTCCAACCCCTTTAATAAGGCACAACGCTGGCGGAAGCTCTCGCAGAAATCGATCTCTCCACGCATGGCTGCCTCTGTAATCGCTTTTACTTGATCGCCAACTCCGGCACGTATCGCCAACTCGTCGATAACCTCCGTCTCTATCAAGGTAGAGTCCATATCGAAACAAATCAGACGGCGCATACGGCGATACATGCTATCCTCTTGGAAAGAGATATCCATCTCAAGCTCCGTGGAAAGTTTCATGAACTCCGCTTTCATGCACTCCTTGTTTTTCGGGGTACCACGTACGGAAAACTCCACGCTCGCCTTGGGGGTACGGGCATTCTCGTCCAACGGGATACGTCCCGTGAGCCGCTTGATATCATCAATATTCATATCTTGCTCCGCTACGATCCGGGAAACACCCGCGATTTGCTTGGCTGTAAGCTTTCGGCTTAATATCGTGATGATATATCGGTTCTTGCCCTGCATACCTACCCATTTACTATATTCTTGCTCTGTAATGGGATTGAAACGGATATTGACGTCTAATTCGTAACTCTTGAACAGTAGTTCTTTCAATATATCGCCGGAATTTCCTTCCGTGCTTTGAAACAAGATACCCAATGATAAATGGTTATGGATATCCGCTTGACCGATATCGAGGATAACAGCGTTGTTCTTGGCTAGAATCTCCGTAAGAGCCGCCGTTACACCCGGACGATCCGCTCCATTGATATTTATCAGTATTATTTCGTCGTTTTGTGCCATATTTGTCATTCTATTAGGCAAAAGTACGTAAGAATTATCGAAAAAGAGTATAATATATTAAACATTTTTGCTTATATTTGTTTTATCGTATTAACGACAAAATGTTTAATGAGAACCTGGCAACCTTAAAAAGTCCTGACCGGCAGGCGAAATGTATGAGAATCCAATTTGAAATCAAGGAAAAGTTGCCCGACATTATTTCTGAAATACTTCATTCAGATAAGTGGCTGACTTTAGTGAGAGATGAGAATCATGGATTACGACGTGTGACGATTAAAGATCCCTACTTTGATTCAGAGGCATCCGTCGATATCTGGGAGCATGAGATTCATGTAACGACAGCTTGGTCTAACTACACCTATCGGATCTATCAAAAAGGTAATTCTGTTTGGTGCGAATACATTGGCGCTTATAGAGGATTGCTGGAGCAAAACCTTTTGCCTACAATGACTCCGAAAGAAAACATTCTGGATTCGGAGGTATTGAACAGCTCTTTGTTTGGTGACAGGAAAGAGACCTTGAGAAATTACAGCGTGGAAAACCTTAAGCTGAAGAATTTTAGGCGGGATAATTTCACCGCGGAATATCAACTGGCTTCTCCGCAAGACCATCCTAAGATCGTATATGATGAGTTTATTAAAGAAGGGGTTCCAATTCCCCCTCCTGAAGATTGAAAAGAAAAGTCTGGTAATTAATACCGGACTTTTCTTTTTGAGGATCATCGCATGATACCCGAATCCTCGTCGCTATTCCAAAGTTTCTTCTTGCCTTCCTTAAACTTGCGGCCGAAATCGAAGTTCCAAGAGAAGGTTAGCATCAACATCCGGGAGAAGTCGTTCGCATACATGTTCGTATGGCTGGGAGCGTAAGCGTTCCAGTTTTCCTCTACCCGTTTGTACTGGCTGGAGAAAGGCATCATCAGTCCGGCTCCAACGGCGAATTTACCTTGATTGTACCGGAACATAAACATGTGGATATTCTCGCCACCTTTTAATAACTCTCCGATAAACCGGTTGTAGCTGCTTTGTATCTGGAACATAGCCATGAACTTCTTGTACATAGCCATGACGGAAGCCCGGTAATACCAATTGGTATAGGTATGCGAATAACTATTTCCTTCGCTAATATAACGATTAACGCCACCTGTCACGGATAGGCTTACGATCCGCTTGATGATAGGGCCGACACGTAATGTCAAGTCACCGCTTAGTTTCTGCCATCCTTTTTGGTTATCGGTAATGCGAATGAACTTATTGTTTTCCCGTATCACTTCCTCCATGATCCGGTTCGGGCTATTGCTGTAATAAAAGTTTAAGTCTCCGGTGAATATTCCTTTTTTATATAGATAATTGGCTTGCATGTCATAACTCTTATAGGGTTTCAGATAAGGATTTCCCCGGCGTATCTGGAGCGTATCGATGTATTGCTCGATGGCGCTTAGCTCCGATAGGCTAGGTGAGACATTATTTACGCTACCGTTCACCCGGAAATACATATTATCCGTAAAGTTATATTGTAAGGATACCTTTGGGCGGAACGTATAATATTGATAATCTTCCTCACCTTCTTGCTTGAACCATGAGCGGGAAACACCTATTCCGGCGGTATAATTCAACTTCTTGACACGTCCGCTGAATTCCGTATAGAGGTACGTCTCCGATTGTTTCATCTTGGTTCGTCCTCCAACCGTTCCGCCGTAGGTGTTATCCGTCCACGATTGGGTATGTTTCAACCCTCCGCCCAATCGACCGGCCTCGAATTGCCGTTCGTAGATTCCCTCGCCGATAATGGAATATTTGTCTCCGTCCACGTTCGACAAGATATCCGACAAGAGGATATCGTTTTTCCATTCTTGATACATTTGGTTTGCGTTCGTATTTATGTACGTGCCTACCATATTAAATATCAATGTCTGCTTATGTGGTAAGGAGCGTTGGTAATAAAGGTCGAGGGAAGGACGTTTGGTTGAGTTGCTATTCGGATTCCAAGCGTATGTCTTATCCTCGGGATGATTGTTTGCATACAGGTTCTTACCGTTACTACCTTTATCCTCGTCCGATAAGAAATAACGTAGCGTGGCATTGAAATAATAGTGGTCATTATCTACCAGATTATAATTAAGGGAGAGGTTATGGGAGGTCTCGGACATTCTTCCCGGAAGACCTTCCGAGGTGCGTTCCAGCGTTTCGCCATTCTCAAAGCGGAAGGTCTCGGTTCCTTCCGTCCAGATATGATACGGATTCCGGTAACGGACGGCGTATTGCAATCCGAACTCCGATTTCTTATGATTGAACTTCGCCGATACCTGATCGTCTCCAAAAGAGGTGGTCGGTGAATTACTAAGGTCTAGATTAACAGAACCACCGCTCGTTTCTCTCCGTACAATGTAATCGAGTACGACAGAGGCATTACCGTAGCGTAAGCCCGGATTATCATGATATTCTACCCGGATTACCTCCTGTGGCGATAAGCCCCGGATATCAGACAGCTCCACCTTGATACCGTTGATGCAGAATTGAATAGTCCCTTCATTCGATAGCGATACGCTATTCCGGATCGGGTCCACTTCCAAACGGGGAAGCATCAAGGCGTTCAATAGATTGATGCCATTGCTGGAAGCCGCTTTTTGCTCAGAGGTAGGGAACGTGATCTTACGGTCCGCCGTATTGCGGATAGCGGAAGCGTTGACCGTGACTTCATCTAAGGATATAGAGGAGGATGCCAATGAGATCGTACCGAGATCTATAGGCTGGGAAAGTCCCAGCACGGAGACTACCGAGGTCTTGTAACCTATGGAGGAAACAGATACTTGATAATCTCCGGCCTTGACTTTCTCGATCCGGAAAAGTCCTTTACTATCCGTCGTCGTCCCTGTGATGAATGCGGAATCGGCTGTTTGAAGCGTGATATTCGCAAACTCAAGAGGAGACTTGTCGGATAGATCAATGACTTTCCCCCGGATCTGTAATTGTTGTGCCCGAATACCCCAAGAAAAGGATATAAGAAGGGCTGCCATAATGATTTGTTTCATTATAGTACGATTTAATGATTAAGAAATAATGTGTGTATGTGCTTGTTACTTAGTCCAAATCTCTTCTCCGTTCAGACGGATCTTCTGGATATTGTTGATACGGATATGCAACGTGAGATTTTTATCTTGCCCGGCGTCCCTCGCCCCGCTAACCAATAATAGAGAATCGTGGCGGCTGACTTCCGGCAAATACCGTTTCATTCCCTCGTAATAGAGTAACGACCGGTCCTTTGCTTCCAGTATTTGCCCCCGGGGAAATTCGGAGGCGGTTCTCGTATCGACTTTTATGTTTTCCGCTTTCAACTCCGGATTATCTATCTGGATAATCTGAAACTTTTGCGTGAAACCTGTAAGGCATTTTTCCGACGTAAACTGGGCAGCGCCGAAAGTGAGGGCTGGAACGATATATAATGTCGCTATCAAGGCGATAAACACGCGATTACTTTTTTTCATGATTGTCTTTATTTAATGGTAGATATATATAATGTATAGGCTTTCGTAAGCTCGTCGATACCTACATCTAGCAGGTGCATCTCCTTGAAGACGGCGGGAAGTACCTCTTCCACGAACTGGTTATGGCGCATCTCACGGATTTTTTGCTCGGCGTCGGAAGCGACGAAGTAGCCGATCCCACGCTTGTTGTAAATAATTTCATTCGCTTGCAGACGTTCGAAGGAACGCATGACCGTGTTCGGATTCACTTCCATCTCTACTGCCAGTTCCCGTACGGACGGGATACGGCTATCGGCTTTGTAATTACCACTCAATACTCGGTCGCAAATCCGGTCGGCTATCTGGATAAATATGGATTGATTCGTATTGTAGTTCATCTTAGTTCCTTTTCTTTAAGTTTTAGATAAGTGACGTACAAGACCACGAGGGTAGCGATGAGAAATGCGGGTGTAAAGGCAAAACTTAGCCAATACACGGCGGTATAAAGTGGGGAAGACTCATAACAGAATCTATCCATACCCGACTGGATGTTCAACGTGCTTATACATAGATAGACAATCCCTATGATAGAGGCAACTATCAATATATATCCGCCACAAGCGATTCCTAAAGCATACTTCTTGAATGTGACGTAAGAGAGGAACATCAAGGAACCGACAAACGCCAGCATGGTGAACTCTTGCAAGGGCATGGTAATGTCCTTGAATGCTACAGGCTGTATATGAATAAGTATGGAGGCTATTCCCGTCCCGATCCAAAACGTGACTTGGTACGTTAAGAATACCACGATACCTTCGATCAGGATAGCGGCAAATTTCTCTTGGTTGCTCGCGGGAAGCGTTAAGAACAATCCTCTAGGGCGGTGTATCATTAAGTTTACGTAGCTACAGAAAGCGATAAAAGTTCCCAATGATCCCAATACATATAATGTAAAGGTACGGAATCTCGTAGCCCATAAAATGGAGGATAACAGGAAAAAAAGGAGGACTCCGAGGATGACCAACACCCCATAAGCTAATTTCTTCTTATTCTCTATCCAATCTTTGCGAAGTAAAAGATTGATGCGTTGTATACTGAAATCTGTTTTCATAACTATGTGCATTTTAGGAGTTCATGATTCTTTGGATCTCTTTGGGATACGTTATCGCCGCGTTAAAGAGCAACTCTAAGGATACGGCCGTCTCTTCCTTGCCATTTCTTGCGGTGACGCCTATTGTCCCTTGCGGGGTAGGCTCGGAATAAAGAGCTTTCTCTTCCGGCAGGAGTGGTCCGAAATAAAGTTTCTCGCCGATCTCGTTCAACGTCTTATTCAATAGGATTTGCCTTTGGTCTAAGATCAATACCGTGTCGATCAAGCTTTCCAGATCCCTGACCTGATGCGTGGAGATAATAACCGTCTGATTGTCATCTATCAAAGAGGCTACCAGTCTGCGGAATGTCGCTTTCGAGGGAATGTCCAGCCCATTTGTAGGCTCATCCATTAGAAGCAGGGGCGTATGAGCGGCCAGTGCCAAGGTTATCGCCACCTTTTTCCGTTGCCCTTGAGACATTTTCGACAGGCGATCGGATAGATTGATCTCAAACGATTCTACGCAAGCCTTGCAGATATCGTCCCTAAATGTCGGATAAAAAGGTGCGTACATCTTTATATATTCTATGGCGGTGACCTCCGGCATGGAGATTTCCTCCGGCAATAAGAAGATCTGCTGCAAGAAACGAGCGTTTCTCTCGGAAGGAATTTCCTCCAATACGAGGCAAGAACCTTGATCCGGAAAGATCTGTCCGCTTAGAAGGTTTAGAAGCGTAGTCTTTCCTTCACCGTTCTTTCCCAATAAGCCACAGATGTGTCCCGATCCAACCTCAAGATTGATACGATCAAGTACCTCTTTTTTGCGGCTATAGCTGAATGAGAGTTCTTTTAATGTAATCATATGTTTTGCTGCTTTAGTGTATTAGTTTAATAGTACACTGCAAATGTAGTGGAAGTTTTTGAATAAACAAGAGGGAAGGGTATTTTTTTCCTTTTATTTTTCAAGATGGCAGTACAAGGTGATTAAAGGGAATCTCTTAATGCTATTAGCCTCTTTTCCAAGAAGGATTAGCGGTTTGCTCTTGAAGCATTGCTAATTTTTCAGTTGGTGCATGATCTTCTAACGGCTGTTGGAAGATCATGCACCAACTGTTAGATGATTATGCAACAGCCGTTGGATAATCTATACTTAAAGATGAAATCGCTAAGGATTCCCTGTTATCGGTCTAAAGGTAGGGGAGCGGGAAGCTAATGATTCTTGATGATTTTGCGGTTCTCTCGGGGAGAAAAAGGTACTCTACTTCTAAATTTATGTTGCAAAACAGTTAATTTTTTATCGATGTGTGCGCTAAAACATATAAAAAAGCTTGCTAATTTGCAGAAAATCGCTATATAATTTGGTGGAAAGAAGTATTTGGCTTTATATTTGCACCCGTTAAAGACAAGTAAGTGTCTCTTTAGCGAAAGAAACATGCTTGTTTACGATCCTGAAAATCAGGAGTCGGGAGTTTATCCCCCGGGAGATTCCCCCGATTAAGTTTAACGTAAAATTGAAAATATGAAGGTAAGAGCTTATGTTCTCATCGCATCGGTAGCGTTATTAGGAATGTCTGCCGGTTCGAAAAAGGCGAAACTTACCGAGGGTGTGAACCCCGGTGATCTAGCTCCGAGAATAGAGTTTTTGGGAAACGACGCTAAAGCCAGTTTCCACAACCAATTAGGACGTTATACATTGCTCAACTTTTGGGCGGCTTACGATGCGGAATCGCGGGCTCGTAACGTGCAATTGGCGAATGAGGTTAACAAGTTTGGTCCGGACAAAATCGCGATGTGTTCGATCTCTATGGATGAGAAAGAATCTATTTTTACCGAGACGGTAAAGATTGACAAGTTGGATCTGTCAACGCAATTTCACGAAGGACTGGGTAAAGAGTCAGAGTTGTACAAGAAGTATGATTTAAGAAAAGGTTTCAAGAACTTCTTGATTAACGACGAAGGAGTGATAATCGCCGCCAACGTCACCCCGGAAAAACTGACCGAGATTCTGAAAGCAATTTAATCAGTATTATTTAGCAAAGAGGGCTGTTCCACTTCAAGATGGGACAGCCTTTTTTTATCGATTCACAAGTTTTCGTTTCGAGATGATGAAATAGCATGTATAGTCTGAGAAGGAAATGTACGCTTTCTTTTTAAGTCCGTGTTTATTATTAACTCTTTTTGATTTATTAACCCTAATGGATAGGGTGATTGAGAAGGTCCTCTGTCTTTACTGTAAATGAACAACTAACATCCTATAAATAATGAGATCTATACTTTTCTTTATTTGTTTGATCTTTACCTTTGAGGGACAGGCGCAAGAGGTAGAAAAATCCCATATGTGGAAAGTAGAACTCTCCGGTGCCTTGAATAATAATTCAGCATGGGAGGTAGAGCCATCTGTTACTTATCTACCGATTCCTTATGTGGGAATTACTATGGGGTTGCTTTTCTGTAATACGATTGAGAAAGATAGTTATACGGGGTTTTCAAGAGATAATCAGTGGTTCTGGGATTCAGATGAGAGTAATCCGGGCTGTCATTTCTTTGCGTTACGTCCGGCCATCCAGTTAGTAACTCCCGCTTTTAAATTCGGGAAAGACAAGGATACGGGACTCTCTTTGGTCGTTTCACCCGGATTAACCATTCCTTTGCCTGTCAATCAAGAGTTTAATATAAGCTATGTTCCAAACACTCCCGGGGTATGGATACCTCAAAAATTCGATCATATAAAGAACAAGGGAGGTAAATCGTTATTTTATCATATTAAAAGTATGTTGAGCCTCGATATAGACCAGCGGTATATATTCTCTTTGGGGTATATATTTTCGAATTTTGATTTATATAGTGGAGGGCGAAACTTCATTGTAGAGGGGAAAAGGCTTAGTATGCCTCGGATTCGTTTTATGCATTCATTCTTTCTAAGTATCGGATATCGGTTTTAAATCGTTTCATACATTGTCTTTCTCGTTTAGCCCAAAAAGGGAGAGCTGTTTTTAAGGCTCCCCCTTTTGCATAAGCTTATATATAATAATGTATAGGATTTATCGAATTGCTTCTACTTCTTCCGTACGCAAAGGGATCTTCTTTCCTAATAGACGAGCGCCGTTCTCGGTAATCAGATAGTCTTCCTCGTTACGTATGCCACTGAAATCCTTATATGTAAACAACTTCTCGTAATTGATGAATTCGGTGAACTTGTTCTGGCCTCTCCATAAATCCATTAATTCAGGGATGAAGTATACACCCGGCTCGATGGTCAAGACAAAACCCGGTTCCAGCTTACGTCCCAAGCGCAATGACTTACGTCCGAATTCCGTACTCTTCGGCTGTCCGTCATAACCAACGTATACCTCTCCCAGATTCTCCATATCATGTACATCCAATCCCATCATGTGGCCTAGGCCACAAGGCATAAACATGGCGTGAGCACCGGCTTTTACGGCCTCCATCGGATCTCCTTTCACGAAACCAAGGTCCTTTAAACCCTCCATGATCACTTTACAAGACAACTCATATACATCCACGAAAGGAATACCCGGGCGCAAAGCCGCTACGGCAGCCTCATGGGCGGCTACTTGAATATCATAGATGTCTTTTTGACGGGTCGTGAACTTAGAGTCGGCTGGGATGGTGGACGACATATCTCCGGCATATCCCATCTCAGTCTCGGCACCGGCGTCCAATAATAGCATATCACCGCTCTTAATCATATGACTATGATCATGGTTGTGCAAGGTCTGCCCATTGATCGTGGCGATGATAGGGAAGGAGAGCTGGTAATTGTTGGCGAAAGCGACTTCCGCAACGGCAGCCGCTACATCCGACTCCCGGATTCCCGGACGTACGGTACGCATGGCAGTCAGGTGCATATCGGCGGTTACGATACAGGCTTTCTCGATCTCGGCAATTTCTTCCTCGCTCTTGTAATTCCGTTGGTTTACGACACCCATGATAAAAGGCACGGAAGGTTTCTCCGCGCCGGGTACGATACCCAACCATTGGAATAACTTGATCTGGTGTTCCGCACGATACGTCGGCAGATAATGGATTGGCTGGCCTTTTTGCTGGGCATTCTTCAAATAAGTCTCGATCTCCTTAAAAGGACGGACTTCCTTGATACCTGCGGCCTCGCTCTTCTCTTTTAGGGTGGGCTGCGTACCCATCCATACAATCGCGTCTATAGTCAACTCATCGCCAAAGATGATCTCCTTATCGTTATCGATATCGATGATAGCGGATAACCCGGCGTATGGCAATCCGAAGAAATACAAGAAGGTAGAGTCTTGACGGAAGTGATACGTATTATCGGCGTAGTTCATCCCACTCTCGTCGTTTCCAAGGAATAGCAACAAACCGGAACCTATGGTTTGTTTCAGCTTAGCCCGGCGGGCCATATAAGTTTCTTTACTGAACATAAGGATTATTTTTTGTTAGTGTACCAAAGATAGTAATTAATGTAATATACTAGGCCGACATTCGAAATTATTTCTTACATTAGCCCATGTAAAATGTAACCTCTGGTACCTTATGAAGATTCAAAGAATTCAAGAACTTACCGATGCCTCCATCGTCTGTGGCTCAGAGAAACGGGAGAACGATGTGCAGTGCGCTTTTGCCAGCGATCTGATGAGTGACGTGCTTACGCTGGATTGTGGTGATGTGCTGTTGGTGACAGGACTTTGTAATTTGCAAACGATCCGTACCGCGGAGATGGCGGAAGTTTCTTATATACTTTTCGTGCGGGGGAAGAAAGTAACCCCGGATATGCTGGAGCTGGCTCGTGAGAACAATATGGTTCTTCTGGAGACGGATCATTCTATGTATCATACGGTCGGAGAGCTTTATAGTGCGGGGCTCCTTCCTATATATTAAGAAAGGAGGTCGTGAGATATGCTATTTAAGTTTGAGTTGGAGGGTGGTAATTTCTCGAAGGCGGGTTATGCGTCTAGCCAGATAAAGAAGGTCTTGAAGCAATTGGCTATCGATCCCCGGATCATTAAGCGGGTGGTCGTGGCGCTTTATGAGGCGGAGGTGAATATCGTGGCTCACGCTTGGAGAGGAACGGTTGTCGCTGAATTGGACGCTGATAAAATATCTTTGGAACTGAAGGATGAAGGGCCCGGAATCCCGGATATATCGCTAGCTATGCGTGAAGGGTATTCGACGGCATCCGAGGCCGTGCGTGAAATGGGATTTGGTGCCGGAATGGGACTTCCAAATATGAAGAAGAACGTAGATGAATTAACGATCGAGAGCCAAGTAGACGTAGGTACCACGGTACGTATGGTCACATGGTTTAATAAAGAAGGAGCGTAGACCATGGAGGAAGCTAATTTTTATCATGCCTTGAAGATTGACAATGACCGCTGTATAGGCTGTACGCATTGCATGAAAGAGTGCCCTACGGGAGCGATCCGTATCCGGGATGGTAAGGCTTTGATCCATAAGGATTGGTGCGTGGATTGCGGCGAGTGCTTGAAATCGTGCCCGACAGAGGCTATCTATGTGGAGCAGGATGACTTCCAGCGTATATTTGATTATAAATGCAGGGTAGCGTTGATGCCCACGGTATTTATCGGGCAGTTCTCAAAGTACACGACCGAGAAGGAAATTATCAGCGCCGTTATGGAACTGGGCTTTACCCATGTTTTCCAAGTAGAGTTTACCGCCGATATGATCCATAAGGAAATGGTACGGCAGATGGAAAACGCCGAGGAAAAGCCGGTGATCAGTTCTTTTTGCCCCGCTATCGTCCGGTTGATACAAGTCCGTTTCCCTGCGCTGGTGGATAATATCTTATTGGTGAAAGCGCCGGTAAACGCCTCGGCCACTTATTATCATAAGATATTGGAAGGGCAAGGTGTTCCCTCGGAAGAGATCGGTATCTTTTATGTTACGCCTTGCGCGGCGAAAATCGCGGCGTTGAAGGGAGCGGAAGGTTATTCATCTACGATCAAAGGCGTGATAAATATGGATACCCTATATAATAAGGTATACCATATTCTTAAGAATCGCCCGAGAGGATATGAGCCGGAATGTGAGCTTCCTCCGCCATTAACGAAAAAAGAGATGCGATGGAGCCAGACAGGAGGGGAGGCCAAACATTTCTCCGGTCGTTGCCTCGCGATCGATGAGATCCATAATGTGATCGATTTCTTGGAACGAATGGAAACGACCAGCGAGGTACGTAACGTAGACTTTCTGGAACTGAGGGCTTGCGACCGTAGCTGTGCCGGAGGTGTATTAGCCGTAGCGAACCGTTTCCTCACGGCCGAGCGTATCATGAAGCGATCCATGAACCGGGATAAAGTACCGATGATATACGCCGCCGATAATTTCGAGGCTTTATCCTATTTGAGGCAGCATATTACGATCCGTCCGGTGCAACCGAATCCCAAACGGTTGTACGAAGGAACGATCGATGAGATGCTGAAGAAAATGGAGCAAGTGCGGAAATTGATGTGCTACCTACCGGGAATCGATTGTGGCGCTTGCGGCAGCCCGAACTGTCAAAGCTTGGCCGAGGATATCGTACGCCACGAGGCTCAATTTAGTGATTGCGTATTTATGCAACGTAATATGGAGAAGCACGGTAAACTAGACCAAGAGCATGCCTTCCGTATCGTTGAGAAGACATGGGGGAAAGATCGTTTAAATAAGGATTGTTATAAGAAAGGAGCTAAATATGAAGGTTTGTGATTTAGTGAAGATGTTGAATCTTACTGTATTTTGTGGAGAAGAGGGCCTTGATACAGAGATAACCGGAGGCTATACGAGCGATTTACTAAGTGATGTCATGGGGCATATCGAGGAGGGTATGCTATGGATTACCATGCAAACGCATCAGAATATACTGGCCGTGGCTACTTTAAAAGACGTCTCCGCGGTATTGATCGTGAACGGAACCTCTCCGGATGATGAGACCTTACAAAAAGGTAGGGAAGAGGCTGTCCCTCTTTTAGGAACTACACGCTCCGCATTCGAGGCTTCCGGTATGATTTACCGCTTATTACAGAATGAGAATGGATGAAACAGTATTTAGCTGATTTACATATCCATACTTGCCTGTCGCCATGCGGCAGTCTGGAAATGAGTCCATCGGAGATCGTGCGTCGTTCCTTAGCGAAAGGTTTGGATGCTATTGCCATTACGGATCATAATACGACCTTACAATGCCCGGAGATTCAATCCCTTGGCGAGAGATTCGGACTAAGGGTCTTTGCGGGCGTAGAAGTTACGACCCGTGAGGAAGCGCATTGTCTGGTTTATTTCCCGACCGATGAATCCCGTAAGCGATTCCAACGATATTTAGAAGAGCATCTCCCTCCAATTCCAAATGATCCGGAACGTTTTGGCGATCAAGTTTGGGTGAATGCGGAGAATGAGATTCTAGGAGAAGTGCCCTATCTTTTGCTCTCCGCCTTGGATCAAAGCGTAAACCAAATAGCCGTTCAAGCACGTAAGGTGGATGCTCTATTTGTAGCCGCCCATGTAGAACGTCCGTCATTCAGCTTGATCAGTCAATTAGGTTTTATAGACCCCTGCTTATCTTTAGATGCTATTGAATATAATAATCAGCAAAGATACAGTAAGTTATTGTCTATTCACGGGTATTTGAAAGAGCAGACTCAATACTCAGCCTCGGATGCCCATTACCCCGAACAAATAGGTACTCAGCCCTCCATTTGGCAAACGGAGGAATTAACCTTCGATGGCTTACGAAAGGCTTTTGATCAAAAAGACAATCACTTAATTTTCGCCTCTCATGGATAATCTCTCGTTTCATATCACGGATATAACCGCTAATAGTATCAGAGCAAAAGCTTCTGATATAGAGATAGATATACAGATAAAGGACACATCCATATGTATTCGTATCGCGGATAATGGCTGTGGCATGGATCCGGAAACAGTCTCTCTGATCCGTAATCCGTTTTATACGACTCGCACGACACGAAAAGTGGGTCTAGGCTTACCTTTCTTGATACAAAACGCAGAGCAAACAGGCGGGAATGTGGAAATATCTTCCATACAGGGAAAAGGTACGGTAGTTGTTGCTTGTTTTGTCTCATCTCATATTGATTGTCCGCCTTGGGGAGATTTGGCGGGTACAATGGCTATGCTTATAGGCAGTAATCCAGACATAAACATTCATTTCTCATATCATTCAGATCTGGTTTCATTTGATATCAGTACGCGAGAGCTTAAAGAAATCCTAGAGAACATGCCATTAAGTCATCCGAAAGTCATGCTTTATTTGAAGGAGTTAATAGCGAATCAAATAGTCGCGTCAAGCTGAATTAATCTTTTCATATAGGTGATCTGATCTTTTCACAGCTGTGATACGATCTTTTCACATCCATGAAACAAACGTTTCACAGCCGTGAAAAGATCTGTGTCTTTACTCAAAGCAGCTACAAGCTTTGCTTGAATGCACTAATTTATCCTTATCTTGCCATTAATTTTATAATTCCCATTATGTTTAATAGTATTATGAACGATCAAAAAATGACTACTCCGCGATACATGATACACAAATAAAAAACCGCCTAGTAACCTTATATTACTAGACGGTTCCATTTATTCTGAAAGAAGAAATTACTTATTCATCTCTGCTTCAATAGCATCGAATTTATCACCCATATTCAAGTTGTAGTAAATACCTCTTAAAGCGGTCATATATTCTCTTTCTTCTGGTTTCATTTGGTGAGCTTTCTCAAAGTAAGGAAGAGCTAGCTTAAAGAATTCCTTAGCTTTGCCTAATTCCTCTTGATATTGTTTTGCGTCGTTGATCATATTAGCCTCACCTTGCTTGTTTACACCTTGGTTGTAATATACACGACCTAAGTTAGAGAGAGATTCGATATAGTCCGGATTGATCGCCAATGCTTTCTTGAAATACTCTTCAGCTTTAGCGTAATCTTTCAAACCAGTCTCATAAACACGGCCCATTACATCGTAAAGCTGTGGATTGTTGGAATCCTTAGCGATAGCTGTGTTCAAATATTCAATAGCTTTCTCATTTCTATTGGAATAGATGTAATTGTTGATAAGGCTCATTAAGAAATACTGTTCCTCAGGGAATTTATTCAAACCTTCTTCCAAAGTCTTCTCTAAATTCACGGTATCTTTAGCTTGCTCATACTCATAGCATAAGTATTGATATACCTCGCTTGCTCTATAATCCGTATTTTTAGCACGCTCTAACGCTGCGATAGCTTTTTGAGAATCGCCAAGTTGGGTCGCTGCTACAGCGGCATAGAACTGAACTGTCATGAAGTTTGAATCTCTTTCAGCGACAGCCTCACCTTTAAACATCGGCATATCAGATATTTTCAGGTATTGCTCGAAGAAATCGTAAGCTTTGTTATAATCTTTCTGATCGAAATAGTAAGCACCACCATTGATGTAATATACGTGGTTTGCTCCTAGGATACCTTTGATATCTTTCGTGAACTTAGGTTTAACTTTTCCTTTTTCATTAGGAAGTTGATCTAACTCATATGCTTTCTCAAAGTATGGCAAAATACTACCCAATGCCTCGTACATAACAGGCTCGTCCGGTTGTTGGCCCAAGACTTGTTTAGTTCTTTCGTTGCTGAACTGTTGATCCTCGATAAAACCGGCAACATACCAAGTTTTAGCGTCATCCTTTGTTTCTGGATTTTCCAAAGCTCCTTTAATAAGAGTTCTGGCTTCCGAGAAATCAGGAGTCGAACCCTTAGCTATACTTTGAGCCTCATTTACAGCTTTTTTCTGTGCAAAAGAGACCGATGCTGCGACACATAGTGCCACTGTTAATAATACTCGTTTCATTGCGATAGTAATTTTGAGATTAATATTTCTATTTGTTTAAAATTATTCAGTTATTTCTTCGTTATTATCTAGCTCGTTATCCTTCTCTGATTCCGGCAGATCAACATCGGTACCTAGACTAGCTTGATTCTCACTCAACTCTCTTCCCTCATTCTCTTGTCTGGCTTCTTGTTCCGCTTTTTGCTCGGCTATTTCCTCTTCACTCTCAGACAATACTTTACATACAGAAGCGATTTCGTCGTTGCGCTTTTCTAGATTAATCAAACGAACACCTTGAGTAGCACGTCCTATTACGTTTAAATCGGCCACTTTCATACGGATAGCGATACCCGACTTATTGATAATCATTAAATCGTTCTCGTCCGTAACATTCTTGATGGCAACTAATTTGCCGGTCTTCTCCGTGATATTAATGGTTTTTACGCCTTTACCGCCACGATTCGTTATACGATAATCCTCGATAGAGGAACGTTTTCCATATCCCTGCTCTGATACGACGAGTACGGTCTCTTTTTCCTTGTCCTTGATACAGATCATACCAACGACTTCATCGGTATTATCCTCGTCCAAAGTCATACCTTTCACTCCGGAAGCCGTACGGCCCATTACACGTACCGCGCTTTCATGGAAACGGATCGCCCGGCCGTTACGGTTCGCTATGATCACCTCGTTGTTGCCATTCGTCATACATACTTGGATCAAGCCATCGTCTTCACGCAATGTAATAGCGTTCACACCGTTTTGACGAGGACGGGAATAGGCCTCCAACAAAGTCTTTTTGATCACACCTTTCTTCGTACAGAATAATAGGTAATGAGAATTAATGAATTCCGTATCGGTGGTTAATTTCTTAACACGTATAAAGGCTTGTACCTTATCATCCGGCTCGATATTCAGAAGATTCTGGATCGCACGCCCTTTAGCGTTCTTAGCTCCTTCCGGAATCTCGAATACCTTCAACCAATAACATTTACCTTTTGCCGTGAAGAATAATAAGGTCGCGTGCATGGATGCCGGATAGATATACTCAACGAAATCCTCGTCTCTAGTCTCGGAACCCTTCGCTCCTACACCACCACGGCCTTGCGCACGGAACTCACTCAACGGGGTACGTTTGATATATCCCATATGAGATACGGTAATGATCATCTCATCATCCGCATAGAAATCCTCCGGATTTAATTCCTCAGAGGCGTAAACGATATCCGTCTTACGTTCGTCGCCAAATTTATCCTTGATTTCCAATAATTCATCTTTGATAACCTTCATACAAAGGTCCTCATTCTCCAGAATCTCATTCAAATAAGCGATCAACTTCTCGATCTCCTCATATTCCGCACGCAATTTGTCTTGTTCCAGACCTGTCAACTGACGAAGTCTCATCTCGACAATCGCACGTGCTTGAAGCTCAGATAAAGAGAAACGTTCGATCAAACGCTCGATAGCCTCTTGCGGGCTCTTGGAAGACTTGATAATCGCGATTACCTCGTCTATATTATCGGAAGCGATGATCAAGCCTTCCAATATATGGGCTCTCTCTTCCGCTTTCCTCAATTCATATTTTGTACGCCGGATAACGACCTCATGACGGTGCTCAACAAACGCCTTGATTAAGTCTTTTAAGTTAAGCAACCTCGGACGGCCGTTCACCAAAGCGATATTATTAACGCTGAATGAGGATTGCAGAGCCGTAAGCTTATACAATTTATTCAGTACGACACTCGAGTTTGCGTCACGTTTCACGTCAACTACGATACGCATACCGCTACGGTCGGACTCGTCATTGACATTGGAAATGCCATCGATACGCTTCTCGTTTACTAGGTCAGCGATATACTTGATCAACTCAGCCTTATTTACCAAATAAGGAATCTCGGTAATAATAATCTTCTCATGATTATTCTCCACCTCAATCTCGGCTTTACCGCGAAGGATGATACGTCCCCTACCCGTCTCGAAAGCGTCTTTCACGCCAGCGTAGCCATAAATTGTAGCGCCTGTAGGGAAGTCCGGAGCCTTGATATATTGCATTAAGCCCTCTACCTCGATATCTCCCTTGGCATCGATATAAGCGATACAACCATCTAATACCTCGCTCAAGTTATGAGTCGGCATATTCGTAGCCATACCAACGGCGATACCCGATCCACCATTTACAAGTAAGTTAGGAACACGAGTCGGCAATACGGTTGGCTCCTTCAACGTATCATCGAAGTTAAGCTGGAAATCTACCGTGTCCTTATCGATATCCCGGAGCATTTCTTCGGCGAGTTTACTCAGTCGTGCCTCTGTATAACGCATAGCGGCAGGACTATCACCGTCCACTGAACCGAAGTTACCTTGTCCGTCTACTAACGGATAACGCATAGACCATGTCTGGGCCATACGAACCATGGCGAAATATACAGACGAGTCGCCATGTGGATGATATTTACCTAAAACTTCACCAACTATTCTCGCAGATTTTTTATAAGGTTTGTCGGATGTGTTACCCAGTTCATTCATTCCAAATAAAATACGGCGGTGAACCGGCTTAAAGCCATCCCTAACATCAGGAAGAGCACGTGAAACAATGACAGACATTGAATAATCAATGTATGCCGATTTCATTTCCTCTTCGATGTTAATCTTAATAATTCTGTCTTGATCAACCATTTAGTTTTATATTAATTACACTCAATATCTCACCTCTGAAAAATTGCACTAAGGTAAGGTTTTTCCGTATACTACGAAAGAATTTGTCTTGAAATTTTGCGCCTCCGGGCTTTTCAAGGCTTATTAAGGAATAATGGCACGAAATTTGATGATAGTTGGAATAGATTATGTAACTTTGCGTAATCAGTACATATATAATATAGTATGAAAAATTATTCGAAAAGATTGATTGACGTGATTGAGTATAGCCGTGAAGAAGCGGCTAGGCTCCAGAATAGCTATATCGGGCCGGAACATTTGATGCTAGGCATCATCCGGGAAGGCGAAGGCGAGGCAATGCGTGTCTTGCGAGAGCTACATACCGATCCGATGGATATTAAACGCAAGATTGAGCAAGAAATAAAGAATACATTCGATTCTGAGGATTCTGTCCAGCATGAGATCGCTATAAGTAAGACTACAGAACGTGTCTTGCGTATGAGTATGCTGGAATCTCGTTTATTCAAGGAAGATGAGACCGATACGGAACATCTTCTATTGGCGATATTGAAAGAGGAGTTTAATGTTGCTGCCAAGGTGTTGAACGACGCGGGTATTACTTATCGTTCCGCATATAATATATTAGTAAGCGGAACCGGTTTGAATAATATGGAGGAATTCGACGAGATCAGCGACGGATATACGGATGATGACGAAGATGACGAGGACGAAGGTTTCTCCTCTCGTCGTGAGGCATCTCGCCCCTCTTCCGGTACTGGAGCGGGAGCCGCTCAACCGAAATCCCCTAATGATACACCTGTTCTGGATAACTTCGGAACGGATATGACACGTGCCGCCGCAGAAAACCGTCTAGATCCGATTGTGGGACGTGAGAAGGAAATCGAGCGTTTGGCCCAGATATTAAGCCGTAGGAAGAAAAATAATCCGGTATTGATTGGTGAGCCGGGTGTGGGTAAGTCGGCTATCGTAGAGGGATTGGCTTTACGCATTATTCAGCGTAAGGTTTCCCGGGTGTTATTCGATAAGCGTGTGATTAGCTTGGATATGGCTTCTATTGTCGCTGGTACAAAATACCGCGGACAATTCGAGGAACGTATTAAGGCCATCTTGAATGAGTTATCGAAGAACCCGAATATCATCCTCTTTATCGATGAGATTCATACGATTGTTGGCGCTGGTTCCGCTTCCGGATCTATGGATGCGGCGAATATGCTGAAACCTGCGTTGGCTCGTGGTGAGATTCAATGCATTGGCGCTACTACTTTGGATGAATATCGTAAGAATATCGAGAAAGACGGTGCGTTGGAACGTCGTTTCCAGAAAGTGATCGTTGATCCGACTACGGCGGAAGAAACTTTGCAGATCTTGCGTAATATCAAACCTCGTTATGAGGAGCACCATAACGTGATCTATACTGAAGATGCTTTACAAGCGTGTGTAAAATTGACAGAAAGATATATCAGTGACCGTAATTTCCCAGATAAGGCGATCGATGCTTTAGACGAGGCCGGTTCCCGTGTACATATATCTAATATCATTGTTCCGAAAAGTATCGAAGAGCTTGAGGCAAAGATCGAGGATACGAAGAATGAGAAATTAGCGGCCGTGAAATCTCAGAACTTTGAGTTAGCCGCAAGTTTCCGCGATAAGGAGCGTCAGTATTTATTGCAACTGGAGGCTGCGAAAGCTAAATGGGAACAAGAGCTTCAAGAACATCGGGAGACCGTTGATGAAGAGAAGGTCGCTGAAGTTGTTGCCATGATGTCCGGTGTGCCTGTTCAACGTATCGCTAAGGCAGAGAATGTCAAGCTTCTGGAAATGGCGGACGTATTGAAAAGTAAGGTGGTCGGGCAGGATGATGCTGTTCAAAAGATCGTAAAGGCAATTCAACGTAACCGTGTTGGCTTGAAAGATCCGAATAAGCCGATCGGAACTTTTATGTTCCTAGGACCGACGGGTGTAGGTAAAACTCACTTGGCCAAGAAGCTTGCTGAATATCTATTTGATTCGGCGGATTCTTTGGTACGTATCGATATGAGTGAATACTTGGAGAAATTCGCTGTTTCCCGTTTGATCGGAGCGCCTCCCGGATACGTTGGTTACGAGGAAGGTGGCCAGTTAACAGAGAAAGTACGTCGCAAGCCCTATTCGGTGGTCTTATTGGACGAAATCGAGAAAGCGCATCCGGATGTATTTAACTTGCTGCTGCAAGTCTTGGATGAAGGCCGTTTGACGGATAGTCTGGGTAGACGTATTGATTTCAAGAATACGATCTTGATCATGACTTCCAATATTGGTACCCGGCAATTGAAAGATTTCGGCCGTGGCGTTGGTTTCAATACCCAGATGGCTGGTGAGCCGGATAAGGATTTCTCCCGTAGCGTGATCCAGAAAGCGTTGAATAAAGCATTTGCTCCAGAGTTCTTGAACCGTGTGGATGATATCATTATGTTCGATCAGCTTGATAAAGCCGCTATTCATAAGATTATCGATATTGAGTTGCAGGGTCTGTATCAGCGTGTATCAAATCTGGGCTATGAGTTGTCGATCACAGACGAGGCAAAAGATTTCATCGCCACAAAAGGCTACGATGTCCAATTCGGTGCCCGTCCGTTGAAGCGTGCGATCCAGAAGTATCTGGAAGATGAGATGGCGGAGATGATTATCCGTGCCTCAGTAGGTGAAGGCGATACGATTATCGTAGACTTTGATAAGGAAGAGCAGAAAATCACGACTTCGATAAAAAAGAAAGATGCTGAATAAGTTTGTCTATGAATATAGAAGCCGGGCGTGAGTCCGGCTTTTTTTATGTTCGTCCATCTTATTCGTCTGTCATTTTGACATGCAAAAAAGCATGACCTAATAGAATAGATCATGCTCTTATTTCTTTTTTTACTTAAGTACGCAGGATGAGACTTGAACTCACACGCCGTAACCGGCACTACCCCCTCAAAGTAGCGTGTCTACCAATTCCACCACCTGCGCATTTTAGGAAGGGTGCCCAGAACAGGACTCGAACCTGCACGATCGCAAAACCACTCGCACCTGAAACGAGCGCGTCTACCAATTCCGCCACCTGGGCAATCAATACGAGAAAGAGCGGAAGACGGGACTCGAACCCGCGACCCTAACCTTGGCAAGGTTATGCTCTACCAACTGAGCTACTTCCGCATATACAACCGCTTTGTTTCGATTGCGAGTGCAAAGGTAGTGATTTCATTGAAACCACCAAGCCTTTGCGCTACTTTTTTATTGGATTTTTTTGACCAATTCCGTAAATAGTTGTGTCATAACAGATGCTGCTTTATTAGCCGCTACGATAACATCGGCACCATCATTTACAAAGTCGTCAGCGAAGTGATAACCTTCGTTCGTGATGACAGACATACCGAATACACGCAAGCCCGCATGACGTGCCACGATTACTTCCGGTACCGTACTCATACCGATCGCATCTCCCCCGACTTTTCCATAGAAAGCATACTCGGAAGGAGTCTCGAAGGAAGGGCCTGTCAAACCTACATATACACCTTTCTTTAACGGGATAGATCGGGAGGCGGCTATTTCTTCCACATAGCGGATAAATTCACGATCATAAGCACGGGTCATATCCGGGAAACGAGTGCCGAAATCCTCATTGTTCGGACCGATCAATGGGTTCGGCATCATATTGATATGATCCCGGATGATCATCAGATCGCCTACCTTGAAGGTGTTATTGATACCTCCGGCGGCGTTCGAGACCAAAAGGTTCTTGATTCCTAAGAGTTTCATTACACGTACGGGGAAAGTCACCTGTTGCATCGTGTAACCCTCATAGTAATGAAAACGGCCTTGCATAGCCAAGACTTGCTTATCTCCTAGTTTGCCACAAATAAAATTCCCCTTATGCCCGGTAGCGGTAGATTTCATAAAATGTGGGATCTCCGCATAAGGTATCACTATAGGGTCTGTTATTTGATCGGCTAAAGAGCCTAAGCCACTACCAAGGATAATGGCGGTCTCCGGGTTACCTTCGATCCGGCTCGCTAAATAGGAGGCCGCTTCCCGATATTGTTCGGTTTTAATCATTTCCATATTTAATCAATTTAACGTTTCATTAAGTTATAGGCTATCTCTGCCGTTTTCTCCATAATCTCGTCCTCTCCCGGTACCTTCTTATTCTCCATCAATATTTTACCATCACAGATAACGGTATCCACGCAACTACCGTTGGCGGCGTATACCAGATTAGAGACGAAATTGAAGTTCGGGGTAAAAGCGGGGGTGTTGAGATCGATCAAGCATAGATCGGCTAAATGCCCCTCCTTGATCTGCCCGGCTTTTAAACCGAACATAGCGGCTCCTTCCGCCGTAGCGGCTTGCAGCATCTCATTCGCGGTCAAGGCTTCGGGATCCTTTCGCCAGGCTTTTCCTAATAGGGAAGCCAGCTTCATCGCCTCGATCATATCCAAGTTATTGGAAGAGGAACAACCGTCCGTTCCCAATCCCACGGTAATACCCAATTGGCGCATTTCCTTGAACTTAAAATGAATGCCGGAAGCCAGTTTCATGTTGGAGGCCGGGTTGTGCACGACCTTGACTTCATGATCGGCCAGCATACGAAGCTCATCATCATCGATGTAAATTCCATGAGCGATGATCAAACGTGGAGAAAGCACACCTAACTCATATAAATAACGTACGGGAGTGAGTCCGAATCTATCGAGAGAGTCTTTCACTTCCCCCTCTGTCTCTGCCAGATGCAGATGGATAGGGATTTGGTGTTCCATGGCGAACTGATGCGCCCATTTCAGAAGCTCACCGGAAACGGTATAGATAGCGTGCGGCCCGATCGAGAAGCGAACCCGTTTGCTGTAGTTATCCACATCTTGGATCAGTCGTTCGTTATGGCGTTTGCATTTCTCCGCCTCTTCTTTATCAAAACCATCGAAGCAAACGCCGGCTATGATACCTCGCAATCCCATCTCTTCCGTCACATCGGCCGTGACACGAGGGCGTTGATACATGTCGAAGAAAGTGGTCGTGCCACTTTTTATCATTTCCAAACACGCTAATTTCGCTCCCCAATATACATCCTCACGGGTCATTTTCGCCTCATTCGGCCAGATCTTTTGCTCAAGCCACGGCATAAGCGGCATATCATCGCCAAAGCCGCGGAACAAAGTCATGGCAGCATGCGTATGAGCGTTCACGAAACCGGGAATGACGGCTTTACGGCTACCATCCAGTATCTTATCGGCAGGAAAGGACAGCTCCGCTCCTATTTGCTTGATCTCTTTTCCTTCGATATAGATATCAATCGTTTTATCGTTAAACAGGACATTCTTTATTAATATACTCATCTTCTTCCTTCTTATTTATATAAACGGTAGAATTCCGCTACCGACTCGATTCCCTTGAAGAAGATATCCAACTCCTGGCTCTCGTTGGGCGAATGGATCGCGTTTTGCTCCAAGCCGAATCCCATCAGTACGGTCTTGATACCTAATACCTGCTCGAATGTAGAGATAATAGGAATGCTACCTCCGCGACGAACCGCCAACGGTTTCTTCCCGAATGCGATGCCAACAGCCTTTTCTGCCGCTTGATAAGCTGGCAAGTCTATCGGACAAACATATCCTTGCCCGCCATGGCTGGGCGTAACTTTCACTTTAACATAAGGTGGGGTCACACGAGCTATATACTCCTCAAACATTTGGGAGATCTTGGCATGATCTTGGTGTGGAACCAAACGAGTGGAAACCTTGGCATAAGCCTTTGAAGGCAATACAGTTTTGCTTCCTTCCCCCGTATATCCGCCCCAAATACCACAGATATCGAAAGAAGGCCGACAACTATTACGTTCTAGCGTAGAATAGCCTTTCTCTCCGAAAAGAGCGTCTACCCCGATCGCTTTCTTATATTTTTCCTCGTCGAATGGGATTTGGGCGATCATCTCCCGTTCTGCGGGAGATACATCCTCCACGTCGTCATAAAAACCCGGGATCGTGATGCGTCCATCCACGTCGGTGATATCTGCCATCAATTTGCAAAGTACATTGATCGGATTCGCTACGGCTCCGCCAAAATGACCGGAATGCAAATCGCGGTTCGGTCCGGTTACTTCTATTTCCCAGTAAGCCAAACCACGTAAGCCTGTCGTGAGCGACGGTGTTTCAGCGCTGACCATGCTTGTATCGGAAACGAGGATTACATCCGCTTTCAATAATTCTTTATGTTCCCGGCAAAAATCTTCCAAGCTAGGAGAACCTATCTCCTCCTCTCCTTCGAAAATAAACTTCACGTTACACTGTAACAAACCTTCTTTAATCGCTGTCTCAAAACCTTTTACTTGAATCATGCCCTGTCCCTTATCATCATCTGCTCCACGGGCCCAAATGCGTCCGTCCCGGATCACCGGCTCGAAAGGTTCACTCTTCCACAGTTCTAGTGGTTCGGCAGGCATTACATCGTAATGAGCGTAAACCAATACGGTCGGAGCATTGGGAGATACCATTTTCTCGGCGTATACGACAGGATTGCCTTTCGTAGGCATTACCTCGGCCTTATCTGCACCGGAAGACAGCAGCACCTCTGTCCAACGTTGGGCACATGTCAACATGTCCGGCTTATTCTCATGCTTGGCGCTGATTGACGGAATGCGGATTAAAGAGAACAATTCTTCAAGAAAACGATCCTTATTGGATTCGATATAAGATTTTACTGACATAGCGTTTTATTTTATGTTTATAAATTGTAGCAAATATAACGAAACAGATGGGGATTGCAAGGAGTTTTATGGTATTTTAGCCGTGTTACTGCAATAGGCGTGCAGTAACACGGCAAGGCGGATTGCAGTATACGAGAGAGTTTCATCCCATGATCCATTTAGCTCGTTCACCTAATATACGGTACATGAACCAAGTAAACGCCCATGAGATTATGAAAATCAAAAGTGCCATTATGGGTACTTGCAAAGGTATCGGTAAATCAAACTTCCCGATCAAGATAAAGATCGGACCTACGACAAAGTAATGTACGATATAGATTCCGAAACCATATTTGGATATTTTCGATAGTTTTTTAGCTATGAGAGTATTATGAATACGTACCTTTTGAAGAAGAATAAATACAGCCGCCGTCATTAAGACTACATTCGGACTACAGAAGGTGAAAAATAACTCCATATCCAATTCTGTTGCCTTGGGATTCGCTGCGGCCGAACTGAATCCACTATAGGTTATGGCATAACCAACCACAAACATGGCTGCGCAAATAGCGAAGGTTTTCCAAATATTCCAATTATTACCTTGTTTTAAGTAATGTCCTAATAGGAGATATCCGTTGAATCCTGCGAAATAATAAAACATGCCGAATTGATTCCACGTCGCTTCCCCGTATAAATATTTGCTGATATAGGCAGACATATAAGGCAAGAAAAGAGATACGAACCATATCCCTAAATAGACCCTCTCTTTGGAACGATCCGCCTTCTCGATCCATGCGGAGAAGAATGGCATATACAGATACAATCCGATGAGTAAATAAATGTACCACATATGGTTTTCCTTAAAACTGAAATTGAACGGGATCATGGCGATGTCTTTCAATGCGTCGGATAAGGATTGTGACTCATTTCCTTGCACATAGCAGAAAAACTCACCGATTATCTCTTTCGGCAAACCTAATAGCCCTGTAACCCAAGGGAATATATTGTATAATACAGACCATATCAAAAAAGGAAATAATACCCTATATATTCTCTTTTTATAGAAAACACCTAAAGATTGTTCCCGTATAGGCAATAGTAAAAGTCCCGTCATCATAACGAAAAGAGGAACAGAGGGCCGTAAAAGAGAGCCGTAAACAGCGGCCCAATGTTTATATTCCGGTAAACTTCCGAGTGTAGGTGAGATATAAAAAGGATCTATACAATGTACTCCGATAACCATCAGCATAGCTACGGTTCGTATTACATCGAGCCACACGATATGTGACTGTGTTGTTGCGTTGTTCATGGATTTATGTGTTAAATTTAAAAGATGGGTGACAAAGATAGAGCTTAGTATGAGAATTTTGTTTATCTTTATTGTTAATTTATTGTATCAAGTATTATGGTCAAACGAATTATCATTATTGGCGCTACCTCCGGTATCGGCTATGAGGTTGCTAAGATTTATTGGAAACGAGGATATCAACTGGGATTGGCTGGCCGTCGGGTTGATCGGTTGGAGGAGTTTCGTAAGCAAGATCCGGAGCATATCCGGATAAAGCAGTTGGACGTGACCGCCGAGGATGCCGCTGATCGTTTAGACGAATTAATCCGTGATTTAGGAGGAATGGACATCTTCCTGCTTAGTTCAGGGATCGGCAACCAGAATAAATACTTAGATACTTCCATTGAACAAGCTACGATACAGACGAATGTGACGGGTTTTACACGTATGGTACTAGCTGCTTATCGTTATTTTTCCAGTCAAGGTGGTGGGCATATATCTGTAATCAGCTCTATTGCCGGAACCAAAGGATTAGGTGTCGCTCCCTCCTACTCGGCTACCAAACGATACCAAAATATTTATATAGACGCTTTAGCCCAACTTTCCCGTATGGAGAAACAGCCTATTACATTTACGGATATCCGTCCGGGATTTGTCCGTACGGATTTATTGAAAGACGGCAGGAATTATCCTATGCTGATGTCTCCCCAATACGCCGCCTTGCGTATCGCTAACGCTATAGACCGGAAAAAGAGAAGGGCGATCATCGATTGGAGATACGCTATCCTTGTCTTTTTCTGGAGACTGATCCCTGAATGGCTTTGGGAATGGCTGCCAATACGGAATTAGGATCGGGTATGTTAGAGATTTATCTTTTTTGCTTCTACATTAGATTTTCTCTTGCGCCGGGAGCATGCTGAAGGACTGCGCCGACTATCTGGCAACTATCTAATTCATCACAATCGCCACATGTATTAAAGCCTTTTCCGGATACACATTTGCGTATTTCACAATAATCACTGCAATACGCAAATTTCACTCCGTCCGCACGACACCCCATACAGTTTATAGTTGCGGCTGTAATTTCGGGCGCATTGTTCATGGCGCTCCACTTTTGGGCGGTTTTTTCTCTTAGCTCATCATCATTCTTAACTGTGGCTATGCGGGCATCGCAACTTTCGCAATCTAATCCGCAACAGGCTATCAATTGTTTCATTATTTAGTTGTCAGTTTATTTTCTTGTTTGTTTCTGTCCTTGCTTTTACTTTTCGGCAAACATAATAAAAATTCCTACCTTTGCGCCCAATTACTAATTTTTTAATCTATACAGATGGGTTTATTTATTAAGAAGCCTTTAGCGGATTTGATGACCGAGGCAAATGATTCGGGCAGTAAATCGCTGAAGCGTATCCTTGGCCCGTGGAGTTTGATCGCCTTAGGTGTCGGTGTTATTATCGGTGCCGGATTGTTCTCCATTACGGGTGCGGTGGCCGCCGGGTATACGGGGCCTGCCATTACTTTATCTTTCGCTATCGCCGCCTTGGGCTGTTGTTTCGCCGGGTTATGTTACGCCGAGTTCGCATCCATGATCCCGGTGGCAGGTAGCGCATATACCTACTCGTATGCCACGATGGGTGAGTTGGTCGCTTGGATTATCGGTTGGGATTTGGTGCTCGAGTACTGCGTGGCCGCTACGACCGTTAGCATAAGTTGGAGTCGGTATTTGGTCGTTTTTCTGGAAGGATTCGGAGTACATTTACCGCAAGCCTTGACAGCTTGCCCTTGGGATGGCGGTATCGTGAATATCCCGGCTTTCGTGATCGTGGTGTTAATGAGTATCTTGTTGATACGAGGAACGGAAGGCAGTTCTATCTTCAATGGGATCATCGTATTCTTGAAAGTCTCCGTAGTCTTGGTGTTCGTAGTCTTGGGATGGAAATATATCCGTATGGAGAATTATACGCCTTATATCCCCACTAATACAGGGACTCTAGGCGAGTTCGGATTTTCCGGTATCCTACGAGGGGCGGCTATCGTATTCTTTGCTTTCCTCGGTTTCGACGCTGTAAGTACGGCAGCGCAGGAAACCAAGAACCCGAAACGGGATATGCCGATCGGGATCTTGATGTCATTGGTGGTTTGTACTATATTATATATGCTGTTTGCCCACGTGATGACCGGAGTCGTACATTACTCCGCTTTTGCTGGCCAGAATGGAATCGCTCCTGTGGCAATAGCTATCGATCATATGGGACAAATGGATGCTTCTGGTGTGATTCGTCCGGATTACCCTTGGATGAATCGGGCGATCGTAATAGCTATTTTACTGGGGTATTGCTCGGTTATCATGGTAACGTTATTAGGACAGAGCCGTGTATTCTTGAGTATGAGCCGGGATGGGCTGCTCCCTCCCCTATTTTCCCATATCCATGAGAAATTCCGCACGCCGGCACGAAGTAATTTCCTGTTTATGTTATTGGTCGGTGCATTGGCAGCTTTCGTTCCGGCGAGCGTAGCGGGCGAGATGTGTAGTATCGGGACTTTGTTCGCTTTTACGCTAGTTTGCGCCGGGGTATTGATTGTCCGTAAGACAATGCCGGACGCTCCCCGGTCTTTCAAGACCCCGTTGGTTCCGTTCGTGCCTATCGCCGGTATCATAACTTGTCTGGTGATGATGCTTTTTCTCCCGGCTGATACATGGATTCGTTTGGTATTATGGATGTTAATCGGTCTGGATATATATGTCTGCTATGGAATCAAACATAGCAAACTGGAACATATGCAGAAACATCGCTCGGGACAGACCACATTGGATATGATCGGTATTACCCTATCCGTGCTTTGCGTGATCACGGGGCTTTGGCACCAGCAAACCGTGGGATGGGGCGAGAGCAAAATCTTATTGATTATCTCATTCGTATTCGCTTTTACGCATCTAGCTTTCTATCTTTACAGACTCGGGAAGCAGTTTACGAGCCTTACCCGTTAGCGATTCAGCACGATTAGTCTCGATGGTTCACGCGACTAGTCCCGATGGTCAACGCCATTAGTGGTGAAGGCTTATGCGAGTAGTCGCGTTGACCTTCACCACTAATGGCGTACTATACCACTTCCTTTGATACGATTTATCGGATTCTAGCTCTTAAAAGTAAGCCTCTTATTCATCATAAAATTAACGGCTCCGTAAACGAAAAGTCCAAGGAACTGACCCAGATATTCATTTAGATCGATCACCTCCACCATTAAAAGCAAGAATATGAATTGAGTAGCGTAAGCGCAACCAAAAGCGATTAGGAATAAAGGAATCTCCTTCCAGAAATTACCTTTCCCGGAAGAAAATACCCAGTATTTACTCCAAAAGAAGTTATTCACCAAGGCAGCCACATATCCAGCCATGTTCGACCACAAGTAATTACAATCCAGAATATCCATTAATATCCAGATTACCAATGCGGTGATCAAAGCGTTAGAAGAACCTACAATGGCGAAACGAAGAATACGAACAGATTCCTTCATGCTGTTAATTATACGTTTCGAATGACAAATATACGGGTTTATTTCTATATTTGTGCTGTACTTTTGATCAAGTATGTAACATTCTTAAAACAATTATGAGTATGATTAGACTAAATGTATTTATTCAAGTAAGTGAGGAGAATCGTCCAGCCGCATTGGAGACAGCGAAAGAATTGGTTGAAAAGTCTTTGAAAGACAATGGCTGTATAGCTTATGATATTTTCGAGAGCTCTACTCGTAGTGATGTATTGATGATTTGTGAGACGTGGAAAGACGCTGAATCCTTATCAGCTCACGAAAAAGCTGAGCATTTCGTAACGTTGGTTCCTAAATTGCAAGGATTAGGTGCGATGAAACTTGAGAAATTTACATTTTAAGGGTTTTATGTAGGATCTTATTATAAGCCTGAACATGCTAAAAAATCATAGTTATGAATCCTTCAACTTATAACTATGAATGAAAGAAAACATAACTATGATTTTTTTAGTGTTATCGCTCGTTGATTGAGATATATTCCCTATCGTCCAAAACGTTCTTGTAAGCCGGACGGATGATGCGTTTTCCGTCAAAGTTCAACTCCTCGATACGGTGAGCGGTCCAACCCACGATTCGGGCCATGGCGAATAAAGGCGTATAGATTTCCTGTGGCAAACCGATCATCTCATAAACGAATCCAGAATAGAAGTCCACGTTCGAGGAAACCCGTTTCTTAGTTCCTTTATGCTTGGCGAAACATTCGATCGCTCTTTCCTCTAATAACTCAAGGAAGGCGAATTCCTCAGAGCGACCTTTCTCTTTTGCCAGATCACGAGCCAGTTCCTTTAATACGACCGCACGGGGATCGGAAATCGTATAGACCGCATGGCCGATACCATAGATCAAGCCTGTCTTGTTATAAGCCTCTTTGTTAAGCATCCGCATGAAATAAGTATCGATCTCGTCCACGTTCTTCCAATCCGCGATATTCTCTTTCAAATGATGGAACATATCTACTACCTGAATATTGGCACCTCCGTGCAACGGGCCTTTCAATGAGCCGATACCAGCTGCGATAGATGAGTACGTATCCGTTCCCGTAGAACTAGTGACGCGTACCGTGAACGTAGAGTTATTACCACCACCATGTTCTGCTTGCAATACCAAGAGCAAATCCAACGTACGTGCGTCCAGATCCGTGAAATCACGTTTCAGCATGTGAAGGAAATTTTCTGCGATCGATAAGTTCTCGTGCGGATGACGGATGTGTAAAGAACGCCCCTGTGTGCTATGACGATAAATATTGTAGGCATAAGCGATAATCGTCGGGAACTTAGAGATCAATTCAATAGATTGGCGCATTAAGTTATCTCGGGAGGTGTCGTCCGGGTTTGCGTCGAAGGTATACATCTCCAATACGCTACGAGCCAATATATTCATGATGTTCTGTCCTTCCAGATCCAGAATATTCATCTTGGTCTTTTGCTCCAAGGGCATATTATCGTTCAACAGTTCTTTAAAGGCTGATAATTCCTCTTTATCGGGGAGTTTACCAGAAAGTAATAAATAAGCCACTTCCTCAAAACCGAACCGTTTTTCCTTGATGAAATCACGCGCTAAATCCTCTACGTCGTAACCTCTATAGAATAACTTACCGGGGATTGCTTTAAGACCGCCCTCTGGCAAGCGTTCGTATCCTACTACATTACCGACTTGGGTCAATCCTACTAACACGCCGCTACCATCCTCGTTACGAAGGCCACGTTTCACATTATACATCGGGAAAAGTTCGTTGTCAATCTTGCAAGCCTCTCTGGCAGCCTCGGACAATTTGTAAATTAAATATTCTTTCTTCAACATGACTATACTAATTTAATTGTTTCGATAATAGAGATGATACGATCACCAAATTCTTTGGTGCCGAGAGATTTGCCATTCGGCATAAAACGAGCCAAGTCATGAGTGGCCTCTCCAGCGGAGAAAGCTTGCTCCATAGCGGATGTAATCAGGTTAGCCGCATCACTCCATCCCATATATTCCAGCATCATCACGGATGATAATAATAAGGAAGAGGGGTTTACGAGATTCTTTCCCGCGATATTCGGAGCGGTTCCATGTGTTGCCTCGAAGATCGCATGACCACTGTTATAGTTGATATTAGCGCCGGGAGCAATGCCAATGCCACCTACCATTGCTGCTAATTGATCGGAGATATAATCGCCGTTCAGGTTCAAGGTAGCGATCACGGAATATTCTTCCGGAATTAATAGAGTGTTTTGCAAGAAAGCATCGGCTATGACATCCTTGATAATGATTTTACCGGCCTTTGAAGCTTCCACTAAGGCGGTATTGGCCGCTTCCTCGCCTTGCTCTTTCTTGATCTTCTCATATTGAGGCCATGTGAAAGTGAGATCCGCAAACTCCCGTTCCGCTAAAGCGTATCCCCATAGTTTGAAACCACCTTCCGTGAATTTCATGATGTTACCTTTGTGTACCAAAGTCACGCTCGGTAACTGATGCAATATCGCGTATTCGATAGCGGCACGCACCAGACGCTCCGTACCTTCCACAGAAACCGGCTTGATGCCGAAAGAGGAAGTTTCCGGGAAACGTATTTTCTTCACTCCCATTTCCTCGGTGAGGAACTTCAATAACTTTTGTGCCTCCGGAGTCCCTTGTTGCCATTCGATTCCGGCATAGATATCTTCCGTATTCTCACGGAAGATATACATATTCACTTTCTGCGGCTCCTTTACCGGAGATACGACTCCTTTAAACCAACGAACCGGACGGAGACAAACATATAAATCCAACGTCTGACGGAGGGCCACATTTAATGAACGGATACCTCCACCAATCGGAGTTGTCAACGGTCCCTTAATACCGACGATGTATTCACGGAATGCTTCCATAGTCTCATCGGGAAGCCAACTTCCGGTTTGCTTAAACGCCTTTTCACCGGCTAAGACCTCTTTCCATTCAATGGAACGGGTTCCGTTGTAAGCTTGCTTGATGGCAGCGTTTACTATCTTTTGGCTAACGGGAGTGATCTCATGCCCCACGCCATCTCCTTCAATATAAGGGATCGTCACGTGATCCGGAACGAAAATATGATTACCTTTCTTTGTTATCTTACTCATGATATCAAGATTTTTTTGTTTGTCTTAGTGAGCTGTATTTAAAGCGGAACCCGCCTTGAACCATTTAATTTGTAAATCATTATACGTATGGTTAACCGGGAATGATTCTTGCGTACCATCCGCATGAAGAAGAACGGCCGTCAACGGTTTGCCCGGCTGAAAATCTTTCAATCCGATGATCGAGATATGGTCATTCTCACGGATCTTGCTATAATCCTCCTTATCGGCGAAAGTCAGTGCTAACATTCCTTGTTTCTTCAAGTTTGTCTCGTGGATACGGGCGAAACTCTTGGCTAGGATCACTTTTACATTTAGGAAGCGAGGCTCCATGGCTGCATGTTCCCGGGAAGAGCCTTCACCATAGTTTTCTTCCGCTACGACGATCGAGGAAATACCATTTGCCTTGTATTGTTTCGCTACGGCAGAAACTGCTTCATATTCATTGTTCAGTTGATTCAATACAGAGTTTGTCTTCCCATTGAAAGCGTTTACGGCTCCCATCAACATATTATCCGATATATTTTCCAAATGCCCACGGAAACGTAACCATGGACCGGCCATCGAGATATGATCCGTCGTACATTTACCTTCAGCCTTGATAAGAAGGGGCATATTCGTGAAATCCTCTCCGTTCCAAGGAGCGAAAGACTTTAATACCTGTAGGCGATTGGATTCCGGATCGATGTTCACCACTACGTTCTTACCCGTAGGTGCCAGATAGCCGTTATCCTTTACCTCGAAACCTTTCGGCGGAAAATCCGAGCCTTTCGGTTCTTTCAGTTTCACAACCTTACCATCCTCTGTCTTCAAGGTATCGGTCAAAGGATTGAAACATAGATCACCTGCGATGGTCAAGGCCAGTGTCAGTTCCGGAGAAGCGACAAAAGCATGTGTATTCGGATTACCGTCCGCACGTTTAGCGAAGTTACGATTGAATGAAGTAACGATCGAATTCTTACGGGTATTATCATCCGTATGACGTTTCCATTGTCCGATACAAGGACCACAGGCATTCGCCATAATGGTTGCGCCAATCCGTTCAAAATCACCGATAATACCATCTCTTTCTGCCGTATAACGGATTTGCTCGGAACCCGGGTTGATGATCAAGGGTGCCGCTACCGGTATTTTATCCTCATAAGCTTGGCGAGCAATAGATGCCGCACGGCTTAGATCTTGATAAGAAGAGTTGGTACAGGAACCGATTAATCCGACCTCCATCTTTCGGGGATAGCCATTCGCTTTTACTTTTGCGGCAAACTCCGAGATAGGCGTAGCTGCATCCGGCGTGAACGGACCATTGATATGCGGCTCCAATTCGGAAAGGTTAATAACGATTACACGATCGTAAAACTTATCTGGCTCGGCACGAACGTCCATATCCGCTTCCAGATATTCACCGATAGCTTCGGCCCAGCTCGCTACCTCGTCACGTCCCGTGGCACGAAGATATTGAGCCATTGTATTATCGAATGGGAATAAGGAAGTAGTCGCTCCTACCTCGGCACCCATATTACAGATCGTAGCTTTTCCGGTCGCTGAGATTGAGGCGGTGCCCGGACCGAAATATTCGATGATAGCGTTCGTTCCACCTTTTACGGTTAAGATGCCCGCTAGCTTAAGAATCACGTCCTTCGGCGAGGCCCAACCATTCAAACTACCAGTTAACTTAACACCAATTAGTTTCGGCATCTTCAGTTCCCATTCCATTCCGGTCATGACATCCACGGCGTCGGCTCCTCCTACTCCGATAGCGACCATTCCAAGTCCTCCGGCATTCGGGGTATGTGAATCAGTTCCTACCATCATACCGCCGGGAAACGCATAATTTTCCAATACCACTTGATGGATAATGCCTGCTCCGGGTTTCCAAAAACCGATTCCATATTTATCGGAGACCGATTTCAAGAAATCATAGACCTCGCTATTGCTTTTGGTAGCCGTATCGATATCCGTCTTGGCTCCCATATTCGCTTGGATCAAATGGTCGCAATGCACGGTAGCCGGTACTGCGGATTTTTCTTTTCCGGCGTTCATGAATTGTAAAAGCGCCATCTGAGCGGTGGCATCTTGCATAGCCACACGGTCGGGACGGAAATTCACATAATCCTCACCTCTTTTGAAAAGGCGAGTCGAGCTTTCATCGTATAGATGCGCATATAAGATTTTCTCGGCCAAGGTCATCGGGCGACCACCGATACGTTCGCGGGCTGTGTCCACTCTTCTGGGGAAATTCGCATAGAAATTTCTAAGCATGTCAATGTCGTACACCATATTCATATTCGTTTTTTATTGTAAGCCTTTTCGCAAATATATTTATCTATAACCAGCTAAAATGTAATAAATAAGACATCTGCCAATGAGTCTTTGTTTTTATTATCAACAAATATATAATATAATGAAATACAATTTGTTCGATAATTTCTATGAGGTTATAGAGGTTATTTATAATCTCCCGGATAACTTAGAAAAACGGGCTAATCGCACGTTTATTAATAAAACGTACCATTAGCCCGTTTTGTTCAAGCCTTGGAGCTGTTTTTTCTACTTATCGAGACTTTCTTTCCATCTTTGGGCATAACTATGCAAAATAGATGCGATACCCTCTCCGATCCGGACATAATCTTCCCGTTTAAGGTTGGCTAAAGATGCGCGGATAGACCACTCGGGAGCATCAAAACCTCCTCCGTTCAGTAAAACCAAGGAAGTTTCCTGTGCCAGACGGAAAACGACATCCAGAGGTTCGTAATTCTTTTTTAGATATTCCACGAAATCATCCCCATAGAATTTCTTAGCCCAGACAAGCATATCGATCTCACTATAGTATCCCGCACGCAAAGGGTCGTCCAATAAGGTGAATCCGGTGCTTTCCCACAATGTGTGTAAACGCTCGTGGATCATATCCTGCATCCTTTTCTTATAGGTATTTTCCGCATCTAATAGAGCGAAAGACGCAAACAGAGACATTTGTGTTTGTTGTGGCAAGGAAAGACCGGCCGTATGATTCAAGGCTACTTGACGGCTATCGGCTACCATACGATCAATAAAGCGGATATCCTCGGGATGTAAGGATAGACTGCTATATCGTTTTTTTAGAAGCTCCTGTTTATCTCTTGGCAATTCACGGATCATCCGGTCGTAAATATTATCTTGATGTAAAGCGATTACCGCCAATCTCCATCCGGTTGCCCCGAAATATTTGGAGAAAGAGTAGACACATAACGTATTCTTTGGTAATTCGGCCATCATCGAGCGAAAATGCGGAATAAATGTCGCATACACATCATCCGTAATAATCATGAGGTTGGGATTGTCGTTCCGTACGATCTCAACGATCCTATTCATCAATGCTTTTGTCAATCCGTATGAAGGCGGGTTGCTCGGGTTTGTTATGAAAGCGGCTTTCACGCTAGGATCTTTCAGGACATCTAAATCCTTTTCTTGATATTGCCATGTGTGATAGCCGTCTTTTGTCATCTTCAAGGCTTTTATCTCTATGACATTAAAAAGATAACGAGCCTGTTCCGGAATCTCTATATAAGGAGTGAATACCGGAGCGAAGAGAACGATCTTGTCTCCCTTATTCAACAAGAAATTCTGTTGCAAGGAATCGAAGATATAACACATGGCGGCAGTTCCGCCCTCGGTAGCGAAAAGGTCGAATATTCCCTCAGGGGGCTGGTTATCACATAATTCTTGGTCTAAATAATCCCGCACGAGCATTTCCGTATATTTCAAGATACGATCGGGAACCGGATATTGATCACCAATGACACCTTCCGCCCATTCGTATACAAGCTCATTCTCATCTACACCTTTTTCCGTGACCAGATATTCATAGGTACCCTTCAATAAAGTAGCGCCGGGAGATTGCGCATGTTTCTTTAGAAACTGTACGAAGCGAGACGCGATCCTTTTGCGGTTGGGAACCCCTGCGGCTCCGGCCATCTCATCTGCCAATTCGGTTTCCCGCTGGCATTCCTCCAAGGCGAACTGCCCTAATAGGAAGAATGCCTCCCGTGGAACCGTACTGATCCAGTTTGGATTTCCCCTTCCTGCGTTCAGCATGATGTGCGTACTTTTACGAGCGCTCTCATCCGCTAACTCTATCAAGATGTTCTTTAGCTCGAAAGGGCTAATCTCCGACATCTTTTTCTCATATTCTCTCGTGACATGTATTTTCTTCTTGTCCATACATTATATATATTACATGATTAGCACAATAACGACACCCCAGATGATTAATAAAGTATTACCCACCGCATAGGTAACGGTATAGCCTAAGGCTGGAGTCTCACTTCCTACGGCATCTTCCACCGCTCCTAATGCGGCGGTTGTCGTACGTGAACCTGCCGTGCAACCTAAAGTGATAGCCGGATGGAACTTAAAAACGTAACGTCCCATCAGAATACCGATGATAAGCGGGATAGATGTCGCTAAAGCACCGATAATAAATAAACTTATACCGACTTCCTTCAATCCGGTCACGAAACTGGGACCCGCCGTGATACCGACTACGGCGATAAACATATTCAGTCCCAAATTATTTAATATCCAGACGGAAGGCTCTGGAATACGCCCGAAGGTCGGATGCTTGGAACGAAGCCATCCAAAGACGAGTCCGGCTATCAAAGCGCCGCCACTCGTACTCAGGCTGATCGGGACACCTCCGAAATGAATCGCGAGCGAACCTAAAATTCCCCCTAAGAAAATACCGATACCCACGAAAATCAAATCGGTCTGATTGGTTGGGCGATCGGGATATCCTAAAGTCGTAGCCGCTTTATTTACCTCTGATTTCATACCCACCAATTCCAACATATCACCGGAATCTATCACCGTAGCGGCCAAGACCGGGATATTGATACCCGCACGCCTTACGGACTTGATGCTAACACCATGCATAAACGATTGATTGCGTAAATAGCAGATCTTTTTCCCCACGTATTCCTTATGGATCACTAGTACGGGTAACGTCTCTGCCGGAAAATCGAGCAATTCAATGTCATTGACCTCGTCGCCAATCCAGTTCTCCTCTCCGATCACGAATTCCCGGCGACCGCTTAGGACAACCTCATTTCCGGTATGTAAAACCAAATCCGGTTTAACATTGGTTACTACATTATTAATACGGACACGCTCCACGAACAAATGCCGTCCCAATTGGTCTAAATACACCTCCAACTGCTTTACGCTTTTGCCATCCTTGAACCATTCATTACTAATCTTATAGGCCCGGAAAGTTACCGGACGGGCGGCAGGCATAAAGCCCGGTTGCTCGCTCTCGTCGTTATTTCCCATTTTAGCCTCTAGCTCTTTACAGGCTTTTTTCACGTAGTCGAGTCCTCCTAAAAGACGTGGCCCGATATCACTCACTAACCATGCGGATCCTGCCGTACCGAAAATATAAGTTACCGCATAGGCCACGGGCATTACATTTACCATAGCGCTTTTATCCGTATCGCTAATATTCATCTGTCCGATCGTATCTTCGGCAACTCCTAATACTGCCGACATCGTCTGGGAGCCCGCCAATAATCCTGCGGCCTCGCCTGCGTTATATCCCATAAGTTTCGCTAACAAAAAAGGAGCGATCAAACAAAATATACACATGACGGCGGCGAAAAGCATTTGAGGAAGACCTTCCTTTTTCAATCCCCGGAAGAACTGTGGCCCAACGCTATATCCTACAGCGAAGAGGAACATCAAGAAAAAGACGGACTTTAACGGTCCGCTTATATCGATTTTCAATTGCCCGATCAATACACCGACCAATAATACGCTGGTAACCGTTCCCAGCGTGAACTTCTTTATCTTAAACTTGCCAATCCAGAAACCGAGAGCTAAGGTTATGAAAATAGCTAGCTCCGGATAATGTTGAAGTAAATTAGTTATCCATTCCATATCTATTTATTTGATGTTAAACAAAAAAGATGCTATTGAAACAGGGATTCTTTGAAAGATGTTGTTACTTTTCGGGATTATTTATATAAATTTGCGACCGCTTAGGTGATAGAGTTTGTCTACCGACAACTCTATAAAAGGGAATCCGGTTAGAATCCGGAACAGTGCCCGCTACTGTGAAGCTCTTGAAAAGGAAAGCGTTCTGCTATGCCACTGTCTTAAGAAAGATGGGAAGGTTGCTTTCCGAGCCAGTCAGGAAACCTGCCAAGCGAAGTAATGATTAATTCCTCCCGGGGTCAGGAGCAATTAAGAGGATAGAAATATCACCTATATCCAAAAGATGTTGGAGACGGAATAATACGTTGTCTCCGTGGGATTGATATGTAATCTAATTATTAATATATTCATATGATGAGGAAACACTTACTATCTTTCTTCCTGCTGGTCATCAGCCTAGTTTGTCGTGCGCACGATGGCGAGAATTTTGTAGCATCCGATTTATTCGCCTCTTTACAACCGGGCGATAAGGCCGCTTTATTGATGGTACATTTTGGAACAACCCATGATGATACCCGTGCCTTGACAATCGACGCGATCAATCAAAAAGCGAAAGAAGCTTTCAAAGATGTTGAGTTGCGTGAGGCATGGACTTCTCGCATTGTAATGCGCCGCTTAAAAGCTCGTGGCGTAGAGAAACTGAACCCGATCGAGGCCTTGGAAAAATTAAAGACTGATGGTTATACACATGTCTTGATCCAATCCACGAATATAATCGAAGGTATCGAGATGGAATCCTTACGTAAGGATGTTGCCACCATGAAATCTTCTTTCAAGGAGATTCGTATCGGTAATCCTTTATTGTATACACCGGAGGATTATGAGGCGGTAATCGTCGCTATCACAAAAAATGGGGCGAAAGAAGGCGCTACTTTATTGGTAGGCCATGGCACTTATACTCCGGCGACGGCTCAATATGCCATGTTGGATTATATGTTGAAGGAGAAGGGATTCAAGGATTATTCCGTAGGAACCATCGAGGGCTATCCTACTTTTGATACGATGGTAGCCCAAGTAAAGGCCAATGGAACGAAGAAAGTCTTGTTGATGCCATTTATGTTTGTCGCCGGAGACCATGCGAAAAACGATATCGCCGGTGATTGGAAAGAGGAACTGGAAAAGAAAGGCTACGAGGTAAGCGTATTTATGGAAGGTCTGGGACAGAATCCGGATATTCAGAAGATCTTCATCGAACATGCCCGTTTCATGGCTAAACATAAGATGATCGATATCGTTGATAAGAAGAAAGCTTATGCGGTAGAGAAGGACTAAAAAAGTTCTCCAAATCTATGTTTTATTCCTTTCGGAAGAAAAAGTAATTCCTTCCGAAAGAAACTAAATTTTCATTCGAAGGAAAATGGAATTTCTTTCGAAAGGGATTTCACATGCATACAATAAACAGTTATAATGCTAAATATATGAAAAGAGTTTTGACAATCTTACCGTTGACAGCCTTATGTATCAGTACGATGCAGGCACAACACAAGAATGAGTACACGAATTTCGCCGATACGACATTCAATATTCAAGAAGTCGTAGCGACCGCCGCACGCAAGCCACGTCCACAAATCACGAAGTTGGACGTACCTATGAAATATCTTCCTATTTCAATTAATAGCATTACGGCGAGTAGTCTGGAGTTGCGAGGTATCCGTAATATCCAAGATGCGGTACGCTTTATGCCGGGCGTACGATTCCAGACATCTTATGGCGCATTTCAACAATTGTCGATCCGTGGTTTCGATCATTCTATCATGATGATAGACGGTATCCGCGATGAACGTTCGGCAATAAACAACTCTTATCCCGTACCCGATCTATCCTGTATCGAGTCTATTGAATTATTAAAGGGACCGGCTTCTGTACTTTACGGACATTCAGCCGTAGGTGGAACCTTGAATATCGTTCGTAAATCCCCGTCAGAGAAACAGAGCGTTAACGCCCGATTGGCCTATGGTAGTTACGAGAATAAAGAGGCGACGCTTGGCATGGGCGGTAAATTGGTCGGTCCGGTCAATTATTACGCCAATGTCAACTTTTCCGATCAAGAGGGCTGGCGTGATAATGGCAACCGTCGCTTTTCCGGTTATCTGGCATTGCAAGCTAAAATGACGGAACGTGACCTATTAGATGTTCGTGGAGGTTTTAACCGCGACTTCTATGGGACGGAGATCGGTCTTCCCGATTTAATGGCAAATGATGTATATAATGTGCAAACAGGACAGTTATATCTCCATAAAAATGATATGCTACCGGGACTTGACCGTGAGGCTCGTTACAATAACGAGTCCGACTTTATGAAGAATCATGCTTGGAACATATCGACGCAGTATACACATACTTTTTGGAACGGCGCAAAACTAACAGATCGCCTTTCTTACAATAACGACGATATCAACTATTTTGGGACGGAAGCCCTCGACTATCTCGAAAGTGATGATCCGATCTATGATCATTATTATATGAAAAACGGCCAGAAAAAATATATCTGTTTGGACAGTGTATATCTTTCTTTCCCGCTTCGCTTCTCCCATATAGCCAAGACGGTAACCAATACGCTCGAGCTAAGCGGTAAATTCAGGACGGGTGAGATAAAGCATACGTATATGGGAGGTTACTCTTTCGTCGCCTTGAATCGTACCAGCTATTCGGGCTATAATTTAGGGGATGATGTTCAGGGTCCCGGCCTTTATTCGCATGTATCCGTTTATGATCCGCATAGCATGGGATATATGACCAGTAAATTCTCGAAAGCGACGGTTACGCATCATTATTCCAACAGCCTTTATCTTCAAGATATGGTTGAGTTCAACGAGCAATGGAAGGTATTAGCCGCTCTACGTTACGACTTTTTCCGTTATATGTCCGCCAGCGCTACAACTCCTACCGGACGACGTGAGTATGAGGAACATTCAAGCTTCAATATGATAAAGAATAAGGCGTTGACTTATCGTTTCGGAGCGGTCTATCTGCCCCATCCGAATACATCCATTTATGCTTCTTTCGCTTCTTTCTTCAAGCCGATCCGTACGTTCTATCAAGATAATGTCGTTTATGTAGGAGGTGATGGAAATCGTTTCGAGCCTGCTCGCAATGAGGAAGTATTTAAGCCGGAGAAAGGATACCAAGCCGAGGTGGGGCTTAAATATCAATTGAACAATATATTAAGCGCCAATGCCAGCTTGTTCTATATCCGGAAGATGAACAGTACGGCTACGTTGACCAACAACTATCAAGAGGAGGTAAACGGCGAGACTACCACGATGAGCGTAATCGGACAGGTGGGTGTACAAGATTCCAAGGGTTTTGATTTTGATGTCACTCTTTCTCCGGTAAGCACCTTAGCGCTGACGATCGGTTATGGATTGAACGACTCCAAGATCCGGGAGATGAAAGAAATAAAGGATCCGGAATTGATCGAGGCTATCTATGGCAATAACCCGGATGAGACAAAGCAACAATTGAATAGCCAAGAAGGAAACTGGCAGAGCAACGTACCGAACCAGACTTTCTACGCATACGGCAGTTATACCATCCCTCGGGGTGTCTTGAAGAATCTGGAATTTCACTTGAGTAGCAGTTATACCGGTAAAGTATACCGTAATACATCTAACAACTCTTGGTTCGATCCGTATTGGGTAACCGATTTCGGTATGTCTTATTTGTTGAACAACAATATTCACCTTACATTCAACTTGAATAACTTGTTTGACAACAATTATTATAACCAAGCGCTCGGACAACAGATGGTGCCAAGCATGCCTCGTAATTTCCAAGTGGCTATCTCCTATACATTATAATATATAGAACATACGCTCATGAATCTATTGACAAAGATCACGCTATTTATACACAGGATACTGGGCACGGCGTTCAGTATCCTGTTTCTCGTTTGGTTCCTATCGGGATTGGTAATGATCTACCATACGTTCCCGCGAGCGGACCGGGCCGATAAACGGGCGAAGATGGATATTCTCTCTCTGGAGAATCTTCCTTCGTTAGACCAGATAGAGAAACGTTTACCGCAGAACGAGCGGATAAGCCATGTTACCTTAAACAGCTATTTGGGACAAACTGTTTTTCATATCCGGACGGAGAAAGGGAGCTATGATATTCCTGCCGACTCGACGGAAAGATTACCCGTAATCGACTGGAATCGTATCCAACGTGTGGCATCACAATGGAATACCTCTTCCATAGCGAAGGTAGATTCCTTGTACACCTTGGACCAATGGATTCCATTCGGTCGTTTAAAAGAGGAATTTCCGATCTATAAATTCCATTTCGCCGATCCGGAACGACATGAATTATACATATCCTCTAAATCCGGGGAGGTTTTGCAATATACGGATAAAAACAGTCGTTTCTGGGCTTGGCTCGGGGCGATCCCTCATTGGGTTTATTTCACTTCCTTGCGGCAAGACGCTGAATTATGGATAAAGGTAGTTGTCTGGTTATCCGGCATTGGATGCGTTATGTGTATCGCTGGGATCTATTTAGGAATACGGGATTTCCGGTTAGCGAGGAGACGTTATTTGATTTCCCCTTATAAGAAGTTCTGGTATAAATGGCATCATATTCTTGGGGTGTTATTCGGTTTATTCGTCCTCACCTTCTGCTTTAGTGGTATGATGTCTTTGGCTCGTGTACAGGATTGGGGGTTGAAAGCCAAGCTTGATATAAACCCGGTTCAAGAACTGCGGAAGATGGCTCCTTCCCCACTCGATTATCCGTTGGATTACAGGGCGGTCATACAAGCCTATTCCGGCCAGATCCGTCAATTGGAATGGAGTAGTTTTGGTGATATACCCTTTTACATCGTACAAACAGACACGAAGGATATTGTCGTGAACGCAAATAAGAGTGACGGGATATCTTTATTGAACCTGCGACCGGAAGAAATCCGTTCCGTATTGTCTCAGATACATGGTATCGGGACCACGGCTGATATCAAACTGTTGGATGCTTATGATACGTATTATATCTCACGAAAAAGGAATTTAGAACTCCCGGTCTGGAAAGTATCTATTCAAGACGTGGATAATAGTTGTTATTACATTAATCCCCGTAATGGACAATACCGTTATGTAAATACGCCGTCTCGTTGGAACCATTGGATGTATCCGGCATTGCATAGCTTGAATCTGAAATTCTTGGTAGATCATCCGGTCTTATGGAATATCGTGATGTGGGGAACCATGTTGGGAGGCACGTTCGTTTCCTTATCCGGTGTATGGCTTGCGATAAAATATATCAGGCGAAAAGCGAGAAGAAAGAAGTAAAGCCTGTATATTTGTATTATATTTATTGAGAACATTGTATTATAAAATAGATTTGAATGAATAAAGGCAAGATTATAGTCGCCGGAATCGGCCCCGGTAGCGAGGCCGATATAACGCCTGCGGTTTTGGCCGCTATCCAAAGCTCGGATGTCATCATAGGATATAAATATTATTTCCGTTTTATCACCCACTTGCTTCGTGAGGGAACGGAATGTATAGATACAGGTATGAAACGTGAGCAAGCTCGTGCCGAGCAAGCTTTCGCTTATGCCAACGAGGGAAAGACTGTTTGCGTGATCAGTTCCGGTGACGCCGGTATTTATGGCATGACTCCTCTGATTTATGAGATGAAGAAAGAATCCGGAAGCGAGATCGAGATCGAGTCGTATCCGGGCATCAGCGCTTTCCAGAAAGCTGCGTCCTTGCTTGGCGCTCCTATCGGACATGATTTCTGTGTGATTTCCCTCTCAGACTTGATGACTCCTTGGGAACTGATCGAGAAACGGATTCACGCGGCGGCCATGGCCGATTTTGTTACGGCGATCTATAATCCAAAAAGCGAGGGACGTTATTGGCAACTCTATCGTTTAAAAGAATTGTTCCTGCAAGAACGCAAGCCGGAGACTCCGGTCGGTTATGTACGTCAGGCCGGACGGGAGGAGCAAGAAGTATTCGTCACTACGCTCGCAGATCTGGACCCCGAGCAGATCGATATGTTTACGGTAGTCTTGATCGGAAACTCACAAACATATCTTTCCGGGAATCATATGATCACTCCCCGGGGATATTATGGCGAGATCAAACAAAAGAAAATGGATACGGGTATCGGACAGGACATCATGATCCGTAGTTTCCGTACGATCGAGAAGGAATTGAAAAACCAAGAGATCCCGTTGGATAAGAAATGGGCGTTACTCCATGCCATTCATACGACGGCCGATTTCGATATGGAAAATATCCTTTATGCCGACCCGGATGCTGTCTCTACATTATATAATAAGATCAGCGGCGGGGAAGTTCCTACGATCATCACCGATGTCACGATGGCTGCTTCCGGCATTCGTAAGGGAGCTCTGCAACGTCTGGGTGTCGAAGTGAAATGCTACCTTCAAGACGAGCGGGTCGCTGAGATGGCTTCGAGCAAAGGAATTACCCGTACTCAAGCCGGTATTCGTCGGGCCGTGGAAGAGCATCCGACCGCTCTGTTTGTCTTCGGGAACGCCCCGACCGCCCTTATGGAATTATGCGATTTAATACGTAAAGGTAAAGCGACTCCGGCAGGTATTATCGCGGCTCCGGTAGGTTTTGTACATGTGCAGGAATCCAAACATATGGTGAAACCTTTTATCGGTATACCGAAACTAATCGTGGAAGGTCGTAAAGGAGGTAGTAATTTAGCGGCTACGCTAGTGAATGCCATTCTTTGTTTTAATGACGCAAAACAACTAAAGCCGGGAAGAGACGTATGAACCGATTTTATGTCATAGGGCTGGATGATAACATGAAACAATACTTTCCGCCGGAGGTATTGGAGATAATCTCGTCCCACCGGGTGTTCTCTGGAGGCGTGCGGCATCATGAGATCGTACGTTCTTTATTGCCAGAAAAAGCGGACTGGATTGATATCAAAGTCCCGTTGGACGAGGTCTTCGATCGCTATCATTCGTACGACGGTCGGGAAAGCATCGTTGTATTCGCTTCCGGAGATCCTTTGTTTTTCGGATTCGCCGTTACGATTCAAAACCGATTGCCGGATGCGCAAATCCGCCTGTACCCGTCATTTAATTCCTTGCAACTCTTGGCGCAAAATCTATTGATGCCTTACCACGACATGCGGATCGTCTCCCTTACCGGAAGGCCTTGGCACGAGTTCGATCGTGCCTTGATCGAAAGTGCGTCTAAGATAGGCGTGCTCACGGATCGGGAACATACGCCTACGACTATCGCTCGCCGGATGCTGGAATACGGCTATGATAATTATACCATGTTCGTGGGAGAACGATTAGGAAATACCGAACGGCAGAGCATCCGCCAATTCAGTATACAAGCCGCAGCAATGAATAATTTCGTTCATCCGAATTGCTTGATTCTCCGGAAAGAGCGTGACGGGCATTCCCGTAAGTTCGGCCTGCCGGATTCCGCTTTCGAGCATTTGAACGGACGGGAGAAGATGATAACCAAAATGCCGATCCGTTTGTTATCTTTAAGCATGCTGGATCTGATAAACCGGGAACGTTTTTGGGATATCGGCTTTTGTACGGGTTCTGTCTCGATAGAGGCTAAATTGCTGTTCCCGCATTTGCATATCACGAGTTTTGAGATCCGGGAAGAGGGACGAAAGTTAATGACTGAGAATTGCCGTCGTTTTGGGACTCCGGGTATCGAGGCTATAATCGGAGATTTCTTATCGGTGGATTTATCAGCGTTGGAGGCTCCGGATGCAATCTTTATCGGCGGACATGGCGGGAAATTAGTGGAGATCCTTATGGTAGTTTCCAAAAAGATGAAAGAGAGCGGTGTCATCGTCTTCAACTCCGTATCCGACGAAAGCAAAGCGCTTTTAGAGGAAGCGGTCCGCCAAACCGGTCTTCGGATATCCGCCCAAACCCGTATCACGATTGATGATTTTAATACGATTACCGTGAATGTTATTTATAAATTATGAGTACAATATCAATTATTCCAATATCCGATAGCAGCCGGGTGCTTGCTGAGCGAATTCTAGCCTCTTATCCCGAGGCGAAGATCTTACCATTCGGCTCTTTCTCAAAAGAGGTTTTTCACGAATCCAGTAGTTTGGTATTTATAGGAGCGATGGGAATTTGCGTACGCAGTATCGCTCCCTTCGCGGAAGATAAGCATACTGATCCTGCCGTGGTTTGTATAGACAGTACCGGTAAATATGTGATTCCGGTCTTATCCGGACATATCGGTGGTGCGAACGACCTTTCCAAGGAATTGGCAAACCTATTAGGAGCCGAGGCAATTATTACGACACAAAGCGATAATACGAACCTATGGCCGCTCGACACGCTGGGGAAGAAATACGATTGGACCTTGATCGCCAAAGATAGCAATGCCGCCATCTCCACTTTTGTCAATGGAAAACCGACAGCGCTACTCCTTGATATACGAGATAAGGGAACGGATTATCTAGAGCGTACGGCCCCACCTCATGTCTCTATCTTCTATTCCTTCGAGGCGATACCGCAGCAAGACTATGAGTTATTGATGATCGTCAGTCCCAAACAATACGATACATCCATCCATACGATCACCTATATACCGAAAGTCCTCCACCTAGGAATGGGTTGCCGCAAGGATATGCAAGGCGATCCTACGGTCGTTTACGAACATATTAAAGATGTATTGCGTGATAAACGCCTGTATTCGGAGGCCTTGGCGGATGTAAATACAATCGATTTGAAGAAATGCGAACCGGTGCTGACATTACTGGCTTATGGAGTTATGGAATGCCCTTTCCACATCTATACATCGGAGGAGCTGAAAGAAATCCCGGTACCCAATCCCTCGGAGAAAGTACTGGAGGTAACCGAATCCCCAAGTGTATCGGAAGCTTCCGCCATTTATGCGGCTCATGGCGGTCCGCTTTTGGTCGAGAAGCAAAAAGCGGATTTAGGGAAAGGAAATGAATATACCTTTGCCGTAGCGTTAGATCGGACGGCCTGCCGTGAGGGACATATCGAGATCGTAGGAGCCGGTCCCGGCGATCCGGACTTGATCTCTATCCGCGGGCGGCAAATGTTGGAGAAAGCTGATTTGATCCTGTATGCAGGAAGCCTCGTCCCGAAAGAACTTACCTTATGCGCAAAGGCAGGCGCTACGGTGCGAAGCTCGGCGGATATGAATCTGGAAGAACAGTTCGCGTTGATGAAAGAGTTTTATGATAAAGGATTGTTTGTCGTTCGTTTGCACACGGGCGATCCTTGCATCTATGGAGCTATTCAAGAGCAAATGAATTACTTTGATCAATACGGGATGGATTATCATATCACTCCGGGTATCTCCTCTTTCCAAGCCGCCGCCGCCGCTCTTTATTCTCAGTTCACGATTCCGGAGAAAGTACAAACGATCATCCTCACTCGTGGCGAAGGACGTACGCCCATGCCTGAGAAAGAGCAACTGCACAAACTGGCTCAAAGCCAAAGTACGATGTGTATCTTTTTAAGCGCCGGTGTCGTAGAGAAGGTCCAAGAGGAATTATCGCGACACTACGCCCCAACCACTCCGGTAGCCGCTTGCTATAAATTGACATGGAAAGACGAGCGGATCTACCGTGGGCAACTGAAAGATCTCGCCAAGATCGTAAAGGAGAATCATCTTACGTTGACGACATTACTTGTCGTCGGGGATGCCATCGATAACCGCAAGGGCCTATCTCGCTTATATGCGGATGAATTCAAACATCTTTTCCGTAAGTAATGATACTGATTCTTGGAGGAACGACAGAAGGCCGTGTGGCTGTGCGGGTAGCGGACGAGGCAGCCGCTACCTATTACTATTCTACGAAAGGAACTTTGCAATCCATTGAATGCGCTCATGGAATCCGTTTGACCGGAGCCATGAATGCGGAGGAAATGGAGTGTTTTTGTCGTGACCACGCAATTAAGCTATTGATCGATGCGGCACACCCTTTCGCTCAAGTGTTACACCAAACGATCGAACAGGTATCGAAATGCTTACGGATTCCGGTGATTCGTTACGAACGTCGGTATCCACTTCGTGATGAGGACTTGATTTGGTGCGATAGTTATGCAGACGCAATTCGCCAAATGGAAAATAAAGGTATCCAACGGCTACTTGCCCTCAGTGGCGTGAACACCCTTGCCCCGCTCCGTCCTTATTGGCGATCGCATACCACTTGGTTACGTATATTGGAGCGGGAGGAATCTTTGTCGTTGGCCGAGAAGCAGGGCTTCCCCCAAGAAAGTCTGGTTTTCTATCGAGAAGGCGAGGATGAGTTAAAGTTGTTGGAGCAACTCCATCCGGACGCCATCTTGACAAAGGAAAGTGGTTTCTCCGGCTATTTTACGGATAAAGTGAACGCTGCCCGCCAATTCGGAATACCAGTATTTGTCGTGAAGCGTCCCGCATTACCGGAAACTTTCTACCGAGTGTATGGTGAAGACGGATTGCGCAAACAAATTGAACGCCTATTACCAGAATTCTTTCCCTTGAAAAGCGGATATACGACCGGAGCTTGTGCTACCGCCGCCGCAAAAGCCGCTTTATTGGCCTTATTATCAAGGAAGGAACAAACAGAAAGCCAGATAACATTACCCTCGGGAGAACAGATAACGTTGCCGGTAGCCTATACCGAATGGGCCGGGTGTTCCGCCACCTGTACCGTGATCAAGGAGTCTGGGGATGATCCGGACGTGACGAATCATAGCCGGATCCGGGTTACTGTTCAATTATCTCCCGATGCATCCGGTTGTGCCATCGCCGTGGCAGAGTCGTGCCACGATGATGGCACAGCTGTGCCAAGCCGATGGCACAAGCGTGCCACGGTAATGGCACAAGAAGAACATTGTCAAGAAACAGAAAGCGACGATACGGGAAGAGTCATCTTCCAAGCAGGTGAAGGAGTCGGAACCGTGACCCTTCCGGGACTCGGCTTGAAAGTCGGTGGCCCGGCTATAAACGCCACGCCCCGTAAGATGATCCGGCAAGAGCTGATTCCACTCCTGCCCTCACCCGATTCCGTCGCTATTGTCACGGTCTCGGTTCCCGGTGGCGAGGAGTTGGCGAAACGTACCTTCAATCCGAAACTTGGAATTATCGGGGGAATCTCCATTATCGGGACATCCGGAATTGTGCGTCCTTTCTCATCGGACGCTTTTATCGCCTCGATACGGAAAGAAGCCAGTGTCGCCAAAGCGATAGGTTGCGAGACGTTGGTTATTAATTCCGGGGCGAAGAGTGAACGTTACCTTCGGAGCTTATACGCTTCTTTGCCTCCACAATCATTCGTCCATTACGGGAACTTTATAGGAGAGACGCTAAAGATCGCTGCCGATTTAGGTTTCAAGCAGGTTATCTTAGGTATCATGATCGGCAAGGCGGTGAAACTTGCGGAAGGTTTCCTGGATACACACAGCAAAAAAGTCGTCATGAACAAAGGCTTCCTTCAAGATGTAGCGAAAGAAGCGAAATGCGAGGAGGCGACCGTAGATGCAATCAATCGGATTACGTTGGCCCGTGAATTATGGGAGCTTCTTGCGGAAAAAGAACAAAATCGTTTCTTCCCATTACTTTTACAAAAATGTAAATCGTATTGCGCTCCCATCCTTCCCGACGGCGAACTAACCTTGCTGTTAATATCCGAAGAGGGCAAGGTCTTATACCAATCTTAGCTGTAGAGACGCAGCACGCACGCTACGTCTCTACAACCCCCAGACTGTAATAGCATTTCTTTTTAGCTGTTTATTCTTTTTTATTAGGGATTCTTTAAGAATACATATTAGGAGGATTTCGTACTTTTGCCCTCTAAATATTGATTAAAATAATGTTTAGATATCTTTTAATTTATATGGCCTGCCTTCTATTCGCCTTTTCCGTAAAGGCGCAAGGTATTTCCAATGACACGATTCCGAAAGAAGTGCTGATGCTGGACGGTAAGCCTATGACCGAAAAGCAAATACAACGTTATCATAAACAATTACATAAAGACTCCATACGGGCCAACAAAAGGATCTGGTGGTCTATCCTTGGCGGACCGTCTTACACGCCGGAAGCCTCCTTTGGCGTAGGTGGCGCGGTTTTGGCTAGCTTTCGCTTAAACAAGAATGATACGATATCCCAGCGATCGTTTATCCCTGCGGGATTTAACATCACCTTAAACGGGACGTTCGTTTTTGCCGGTGCCGGTACCTTATTCTTCAACGAGAATCGCTTCCGTATTTATATCAGTTACGGTTATCGGAACGAACCTTCGCATTATTTCGGGAAAGGCTATGAGACGATCGAGCAAATCGAGAAAAGCGATTCGACAACGAAATTCCATAAGAGTTCTATCCAACTATATCCCCGTTTCGTATGGGAAGTTAGGCCTCATTTATATACGGGTCCTCTTTTTGATATTAATTTCAGCAAATCAGATGATATCAACCCGGTGATGGCCGAAGATCCTTATTTCAATAAGTTCAAACGAGATTATGTCAATATCGGTGTCGGCGGCTTGATTCAATACGATACACGAAATGACGTGGCGACCCCAAGTTCCGGTATGTTACTAAGCGCGATCGCTAAAGTGTATGGAAAGTATTTAGGCGGTGCATATAATTATGAGATGTTCGAGTTAGAATACCGCCAATTCCAGCAAGTATTTCGTCCTCGTAGCACCTTGGCATGGATCGCCAAGACACAAATCGGTGTGGGAAACGTTCCTTTTACGGAGCTTCCTTCGTTTGGCTCTCCTTTCGATCTTCGCGGATACTATTGGGGCAAGTACCGTGACAAGACCATGGCGTATGGGATTCTGGAGTATCGTCATATGTTCGGCAGCGTGGAGAAATATAAGAGCGGTAATTTCTGGGCGAAGTGTGGTTTTGTTGGCTGGGTCGGCACGGGTACGATCGGAAACGCTCCTATCGTAGACTGGAATAAATGGAAGTTCAACTATGGCGTAGGCTTACGTATCCAAATGCAACCCGGCAAGAACTTCCGCCTAGACGTAGGCAAAGACCCGAACCAAAAAGGGATGGCGGTTTATATGAATATGACGGAAGCCTTCTAAAACCAGAAGGCTCCCGTCTACGATTTATGGAAGTATAACCTTGCGTTAAAATTATCGTTTAAAAGCCGGAAATATCTTAATATCGATTTTTTTCACTAAGTTTGCGCCGTCGAAGGGGTGCCATACTATATGGGCTGAGATCATACCCTTACTACTTGATGCGGGTAATGCCGCCGTAAGAAAAACGAATGTTAGATGGATAAAAATGAAATGTACCGTTATCCGGTAGCTTTAACGATCGCGGGCTCTGATAGTGGCGGTGGTGCCGGAATACAAGCGGATATTAAGACTTTTTCCTCGCTGGGGGTTTTTGGAGCCTCGGCGATAACGGCTATAACCGCTCAAAACACACAGGGAGTGCGAGGGATCCAAGCGATCTCTCCCGAGATTTTGAGAGAACAAATCGAAGCTATTCTTGAGGATTTCATCGTAGATGCCGTAAAAATAGGGATGCTACATAACAAGGATGCCGTAAAGGTCGTATCTGAAACTTTATCTTCCTTCCAACAGACTTCTATCATTTTAGATCCAGTGATGATATCCACGAGCGGAAGTAAATTATTGGAGGATGACGCCATCCGAACCATCATTGATGAGTTGTTCCCTAAAGCGACACTGCTTACTCCGAATATTCCCGAGACGGAATATCTTTCCGGTATAAAAATCAATAACGAGGCGGATATCTTATGTGCCGCCCGGAAATTGCAGGAAAAAGGATGTAACGCTATATTGATCAAAGGGGGGCATATTCCCGGAGTAGAAACGGTGGATCGGTTATTTATCAATGAGAATAATCCGATTTGTCTGGCCTCGCCAACAGTGGAGACCTTCAATACCCATGGAACAGGCTGTACGCTATCGTCCGCCATCGCCGCTTATATGGCACTCGGCCATTCATTGGTGGAAGCCGTACGATTAGCCAAGGAATATATGAATAACGCGCTCGTTCACGGGGCGAATGTATGCATGGGAAAAGGGCACGGACCTGTAAACCACTTCTTCTCACCCTCTGCCCTTCATAAAATCCGATGGAATCATGAATAAGCTGGTCGTAATTACTACACCTTATTTTTTCGCGGATGAAGCTTCTTTGATCGAACTTCTATTCGCAGAAGGAATGTCTCGTTTACATCTACGTAAACCGGATTGTAAACGTGATGAATTGGAGGGCTTATTGGATAAGATCTCTCCGGCTTATTACGACAGGATCGTTCTTCATGATTGGTTTACCTTGGCAGAAGAAAGGGCTTTAGGAGGAGTCCATTTGAACAAGAGGAACCCGGAAGCTCCACCTTTATATAAAGGTAGTATAAGTCGTTCTTGCCATAGTCTGGAAGAGATTATCGAGTATAAACCGGTATGCGACTATGTGTTCCTTAGCCCGATCTTTCAGAGTATATCCAAAGAAGGATATGGTAGCGGATTCTCCTTAGATGGATTGCGAAACGCGAAGGGCATCATCGATGATAAGGTGATTGCCTTGGGAGGAATCTGCCCGCGGACAATAACGAAATTAAAAGATATCCCCTTCGGCGGTGTCGCCGTTCTCGGGGCCCTTTGGGGAAACGATCCCTCCCTTCTTGTTGCGGATCAACTCATAAAACAATTCAAACGATTACAAGTATGGCCTTAAATTATTATTTCGGATATGATGAGAATGGAAGAGTCGGTCGGAGAACAACCGGATTACGCCCTCCTTTTGGTGGGAGTAACCGCTTGATGTTTATAACGCATCGTACACCTAAATATACGGAATGCGACGAGGTACGCATGGCAATCCAAGGAGGATGTTCGTGGATACAATTGCGTATGAAAGACGGGATCTATGAGGATACCGTACGTAAATGTGCCACTATCTGCGCGGACGAATGTGAGCGAATCGTGGATTTCTGCGTAAACGATGATCTGGAGGCTGCCGTGACATGTGGCGCTACGGCTTGTCATCTGGGTAAGAATGATATGCCCTTGGATATCGCTTGGGAAGTACTGAGAGACAAGTTAGATTCCAATGCCATCTTCTATATCGGGGCTACGGCTAACACGTTCGAGGATATCCGGCTGGCCGTAGAACGAGGCGCCTCGTATATCGGACTAGGGCCGTATCGCTTTACGGGTACCAAGAAGAATTTGAGTCCCATCTTAGGTCTGGAAGGTTATCGTAAAATTATCGCTCAATGCAAGGAGGCTGGCATTGATATTCCTATCTTTGCGATAGGTGGTATTACGTTGGAAGACGTAGGCCCTTTGATGGAGACGGGTATAACCGGAATCGCTGTTTCGGGCGCAATTATCAATGCCCCCGATCCCGTGGAGGAAACCCGCCGGTTTATAGAGGAAATCAATAAGTACTAAACTAAATACATATGGCTACTAAAAAGAATATGCGTATTTCCTATCCGTCCTCGGAAAAGATTTATGTCCCGGGCGAGATCAATAAGATCAAGGTAGGTATGCGTAAGATTAAGTTGTTGGACACGGTAACCTTGGATGAGCATGGAGAGCGAACCTTCAAGAAGAACAATCCGGTAATCGTTTACGATACGAGCGGCCCGTATTCCGACCCCAAGATATCGATTGATATCGCTAAAGGACTTCCTCGTATACGTGAGGAGTGGTACGGTAAGCGTAAGGATATGGTTCAATTGCCGGAATTGACTTCCGCTTATGGTCGTGAGCGATTGGCGGACGCGAGTCTGGATTCTCTCCGTTTTCCCAAGCGACACTTGCCTTTCCGGGCTAAAGAGGGTAAGAATATCACCCAGATGTATTATGCGAAGAAGCGTATTATCACTCCGGAAATGGAGTACGTGGCGATTCGTGAGAACCAGCAAATCGAGGCTTTGGGACTGAAGTCTTATATCACGCCGGAGTTCGTCCGCAAGGAAATCGCCGCCGGTCGCGCGATCATCCCGGCGAATATCAATCACCCGGAAGCCGAGCCGATGATTATCGGTAAGAAGTTCTTGGTAAAGATCAATACCAATATCGGTAACTCCGCTCTTTCCTCCGGTATCGACGAGGAGATCGAGAAGGCGATATGGAGTTGTAAATGGGGCGGAGACACGTTGATGGATCTCTCTACCGGCGATAATATCCATGAGACGCGCGAGTGGATTATTCGTAACTGCCCGGTTCCGATGGGTACGGTTCCTATTTATCAAGCCTTGGAGAAGGTGAATGGTAAGGTAGAGGACCTTTCTTGGGAGATCTATCGGGATACGTTGATCGAGCAGGCGGAACAGGGCGTGGATTATTTCACGATCCACGCGGGTTTGTTGCGTAAACATGTGGAGCTGACGGCGACTCGCCTGACGGGGATTGTCTCCAGAGGCGGATCGATCATGGCCAAATGGATGCAGCTTCATGACGAGGAAAACTTCCTGTACACACATTTCGCCGAAATCTGCGAGATACTAAAGGCATATGACGTGGCGGTCTCTATCGGAGACGGGCTTCGTCCCGGTTCTATCTATGACGCGAACGACGCGGCACAATTCGCCGAGCTTCACACGATGGGAGAACTGACGAAAATAGCTTGGGAGCAGTTCGTACAAGTGATTATCGAAGGCCCGGGCCATGTTCCCATGAATAAGATTCATGAGAATATGAAGGAACAACAGTATGCCTGCCATGGAGCGCCGTTCTATACGCTGGGTCCGTTGACGACCGATATCGCTCCCGGATACGATCATATCACGTCGGCTATCGGTGGCGCGCAAATCGCTTGGCATGGGACGGCTATGATCTGCTATGTTACGCCGAAGGAACATTTGGGATTGCCGAATAAGGAAGACGTGCGTAATGGGGTGGTCGCTTATAAGATAGCGGCGCATGCCGCTGACTTGGCGAAAGGGCATCCCGGCGCTCAAGTACGTGATAACGCGTTGAGCAAGGCCCGTTTTGATTTCCGCTGGAAAGACCAGTTCAATTTGTCCTTGGACCCGGAAAGGGCTTTACAGTATTATAAGGAGAGTGCTGTTACGGATGGAGAGTACTGTACGATGTGCGGTCCTAATTTCTGCGCTATGCGGTTAAGTAAGGATTTGCAAGGTTGTAAATAAAATACTGTTTTGAGGGGATGAGACGGGGCATGCCCCGTCTCTACAATTGAGTGATTTGTTTTCCGCATTCGTAGCCTTCCTCATATAGTTCTTCCAGTTTCTTTGTGTCGCTTCCGGTACGGCCGACTTTAATCGGGCTTTGCGGACGGATGACGAAGGCTTTTCCTTCGGCCTCCAGTTGGTCTATGTAATCCAAGACCTCGTTGTACCGCCGGTATCGTAGTCGCAACTGTTCCCGGATCGCCGGGTATTTGTTATAAATAAAGCCGGGAAGGTAAAAATCTTTCTCTTCTTTCCGATAGCCTTTGTTACGGGTAAGGATGATGACGTTCTTGGAGAAGCCGTCGGCGATAGCCCGTCGGATAGGGATGGCATCGCATACGCCTCCGTCGACCATCGGTATCCCGTCTACATACGTAATTGGACAGAGGATCGGTAAGGTGCAAGATGCTTTACAGATATCCACCAAACGTTTCTTATCTTTCTTCTCCTCGAAATATTCCGCTTTACCCGTCAAGCAATTGCTCGTGACCATAACGAACCGATCCTTGGACTTGAAATAGGTATCGTAATCCAACGGATAATACAAATCCGGATAGACATAAAACAAATAATCCAGATCGATATATCCCCTTCCCCGCAAGAAATGACGAAGACCGATGTAATTATATTTCTTCAATAGGTCGATATTGCTAAAACGAGAGCGTCCCCGCTGGCGGGAAGCATACGAGAGGCCGTTACTCGCGCCCGCCGATACTCCGATCGTATAAGGAAACCAAATGTCATGATCCATAAAATAATCCAATACTCCCACCGTAAATATGGCACGCATTCCGCCACCTTCCAACACCAAACCTGTCTGATTGTCTATTTCCATATATATATATACCTCTGAATTAAAAAAGCCATTGCCGGGTTCCCACCCAGCAATGGCCACAAAAATATAATAAATCAGCGATAAATAATAGTTCCTTTTTAGAATTTACTTGGTCACTTCGTTCACTAAGGGACGGCCTTCCTCGAAATCCTTGATGTTCCGCAAGGTAGTCTCGGCGATATTATGCAGCGCCTCTTTCGTGAAAAACGCCTGATGGGAAGTAACGATCACATTGTTGAACGAGAGTAGACGGGCCAAGACATCATCATCGATAATCTTATCCGATTTATCCTCGTAGAAATAGTCTCCTTCCTCCTCGTAGACATCCAATCCAGCGGCGGAGACTTTCTTGGTCTTCAATCCCTCGATCAAGGCGTTGGTATGGATCAGTAACCCGCGTCCCGTATTGATAATCATTACGCCGTCTTTCATCTTGGCGATCGAATCGTCGTTGATCAGATAACGGGTCTGGTCGGTCAACGGGCAATGCAAGGAAATGATATCGGACTCTTTGTATAACTCGTCTAAAGAGACATAGGTGATCCCTTCCTCCTTGGCGAATTTCTCATCCGGATACAGGTCGTTTGCCAATACACGCATCCCCAATCCTTTTAAGATATGAATCAATATCTTGGCGATCTTTCCGGTACCGATAATACCGGCGGTCTTGCCATGCATATCAAATCCCATCAAGCCATTCAAGGAGAAGTTGCCATCTCTCGTACGCCAGTATGCCCGGTGTATCTTACGGTTTAACGATAACATCAAGGCCAACGTATATTCAGCGACCGCATAGGGAGAGTAGGCCGGTACGCGTACGACCGGTAATTTTCCTCTGGCGGCATTCAAATCCACATTATTAAAACCGGCGCAACGAAGCGCCAACAGTTTCACGCCATTGGCAACCAAAGCGTCTATTACGGCGGCATCAGCCGTGTCGTTCACGAAAATACATACTGCGTCTACCCCTTGGGTTAAGACGACATTATTGATATTCAAATGTCCTTTATAGTAACGAATATCGAACTCATACCGCTCATTGATCTTATCGAAAGAAGCGATGTCGTAGGGTTTAGCACCAAAAAACGCAATCTTATACGCCATATAACTTTAGTTTTTTAATATAACTAAATTAAGCCCTTGATTGTTTATCGAAAAAGAAATCCATTCGTTTAATTATAGTACTTTTGTCCGCTGGGTAACAATATAGATGAGCATGAATCAATCCCATAAAAGATCTTTTATAGCAGTTCTTATTTTTATTGGCTTTCTCTTGTTTATGGCATTTTGGGGCATCGACCTGATCTTAGGGGCGTATGCGGGACATAAATTGAGTAAACTTGCCGAAAGGCATCATCTTGACATACGCTATGATAAGATCCGGTTGATGGGGCTGAGTACCGTACGTATGGAGGGATTGACCGTTATCCCGGTTGACGCTGATACGTTGATACATGCGGACAGGCTTCAAGCGAAACTGGAGCTTGGCAGATTATTGCTACTTACCCCTTCCATAGAGAGTGTACAAGCGGATAATTTGCATATTCATTTTATTAAGAAGGGAGAGAGAGCTAATTTTGATTTCCTTTATAAACCATCGAATCACCCAGGTGAGCCAGAGGAAACAGCTGTAGATGATAAGGAACGGGATTACGCGCGCAAGGCTGAACGCTCCCTTAGTCTCCTTTTCAATTTATTGCCCGGAAATGCCTTGGTACATGATTTATGTGTTTCTTATAGTAATAAAGGAGATGAACTAATACTAGAGATACCCGAACTCAATCTTACTAACAATCAATTCTCTACGCATATAAATAGCACGGAGAACGGAGTTCGTAGCGAATGGATTTGCGAAGGCTCTCTCTCTGATAAGGAGCGACTCGTGAAAGCCCGTCTCTACGCCGACGAGCATACGAAGATTCCTCTTCCTTTTCTGGAATATCGTTGGGGGGCATCGGTACGTTTCGACACCTTGGCCTTCGAGCTTAAGGGACCTAAAATAGAAGAAGACATACAATCCTTACTCGGAAGCGCCTATGTGAGCGGGCTTACCATCTACCAAGAGCGTATATCTCCGGACACGGTCTTACTGGATAAAGGCTCTATACACTTCCGGACAAACATCGGTAAGAACTATATCGAATTAGATAGCGTCAGTGATATCCGGTTTAATCATCTGGATTTCCATCCTTATCTGAAGATTGTTAAAGATACCAGTTGGCAAATCACGGCCTCTGTGAATAAAAGGGATTTCCCTGCGGATCAACTGTTCTCCTCCCTGCCTAAAGGCTTATTCTACAATCTGGAAGGCCTGAGAACAGAAGGTACCCTCTCCTATCATTTTCGATTGGATCTGGATTTCGGACAGGTAGACAGCTTGATCTTGGAATCTACTTTGAAAGCGAAGGGCTTCCAGATCCTTGCCTATGGGAATACGGATTTGTGGAAGATGAATGAGCCATTTGAATATACGGTCTATGAGCAAGGCGAGCCGGTACGCTCTTTCGAGATCGGTCCGGCGAATCCCTCTTTCCGCCCGTTCAACGCCGTATCCCGTTATCTTCCTTTAGCGATCATGCAGAGTGAGGATGCCGGCTTCTTTTATCACAACGGTTTTATTCCAAGCGCTATCCGGGAATCGTTGATACAGGATATCAAGGAACGACGTTTCGCCCGTGGCGGCAGTACGCTCAGCATGCAATTGGTGAAGAATGTATTCTTGAGCCGTAACAAGACGATCGCCCGCAAACTGGAGGAAATGTTAATCGTATGGCTGATCGAGAGCGATCATCTGACCTCTAAAGAGCGGATGTTTGAGGTTTATCTGAACATCGCCGAATGGGGTCCCATGATTTATGGAGCCGCCGAGGCCTCACGTTATTATTTCGCGAAGGAACCTTTCCAATTAAACCTTGCCGAGTGCATTTTTATGGCCAGTATTATCCCCAAGCCCAAACAGGTCCGCTATTGCTTCGACGGGTTGCGGTTGAAGCCGTATTATGAGGATTTTTACAGGGTAATACTGGATCGCTTGGTAGATCGCGGACTTATATCTTCGGAAGAGGCGGTAGGGGTAACGCCGGAGTCTGTCGAAATAACAGGTCCGGCTAAAGAATACCTGACGGCTACCCAAAGTCGATCTCCACGCTCGTCCCAACCCCTAGATCAGAAATAATATTCACCTTCGCTCCATAGGTGCTCAATATGCGTAGCGAGAGGCTTAGCCCGACACCATGCCCGGCGTATTCCCGGGTATTGCTCGCCCTGTAAAAGGGCTGGAAGATTCGTTTCAACTCCTCGGGAGGAATGCCGATACCTCGGTCGGATATGGTCAAGACACTGCCTCGAAGCCGCATCTCTACCGGTTTATCGTCCGAATACTTACAGGCGTTGCTCAAGATATTCTTGATCGCTATCTTCAATAAATAGGGATTGGCACGGATCATATAAGAGAAATTATCTGGGGAGAACGAGATCCGGGCCGAGGAGAACTGCATCAAGAAGTCCGCTAGGAAGATCGTCTCCATCGCGCTTTTCTGGATCTCCTTATCCCCGTGCGACAAGAACAGCAAGTGTTTGATCAATTGTATGATACGGCTTGTCTCCGTAGCGATACGTCTTAATGCCGCTTGGTATTCCTCCGGGGAGCGCTCTTTCAGCAGGCTGATCTCGCATTCGCCTTGAATGGCTGTCAGCGGATTGTTCAACTCATGCGAGGCGTTGCTGATAAACGCTTTCTCACTTTGGTAAGCAGCGTCGATCCGGTCTACCATCCGGGTCGCATATAGTCTGCCGACAAAATAGATCAATACCGAGCTAACCAATATCAATCCCAGCAACAGCCAGCCGATCCGATGCTGGATATCCATCCCATACTGATTCCCGGAAAGGACAATCACGATGAAATTCCCCTCGTTGTCGGGATAATACAAAGCCGCTCCCATTTGCGTATCGTGCTTGAAGTGAACGATATCCTCTTGGTATAGAGATCTCACCTGCGTGGCGTCCAGATAACGGGACAGTACTTGCCGGGTCTCCAAGCTATCGGCGTTCAGCAATATCTCGGTAGCGACGGGAAGGGTTTCCTCGTAACGCTGTTGGATACGGGCATAGCTCTCGTCATCGGTCTCGTCCTTCTCCCAATGCTTCTGTGCCGTGGCATAGGCTTTTTCCGTCAGGTAAGAATAGTACAGGCGAGAGATATAGCTCGTGGAAACCAAATAGAAGACAAGCGTCACGACGGCTATCACGCCTATGGTAATGGCCGAGTAAAAGAGAGCGATCTTGTTTCCTGTCTTCATGCTTCCATCATATAGCCCACACCCACTACGGTACGGATTAGTTTAGGATCGAAATCCTTGTCTATCTTCGTGCGCAAATAATTCACGTAAACATCGACCACGTTCGTATTGGTATCGAAATCCTTGTCCCAGACATTCTTTAGCAAGTTCATCCGGCTCAAGGCCATTCCTTGGTTCTGTATGAAATATTCCAAGAGCCTATATTCCTTTACGGTCAAATCGATGACCTGCCCATTCCGTATAGCCCGATGGCTTGGAGGATCTAAGACCAGATCTCCGCACCGGAGAGCCATATGGACGGATTCGTTTCCCGATCGACGTAATAACGCCTTTATGCGGGCCTCGAGCTCTTGGAAGCTGAAAGGTTTTACCAGATAATCATCCGCCCCGGCATCCAGCCCGCTAACGATATCCTCGGTGGTCCCCAAGGCGGTCAGCATGATCACGGGAGCATGGTAACCGAACCGTTGCCGGTACTGTTTGCAAAGTTGCAGGCCGTTCATCTTCGGCATTATAATATCCAGAATCAGCAATTGGAAATCGTTCTTCTGTGTCAGTTCCCAACCGGCGGCACCGTCATAAGCGACATATACCTCATGCCCGAACTCCCGCAAGCCTCTTTCTATAAAAGAGGCGATGTTTATCTCATCTTCTACTAATAATATCTTCGCCATTGTATCGTATGTATTAATAAGAATGTCCATCATTAGTAATGCGTACTTAGGGTGATGCTAATCGTATCACAGAGGTGAAACGTTCTTTTCACGGTTGTGATACGATCGTTTCACCTCTGTGATATGATCTTTTCACAGCCGTGAAAAGATCAGTAAGTATAATCCTTTCGCATAATAACTCCAGTCGCCCTCCCTAATAGTTCCGGACTTTCTTGCTACAAATATAGCAATTACAACCTACGTTGTACTAATTTACCGTTCTTATCGTAAAGCATTCGTCGATAAAAAGCCTCCACCATCAACGGAAAGACAAAGAGGGTGAAGAACGTGGCCCCTATTAATCCGCCAATGATCACGATCGCCAAGGGACGCTGGCTTTCCGATCCGATACCGTGGCTCAAGGCGGCCGGAAGCAGGCCGATAGCGGCCATGGAGGCGGTCATTAATACGGAACGTACCCTTGATTTCACGCTCATCTTGATCGAATCTTCCAGAGGATGCCTCTCCCGCAGGTTATTCTTGATGTCCGATATCATGATCACGCCATTCTGTATACAGATACCGAAGAGGGCGATAAAGCCGATACCGGCGGAGATCGAGAAGTTGAAACTCGTGATTAATAGGGCCAAGATACCTCCGACGGCGGCGTAAGGCACGTTTAATAAGACCAGTCCGGCATCCCGGGCGTTGCCGAAAAGGACGAATAGGATCACGAAGATGATCGCTATACTTACGGGGACGACTTGGGCCAAGCGTTTGGTAGCCCGTTGTTGGTTCTCGAAATCTCCGGTCCATTTCAAGGTATAGCCTTCGGGGAGCTTTACCTGCCTCTCCACTTTCCGCTGGGCTTCAGCCACGGCGCTACCCATGTCGCGGCCCCGGACCGAGAATTTCACGGCGCAGAAACGAGCGTGGTTATCCCGGTAGATAATCAACGGGCCGGTAATCGTATGGATATCCGCCAGCTCGCGGATAGGAATCATGGAACCATCCTTCGCCGGAACCAGTATCTTGCCTATCTCATTCTCGCTACGGCGAAAAGCGGATTCGTAGCGGACCATGATATTGAACTTACGCTCGTCCTCATAAAGCAGGGAGGCGCTCTTACCTCCTATCGCCATCTCGATAATGGATTGCACGTCCTCCTTGGCCACGCCGTTGCGGGCTAAACGAGACTCGTTCAACTCGATCCGTAGCTCCGGCTGGCCGATATTCCGGATAACGCCCAGATCCTCGATACCGTCTACGGTCTCCAAGACCTTGAAAACTTCTACCGCCTTTTTCTCCGACTCGTATAGATCCTTACCGAAGACTTTCACGGCGATGGAACCTTTCACGCCGCTGGCCGCTTCCTCTACATTGTCCGAGATAGGCTGCGAGAAGTTAAAATCCACGCCCGGATAGATCGCCAGATCCTCTTGCATCTTCTCGATCAGACCCGCTTTCGAGCGTTCGCTTTCCCACTCTTTCTCGGGATATATATCCACATGGAACTCGATGTTGTAGAAACCTGTCGCATCCGTGCCATCGTTCGGCCGGCCGGTTTGCGACAAGACCTGACGAACCTCCGGATAAGCCGCCAGCTTCCGGCGCATCTGGTTGGCCAACGTAACGGATTCATCCAAAGATATACTTTGCGGTAAGGTCGCACGGATATAAATAGAGCCCTCGTTCAGTTGCGGGAGAAACTCGCTGCCCAACAAGGTGAAGCACCAGATACCTACGGTGGCTACCAGCGTGGCGAACGTGATTGTCCGCTTCTTACGGGCGTGGCACCAGTCGAAAATACCGATCGACTTCCGATTGATCCACGCAAGGAACGGATTATGTTTCTCACGCACCTCTTTCTTTAATAGCATGGAAGAGAGGACGGGTACCAATGTCAACGTAAAGATCAATGCTCCCAACAAAGCGAACCCCAAGGTATAAGCGAGCGGGCTGAACATCTTTCCTTCCACCTTCTGGAAAGAGAAGATCGGGACCAAGGCGGTGATGATAATCAGCTTAGAGAAGAAAACCGCTTTCGCACGGTCCTTCGCCGTATGACGGATAATACCCATCTTACTCATCAAATTGAAAGCGGGCATGCCGACTTCACGGGCTTTCCGGTCCAATGCCACGAAAAGCCCCTCCACCATCACGACGGCGCCATCGATAATAATACCGAAGTCGATCGCTCCCATAGATAAGAGGTTGGCGCTCATCCCCATCGCCCGGAGACAAATAAAGGCGAAGAGGAGTGCCAACGGGATAATGATCGACACGATCACCGTCGTACGCCAATCCGCCATGAAGATTAATACGATGAAAGTTACCAGCAGAATACCTTCCGCCAGATTATGTGTTACGGTCTTGACCGCCAGATCTACCAGATTCTCACGATCGTAGAACGATACGATTCGCACGTCTTCCGGCAAGGCGTTTTGTTGGATATCCTTGATCTTATCCTTCAAGGCGGCGATTACCTCGCCGGGGTTCTCCCCTTTTCGCATGACAACGATGCCTTGTACGACATCATCTTCCTCCATGCGGCCCACTTGCCCTAGGCGGGGAAGACTGGATTCGTGTACGGTAGCCAAGTGCTTGACAAGGATTGGCGTGCCATTGATATTCTTTACGACGATATTCTCGATCTCTTTTACATCGTTAATCAAGCCGATACCCCGCACGACATAGGCTTGCGAGCTTTTCGTGATCACGTCGCCGCCTACGTTGATATTACTTTTCGCGATAGCGTCATAAAGTTCCAAGGTCGTTACCCCGTAACTGATCAGTTGATTCGGGTTGACGCTAACCTCGAAAGTCTTTACCTCTCCTCCGAAGCTGACGATATCCGCTACACCGGGTACGGCCCGCAACTTCCGCTCGATCACCCAATCCTGCAAGGTCTTCAATTCCCGGACGGAACGCTTATCGCTACGTAATGTATAGCGGAAGATCTCGCCGGTCGGGCCGTATAAGGGCTGCACTTCCGGCGTGACCCCTTCCGGCAGGTCGGCGTCGTTCAAGAGATTATAAACTTGCTGGCGGGCGAAGAAATCATCCACCTTATCTTCGAACATCACGTTGATGACGGAAAGACCGAAAAGGGTCGTGCTCCGGATATCCGTCTTTTTCTGTACCGGGTTCATGGCGATCTCGATCGGGATCGTGATAAACTTCTCGATCTCCTCGGCGCTCCTGCCCGGCCATTGGGTGATAATCGTCACCTTCGTATTCGTCACATCCGGAAACGCATCGATCGGCGTATGGATAAAGCTGGTGATACCGGCGATTACGGCGATCGTGGTACAGAAGAAGATAAAGAATTTGTTCCGGAGGGAGAACGTTATGATATTATCTATGAATGTGTGCATATCGTCCGGTTACTTTAATTCGTTATACACCAAGAGAGCGTTCCGATCTACGATCCGATCCCCATCCTTCAAGCCGGATCGCAGGTAACAGAACTTCTCGGTTTGCTTATACACCGAGATCTCACGCATTTGCAAATATCCCTCCTTCGAGACATAGACAACGTATTCTTTACCATCCTCGAAGATCACGGCATGGGCGTTTACGCAAGGCATACTTTCTCCTTTTACCGCGCTCTGTACATATACGTTCGTAAACATTCCGGGTTTAAGCATATACTTCTCGTTCCTTAATTTGACTCTTACGCTCATGGTCTTACTTTCTCGGTCTAGCATATGATAGACCTTATCGATCGTTCCCGTAAACTCCATATCCTTATAGGCCAAAGTGGTGATACGAACGGTAGCCCCCTCTTTTACCTTGCTGATATCTCCCTCATAGACATCGGCCATCACCCAGACATCGTCGAGACCGGAAATGGTAAACATCTCCTCCCCTTGATCAGAACGGATCTGCATATCCCGGTTTATATTCTTATCGATGATAAAGCCGGAGACCGGCGCTTTCACCACATAGGTAGATGGGTCTGTTATGTTATAAATGGAATACATTTCTTGGATACGTTTGGTCTCGGCCTCGGCATCGGCTTGCTCTTGCTGGGCTTGCAGGAAGTCCCGGTCGGAAGCCATACCGCTCCGGGCCATATCTTGGGTAGCCTCCAAGTTACGGTTAGCGATAGCCAGTTGATGCTCGGCCTCCTTTCGCTGCTTGTCGATATCAGCGATCTCGCCGCTCCGGATCACTGCTAGGACATCTCCTTTCCCTACGTAATCGCCAACTTCCGCATGAACGGAGGTGACATTTCCACCAAACATCGGATACACATGGGCCACTCGCTCCGGATTGAAACTGACACGGCCATTGAGCAACAACTCGTTGGTTAATGGTGTGTCACGAACCGTATCCAGTGTTATAATCTCCTGTAAACTGTCATTTAATAGTAAAGGTTCCCGGGTATCGACCGAGGTGGTCGCCTGTTTCCCGCAGGAACATACCAAGGGTACTAAAAGGATGCATGTGATTAGATGCTTATTCATATCATTTGATTTGCTTTTAATAGTTGAATACATGGCTACCCGTTACGGTATTTACCTCCTCCAAGGCCAGTAACACTTCTTTTTGAGTTTGGTAAAGTCGCAGGCAGGTTGTTTTGTAGGTCTCATAATAATCGATAAACTCAAGGAGACTGATATTCCGTTTTTGGAAATTCAAGTTCACGCCTTCGATAATCAAGGCGAAATCCTTCTCCAATCCATAGTTCGAGGAACGATAGAGCTGAATCGCCTTTTCCAACCGGGCATAGCTGGTGAATAATTCATTCTCGGCTTGTCGACGGGCGTATTCTTCCTTATGGGCCTTTTGAGCGACGGATATTTTCGCCGCCCTGATATTCCCTTGATTCCGGTTAAATATAGGGAGAGAGACGCTCAAGCCGATCGCCCAATAATCATTGATAAAGTTACCCGCCTTATCATACGTACCCTTTACGCTCACTTCCGGGAAAGCGAGGGAACGTTGTAATCTCACGTCCGCCTCCGAAGCCTTGACGCTTGCTTGCGCCAACTTAAGATCCGGACGTTCGTATAATAAAGAGGTCAATTCAGAGAAAGGAACGGAGTCCATATCGATCTGGTTCAACACAGACTCATCGAATATCGGCTCGAAGGTATCATTGCCGGATATTCCTAGTAAAAGCCGCATGTCTCCTTGAAGGGAGATAACTTGGTTGGCGATATCATTCCGCTCTTGCCGTAAAGAGAGTAATAGGGCCTCGATACGGGACTTCTCTAATAAAGAAACATTCCCTTTCTCATTCTGCTCCTTGAGAACCACCAACAGATGAGCCAATGAATCAATCTCACGATCGTAAATAGATTGGGATTTCTGGGTGAAATAAAGCGCTATGAATTTCTCCTTCAACTCGCTCCGGAGGGTTCTCAATACCTCTTCGAATTGGTAAAGGGCCATTTCCTTATTGATTTTCTCCAAACGGACACGTTTGTTTCGCTGACCGGCAATATAGATCAACTGTTCCACCTCTACGATCGTTTCCCCTTGTTTCCCGAAATCAAAGTAACGTCCGTTCAACCGGTTATAAACATTTTGCTCCAAAGAGACCACGGGATTCTCGAAAAGTTTGGCCTGTACTACTTGGGCCTCGGCTATATCGATATTATACCGTTCGGCTATCACTTCCAGATTGTGTTCAGAGAAACGTTGCTCGGACTCTTTCAAGGAGAGGGAGACAACAGAGGCTTTCGCCCCAGAGAAAAGAAGAGATAAAAAAAGTAAAAGAGTGACTCGTCTGTCCATTTGCGTTAAATTTTACGCAAAGGTAGAAGTCACTCTTTTATCGCTTATGAATATTTAGTTAGAATACTCTTAGGCCAAATTAGAAATTTATTAGAGAGATTTAAAGTATAATATTGTTTTCTTTAATCCTTCCTCCAAACAAACCGTAGGTTCCCACCCATCTAATTTCTCTTTGGCCAACGTAATATCGGGCTTACGTTGCTTGGGATCGTCTCCCGGCAACGGGCGGTATACGATCTTAGAGGAGGAGTTTGTCAAACGGATCACGATCTTGGCCAACTCGTTCATCGAGAACTCTCCCTGATTTCCGATATTTACCGGGCCGGTAAAATCATCCGAGGTATTCATCATGCGAATCATCCCCTCGATCAAATCGTCTACATATTGGAAACTACGAGTTTGGTTTCCATCCCCATAAATCGTAATGTCCTTATTTTGTAATGCCTGTATAATGAAATTAGAGACGACACGGCCATCGTTCGTACTCATATTAGGCCCATACGTATTAAAGATGCGGATGATTTTAATGCGAACCTTGTTTTGGCGATGGTAATCCATAAATAAGGTCTCGGCGCAACGCTTGCCCTCGTCATAACAAGAGCGAGGCCCTATCGGGTTGACATTTCCCCAATAGCTTTCCGGCTGCGGGTGTATCATGGGATCTCCATACACCTCACTGGTAGATGCTTGTAATATCTTAGCGTTCACCCGTTTTGCCAGACCTAACATATTGACCGCTCCTAACACGGATGTCTTGATCGTCTGTATCGGATCTATTTGATAATAAACTGGAGATGCGGGACATGCCAAATTATAAATCTCATCGACCTCGGCTTGGAACGGTATAGAAACATCATGCCTGATCAACTCGAAATGTGGATTTTTCAGCAGAGGAATCACATTCTCCTTACTTCCCGTAAAATAGTTATCCAGACAAATTACTTCATTTCCTTCTTCTAAAAGACGGGCACATAAATGAGAACCGATAAAGCCGGCGCCCCCGGTGATAAGTATTTGCTTCATTATATTAAATTTATTTCGTGAATTTCACCCTATAAGGTGGATCCGGACGTAAATAATCTATATCCAGATAAGGAATCTTAGGATAGATCAAGTCCAGATAGCGGAGGTCTAAGGGGCCGGGAACGACTTCTATCCGTACCTTAGCGACACCTTTATCGATAAAATCCAATATCTCGGCGGCGCTCGCTGATACATCAATGATTCGTTTTCTATAACGAGGTCCACGATCCGTTACGCATACAATGGTACTTTTCATATTCTCCAAGTTCGTGACTCTTAAAAAAGTACCAAAAGGATACGTACGATGCGCGGCGACTAATTCTTCTTTATCATGAACCCTTCCACTGGATGATTTCCTGCCGTGGAAACGATGATGGTAATACGAAGCAAGTCCTTCCTCCTGTGCCCATATTCCTTCTCCACACTTAACTGCGGCAAATATAAGTAATATGTAGAACAAGCGGAAGGACATGTACCTTTTTTTAATCAATTATTGAAGCATTTTTCCATTATATTCTCCGTTCAAAGTCCTTAGAAAAACAACGATTTTTTCAACTTCTACATCATTGATCTCCTTTCCGATCTGGAACTCATGCATGATACGGATCGCATCCTCTACAGAGGCTACCGTTCCGTCGTGCATGTACGGATAAGTCAGCATCACGTTACGAAGTGTCGGGGTTTTGAACTTATGACGATCGGATTCTTTCTTAGTCACGGCATAGCGTCCGTTATCACCGTCCGTCAACCCTGTATTCCGGTAATCGAAATAGCTGTTCTTGATACCCATGAACTCGTAAGATTGACCACCGACATTTACACCAACGTGACAAGTAGCGCATTTATTGTCCTTGAATAGTTGATAACCCTCTAATTCTTCCGCTGTAAGCGCGTTTTTATCTCCCATCAAGTATTTGTCGAAACGACTCGGCGTAAGCAAGGTCTTCTCAAACTCAGCGATAGCGTCCGTGATCGTAGATTGAGAATAACCTTCCGGATACACTTCCGTGAATTTCTTCGTGAAATCCTTATCTTGCGCTAAAGCCTCGCAAATCTGGTCGAATGAGGTACAACCCATTTCCACTGGGTTCAATGGAGGACCAGCCGCTTGCTCTTTTAGGTCTGCCGCACGTCCGTCCCAAAATTGAACGAAATTAAGCGCCGCATTATATACGGTCGGAGCGTTAACACCACCGAACTGTCCATTAATACCTTCCGAATATTGCTTACGGTCTACACCACCTGTGTTCAATCCGTGGCAAGTAGCGCAAGAGATCGTATTGTCCGCAGACAAACGAGTATCATGATACAGGGCAAAACCCAACTCTACCTTCGCCGGATCTGTAGGCAAGCTCTTCATTAGAGGCTGAAGAGGCTCATTCTTAAATTCTTCCGCTACGGTTTCGGTCGTGAAACGATCTTTACGGACATTCTTCGCCCATGAGATGATCACCGCTTTCTCATTGTCGTCAAGGCTGGTTCCCCAGTGCATCGGCATATGGGAATACTTAGCCGGGGGCATAGAGCCGCTTAGGGCCGTATTCTCCACCTTCGCCAAATCAACCTCTGAAACGGGCTGCCCGTTCTCCAAGGCTTCCACCATAGCAGTCAAGTCCACATAGTGAACGGCCTCCTTCATGTCTGCCTGTACTACGGGACCGATCAACGGTAAATTACCGTAAAATGGCAGAGGCGCATTTTCAGAGTGGCAGGCCAAACAGTCGTTTTCCCGCAGGATAGAGGCCACTTGCTTACCTTCATTGTCGGCAAATTTCTTGTATTCGGAAGAACCGCACGAGGTAACCGCAAAGGCTAAAGCGCAGAGTCCTACCGGTAATGCCGTCATTTTAGCATAAATTGTTTTACGCATAACTATATTTATTTAGATTTATTAAGTGCAAATATAGAACAATTCACTTACATGTACCCTAAAAGCCTTGGATTTCATTGATCAGTTTTATCTATGGGAAGATAAATAGAATCTATGCGGTAGGCTTCCATCCGCAGCATTGCGGCAAGCTCCTTCCTATAATGCCCAGTATGAGGTTCTAACAATGGGCAATATAAGGATGTTACAATGCCCATTATAAGCAGCTAACAATCGCAGTTATAAGCAGCCGCCAATCGCTATGTGGATAATCCGATTTTTTTATATAGCTTTGTCTCATTATGTATAATCAATAAATTATAAGGCAAAGATGTTTAAGAACAAAGTTGTATGGATTATCATCGCTATCGTAGCGATATTATTCTTTTGGGTGAAAGGCGTGTATAATAATATGGTAACTCAAGACGAAGGCGTGAAAACCGCATGGAGTCAAGTTGAGAACCAATATCAACGCCGTATGGATTTGATCCCGAATCTCGTAAATACGGTAAAAGGATACGCCGCACATGAGAAAGAGACTTTAGAAGGTGTGGTCAACGCTCGTGCCGAGGCGACGAAGACTACGATTGATCCTTCTAACCTTACGGAGGAATCCTTGAAGAAATTCCAGTCCGCACAGGGTGAGTTAGGAAATGCCCTCTCCCGTTTGATGCTTGTTTTAGAGCGTTATCCAGACTTAAAAGCGAATCAAAACTTTATGGAGCTTCAAGCGCAATTGGAAGGGACCGAAAATCGTATTTCGGTAGAGCGTAAACGTTTTAACGAGGTAGCTCAGTCTTATAATACCTATATTCGCCAATTCCCGAACAATATTTTGTCCGGAATGTTCGGCTTCCAATCGAAAGCTTATTTCGCCGCTGAATCCGGTGCGGAAAAGGCTCCTAAGGTAGAATTCTAATAGCCATTCGCTGAATGAGTGAGATAAAGAATATAAGATCTAGACGCAAGTGTCCGGTAAGCCTTTTATGGATCAGTTTATTGCTGGTTGGTTTTGCCTCCTCTATTTTCGCGGCAAAGGATTATTCGATCGAGACCATTCCGAACGTACGTCTTTCCAACCGGTTGAACCATGTCAGTAATCCGGATGGTATCATTACCCCGGATGACGCGGCACGTATCAATCAATTATTAAATGTAGTGGAAGATAGTCTCGGTATCGAGGTAGCTGTCGTTGCCGTGAATAGCATCGGGGATCAGGATGCCCGGATGTTCGCTACGGATTTATTCAAACATTGGGGATTGGGACAAAAGAGCAAGGATAATGGTTTATTGATCCAGTTGGTGACGGAACCTTCCCAACGTTCGGTCGTTTTCGAGACGGGATATGGTATCGAGGGTGTCCTCCCCGATGCGATTTGCTACCGGCTCCAGCAGCGGTATATGATGCCCGATCTAAAGGCCGGGAATTATAGCGCCGGCATGTTGAAAGGAGTCATGGCGGTTACCAAGTATTTAATGTCCAGCGACTATGAACGGGCAGGCATGACTGGCAACCGTTCTTCTTCCTCGTCCGATGATGATTTTATGTGGATATTCGTGGTGGGGATTATCGGGATGATCGGTTTCTCGGCGTTTATCGCATACTTAAAGTATCGTCCGAAGGTATGTCCCCGTTGTGGAAAGAAAACCTTTGTGTATATGGGGCAGCAGGTGATCCGGGAAGCGACTCGTTTCTCGGAAGGTCTGGCCGAAGATGTATACCGCTGTAAGAGTTGCGGGTATACAGAGAAAAAAAATCGTACCATCGACCGCATACACCGAGGAGGAGGTGGCCCTATTATTATGGGTGGCGGTGGTGGTTTCGGAGGTTTTAGCGGAGGCGGCGGTGGCGGCTCTTGGGGAGGTGGAAGCTCCGGGGGTGGCGGTTCGATCAGTCGTTTCTGAAAATACGATTATTCGCATTATTTTATACAAGCGGTCACGTAAAACCTTATGTGACCGCTTGTGTTTTCGTATCTTATTGCTCTTTCAGATAGTAGTCGGAAAGTATATCCCGTACCTTCTCGGGAGTAACCCTTCCATAGACCTTCCCGCCGATCATGACCACCGGAGCTAATCCGCAAGCACCGACACAGCGTAAGCAATCCAAGGAGAACAAACCGTCCGGTGTAGTCTCTCCTACCTTTATTTCCAATTGACGTTGCATTTCTTCCAGAACATTTTCTGCGCCACGCACGTAACAGGCCGTTCCCAGACAAACAGAGATGGGGTATTTCCCTTTGGGGGTCATCGTAAAGAATGAGTAAAAAGTAACTACGCCATATACCCTTGAGACCGGGATATTCAATTCGGCGGCGATAACCTGTTGGACTTCCGGTGGTAAATATCCGAACAAGCCTTGGGCGGCGTGCAAGATATTGATCAACTCCCCGGGATCGTTGTTGCGTTCAGCGCATATCGCATGTAGCTCCGCTACTTTTGTTTTAGGCAAATGTATCTCATTCATGGCTTATTTACTTTTTTCGGTTTCTATATACATACCGATTACTTCCTTACGATCTATGTAATGGGTATGCAGTAATTTATGGGCTTTCGGTCCGCAAGGCTCTCCCAAATACTCGCTGTATAATTGCTGGATATACGGATTCTCATGGCTCTTGCGAAGCGGTTTGTTAGCGTCTTCCCGGTAAAGAGCGGAAGCACGCCGGCGAAGTACCTCCATACGGCCTCGGTGGAACGGTTGTCCACCACCGCCGATACAGCCTCCCGGACAAGCCATCACCTCGATCGCATGATAAGGAGAGGTACCGTTCTTCACCTCCTCGATCAATTTGCGGGCATTCCCCAGACCATGAGCGATACCGATCTTTACCGGAGTCCCATTAAAATCGATCGTAGCGCTACGAATACCTTCCAGCCCGCGTAACTCCTCGAAGTCCACTTTATCCAGATTTTTCTTCGTATATAATTCATAAGCTGTACGGCAAGCGGCCTCGATAACACCGCCGGTAGTACCGAAGATCACGCTCGCTCCGGTAGATTCACCCAACGGGCTATCGAACTCACCATCCGGCAGTTCATTGAAATCTATATTCGCATAACGGATTAAACGGGCTAACTCACGGGTATAGATCGAATAATCTACATCGGGATTACCTTCCACGCTAAACTCCGGGCGGCTAGCCTCATACTTCTTCGCCAAACAAGGCATGATAGATACGACTACCAAATCCTTACGGTCCACTCCCAACTTCTCGGCGAAATAACTCTTGGCGATCGCTCCGAACATTTGCTGCGGGCTCTTGGCTGTAGATAAATTATCCCGTAACTCGGGGAAATGTTGTTCCACAAAGCTAACCCAACCCGGACAACAACTCGTCATTAACGGTATTTTCACCTCTTTGTCTCCATTTAGGTAACTACCTAGGCGATGTAATAATTCCGTACCCTCTTCCATAATGGTCAAGTCGGCGGCAAAGTCCGTATCGAATACATAATCAAAACCCAATTGACGCAAAGCTGAAACCATCTTGCCTGTAACCAATGTACCCGGCTCATACCCGAAATCACGTCCCAACGCTGTGCGAACCGCCGGCGCTGTCTGGGCGATAACAATTTTAGTAGGATCGGCCAAAGCGTCCAAGACCGGCTGTTGCGTATTACGTCCGCTAAGCGCGTTTACAGGACAGACGGATACGCATTGTCCACAATACGAACAGGTACTTCCGGCCATATCCCGTTCAAAAGCAGTCGATACGGCCGCGTTAAATCCACGGTTCACGGCAGTCAAGGCGCCAACTGTCTGTATCGTATTACACATGGTCTCACAGCGGCGGCACATGATACATTTGTTCATGTTCCGCACAATGGAAGGGGAACGGTCTATCGTAAATGTGGACATCTCTCCCTTATACCGGATCTCACGGATTCCTAAGTCATGTGCGATCTTTTGTAACTCGCAATGTCCGTTGCTGCTACATGTCAGACATTCCGCCGGATGATTCGAGAGGATCAGCTCCATCACCGTCCTACGGGCATTCATCACCCGGGGGGTATGTGTCCGTACGACCATGCCTTCCGTACATTCCATCTTACAGGATGGGGCTAGATTTCTACGTCCCTCGATCTCTACGACACAAATACGGCAAGCTCCCGGATTATTCTCGTAGTGCAAGTCCTCCAGTTTCATATAACAGAGTGTCGGGATGTGGATACCTACACTTTTTGCCGCATCTAAAATGGTGGTTCCTCTCGGCACTTCCACCTCTTTATTATCTATGATTAATTGAATTGTTTCCATGCTTATAAATAAATTTAGTGGACATAAATCGCTCCGAACTTACACTTCTCCATACAGGTACCGCAACGGATACAAGCTTGCGGATCGATAATATGAGGAATTTTCCGTCCACCTGTAATCGCATGCACCGGACAAACACGGGCACAGAGCGTACATCCTTTACATTTCTCCGGATTGATGAAATATTGAGTAAGTTCCCGGCATTGATGAGACGGACAACGATGCTCCCGGACATGCGCCAGATATTCATCGTAGAAATTATCCATCGTAGATAAAACCGGATTCGGAGAAGTCTGTCCCAAGCCGCATAAAGCGGTATCCTTAATCACCATCGCCAGATTCCTTAGACGGGTCAAATCCTCTTCGGCTCCGTTTCCACTCGTAATTTTCTGCAATATCTCATGTAAGCGTTTATTACCGATACGGCACGGTGCGCATTTACCGCAAGATTCCTCGACCGTAAAGTCCAGATAGAACTTAGCCATGGCTACCATACAATCATCCTCGTCCATGACGATCATACCTCCGGAACCCATCATGGAACCAGCGGCAAGCAAATTATCATAATCGATAGGAAGATCAAGATGCTTTTCAGTCAAGCAACCTCCTGACGGGCCACCAGTTTGCACAGCCTTAAACTTCTTTCCATCCTTGATACCTCCCCCAATTCCAAAGATAACCTCACGCAAAGTCGTACCCATAGGAACCTCGATCAGCCCCACATTGTTTACCTTTCCAGCCAAGGCGAACACCTTTGTTCCTTTGCTTTTCTCCGTTCCGATACTACTGAACCATTTAGCGCCTCTTAACAAGATCACCGGGATATTTGCGTAAGTCTCTACGTTATTTACATTGGTCGGACAACCTTTATACCCGTGTTCACTAGGGAACGGCGGCTTTACGGTAGCCTCGCCTCGCAAACCTTCCATACTGTGGATCAAAGCAGTCTCCTCTCCACAAACAAAAGCTCCGGCACCGTACCGGATCTCGATATCGAATGAGAAATCAGTCCCAAATATATTCTCGCCCAGCAATCCATATTCTTTCGCTTGCCGTATGGCGATTTTCAAACGTTCCACGGCTAGCGGATATTCGGCACGGATATATACCAAACCTTTGCTAGCTCCCGTACAATATCCATTAATCGCCATAGCCTCCACAATCGAATGCGGGTCGCCCTCCAATATGGAGCGATCCATAAAAGCGCCCGGGTCACCCTCGTCCGCATTGCAAACCACGTATTTTTGAGGTGCTTGTACCTTACGGGTAATCTGCCATTTCAAACCTGTGGGGAAACCACCGCCCCCACGACCCCGTAAACCGCTATCCATGATTTCCTTGATTACTTCCTCGGGAGTCATTTCCACAAGGGCTTTTCCTAACGCTACATAGCCGTCACGAGCGATATACTCATCGATATTCTCAGGGTTGATAAAGCCACAATTTCGAAGGGCGATTCGTAGCTGTTTCTTATAGAATCTGATATGCTTGGAGTCCGGAACCAGCTCACGGGTCTCTGGATTCATATAAAGTAACCGTTCCACTTTACGGCCTTTTACCAAATGCTCCCGTACGATCTCGTCCGCATCCGATGGTTGAACTTGTACGTAAAAAGTGTTATCGGGGATCATCTTAACCACCGGACCCTTCTCGCAGAAACCGAAGCATCCGGTACGGATCACTTGTGTATCCTCTAATCCGTATTGCTCGACGGCGGCTCTCAGATTCTCGATGATCTGCTCGCTTTGTGATGCACGGCAACCTGTGCCACCGCACACCAATATATAATTCGTGTATTGTGCCATTTATGTAAGATATTAAATTTCTTATTCGGGTTTTACGGTGGTGTAAGTTACAGGAATGATGCCGTCTACCAAGATACCCTTACGGATATACTTATCTATGATCTCTTCTACTTTTGCCTTATCAACATAACCGAATACCAACGGCTCCTGACCCGGAAGCTTGATTTCGATAGTCGGTTCCGCATAACAATAGCCCATGCATCCGGTTTGAGTTACCAACGCATCGATTTTCTGCCGGTCTAAAACCTCGATAAAATAACTCATTATCTCCTTGGCTCCGGCAGCTATACCGCAAGTGGCCATAGAAACCTTAATTTGTACGAGCTGATCAGGGGTATTGCTTTTTTCACGCAGATCCAAAGACGCACGAAGAGATTCACGCATTTTCTTGAGATCATCTAATGTCTTTACTTTGTTCATGGTCATATTCTATTATTTAAGGAAAACACCGTAATGTCATTTGCACAAACATACGGAATCTCTTTCAAATAATATCATATTTCCGTGAATTTTTCTTCGACACGTGATTGAGATATCTTGGAATTGGGAGGTACACTATGGGTGAGCCAGATGTTACCCCCGATAATAGATCCTCGGCCAATAGTGATCCGTCCTAATATGGATGCGTTGGAATAAATGGTCACATAATCCTCGATGATCGGATGACGGGGTAAATCTATCGGAAGTCCTTCCTCGTCCAGCGTAAAACTCTTAGCTCCTAACGTCACACCTTGATAAAGGCGGACATGGTTTCCGATAATGGCGGTTTGTCCCACGACAATACCCGTTCCATGATCGATACTGAAATATTCTCCGATCTGCGCCCCGGGATGAATGTCGATCCCGGTTTGCGAGTGTGCCATTTCCGTAATGATACGCGGGAGTACCGGTACGCCTAGCTCGAATAATTCATGAGCGACCCGTTGATGTAAAAGCGCGTAGACCGCCGGATAACAGAATATAATCTCACTCACGCTCTTGGCTGCCGGATCACCATCCAAGATGGCCTTTACATCGGTGGACAGTAAATATTTGATATGAGGAATCCGGTTAATAAAAGCGATCGAGATCTCGGAAGCCCGGTCCTTGGAATCACAACAACGCTCTACCTCAAAACAAAGTCCATTATATATTTGCTCTTGCAAGAGATCATAGATCTTTTCCAAATAGACTCCCGTATAATATTGGATAGAGCCTAATTGAGCCTCTTGTTCCGTACCAAAGAATCCGGGGAAGATAACCGTACGTAATAGGCGCATGATCTCATGCAACGTAGCGACTGAAGGCGATGGCTTCTGATGCAACGGGATATATTTGTATTCCGGTAGATCAGGAGCCGACAGCCGTTCTACGTTCTTCTGTATCTGTTCTAAAATCGCTGTTCTATTCATCTTTAATTATCCCAAGTAGGATCGTAACTGATTAATGAGTTAGAGGCATTGCCCAAACCGATATAGATATAATTATCCAAGACATACATGCAATGTACAGACCTGTTAGCCGCTGGTAACTGGGATTTCTGGCTCCAGTTCTGAGAGTCCGGATCATAGCGCCAAATATAACCGTCCCCGTCTACGCCATATACGTAATTACCATAAGCGATAGCACATAAAAGCATCCTTCCGGGGAACGAAGCCTCCTTTTCCCAAGCTACAGCGTTCTTGTCTGTAGACCAAAACTGTGTCGTATATTCCAAAGAAGGATCCGCTTTATTAATAATCCCCAGTCCGGCATATATACGGTCACCAATTACAACGGATATTCCGCCGTATTGTTTAATCGGGAAATTAGATTTCTTGCTCCAAACGAAAGCGCTCGGTTCATAAGTCCAGACTTCATCGATTAGTTCGTTACCTCTACGTCCACCTATGAGGAACGCCTGATCTTCCATTCTGCAACATGCCGCCCGATACATACCTTTAGGCCGTTGCTGGTCTGTTTGTACGGCGCTCCAAGAATTATCGGACGTGGAGTATACATATAAACTGTCACATATCTTTCCCGTGTTATCTAAACCACCAAAAGTCCATAGGCCAAATCCGATACTGAAACATGCTTGGCCCGATAATTTCTCAGGCTGAGACCTTAAGGGCAACCATTCTTTCTTAGAGGTCATATATCCCCAAAACTCATCGGTGTATTCCCTACCCGTGTCACCGCCTAATAAGAATCCCGTGCTATTAGCCAAGGTACAGAAAGAGGTAGATCCCGGTATCCGGAAAGCTCCCTCAAACCTTGCCCCTACTCCAAATATATCCGGAGTTTGGAAGCGAACTTCCTCTCCGTAAGCGATACCATTCTTATTTTTAGCGTAAGCTCTTAAATAATAGCTCGTGCCTCCTCTCAATTCCTTTATCGTACCCGTAAACGCTTGTGTACCGGAAGAAAGAGCTACCGCTCCTTCACAATTACCAAAGGCCGGACTAGGACTAGTTCCCCAACATACACCAGCCTCTGTAACCGGTGAGGCACCTTCGGCTAAGACCTCTCCTCCTACCCATGCGGTACCGTTTTTAATAGTAGACACCTCCTTTGTATTGACTGTAGGCAACTCACTTTCCAGAATCGTATGGATACCTTCGCCTGCGCTATAGGTAGTACCTAAAGCGTTTGTCGCATAAGCACGTACGTAATACCCTTTCTGCTGTTGCATATCATAGATTTTCCCGGCAAATTCTCCGATACCCGCTCCGCAAATAATCGTATCCCCATTTTCTATTGTCGGTGATTTATCAGTACTAAAGCAGAAACCACATGCCGTGATCGGAGAATCTCCCTCGCTTATTATTTCCATGGAGAACTCCGCATAGGTAAACTCTGTCGCTATTTTCTTGAATTTGTTATCATCTAATACAGGACGACCATTCGTAGTCTTAAAGGTCTCGACTTTCGCCCCGTTATACTCACCATATTTACTTTTTGCGTAAGCTCTAACGTAATAGGTAGTTTCCGGTTTTAAATCGGAGATCGTACAATAGAACGAATCGGCTTCCATGTCTATACGAATCGTGGAGTCAGATGCTGAAGGCTCCGGATTCAGCATTAAGTAAATACCCCTTTCCTCGATTTCGGCTTCTCCTTGTTTGGTTATCATACCTCCGCATTGAACGGAAGTAGACATCACGTTGACTGGAAATAAGGTCTTAACGCTTCCTAATCCATCTTTCGTCTTAAAAGGTAAAATCTCTCCATAAGCGGTATCTACCGCATTGATCGCATAGGCCCGGATATAGTAATCCAGATCATTGGTTAAGCCCTCGATCGTAGCCTCATATTTTACCTTACGCTTGGATACGGCTTTTTTATTTTTCTCTATCACAGTAAAGGTAGATTCCGTGCTCCAACAAAAACCGGCCTCTGTCACGGGAGCGCCGTTTTCTTGCAGGACCTCCCCCGATACTGTCACTGAACTAGCCGTGGACTTCAATATCTCGTCTGTCTTAACAGACGGTTTTTTAGCGTTTCGAATGCCACCATCTATATCCGGATCATTCACGCATCCGGCCATTAATAAAGCCGCAAATAGAATAGAGAAGAGTGAGTATATATGTTTCATAAATAATCAATATTAAAAGAATACACCTAAGCCAGCGTTTAGATCCAAGTACTTAAAATTAACCGTGTTGCATCCAACGCTAATAAATACAGAGTTCGTTATTTTCATCATCAAGTCAACCTCGGCAGCGACCCCTTTGTATGAGGAATCAATATTCCGGCACCATACCTCTCGTGTACTGTCGTAGTTTTCATAGGAATGGGTCGTGAACGAATGTAGTAAAGCTCTTTCACCATATCCCAAACCAACGGAGGCATATAACCACGGAAAGCATTTTACGATTAAACCGGCCGTTCCGGCTATACTATTTGTCTTCGAGGATTTACCTGTATTAAGCTCATAAGATTCCCCTTCCGAATTAGAGAACTTAATAATCTGCCCTTGGTTATTACATTCGTCCGTATAATTCATAAAAGACATATTCGTCTTGAAACGGACATACCAACCGAAGCGTTGCCCCATACCTCCTACCGTGATTCCATAAGGAGATTCGATCGAATACGAGTATCCCGCGAAAAACTCCATTCGTTTCTTAGGGGATACCGCCGCGGAATCTATTGGTTGGGCCTCCGGTTCCGCCGGCTTTAACAACATCTCTTGGTATTCTTTCCAATAGGTTGCTAGCTCCTCACTTTTAGGGGTTCCGATACCTTCCGAATAATAAATGATTAATTTAGAGATGGCATCCGGATCATCTTCCGTAGCTTTGACCGTCAGGCAGTTTAAACATTTATTCATCAAGCTACGCATGGAAGGCCGCATTCGCTCGTTGGAAAGCCAAATCGTAGTCAGCTGATCAATACTGTATGCGTCGCATTGCGATACGCCTTCCTCGTACCACATTTTAGCGTCACTATAATCAAGACGTTTCATCGCTTCATCTCCCTTACGGTTGTATTCCGTACGCTGTTGCGCCAGCAGTCCGAGGGGAAATACCGCACATATCATCAATATCCAAAGTCTTTTCATATAATAGGTAAATACATGTTTAGTTGTTCATAATATTACAATCAATAATAAGTAAGGCCTTCGCTAATCAATGATCCGTCAGAATTATAAATATCAAACAAATTGTCTTCCCGTTCGAATGCCCGGCCGTTATCCGCGATACCGACACTTAGGTATTTGCAAGGAATACGTTCCTCGGCTTTCGAATCGATCGCCCCGTATCTGTTATTTGACTTCTTGCGTACGATCTTATATCGTCCGAAAGCCATTTTCTCCTCATACAGGGCCTTTTTGTCCGCTATACGTTTCTCCTCGGTTTTCTCATCGCAAGCGATGATCAACCGGACTACCTCTTCCGTAAGTTTCGTATCCTTTGCCTCCGACAAATCTTTCTTAGCTCCCGAATAATCAGCTTTGGCCATTTTTTCCTTACCGGAGGCGATTAACGAGTTATATTTCTCATTCATCTCATTTTCCGATGGCTGATCCGGGAGAACATTCTCTTCTATCGTATGCTCTGTTTCCATAGGTCGTTTCTCTTCCACTTTAGGCTCTTGTTTCTCCGCTTCCTTTATCTCAGAGATAGGAGGTTCCGTTTGTAGAACCGGGTGATCTGGCATTTCTACTTCTTTTGAGACATTGCTATCCGGCTCCACAGCTGAAGGTAAATCAATACTCTCGACAACCTCTTTTGTGGGCCTATTGCTATGCACTAAAAGAGCCGTAGCGGATCCTACAACGACAAATATAGCGATTCCGATAGGAATTATTTTCTTTCTGGAATTATTCTTTTCTGTTATTGGCTCCACGGCAGGTGGATTAGCCACATTGACAACAGTCTCTTCATCATCCGATCCTACTAATTTAGAATCTACAGGTGATGAATAAACCACCGTTGTTTCCTCATTCACAATCTCGGGAGATGGACTTGGGACAACCTGAACTTCCTTTTCCGCTTGAGAAAAATCCAAAGACGCCAACATCTCGCCCACCGTCTCAAAGCGATCCGCAGGAATGATTTGCATCGCTTTTATGATAACAGCCTCTGTTTTCGGGCTGATCGCCGCATTGATTTCAGAGGAGTTTCGCAAAGGACGTGCGGCACGTAGTATAGATTCTGTAGGGATTGTTCCCGTTAACAGATTATACATCGTGGCTCCCAAGGAATAAATATCCGGACGGGGTGAGAATACTTGTATTCCTTCGTTATCGTATTGCTCTATGGATGCGAATCCTTTGGAAAGGGTTAACATCGTAGTGCTGGTCTCCTCCTGCTCGATATCGTAACGTTTGCTGACTCCGAAATCGATCAAGCGGGCGTTCCCGTTCTTATCGATCAAGATATTGCTAGGCTTGATATCCAGATGCAAGATACTCTTATCATGAACGAATTGTAACGCCTCGCCAATTTGCCGTACATATTTAAGGACCGTAGCTTCGGGCAATATCCCGTTTTTCTCAAGCATATATTTTAGCGAGAAGCCGGAAATATACTCCATGGCAATATAAGCCGTATTGTTTTCCTCGAAAACCTCCAACACGTTTACGATATAGGGATGGTGAACTTCCGATAGGATCTTTGCCTCTTTGATCAGTTTTTCCTTGAACTTGTTAAATAAGACCTTTCCCGTCTCCGAATGTACTTTTACGGCTTGGGAACCGGGTTCTCTATAACAATAATCCTTGAAGAAATATTCCTTGACACAGATAGGGACCTCCGTCTTTACGGTACCTAAAGATCCTTTAACCTCTGTGTACCAAACTCCTCTGTAGGTTATGCCAAAACCACCTTGACCAACCACATGAGTAAGTCTGTATTTTCCGTTTTGAAGAAGATGTCCGTCTGGCAGATTCATAACCTTGAATAATTCCATTTAATCTGCCAAAAGTACGTTATTTATATAAAAGAATAAAGAAAAGAGAGAATATTTTGCTTAAAACCCATGCTATCTTCCACTTTTTGAATAGGTATGATATAAAAAGAAAAGTTATCCCGGGTCTTGCCGTCACAGGCTTCCATGAGGGCGTCCTTTATTTCCGGAACAGATAAACGACTATTAAATATCTCTGCGATCTTTTCATTCTTCAGTCTTTCAAGAACCCCGTCCGTACAAAGAAAGAGGAAATCGTCGGGTTGAATATCGTTCAAGGTAATAATGTCCGCTTCTGTTGGAGTATGAGTGCCTTGTATAGCCCGGATAATCACATTCCGCTGGGGGTAGGTTAACGCTTCTTCCGGAGTGATCTTACCTAATTTAACCAACGAATTTACCAATGAATGATCTTCTGTTTGATATAAAATCTCCCCCTTCCTCAGATGATAGATCCGGCTATCTCCGATATGAGCCAATACGATTCCGGAAGAAGCGATATAGGCCATGGTGAGCGTAGTAGCCATACCCATCGCTTCCGGATGCTCTTGAACATAGGAGTCGAAACAGACTTCCGCATAATGTACGGCTTTATGGATAAACTCAGGCGTGGGATCATCCTTTAGGAACGTAGAAAAGAAAGTTTGTATGGACTCGCAAGCTAATGAGCTGGCTACCTCCCCTTTCTCGGCTCCACCCACACCATCACAAACCATAAACAATTTTTGGTCAAGGGTCACTTGTTCGGAAAGCGGGTAAATGGAATCCTCGTTATTCGATCTGCCTCCTTTTTCCGTAATAGCACATGGCTTACCGATCGTTATAATCATAACAAATGAGTTTTATTCATTAAAACGTAAGACGGTGCGACCAATAATAATCTCGTCATTATCATTGAGCACGACCACCTCGCCATTCTCTAGGTAACTGTTATTATATAACGTATGGTTTTTACTATTATTGTCAGTAAGGAAATGTTTATATCCACCTTTTGAATCTTTTTTCACCTCAATGCAAATATGCTCGCGACTCATCGTGCGATCAGACGTGATAATTGGCATCGTAGCTTGTGAGGCGTTCGACTTCCGGCCAATGACAACCTTCCCTTCGTGAAGAGGAAACGCTTGTTCAGGTGTATCGGCGTCTGGAAGAACCGTCAGTCTGCCGATTCCAGTCTTGACAGGTGTCACTAAAATCGTATCGGAATCGACTTCCTGATGATTACTTTTCTCGGATAATAAGGACAAAGGAATAGGCTCTTTGCATTTCGGACACTTAAAGGAGGTAATGCCGAGGGGAATCTTCCCCTCGGCTACCTTTAATCCTACATGGCAATGTGGACATTTAACTGCGATCATACGATAAACGAAATATCTGCGCCATCCATATCCGTAGAGTACAGATCCATCATATCTGTATCGGAAAGCATAACCGTATCGTCCGCCAATGTTATAAAGTCTGAATGATCGAAAGACTCGATGCTACTATCGTCTATAACTATGGCGTCGCCTAGGTCGACACCTCCTCCTTCCACGTCTATTATGACAGCATCCGCTGGCATGACGTCATTGCCGTCTAAAGTTACGAATGTATATTCCTCTTCTTGCATAACCTTTGTTCCTAATATATTAATATTCCGAAAACAAAAGTACAAAAAGCAATGGATTAATAAACTTGTTATTCTCTCTTATAATCAAACATTTGGGTTTCATGTACAAAAGAGGCTGTTTTACTATACGAAAAGAAAAGGCTCATTCTCTCACCCATTTGGCCTTACAGGAAGAAACTGGGCATTGCTTTCGGTTTTTCAATGATTCCCAAGGGATCTCACCCAAGAATGTCCCACATTTCGGGCAAACATAGTCTATCTTAAATTGATTGGCGATATCCTGCAATTGCTGGGGAATCTTGGCCGACTGCTTGGCTCCTAGATAGATTCCTACCGTAGGGGCACAAATCGTTATCAGGAGGCTGATGCCGAATAGCTCCGGGCTACCTTTCCCTAAGAAGCCTATCACGACCCCCACTATTCCGGGCAAAGCAAATGGTAAGGATTGAAATAATCTGGTCTTAAACTGATTAGAGGATTGAATCTTAACTTTTGCTTGAATATAATCATCGTAGACTTTTTTCAATGCGGCAAATTCATCGCTATAATCATTATTGTATTTAAGCACCTCGGAAAGATTTAATACATAGCTATCCCCCAAGCGAATATGATCCGTAGGAGTAACACGTTTCTTTACGATCTGGGCACCATTCACGAACGTACCGTTAGTAGATCCCGTATCCTCCAATAATAAGTTGCCACCATCCTCACGTATCAGACGGGCATGATGGCGGCTTACATGAGGATCGTTTGCAATAAAATCGTTGTCTTTTGCTTTTCCTATCTTTATAATCATCGTCTTATTCCTTTTCCTCTTCCTCTTGAGGCTTTCCCATCTCCTTCTCAAGATTATCTTTCAGCACTTTCAACGGATCCTTGGATATTACCAACTCTTTAGGCTTACCCTCTTCCGTCAATAATAATAAACGCTGCTTAGGGAGATTTATTTGTAAGATATGATTTTTATTTATGATATGACTTTTTCCGACACGCATTAATATCTTGTTACAACCAGCGACCTGCTTCTCTAAGATCTCTTCTATTTTTCCGATATTTATAGCGAAGGTAAATTGGATGCCATTTGACAACAATAGTTTCGTATAGTTCCTGTCTGCTTCAAAATAAAGGATCTGACCAATCTTAATGCGCAACAACTCATCCCTTGTTTTTATAATTAAATACCGCTCCATACGTAGAAATTGTTTTTTCGTTTCTCTTTCAAAAACAAATATACGGTATTTTCTTTATTTAATAGGTATCTTTTGGGGGAAAGATTGGTAAAGTGCACCAAAAACAAGAGCCTTTTCCCTGCTCAGAAGAGACACCGATACGCCCTCCCAGCCTTTCAATTATATTTTGGCAGATAGAAAGTCCAAGCCCTATGCCTTGCTTTTGGTTTCGTCCTTTATAAAAACGATCGAACACATGAAGTTTTATTTCCTCCGACATTCCTTCCCCCGTATCGGTCACGGATAACAGAACCTCGTTCTCCATGGCTTGATATGACAAGATGATGCTACCTATAGAGGTGTACTTAATTGCGTTTGTTATAAAATTGCCAAGAACTTGTTTCAAACGGATACGGTCGGAGCGTAATAAAAAGGAATCCAAAGATGCCGGATAGGTCAAAGCTACTCCTCTCGGTACTTTGATCTGGAAAGAAGCTACCGTTTCTACAATAAGTTGTCTTAGATCAAATTCCATGAAATCAAAGGTCATGGTACCAGACTCGAGCTTAGCCAGATCCAATACATCATTAACGATACCCAATAATAACTCATTATTGGTCTGAATAAGATTAATATACTCTTGTCTTAGCTCACCATCCTCTTCATCCCCTAAAAGAGAAGAGAATCCGACAATAGCGTTTAATGGCATGCGGATCTCATGGCTGATGTTTGCCAAAAAGGAGGATTTCAAACGCTCTGATTTCTCGGCCTTCAGCATTCGTTCTTCCATCGCTTTCAGTTCAGATATGTCATAATTCATCAGTAATAGGATGGGGCTTGATTTCTCCAGACCCGCCTCCATTATATCCAGACGAACCCATTTCCATCCCTCGCCATCCTTGACCCGGACTTCCCCTTGATCATGATCAGTTTCTCCGTGGACAAGTCGGCTCAAGGAAGTTTTCAAGCATTCACGGTCTTCTGGCTTGACATTGGAATATATGCCTACTATCTGGCTCAATGGAGTTCCCGGAACTTCACCCATATTCAGATACCATTGTTCCATCGCCACTCCTTCCCCAGTGGACAAATCATACTTTGCGCAGCCGATCTTGGCACGATGACTTATCTGAGGAAAAAAAGGCTCGAACTCTATGCCTAATGTCGTTTTCATATATATCCGTTCTCATTATATTTATGCAAAAAGAGGGTTTAGCCATAAAAAACGAATGAATTAATCGTTCGTTTTAATTAGTCGTTTATATCGATTATTTTATAGGGAACATATAGGTTTAGTAAAATACCCCAAAAACCGCATCAAAATTATATTCTAAAGTCTTTTTGACTTTCATAAGTAAATATTTTTTGCGATATTTGCAAACGACTAATTAAAACGAACGATTAAACTAGTCGTTTTGTTGCCTTCCCCTCCACTTCAATATCCTGATATATAAGATTATACCATATGACTATAAAAAAATAGAGGGTAGATTGATCACTCAATCCACCCTCCTGTCTACCGTGTGCTTAAACTATTAAAAATCAACCCCTTGATTAGTCTTCTAGAGCCGCTTGCGCCGCTGCGATACGAGCTATGGGCACTCTAAAAGGTGAACATGATACGTAATTCAAGCCAACTTTATGGCAGAACTTAACGGAAGAAGGCTCACCACCATGCTCGCCGCAAATACCACATTTCAAATCCGGACGGATGGCACGACCTTTCTCAGTTGCCATACGAACCAGCTGTCCTACACCATTTTGGTCTAGTACTTGGAACGGATCGACCTTCAAAATCTTCTTCTCTAAGTAAACCGGTAAGAAGGAAGCGATATCGTCACGAGAGTAACCAAATGTCATCTGAGTCAAATCATTCGTTCCGAATGAGAAGAATTCGGCGCTGGAAGCGATACGATCCGCTGTCAATGCCGCACGAGGAATCTCGATCATCGTACCTACCTTGAATTCGATACGATCGCCAACTTCCTTGAATAGCTCTTCGGCCGCGGTACGGATCACCTTCTCTTGTTCCTTGAATTCATATAAGATTCCTGTTAATGGTACCATGATTTCCGGTTTAGCCTCAATACCTTCTTTCTTCAAATCCAAAGCGGCACCTAAAATGGCCCGAGTCTGCATTTCCGTAATTTCCGGATATGTATTACCTAGACGGCAACCACGGTGACCCAACATCGGGTTATGCTCGCAAAGAGATTCCACACGTTTTTGGATCTCCTTAACGGACACGCCCATTGTCTCAGCCATTTCCTCTTGACCTTTCAAATCGTGAGGAACGAACTCATGCAAAGGAGGATCGAGCAAACGAACGGTAACAGGACATCCGGCCATAGCCTTGAAGATACCCTTAAAGTCCTCTTTCTGATAAGGAAGGATCTTCGCCAACGCTTTCTTACGACCTTCAGCGTCCTCGGCCAAGATCATCTCACGCATAGCTTTGATCTTCTCACCTTCGAAGAACATATGCTCCGTACGGCAAAGGCCAATACCAACGGCACCGAAGCTACGAGCGATCGAAGCGTCGTGAGGCGTATCAGCGTTTGTACGAACTTGTAATTTTGTATATTTATCGGCTAAAGCCATTAGCTCCGCGAAGTCACCTGACAACTCTGCCGCTTTCGTCTCGACCTGTCCTACATAGACTTCCCCGGTCGTACCATTGATAGAGATATAATCACCTTCTTTCAAGGTTACGCCATCGACGTCTACAGTCTTGTTCTTATAATCGATATTCAAGGCACCAGCGCCGGATACACAGCACTTACCCATGCCACGAGCCACGACAGCGGCGTGAGAAGTCATACCTCCACGAGCGGTAAGGATACCTTCGGCGACAGCCATACCGGCCAAGTCTTCCGGAGAAGTCTCAATACGGACCATGACAACCTTTTTGCCATCGGCATGCCATTTAGCGGCATCATCAGCGAAGAATACGATCTGTCCGGTAGCGGCACCCGGTGAAGCCGGCAAACCTTTTACCCATACTTTCACCTGTTTCTCGGCTTTTTTATCGAATACTGGGTGAAGCAACTCATCCAGTTTATTCGGCTCGATACGGTTCAACGCTGTTTTCTCGTCGATCATGCCTTGATGCAATAAGTCGATAGCGATTTTCACCATAGCGGCACCGGTACGTTTGCCGTTACGGGTTTGCAAGAACCAAAGTTTACCCTCTTGTACGGTAAACTCCATATCTTGCATATCCCGATAATGATCTTCCAATTTCTCTTGGATAGCGTCTAATTGCTTATAGATTTCCGGCATGGCTTCTTCCATGGACGGATATTTAGCGATACGTTCTTCTTCTGAGATTCCGGCACGTTCAGCCCAACGTTGTGAACCGATCTTCGTAATCTGTTGCGGGGTACGGATACCTGCTACAACATCCTCACCTTGAGCGTTAATCAAGTACTCGCCATTGAACAAGTCCTCACCATTACCCGCGTCACGAGAGAAACAAACGCCTGTAGCGGAAGTATCGCCCATATTACCGAATACCATGGCTTGTACGCTAACCGCCGTTCCCCACTCGTCTGGAATACCTTCCATCTTACGATACAGGATAGCACGCTCATTCATCCAGCTATTGAACACGGCACAGATAGCGCCCCACAATTGTTCATAAGCGCAAGTCGGGAAATCCTGTCCGGTCTGGGCCTTAACGGCTGCCTTAAATTTAGAGACCAATGTTTTCAAATCTTCAACGTCAAGCTCGTTATCTAACTTAACGCCTTTCGCTTTCTTTACTTCCTCGATGATCGCCTCAAACGGATCGATATCCTCTTTGCTTGTCGGTTTCATGCCTAATACGACATCTCCGTACATTTGAACGAAACGACGATAAGAGTCCCAAGCGAAACGAGCGTTGCCCGTCTTACGAGACAATCCTTCCACTACCTCGTCGTTCAAGCCAAGGTTCAATATCGTATCCATCATACCTGGCATGGACGCACGGGCACCGGAGCGAACTGAAACTAACAGAGGATTGGCAACATCACCGAACTTAGAGTTCATTAACGTTTCGATATTAGCGATCGCCTTCTCAACATCCGCTTTCAGCAACTCTACGACTTTATCTTTGCCTAACTCGTAATACTCTATACAAACTTCTGTTGTAATCGTGAATCCCGGAGGAACCGGTACACCAATCAGATTCATCTCGGCAAGGTTAGCGCCTTTACCACCCAGCAGATTTCTCATATCTGCCTTACCTTCGGCTTTTCCATTTCCGAACGTGTAAACTCTTTTTCTTTCCATATTCGACAGTATTGAATTTAGATTCTAGTTTTGTTGATTTCAACTGTTATATTGCTATCTCAACTTTGCAATGCTGCAAATATATGCTATTTCTACTTTGCAAGCACGAATAGCGTTAAAGATTTTTACATGTTTTACAACTATTCTTTACCATTTATATCCAGCAAATGCTTACATTTGCGTGCGGAAGTTTGTTGACGCTTCCATTTCCCATCGGATTTCCCGCCTATCTCTTTGCCCCTTACATATAATTATATGATCTTTTTCTTTTATTTGTGTCTATTTATTTCCAATAGGAAGACTCAGGAGTTTTTTGCTGAAGAAACTTTAGTTTCTACAGCATGAAACTAAAGTTTCTCCCTAGTGGAACTAAAGTTTTTCTATAGCAAAACAAAAGTTTTCCTTATAAGAAATTTTAAGAAACTGCAATATATTGATTTATAAATACATACTATACATCCCTTTCTGTCCATAATCATATCTTCATCAATCTTGATAGAATAACGAGAACTGTTTGCCGGACTCATTTAAGTATATAGAACGAAGCTCTTTGTTCTTAGCGGAATTGTAAGTATTTTCGCGAAGCGAATTTAAAACTTAACGACATTGGCAAGAAAGAAGAAACAGTTGCCTATATTAGAAAAGGTAACCATTACGGACGTAGCCGCCGAGGGCAAGGCTATCGCGAGAGTGAACGATATGGTGGTATTTGTACCCTTCGTCGCTCCGGGAGACGTGGTTGATATTCAACTGACCCGTAAGAAGAATAGTTATGCGGAGGGGAAACCTGTATATTTCCATGAGTACTCGGCCAAACGTGCGGAGCCGTTTTGTGAGCACTTCGGTGTCTGTGGAGGTTGCAAGTGGCAACATCTTCCCTATGAGGAACAACTTTACTATAAGCAAAAACAGGTCTACGATAATCTTACCCGCATCGGGAAAGTCGAGATGGAAGAGAAACTTCCGATCTTAGGTTCCGAGCGCACGACTTTCTACCGGAACAAGCTTGAGTTTACTTTCTCAAACAAGAAATGGCTTACGGAGGAAGAGATCCAGTCCGGTGCTTCTTTCGATTGCATGAATGGTGTCGGGTTTCATATACCGGGGATGTTCGATAAGGTATTGGACATCCATAAATGTTGGTTGCAAGATGATATATCGAACAAGATCCGTCTTTGCGTCAAGGAATATTGCCTATCTCATGAGGGATATCCTTTCTTCGATTTACGGAACCAAGAGGGATTCGTTCGTACGTTGATGATCCGTACGGCATCCACTGGTGATTTGATGGTCGTATTGGTTTTCTTCCATGAGGATGTAGAGCGCAGGGAAGCGTTATTATCTCATCTGGCGGAACGATTCCCGGAAATCACGTCCTTGATGTACGTCATCAACGGCAAATGTAATGACACGATCACCGACCAAGAAGTTCTCGTATTCAAGGGAAAAGATCATATCATCGAGGAGATGGAGGGGCTTCAATTCAAGGTAGGTCCTAAGTCTTTCTATCAGACAAACAGTGAACAGGCTTATAATCTATATAAAGTGGCTAGAGAATTTGCGGGTCTTACCGGAAATGAGATGGTGTACGATTTATATACCGGGACGGGTACGATCGCAAATTTCGTCTCTCGTCAAGCAAAGAAGGTTATCGGCATCGAATACGTACCGGAGGCTATCGAGGACGCAAAAGTGAATTCCGCCTTGAACCATATAGAGAACACGCTTTTTTATGCCGGTGATATGAAAGATATCCTTACGCAGGATTTCATAAACCAACACGGACGTCCGGATGTTATTATTACCGATCCACCACGTGCCGGTATGCATGATGATGTGATCAACACTATTCTCTTCGCCGAGCCGGAACGTATCGTTTACGTTAGCTGCAATCCTGCTACGCAAGCCCGCGATTTGAGTTTGTTGAGCGTGAAATACTCCGTCAAGAAAGTCCGTCCGGTCGATATGTTTCCTCATACACATCATGTGGAGAACGTGGTTTTGCTTGAGAAAAAATAAACATATAATATAATGTATAGGAAATACGTCCCCTTTCTGCTCTTTTTGTTCTTCTTGTATGGTTGCAACGGTAACAAACAAGAGGAGAAAGAGGACGTTTCCGTTTTCGTGGATTTACCGCAACTGAAAGCGGAAGGCGAGATCACGGCGGTGACTTTATACAGTTCTACCTCCTACTTCCAATATAAGATGCAACCCATGGGTTACGAATACGATCTGATAAACGATTTTGCCAAGAGCCAAGGTTTGAAATTAAACATCAAGGTCGCCGAGAATCCTGCCCGCCTGATCGAGATGCTAGAAGCCGGCGAGGCCGATGTTGTAGCCTACCCTATCCCAATCAATAACAAGCTGAAACAAGAGGTCATTTATTGCGGCCGGGAGGATATCTCCAGTCAAGTATTGATACAACGGGCCAATAAAGGCGATAAGCTTCTTACCGATGTCACTCAATTAATCGATAAGAATGTTTACGTAAAGCCTAACACCAAATACTCCGAACGACTGAAGAACTTGGATGAGGAACTCGGCGGAGGAATCCATATCCAAAAAGTGGAAAATGACTCCATTGCTACCGAAGATCTTATCGAGATGGTCTCCTTGGGCGAAATTCCCTATACGATCAGCGATGATAACACCGCCCGCCTAAACAAGACTTATTATTGGAATATCAATGTCGACCTAAAGGTTAGTTTTCCCCAACGCTCTTCATGGGTGGTAAGGAAAAGTAGTCCGGACTTGGCGAAGGCCATCGATGAATGGGCTTCCGATAAAACGGGTAAACATTCTTTCAAGGCAGTTACTAAGCGGTACTTTGAATTAAGCAAGCGACCTTTTACCGCAGATATTCCGGAGGTAAAGAATGGACATATTTCCCCGTATGACCCTTTATTCAAGAAACATGCGAAAAACATCGGATGGGATTGGCAGCTGCTGGCGTCTATTTCCTATCAAGAGTCTCATTTCAATCCTACGGTTGTATCGTGGGCCGGTGCCGAGGGGCTTATGGGAATCATGCCAAATACGGCGAAGGCATTAGGTGTCACCCCGCATGAATTGAAAGATCCGGATACGGGAATCCGTACGGGAGTAGATTGTTTACGGCGCTTCCGTCAAGGTTTTTCTGAGATTACGGATCCTGAAGAAAAAGTCAAGTTTACCCTAGCGGCTTACAACGCTGGGATCGGACATATTTACGATGCGCAGCGATTGGCCCGAAAATATGGAAAAGATCCCAATAAATGGGATAATAATGTAGCGGAATATATTCGTTTGAAAAATGATCCCGAGTATTATAACGATCCTGTTTGCAAGCATGGATACTTGCGTGGCTCAGAAACATATAATTACGTGCGGGAAGTGTTGGAGCGTTATCATTACTACAAGAAAAAGTCATAGTTATAAAAAAATTCATAGCTATGAGTGAAAGTAGTCATAACTATGAATTTTCTGCAAGTAAATGCCACTTAAAAATTATAGGCGACACCTATGCCTAATATTTCCTTGAACTGGACCTTCGCCCCCCGTTTCTCTCCATTATCCTCAAAAGTTTTCACGTCGTTATCATATTTAAGCGTCGTATTGAGTGTAGCGGACAGGAATTTATTAATCTTCATGCTTATCAATACATCCCAATTGACATCGATATTTCCGAATTGATCGCTATAAGGAGTAAAAAAGTCAGCTGTAGTAATCAAGTTCACGTTTTCCATCACGATTAATTCCGCACGAGCTTTCAGGTAAGCTCCCCATTCCATTCTGAAGCGATCTCCCGGATCGACCCCGAAAGCTCCTAACTCGGAAAGGTAATCATCCTCCACGAAAGTCATCTTCGTGGAAGCCGGAGAAAGATAAACCGAATAATTGCTTTTGGGACGATATTCCATACCTACGGAGATATTCGAATACGCCGGCGCAAAGAAGTTCGATATATAATGTGTCTTATCCGGATAATTATATCCTTTGGCAAACTGGGTGTTTAAATCTCCCATCAACGTATAATACCATACATTATTGGTGGAATATCCTAATTGGGTAGACAGGGTTATATTATCGGTACTTTTCCTCATTCCCTGCGATTTAGTCTTTGATAATCCGTAATCGAGAGCGAGATTGGTTACCCATAACCAGTCACCGCTTTTATGTGTTAATGTCCCATTCAGATACGCATTTCCGGCAACAGAGTTCTCACCGCCAGCCGACCAATTCGACATCGCCGTTTGCGACAAGTTCAAACCTGTCACACCTTTCAGTACCCATTTGCCTTCCTCATATCCTTTATCATCCGTTTGACTATATGTGATTGTCGTTAATGCGACAAACAATGTCATGAAGAATATACGTTTCATATTGTGATATATTTTAGTTATTAAAAAATAAGACGTCCTATCATTTAAACAGGTTTGATTAATTTTTGTTTAGAAAAGCCTAAAGTTGAAAGGATGTCACATTTGTTACACCTTTATACGGATAAACCCCTTATTTTTGTATCCGATAATTAAGTAATTTGATTTATGGAACAGTTACATGCACACGAAGTCCTTCATATGATGGAGGGTAATAGTTATTCAGAAGCTTCTTTAAAAGAAGCGATCGTTAAGACTTTTGGTGAGGATCAGCGTTTCTATACTTGTTCGGCAGAAAATATGGATACGGATGAGTTAATCGTATTTCTGAAACAAAAGGGGAAATTCATGCCTGTCGAAAATGGTTTCACGGTAGATATTACAAAGGTTTGTATTCATTAAAGATTCTACGACACTATCAATGACTCTAGGCTAAATCAAAAGAATTTAGCCTAGAGTCATTTGCCTAAAGTTAAAAAATACTTTCGATTCTACTCAATGGACAATACTATTCCTATAAATAATCGCAAATGATTTTTGCATCAATTCATAATCTTTATCAGAGACATAACTTAGCCTACGGTTACCCGCATGATTTATCATCCAGACAAAAGACTCTATATACTTTAGTATCTTATTTGAATTATCACTTTTTATACGTGACAAATAATCCATTTTTCCTAAAAGATAATTACTCACTTTAAGAACACTCATCTTATTACACTCATTCAACAATGATATTAATTCAAGGTCTTCCATAATCTTTATTTTTATTACTACAAATATAATATATTTAATCAAATAAACAAATCATATAGACAGATTTTCATCTTTAATTCTTTTACATAAAATAGCAAAAATGGAAAATGAACACATCTCTAAATTATATACCACTAATCTAAATGAGATCATTGAAGTTCATTGCCATTAGATAGGAAGTAGTTTCCTTAAAAAGAAATCAGATGGTCCTACAACAATAAAAATAGGCTTAAAAGAAAAATATTTAATAGATTTGTTTTGATATTCAAATAATAAAGATTATATTTGATGCGCATTTTGTTGCAAGTGAAAATTTGGGGATTTTTTGACGTTCTGGAATAACACAGACAGCAACCCGGCAAGTTTTGTACTACCGGGTTGTTTTTTATCCATGATTGATCCTATACGTGTAAAAGTGTGAGTCCGAAAACCTACCATACCTGCGAGCCTTCCAACAAACATTCTATAGGCCTTTTATGTTATGGTTGTAAAATGGTCTATTTATGCTTACTGGTTTTTTAAATACCTTAGCGACTATAATAAGTGTGACAAGCCTTCTGATTGTCACCTATGGTGCATTAATCGGAGTCATCTCATTTTTCAGAAATGAACTTAAGCGACTTACTGGTAATTATTCCATTACTAACATAAGAAAACTAAGAGCTGCATTCGGTACATACTTACTTCTCGGACTAGAATTTTTGATAGCGTCAGATATCTTAAAAACAGTATTGGAACCAACACTTAATGAATTGGCCATTTTAGGTGGAATAGTCGTGCTGAGAACAGTTCTGTCTGTCTTTCTGAATAAAGAGATCAAGGAACTAGAGACTGAAAATAAAGATACCGAGTAGATCCCATAAAGTTTTCAAGGGAAAGTACAGAAAAATGGCGCTTAAGTCTTGCATGAACAGGATTTAAACGCCATGAAGTAAAGTTAGAAAACCAAACCGCTCGGCCTTCACAGGTGAAGCGGAAGTGGATATATTGCCTTAAACTAATACCTTATATTATTACAACCAGATTAAAGATCATAATGTTTATGCTTTTGATGAATTTCAATAGCCAAAATAAAACAGAAAATAAAAATCCGCATCCAGTGTCACTGCTACATGCGGATCAAAAATAACAAACTCTTACAAGAGTTAGGCACTACATAAAGTTGTATTATACTAATAAGCAGACTGAACCGCATCAAAGTGTTGATTCCTTATGTTGTTTTTTTCTCATCATTTACATATTCCAAAATGTCGCTTGGCTGACAGTCTAATGCTCTACAAATTGCCTCTAGGGTACTAAAACGAATTGCTTTCGCCTTTCCCGTTTTTAAGATAGAAAGGTTAGATAATGTCAAACCAACTCTTTCAGAAAGTTCGTTCAAAGAAATCTTCCGCTTTGCCATCATTACATCTAAGTTTACAATAATAGGCATAATTAAACTGTTAAGTCATTCTCTGATTTCATATCTATCGCATTTTGCAATAATTTTTCAAATACAGCCACGGCTGTCGCAACTACGATAGCGACAAAAGTAGTTACGATACAAATGGCAAGAAAACCTGCGGGGTCATCTTCTGTATTATGGGTCAACCTTATAAATAGTCCTGCCAGCACGATTAAAATACTTAGTAAGATCGCACAATGCTTTATGTTCTTCAAAGTCTTTACAGAGTTTGTTGAAAACACTTTATTTTGCCCAATATAACCGAGCAACCTAAAAGCATTGTACAACGCAACAAAAAAAGCGATTGACGCTCCATATCCATATAAGATAAATGGATCAGCGTAAGTACTAAATAAATCTAGGTGTGTGGCTCGTCCCTCAGTTAAGGGAAACCAAATCAAAATAATAAGTGCCACAATACCGATAAGAACAATAACTGTTTGAAGAAATGCTGTTGAAATTCTTTTCATGACGTATGATGTTAACTTTAAACGACGTTGCAAATGTAATAAATATTTATTGATAAACAATAAATGAATAGCGAAATTCAAAAAACAGTCTCTTTCTCAAGCTAATTAAAAAATCTGGACTTGAATCGCCAGTGTAGTGTCGAAGTACAATGATCTCCCATTTGGAAGGGAGAATGGGAATAGAAGAAAAAAAGAACGCCTACCTGAAAAGTGGTAGACGCTCATTGCATACGGTTATTGGGACAAATATAGAGTTTATTTCTATCTTGGATTATCCTATTCATTAATAACTACTTCATCTCTTCTCCCTTTTCATTAAAGATAGCGATAGCCTCCTTGCCCTCGATTACCAAAATCACCTTAAAGAGTTTACCTTCAGTCTTTTCCGCAACATATACCTCTTGGATCGCTGAATCCGGATAAGATTTTTAATTAAACAATCTATTCATATTAACGTAATCAATAGATATAGAACAACGGATATGCCGAATTTCGCCTATCTACAGATAATCATGACACACAACATCTTATATTTTAGCATTAACATATGGATTCCATGCGGAAACAAATAAAAATCCGCATCCAGCTTCACAGCTACATGCGGACCAAACAAATAACAAACTCTACTTATATGAAAAAACAAATACTACTAACAAATTATTATACGATGACTACTATCAAGGTGACTTCTGAGTCATTTTATAGTATAACAGAAGATTGTTTGAAAAGGTTCACCAGTAATTTCTTTTAGGCTGAGAGCTTTTCTTTTTATCGACTGTTTGAATATAAAACATTTCAAGCTGCAAATTGTTTTACAAACAAAGATAAAAATGATGATTGATCGGTTTGAGGCATGATTAAGAAGTTATTTTCTATATTATTGTTTATGATAATGCTTTTTGCCTTCCGGATGAATGCGGAAGCGGATGAGGAACACTTTTCTAACGGTTCCTATCGTTAGCGCACTAGAATTAACATTAAATGAAAGCGCTTCCGACGCTATGGTTGGTGGAGCGGTTACTCAAAACGACAAATTTCAAGTAAAACACGGCGATTACTCCTAAATCTTTAGGGATAATCGCTTTTTCATGAATAGATTTCAAGTAAAATTAGGACATTTATCCAATTATATCCGTAATTTTAGCCCAATTAAATCAATAGCAATTATGGAAAGAATCGTTAATCATCCTATTTTAACAATTCCACAAGAGGGAGAACACACTTTTTTATTCAATGGCAAACCCGTAACGGGAATGAAGGGTTTTACCATCGCCGCCGCCTTACATCAGGCCGGCTATCCAGTACACAGTCATAGCGTAAATGGCCGCAATCGTTCGCTGAATTGCGGTATCGGTAAATGTGGCGCCTGCGAAATGCTGGTAGACGGAGAAGTAAAGCGTATCTGTATTACGAAAGTAGACAATGTAAAGGAAGTATCGGAAATAACAGTACAGAATTATACGACAGATTCCCAAATAGAACCCAGAGAAGAACCGGTAGAGATCTATCGAACAGATGTGGCCATCATTGGTGCCGGCCCCGCTGGATTAGCTTGTAGGGAAACCTTAAAAGAACTAGGCTTGAACAGCATCGTAATTGATAGCAATGATAAGATCGGTGGTCAATTCTTGATGCAAACCCATGCATTTTTCTTTTTCGAGAAAGAGCGGCGCTTTGGGGGTATGCGTGGTTTCGATATCGCGAAAACTTTAGCCGGAGACGACCACTCTGGTATTTTCTTACATTCTACGGTCTGGGATATCCTACAAAATAAGCGTATCGCCGTAAAAGACATGCTTAACCATAAAAATTTCTATGTAGAAGCTCAAGCCTTGATAGTCGCTACCGGTGCGGTTCCTTTTATGCCGACCTTCGAGAATGATGATGTGCCCGGAGTTTATACAGCGGCAGTCGTACAGAAAATGATGAACGCTGAATTCACGTTACTCGGCAAAAACATATTGACAGTAGGCGCCGGTAATATAGGTTACCTAACGTCCTACCAATTGATGCAAGCCGGAGCGAAAGTCAAGGCTATTTTAGAGGCGATGCCCCATGAAGGTGGATTTCCGGTACAAGCGAATCGAATTCGCCGCCTTGGCATACCTATTTATACCTCTCATATGCTTTTGAAAGCCATTCCAGACCTGGATCGGACAGGTATCACTGGCGCAGTTGTCTGCGAATGCGAGAACTTCAAGCCAATCCCGGGAACAGAGAAAGTGATCGATGGTATTGATGTTATTAATATATGTACAGGATTGATTCCCGACAACCAATTGCTAACCAAAGGCCAATATACATTTGGAAAACGTTGTGCCGGCGTAGGTGATGCCGTACGGATCGGAGAAGGTACTACCGCCGTACTAAGAGGAAAGCAAGCTGCTTATGAGATCGCCCAAGAGCTAGGCGTACGTTTCAACTACAACGATTACTTACAAATATCTAAGGAATACATCGACTCCCAGCAACATCCGATCCGCATCAAGGAAGAGTCCCCAAGGCCCACTCCCGAGCGTCAAGCCCAACGCCCTTTCGTTCGCTTGGATTGCCTATACGGTTTCGCTTGTAACCCTTGCTCTTTCGCTTGTCCTCAAAAGGCGATCACCAAAAGCTCCACCAGCGTAACGCCCGAGATCAATTACGAAAAATGTACCGGCTGTATGCAATGCGTATCCCATTGTCCGGGGCTGGCTATTTTCGGCTACGATACCCGGAAGCAAAACTTATTCTTACCGGTAGAATACGAGGTGGAAGTAGGTGCCGAGGTGTGGCTCGTCGATGATAACGGGAAGAAACAAGGCGAAGGTATCATTGAGAAAGTATTAAAGATGCCGACAAAAACAAACGTGGCCCGTGTGAAAGCGGCAGGAATGGAAAACGATGCCTTATTGAATATCACAGGATTCATCGTAAAAGAAAACTATCCGGAGGAGATCGACTTCAAGCAAGAACCGGAGTGTGAGTCGGAGACCTATGTTTGCCATTGCGAGGACGTATCTTTGGACGAGCTACTTTCCGCCATTGGGGATCGTAAATATATCTCCGTCGACGAGGTAAAACATATCACCCGCCTAGGAATGGGGCCATGCCGTGGAAAACGCTGCATACCCCGCCTACGCATGAAACTAAGGGAAAAAGGTATCGAACTGGTAGGCGACGCTACCCCCCGTGCTCCCCTATCTACCCGCTTCGTCCTAGGGGAAATGTATCCACAGCGTCAGATAGCGGATACCTATAAAGTAGATTCTGGAAAGCAGGTTCGTAAGACGGAAGTCTTAATCGCCGGCGGAGGTATAGGTGGTAGCGCATTGTTCCGTTATTTTGCGGAAGCCGGTAAAAAGACCGTGCTTATTAATGCGGATCGAGGATCATCATGGCGCAATATCGGTGGTGGCCGTCCAGCGTTCTCGATCCCCGAATTAGCGGAGATCGCCCGTAATAACCAAACGATATTTGAGGAGACACAAAAAGAATACGATATCCATTACTGTGAGATACGCTATATCACGTTCGCCCACGACGAGGCTACCTACAATGATCTGGAACGTTCCTGCGGTTGGTCCAACGCTTATTTGATCGACAAGAAAGACTTCCAGAAAGAGGTGTCCCCCTACTTCAACACGAATCAAAACACCTATTTCGCCGCACAAATCTCCCAGCATTGTTGGCAAGCTACCCCGGGGCGTGTGATAGACTTTATACGAAACAAAGGCAAAGAGCGGCAAGGTGAGGTTTGGGAAGACACACACCTAGTGGAAGTACACAAAAACGGTGGAAAATATCACGTCTTATTATATACGCATGATAAGCGATACATCGAATACGAATGCGATCATTTCGTGAACGCCCTCGGTTATAGCGCCGAGCGTTTCGCCCGCATGCTAGGTCTTTACACCGGCCTCTATCCGGTCAAGCACCAAGCGTTGATTACCCATCGCCTACCGAATCTGGGTAAAAACGGGGATATCCTCGATATGTTGATAGACCGCCGGAAACGTAACGACTTCTCCGCTGTCTACGGTCAGCAATTCGCCGAGACCGGACAGATTATCGCTTGCGCCTCCCCCGCTGTCGACGCTAAAGCGGAGATCAGCAACTTTGATGAGTTGAAGTTTAATACCCGTCGTTTCATGGAGATCATCTCCGAGGTGTTCTGCGATTGGATTCCATCGTTAGCCACAGTACCCGTACAAGCCACATGGTCCGGTTATTATGTAGAGCCTCGCTACATTATCGATCCGGATAACGGACTATTCGTCGGTTTGCAAGGTCACGGCTTCATGCTCGCTCAATACTTGGCTAAACTATACGTAGATAAAGCGTTAGGCCGTACCGTTCCGGATTATATGGAGCGATTGAGGCTCGATGGAGACGGAATTAGTGAGAAAGCTTTCAAATAAACTATAAATAAAACAAAACCTCCTCTACCACAATTGGTAAGGGGAGGTTTTGATAAAACCAATCTTTTCTATTTTTGTTATTCTATATCCATAAATAGTAATCATATGAATATAGAAACAACAGACAACTCCCCTTTGCTACAGGAATGTATAGAAGAATTGATCAATAGTAAAATCGATGAGGGGAAAGGAAGAAACGCTGGGAATAAATTATCCACCTTTTTAGGTCCGAGGGTAATGGAGTTTACATTTGCCGACTTAACGACCGATTTTCTTCATCACTATCTTTTATGGTTGATGCAAGGGGAAGACGGGAAACAGGCTCCCTTGAAACCGGGTAGTTTGGACTTCTACATTCGTAATCTAAAGACAATGTACAACAAGATCGCCCAAGATAAACAAATGGATGTTCCGAGAGAAAGCCCGTTCTCCGGCCTGCAGATAAAGGTCCCACCCACCCGGAAAAGGGCTTTGCCAAGCCTCGACCTACAAAATCTGGCGACTCTTGAGCGGCCCAAAAACCCACACGCCTGTACGGCCCTTCACTTGGCTCTTTTCTTATTTTACGCTAGAGGTATGTGCTTCGTGGATGTCTTTAATTTGCGACACAGCAATATAAACGATGATTATATCCACTACGTACGTAGCAAGACTGGCGTAGCGATGCAAGTAAAGATCACCCCCGAGATAAAGAACATCATATTCTCTTATCGGCGTTTCAATAACCCGTGGATATTCCCTTTCTTACACGAGAAAATCAGCGGAGAGGGAGAAGTCACGGCTCAGTCCGCGCTTCGGAGAGTGAACCGCCACTTAAAGAAAATGGGAGAGCAATTACACTTCGAACAGCCATTCACTACCTATGTGATGCGGCATAGCTGGGCTTCCATGATGCTGGAGGCGAATTCGGAAATCGGCATTATCAGTCAATCCTTAGGACATATGTCCCTACGGACTACCGAGATCTATCTTGGCCGGATATCAGTATCTAAAATAGACAGGGCCTCCGATAATATGTTGAACAATTTGGTTCGCAGCTCTTCCACCCGACAAAGAAGTAAAAAAATAAGGTGATGGCTTTAAGAGACAATCGGCAAGAAATGCAAGAAGCTCATTTCCTCGATTGCCTCTAAGTTATTCTCATTTATTTAAGATAGTTCATGCAGGAATGCCAAAGGGTAGATTCGTCAAGACATTCCTGCACAGCCCTTAGAATGGATACTATTTCTCTTCACTAAAATTAACGGTATTCTCGACATTGTCCACATCATCAAAGGCAGCCACATTGCCGTTTGTTATCGTTATACGGAGGTCGGCACTATTAGGGCCGGCGATATTCACCGTCAGCTTATAATGATAATCTTGATAGATATTGTAATCGGTCACCAAGTCACCCCAAGATAGAATTTATACTATTTATCCGTCATTCTGAGAGTTGTCTCTTTCTGCGTAAGAAAGAGACATTTTTTTTCTCCATACTTCTTTATTCTCAATCACTTCTGTTTTTCGATTCATTTTACATTATCGTTTATTTTACCGTTTGTCTCTTTACATCTCACTACTCATTTAACATTTAGGACTTACTGTCCGAAACGGCACGCACGAGGTAGCACGATTCCCGACGGGGGAACCGTGTAAAGATCCATACATGCAAACTTCATATTGTTACATGACGTTGAATTGATAAGGACTAGGAAATACGAAGGCGCAGACATCTTGCCGTTATGTCCGTGCCTTTATGATTGACTAAACCGTGATCGCAATATTACGATCCGTGGTTTAAATGTCTAATTGTTTCGATTTTGTCTATATTCATTAGGTGTAACCCCAACCATTTTCTTGAACCAACGGCTGAAATGTTGCGGATATGGAAATCCCAATTCGTAGGATATCTCGCTGATGGATTTGGTGACATCGAATACACGCTCTTTCGCTATATCGAGCATCTTCTGCTGGATATGTTTCAACGCAGAAACACCGGTTTCCTTTTTCAGAAGGTCGCTTAGATAGTTAGCCGACAGGCAAAGCTTGTCGGCACAATACTGCACGGTGGGCGTACCTTTACTTATGGGAAGATTGGACGCAAGATAATCATCCAGCGTTTGCTCAAATCGGGCTAAGATGTCAAGATTCACATTCTCCCGCGTTTCGAATTGACGGTCATAGAACCGCTCACAATAATCAAGTAGGAGTTTTATATTGTCTGTAATCAGTGATTTCGTATGCTTGTCTATGGGATGGAGCAATTCTTCTCTGATTTTGCACATGCAGTCAATAATGGTTCGCCTTTCCTGTTCAGACAAGTGGAGTGCTTCATTGGCGGAATAGGAGAAGAAACTATAGTTTTTGATGAATTGGGCTAACGGAGTGTTACGTACCAGTTCGGGATGAAAAGCGAGCAGCCATCCACCGGGTTGATGCAACTGACCGTCATCGTCAGACCCCATGACCTGCCCCGGAGCGAGAAAAAGCATCGTGCCTTGCTGATAGTCATAGATGCTACGACCATATTTGAGAGTACCACAGTCCGGGTCTTTCATCAAGATAGCATACAAATTATAGAGTTTCGGACAGAAATGTACCGGATTAGCCTCTCGCGCATCGATGACCGTAACCAGCGGATGCAACGTTTCCATACCGAAATAATCGTTGTATTGCTGCACAGTGTCTATTCTCTTTATCTCATTCATCTTCAATTGTATTTGGCTTCGATTGCAAAGATAACCTTTTCTTTCATACGTTTCTCACCGTCCGATGAAATTGGTTATTATATCTGTGGAATTGATACAGTCTACACCCCAAATAACCGCTATTTTTGTAACTAAAAACTTTTAAATAATAATTATATGGGAACAAGAAAAATTATCTGTATGGGAAGCTTATTCTTCTTGTCTGTAGCCATTCCCTACGAAAGGCAGACAAGTATTAGGGGTGGCTGTTCCCGGACCATTTGATCAAACTGAAATTGAAAAGCGAGAAGATGTGTTGGTATATACAACACCTGTACTCCACACAGCCGTAGGAGTGACAGGAATGGTGGAATTAAAGTTGTATGTATCTTTCAAGCAATTACAGGAAAGTCGACGAAGCTAGCTTACTTTAAAACAATGGATGTAAATGGAAAAAATTCATAACAATGAATGAAGAAAAACATAGTTATGAATTGAAAATTTCATAGTTATGATTTTTCAGTATCAAAATAGGCAAGTAATTCTTCTATCGTTTGGGTGATATAGGTACCGCCGGAAGTCTCATGGATGATAAAGTGGGTGGTCTTTAAATCGCCAGTCTCAATCCAAATATTCGATTCCACTTCCCGATTCGCCAAAATTCCGTTTCGCTGGAGCCCTTTACGCACCATAGCGTATTTCTGTCCATGTCCAACGAGGCGAATCTGTCGAGAGAATTGATTATCTATACGGAATAATCCGGTATCCTTATCGAAAACAATCCCTTTCCGGGCGAAAAAGTTGCTTAGATGACCACTCAATGCCAAATCCTCGGGAGTACCGGTAGAGATACCATTCGCTTTGTCCATTAACCAGATCTTATCCGATATCTGAAGAGCCAGCTCCAAATCGTGAGTGGACATAAATATCGTCTTATTCGTTTTCCGGGTTAGATGATGGAGTAATTGCATAATCTCTACCTTGCTGGGGAAATCAAGGAATGCGGTAGGTTCATCCAAGTAAATAACCGGAGTCTCCTGAGCGAGCGCCTTAGCGATCATCACTTTCTGGCGTTCTCCATCCGATAAGGTATGGACCATGCGGGATGCTAGTTCCTCAATGCGGACAAGGGCGATGGATTCTTCCACGATCCGCTTATCATCCTTGCTCAACTTACCCCAGAAGCCGGTATACGGGCTACGTCCCATCCCGACCAATTCCCGTACCAACATATTCCGGATCTCACATTTATCGGTCAGCACGACACCGATCGTGGTGCTCAATTCCTTATCGGAATAAGTATCTATATCTTTTCCTAGGACCAATATTTCCCCATCTAATTTAGGTTGGAAAGCCGATAACGTGCGCAATAAAGTAGACTTCCCCACCCCGTTAGCACCCAGCAAACAGGTTAATTCACCACTATAGATCGTAGAGTGTATACCTTTAGCTACCAGCTTTGTACTACTCTTAGAATGGTAACCGATCGAAAGTCCGTTAATATGAATCGTATCTTGTTTCATCTTACTCGTTCAATTCATTCTTACGTTTTCTAAATAATACTGAGGCCACTACTGGAGCACCTACTAAAGCGGTTACCGAGTTGACAGGTAACGCTCCCTCGAACCCCGGCATACGGGCGATCAAATTACAGATCAACGCCAACGCCGCACCGGCGAATAAGACCGCAGGCATTAAAATCCGATGGTCGGAAGTTTGAAATATGGCCCGGCATAAATGCGGAACGGCTAGCCCCAAGAAGATAATAGGTCCGCAATAAGCAGTGACAATCGCCGTAAGGACCCCAGCCGAGGTGATAACCAACAAACGGGCCCGCTTGATATTAAGTCCCAAATTGCGTGCGTAGCTATCCCCAAGAAGCATCAAGTTCATGGTCTTGATAAGCAGGAACGAGAGAGGGATCAAGATTGTCATAAGAATCACGAACAACGTCATCTGATTACCGGAAACACGGGCGAAACTACCCAATCCCCAAATCACGTATGCACGGATATCCTCCTCGACGCTAAAGAATTTAAGTACACCGATCACGGCGTTTGCCACGTAACCGATCATCACACCGATAATCAACAACGTGACATTTCCTTTTACCTTTTGGGAAACATACACGATCAGCGCCATCACGGATAAGGAACCGATCACGGCCGCTATCGATAAGGCGATCTCCCCCATAAAACCAAGTTTACTCAAGGCAACGCCCCCTAAACTACCGCTTAACAACACCACGAAAGCGACACCCATGCTCGCTCCCGAACTGATACCTAAGACCGAAGGTCCGGCCAATGGATTACGGAAAACGGTTTGCATCTGTAAGCCGCTGATGGATAAGCCAGCTCCCGCTACCAACGCTGTCAATGCCTGTGGTAGTCGGGATTTCCAGATAATATTCTGCCATGTAATAGGCTCATTTCCTAAATTCCAGATAATATGCCAAACCGATTGAAGAGGAATAGAGACTGACCCCAACACCAAATTCAAAAAGATTAGAACAAAAATAGCCGTGACAATCGCCAGCATCCATAGGGTATTTGAATGTCTCATCAGTGTTCCTTATTTAAGTCGAGAATAATAGACCGACTCATGATCCGGTAATAAATCCGGATGAAAGATATGAAGCAAATCCGCTAGGACGATCTCCGGTTCTGTCGGCATACTCTCATAAAACGGCGTGTTCTTCATATTACAATAGATAATTCCTTTCTCCCGGAACGCACGGAAATCCTCATAACGAGGATCTTGCTCTTTCAATGCCTCATAGCTGAACGTTCCCGGGAAACTATTCACGATACGCCAATAATCAGCGTCGTCCGCTTGGTTATAGACCGTCTCGAAGTCTAATGTAACACCACCGGATCGCTCATCATCTTTCAAGAAATAATCAGCGCCGGCATCCTTGAAAAGTTGCGCTAAGAAGCTCTTTCCTCCTACGGCATACCAGTTTCCACCCCGTAACTCGCCACTAAAAACGATCGGACGTTTTTTAACCTTACCATCCGCCGTAAGTTCCTTTAATTCATTATACCTCTTCTCGATGGTGGCGAAACGCTCATTGCCATCTTTCTCTATCCCCAACAGCAAGCCTACGAACTTGATCCACTCGGCCTGTCCCAATGGCGTAGTCTCCTTATAACCCAAATGGGGAATCAAGGGAATACCCACGTCTTTCAGCGTCTCATAGCCTCCCCGCTTGAATGGCGATACAAGGATCAAATCAGGATTCATGCTCATGATAACCTCGTTATCGAAATTCCCCTCGATACCGATCTTAGCGGTTTTACCTTCTTTCAGGCGTTCGTTCATCTCTTTATTGAACAAATGCCGTGTACTGGTAATCCCAACGACCCTATCCAAGGCACCCAATTTAATAAAGTTCGATAATTGCAGGGAAGTCATACAGATAACGCTTCGGATAGGAAGCTCTATCACCGTATAATCAGCGGGAATCCCCGTGGGTTTCGCACCTCTTTTCACGAACGCATAATGAAACGTGGTGCTTTCCTCATTTTGAGGATCTTGGATATCAGCCAAGAGATATTGATCCGCATAGGTAAGCTTGAATCCTTGGGCGTATAAAGGCTTAACCTGCTCTTGCGAGAACGCAGATTGCTCTACGGAAGCCGTCTTCCCTATTTCTCCTTTTTCACGGATACCTGAAGTACATGATAAAGTCAATACCGATAAAAGCAAGCATCCACCCGCTATAAACTTATTCATAATCCTTGTTTAATTGACAGTTGATCATTGACAGTTACTCTCGTCCTGCTCCACGGGACAGCAACATTTATTTATGAACCGGCAGGTCTTCTGACTTACTTCCATTCAGGACGCCTTCCCGATTACAAAACCAGTGGCCAAGGTATTGTCCGAATGTTTAAAAGTTCACAGCAGCGTGGTCTGTCCGGGATTCTCACCCGGTTCCCTTTTAATCCGCCTCCCGGAAAAAGAGATAAGCGGAGCCTGTTACAGTGACAAAAGTAGTAAGAATATTTGTATACATCCACAATTTTAAGGACTTTTGCGTTTCAAATAAAAACAGATACACATGAATCATCCTATTCACTTCGTCTCATTAGGTCCCGGTGATCCGGAATTAATTACGCTGAAAGGGCTTAAAACATTACAAAAGGCTGATATTATCTATTGTCCTGCTACACAAGGCAAGCATGGAATCATATCTCGGGCGACGGATATATTGAAAGCTATTGAGGTAGACGAATCCTTGATCCATCCGTTTATTTTGCCAATGAGTAAGGAACGGACAGATGCGTTAAACGCTTATAACGAATTGTTTCTGGATGCCCAAGCTGAATATTTGAAAGGGAAACAAATCGTGATCGTCGCCGAGGGAGACGCTGGTTTTTATTCATCTATACAATATGTATACGATAAATTCGAGGAAACAGGAATCCCGGTAGATCGAATCGCAGGAATTCCGGCATTTATAGCGGCAGGTGCCTTGGCCGGGATACATATCGTAAAACAAGAGGAGCAAATTAACGTAATCCCCGGGACTGCGTCGTTCGATGAACTTTCGGCAAAAATAGAAAATGGAATGATCATCGTCATCATGAAATTACCGGGTTGCCAAGAGGCTATTCATACTTGTATCCGGCAGTATGCGGATAAGGCGGTTTTTCATTATTTCGAGAATGTAGGAACAAGAAAAGAATATTATACTACTGATATCGCCACTATACATTCCAAGGATTTCCCCTATTTCTCCCTACTGATTATCCAACCTCGCTAAAAGAAGAAGGCTGCCCGGAGAGTAACCAAACCCGGACAGCCCATCTTATTACGCTACATGCAATATATGCTTAAGCTGATCGATATGGAAACGAAGTGTATCCATATAAGGTTTCACTGAATTATGGTACATGACCGCTTTTGCGTGCATATCTTCCAACTCGCTTACTTTACGGTTCGCCTCACGCATTTTACAAGCGTTGTAGCGAATACCCGATACATGTCCTTTGATATCCTCGATCGCTTGGTTTCCCCGGTTGAAGATAGACTCTGCTTCTTCCGGAGCGTATACCGTATAGGCTTGGGCAACGTCATCCAGTAACGCCTGTTGATAAGAGCCGGCTATCGGGAGCAATTGATGGATCGCATGATGACATAAAGAATGAACCTCGTTTTGAAGCTTCTTCAATTCTACTTCCCACTTTGATTCACATACTTCATCCAATTGTTTGACTTCCGCTACGACACGACCGCTAAACAATTCCACTACCATCTTTTCCCATGCTTCTGCTACCCACGATTTAGTAGCAAATGTAACCTGACTAAATCTTACTGTTGACATAACCTTAAATTTACATATTATATTGCTAATGTTATTAGTCTCTTATCTGTTTCAATTTATCACACTCAAACCATTTTAGGTTTCTTTTTATCGTTGTGACATCACAAAATTAATCAAATTATTACAGATGAATAATTTTAAAGACTATTTTATAATTCTTTAAAAGTACAACAAGCAAAACGTATGATTTTTGCAAAGCTCACTTTACAAAAAGTTTAATTTCAAGCCTGACAGCTATCACAAAAAGCAAGATCCTCGCCATCTTCGCACAAAAATATCAAAATAACACAATCTTATTATTCCATAAAGGGGGAAAACCTTGTTCCGTATCATTTTGTTATTATAATAAATTAGATTTACTTTGTTCAAACTATATAAACTTACATAAAGCACATGAAATCGGACATTGAGATAGCAAGAGAAACAGACTTGCGTAAAATTAAGGAAGTTGCGACAACGTTAGGTATCCCTCGTGAGGAAGTACAAAATTATGGCAGGTATATTGCCAAGGTTCCTATCCATTTGATCGATAAAAAGCAAATGGACCAGCATAATTTAATTTTAGTGACCGCTATCACTCCCACTAAAGCGGGAATCGGAAAGACTACGGTTTCGATCGGTCTGGCTTTAGGGCTGAATAAAATAGGGAAGAAAGCGGTGGTCGCTTTACGTGAGCCGTCTCTTGGCCCGTGTTTCGGCATGAAAGGTGGTGCTGCCGGAGGTGGATATGCCCAAGTGCTTCCCATGGAAAACATCAACTTGCATTTTACAGGGGATTTTCATGCGGTTACTTCCGCCCACAATATGATTACCGCTTTATTGGATAACTATATTTATCAGACCCGCAACACCTGCGAGGGATTGAAGGAGATCAAATGGAAACGGGTTCTTGACGTAAACGACCGTAGCTTACGTAACATCGTATCGGGTCTAGGCGGCTCGGCGAACGGTGTCCCTACCGAGACCGGATTTGACATCACTCCCGCTTCAGAGATCATGGCGATCCTTTGCTTGGCTACGGATATAGAGGATTTGAAACGACGTGTCGGAAATATTTTATTGGGTTATACAAACGAAGATAAGCCTTTCACGGTAAATGATCTTGGCATAGCCGGAGCTATTACCGTATTGCTAAAAGACGCATTACTGCCGAACCTTGTACAAACAACGGAGAATACTCCCGCATTTGTACATGGAGGTCCTTTCGCTAATATCGCCCATGGATGTAATTCCATATCGGCCACCCAAATGGCTCTTACTTATGGAGATTATGTGATTACGGAGGCTGGTTTCGGCGCTGATCTGGGCGCGGAGAAATTCTTTAATATCAAATGTAGAAAAGCGGGGCTTTCACCGAAACTGACAGTCATCGTAGCGACTGCCCAGAGCTTGAAACTTCATGGTGGCGTTCCGGAGAAAGAAATCAAGGAACCGAATATCGAAGGATTAAAGAACGGATTCGCTAACTTAGATAAACACATTGAGAATATGAAGAGCTTCGGCCAGCAAGTAATCGTTACTTTCAACCGTTTCGCTACCGATACGGACGAGGAGATTGCGTTAGTGGCTGAGCATTGCGAGGAGAAAGGGGTTGGATTCGCCATGAATAACGTTTTCGCCGAAGGCGGTGAAGGGGGTACGGAGCTTGCCCGCTTAGTGGTTGATACGATCGAAAATCATCCTTCCGCTCCTTTACAATATACATATGATCTGAATGATCCGATCCGTACGAAGGTACAAAAAGTGGCCCAGAAGATATACGGAGCTTCTTCGATTGTTTATACGACTTTGGCCGATAAAAAATTGCGTCAGATCGAAAGCTTGGGTATTTCCCATTATCCGATCTGTATCGCCAAGACTCAATATTCATTCTCTTCCGATCCGAAAGCTTATGGGGTCGCCAAAGATTTCGAACTAAAAGTACGAGATGTAATCATCAATAACGGAGCCGAGATGATCGTTGTCGTCATGGGCGAGATCATGCGTATGCCGGGACTCCCGAAAGAGCCGCAAGCCCGAAAGATCGATATCGTGGATGGCATGATTGAGGGATTGAGTTAATAGACAGTAAAACGATTCAAATAAAAAAGGTGCGCCTCACACATTCAGTAAGGCGCACCTTACTTTTGCTTATTTATGAATAAACTTTATAGAACCTCTAGCTGTATTTAGCAAATAGATTCCTGCTGGCAAGCGAGAGATGTCAATACGATTCGACTTACTCTCTGCCATTTTCCCTCCAGTTATCGCATAAATAGAAATCCCGCTTTCCGTTCCTTGTACTTCCAACACATCTCCATAAATATGAAGTTTCAGTTCGTTCTCCTCTACTACAGGAGCGATAGAGGTTGTTCCATTGAAATAGTCATGTGTCTTTCCTGAATATTCCCAGCTTGTCTCAGCGGGGAAATACATTTTCTGATAATTTTTCGAAATCATCGGGTTTCCCGCGTCCACGATCTCCGTCTTGCTTTCTGACATAAGCATCCAACTACCACCGAAATCAATGGAAGACGAGGTTTTCGTGACATTCTTATCGTAAGACCACTCCATTTTCATCTTGAACGTCTCTCCCTCAGCCGTACCTGTCATGAGTATCGAGACCGGATATTTATCTTTGTTGAAAGTGGCTTCTATATCCACTTTCGCCTCGGCTTTCCATGCGCCTCCCTCAAAGCTGGAGGAAGTGACGGAGAACTTCTCATAGCCATTTCCGGTATAAGTGTATTCTGTTTTCTCGCCTGCCACGTCGGCTGCCGAATAAGAGATAGCGACCAAAGTGCGTCCTTGGTTATCATTCTCCATCACGGTCTTGCCATCATATACCCAATCAGACGAACTTGAGTTCCATTTATAACTGTCTATACGAACCACGCTTTTATTACCATCGCATATATAAACATCTTTCTGTTCCTGCGCATCGTTCTTGTCATAGGTAATACTATAGTCCGGACATCTTCCAAACAAATACCCCGGAAGAGAGAATGATTGCGCCATCAATGAAGAAATACCTACTAAACAGGCTACCAATGTAAATAATACTCGTTTCATATTCTTGATTTTTTACGATTAAACTTAAAAACTATAACCTTTCTCCGCAATTCCCGCAAAATGTAGCGGTCGGAGCTAATTGCATTCCGCATTGAGGGCAAAAGCGGCTTTCCGGCGTTGAGACCTGTCCCGGTATCTGCGGTCGCAAAGGATCTTGTGCTGCGGAAGTAGCGGTGGGATTCGGTTGCGGCATCTCGTTACCTTTCTTGAAAAGCTCCTTGAACTTACCGGACAAGCCGCTCAACTTACCATACAGATCGAAAGTAACTTGCGTGGCGGGAGCTACTTGCATATAGCTGCTCATCATTTTCACCAAGATCCAGCTATCAATAAAGGCATACTTTACTGTATAGGCGAACAACAATGAAATAATGAAAGCCATGAAACCGCTCCAGCCGAACAAGCGGAACAATCCACCGAAGAGGATAAACGCAATCAACGTAACCACCACGAACGATAAGATGACCATCCCCGTTGTCTTCGCCGCATCCTTGAGCAACGTCTTCCAGTTCTGAAAATAGATAATGACACCATCTGCCGCCGATTTATAAGGGTTTTGAGCCGGATGGTAAAAGGTGTAACCTAAGCAGCACTCGTCCACATACCCCAACGAGATATCGAGAAACATGTTGGTGAGGCTCTTTATCCCGTCAGCTCCGGGGAGCGCCCCGAGCAAACTGTCCGTAACACGTCCCAACGTACGTTGTAACTGTTTAATGGAACCCGCCACAAGTTTATCCAAGGCAAAATACACGTTGGATGTACCGAAACGTTCCTTTACCATCGTCTTTCCCATCTCGAAGGGTTTGGCAGGTACATAGCCGGTTTGATACGCCATCGCGATCACGGCCACATGCCCGGCTTTTACGAGATAACCGATGTAGTGATTCAAGAAGAAATTCACTACCCCTATAAGTCCCAACCAGATGAAAAACATGATCGCTACCACTCCGTCGCTATTGAACAGGACCGATATGCCCATCAAGATAGCGAAGAGCAGCACGGCTATCAATATATTCAGCAATCCTAATCCTAGTTTTATCCAACCGAATTGCAGGGTCTTGAAGAAAATCTCTTTTGCTGTCATAAAGTATACATTTATGGGTTATTATGCTATTTCAACAGACGGTATTTACCGATGATAGGTAATTCCTTAGCTCGCCCGTTCAGCGCGTTAATGATACCGATGACTGCCAGTACCGTAAACACGATGTAAACGAGGTTCAATACCGTACCGCAAAGAGAGTAGATGCTCCATAAGCCCAATCCCCTCCATAGGATCGCCCGCAAGAGGGCGGTCAGAACGGAGTCCGCTATGATCCAGCCAAACATGGCGATGCATAAAAGCAAGCCTTGGTTGGCATGGAACCGGGCGAATTTCGAGTCCTTGGCCGCAAGGATCGGGATCAATACCAGAATCCCGAAATAAGCAAGGATAGCCATTACCTTATTTTGCTCTACATCGGCTTTATCGAACTGGTCGGTCAGGTCCGCGGTCTTGTTCATACCACTTAATTTGTCGCTCAAGGCATCGGCCGTGGCGGTAGCCTTAGCCATTGATTCCGCATCGGTCGGTTGTACCGGCGGAGGTGTCTGTTGCCTGTTCGGTTCGGCGGCAACTATTTGCATAGGTGATCCGCAGGCCGGGCAAAATCTCACGCCTTCATTCACTTGTTGTCCACATTTTCCACAGAATGCCATAATTTGTTTCCTCCTAATTTTAGTATTGTTATTATTTGAGTAGATCTCCGAAAGCTTCCATCAAGCTGTCTATCTCGCTACCGAACAGCATCCGTACGGCGAAGAACATCAGCAACGACAAGACCGAACCGATTATCATCATGATCAGCATCGCACGGGCGAAGTTCGCCTTGTTCACCTTCTGGCAGCCTCCGCAGGCCCAGATAATGAGTAGGATGAGATTGATCAACGGAAGAAGCATCAACAGGAAGATACCGATATACCCACCCGTCGTGATCGGTTCATACTTGCTTCCCGGGGGAAGCGGAGCGTTCGGATCGCCCGCCGGAGCCACGTATCCCGGTTGAGGTTGTGCGTAAGCCGGTTGCGATGGCGGGGCATAAGCCTGCTGCGGTAGTGGCTGAGGCGCAGGTTGCGGCTGCACATAGGTTTGCTGGGGCGGTGGCGGGGCTTGCGGTTGTGCCTGTACCGACATCGGCGTACCACATGAGGTACAGAATTTTATGCCATCCGGGACATTTGTCCCGCAGTTTGTACAAAAAGCCATGATTTCTCCTTTCTTTAAAGTAACTGTTATACATCATTCCATTTTTGTTCCGCAACCGCTGCAGAAACGATGCCCGGCGATAACTTCCGTGCCGCAGTTCGGGCAGAAACGTTTCGCCGCAGGCGCTTGTTGCACGGGTTGCGTCAAACGGGTTCCACACTCTTGGCAAAAGTTGGTTCCCTCCGGATTATAGGCCCCGCAATTGGGGCAGCTATGCTCCTGCTCCTCGGCTTCCCGGCGGGCACGTTCCTCGGCCTCGGCACGTTCGAGGGCGGCTTTCCGCCGCCTGCTTGTTGGCTGCGAGTAAATCTAGCTCTGCCCTTATCTCCGGATAGTTCTCGCCGCCATCCGTCTCATATACTTGCCGTCCGAGACGGGCATAGATCTTTCCCTCCCTTTCCGAGAACTCTTTCATCTCGGTCTGGGCATTGAATATCTTCACGTCGGGATCATCCTGCAGCATGAATCCGGACAAGCCTTTTACGATTCCTGTTAAAATATCTCCCATACCACCTTACTCTTTCTTAGTTCCTTTCGCCTTATCCGAGAAATCTCCCATATCCAGATTCTTTATCCCGACCTTCGTGGCCAGCGCCGTCAGTTTCGTCACCTTGGCGATTATCTTGATCTTGGTGACACCTCCCACCTCGTTGTCTTCTATCGTTTTGTTCAATACGCTAACGGGTTCCTCCAAGTCTTTCATGATGGCATCCATCTCGTCCTTGGTCATCTTATCTCCTTTTTTCTCCAGCTTTTCAATGGCATCATCCAGTTTTGCCAAGGCTTTATCTACCGGCGAACCTCCGCATGCCGTCATAAGCACGAGGCTTATGATGAACATGAATGTAAATAATGTCTGTTTCATGATACGTATGTTTTTAATGGTTTACAATCCTTCTATTGAAACTAGCTCTTGGCTTGTCATCAGTTTTCCCTTCTTGTTATACATGTTTGTCTTCACAGGGCCAATGCCGTGGCCATACCAGATCTTCTGGATAGCGGTCTGCTTGATACCGATCACTTTCGATACGGTAGTGTTCTCAATCACGACGCAGTCGATACTCGTCCCGTTCACGTCGAGGGTTTCCTCGGCCACGGCCTTCACGCCCGTCACCTCCGTATTGGTCTTGATGCCGGCCAAGTTCAAGGTGATGGTATAGTCGCCGAAGGTATCGCCTACCTTGACATTGGAGGGAAGTTGGAAGGGTGTTCCGGTCACGGTTACTTGCATGCCCTCCATGATCTGTCCTACCAACGACTTGGGATCGTAGGTCACCGTGCCATTCTTCACCTCGAATGTCTGTGTCATCGGTTGCTTGAGCACCGGGTTCTTTTTATTGTCCATCACCATCATCGAGTAGGTAACGGTGCAGTTGTCCGCGTCTCCCGTCACCTTTGTAGCGGTAGTCTCCGTGTAACTGTTGATCTTTCCTTTCTTGTCCTTGTCGGCGTAAGTCAGTTTCACGCCTTCCTTATGTAGGAAGAAAGGTTCTTGCGCGCTCATTCCCAATACCGTCAGCAAGGAAACGGCGATCATAACTAGAAATCTAATGTTCGTTTTCATAATCGTTGTTATTTTAAAGTGAATAATTTTTCTCTATTTCTTCTTCTGTCCGCCCAGCATCTCGAGCAAGGCCTTCATCCGTTCCTCGTCGCTCTTGCTCTTGTCGTTGACCTCTTTCAGTTGCTCCTTGATCTGCTCATTGGATTTTTGGATGGCATCGCGTGTCTCGTCCACTTTTTGGGTGTTCTCCTCGCACGATTTCCCCGTCATCATCTCCAGCAGGCCGCCGGCAGGCATCACAGTCATTTGATACCCTTCGGGCACTTGGAAGAGGTGCGCCGGTTGCGGCCCCATCTTGACGCGGCGAAGCACGATGGTCCTGTCCATCACATACACCGTATTGTCGTGGGCGATGCAGCCGTTGTAGTTCGATACCTTCATGGGCGAGTAAATCCATTCGTGATAGCCGGCGCCATCCTTGCCGCCATCCTTGTAGATCGATTCGCTCTTGACATAGTAGTGGGCACACTCCTTACCGTCTATCTCCTCCATGCCCAAAAACTCTCGGGAGGTAGAGTGAGACACTTCCCAGTCGTAACCCACCAGCTTATTGGTGGATAACTTGTCGATCTCCTCCATCACCATGCAGGTCTTCCGGGCCTCGTTCATCACGTAGGCTTTCTTTTCCTTCATATCGAAGATCATGATGGTCTTTTCGCCACTCCCTTTCCGGCACCACTCACCATAGAAAGAAATTTGCGCCTGCGCCGCCGTCGTTACGTACAGCGCGCATATCAATAATAAGATTAACCTTTTCATGTCCATTCCTTTTAGTGTTGTTAGTAATCATCGTCCCGGGCTAGCTTGGAAAGCGAGCCGCGTTCTCTCCCTTTGTCGGGCAGGATATCCACCCTTGTATCTACGTCCACCAGCCGGGAGAAGGCTTTCAGGTCCTCATTGCTGAGGCGTATGCAGCCCATCGTTATCCGTCCGGGTATCACTTGGGGGTTGGCGGTCCCGTGTATGCCGATGCCCGTGAAGCCGGGTGTTTTCAAGCGGAAGAAGCGGGGGCCGTATATCTCGCCGGGAGTTTCTTGCCTCGTCGAGTCTCGCGGCCAAAGGGAGGTATCTTCCACGGACTCTATCACGAAATGCCCTTCCGGTGTCCGGAAATCCCATTCCTGCTGCTTGTCGCCGTAATTGCGTCCGCAAGCGATGGGAAAAACGGCGAGCGTATCGCCTTGCGGACAAAGAACGGTTATCCGCATATCCTGTTTGGATACTATCACCCGGTTCGTGCCGTCCGCTTTTTCTTCCTGCGCCCGTAGCGTCGCCATCGGCACTCAGAGGAGTGCCAATAGCAACAACACGATCCGGCGTATATGGCAAGAGAAAATGTTCATCCTGTTCCTGTTTTAATGGTTACCTTAAATCTCACCCGGGCTTTCCGAGTCTCCGCCGCCCTCCGGGACACCTTTGGCCAAACGGTAATCGGCTATAGAAGCGTAGCTGATGTCGTCCTCCAGTACGCCGCCGTCCTCGAACGTAAGGCCGCTGAGCACGCTCTCCCGCAATTCTTTCGAGGGAGTGAATACGATCCGGACGTTCTTGATCATGCTGTTCGCCCGGAAACTGTTAATATCTTCCACGCCATCGCTCTTGAAGGTGAGGCGAAAAGTACCCAAGCCCGGTATCTTCACCGTGTGTCCCTGCTGGAGTTGTTGGGGCACGAACTTGGCCAGAAGCTCCAGCGAGGCCTCCATCTCGATGGGAGCAGTAGTGGTGTTGGCGGTGGCGGCGCACGTCATCGCCTTGCCCGAGAGCGGGGTCTCGCTTTTGGGGGTCGCGTACCATTTGCCAGGTTCCTGTCTTTTCTGCGGATTCACTTTCTTAATTAACTTGTACTTTGCCATCTTGTTTTGTTTTAAATTGTTGATAATGTGATAATTGTTATTTCTCTCTATTCTCGTTGCCGGTCTTGCAGGCGTGAGGCTCTAGGTGTCGCACGTGTGAGGCAGCTGATGTCATACGTGTGACACCGTTAACGTCGCACGATTCGCCTTGCATTTGTGCGGGTGTTTGCTTCGTCTCGGTGTTTAATTGATTCTCCATAAGCGTATTATACTCTTCCCAGAGGATATTGAACCGCTCTTCTCAACGACGGGCATCCGCACGAGCTTCACCTGCGCCCACGATACCTCCGTCGCCCAAAGAAGGCAGAGGGCGATGGCGGGAAGGAATCCATATTTACCGTAATTGGCCATAGTCATTCTTTTTATCGTTCGTTTCTTTAATTCTTGTCACTTCATAAGGGGAAGCCGGTGTCGGGAATCGGATTCCCCGGAAGCCAGAGGGAAGGAATCCCTGCGCTTCCGGAGTCTCCGACGGGTCTACCAGAATCTATCCCCGTTTGTGTCTTGCTTTCACATAGTGCTGGAACGATTTGAAGGGAGGGAAATAAAAATCATTCCAGCATGTCAGAGAGCTATCTTGTAATAAAAGACCGCTATCTCGGAATAAGCGTAACGCTTCGTTCCGGGAGTCGGTATGAAATCAGTATGGTAGAAGCGGCGGGCGCTTTTGCTACGGATGCGCTCGTAGGTGCCGTAAAACGAGGCGTTGTAGGCGGTGGAGCAAAAGCGGACTTGCTCGATATCCTCCTCCTCGGCCAGTTCCGGGAAACGGCGGTATAACAGTTTCAAGAACATGGCCAGATAAATACATTGCCAGTTCCGGTCGTCCAGCCGGAGTACGCATATGCGGTGGGCCTCCAACGTCTCGGAGAGATCGAAATAGATCCCGTACTCGTGTCGCCATTCCGTTCGCATCCACTGTCGTTCCAGATCCTCCACGAAGGAAGGCTTCATCTGGAAGCGGCCAATGGAGAAATCGGCTCCCTTTACCCCCTTTTGCTGGTAAAGCGCCTTGACGGCTGTTGTCTCCATAAAGTCCATCAAGGCCGAGTAACGAACCAATTCGGGGAAGACAACCGCCACGGCCAACTCCGTCCGGATACCGAACTCCGGGAAGATCAAGTTCCAGACCTCCCGTTATCCCGCCACGTACTTATCAGCTTCTATCCATTCCTTTTCAAAGATCTTTTGGTAATCCTGCGCCAAGGCGGTCGATCCGCTGAGAGCTCGCGCCAACAACGCAACGAGGAATACCGCTATAGTTTGTACGTGCATTTTTCAACACCTGCAGACGAGGCGATGATCCACACCAGCCTGTCGCTCTCCTTCTTGAAAGCCAGCGGATAGAAGGAGGTGCCGTCATGCAGGGTAAGCGATCCGTCGCGCGTGTAGGTCACCTTGCGTGTGCCGCTAGCCGAGGTCCAAGCTCCGTAGGTGGGTTCCGTCCGTGCCCCTTTCGCTTGGAAATCGCCGGGATCGTTCGGCCCCAGTTCCCGCTTCTTGCCGTTTTCGTAAAGGTATCTCTTGCCCGCATTGTCGGCGGTGTAGACGCGGCTGTTGTTCAAGAAGCCGTCGACCGACGTGGCGAAACCACTCTCCGCGTAAAACAGGTGCTCACCCTCGGGAATCTCAATGATCGTCTCCATGTAGACCGGCAACACCCGCGGTTGCGGGAAGTCGCAATACGCCTTGTGCAAGATATTGGTGTAATTGGTCACGGCGTTGAACGAGGCACGTTTCTCGGCGCAGGCCGGGATGATTCCCTCCTGCATCATCTCTTTCTGCAACTTCACGATGTCCGGATACATGGCCTTTACCCCATCCAATTGGGTTTGCAGGCTGTTGCGCCAGAGCTTGGCGGCACGGAGGCGATAGTTTTTCATCCGCTCGTCGGCACGGGCATAAAGTTCCTCAACCTTCTGGCTGTCGTCGGTCTCATAGATCTGGGCATAGAGGGTCTTTAATTCCGATTCGTATTCCCCGGCGATCTTCTCGCAACTCGTGATCGCGCCATCGCTCGCCTGTAGTATCTTTTTCATCTTCTCGGTTTGCTGCACGGTCATTTGTTCCAGCTTGACGAACTTGGCGTTGAAGGCTGTCGTTTTCTCGTTCGTCGCCTGCATTTTTTCCATCATGGAACCTAGGTCGCTCAGGTTGCCTTGGTTCTCCGCTAAGAAGGCCATCTTCTCCTCGTTGGTCAACTTGCCTCCTTTGGCTGCCTCACGTTTCTCCAGATCGGCGCCCATGGCCTCAAGCCCCCGGGTATCGCCTACCAAGGCGTTCTTCATCTTCTCGATCAAGCGTTCCTTTTCCGCTTCGGGGAGGTTCGGGTCTTCCAAGCTTTTCATTTCCTCCACCGTAATCCCGTTGATATCGGCCAACTCTACATAGAACTTATCCCGGAGGGCGATCATCTCCTCGTCCGAGCAGGTATGTATCGAATCCAGTTCCGTTATACGCATATCCACGGCTACGATCTTGCGGTAGTAGGTCGCACGGGCGGTTTCCTCCGGGTAGACGATGCTCTCGACGGAAGGCAACGGGGGAAGCTCGTTCAGCAAGGCCTCCGGCGAGTTGGCTCTGCTGGGAGCGATCATCTCGTCCCGCGTGGCGGTAGCCGTGCGACGTTTTTGTAGCTTATCCGTGGGGGTGACAGATCGTGTCGGCTGATCGCCATCTCCACCGACGAAAGGCTCCTCTCCTATCTCGGCGGTATCATCCTTGGTACCTACTACGTTGCCCACTTTCTGTTTCAGTTTCTTCAAGAAACTCTGGCCGTGCACCTCCACCGGTATCCTGCAGAATATCGCAAGGGCGATTGCCATGATGTTCAAGATCTTTCTCATCGTTGTATTTGTTTATAAGGTGAATATTCTGTCGTCTATTCGTATCGGATACGCTCCCATTTCTCCACGTCATCCAAGCTTTGATCTATATGTATCTGGATGCTCCCGTCGGGCTTGCCTCCGAATCCCTCCTTGGGGATCGGGTCGTTCACGCTACCCTGGCTGCGGAAAGGGATCGTTCCCAATCCGCTGATGCTAAGCCCGTCGTTTATGTTCCCATCGATGACGATGAAATCTCGCGTGGCGTAATAATTCAGGTAGTGATCGGCTTTGAACGATATTCCCTCATCGCTGACCGTACCGGATACCGCCACGTTATGCTGCAACTGGAAATAGGTCTCGATCTCTGGCTGGGGCTTGTCGCCCGGCATCCATTCCCTGTCTCCCATGAATACTTCCGTGCTGGCGTAAACAGATTTGGTCGGTTTCTTAGGCATATTCACCACCACCTTCACCGGCAGGCGGTATATGTTGTGGGCCTGCGTGGGTTTCGTGCTGTGCTTGAAGCCAAGGCCCCAGCTCTCCGCCCATAGTTTCATATACGACTGGTTTATCCTTATATCGGAGGCGAACATCGGGGCGTCTCCAACGATCGTTGTTTGTCCGAAACGTAGCAGTTCCTTATCCACAAAATAGTGCGCATCCCAATTCTGCATACAACACCTCGGCGTCCAGCCACCCGATGTACTCACCAGCGAAAGTCCCGTAGAACTGCTGCTCCGTCAGTTTCTCGTTGGCCCCGTGATAACTCTTCTCCAGCTTCATCTTGATCTTCCATTGCTGTACGCACATCTCTCCCTCATAAAAGAAAGGAGCGTTGGCCGAACCGTTCATGCACAGCACCCACGTCTGTCCTTTCGTTTGCGCGATCTGCCACAAGCGGTTGTTGGCGATGCGATAGAAACGGGCGAGCGAGACCAGATTGTCCTCGGCCACGCAGTTGATCCATTTCTGCTTATCCCGTTCTCGAGCGTTCAAGAAGATCTCGATACGCCCTTTCAGGCTGAAGATCTTACCCACCGTGCTGAGTGTCTTATTCACCAAGTATTTGTACGCCTCGCTCTTGAGCCGTCCCTGTATCCTCTCCGCCTCGTAATACTTGTCGCGATCCTTCACGCCGCTGATCAGCGCCAACGCGTCTCCCGCCAGGCCGTTCAACCCGCTCATGCTCACGAGGTCGTCCCAGAATTGCTCGTTCGTTATATCGTTCGGCTTGGCTTGCGCCGCCCTTTCGATCACTTGCCGCAGCGTGGCGAAATTCCAGCCCAGGTCGCTTAGGGCCCGGTTTACCGCCTCCTTCTTTTCTTTCAGGTCGATGGATCTGGTGCAGACCAACTCTCCCCCGAAGATGATGGGGCGCTCTATATCGTTAAACGACTTAACCTTAAACGGGTTGACTCCGTAATACATGGTATAGGTCAACGAATGGCTTCCCGGCTCGCAAGGCAGGTTGATCAAGTCGAAGTTTATCAAGCTCCAATCCGATTGCGCTATCACCCGGGAAACAGCGGACAAGCAGAATAGCGTTATCACGGTAAATATGAATCCTATGCGTTTCATTTGTGTCCTCCTTTCCATACGTTCAGTAATGTTTGCAATCCTTTATTCTCCGGATCTATCAGCAGCCCCTCGTTCAGGTAGTAGGCGGCCTTTACGCTATCGCCGTTCTGTACGCTCAGCAACGAGGCACCGGCGAAATTGCGTGCGTTGAAGGGGTTCGCCTGTACGGCCGTCTCATACAGCATGAGCGCCGCTCCCACGGCCGTGGGTAATACGACCAAGGTGTCGGCGGCTTTCGCCGTCAGGTAGTCATCGTCGAAATTAAGGTAATGGTGCGGGCAGCTATAGGTGCTCAGGTGAAAATACTTGCGGTATTCCTCCTCCTTGGGGAGCAGCCTGCGGGCAATGGCCCTGAGCTCGCCGCTCGTAAGGTCCTGCCAATAGGAGAAATCCCATACGGTGGACGGGAAAGCGGGGTTGCACATCGCGTTGGCGTAGCATTCTCTCGCCTTATCTTCCTTTCCCTTGTAATCCCACGAGATGGCCTCGAAGAAGTAAGGGTAAGGCGACGCTATGCTTTGGGTAGCCAACAAGTCCCAAGCCTCGCTCCGCTCGCTGTCCTCATCCAATTCCATATTGACAAGCTCCTGGCTCAGTTTTTCGGTCATCGTATCCAGCTTCCCGATTAGGTTGGTAAGCGCAGTAAGGAGTCCTCCCTCATCTTCCCATCCCCAATCTTCCATATCTTCCTCGTCCTCCTTGCGCTGTTTCTCTTCGGCGGCTTTCTTGGCGGCGGCCCTCTCGTCGCGCTGTTTTACGTAGATCAGCTCGCTCAACCCGTAGCGAAGGCTGGCCACGGCTACCACGGCTTGCCCGTAATAGTAGTTCGCCTGTAGCATATAGCCTTGCTCGTAAAGCTTGTTCCCTTTTTGGAACATCTCTTCGGCCTCGGCCATAAAAGCCGTTTCCGTAGGATAAGCGCCACTTTGCCCGGTGGGCAAGGAAGGCAAGACGAAAGCGAATGCTCCCATAGCGGCAAGACTGAGTAGTAGAATCGATAGCTTCTTCATGGCTTTCTTATTTGAGCGTGTTATACATTCTATATTATATGAATACCTATTTCACCAGTTTATAGCCCTCCTGAGAGGTCGGTATCAACGACGGATCGGGCGAGAAGGTGAGCAACGTGACGGAGGGTTGCGGTTTCATCCGTTCCGCATAGTTACCCATTCCGGCTCCTCCTTTCACGGAGAACTTGCGGTGTACCACAGCTCCGCTATTCTTTTCAATCCAGACGATGTCGGTCGTCTCGATATGTTTCAAGTCTTTAATCGAGTTGTCCATGCTGGATTTAGTGCCAAAGAGGTCTCCTATGGCTTTCATCCCGGCACTCAGGTCGTTCTCGGTACCAGTGACACGGGTGATCTTCTCACAATCGAAGCCGCCCCAACGCACGTCCTCTACCCCGACAGATTCTTGCGTGCTGGACTGGACAAAGCTATCGTCCTGTTCCACCTTTTTCTCTTTCTGAGCAGTATGGACAATGCCATACACATTCCCTATCTTGTCGCAAAAGAACGCATAATAGTCCGAGTCGGAAGTCGCCTTTAGCTGCGCCACCTTGTTTTTAGACGAAATCTGGTAAATCTTATAATCGCCTTCGTCAAGCAGGATAAGCGTCTCGACATTGCCAGAGTTGTTCCAGAAATGGTAATAAAGGATTTTGCCCGACTTTTGTATTTCCACGTTCACCTTGTTCCCCATTGACTTAGCTGTCAGTTCCATACGGAAGTTGCGAGCGAACCACGGATTCTCCTTGTCGAGCGCCTTACGCTGGGCCGGCGTGAGCGACGGATCGACAAAGGCACCGTTATCCGGCCTGTCGCCTTGTTTATCCATTTCCAGATCGCTCCCCTTTTCGGAGGCGGCCGCTTCCTTCCGCTCCTTTACGGCCTCGGTAGCCGCACGGAGCTTCTCCTTGATCTTCTCCTTGCCGCCGCAAGCCGTCACCATCAAGACGAGGCTCGCCAAGCACATCAGTATGTAGAATTTCTTTTTCATATCGCTCACTTATTCGTTACATCTTGACAAACTCCACCCGCCGGTTCTTGGCACGACCCTCGTCCGTTCCGTTATCGGCGATGGGAGATGATTGTCCTTTGCCGGAAGCGGAGAGGCGATCGGCACTGATGCCCAGTTCAACCAGTTTACCTACGATGGCGTTGCTGCGGGCCTCGCTTAACGTCTGGTTGGAAGCCTCGTTGCCGGTGCTATCGGTATGGCCTTCTACGGAGAATCTCAGGTCGGGGTTATCGGTCATTAATTTGACGATACGATTGATCTCACCCATACTCTCTGGTTTGATGGTGGACTTGCCGACATCGAAGGTGATGCCATACGTGATGAACTTACCGTCGCTCATCATGCGGTCGTACAATGGCACTGCGCCTTTGGCGACACGTATGTTGCGGATGGAAGTGTTATTCGTAAAATATCCACCGCCTCTATAAAACTGTATGTCAAAATGTCCGGGTGCTACCGTATTCGGAATATTGGCATAGCGGATACCATTTATGTAAACTTTCATTGCCCGTTGATTGAAGGACAGTGAGAAGTGGTTCCATGAGTTCGGGATAGTCCGAAAAGAGTCATCGCTTCCGCTACGGCTGTTCTCCCCAGAGGAAGGAATAAAGTCCCATCTTAGGCGTGTACGATGGTCTGAAGCACTATAATACCAGTCGTCAAGATTGATAGTTTGAACACGACTTCCCGATTCGGGTTTGTAAAAACGTACGATATAGCAATTTTCCGGCTCATCATCTCCCTTTTTTGTAAAAGGCCCTACCCAAAAGTCAAATTCCAGCGTGAACTTTTCCGGCAAATAACTTTTCATATTATCGAATAGCGGCGCAATGACCGGATCATCCTGACTCACGCAAAGTATCACCTTATCGCCATTGATTTGAGCGATCTCAACAGTACCTTTTAATAAATCCCACTGGCTGGGGAATTCTCCTATCTGTTCCCGGGTCACATCATCCTCAAAAATAATCTCATCCCCCGGCACGAAGTCACTCTTGGCATACGTCATTTCGAGTGATTGCTGTGGTTGTTGCTGTTCCTGCTGTGCCACATCTTCCCCATCATCCATAGTTTCAAAATTCCCTTGTGAATTTGTACTTGTTGGTGGCTCCTCCTTTTCATTATTATTATTCCCTTTCCCCGTCACCACATCCTCCGCTCCCTCGAAAGCCTTGTCTACGGTCTGTTCCACTTTCCGTTCCACGTTCCTCTCCGTTGCCCGTTTGGCACTCTCACCCGCTTTCTTGAGGAGTTTCTTTCCCCATTGGGCTTGCACGTCCATTGTCCCGATTAGGAGCAACATGGCAGATAAAATAAATACTAGCTTTTTCATTTCCTTTAATTCATTAGATTAATAATTCATTCCTATTTATTTACCGAAACACCTTCTGATGGATCGGTCCAGATTTATCAAGGATCTCCGAAAAAAGCGAGAAACCTTCTTACGGCACGATATCCCTTTTTTACGTTCTTCTTCCATTTGCTCGGCCACTTCCTCGACACGTTTGATCCGCTCGTCGGCAGTGGCAGGCTCGTCACGCGAGATGCGCTCATCGATGACCTCGATCACCTCCTCATAAGAAAGCAAAGGCTTCTTGTGTTTTTCTTCTTCCATACTCGAACCAGATTTGGTGAAACGTCCGATTTCTTTATTCGCAAAATTAGCCCCGAGAGCGATCGCCCGTGAGGAGAAATGACGCATTCTTATAGGATAATCGACGCATTTCACTAGGACAAACCAAGAGAATCTGCGCATTGAAAATAATTAACTAATTAAAGAGCAGTCGATTAGAAATGCTAGCTGGCCGAATCGCCTCCGATAGAATCTATGGAAGAATAACAATGGGCATTATTAGCTCCTTATAATGCCCATTGTAAGCACGTCACGTTGCCCATCGTAACAGACGCTCTATAAACAAGAGTTATTCTTGAGGATGGATTGTACCCGGATTGGTTTATAATATATTTCCATGTACAGCCGACGCCACCCGACCTATCCCGGTGATTTACCAAAGTGGCTATCTGACCATCAAGGATTTCAATCCGGAATTCAATATCTATACCCTCGGATTTCCCAATGATGAGGTTAAATATGGATTTCTCAATTTCATAGCCCCTTTCTACACGGAAGTACCCGCTACACGGAATCATTGAATGAGGCTTTTCCTGTATTGTGAGGGCGTTACATTGAAGATCTGCTTGAAAAGGCGGGCGAAATAATTGGCATCCTCGAAGCCGCATTTAAGGGCGATGTCGCCGATCAGTTCCTCGGTAGAGGCCAAGAGGCGTTTGCTCCTCTCCATGCGCATCTGCAGGATATAGGCAGAAGTGTTGTAGCCCGTGATGGCACGGACCTTGCGATTCAACTGGGATCGGCTCATGCACATCTTATCGTCTACCATGTCCGAGTTCAAGCCATGGTTGGATATCAACGCATATATATAATCATTCAGGCGAGCCAAGAAGTCTTGGTCGGCAGGGTTTAGTTTTACATTCAGTTCTGTCCCCTCACGCATAGCCTTGGAATACTTCTCACGCAGCAAACGACGCTGTTCCAGCAACTTTGTTATCCGGATATTCAGCTCTTCCGCATTGAAAGGCTTCTCCAGATAAGCGTCCGCCCCGACTTCTAAGCCACAGACACGTTCCTTTCCTCCTGATTTTGCGGTAATGATAATGATCGGAATATGGTTCAACACCTCGGATTCACGTACCCGCCTACATAACTCATAGCCATCCATCTCGGGCATCATCAAGTCGGTGAGGATCAAGTCCGGCATTTGCTCCGCCGCTATCTCCAGCCCCTCCGCTCCGTTTTGCGCATATATTATTTGATACGCACCATTAAGCAGCCGGCCGATATAATAAGAAATGTCCGCATTATCTTCCACGATCAATATAGACGGGCGCATAGACGTGCTATCCGGCTCCATCGTCGCATCCGGCAGTATCACGGTCTTGTCCGGTTCCGGATGAGAGGCGTTATCGTTAGATTCCTCGCCGGGTACCCAACGTTCCCAGAAGGAGTCGCCATGTCTCAATGGCAACATCACGACAAACTCAGAACCAACCCCGGCCGTACTCTTCACGCTCACCCGGCCCTCCATGCTCCTCACCATCTGCCGTACCAAAGAAAGGCCGATCCCCGTGCCCATCGTGCCTGCCCCTCCGGTCTCACCTAGGTAAAAAGCCTTGAAGATATGCGGCAAGTCCTCCTCGGCTATACCGCAGCCCGTATCCGCCACATGCGTGACAAGCATACTCCCCACACACTCCATCGTCACGACAACCCTCCCACCTCTCGGCGTGAACTTGATAGCGTTACGGAGTAAGTTATCCATGATCCTCCGGAAATACTCGGGCACGAAATCCATGCTGATAATCGTCTCCGAAGGAGTAAAACAAAGGTCTACCTGCCCTTGGCGGGCATACGCCCGGTTATCTTCCACGATCATGCTCGTATAAGCTACGATATCTCCAGTCCTCCATTCCGGATCGCCAATCTCAGATCTCACTTTCGCCACTTCCAATAATTGGTTCACCAATTCCAGCAGGTTCTTTCCCTGCCGTCCAATCATATTCAGCCCGGTCTTGAGTTCCTCCTCGCCTATTCCCCCTTTCCGCAACTCTTCCGACACACCCAAGATAACCGTCAGCGGCGTACGAAACTCATGCGTGACATTCGTGAAGAAATTGGCCCTCACCTCCTCCATGCGCCGCATCACCTGCTGATTGCGGGACTTCATCCGCAAGGCATACCATAAAAAGCCCATCGCTACCACCGTAAGGAAGAGTACGATCAAGCAAGCGATCAGGAAAATATTCTTGGTACGCTGCCCCATCTCATAATTCTTCTGTATCAATGAAAGCTTCCGGTTGCTCCTCTCTTTCTCGTAGTCCACACGGAGGTTCTGTATATGGTTCATATTCTCAGTATTTCGCATGCTATCAGCATAAGCGAGACTTGATGTATAAGCGTTGAGGGCATTCTTATAATCACCCAGCTTCTTATAACGCAAGTAATCCAGATGATACACGCTCGACAAATGCTTCCACGCCCGCGGCACCTTAGCGGCACCCTCCGCATGCTCCAAGAAAGCCTCCGCCATTCGCAGATCTCCCTTGTAGATATTCACCCGTGCCAAGGCCAGGCACGATTCCAGCCAATGATACAGATCGTTGTCCGCCACCATAAGGTCGTATGCGTTACGATATTCGCGTATCGCCTGATCCCATTGTCCCTTTTTCTCGAACAAGCGTCCTATATGGTTATGGCAAAGCGAAATGCCGACAACAGACCCGGCCGCACGATTATGCTCCATAGAATAATTGTAATAAACAAAAGCGGAATCCATCATGCCACGCATCTCGAAGATAGAGCCAAGGTTCGCATAGTTCATGGCCAAGCCGAGATCACTATCCAAGGTACGTTCCTCTTCCAGCGCTATTCGGAAAATACTGTCGGCCATCTCGCAATTTTCCAATGTTAGATACACGTTTCCGATACCACTCAAGGAAATGGTCCGGTTTTTTCTTGCTTTATAGCTTTCCTTATCACCCAGTCTCTCGCACAACGACAATGCCCTATAATGATAATTGGAGGCCTCGTCCATGATACCTAACCGCCGGAAGTTCGTACCGATATTATTCAAGGCCTGTATGACCTCCGAGGTATCTTTCCTTTGCATAGCCAATCGCAAGCCTTCCCGGTGGCATCCTATCGCCTCATTAAAACGGGCCGCTTCCCGGTAACGTACCTCTAATTCCTTATAGGCGAGTATCACTCCCAGCTCATTTGCAGTTCTCTCGAAATACCTTAGACATGATTGTAAAGAATCGATGTCCGGACAGGCCGAGACCACACTATCTATACCCACCTGATCATTTTGGGAAAGACCAACCTCTCCCTCTCGATGACAAGAAGGTATCAGCGAGAGTATCCACATCAATAAAATGCATATAAAACAAAAATGCTTTATATACAAAAATACTTTCAGAAGTAAACAAACAGATTCAATCGATACCGCAAAGAGAGTGTTTATTTCCCGAATCACCTAAAACAAGATGTTTAGAGAAGTCCGAAAGCTGTATATTCAGACTGATTTCATGATGAAATGGAGTAAAATCATTAAAAAGAAAGAGAAACGTGGTAGATATTTTTTCATAATGCCTCGAAGATGTACATCCGGTAAGCCCCGATCCGGATAGTATTAATATGAGGAAAGCGTGGGACTATTAACTTATTTAAGAGATAGGCTCTGGTAAACCCGTACGGTAAATAAGCAACAGCCCACGCCCTTTGTCCATATACGTATAGCATATAACAATGACGTGAAGAGTACAACTTATTCTCCCGTGAAAAATTTACCAGATTTTATCTCTGAGAACGAAGCTAAACACTTTCCTAGTGTCTAAATATGTCCGCTATCTGACGATAGCGACACAAATATAGTAATAAAATCAGACCCGGAAAGAGTTTATGTACTCTTTTTAGCTGTTGCGTTTATTGATCCGTATGTTTTTTTACCGAATTAAGCCACTGGGCGGGAGACAAACCCTCTACCTTCTTAAATGCCAAGAAGAACGTGGAACGAGTCCGAAAACCACATTCCTCATAAAGGCTATCTACCGTATGACCAGCATTCTCCGGCAGGAGCAACCTTCGCTTGGCTTCCCCCACTCGCATCTCGTTGATAAGCTCGAAGAAGTTCTGTTTTAAGTATTCGTTGATCGACCGAGAAAGTAATTTTTGGTAAATACCAGTCTCTCTCGATAAGATGGATAAGGAAAGGTCCTTTCGCAGGAAAGCATTTGTTGTCTCCAGATACTCTTTCACTTGGGAACATATATCTCTCATTTGTTCCTCGTCTGGTATAGACTGAAACCCTACCGTCTCATCCTTAACGAGCATCCGTGACGTTCCTTGGATATAAGGAACAGTTGGATGAGCAATAAAATTATAGACGAGGAAGCTCATCGCCATCACATTCAATATCTGTATCAACCAAGCATCAGTCCGAGGCCAAATCGCATAGCAGGTCATCACGGTGACAAACAAGGCAGCGAACAGGATCATAAGTTTCGGAATCCATTCCTTTTGCATGTATTCGGCATCAGACCAATTATCCTTTATATACTGCTTCTTCCGGTAAAGATAAATAAAGATAGCGACAAAATAACCGATCATCTGCGAGGTAATCACGGCAGCGTTAAAATCACCGATCCAAGTATCATCACCGGTGACCTCATGAAGTATACTCTCCATACGCTTCCGCATAGGAATGGATAACACGATAACGACACAGACAATCGCCGGTAAAAAATGCAACAATTGGACAGGCTTGAAACGAGGATCAAGATCAAAGTTGCGGCGGGTAAATAACCACAGCAACGGCATCAACAGCGTATTGACCGAATAACTGATAGGGAAAAAGAACAACGTTATATCATGCCAACCAAGCATGCGGCTCATGTTGTAAATATAAACAGGGATGTTAGGAAGAACGATAATCGCTGCGGCATAACCACTCTCGCCACGAAACCGAGTGGCAATCAATAACAACATCGCCAATAACACCAAGATAATGATGCTACTAAAGTTAACGACAAGTATAAATTCGTGGTAGCTCATTTTCTTAGAGAGGGATGCCCTTCGGTTAAAGCATCCCTCATTTTATTTCATCTTTTAGCATAACAATCAATAAGCTCTGGCGAACAGTACCCGACAAGCCGACGGTTTACCTGTCACCATACACTTACCCGGAGTCTTATCTCCAGCTAAAGGAATACAGCGGATCGTAGCTTTTGTCTCGTTCTTGATCAATTCCTCTGTCTCTGGGGTTCCATCCCAGTGAGCCATGATGAAGACGCCATCCTCGATCTTCTCCTTAAATTCCTCATACGTATCTACGTTTATGATGTTAGCCTCACGGTGATCGTACGCTTTCTTGAAGATATTCGCTTGGATTTCCTCCAACAGATTCTTCACGTATTCCTCAATGCCATCACAAGTGATCGTTTCCTTCTCCAAAGTATCACGGCGCATCACCTCGATTGTATTATTTTCCAAATCACGACCACCCATAGCCAAACGCACGGGAACACCTTTCAACTCGTACTCAGCGAACTTCCAGCCCGGCTTCTTATTATCAGCGTCGTCATATTTCACGGAGATACCCAACGCCTTCAACTTAGCCACGATACCAGCGACCTTCTCGCTGATCTGCGCTAATTGCTCAGCGCTACGATAAATCGGGACGATCACAACCTGAATCGGAGCCAAATGAGGAGGCAATACCAAACCGTTATCATCGGAATGAGACATAATCAACGCACCGATCAAACGTGTGGAAACTCCCCAAGAAGTAGCCCAAGCATAGTCGCTCTTGCCGTTCTTGTCGATGAAAGTAACGTCGAAAGCCTTACCGAAGTTCTGTCCCAAAAAATGGGAAGTTCCCGCCTGCAAAGCTTTTCCATCCTGCATCATCGCCTCGATCGTATAGGTATCCAAAGCACCAGCGAAACGCTCGCTCTCAGACTTCACGCCCTTTATTACTGGCATTGCCATATAATTCTCAGCGAAGTTCGCGTAAACCTCTTGCATCTTCTTAGCTTCTATCTCCGCTTCTTCACGAGTAGCGTGAGCGGTATGGCCTTCCTGCCACAAGAACTCAGCCGTACGAAGGAACAAGCGAGTACGCATCTCCCAGCGCATCACGTTCGCCCATTGGTTGCACAAGATAGGCAGGTCGCGGTAAGACTGAATCCAGTTACGGTATGTATTCCATATAATGGTCTCCGAAGTCGGGCGAATGATCAATTCCTCTTCCAGTTTAGCTGCCGGATCTACGACAACCCCCGTACCGTCATGATTTGTCTTCAAACGATAGTGAGTAACCACGGCGCACTCCTTGGCGAACCCTTCTACGTGCTCAGCTTCTTTGCTTAAGAAAGACTTCGGGATCAGCAAGGGGAAATAAGCGTTCACATGACCGGTTTCCTTGAACATATCGTCTAGGATACGTTGCATCTTCTCCCAGATAGCGTATCCGTAAGGCTTGATCACCATACAACCACGCACGGCGGAATTCTCCGCCAAATCTGCCTTAATTACCAAATCTTGGTACCACTGCGAATAGTTTACACTTCTCGGTGTAAGTTCTTTCAGCTCTTTTGCCATTTCTTTATATTTCTAAATTATACTGTTTTCCTTAATCTGAATAAGTAATGGGTTGCAAAGGTAAGAAATAATCGTATATCTTTGTAAAAACTATATATAGATAATATCATGAATATACACAAGATCACACGTTACTTACTTATGTTATGTGCATTTACGTTCTTAACTCTCACGGCGAAAGGGCAAGATGGAGAGCCTTTGCGACTGGCCGTGGCAGGAGTATCCCACGGACATCTATGGGAGGTGATAAGCCGTTTGGATAGAGGCGATTTCAAGATTGTAGGAGTCGCCGAGAAAGATGATTACTTACGGGAACATAACGGTCTGCGGGATAAGCTGGATCCTAACCTATTCTATGCGGACCTTGGCGAGATGCTGGATAAGACCCATCCGGAGGCGGTCATCGTATACGAGCCGATCCACGACCATCTTCGTGTGGTAGAGGCTTGCGCACCGAGAGGCATACATGTTATGGTAGAAAAGCCATTAGCCGTCAATAACGAACATGCTACCCGAATGGCATCGCTCGCCCGTGAGAAAAATATCTTGTTGCTTACCAACTACGAGACTACGTGGTATAATACCAACCATGAGGCATTCCGCCTTATCGACAGCGGTGCTATCGGGAAGATCGATCGTATCAACGTATACGACGGGCATCAAGGTCCCTTCGAGATCAACTGCGGAAAAGAGTTCACGGACTGGTTAACCGACCCCATGCTGAATGGCGGCGGGGCAGTTATCGATTTTGGATGTTACGGAGCCAACTTAGCCACCCGTCTCATGAAAGATGAAAAGCCTCTTAGCGTATACGCCGTACTACGGCAGAATAAACCGAATCTTTATCCCAAGGTAGACGATGACGCAACTATTATCGTGGAATATCCTTCCGCAACCGTCCAGATCATGGGATCATGGTGTTGGCCGATGGGTAGAAAAGATATGCATATCTATGGCGACAAAGGATATATTTACCAAGATACGCCTAAGGAAATGCGAATTTATACCAACGGAAAGGAGCGCCAAGAAATAGCACCTTCCTTGAACGCTCCTTATAATGATTCCTTTTATTTCTTGAAAGCCGCTGTCCGTAAAGAGATTGACGTACCTCCCACGGACCTTTCCTCGTTGGAGAATAACCTAATGGTAGTGCGGATATTGGACGCTGCCATTCAAAGCGCGAAATCTAAAGCGGTTATCCAGCTCTTTTGAGAGTTTAAAACACATCTTTCCAATGTTTTAGATTCGTATCGATGGTATCCAAGACCTCCTTGCTTCGCCCCTCCATCATTAACTTATACATGGTCTGGGCAAAACCAAGCATTTGGGAGAACTCAATCTTGGGAGGCATCGCTAATGCGTTCGGATCGGTCATGATGTTAACCAAGGCCGGTCCGTCAGCGTTAAACACTTTCTGCAAAGTGGGGAATACATCGTCGGGGTTGATCACGTTGTAGCCCGCCATTCCCATTGAAAGGGCGACCCGGGCGAAATCCGGGTTCAGCATCGTGGTCTGCCAATCCGGCAGTCCGGCCACCTCCATCTCAAGTTTTACCATTCCTAGGGAACGGTTATTAAATACGATTAATTTAATCGGCAAATGGTATTGCACGATCGTAGCAAGGTCGCCCAACAACATTGAGATACCTCCATCACCACACAACGCAACGACTTGCCTGCCGGGATAAGCCAATGCCGCCCCTATCGCTTGCGGCATGGCGTTCGCCATCGAGCCATGATTGAATGATCCCAACATCTTCCGCATACCCGTAGCTTGCAAATAGCGGGCACCCCATACACAAGTCATACCCGTATCCACGGTAAATATGGCGTCGTCCGAGCTAAGCTCGTCTACGACCGAGATCACGTACTCTGGCTGTATCTTCTCTTCTTTCCCCCGGACAGCGGCGGCAGAACGGAGATTTTCCCGAACTTTCTCATATTTAGCCAACTGTTCCCGCAAGAAACTATCATCTTCTTTCTGGTGAATCAACGGAATCAACTCATCCAAAGTATCCTTCACATCGCCACAAAGCCCCAATTGTATCTTGGCACGACGCCCCAGACGATTCGGATTGATATCCACCTGTACGATCGTGTTGCTCTCTGGCATGAATGCCTCGTATGGAAAATCGGTTCCCAACAACACCAACACCTCTGCCTCATGCATACTATAATAGCCGGAAGGCATGCCCAATAGACCGGTCATCCCCACCTCGTTCGGATTATCGTATTGGATCTCCATCTTACCCTTGAAAGAATAGGCTACCGGAGCATTCAGTAATTTAGCCAACTGCACCAATTCCGGAAGGGCATCTTTCGCCCCTATTCCACAATAAAGTGTCACTTTCTTCGCATTATTCAACAAATCCGCTAATTCCCGGATTTCCTGTTCGGCGGGACAAACCCGTTGTCGCGTAGGAAAAGAAAAGGTAGAGGACAAACCCGCTGTAGCATTCTCTGCCGCCAAGTCACCGGGAAGTCCGATCACCCCGACCCCACATGATGAAATCGCCGCTTGCATAGCGCCTTGAAGCATCCGGGGAAATTGTTCCGGCGTAGTGGCTACTTGGTTATAATAGCTACAATCATCGAATAATTTGATCGTATTTGTCTCTTGGAAATATTCCGTACCAAACTCCCGGGAAGGGATCGTGGAAGCGATCGCCAAGACCCGTGCTCCGGATCGTTGGGCATCATACAGCCCATTAATTAAATGTACATGCCCGGGGCCACTACTACCTGCGCAACAAGCCAACTCGCCTGTCAACTGGGCCTCCGCCGCAGCGGCATAAGCCCCCGTTTCCTCATGACGGACATGAATCCACCGCAATCTGCCGTTTTTCCGAACAGCCTCGTTCACCTCATTCAGGCTATCGCCTGTCACGGCGTATATACGTCGTACGCCTGCTTTTTCCAGCGTATCCACTAACTGGTCCGCAACTTTCTTCGCCATAGTTTAAACTCTTCTTTTTATTTTATAAGAAAACTATCAAGGGCTGGAGAAAGTTTTTGGAAAGACTGATTTTTATTTGATGCAATCCGTCAATGTTCGTAAAAAAGCGACAATCGCAGTCTCCTCTTCCTGAGATAAACCTAAGTTCCCCAGTTCATCCTTATTTACGGTCTCGGGATATTCCGCCGGGGGGAAATCCTCTACATCCCTTACGTTATAAAAATGTACGATCTCCTCCAAGGTCTTGAAATATCCATTATGGCCATATGGAGCTGTCAGAGCGATATTGCGGAGCGTAGGCACACGGAACTTCCCGTATTCTTCCGGATCACGCAGTCGTGAGCCCAAGCCAAGATCCATCGTATCCTTACCACACGTATTATAGGGAGCCGAAACCTTAAAGAATGGATTGCCCGGATTTGAGGGAATCCCCAGATTATCATAGGTATGATCGGTGAATAGCACCTTCCCGGCCCGTTCGTCGGGATCCAAGATATGGCACTCGGCACATAGCCCTTTTTCCTTGAAAAGCTCATAGCCTAGTTTCTCCTCTTCTGTTAATTGACATTTGCCGGCTTGCCAAGCATCGAACTTCGAGGAGAATGGATTCATCTCGGCGGAACGCTCGTAGAGGGCGATCACCTCGTTTATATAGTAAACATATCACCAAATGTACGATTTATTTCTCAAGATATATGAGCGATGGCCTCTATTTATGGAGAGACATCCCCATGTAGATACCGATGCAATAAGGAATTAACCAGATGAACCACACAACAATGCTAAATCTGTTGAAATGCTGTTTGGCTTTTAACGAACCTTTAAAGTAAGTCCAAATCGCCCAGATCGCATGGATCAGCATCAAGCAAATAGCGATAATTCCCGTTACGGTATGTACCGTATCATGTAAATGGGTCAGTTGGGCGATATGCTCCATCAAGCCCGTTCCAATAGCGTCCGCATAAAGTCCTAATACAAAAAACCAAAGATGCCACGCTTTTAACTGTCCTTGGAAACGCTCGCCCCAGACCCCGATCGTATAGCATATCAAGGCGGATGATATGACACAAATGGCCGTAATCAGTAAATGAATATCAAGTTGATTGAATACCATATTTTTCCTTTTTCAAAAAGAACAGAAGCTTCCTAAAAAAGTTCAGGCTATTGGCAAAGAATTCATACATTCGCGTGTCTAAATAAAAACGACAGGGCAATCCCGTTGAAAAATATGAAACAAAATATACTCGCTCTCTATCTGATCAAGTTATCCAAATGGTTCTCGCTCGTAATGCCTATCATTGTCCTATTCTACGAGGATCATGGTTTAGGACTACAAGACGTGTTTATTTTGAAGAGTGTCTACTCGGTCGCCGCTGTCACTTTGGAGATTCCCTCGGGCTATCTGGCGGACGTATGGGGGCGTAAGAAATGCTTGATTCTAGGTTGTATACTTTTCTTTGGAGGGTACCTATGTTATTCTTTCACCTCCACTTTCACGGCATTTCTCTTCGCCGAGATTTTGTTGGGAACCGGGCAAACCTTGGTAAACGGAGCGGATTCGGCGCTGCTCTACGATACAACCGTACGATATAAAAAAGAAGAACTTTATTTGCGGTATGAGGGACGTATCACGATGATCGGTAATTTCGCCGAGGCCATCGCCGGGATATTCGGTGGATTGCTGGCCGCCTATTCCTTGCGATTGCCGTTTTACGCCCAAGCGTTTGTCGCCTTTATCGGCATTCCAGCGGCGTTCGCCTTGCAGGAATTCAATACTAAGAGCAAGGTGCAGAACCCGGTTTCCGAGATTCTCCGCATCTTGAAATATTCCTTGGTCACGAACCGTAAGCTATGCTATAACATCATGTTCTCCGGTATCATCGGAGCCGCTACATTAACGATGGCATGGTTCGTGCAGCCCGTATTGATGAAGTTGGAAACCCCGACCTCCTATTACGGTGTCATTTGGACCGTGCTCAATCTGACTGTGGGATTGTCCGCCCTCTATTCTGATCAGGTAGAGCGGTATTTCGGGATGCGTAAATCAAACACGTTTATACTACTTATAATCGTAGGTGGATATATATCGCTCGCTTATAACCTTACTTATTGGGGATTAGCGATCTTGTTCATTTTCTATATAGTCCGGGGCTTCGCCACACCGATTTTGAAAGGTTACATTAATCAAATGACCTTCTCGGAGATGCGGGCTACGGTCTTGTCGATCCGTAACTTTGTGATCCGCTTGATATTCGCTGCCATCGCCCCATTTATAGGTTGGCTAAATGATTTCTATTCTTTACGTGTCGCCCTGTTAGTTTCCGCCGGAATTATTGCCATACCCGGAATTTTATTCTTAGTTTTGCAATTCCGTAAAGCAGATTAAAAATATAATAGCATGAAAAGACAACTTATGACCGGACTGTTTGCCGCTTTGGCTTTCACAGCGGTAGCCCAGTCGAATGAGTGGCGAGACCCCGAGGTCAACGCCGTAAACCGTGCCCCGATGCACGCCAATTTCTTCGCCTACGAGACCGCCGAGGTGGCAGCGAAGGACGCCAAGGAACAATCCCAGAACTTCATGACCTTGAACGGTCCTTGGAAATTCTTTTGGGTAAAGAACGCTGACGCTCGTCCTACCGATTTCTGGCGGACCGATTACAACGACAAAGGATGGAACAATATGCCTGTGCCCGGTGTATGGGAACTGAACGGATATGGAGATCCTCTCTACGTAAACGTTGGTTACGCTTGGCGTGAGCAATTCAAGAACAACCCGCCCGAGGTCCCTACCGTTAATAACCATGTGGGTTCCTACCGTCGTGAGATCATGGTTCCTGCCAGCTGGAACGGAAAAGAGATCATCGCCCATTTCGGTTCCGTTACCTCCAATATGTATTTGTGGGTAAACGGGAAGTACGTAGGCTATAGCGAAGACAGCAAGCTGGAAGCGGAGTTTAACTTAACTCCTTACTTGAAACCCGGACAAAAAAACCTGATTGCTTTCCAAGTATTCCGCTGGTGTGATGGCACTTATCTGGAAGACCAAGATTTCTTCCGTTACAGCGGTGTCGGACGTGATTGTTATTTATACGCCCGTAACCCAAAGCAACAGATCGCCGATATACGTGTGACTCCGGATCTGGACGCTCAATACCAAAATGGCTCGTTGGCAGTCAACCTGACCATGAAGGGTAAAGGTACAGTAGAGCTTGAACTATTGGATGCCCAGAATAAAGCTGTCACTACCCAATCCTTGAACGCTTCCGGAAAGGTCAGCACGACGATAGAAGTCTCCTCTCCCCACAAATGGACTGCGGAGACTCCCTATCTATATACTTTACGGGCTACTTTAAAAGAGGGAGGCAAAACAATCGAGGTAATCCCCGTAAAAGTAGGTTTCCGTAAGATCGAATTAAAGAACGCCCAGATACTCGTGAACGGGCAACCGGTTCTTTTCAAGGGTGCCAACCGTCACGAGATGGATCCCGATGGCGGTTATGTCGTTTCACGCGAACGCATGATACAGGACATACAGATCATGAAGAAATTCAATTTGAACGCCGTTCGTACCTGCCACTATCCCGATGACAACTTCTGGTACGATCTTTGCGATAAATACGGTATCTATGTCGTAGCCGAAGCCAATATAGAGTCTCACGGAATGGGATACGGCGAGGAGACGTTAGCCAAGAACCCATCTTATAAGAAAGCGCATCTGGAACGTAACCAACGTAACGTCCAACGTGGCTTCAACCATCCGAGTATCATCTTCTGGTCCTTGGGTAACGAGGCTGGATACGGTCCTAACTTCGAGGCCGCTTACGACTGGATCAAGAACGAAGACCCCAGCCGTGCCGTACAATACGAACAGGCCGGAAAGAACGGAAAGACCGATATCTTCTGCCCGATGTATTACAACTACGAGGATTGCGCTAAATACAGCGAGGATAACTCCATGCAAAAGCCTTTGATACAATGTGAATACGCTCATGCCATGGGTAACTCTCAAGGAGGTTTCAAGGAATATTGGGATTTGATCCGTAAATACCCGAAATATCAAGGGGGCTTCATCTGGGACTTCGTGGATCAATCCGTGCGCTGGACCGGCAAGAACGGGAAAATGATCTATGCTTATGGCGGCGATTTCAATAAGTTCGACGCTAGCGATAATAACTTCTGCGATAACGGCTTGATCAGCCCGGATCGTGTTCCGAACCCGCATATGTACGAGGTGGGGTATTATTACCAAGATATCTGGACAACCCCCGGCGATCTGTCGAAAGGTGAGATCAAGGTGTACAACGAGAATTTCTTCCGTGACCTTTCCGCTTATTATCTGGAATGGGAAATGCTGAAAGGCGGCAAGGTTGTTCGTAGCGGACGTGTCGATGACCTGAAAGTAGCTCCCCAACAAACATCAACGATCCGATTGGATCTAGGCGAGACTTGCCAATGCACGGAATGGTTGCTGAATGTATCTTATAAACTGAAGAACCGTGAGGGCTTATTACCCGCCGGACATACCGTGGCCAAGGATCAGCTGACGTTGAACCCGTACAAGGCTCCATCTATGGATTTGAAAAACGTGGAAACAACCAATATCGAAACCAAGGCTCCAGCCGTACAAGATAACGACGCCAATTACCTGATCGTGGAAGGTTGTGGTTTCCGTACCGAATTCAACCGTGAGAATGGTTACCTGATCAAATACGAGGTAAACGGCCAAGACATGATCAAGGAAGGAGAGGCTTTGACTCCTAACTTCTGGCGTGCGCCGACAGACAATGATTTCGGAGCTGGCCTACAGAAGAAGTACGCCGCATGGAAGAATCCGGAAATGAAGCTGACTTCTCTTAACCAACGGATGGAGAACAAGCAAGTGATCGTAGAGGCCGTTTACGATATGCCGACCGTATCCGCCAAGTTGAACTTGACGTACGTGATCAATAACAAGGGTGCGATCAAGGTTACCCAGAAAATGACAGCAGACAAGAATGCCAAGGTATCCCCCATGTTCCGCTTCGGTATGCAAATGCCGATGCCGAGATATTTCGAGAATATCGAATACTACGGCCGTGGTCCCGTGGAGAATTATATCGACCGCAAGGGTAACGCGGACTTGGCTATTTACCGCCAGACCGTAGACGAGCAATTCTATTCGTATATCCGTCCGCAAGAGAATGGAACGAAATCGGATATCCGCTGGTGGAAAATGCTGAACGAGGCTGGCAACGGTATCGAGGTCGTAGCCTCTGCCCCATTCTCCGCTTCCGCTTTGCATTATACGATAGAGTCTTTGGACGACGGTGCCCGAAAGGATCAAAGACACTCTCCAGAAGTAGAGGAAGCCGACTTGACAAACCTTTGTCTCGATAAGGTACAGATGGGATTAGGCTGTGTAAATAGCTGGGGAACTATCGCACTCCCGGAATACCAGATTCCTTACGGCGACTATGAGTTCACGTTCATTCTTACTCCGGTAAAACATAGCATCGAGATCGAGTAAAACGAATCTTTTATCTAGTGAGAGATATATGAAAGAAGGGGAAAGCAATAGATGTTTTCCCCTTCTCACGTTTTCTATCATCACTATTCTTTAACAGGCACAGCCTACAAAATCCCTGAACAGCTCCACCCCCTTTATCAGCGAGGAACGTGGACAAGCGATATTCCAACGCATGAAGCCTTCGCCTTCTGCTCCATACATCGTTCCGGCATTGAGCCATAGCTTCGCTTTCTCGATCAGCAAGTGCTCCAATTCTTCCGATGATTTACCTAACTTACGGCAATCCATCCATACAAGATAAGTGCCTTCCAACAAGGTTATCGGAAAGTCCGGCAGATATTTCCCGCAAAAATCTTTCATGTATAAGTAATTCTGCCATAAATAATCGATCAGTTGCGACAGCCATTCCTCTCCCTCATTATAGGCCGCTATGGTAGCTATTACACCAAAAGGATTCACATCGCATACCTCGTTGATATTGATTGCCCGGTCTATCTTCCGACGTAGGTTCTCATCGTAACACACGATATTGGCGATTTGTAATCCAGCGATATTGAAAGCCTTGCTAGGCGACAGGCATGTCACGGAATGCCGTAGGAATTCTTCTGAGATAGATGCGAACGGTGTAAAAGTATATCCCGGAAATACGAGTTCGCAATGTATCTCATCTGATACGACTATTAGGCCATTACGGATACAGATCTTGCCGATACGACTTAGTTCCTCACGTGTCCATACCCTTCCAGCGGGATTATGAGGATTACACAACAGCATGACCTTTACCTTCGGATCAGCGGCTTTTTTCTCCAAATCCTCATAATCAATCGTGAATGTATCATGGGCATAAGACAAAGGGGTGCGGATAATCTCACATCCGTTATTGCGGATGGACGAGAAAAAACAGTTATAAACCGGAGTCTGCACCAGTACTTTATCACCCGGCTCGGTTAGCGCCTTGATAACGGCAGAAATTGCCGGAACAACTCCGGAGGTACAAATCATCCATTCTTTTCGTATTTGCCATCCATGCCGACGTTCAAACCAGCCTGTCACCGCTTCGTAATATGCATCCGGTACTCGAGTATAACCGAAAATACCATGTTCTACACGTTGCCGTAAGGTTTCGATAATAACGGGTGCCGTACGGAAATCCATATCGGCCACCCACATCGGTAGAACATCCGTATCCACAGCGCTATCCCATTTATAGGAGTTCGTACCGGTACGAGGCACTATTTCATCGAAGTTATATCTCATATTCTTTATGCGGAAAAGCAAGTACGTTCATTCCATAGCCTCAGTTGGCAATTACCCGGAGCCTTAATGTTCTCGTCGAGGATTACCTCACCATAGCTTCCGGCGGTGATGCTTCCCGTACGGGGATTCTTCACGCTACGGATCGGGCTATTGATAGTCGCCTGCACGGAACTGTATTCAAAGGCTAGATCGCAATCATCTGCCATCGTACAGTTCTCCATCATAAGATCGTGGGCGTAACAAAGCGGCTGTGTACCCGAGATTTTGCAATTTACCAAACGCAGGTTCTTCGAGTGCCATCCCAAGTACTCGCCGTTAATCTCGGAATCGTATACGGTAACATTCTCCGTATTCCAGAAAGCGTCTTTCGAGTTGATGACCGCATTACGGATTTCCACGTTCTTACAATACTGGAACGAGTAGTTTCCATTTTGAGCGTAGTTCCGGATTTTAATGTTCTCGCCGTGCATAAATAAATAATCAGCATGATCTATTTGCACATTTATCAATTCCACGTTCCGGCAATGCCAAAGGGTTTCTTGAGCATTGGGTAGTTGTACGTTTTCCAGTCTGATACCGTCCATCTCCCGAAACATCTTTGGGGCTTCCACCCGTGTATCCGTCATCACTAGATTTTGGGAGTACCATAACGCAGCACGTCCACCTTCGGTAAACAGGCTATTCTTGATGGTGAAGCCATCCACGTGCCAGAACGGATATTTACCCTCAAAACGACAGCCTATGGCTATGATATTGCTACACTCTTTCAATGCCGACTCCCCGGCATGAATAACGACATTGTCTAATTGTAAATCGTGAGAGGCGAACAAAGGACGCTCACCACTAAATTCCATATCCTTTATCTGTTGCATAATGAATCTTATTTAAAGTTTTCTACAAAGAACCGTTCAATCTTATCGAAGGGAATGACACTCATCTGATCGTATAAATCGACATGATTCGCTCCGGGTATAATTAGCAATTCTTTATTGTCACCTTTCAGTTTCTTGAAAGCATCCTCGCTGAAGTAACGTGAATGCGCTTTCTCTCCATGAATAATCAATACGGCGCTACGAATCTCGTCACTATACGAGAGTATAGGCATATTGATGAACGATAAAGCCGAGGTCTTGTTCCATCCGCCATTCGAGTTGAGCGAACGCTTGTGGTAACCACGCTTCGTCTTGTAATAAGCGTAGTAGTCTTTCAAGAATTGGGGCGCATCGTCGGGTAACGTATCGGGCAAACCTCCCGCAAGGGCGTATGAGCCGTTCTTTGTGTCAGCGGTACGCTGTTCATTGAGTTGCTTGCGCAATTCATAACGTGCGTCGGCATCCATCGCATCGAAGTAACCATTAGCGTTCACACGGCTCATATCGTACATCGTAGAGGTTACGGTCGCTTTGATACGAGTATCGATAGCCGCCGCATTAAGAGCCATGCCTCCCCATCCGCAGATACCGAGGATACCGATATGTTCCGCATCCACATCATCACGTGTCGAAAGGAAATCGACGGCCGCACAGAAATCTTCCGTATTGATGTCGGGAGAAGCTACATAACGAGGCTCTCCGCCACTCTCGCCTGTATATGACGGATCGAAAGCGATCGTCAGAAATCCACGTTCTGCCAATTCCTGCGCATATAAACCCGAGGATTGTTCCTTCACGGCACCGAACGGACCGCTAATAGCGATAGCAGGCAATTTTCCATCCGCATGCTTGGGTTTGTACATATCGGCGGCAAGCGTAATGCCATAGCGATTACGAAAAGTAACTTTACTATGGCTCACCTTGTCACTCTGTGGGAATACTTTATCCCACTCCTTAATTAGATTCAAATTCTTGTCCATTGTATGATCGGTATTAATTTGATTGTCTGTAGCGAACAGATTTCCCGTAGCGCAAAAGCATATGGCTATTGCCGTACATAATTCTCTTAATGACTTCTTCATGTCGTTCCTTGTTTATTTTTACGAAGGCAAAGATAGAGGCTCAAATAGCATCCCTTTGTAGACAAATTACGGATGTCATGACCTCAATTACAGGTTTTGTGGAATCAGCCAGAAAGCCTGTAAATACACATAATCCGTAACAATGGTTATATAATCCGTAATTAGGGTTATAACTATATATGAATTATCCTCTATTTTTGCGTACAGAATTATTGATTAAATACGTACGGCTTATGGATAAGATACTTAACTTAGATAGTGTAGACCTATATAACAAACTATACGGCCTCGAAACCCTAAATCCGCTTGTCAGTGTCATAGATTTGAATAAAGCGACGAGTAGTGTAGATCTCATCCGCTTCAATTACGGCATCTACGCACTGTATCTAAAACTAGAGAAAGCCTGCGATATCAAATACGGACGCCAGACATACGATTACCAAGAAGGCACGATCGTTTGCTTCGCCCCCGGACAAACTGCGGAAACAAATCCGACAACCGATAAAGTCCAAGTAAACGCACATGGTATTCTTTTCCATCCCGATTTACTGCGTGGAACGTCACTCGGAAAGAATATAAAGAAATATACGTTCTTTTCTTACGAGGTAAACGAGGCGTTGCATCTCTCGGAAGAAGAAAGATCTATCGTGATGGATTGCCTGAAGATCATCCGTATGGAACTGGAACATGGCGTGGATAAACATAGTAAAACCTTACTTGTAAACCATATCGAACTGCTGCTTAATTATTGTATGCGTTTTTATGAAAGGCAGTTCATCACCCGAGGCAAGACAAACCGGGATGTGCTGACACGTTTCGAAAACCTGTTGGATGAGTATTTCGAAAGTACACTCGCCGAACAGGACGGATTGCCTACGGTGAAATACTTTGCCGACAAGCTTTGCCTCTCATCGAACTATTTCGGTGACATGTTCAAGAAGGAAACCGGCAAATCACCGCAGGAATACATCCAAGAGAAAGTAATCGAGCTAGCCAAAGAACGTATCTCCGGCACGGCGGACACAGTCAGCCAAATCGCATATTCCCTCGGTTTCCAATATCCGCAGCACTTCTGTCGGCTATTCAAGAAACGGGTAGGGTACACGCCAAGTGAATACCGTGCGCAGATCGGTCTATCAACGAATCTATAGAAGGCGTTCAAGAAGATGTTAGATATTAAGACTGTATATGAATGTAACCGGTGCTTGGGATGCAAGACGCTGCACCCACAAGTAAGCCTCATCAATCTAGAGAGCCCGAACCTAGAGCAAGAGGCCGTAAAGTTCGAGTTCTACGCGATCCTCTTGATAGAAGACTGCCCGGACGGTTGCTATTGTTGCGGACGTAAGTATTACGATTATTCCAACGCTACGATGGTGTTTCTTACACCCGGTGAGATTTTCCGCATGAGCGAGAATAATACGCTACCCAACAAAGGGTACCTTTTAGCGTTCCATCCCGACCTATTGTTCCACACGTCATTGGACAACCCTATTAAGAACTATACCTTCTTCGCTTATCACAAAGAAGAGGCTCTGCATCTCTCTCAACGTGAGACAGCCAAAGTTACGTGTTGTCTGGAAAACATCGAGGACGAGCTTCACCATGCCATCGATACGCACAGTGGTACCATTCTATCCCGCCACATTGAATTATTATTGGATTATTGTACACGCTATTATGAGCGACAGTTCATTACCCGGGAAAATAAGAACAAGGCTATCTTGGAGAAATTGGAAAGGCTCCTCGACGAGTATATCATTTCCGGTAAATTAGAGAACGGCCAGCTACCCACCGCCGAATATTGTACGGCAGAACTGGACCTTTCTGTCGCTTACTTCAACGACCTGTTAAGATTCGAGACCGGCAAAACACTGGAGGAATATTTTCAGTTCAAACGATTGAGCGTGGCTAAGACAATGCTACTGAAAAACGGTAATACTCCCGCTTTGGTAGCACGACAATTAGGTTATCCGAACGTACAGTATTTCAGCCTTATATTTAAGAAGATCACAGGCATCGCTCCCTGTGAATATCCATATGCGCAAAACTAAGAAACGGAAGGAATGACCTCCTTCCGTTTCTTAGAATGACATTATTTTCCTAGCTTCTTTTCCAGCATCTTCATAAAATATCCCCCGACAACCGAACGGGCTTGAAAACCTCGTTGCGTACCATCGGAAGTAAAATGCCAATCGCTTAGAGGAACACGTGAAGTCGTCTCGTTGGCGTAGTTCCAGACCGGAACCATCAGCGCATTGAAATCCTCCATCGATCCGGTCAAACAAGCGGACCATAAAATCCAGTCGGACTTCGTATAATCCTCCCGGTTATCCAACGGCAAACCATATTTATTTTGTTTTGTCTTGTAATAAGCCATTTCCGTAGCGGCAACCTCTTTTGGGAAGATATTCAAGCCCAGCAAGCGATCCCAGACCAGATTATATTTTTGGCTCCAAGTGCCCGGCTTATCGAAAGTCAGGCGGTAATGATCACCATCGTTCGCCATCTTCACCCACTTAGCGGCCATCTCACGGGCGACTTCCGTATATTGTCTAGCGATATCGGCCTTACCTAACATCTCCGCCAATTTTCCGTAGCCGGCAACTCCCATAATTGCCTTGATGGACAAGTTCGTGTTATGGGCGAAATGTCCGGCAAAATCATCCGTACAAAGTTGGTTCTTCGGATCAAGGCCTTCCTTCAACAAGTAATTCGCCCATGTAGTCAAGACCTCCCAATGTTGGGCGGCATAATCAGCATTGCCATCCACTATTGCTATAGCGGTCGCTAGCACAAGCATATTACCACTTTCTTCCACGGGCATATCGCCACCATAGGTTTGACCGTTCGCAACCGGATAGGTACCCACATCGTGAGCCGGAAAAGGTTTCTTCCATTGTCCGCTCTCGCTATAATAGAAAATGGGATTCATCATTCCCTTCAATAAATCCGTGTTGTATACTAAGAATAAGGGGGCGGAAGGATACGTAATATCCACTGTTCCGATAGAACCGTTACTGAAATTTTCTTTCGAAAGGAATAAGAGAGTCCCTTCCTTATCAGTCACCAACTTATGGGCGGCGATCGCCTGCCGATATGCGATAGCGCATAGCTCGGCGTATTTCTTCCCTCCTACGGCACTCGTCTCGCTCATCAAAGAAGAATCGAAGGAACCGCAACGCCGCATCAGATCCTCGTAAGAAGCCTCCCCTTTTTCGAACGCCTGATGAATATCCACCTTTCCGTCGTGCTTCCAATAAGGCATCCGGTTGTCTTGGAAATACTGGATCGAATATAAATCATCGTAACCGATCATCAAATGTCCGGAGACGGTTTCCTTGGAGACCTTGCCGATCGGGTCCGTATAAGCGAGGACTGTCATTTGCTCACGCATATCCGAAGAGAGACTTTGCGATCCAGCCGGTAAATTACCAGTAGTCATGAAAGCTTTCTTCGTAGCATAATACTCGTCGATCGTTGCGGAGACTCCCGGTTTCTTGGGGATAGCCAAATAGAAATATCCCCAGTCAATCCGTACATCATCCCCGGTTTTCGCCAGAACCTCTTGATCGATTGTTCCTGTCTTCAGGTAAATTAAATCAGGGGTTTCCGTTTTCTCGAAAGTCACCTCTTGATCGATCGTATTCACGGCCCATTGCGGCGTGGCTTCCAGGTATAGTTGCACGTCGTGATCTTTACCGTCGATGGAACGGACTTGATAGGTTATATAATTAAACGGAGAAGTCATAGCCTCCAGATCATTCAGCAAGAAAGGAGCCGTGAAAATCAAGTCCAGACTCACGCCACCGCACTCAAAGGTATAGAATGTTTGCGTAGGCATCACGTTCATGGATTTCTGGATCGCTTTCTCATCGAACGTATCTCCTCGTTTCACCTTCCGCATGATTCCCATATCCACATAAGCGCCTCCCCCATTGTTCCGGCAATGAGCGGCCAACACGTTACCCGTAGGCTTCAAGCTCTCCGCCACCGCTTCCGGTATCTCTTTCAGCAAATCATAGTCCAGACCGTTCCCTGCCACGGCGATTTGCTTTCCATTTAGATACACCTCGATATTATCATCATGCGAATATTGGAGGTAGAGGGCATCCTTTTGCTCATCCGAAGGCCAGTCAAACGTACGACGTACCCAGATATCTCCTGTAGACCAAGGCGTGGAACGATTCGGATTATCTTCCGTTCCGAAAGCGGCTTTTCCCCGCTTCCAACTTTTCGGATCATAAGCCTCGGCGAACCAATCGCCGGCAGGCTGAGACATCGTATAATCGGCCTCCCATAAGCCATCCGAGGCCATACCGATCACCGAGGTCACCTGTATATCGTCCATTCCCATGAAACGGTATGACTTACCATCTACTCGTATACCGCCTAGAAGCGGATAATCACGGCCGGTCCAATGCCGTACCGACTCATCATTCAATTGATCGGCAAACGACCATGCGCTTGTATAGGGGTCGATCGTGACCAAAGGAACGGCCGGAGCACGTAAAGAGTTCTCTGCCGCCGCCGTATATACCTCGGAAACTTTCACTTGCGTACAACAAGATAAAGCCGTACAACAAGATAAAGCCAATAAATAGTTTCTCATCTGCTTACTTCACGGTTTTATGAATGGCCTCCAGCACGATCTTCTCCATGATCTTATAGCCTTCCAAGGTAGGATGCACACCATCTTTCGACAGGTTAGCGGGCAATCCGTTTCGCTCATCTTTCATGGCGGAATGATAATCCACGTATGTCAAACCATTCTTATCCGCATACTCCTTGATCCATTTATTGAGCTGGATAACCTTATCGGCCGGTTGCATACCCGGTCTCCAAGGAAAATCATAAGCCGGCAATACGGAGCAGAAAATCACCTTGATATGATTTGCCTTCGCCAATTCTGCCATAGAGACCAAGTTCCCAAACACGTTTTCCAAGGCGATCACACCGTTATTGTGAGCGATATCATTGATTCCCGCCAAGATCACCACGGCTTTCGGTTTCAAGTTAATAACGTCTTGGCGAAAACGAACTAGCATCTCCGAGGTTGTCTGTCCGCTGATCCCACGGTCTACGAAGTTATTCCGGATAAAGAAAGTCGAATCCGCCGGCCACCATCCGTCTGTAATGGAGTTCCCCATAAATACCACGTTCGAAGGAACTTTCACGGTCTTGTTAGCCTCCGCATAACGACCAAACTGAGCCCAGTCCCCTTTCTCAGTCTGGGCAAATAACGTAGTGGTAGCCAATAAACAACCCGCTACCAGTAAAGCTTGTTTCATGTTTTTCATATTACTTGATTATAAAATACAAACCAACGATCTTGTTTTCATCAAACAAAAGTAATCAAAATTGTCCACTCACCCATTCACACAAGAAAATATCTTATATTTGCTGTCATTGAAAAATAAAAACATCCGAATATGCTGAAAAAGATTCTTTCCAACACGATCGTACGGTTGATACTGGCCGTCTTGATCGGACTTCTGGTTGGGCTTGCCGTAAACGAGTCTGTGTTAAAAGCGGTCATGATCGTAAAACAAATTACGGGACAGATTATTTTCTTCTTGGTTCCGTTGATCATTCTAGGATTCGTGGCGCCTTCTATCGCCCGCTTGAAAAGCAACGCATCCAAAGTCTTATTATTCGCTTTTAGTATCGCATACCTGTCATCGGTTGGCGCCGCTACCTTTGGCGCCGTTGTGGGTTATGAATTAATACCGCATTTGCATATTCAAACCGCCTCGGAAGGTCTAAAAGACATCCCTCCCATGTTGTTTAATCTAGAGATTCCGCCAGTGATGAGCGTTATGTCGGCATTGGTATTGGCCGTGATGCTGGGACTTTCTACCGCATGGGTTAAATCCGAGGAGATGGAGAGGTTGCTGGAAGTATTCCAGAACATGGTACTTAAATTGGTAGAACGGGTCTTGATGCCGGTCCTGCCGCTTTTCATCGCCGCAAATTTCTGTGTCCTTAGTTATGAGGGGGCGATTACAAAGCAGTTGCCTATCTTTTTATCCGTCCTGTTGATTGTCATCATTTGCCATTACATCTGGTTGACCTTACTGTATGTAGTCGCATCGATCTACTCCCGGAAAAATAGCTGGGGCGTATTGAAATACTACGGACCCGCTTATTTGACAGCCTTAGGCACCATGTCATCCGCCGCCACCTTGGGCACGGCCTTGACCTGCGCCAAGAAAAGCAAGATCTTGCGAGAGGAAGTAATTGACGTGACTGTCCCCCTGTTTGCGAACATCCATCTATGCGGCTCTATCTTGACGGAAGTGTTTTTCGTATTGACCGTCTCGCAAATATTATATGGCAGCATGCCGGACTTCACGACGATGTTCGTATTTATCATCTTGCTTGGTTTCTTCGCGATCGGCGCTCCCGGCGTACCGGGCGGTACGGTGCTCGCCTCATTGGGCCTGATCATCGCTATCCTAGGTTTCGACGAGGCGGGAACGGCATTATTGCTTACGATATTCGCTTTGCAAGATAGCTTCGGTACGGCTTGCAACGTGACGGGAGATGGTGCTCTTACCTTAATCACGGATACGTTCGATCAAGGGCAAACGGGAAAAGCTTCCACAGCTTTATAAGGACAAAACCTCATGGCTATTTTACTGCAACCCGCCTTGCAGTAAGTGGTATCACTTCCTTTTCATTCGATACTCTATGGGTGACTCCCCCGTATGCTTCTTGAAATACCGTCCCAGATAGGATTGGCTGGGAAAGTTCAAGTGGTTCGTTATCTCCTGCACGGTCATTTCCGTGGTACGCAACAACACCTTTGTCTCCAATATGATATGCCGGTCTATAATGGTCTTCGCCGACTCGCCCGCCACTTGCCGGGTGATAGTGGAGAGATAACGGGGAGAGATACAAAGCTCGTTCGCATAGAAAGAGACCTCTTTCTGGTCGAGATAATGGGCATGGATGCAATTGATGAACTTATGGAACAACTCCTCCCCACGGTTGCACCCATTTTGCTGGCGGCTCGAGAAGGAGTACCTTGTCTTATCATACATATTAAGGAAGAAGCATTGCAACTGGTTTTTCACGATCATATCACGGTACACGTTATTCCGATCCATGTAAATCAGCCAAAACAGCCGGATGATCACATTTATGGTCTCCTCCTGATCGGCGGGATGCGTATAGCAAGGGCTATCCTTTATGAAGCGGAAAAAGGGCGGATCCAGCCGGAATACGGCCTCGTCGAACAAGACCTTCGAAAAGGATATATATTGTACCTTGAAATCCTCGCTACTCGCGTTCAACGTCAGGATCGTATCCGGTATCAATACGATCACCGTGTTGCGCCGGATATCCCATCGGCTCAAATCGACGGATATATTCGCCGTTCCTTTATAGCAAAATAAGATCATGCCATATCCGCTCTTGTAAGGACGATCCAATAACTCCCTCAAATCGGAATCGCCTATTATGAACGACTCTCCTCTCTCTATCTCAAATGGATTCATATGTCTACTATTTTGCCCGCGAATATAAGAGATCATTAGCATATAACGGATCATTCCATCTCAAAATGAACAATCATCGCCTCATTGTGGAAACAATGGTTCGCCGATAAGCGAGTAGCTTTGCATCCGAAAATATAGGTATTAGTTAAGATGAAAAAGCAAAATCGATTGATGAAGACTGCGATCGCCTTATGGTGTATCGTAGCTGTTGGGTGTAAACAAAGCCCTGTAATCCAACAAAGTTCAGGGTATGCGACAATGACCGTATTCACTTCGGAGAAAACTTTATCCAATAATTACTCGGCGAGTATACGAGGAAAACAGGATATCGATATTTATCCGCAAGTATCCGGCTTTATTACAAAGCTCTGCGTAACGGAAGGCGAGAGCGTAAAAAAAGGACAAGTCTTATTTATTATTGATCAAGTCCCTTATCAAGCGGCCTTAAACACCGCCATTGCGAACGTAGAGGCCGCTAAGGCATCTGTAGCGACAGCGCAACTGACCTACGACAGTAAACAAGAATTGTATAAAAACAAAGTAGTTTCCGAGTTCGACCTAAAGACCGCCTACAACACTCTACTCTCGGCAAAAGCCCAATTAGCCCAAGCGGAGGCACAAGAGATAAACGCCCGTAACAACCTTTCTTACACGGAAGTGAAAAGCCCCTCGAACGGCGTCATCGGAACCCTGCCTTATCGTGTAGGCGCATTAGTAAGCGCAAACCTGCCCAAATCGCTCACCACGGTATCGGACAATTCCGAGATGTATGTGTATTTCTCCATGACCGAGAATCAGCTATTGGCCTTGACCCGTCAATACGGCTCGAAAGACAAAGCCTTGGAGAATATGCCCGAGATAGAGCTTCAACTGAACGATAAATCGCTTTATCCCCAAACGGGAAAGATCGAGACGATCAGCGGCATTATCGATCAAAACACCGGAACAGTCAGCTTGCGTGCCGCATTCCCGAACGAGGAGCAATTATTGAATAGCGGGGGCTCCGGGAATGTGATCATTCCGGTTACATACGATAACTGCGTCGTAATTCCCCAAGCCGCCACGTTCGAGATCCAAGACCGGGTATTTGTCTTCAAGGTAGTGGACGGCAAGACGCAATCCGCCCCCGTAGAAGTGACCCGTGTGAACGGAGGACAAGAGTATATCGTAAACGCCGGATTGAATAGCGGCGACGTGATCGTAGCCGAAGGCGTAGGTTTATTGCGTGAAGGAACACCGATTGAAGTAAAACAAAATTAAGAACAATGAAAGTTAGCACATTTATAGAACGCCCCGTACTGTCCGCCGTAATTTCCATCACGATTATGGTTGCGGGTATCATCGGGCTTTTCACCTTGCCCGTAGAACAATATCCGGATATCGCCCCTCCTACCGTTATGGTCAGTACGACTTACTTCGGGGCGAATGCCGAGACCATGCAGAAGAGTGTCGTAGCCCCTTTGGAAGAGGCGATCAACGGCGTGGAAGATATGACCTACATGACCTCCACGGCTACCAACTCCGGTACCGCCACGATCACGATCTATTTCCAACAAGGAACCGATCCGGACATGGCCGCCGTAAACGTACAGAACCGTGTATCGAAAGCGACCGGGCAATTGCCGGCCGAGGTTACCCAAGTGGGTGTCACGACTTCCAAGCGCCAGACCAGTATGTTACAGATCTTCTCGCTCTATAGCCCGGACGGTTCTTATGACGAGAACTTCCTCAGTAATTACATCAGCATCAACCTAAAACCAGAGATACTCCGTATCTCCGGAGTCGGCGAGTTGATGGTTATGGGTGGCGATTACAGTATGCGTATCTGGATGAAGCCCGACGTTATGGCCCAATACAAATTGATCCCCTCGGACGTGACCTCCGTGTTGGCCGAGCAAAATATTGAGTCCGCCACGGGTTCTTTAGGCGAGAACTCGGACGAGACGTATCAGTACACCATGAAATATAGCGGACGCCTGCTTACTCCGGAGGAATTCGGCGATATCGTGATCCGCTCCACCGAGGATGGAGAGGTATTGAAGCTAAAAGAGATAGCGGACATTGAGTTAGGAAAGGAGAGTTATGCCTATATCGGACAAACAAACGGTAAGCCGGGTATCTCCTGTATGGTTTTCCAGACAGCCGGATCGAATGCCACGGAGGTGAATAATAAGATCGACGCTTTTCTTGAGGAAGCCTCGAAAGACTTCCCGAAAGGTATCGAGGTCGTAAAATTGATGAGTACGAATGATTTCTTGTACGCCTCGATCCATGAGGTTGTAAAAACCTTGATAGAGGCCATTATCCTCGTTATCCTTGTGGTATATGTCTTCTTGCAGGATATCCGTTCTACGCTGATTCCGTTGGTAGCGATCGTAGTTTCCTTGATCGGTACGTTCGCCTTTATGACGGTCGCCGGATTTAGCATCAACTTGATCACTTTATTCGCTTTGGTATTGGTGATCGGTACGGTGGTGGATGATGCGATCGTTGTTGTAGAGGCAGTCCAAGCTCGGTTCGACGTTGGATATAAGTCCTCTTATATGGCTAGTATGGACGCGATGAAAGGATTGACATCCGCCATCGTCTCTACTTCATTGGTATTTATGGGCGTGTTTATTCCGGTATCCTTCATGAGCGGTACATCCGGTACGTTCTATACGCAGTTCGGCTTGACGATGGCAGCGGCCGTAGGTATCTCTACCGTTAACGCGTTAACGTTAAGCCCGGCGCTTTGCGCTATCTTATTGAAGCCTTACATCAACGAGGACGGCACCCAAAAGAATAACTTCGCCGCACGTTTCCGTAAGGCGTTCAACGCCGCGTTCGATTCGGTCATCAAGAAATATAAGCACGGGGTGTTGTTCTTTATCAAGCGGAAATGGCTGGCTTGGTCTTTATTGGCATGCTCCATCGTATTACTGATCGTCTTGATGAACACGACAAAATCCAGCTTGGTGCCCGATGAGGATCAAGGTACGGTTTTTGTCAACGTAAGTACGGCCTCCGGAAGCTCTTTGGCTACGACTAACAAGATCATGACGAATATCGAGCAACGGATCAACCAGATTCCACAGCTTCAATCTTATTCCAAGGTTTCCGGTTATGGTTTGCTGGCCGGACAAGGTAGCTCTTTCGGTATGTTCATCTTGAAACTAAAACATTGGGATGAGCGCCCGGACAAGGAAGATAACGTACAAGCCGTGATCGGACAGGTATATGGCCGTACGGCAGATATCAAGGACGCTACGATTTTCGCCATCGCCCCCGCCATGATCCCCGGATATGGTATGGGTAACGCATTGGAAATGCATACGCAAGACAAGGCCGGTGGAGACTTAACGACCTTCTTTAACACGACCCAGCAATATCTCGCCGCCTTGCGTGAACGGCCCGAGATCGCTACGGCTTACTCTACTTTCGATATCAAGTACCCGCAATGGCGCGTGGATGTGGACGCGGCGAAATGCAAGCGGGCCGGAATCACTCCGGATGCTGTTCTATCAACCCTTTCCGGTTATTACGGAGGGCAATATGTGTCGAATATCAACCGCTTCTCGAAGGTGTATAAGGTGATGATACAGTCCGATCCTAAATATCGTCTGGATGAGACCTCCTTGAATAATACGTTCGTACGCATGTCGAACGGCGAGATGGCACCGCTTAGTCAGTTTATCACCTTGACCAAGGTATACGGTGCCGAATCTTTAGCCCGTTTCAATATGTATAATTCGATCGCCGTCAATGCCGTACCGGCCAATGGATATAGCTCCGGGGATGCTATCAAGGCGGTAAAAGAGACAGCGGCCACCTCACTCCCGAAAGGATACGGGTATGACTTCGGTAGTATCACCCGTGAGGAGAACCAACAGAGTAATACGACAACGATCATCTTCGGTATCTGTATCTTGATGATTTATTTGATCCTAAGTGCCTTGTACGAGAGTTTCCTTGTTCCTTTCGCCGTGATTCTTTCCGTACCGATGGGTTTGATGGGTAGTTTCTTGTTCGCCAAGTTCATGGGATTGGAGAATAACATTTATCTGCAAACCGGTCTGATCATGTTGATCGGGTTGTTGGCGAAGACCGCCATCTTATTGACGGAGTACGCTACCCAGCGCCGCTTGTCCGGCATGAGCCTGACCTCGGCCGCTCTTAGCGCGGCGAAGGTTCGTCTGCGCCCGATCTTGATGACCGCTCTTACGATGATATTCGGTTTGCTGCCATTGATCGTTTCCAACGGCGTAGGCGCTAATGGAAACCGCTCGTTGGGAACCGGTGCCGTTGGCGGTATGTTGATCGGTACATTGGCTTTGTTATTTATCGTGCCTTGCTTATTCATCACGTTCCAATACCTGCAAGAGAAACTACGCCCGATCCAATTCGAGCGTTCCCTTGATTGGCAGGTGCAAGAAGAGGTAAAAGAGGCCGCCGAAGAAAGAAAAGAATATTTAGATAGCAAGAAATAATCTATCCAGTTGTATATATATAATGTATATGAAGAATAACATCATACTCTTTGCCGTAGCGACGCTAGCGTTGAATAGCTGCGGCATTTACAAGAAATACGAGCCTGTCGCCACCCTCCCGGAGAATCTATATCGGGAGGAGATAGCCCCGGCAGATACCTTCTCCATCGGGAATATCAGTTGGCGGGACCTATTCACCGATCCGGCCTTGCAATCCTTGATCGAACGGGGATTAGCCAATAATACAGATCTGCGGATTGCCCATCTAAAGGTGCAAGAAGCCGAGGCGGCGTTAATGACCTCCCGCCTCTCCTACCTCCCGTCGCTCTCCCTAGATCCGCAGGGCACGACAAGTAGTTTCAATAAGGCAAAAGCGTCGTGGACATACAACGTCCCGGTATCGGCCAGTTGGGAGATCGATATCTTCGGCCGGCTGACAAACGCCAAACGCCAAGCGAAAGCCGCCTTGTCGCAAAGCCAAGCGTATAGCCAAGCCGTACAAACACAACTGATCGCCAACATCGCCAATTTATATTATACCCTATTGATGCTGGACCGGCAATACGAGATCACGACGGAGACCGCCGTGAAATGGCAAGAGAGCCTTCGTGCCACCCAAGCGTTAATGGCAGCCGGCATGACTACCGAGGCGGCCGTATCGCAAACCGAGGCTACTTGCTACTCCATCGAGACCTCTGTTAAGGATCTGGAACAGACCATCCGGGAGACCGAGAATACGCTTGCCGTCTTATTGGGAGAGACACCTCAGGATATTGAGCGAGGAAGATTGGAAGAGCAGTCCTTGACCCCGGATCTGGCGATCGGCATCCCGGTGCAGCTGCTATCGAACCGTCCGGATGTACGTAGCGCCGAGTACGCATTGGCGCAAGCGTTCTACGGGACAGCCTCCGCACGCTCCAATTTTTATCCCTCGCTACGTCTTAGCGGCAGCGCAGGGTGGACAAACAGCGCAGGCAGTTACATCGTAAATCCGGGTAAACTATTACTATCGGCGGTCGGCTCCCTCACGCAACCGCTATTTAACAAAGGAGCGAATATCGCCCAATTGAAAATAGCGAAAGCGCAGCAAGAGGAGGCCAAGCTCACTTTCCAACAAACCGTGCTCAACGCCGGAAAAGAGGTGAACGACGCACTTACCCAAGCCCAGACCGCAAAGGGAAAGATCGACTTGCGTACACACCAAATCGAATCGCTTGAAGATGCCGTGCGTAGCACCCAATTGCTGATGACGCATGGAAACACTACTTATTTGGAAGTGCTCACGGCACAGCAAACCCTGCTCAGCGCCCAGCTCTCCCAAGTAACGGATCGTTTTGACGAGCTTCAAGCCACCGTAAACCTCTACCAAGCCTTAGGAGGAGGCAGACATTAAAGAGAGTCCTTTCAGACTTGTATATAATTATGATTGTAACCTCCTTTTGTGCGTGACGCATAGAAGGAGGTAAAAAAATACCCGGTTTATGGTATATGCCGTAAACAATCCATCCACTATCTTTGTCATATAAATAAAAGAATCCAGAAACAACAAAATTCATTTGTATATGGCAAGAATAGCAAGACAACTGACCGACCTTGTCGGCAACACTCCCCTGTTGGAGTTCTCTAATTTCAACGCGAGCAAGGGCCTTAAAGCCCAAGTAATCGGCAAGCTGGAATATTTCAACCCGGCTGGTAGCGTAAAAGACCGCATCGCCTTGGCGATGATCGAGGACGCCGAGGCTAAAGGCTTGTTGAAACCCGGCGCTACCATTATCGAACCGACCAGCGGTAATACCGGAGTCGGACTCGCTTTTGTCTCCGCCTCGAAAGGCTACAAATTAATCCTGACCATGCCGGATACCATGAGTGCCGAGCGTCGTAATTTATTGAAAGCGTTAGGTGCCCGGCTCGTCCTCACCCCCGGGGCGGAAGGCATGAAAGGAGCCATCGCCAAAGCGGAGGAACTGCGTGACGCAACTCCCGGTTCCATCATCCTACAACAATTCGAGAATCCCGCTAACCCGGCCGTACATATCCGTACGACCGCCGAAGAGATCTGGCGTGATACGGATGGTAAAGTCGATCTGTTTGTAGCCGGCGTAGGAACCGGAGGCACGGTCAGCGGTGTCGGTGCCGGATTGAAAGCTCACAACCCGAACGTACAAATCGTAGCGGTAGAACCTAGCGATTCACCGGTACTTTCCGGAGGCAAGCCCGGCCCGCACAAGATACAGGGCATCGGAGCCGGCTTTATCCCCAAGACCTACAACGGGGAGGTAGTTGACAAGATCCTGCAAGTAACGAACGATGACGCTATCCGTACCAGCCGGGAACTGGCAGGGAAGGAAGGGTTGCTGGTAGGAATATCTTCCGGCGCCGCTGTATACGCCGCCGTGGAACTAGCTAAACTTCCGGAGAATGAGGGAAAAACGATCGTGGCGTTGCTTCCGGACACAGGAGAAAGGTATCTCTCCACGGTTCTATATGCTTTCGAGGAATATCCTCTATAGGCTTTTATCGGTTTATCTGATGTCATAGAATCTGAGTCGAAAACACTATAGTGTTTGTGGATAAACACAATAGTATTCAGACTAAAACACTACTGTATTCGTGCACAAATACAGTAGTGTTTTTTACAGATTACAAGAGCCCTTTCGTACTCGGTAGCTCAAACCGATAAATATCTCGTCGGATCGCCATCTTGATCGAGCGGGCCAAAGCCTTGAAGATACCTTCTATCTTATGATGCTCGTTCGTACCCTCGGCACGGATATTCAAATTCATGCGGGCAGCGTCGCTCAAGCTCTTGAAGAAATGGAGGAACATCTCCGTAGGCATATCCCCTACTTTCTCACGGTGGAACTCAGCGTCCCAAACCAACCAAGGACGGCCACCGAAATCCAGCGCCACGCTACACAAGCAATCGTCCATCGGAAGGCAATACCCATAACGCTCGATCCCTCGCTTATCACCCAGCGCTTTCAGCATGGCCTCGCCAAGGGCAATCGCCGTATCCTCTATCGTATGATGCTCGTCGACTTCCAAGTCGCCTTTTACCCGTACCGTCAGGTCCGTACCGGAATGCTTACCGATCTGGTCTAACATATGATCGAAGAAACCAAGCCCGGTAGAGATCGATGTCTTTCCGGTTCCATCCAGATTCCAGTCCACATAAATATCCGTCTCCTTCGTGGCACGCCGTACGACCGCACGACGCTCGCCAGCAAACAGATACTCGGTGATTTTATCCCAATCATCCGTGATATAGGCGGGAGACAATGAGGTAGCGTAAGCCGCCAACTCACTCTCCGCTCCCTCCTCCGGGCGCAACCAGATACCTTTAGCGCCCAGATTATGGGCCAACTCCATATCCGTAAGGCGATCCCCGATCACGAAACTATTCTCCAGATCGTATTCACCTGTCATATATTTCGTAAGCATTCCTGTACGAGGCTTACGATTCGGAGAATTATCCTCGGGAAAGGAAGGATCGATCAATATATCATCAAACACGATCCCCTCGCCTTCCAGTGTTTTTAGGATCAAGTTATGGGCAGGCCAGAAAGTCTCCTCCGGGAAAGAGGGCGTACCCAGCCCGTCTTGGTTGGAGACCATCACGAACTCGAAATCCAACCGCTCGCGAATGAAATAGAGGTTACGCATCACCTTCGGGACAAACTCTAGTTTCTCCAAGCTATCCAATTGATAATCTACGGGCGGCTCTTTTACAAGCGTGCCGTCTCGATCGATAAACAACGCTCTTTTCCTCGTGCTCATAATTTCATGTTTTTCATCGCGTTCAATAAGCTATCATTCTCTTTTGGCGTACCGATCGTAATACGAAGGCAACCCCGGCATTTCTGCACGTTGCTACGGTTACGCACTACGATCCCTTTCTTCACGAGCCCATTATACATGGCATCCGCCTTGGCGACATTCACCAACAAGAAATTAGCGTCCGAGGGATATACTTGATAGGAGAAAGGAGGCTCGGACAGGATCTTCTCCAGCCGGTTACGCTCCGTGAGGATCTCGTTCACTTGGTGCTTCATGGTCGCCTCGTCGTTCAAGAGCTCCAAAGCTTTCTCCTGTGTAAGCTGGTTGACGTTATACGGATATTTGATCTTATTCAAGACACCGATAATCTCCGGAGAGGCGAATGCCATACCCAAACGAATACCCGCCGCTCCCCACGCTTTCGACAAGGTTTGAAGAACGATCAGATTCGGGAACCCGGATAATTCCTTCAAGAAAGAGGGATAAGCGGAGAAGTCGATATAAGCCTCATCGATCACCACGATTCCTTCATAATTCTTCAATATCTTATAGATCGAGCCACGATCCAGGCTGTTGCCACTGGGGTTATTCGGGGAACATAGGAAGATCACTTTAGTCCACTCGTCCGCCGATTCCAACACTCGGTCAGCGTCCAAGTCGAAATTCTCGTCCAAAGAGACCTTGCGACATTCCACGTTATTTACATTCGCTGCCACCTCATACATACCATACGACGGCGAGATCGTCACCACACTATCCAACCCCGGCTCGCAAAAGGCACGGATCACCAGATCGATGGCCTCGTCGCTACCATTACCCAAAAAGATCGAGTTACGATCCACGCCTTTCAACACGGCCAGACGATCCTTCAATTTCCATTGCAAGGGATCGGGATAACGGTTATACGGCACATTCCACGGATTCTCATTCGCGTCCAGAAAAACGGAGGCATCCCCATGAAACTCATCACGTGCGGATGAATACGGTTTCAAATTCCAGACATTCGGTCTTACTAAATCTTTCAGGTCTTTCATATCGTGTTCAATCTAATTGTTACTGCGTTGCGGTGAGCATCCAGATGCTCGTTGGCCGCCATGGTTTGGATCGTGCTACCCAAGGCACGGATACCATCGGAAGAGATCTCTTGGAAAGTGATCTTCTTGATGAAACTATCCAAGTTTACGCCGCTATATGCCTTGGCATAACCGTTGGTCGGCAAGGTATGATTCGTGCCGGAAGCATAATCACCAGCGCTTTCCGGAGTATATGGACCCATAAAGACACTGCCGGCGTTCTCGATTCGCTCTGCGATAGCGGTGTAATCCGCTGTTTGGATAATCAAGTGCTCGGGAGCGTATTGATTCGTGAAGTCCACGACTTCCCGCGAATCTTTCAATACGATGATACGGCTGTGCGCTAACGATTTCTCGGTAATCTCCTTTCGGGGCAAACGATCGAGTTGCTCTTGGATGGCACGGGCCACGGGTTCCACGATCGTTTCCGAAGCGGTTACGAGGATCGCTTGGCTATCCACTCCATGCTCGGCCTGCGAGAGGAAATCGGCGGCGATAAAATCGGGATTCGCTGTCTCGTCCGCGATCACCTCTACCTCGGATGGTCCGGCGGGCATATCGATAGCGACCTCTTTCAGGCTTACTAATTGCTTCGCCGCCGTCACGTATTGATTACCGGGGCCAAAGATCTTATACACCTTGGGGACCGATTCCGTCCCATAGGCCATCGCCGCTATCGCTTGGATTCCTCCAGCCTTGAATATCTTACTTACGCCCGCAACCTCCGCGGCAAACAGGATAGCGGGATGTACTTTCCCTTCCCGGTTCGGTGGCGTACATAATACGATCTCCTTGCATCCGGCGATACGTGCGGGCACTGCCAACATCAATACCGTGGAAAACAAAGGCGCCGTTCCGCCCGGAATATATAAACCGACTTTCTCGATCGCTACCGCTTTCTGCCAACAAGTGACTCCCGGGGTAGTCTCCACTTTCTTTCCCTCGAAACGTTGTGAGGCGTGGAACTTCTCGATATTCGCCTTTGCCGTACGAATCGCCTGTTTCAAGTCCTCAGCGACCAAGGCATCCGCTTCCCGCATCTCCTCTTCCGAGACTTGAAGGGAAGAAAGCTGCACCTTATCAAACTTTTCCTCATACGCTTTTACGGCAGTGTCACCCTGCTCGCGTACCTCGTCCAATACCGTACGGACCGTATCGAACAAGGTGGTTACATCTAATGCGGGACGTTTGATTAGTGAGCTCCATTCCTCACGTCCGGGATATTTTATAATCTCCATATTATACAATCATTTTCTCGATCGGAAGCACTAAGATACCTTCAGCCCCCAATGATTTTAGTTTACCAATAATTTCCCAGAAATGCTTCTCGGCGATCACGGATTGAACAGAGACCCATTCATCGTTTGCCAAAGGCGTTATGGTCGGGCTCTTCATACCGGGAAGCACCTCGATAATCTCATCCAGCTTTTCTTTCGGAGCGTTCAGCAACACGTACTTCTTGCCCTCGGCGACTTGAATCGCCTCGAAGCGGAATAGAAGCTCATCCAAGATCTCCAGTTTCTCTTTGGATAGATTATTGTTAGCGATCAATAAAGCCTCACAAGGAAGGACTACCTCCACTTCTCTCAATTGATTGCTTACCAAAGTGCTACCGGAGCTTACGATATCAAAGATAGCGTCCGCCAAACCAATGCCCGGGGCGATTTCCACAGAGCCGCTGATTACATGAATATCCGCCTTCACGCCTCTCTCCTCTAAGAAAGACCGTAGGATCGCGGGATAGGAAGTAGCGATCGTTTTTCCCTCAAACCACTCAGCCCCCTTATATTCCTCATCTTTGGGGATCGCTAAGGATAGACGGCACTTACTAAAGCCCAGACGCTTGATCAATTTCGCCTCTTGCCCTTTCTCCACGTACTCGTTCTCTCCGACAATACCAATATCCGCCACACCGTTAGCTACAGACTGAGGAATATCATCATCACGAAGGAATAATACCTCTACCGGAAAACCTTTTGCCGATAATAACAGGATGCGTTTGCCCCTGTTTAGTTTAATACCCGCTTCTTCAAGCAACATCATGGTCTCGTCGTACAGACGGCCTTTCGATTGTACCGCAATTCTCAACATAACTATATCTTATTTTTATATTATAAATATCAACAAAAAAGGCTTACCGCAAAACGGCAAGCCTTTATCTTTTTATCATGAGTACATACATACCATTCAGCCCACCGAACTATTGCCCGCTGTAATGATGATGGTGATATAATGTAGTCATTATTTTCATTTCTTTTGTTATTTACGTCGCAAAGTTACAATAATAATTGAAAGAACAAATATTTCTGACAAAATATTATCACAATATCTATATTACTTCAATCCGTTCTTACGGAGCAACTCTTCTATCTCTTTCAAGCTTATAGATTCACGTTCTGCTTTGTCGTAGATGTAGAGCAAGTTGATCTCTGTCTCATCGATGGCTACCACTACCGTAAAAGAGATAACCCTTGCCCCACCGCTTTTGCCTCGTCCTTTGGAAGAGATACGCATACGGATCTTACGAAGGCCGTTGCCGAGATCGGTCCCCAAACGAGGATTTTGTTCCAACTCGCCAAGTAGTTTTTCATAATCATCAATGAAAGAGGCATAATGCTTCCGCAAACGTTTCGCTTCCTTCTTAAAGGAGGCTAAGACTTCTATTCTATATTCCATCTCTCATTTCTTTTAAGAAATCTCTCGCCGATTGTTTCCTCCCGGCAATCATGTCTTTCAGCCCGGCATCAATCCCTGCCAAGATCTCTTCCTTGCTGATATATTCCGTTTCTTCCTCTTCGGCTTTTGTCCTAATTTTATTGTTCAGCTTTTTCAGATAGTTCTTCACACGGTTGAGCGTGTCTTTATCATCGATGCTTAACAATTCTTCGACCAACTCCATCTTTAGGCATTTTAGTTCCATTGCCGTCATACAAATGCTCCTTTCTTATTAATTCGTTCTCAAGGACAAATATAATGATTTACTTTAATACAAATGACTCGCTTGCTGCTTAATCTTATTGGAAAGCATCAAGGGGAAGTCCGGATGCGCGGTAAAAAACGCGTCAACTTCTTTCCGAGCTTCCTTCGATGTATGGGCGGAAAGCAAGGAGCGAACCCAAGCGGTGGGGAAAAAGATATCGCCAGTCCGCTGTACTTCCGGCATCGCTTCCAAGGCCGGACGGATATAAGCGACCGACTCTTGTTCTCGCAGGCGATGGTTCAAATGAGCGAGAGCCGAAGAGGCCCATGGCTCCACCCTACGATTCCCGGCGATCAACAAGGAAGCGAAGACACTGTCACGTTCCTCTTTACGGGGCGATACGGATGGGGAGATAAATTGATACTCCTTCTTCCGGTCCGGATTCTGTATGCGGGATAATTGCGTAGCGATAATCTTATCCGCTTTTTCCGGCAAATGCATCGCCAGCATATAGGATAAGCCAATATAATCACTCTCGCTCAACGTACAATCTTTCGGAGCTTTCCGTTCCTGCCATAACGTATACAGACGTTGTACCGCCTCCTCTGAATCCGCTATCGAACGATACAAACGAAACGCCTGCAAACGATGTTGGGATACGGGATTCGTTGTCACGATCTTCCACAAGACCTGTTCCAACGGACGAGAATCCGACGGGAATATCCGCTGGCAATCTCCTAAATAGCTTAAAGCCATCGAGAACAATAAAGAATTAGACTCATTCGGTAAATACGCTAACATCTCTTCACGGAACCCTTGCGGAGAAATCGTTTTCCAACGAAGATTCTCATAAAGGGTAATCAGCAAAGATCCCTTCAACACCTCATCTTCCGATGAGCGAAGCACGGACCATAGACCGGAAGACTCCCCCTCTGTTATTTTAAAGAAGCCATAACCACGCCCATTTATATTCGGAAGAATGACACAATTTCCATTCGGAAGAAAACTTAATTTCATTCGGAAGGAATCAGAGTTTCCTTCGAGAGAAACCGGGATTTCTTCCGAATCCGTTCCACAGATCACCCGATAGGTTAATTCTTGCGGCCATTTTAAACCCCGGCCCAACGGATCACGCTGCTCTACGACCAACTCGCCGTCCTTAACCGAAGCCGTAATCTCCGGCATACCCTTCTGATTCACCCACACCTCACTCCAAGCGGCCAGATCCTCTTCCGTATATTTATTCAAGATACGGATCAAGCCCTCCCACGTAGCGTTCCCATACGCATAAGTAGTCAAGTACTCACGAATTCCCTGCTGGAAAGCGTCTTCTCCCAGAACACGTACCAACATCTCCATAATCACGGGAGATTTATCATAGATGATATTTCCATATACCAAACCGGCGTTCCGCAAATTATCCAAATCTTGCTTGATCGGATTCGCACCTGACGTACGGTCTTCCGAATAAGATGCGGGAATATAATCCCGAATAAAATTCAACCGGTGATTCACGTCCGGATATAAAGGTTCTACGATACGGGAAGCAAAATAATTAGCGAAAACCTCTTTTGTCCATACATCATCAAACCATTTCATCGTTACATAATCGCCAAACCACATATGAGAGGTTTCATGTGCGATCAAGGAACTCCGACTCAATCGCTCATTTAAGGTAGGATGCTCATCCAGAAACATCCGGCGATCCGTATATAAAGTAGCACCCGTATGTTCCATACCCCCATATTGGAAACCGGGTAAGATAATCACGTCATATTTAGCGAAAGGATAAGGAATACCAGTAAAGTCTTCCTGCCATTCCAACGCATCGAACACCTCGTCGGCGATGGCTGGGCATTGAGCGATCTTTTTCGGATCCGTCTCCCGATGATAAATAGAGATATCCCGCCCGTTCCGGGAATAAACCTCCCGAGTCAGTTTACCGGCCACGAATGAGAACAGGTAGGTACTAAGCGGTTCCGTCTCCTTGAAAGAAATACGATTCCGACCGGAGACGCTCGTACTATCCGTTTGTGTGATAGCGCCATTCGCCACAGCCTGCCAAGTGGAAGGAACTTCCAAGGTCAAGGTAAAAAACGACTTCATATCCGGCTGGTCAAAACAAGGGAATACCGTACGTGCCCGGTCCGGAACCAATAACGTATACAGGAACTCATCCCGTCGATTCAAGGATTGATCCGCCGGAGTAAAAGTGATCGCTACCCGGTTCTCTCCCACCGCTACCCAATCTGAGGCAATCACGATATGCTCATCTTTCACTTCATAGGGAATATCTCCTCCGTTCAAGGTTACGGAGGTCACTTGCTCCGGTTCTCCGCGGAAATCAATAATAAGCGGCTGTTTCTCGTCTAATCGCAAGGATAGCTCCACTTTTCCCCGGATCGCCTCGTCACGAGATTCCGGGATCGAGAAGAAAAGATTATAACGGACATTTGAGAAATGCTCCTTCCGGAATTGAGCTAGCTCAAGGCTCACACCGGGCCGGGACAAACCGGCCTCATCTTGTTTAACAGAGCTACAAGCAACCAGACCGGACAGTACGCAAGCTCCGATAAATACCTTTAGATTCATATCTCGTAATTATTCTCTTAAGTATTCTGCTATACCCATAAAATTTCGTTCCAACAAATACATCTGGCTAGCCATAAAAGTGAAAAAATCTCCCCAATGCGCTCTCCGATGCAAATCCAATCCTTCTTTTGCTACATAGATACGGGCCACTTGTCGGCCATTCTCACGGACAAAACAAATATCCCAGATCAAGCCTTCGGGAAAATCCTGTTCCAACGTCTCTTTATACCAAGTCAGGCGCTCAAACATTTCCAGACGTAAATCCTCGCTACGGTGGTTTACCTCAAGAATAACGTAAGCCCCTTGGCGGTTCGCGTCGAATTTCAACTCAACGCCCTTTACCTTCGTATCATATAATGTCCAAATTTTCTTACGCCCCCGCAAATAGGGTTGCACCTCACAAAAAGCGGCGAAGCTTTCCCAAAACTCCAATTTGAGATTCTTCAGTTCCTCCTTACTATACATTACCTATAAATGTCTTTCTTTGTTACCTTAACGATCTGTCCGAATTTAGAGAGTTTCTCCATATCCATACTCTTTGAATTACCGACTATCGCATATATCATTAAATGATCTTGTATATTCTCCCTATAAAAACGAAGGATATCCTCCATAGTCATCCGATCGATAACCTCCAGATAATCCTTGTTCGGATCGCTCTCGTACCCTTCACGCCGGAAACCGGCGATCTTCAAGGAAAGGGAGCGACTAGTAGGATATTCATTATTCACCCAATTACGAATCGTCTGCTTCACCGACTCCACCCGTTCCGGACGTTCCGGCATATCATGCACCAGATTCTCCAACACTTCCATCGCATCGATCATCTTATCCGTCTGTGTAGCCAATTTCATCACGAAACTAGCGGGCTTCTCCGATCGATTCAAAGGAGGATGTTTCAAACGGGCATTTACTTGATAAGCGAACGAACGAAACTCACGGATCTCCTGAAACATCAAGGATGACATATCCCCTCCGAAATAAGCGCTAAACAACCGGGAAATAGGACGATCTTCCTTAGCCTTCAACGGATCGATATACATATAGGCATAGATTATGCTTTGCGTGACATCCTCCATGTCCATAAAAAAGACAGTCGGCTTATCATACGTCATAAGATCACGGATATAGGGAGAGTTCGATGGAATACTTACCTCCTCCAAGGGTAAATGCTGCTTGATCTGCCGGGCAGCCTCCTCCATAGACAATGTACCACAATAATGCAGGTTACAAGCGACCGAACGTACCTTACTGAAAGTGTCCAGCAACATCTTTCCTTTTAGTTTCTTGATTTCAGCGAACGATAATTTAGTCAAATAACGGGATTGCTCCCCAAATTTGACTTTCTCTAACAGCATATCGGCTACGTTCTCGCTGGAATTGAACAACGATTTCTCCGTTACCTTCGCCTCGTCCACAATCTGCCGTAACTTCTTGTCATCTGGCTTGGCGTGCCGCAAGAAATCGCCGACCAAAGCCATTGTTTGGGTAAAATGCCCATCGAAACCATTCACCACCACCAGAAACTCAGAATCCGTGGAATCAAAAGTCAATGTACTACCAAGTTCCTGCAATTTACCCCGAAAGACCTCAAAAGACATCGACTCCGTCGCTACGAAAGGTAGATAAGCGGACAATTTATCAAGATCACGAAGCTCCAACTGCCCCACTCCATAAGATAGTGTCAGCGAGAATATATCATTTACGGAATTATGAGTCTTATACAACGTGACAAGCGGACGCAAGGATACGACCTCGGCGTCTTTCTCAAAATCGAGAAAATGCGGTTTCAATTCTTGTACGGGTATCTTTTCCAGACGTTCCACATAAGCGGAGGAAGCATCAGAGTTCTTCGGTATAATCGGTGAATAATCCGGCTTGGGTAAGATCGTTTTCGGATAGCGTCCGGTCTTCTTCGTGACGTACATATAATTCTCCGTAAAATATTTCTTGGCGACCTCAATCACGTCTTCTCTCGACAAGGCATCGATACGGGTAACCTCATCCAAATAATCCTGCCAGCTTTTCCCTTGAGAGAAAATACGCATCATCACCTCGGCCCTTGAGTTTATGTCTTCCAATTTGGAGGCATATTCACGTTTCTGCTCCAATTTCAAGCTTTGAAACATCTCATCGCTAAAATCCCCCTCCTTAATGCGGTTGATTTGTTTCCATACTAATTTCTCGGCTGCCGCATAGGTCTGGAAAAAGAACTTCGGAAATACCAACAAGCCTAATATTCCAGCCTCATTCATACTTTGGTTAACCGCCATCGCACCCATCACCTTATGATCTACCGTCAGCTTATCCAAAAATCCCGTACCATTGGAGTTATTCAATAAAGATACGGCGATATTGAGCGCAACTTGATCCGGATGATTCGCGGGAACTCCCCGGAATCCCAATGCCATAATTTTCACGAAAGGCATAGGAATACGTACGCTCACCTTCTCCCGTCCCTTGAATGGCGGTAATGTAACAATATCCCGGTGAGGCGGCTTCCCTTTTCGTATCCGTGAAAAAGTAGATTCCAAGATTGGCAAGACCTCCTCCGTATCGAAATCCCCGCTTAAGATCAATCCCATATTGGAAGCGACATAGTATTTCTCGAAGAACCGGCGCATCTCCGAAAGACGGGGATTCTTCAAGTTCTCCGCACTTCCGATAATCGGATAAGCATACGGATGCGGATAGAAATAACGCTCTGTCAATTTCTCGATGGCGACACTAGCCATCGTATCTCCATACATGTTCTTTTCCTCATAGACCGTCTCCAGCTCACTCTGGAAAAGACGAAATACGGGATTTACCAAACGCTCACTATTGATCTCGGCCCATTGGGAGATATATTGCGGAGAGAATGTATTGAAATATAATGTATAGTCGTAAGAAGTCCCGGCATTCAACTTCGTACCACCGAAACGAGAGATCAACCGGTCGAACTCATTCGGTATTACATACTCAGCGGCACGTACGCTCAGGTCGTTAATGATTTGCTGCAAATGGGCACGCATCTTGGGATCCTCGGTATCCGCCAAAGCGTCATATTTCTCGGCGATAATGTCCAGCAAGACTTTCTCGGACTCATAATCGATTGTCCCGATCTTATCCGTTCCTTTAAACATCATATGCTCGAAATAATGCGCGATACCTGTGTTAGGGGAATCTTTAGCTCCGGCTTTTACAACTACGGCTCCGAATATCTTAGGTTGGCTATGGTCCTCATTCAACCATACCGTCAAATCATTACTTAATTTATGCTCTCGTACCTGTAGAAAATCTGAGGTTGACAACAGAGATCTCATGGAATCCATTTAAGTTTATATTATTTCACAAAGATACATTTTTCAATTGGATTAATACGCTTACATTTACAAGCAATCTTAACAAAAGGGCAAATTTAACGTAGGATTGAACCTATTTTTAAGAGTAGTGTTATATCAAAAAACGATTATTATGATAAATTTAGGTAGTTGGATGAACAAAGTCCTCACCGGATGGGGTGTAGACGAGAAAATAGCGAACACATTTGACGAGGCGATCATCGCCATCTTACTAGTGGCGGTCGCTATCGGATTAGATTATTTATGCCAAGCTATTTTTGTCGGAGGGGTACGTAGTATCGTTAAGCATACGCATTATAAATGGGATACGTTATTAATTAAACGTAAGGTCGTACATTATCTCGTACATACGATTCCCGGCATTTTAGTATATGCTTTGCTCCCGATGGCTTTTATCCGAGGAAAGGAATTATTATTCATTTCCCAGAAGATTTGCGCGGTCTATATCATATTTTCCCTGCTGTTAGCGCTCAACGGTCTTCTCTTAATGATGTTGGATTTGTTTAACCAACAGGAGAAAATGAAAAACAGGCCGATGAAAGGTTTTATACAAGTATTACAAGTGCTTGTTTTCTTCGTTGGCGGCATTGTCATTATAGCGATTCTCGTCAATAAATCCCCGGCTACCCTTTTCGCCGGATTAGGTGCATCGGCAGCTATTCTTATGTTGGTCTTTAAAGATAGCATATTAGGTTTCGTGGCAGGTATACAGCTTTCGGCGAATGATATGTTGCGCCCCGGCGACTGGATCACGATGCCTTCTGCCAATGCGAACGGTATTGTTCAAGAAATAACCCTAAACACCGTGAAAGTTCAGAACTTCGATAATACGATCTCGACAATCCCGCCTTATAATCTAGTGAATAGTTCTTTCCAAAACTGGCGCGGGATGGTTGAGTCTGGAGGACGCAGGGTTATGAAGTCCATTTATCTCGATTTGAATACGATCAAGTTCTGTACGCCGGAGATGCTAGATACCTTCCGCAAGGAAATTCCTTTATTAGCGGATTACCAACCGGATAAGGATGTAGTACCTACAAACTCCCAAGTATTCCGTGTATATGTAGAGCGTTATCTGACAAGTCTTCCTGTCGTAAATCAAGATTTGGATTTAATTATCAGCCAACTTCAATCCACGGAATATGGTGTTCCCGTCCAGATTTATTTCTTCTCCCGGAATAAAATATGGAAAGAATATGAACGGATCCAGTCGGATATATTCGACCATTTCTTCGCTATGATTCCTAAATTTGAATTGAAAGTATATCAATATTCAGACTAAAGTACGTGTTCGGATTATTTTTCCTATCTTCGTCTCCGGATTGTCTACTTAAAGTTTAAAATCGTATTTATGAGCAAGATACAAGAATGGGTATATAATTTATTAGTTCAAATGGGGTTGATAAGCGAAAATTCCAGTTACCTAGACAATATAGTGATCTTATTACTTATTATAGCCGTCACCGTTGGGATCGATTATAGTTGCCGGTATATTTTCCTAGGTATGTTCAAACGATTAGCGAGGAAGACGAAAAATCAACTGGACGATTTAATCGTGGATCGTAAGATCATTAATAAGATGATGCATATGATCCCGGCCATATTGATTTATATATTGTTACCATTCGCCTTCTCAGCCGAAGAGACACCGAAGATTTTAATAGTACTCCAAAAACTTTGTCAGATTTATATCATAGCGGTTTCTTTAAGGTTTATAAACGCTTCCTTAAATCTGATCCACGAGATCTATAATAAAAAAGATTCCTTTAAGAACAAGCCGTTAAAAGGCTTCATACAGATCTTGCAGGTTACGGTTTTCTTTATTGGAGTGATATTGATTATCAGTATTCTTATCAATAAATCCCCGGTTTCTTTACTGGCCGGATTGGGTGCGTCTGCGGCTATCTTGATGTTGGTCTTTAAGGATACGATCTTAGGTTTCGTTGCCGGCATCCAATTATCCGCCAATGATATGCTCCGGGCCGGAGACTGGATCACGATGAGCAAATATGGTGCGGACGGCACGGTTATCGAGGTGACATTGAACGCCGTGAAAGTAAGAAACTTTGACAATACCATCACGACCATCCCTCCTTACGCCTTAGTAAGCGACGCTTTCCAAAACTGGAGAGGTATGAGCGAATCCCCGGGCCGCCGTATCAAGCGCTCTATCAATATCGATATGAACAGCGTACATTTTTGTACCCCGGAAATGCTAGAGAAATTTCGTAAGATCTCTCTTATCACGGATTACATCGATGGAAAAGAACAGGAATTAGATGAATACAATGAAGAACATCATATCGATAGTTCCATTTGGGTGAACGGACGTAGACAGACAAATCTGGGAGTCTTCCGTGCTTATCTCGTACGTTACCTAAGAAGCCTCCCGGAAGTAAGTAAGGAATTAGTCTGCATGGTAAGGCATCTACAACCGACTGATACAGGTATTCCCATCGAACTTTATTGCTTCTCATCCAATAAGGTATGGGTCGAATATGAAGGAATTCAAGCGGATATATTCGACCATGTACTTGCGGTAATACCGGAGTTTGGGCTAAGCGTATTCCAAAATGTATCCGGGGCGGATTTGAAGAATATCATCATCAAACTTCCCGTCGGCTCACAACCCTCAGAGTGTTTCTAGAAACTCATGTACATGTTTTTCCGGAAATGATAGGAACACTCTAAGATGTCAAAAAAATATCTTAGGTGCATCGGCCGACGATCCTAAGATACTTCGCCAGTGAACCTAAGATACTTTGCCTATGAAATCAGTATCGGTGTAGCCTTACGGCACTAGTGGTGTAGGGTTGTGCCTATACTGGCGTGAGGCTATGCCGATATACGTGTTTGTCACTCTTAAAATTGGAAATAAATAAACGGCTGCACTCCCGCGCTCTTAAACTGAACAACAATGAAAATCGCTATCGCCAATATAGCGGCCTGTATCAATAAAGGGGAACGAGTCACGATTTCCCTCAAGACATCCTCAGAGCGTTTAGGCATAAAATGCAGCACATAACCGATCACCATCAACGCGAACACCCCTTTATATCCTGAGACGAATTGCATGAACACCTCCGGATGAAAATTCGTGAAGATCTGGCTCAGCATCTCTCCCACGGCTTTCATCGAGGTAGCTCGGAACAAGATCCATCCGAAACAAACCACATGGAAAGTAATCAGGACACCTAATACCCGTCGCCAAGGTTTCATCTCGCATCCTAAGGCCTTAAAGCTACTGAAATGCCCCATAATGAACTTATGCGCAGCCAAAGCTATACCATGTAAGGCTCCCCATAAGATGAAACTAATGGAAGCCCCATGCCATAACCCGCCTAGCAACATCGTTATCATCAGATTCATATAGGTACGAATCTTCCCCTTCCGGTTCCCCCCTAAGGATATATACAGATAATCTTTTAACCAAGAGGAAAGGGAGATATGCCAACGACGCCAAAACTCGGTAATCGTAGCCGATTGATAGGGAGAGTCGAAGTTTATATTAAAGCGGAATCCCAACAACAGAGCGATACCGATCGCCATATCCGAATAACCCGAGAAGTCACAATAAATCTGTAGCGCATACCCATAGACACCCAATAAATTCTCCACACCCGTATAAAGCAACGGAGCGTCAAAAATACGATCCACGAAATTCATACTGATATAATCCGAGATAACCGTTTTCTTGAAAAGACCACATAAGATAAGGAACAATCCCTCACCAAACTCAGATCGCGTCACCGTAGGATTCTTATACATTTGAGGGATAAAATCCCGGGCACGAACGATTGGCCCGGCAACCAGTTGAGGAAAGAACGATACATAGAAAACATAATCGATCCAACGGCCGAGAGGTTGGATTCGTCCCCGATAAACATCTATCACATAGCTTATACTCTGGAAGGTAAAGAAAGAGATTCCTACCGGAAGGAAGATGTTCATCTTAAGCCATTCTCCCCCGGCGGCCATAGTAAACAGTTCGCCTAGGAAATTGAAATACTTGAAATACCCCAGCATACCTAGGTTTATGCAGAGACTAAGCGTAACGAATAATTTACGTTTTAATACCGATGTCGTATGCGAGATACATTGCGCTATCAAGAAATCGGAAGTAGCCGTAAATACCAGCAGCCCGAACCAAAGTCCACTACTTTTATAATAGAAATAAAGGGAAAACAATGTCACATAAATAATACGAGCCAACGTATGTTTCCTTAGCGACATATAAATCATCAGGAAACCGATAAACAAGAAGAAGAACAACCCGCTACTAAACAAGATCGGGGCATTATGATGATACGTCAGGATATCTCCCAGTTTCTCCCACGTGAATTGATGATTACTAAGCCAATCTCTAAGTATATTATATTCCATATAAAATTCTTATCGGTTATTATATGATTCCATGAACGCCCTAAACAAAAGCGTTCCTTGTTCTTGATACCCTTCTTTCGTAAAGTGAATCCGATCCCGTCCCATCAAACGAGAACTATGCCATTTGCGGCACGAGTTTTTCCCTCCTGTCGTAGTGAATAAATCCCAGCAAGCGACCTCTTCTTTCTTCGCTACATTCCGGATAGCACGGGCAGCCCGCTCGGTATTATCATTACGCACATACGTTCGCTGTTTACCCGACCGGACTCTCCTATAACATTCCGGAGGAGTCGTCAGTAAGATTGCCGTATTAGGTAACTCCTTCTTGACTAACGCCAAGAAAGCCTCTATCTGGCCGGAAAACTCATCGGTATTAAAACGTCTGCCGAATGTCTCGTTGGTTCCCATAGAGATGATTAGTAAGGACGGTTTTAATAAAGCCAACTGACGTATATAAGCCTCGTCCGTATAATTCACATACATCGCCCCATTCACTCCGATGGAATGGTATAAGATACCCCTGCCTCCATTCTTCAGTGTCAGGCCATAATATAAATTCGTAAAGGATGAGGCCGGTCGCAATGTATTCGTGCCCTCTTTCCGTCTCGTACTCTGCAATTGTAGAGTATCGGTCAAGCAGGAGATCCGGAATGTGTCGGCTAATACATCGGGAACACATACGGTATCCGCACGGAATGTTTGGACCGAGTCTTTCAAAGCCCCGGCAGGAAGCATGGGCATCGACTTCTCCCCTCTATATAAAATCGCCTCATTAAACTCGTATCCGGCACCATTATTCGGAGTTATCACGACATCAAAATTAATCGAGGGGGAAACAGACTTAATCCCGATCCCACCGATCCCTATCGGGGTTTTCCGGACATGCTGAATACAACGTCCGGCAATCCAATCCTTAGCGACGGATTTGATAAAGTAATCATCCGGCTCGTTGGTCTTGCTCAACTTAAAAGGAGCGATCCAGCCTCGTCCGGCATTCCCGAACGCCTGTTGGAAAAGGCGCATGACACGACCGCTTAAATGTCCGGCTTGGATATGCGAATCCCCCAACTGGACGATCGTGATAGCCGTATCTTTCCCTGCACGCAACGAATCCAGTTCATTGAAAAAATTATTCCACGCCTTACTAGAATCCGGTAAGATCAACGTATCTTTTCCCACTTTCATAGAATAAGATAAAGGAGGCAACGCTACAGTATCCCGAACCGCCAAACTATCAAGAGATACATCCCCGTTTATTCCGGCTTTAGGTTTCGGAACAGAGAAGCCCATGATCACTCCTAAAACAACCAGACTAATTAACCACTTTCTCCGCTTCATCATAAAAATCTTTTTCTGATAATAACGCTTTCAGCAAGGCATCGGCAATCTCCCGTCCACCCCTAAAGCTTAAATGCGTATAATCCTTACTAGCCCAGTTTAATTCTACGAAACGGACCATACTGTTCTCTCCTCCCATAGCACCGAATACATTCCAGAAAGGAACCCCTGCCTTTTTAGCGGCTTGCCTTTGCGCATGCAGCAAGGCTAACACGGCCGGCATCGTCTCGAATTCCCCATCGTCTTGACGGCTTCTGTCCGACACCCCCAACATCAATATATCAGCTTCCGGAAAACAAAGTTGTATATGGTTAATGACCTTTACCATCCGGCTACTATACCATCCATAATTCATCACGCTATCGCTCACGACATTTAACCCATACTGCAAGACAATCAAGTCATACGGACGGATCTTATTCAATGCTTGGCAACGGGAGACATCCAATCGCTCCAATATCATACCCGAGTTTCCCCGAAGAGAGAAATTATCGACCACGACACCTGAATGATCCTCCATAGCGACCCCTAATGCCCGGAACTCCGGAGTATTCTTAAAAGTGAAATCCGCTTCGGTGAACATCCCTTCCAACTCGTATTGGGTTACGATCGATGTGGCGGGAAGCATCTCTTGTAGGGTATCGGCGGAAGCGTTGCAAACCAAGCGCATCTCCGTATTCTTATTCTGCTCATAAATCAGTTTCAAAGAAGAGAACGTCTGAAGCTCCGGATAACGCTTAGTCGTCTTCACATGGATGGAGGCGTTCTCCTCGTTTGCCTCGAACATCATCCCAGATAAAGTATATCCATGCTCATGATCCGTCAGCATAGACCAAGTAGTCCATCCGGAGGCACGTTGCTCCACGGTTGGACGGAACTGTGCCGCTACGGATGTGACCGGTACAAAACCAACACCCCGCCCCCCAAATTCCTTCTGCATCCCGGAACGGAAATCGGCCACCATAATATCTCCTTCGATAAAAGAATCTCCAAGGAAGGCCACACGTACCGGACGATTCAATTCCCGCCTGTTTTTTAAGGCGGCGAAGAATCGTTGCAAACCGATATGTCCAAGAGAATAGTCCTCGATATGAGCCCCCAGCGAATCCGCCCCTTGAACAGCATAGACCGCTTTGTATAACGAATCACGAAGGGCCAAAGCCGCTGAATCTATTCCGGCGGAACGCATGATAGAATCCCTTAATGCTACCGAATCTACTTGAAGGGTGTCCGCTTGTTCCAATTGTTGTTTCAAAGAATCCAAGGAGAGCTTTTCCTCTTTCACCTTGAAATCCGATAAAAGATCTACCTTTTTGATCTTATACCCGAACAATGTATCCGGAAGGCTATATAAACCAAAGCTCATCAACAACGTCAGCGACAGTAACGCTAACACTCTACCCAAATTATTATCTTTGTTCATCTAACTTTTGCTTATAAGGGGACAAAGATAGACAAGTTTACCTACCCGGAAATAATCTTCGGACAAAAAATAACCTTAAATTATCCGTTCAGGGTGGATCATCCCTTAAACGTAAGTTGAGACAAAAAGAGATGCAATAACGAAGGCTCCAGCAGCATTGGGAAAATCAATCCATAAATAGCCCCGTAGAAATGGGCATTATGATTTATGTTATCTCCTGTTTGTTTCGCCATATACTGGCAATAGGCCAGATATAGCAAGCCGAATACGATTCCGGGGACAGGCAGTACGGCGAAAAACAAGATCTTTCCCCAAGGATCAAGGAATATAGAGGTAAATAGAACCGCCGATACCGCTCCAGACGCACCGATAGAGACATAATACGGATCATTACGTCGTTTTATCAAATCATAAAGCGAAGCTACGATCATTCCCCCGAAATAAAGAGCCAGATAAGCCCCACTGCCGAATCCCATATATCGAAACGTTCGTTCAATATAGAGACCAAATGACCAGAACGTGAACACATTCACTAGCAAATGTGTCATATCCGCATGGATAAATCCATGTGTCACGATACGATAATATTCATGATTCCGGATCGTACGATATGGGATAAACGCTAATTTCATAAATAACTCCCTATTACTAAAACAGATAAAAGAGAGAATCACTGTTATTCCAATAATTAAATAAGTAATCATATATTCTATTATTTTTCTGATGAGCCACAAAGCAAAGCATAAATTCCGGTTTATACAAATATCAGGTATATATTATCTAAGCCAAAGGAAAAACAAGAATCCCCAAAGAAAAACAGATAACAGTAAAACCAAAGGCTTCAAAACTTTATCGCAAAAATAGCTCCTTACTTTCTTTCGATCAGGAATATTTTCCACTGCGATAACACGATTCACCTTATTCGTCCTATCAAAATAGGAAGAATATAGAATCAATATATAAAAACCGAATATTTGCAAAAGAAATAGGATGGAGACTAATGGCTTTTCATATCTTTTCTGTTTCTCTTCTATTTTGAATTGCTTTAAATCAATCTCTTTTATAACCCGAATCAATGTTTTCTTTTCTTCCAATATTAAAGAATCTAGATTCTCTGAAAAAGAAGAATCTAGACTTTTTAAATTCTCATAGTACCGGACCATACTATCAATTCTATTTCTTTCTGTATTCAAAGAACTCAATTTCATACTTTCAGCAGTCATATCTATATATGATATAGAAAAAGGGAAAAGTAAGAAAGCTAAAGACAACACATTACCACTAATAACAACAAATGTTTTATTCAAGCCTCTGTTTAGTTCCTTCCAAAAAATATTTGTCAAAAAAAACACACTAAGCTGTATAATACAAGCAATACATAAAGTACGTATGGTATACCCCACTAATTGCAGCCAATTCTCCATCGCTTCTACATCTACAGTAATACCAAAGAGGGTCACCGCATAAATCAATGTTATAACCATCATTAATCTATGTTCTTTCTTTAATCCAAGTACCAGATCAAACATTCTTTCCCACATACTATCCTTATATTTTTTCGCCAAAGATACAAAGATTGCTTTAAGCACATGGTATATAATAAAAAAGTGGATAAGCCTTTTCTCATATCCACTTTTTTATTTGTTACTTGAATAAGAAGCTACTTCTTGCTATCGATTACCAATAACGGAGTATCGGTGTGGAATAACATTTTTCTCGCGATCGAAGGATTGAACATTCGGGCTAGGATATTACGGCGATATGTGCTTAGGGCTATAACATCAATTTGTTTATCACGAACAAATTTCTCGATGGCTAACAGCAAGTCACCATCGGCAAGCACCGTATGGGAAATATGGGCATGTGGATATTGTTTCTTGAAATATTCACGGACGCCTGTCAAACGAATCTCATTCCATTCATCTTTGCTGGTAGAGATATTGAATAGATGAATATTAAAATCAAAACCTTTGATGATTTCCATGAACTCGTCGAAAGCAACCAAATCTCTCTGGTTAAACGATGTAGCGAAAGCGATATTCTTAGCGTCTCTCAAATCCGTGAAAGGAACATTCTCCGGTATCGCCAATACAGGAACCCGGTTTACCTCGATTACCTCTCCGGTCACGCTACCGATCAGATCCATATCTTTTTGGCTCTTACCTCTCGTTCCCATCACGATCAATGTCGGATGATACTCCTTGCTATAGGCGATGATCTCCTCTTCCGGCAAGCCTTCACGTAATACATAATCGTATTTTACCTTTGGCAATTCGCCAGAGGACATCTTCCGGTTGATATGCGTACAAATATTCTCCATATCGATACGGACACGTTGTAAGATATGCTGTACGGATTCCTCCTCATTTACTTGGTAAGCTAATGTATCTCCCATCGGGATAGCAGATGGAAAATAGGGGCTGAAATAGGCGTGCATGATCATCACCTCCGCACCTACCGCATGAGCGTAATTAATTCCCAACTCACAAGCCTTGGCGGAATAATCCGAGAAATCAATCGGGATCAGCACTTTCTTGACCGCATTAACCTTCGCTTCTTCCTCCTTTGGTTCCTCAAACCACTTATTGTCTTCAATAATGCGTAAAGCATGCGGTAAATCACTCTCCTTAATACGCACACGTACTCCTGCCGAAACGACGGGCTGGATCTGGTTTACATTATGTATATAGACCTCTATGCCTTCTGTTTCGAGGATTGTCTTGAGAATCTGGGCTTTCTCGAACGTGTGGATAGCCAATGTCACTAATTTATCTTCCATACTCAATACATTTTTATAGATGAAACAATCGGGATTTATGAATTGTTGAATATAAAAAAATCCCAAAGCGTTCTTTCATTTAGCTATGGGATTTTTTATACGAATGAATTTCTCTTACGCTTTCTGTGCTTCGGCATCCTGACTCTCGGCCAGTATCTGCAAAGCACGCTCGAAAATAGTCGTATCATCTAAAACAACCAACCCTCCGTCTGGACCGGGCTCGATATGGAAACCACAACTCCGTCCATCTTGAAAATTATGTCCACCGAAATAGTTACGAACTGTCTCTACCTTTAATCCCAGCTCATCGGCGATGCGTTGTGTACTTCCGTCAGGTAACGAATCTTTAATTCTTCTCAGTTCGTTAAATGTAATCGTCTTTGTCATGGCTTTCTTATTTTGAAGGTTAATACTTTTGTTTAATATTATGGCACTAACTTAGTCATTTAATAGCATTGAAACAAATTATTATTGAGAAAATCAGCTGAAAACAAATATGCTTTACGACATACTCAACCAAACTCTCTTATCTAAAGCATGATACCAATTGCTCATTAAATAGAGCTATTAAAAGGATGGTCAACCAAATCGCATAGGTGATCAAACGTTTCCGGGTATCCGAGTAAATGGCCTCCGGACGTACCCAAGAATCTACCGGAATCAATTTAGGCCTTATATAGAGGTATAACAGATATACAAGATACCCGAATAGCAGACCGGATAAAGCTCCCGGAATAATATCCGTGATAAAATGCACTCCTAAATAAATACGAGTATAGGAAGTCAAAATCGCCCAAAAGAAAATAGTCCATCCAAATAGCTTATTCCGGAAGATCAGCGCCATCAAGGTAGCGAAACCGAAAGCGTTCGCCGCATGGCTGGAGATAAATCCATACATACCTCCCCGATAACCGAACACCACCTTTACCTGATCCATAAAATCAGGGTGATGAGTCGGACGGAAACGGGTGAAGATGGGCTTACAAACATGCGAAGCGAACTGGTCGCATAGCGTGATCGTCAAGACTATGGCCAATAAGATCAACAACCACTCCTTCCAGTTCTTCTTATAGCACAATACCACCAATATAAAAAAGGCTAACGGTAGCCAAACCGCCTTGCCTGAATAGATCCACATAAAGCGATCTAAAAAAGCGGAGTCGCTACCGTTAAGCATAAAGAACGCATCACGTTCCCAAACCAATAATTGTTCTAGCATGTATCAGATTTTTTCTATGTCTTTACTAGGCATCCATCCTACGTTCCCGTCCTCAAGCTCGATCTCGCTCCATTCGCCAAGCGTACTCTTCACGGTCACGTTCGTTCCCTCGTGTAATACGAAAAGATCCGTACCACTAGCGTCGGGCGAGCTTTTCACCGTAACGGTCGGGGCGAATACGATGGCATGTTTACGGTTTATCATCTCATCCTTCTGGTCGCTGGCGAATATATTGGCAAAAACAACCATGATAATAAATAGGATACCCAAATAGAAACCGATCTTCTTCAAGCGTACCCAACGGGAGAAAAAGAACAAGATCAAGCAACCGATAAACAACAGGAAGCACACGATACCAGTCTTCGCCCAAGAGTCTGCGGAACCGAGGTTCTCCACGCTCTTAAACCATTTGACCAAGAAAAAATCACCAACCGGCTCAATCTTATCGATCGTCTTCTGACGGGCCATCTGTAAATTGAAGCGAGCATCGCTATCACCCGGATCCAGCAGAAGACAACGTTCGTAGTTCAATATAGCCGGAGCGATCTTACCCGCCTTATAATAGGCATTTCCCAAATTATAATAAACGGCGGCAGACTCACCATTGCTCTTCAAGATTCCCTCATATAGCTCGATCGCCTTCGCATAATCTTCTTTCGTGTAAGCGACCTCGGCCTCCTTCAAGGCGGTATCTTGCGCATAAGCAGATCCTATCAGACATAGAGTCAATAAGAAAAACAATACCTTTCTTAAATTTATAGTCATCTTCATCTTCTTACTTTTTAATTGTATTCTCCATTTTACCAATAGCGTCTACCGTCAGCTCATACAGCTTATCCATAGCGTCTGACGCTTGGGACGGAGCGTAACGAGCGAACTCACAAGTATTCAAGATATCCATGAACTCATTCGTCAAGGATTCGTCTACACCGTATTTAGCCAATTCTGTCTCTACGTTATCCTTGGTCAGATCGGATTGCGGGATACTCAGCTTATCGCTCAAATAGCCCCACAACGCACGCAGTACCTCGTCGTAGAATTCTTCCTTCTTGTTCTCTTTCATCAGCTTGCCGGCGTTCTTCAGACGTCTAACCGCCATCTTGTTCGCCTTCTTGGTACGAACCAAGGCGATGTCGGCGTTTTCCTTCACCTGCTTACGATAAATAAAGAAGAATACGATAAACAAGATAGCCGGTACGATATAGCAAAGATAATACATAAAGGAACCGAAGAATATACCATCACCTCCCTCGATAAAGGAGAAGCCTTTCGTCTTTAGGTAACGGATATCCTTGCCTAAGTATTTCACGCTCTCTTTATTACTGAAGTTCGATACGACCGGGGAAGAACCGCTACCGCCCTTGCCTTGCTCCACATGCAACTTATAAGGCTCGGACTTGATGGTCTTGTACGAACCGGACTTGATATCGAAATAGGAGAAAGCGATCGCCGGGATCTCGAAATCACCCGCGTAACGGGGTATCGCCATATATTCGATCGTCTTGCTTCCACTGACACCGGCAGTCGTGGTCTTGATGTCCATCTCTACTTTTGGGTCGTAGACATCGAAATCGTTCGGGAAAACCACTTCCGGGTTCTTCACCAACTTCACGTTTCCGTTACCCGTGATTTTCACCTTTATGGTTACAGCCTCGTCTGTCTTGACGTTGTTCGAGCTGATATCAGCCGTCATGGAGAACGTACCTACGGCACCGGAGAAAGAAGCGGGCTTACCGGAGGGCAAAGGCTTCACGTCGATAGTAACCGGAGAGGTGGTCAACACCTTGCTCACATCCCGATACGAGTCGAAGAAGCTATCGAAGATACTACCGCCACCCGCTTGTTGCATACGGACCTTCACCACGGCGTCGAACTTGCCACTACTGATCGTAATCTTTCCAGAGCGTTGCGGATACAGGATCACTTGACGCATCACGGCCGACTGGTAGTTACGTCCGTTGTAGTTTTCCAAGGTCAGTTGTTTCTCTTGCGGAAGCTCGATCTCTTGCACAAGAAAACCCTCAAACTCAGGATACTTCAAGCCAGTAATTGCGAAGTTCTCTAAGGAATAGACCTTGAAAGTCACCAAGAAACCTTCTTGCTCGAACACGCTTCGTTTGGATACGTCCATCTTCACGAACAGCCGATCGTTAGAGATCGCCCCGCTCGCCGTCGTTGTCTCCGCCTCTTGCTTACCCGCCTTATCAGCCGGAAGCACCTTGATGGCCAAGCCATTCGATGTATAATTAGAGCCGTTCACCTTGATCGTTGCCGGAGCTATATTAAACGTACCTTCCTTCTTCGGCATCAAGACATACGTATACGTAACGGTTGTCTCGCTGGTACTCTTCCCGTTCACCCAGCTACTGCTATAGGAGGTGGATTGGGAGGGACCCATTAATACGTCAAAGTCTGGCATCTCCTGCACTCTCAAATCCTTGCCTTCGGCATTGACGGTGAAAGTCAAGCGAAACTGCTCTCCCATTACCACCGCTTGGGGCGCCGAGGCTTTGAAGGTCACATCCGCGGCCTTTGTCGCCACCCCTACCGTTAACATCAGGATGAATAAGAAAATTAATTTCCTCATTGTGTATCTCATTTTTTCGTTAATTATCCAGTTTACCACTCCTTCTCGGTCTTCCGGCGTTGTTGCTGCTGCATCTGCGCCTTCTTCACCTTCTCTTGGGTGTCTTTCTCGTCTTGCAGGAAGGCGTCCAACATCTGCTGGGCATTGTCCTTGCTCATTTGCTCGTTGGATTGCTGTTGCTCTTGGGTCTTATCCTGCTTCTGGTCGTCTTGCGGCTGTTGTTGTTGCTGTTGCTGCTGATCGTCCTTCTGATCCTTGTTCTCCTGCTTGTCGTCGTTCTGTTGATCTTGGCTCTGATCCTGATTCTGCTGATCCGACAGCAGTTTCTGGGCCAAGGCCAAGTTATAACGGGTCTCGTCATCTTTCGGGTTCAAGCGAAGCGATTGCTTATACACCTCCACGGCCTTGCCGTAATCCTTGTTCTGCATGAAGATATTCCCCATATTATGATACACCTCCGACAAGCGTGCCTTCCCTTCCGGCGTAGCCACCATCTTCTCCCCTTGCCCGGCGATCAATTGATATTGCTCGGCGGCCTCGGGGAACTTGCCTTGCTTGTATAGGGAGTTTCCCAGATTATAGGTTCCTTCCGTAGAGCGGGGATTCACCTCCAAGCTCTTGCGATAAGCGATCTCGGACTCGGTGTATTTCTCGCTCTCATAAAGCTTATTCCCCTCACGCACGTTCTTCCGTTCCGCTTTCTGGGCAGAGACCGCCCCAGCGCTGAGCGCCAAGACCGATACCCATATCATAGATTTATATATACGTCTCATCACTTCGTCGAATTAAGAGAATAATTTTACTTTCCTAAATATACGGTTCTTACGATCCAAGGTCATGAAATCGGCGATCAAGAGGAACAAAGCTATCCAAGCGAAAATCTGGAACTGCTCGTCATACTCGGAATAAACCTTGCTATCCAGCTCCGTCTTATTCATTTTCTCGATTTCCTTCTGAAGGGCTTTCAAGGCAGAGTTCGTATTGTCCGCACGCACATACATACCGTTTCCGGCGGCGGCGATCTCTTGACCCATCTGCTCGTTCAGTTTCGTGATCACCACGTTTCCATCCTTATCCTTCATATAATTATTGCTTCCTTGGATGGGGATCGGAGAACCTTTCGGATCACCCATTCCCACGATGTTCACGTGGATGCCCTTCTCGGCGGCGGCTTTGGCGGCACCGATAGCGTCGTCCTCATGGTTCTCGCCGTCGGTGATCAAGATAATCGCCTTATCGGTCGTCTCGTCCGGGGTAAAGGAACGGGCGGCCAAGTTGATGGCGGCACCGATCGCCGTACCTTGCGTAGAGACCATCGACGGGTTGATAGAGGACAAGAACATCTTGGCGGAGATATAATCCGAGGTGATCGGCAACTGCGTGAAAGCGTCGCCGGCGAACACGATCAAACCTACCTTATCATTCGTAAAGCCGTCCGTCAATCGGGATAGCATCTGTTTGGCTTTATCCAAACGGTTGGGGGACACGTCCTCGGCCAACATGGAGTTGGATACGTCCAGACACACCATGATCTCTACTCCCTGACGCTTCACCGTCTCCAGTTTCGAGCCGAATTGAGGCCCCGCTATAATAAAGATAACCATGGTAATGGCTCCGAACAACAGCCAAAACTTCAGATGCTGGCGCTTGGTCGATACCTCGGGCATCAACTCGGCCAACAACGTAGGGTTACCGTATTTCTTTATCGCTTTCTTCTTCACGATCATGGCGTACACGTAGAACGCCACCAACGCCGGAAGGAGAAAAAGCAAATATAAAAAGTCCGGATGCGCAAATCGAAACATAAGCCTTTTATCTTTATGGTATATTTCTCAACAATGTATTTCTCAATAAGATCTCCACCAGCAACAAGGCGAACACCAGCAAGGCCCAGTTCTTATACTCCTCCTGCTTCTTGCTGTACTCCTGTACGCTGATCTTGGTCTTCTCCATCTGGTCGATCTCGGAATAGATCTCCTTCAGGCTGGCGTTGTCCGTAGCACGGAAATATTGCCCGCCCGTGGTAGAGGCGATCTGCTTCAACGTAGCCTCGTCGATCTCTACCGGTATATTCTGGTACTGCACGCCGAAAGCGGTCTGGAACGGATACGGCGCCATGCCTTTCGTTCCGACTCCGATCGTATAGACACGCACGCCGAACGTCTTGGCGATCTCGGCGGCGGTAACCGGAGCGATCTCGCCGGCGTTGTTCGAACCATCGGTCAGAAGGATGATCACCTTCGACTTAGCGTGGCTGTCCTTAATACGGCTCACGGCATTCGCCAAGCCCAACCCGATAGCCGTTCCGTCTTGGATCATACCGCTTTGGATATCCTTGAAGAGATTCAGCAAGACCGTATGATCGGTTGTCAACGGGCATTGCGTAAAGCTCTCGGCAGAAAAGACCACGAGACCGATGTTATCGTTCGGACGGCCGTTGATGAACGACGCGGCCACATCCTTCGCTGCCTCCAAGCGGTTCGGTTTCAAGTCTTGCGCCAGCATACTACCCGAGATATCCATCGCCAACATGATATCGATACCTTCCGTGGAAGAATTAGACCAACTATTCGTGGATTGCGGACGGGCCAAGATCACGATCAGCAACGCTACCGCTACCATACGCAACACGAAAGGCACGTGACGCAAGTACACGATCCATGATGTCGCTCCCGGCGCCTCGAACGCCTCCGACGAGGAGACCTGCAAGCTGGCCTGACTCTTGCTCAGCTTGTAGACGTACCATCCGATCATCGGAATGAGCAACAACAATAAATATAAATAATTAGGATTCGCAAATACCATCTCTTAATCCTTTAAATTAGTTGTATCGTTCGTAGATTCCGGCTCTTGCATCTCCTCCACCTTCGTCTGGTTCACGAACAAATACGCGTTCATCATACTCAAATCATTCTCATCCGGCAGCGGGTTCATCTTGGCGAATTTCACGAAGTCGGCCAATTGCAGAATCTGCCTCAAGTTATCGTACACGCTCTGCGCCTCGGAGTTCTTGCGGATCAGGTCCAAGATCTCACCGGAAGTCATCTCCATGGCATTGATACCGAAACGTTCCTCGATATACTTACGCAGCGTATCCGTGATCAAGGTGTAATACTCCTTGCTTCGTCCTTGCTGCCAGAGTTTCTGTTGCTTGATCTCATCCAGTTCCTTGATGGCCTGCTCGTGAGGCGGAAGTTTCGGCTCCTCTTTCTTGAATGGGATCAACGACTTCTTCGCACGGATCCGTTTCACGATATAGGCGATCACGCAAATCAAGAACAGGGCCAGCAAGATCCCGTAAATGATCGGATAATAATCGGCCCATACGAAAGGTGGCTTCCATACGGTCTTGATGTCGTTGAACTCCTCCGGCTTGTCCGCGTTCACGGGAATCGTGGAGACCTTCAAGGCGACTTGGTTGGAATATACGGTATCCACCCCGTCTATCACCTTCAACGGAGGTAATAGATAGAGTGACGAATCAAACGAGGTAATCAATACATCCTGCTTGATAACGAGCCGGTCGTTCTCGATCTCCGTGGAGTCCGCCTTGGAGAGATTCAACACCTCCACACCCGTCATCAAGGTATCGTTCGGGATCACGATCTGCACAGGGCGATCCTTATCCGCCGTTACCGTAAGGTGCAAGGTAGTCTGCTCTCCGATCAATATGGCGGCCGAGTCGATAGCGACATCGATCAACGGCCTTTGCGCATATGCCCTTCCCCCCGCGAGGGAAGCGGCGGCGACCAGAAACAGGATACTTTTCTTTATCAATTTCATCTGCTTGCTTTAATTACGTTTGTCAAAAAGAGCAATCAATGCTTTCACATAATCATCCTCGGTACGGACAGATACGGAGTCTACACGGCATTTCTTGAACGTATCGCTCATCTTCGCCTGCCGTTTCTCCCACCATTCCTTATAGGCCGCACGCACACGGGCGGAGGAACTGTCTATCCATTGCTCCTTCCCGGTCTCGGCATCCTTGATCTTCATTAAGCCTACGGCGGGAAGCTCGGTCTCACGACGGTCGTACACCTGAATGGCTACCATGTCATGCTTGCGGTTGGCCACCGTCAGGGCGTCCTTGAAACCCTCCTTATCGATAAAATCGGAAATAAGGAAAGCCGTGCAACGCTTCTTGATGGCGTTGGTCAAGTATTTCAACACTTGGCTGATATCCGTTCTCGTCTCCTCGGGATGGAAATCGATCAGCTCCCGGATGATATATAAGATATGTTTCTTTCCTTTCTGGGGCGGGATAAACTTCTCGATCTTGTCCGAGAAGAACACCACGCCGATCTTATCGTTGTTCTGTATCGCCGAGAAAGCCAAGGTAGCGGCGATCTCGGTGATCACCTCCTTCTTCATGACGTTGACGGAGCCAAAGTCACGGCTACCGGACACGTCGATCAGCAGCATCACCGTCAGCTCACGCTCCTCCTCGAACACCTTGACATAAGGGCGGACGTAGCGGGCGGTCACGTTCCAGTCGATATCCCGGATATCATCGCCGTACTGATATTCCCTCACCTCGCTGAACGCCATACCACGGCCCTTGAAAGCCGAATGGTACTGGCCGGCGAAGATGTTACGGGAAAGACCACGGGTCTTTATCTCGATACGGCGTACCTTCTTTAATAATTCGCTTGTCTCCATTTAAGGAACTTCTACTTTATTCAAGATCTCGCTAATTACCTCCTCAGAAGTCAAGTTGTTCGCCTCGGCCTCATAACTCAAGCCGATACGATGGCGCATCACGTCGTGGCATACCGCACGGATATCCTCCGGGATCACATAGCCCCTGCGCTTGATGAAAGCGTACGCACGGGCGGCCAACGCCAAGTTGATAGACGCACGAGGGGAAGCGCCGAAAGAGATCATGCTCGCCAAGTTCGGCAAACCAGCCTCAGCCGGGAAACGGGTAGCGAAGACGATATCCACGATGTAACGCTCGATCTTCTCGTCCAAATAAACCTCACGAACCACGTTACGGGCGTCGAGGATCTCCTCTTTCGTTAAGATCGGCTTGATCTCCGGACGTTCTCCGGATATATTCTGGCGTATGATCAGTTTCTCCTCCTCCTTCTTCGGGTAATTGATGATCACCTTCAACATGAAACGGTCTACCTGCGCCTCAGGCAACGGGTACGTACCCTCCTGCTCGATCGGGTTCTGGGTAGCCATTACCAAGAAAGGCTTCGGCAACTTGTAGGTATGCTCGCTGATCGTGACCTGACGCTCCTGCATGGCCTCCAACAAGGCACTCTGTACTTTCGCCGGGGCACGGTTGATCTCGTCCGCTAACACAAAATTAGCGAAGATCGGGCCTTGCTTTACCTGGAACTCTTCGCTTTTCTGACTGTAAATCATCGTACCGATCACATCGGCCGGAAGTAAGTCCGGGGTGAACTGGATTCGGCTGTATTTAGCGTCGATCAACGACGACAATGTTTTAATGGCAAGTGTCTTAGCCAAACCCGGCACACCTTCCAACAGGATATGTCCGTCCGAAAGCAAACCGATCAACAAGGATTCAACCAAATGCTTTTGTCCGACGATTACTTTGTCCATACCCATCGTAATCATGTTCACAAACGAGCTTTTACTTTCAATTCGCTCATTCAACTCACGAATGTCTACTGTCTGACTCATAAGATTTATTCTATTATATTGTTATTATATTGTCCCAATTTTACGTTGATTTTTTAGGATGCACAAAATTAGAAATGTTAAATTCGTATCCTTCACTTTTGCAGTTAAATAATACTAACCAACACTTCCTCGTTTTGTTTTATTTTACTTAAAAAAGGGGGATTTCTCTTACTCCCCGGCAAGTATCTCTGTTTGTAGGGCGGCGGCTTTCTCCCGCGACTCACGGCTCTTGGCATCGATGCCATACGATTCCGGTGCGGGTATCTCGATCACGGTACCGATCGGGACGTTGTTCGGGTCTTTTATAACAGCCTTATTATGTTGGTAAATATACACCCAGAATAATTTATTGCCATAATATTCCAAGGCGATCACGGTGAGGCGGTCGCCATGCTTGATCTTCACCTGCCCCAATGGTTTTGGCGCCGGTTCCACATAAGGCTCCGGTTCCGTATGCGGGGTCTTCTCCGCTACCGAGTCCGGATGAAGCATCCAAGCTGATTCTTGAACCGTGTCCTTGGCCGTATTCTTGGCTTCCGTTATCACCTCTTCTTGGGCAGGCGCCGGTTTCCAATTATTTCTTCCCAGATAGAAGAATACAGAGATTACGATTATCAAAAAGGCGACGATCATTAATACCCCCTTTTCCTCCGGTTTCCTACGGGCTTGCTCTTCCGGTCTCTCTGGTATGGGAGATGGCTCCGCGGGCGGTTCCGGTTCCAATCCACGTTCCGGTTCAGATACCGATGACGGCTCCGGATCAAACGCTTGCTCTGGCTCAGGCAATGGTTCAGGTTCTAGTATCGGTTCGGGCTTCTCTTTGGGCTGAGTATTTGCCAAAGGGATTTCCTTATCCGGCATTACCTCCTCCACGGACTCGTCTTCCGTTTCCTTCTCCTCTACGGACTCATCCATGTCCGAGAAATCCACGTTCTCGTTGATCTCTGTCGTCTCAAAGATAGAGAAAGGCTTGTTTACCTGTTCCCGCAGGTCTTTATCCGGCAGGAAAGAGAATTTATAATGTTCGGGGATCAAGAAACGTTCACCGGTATTCACGTGGATACTCTCCCGCTTCTCCACAGAGATAATCTTGAAAGTACCCAAGCCCTTTACTTTTACGATCTTATCCGTATAGACCCCTTCGGATACCACCGAGATAAAATCTCTCAAGAAACGCTCTACCTCTCCTCTGTCCTTGCCGGTACGCTCCGATAATAAACCGGCTAAATCTTGTATATTCAGCCGGTTATTCATGATCACCCAATTCCTTTAAACGATTCTTCACGGTCGTTCCGGGCTTGAACACGGGAACTAATTTAGGGGGAACCAGATATCGCTTCCCGTTCGCCGGATTCACGGAAATACGTTCCGCTTTCTTTTTCACCTCGAACTGGCCGAAGCCTTGCAGATAGATCGTATCGTTATCCACTAATTTCGAACTTACGACGGAACTGAGCGCAGAAAGCATGTCGGATACCTCCTTCGAGGTCCAATCCATGCGATTCGCCAATTCCGTTATAAGTTCCTTGTTTTTCATATCTAATTCCATAACAGTTCGTGCTGCTATATTAGTTATTTTTTCGTTAACCGACAAATATATTGACAGTTTTTACATCAATTCAACACTTTACCATACAGATCAAACGCTTGTGCGTCAATCACCTTTACTTGGTAAAAGCTACCCGGACTCAAGGGAGTATCCTTGGAAATCAATATTTCCGGATCTACCTCGGGCGAGTCGTATTGCGTACGTCCCACGTAGAAATCCTCCTCCTCCCGGTCTACGATCACTCGGAAGGTCTGCCCTACTTTCGAGGCGTTCACGTCGGCGGAGATGCCTTCTTGCACACGCATCAAGTAATCCAGTCGGTCTTGCTTCACCTCCTGCGGGATCTCGTCTTTATAATGCTGATAGGCATAGGTACCCTCCTCATGGCTATAGGCGAAAGCGCCCATACGCTCGAAGCGGATATCTTTCACGAAGCGGATCAACTCCTCGAAATCCTGTTCCGTCTCGCCGGGATGACCCACCATCAAGGTGGTGCGTAGATGGATGCCCGGCACTTCCCGGCGCATACGCTCCAGCAGCTCATACGTCTCGGCCTTCGTGATATTGCGGCGCATCATCCTCAACATCGGGTCGCTGATATGCTGGAGGGCGATGTCCATATACTTGCAAACGTTATCACGCTCACGCATCACCGGCAACAGGTCATAGGGGAAATGAGACGGATACCCGTAATGCAAACGAATCCACTCCACGCCCGGGATGTCGGATACCCGCTCCACCAGTTCCGGCAAGGCCATTCGCTTATAGCGATCGAGGCCATAAAACGTAAGATCTTGGGCGATCATCTGGAATTCTTTCACGCCTTGCGCGACCAAGCCACGAACCTCGTCTACGATCTCGTCCATCGGACGGGATTGATAAGCCCCAGTTATGATCGGGATCGAACAGTAAGAACAAGTACGGTTGCATCCCTCCCCGATCTTCACGTAAGCGTAGTGCCTCGGGGTGGTGAGCACACGATCCGTAGCCAGCTCTTGATGGTACGACTTGCCCAGATCGGAGATCAACTCCTTCCAATTGAATTTCCCGTAGAAACGATCTACCTCGGGAAGTTCCTTCTCCAGATCTTTCAAGAAACGCTCCGACAAGCACCCCATCACGAAGAGCTTCCCGATCCGTCCTTTCTGCTTTTGCTCGCCCAGCTCGAGGATCATATTGATCGATTCCTCTTGGGCGTCGCCGATGAAACCGCAGGTATTCACCACCACGATCTCGCCATTGATCTTATGGGGATCATGCTCTACCGTATAGCCATTGGCAACGAATTGGCGCATAAGTTGCTCCGAGTCCACTAGGTTTTTCGAACACCCCAGCGTAATAATATCTACTTTATTTTTTCTCATTCTCCAAATAACGAATTGACAAACTCACGTTTGCGGAATACTTGCAAATCCTCCATCCCCTCGCCGAGTCCGATATATTTCACGGGGATACGGAAATGGTCGGAGATACCGATCACGACACCCCCCTTGGCGGTACCGTCCAACTTGGTCACGGCCAAGGCGTTCACCTCGGTGGCGGCGGTAAATTGTTTCGCTTGCTCGAAAGCGTTCTGCCCGGTAGAGCCGTCCAATACCAACAATATCTCGTGGGGGGCGTCCGGAATCACCTTTTTCATCACGTTCTTGATCTTGGTAAGCTCGTTCATCAAGTTGATCTTGTTATGCAGACGTCCGGCAGTATCGATAATCACCACGTCGGCATCGTTCGCCTTGGCGGAGCTCAGCGTATCGAAAGCCACGGAAGCGGGGTCCGAGCCCATGTTCTGCTTCACGATAGGTACGCCTACCCGCTCGCTCCAGATCACTAGTTGCTCCACGGCGGCGGCACGGAACGTATCGGCGGCGCCCAGATAGACCTTCTTGCCGGCTTTCTTGAACTGGTAAGCCAGCTTACCGATCGTGGTCGTCTTACCCACCCCGTTCACGCCTACAACCATGATCACGTAGGGTTTCTTGCCCTCCGGAAGCGCGAATCCCTCGGCATCCTCCGTATTGTTCTCTGTCAGCAAGCTAGCGATCTCGTCACGCAGCAGGGTGGTCAATTCTTGGGTGGTGACATACTTGTCACGGGCCACACGCTTCTCGATACGGTCGATGATTTTCAACGTGGTATCTACACCGACATCCGAGGTAATCAGTACTTCCTCCAAATTATCCAACACATCGTCGTCCACCTTACTCTTACCGGCGATCGCCTTGGTAATCTTGGAAAAAACACTCTCCTTCGTCTTCGACAGACCTTTATCCAAGGTTTCCTTCTTGTCCTTACTGAAAAAGCTAAAAATACCCATATTTATTTTGTTTCTGTTTTTATTTACTTCAAATCACACTTATCAAGTAGTTTCCGGATCTCCTTAACGGACATAGACTCAATCTCGCTCTTATCATACATCGTCACAAGATAAATTGTTCCTTCATCAACGCTGACAAGTACCGTAAAAGTTATCACCCGAGCTCCCCCTCTCTTACCCTGTGATTTCGAACGGATGGACATCCGGACCTTACGGAGGCCACCTCCCAAATCCGTTCCCGACAAAGGGTTCTCCAGCAGTTCGTCCCTCAACCTTAGGATATCTTCTTTCAACGACTTATATCGTTTCGCCAAATATTTCACCTCCTTAGCGAAGGGCGGTAATGCCTCAATCTTATAACTCATTCAATAGATCCTCCAATGGGCGAGAGGTTATTTTTCCCGCCTTCAAGTCTTTTACGCTCTGGAAAGCCTCTTCCAGCACCTCCCGCTCGCTTCGCTTGGCAGGCGAGAAGGTCTTCTCTTTTAAGTTCCGCAAGAGCGATAAAGCCTTACGCATAAGCTCCTCATTATCCAAGATACTCATGGCTTCCTCCATGTATGTATATTTCAACTCATTCGCTGTCATGGTCATATTCCTCCCTTTGCTTGTTTTTAATCCATCCTGTTCTTATAATCCTCATAGCCGAACGTACGGTACATCACCAGCTGGTCGTCCTTGCTCCAAAGGGCTAAGGAAGGATGCGGGATGCCGTTGAACATATTCGTTTTCACGATCGTGTAGTGGATCATATCCTCGAAAATCAGCTTGTCGCCGATCTCCAAAGGCTTGTCGAACGACCAATCCCCCATATAATCACCGCTTAAACAGCTATTCCCCCCGATCCGGTACGTAGGTTTCCCCTCCACGGCATCCGTGGCGAAACGGATAGCCGGCTTGTAGGGCATCTCCAGGCAATCCGGCATATGGCAAGTGAACGAGGCGTCGATAATCGCCGTCTTGATACCGTGGTTCTCCACGATGTCCACCACGGTTGTCAGCAAGAACCCGGTCTGCCAAGCGAAGGCGCTACCCGGCTCCATGATCAACTCCAAGTTCGGATATCTTTCCTTAAAGCCTTTCAGCAAAGCGATTAAATGCTCCACGTCGTAGCCCTTACGGGTCATCAGATGGCCGCCTCCCATATTCAGCCACTTGACGTGAGGCAGGAAACGGCCGAAACGCCTCTCCACCTCGGCCAGTGTCCGCTCCAGATCATAGGAGGTAGACTCACACAAGGTATGGAAATGCAGCCCCTCGATACCCTCCGGCAGCTTATCTCCCAGCAAGTCGCCGGTCACCCCCATCCGGGAACCCGGGGCGCAAGGATTATACAGGTCCGTCTCCACGTCCGAGTATTCCGGATTGATCCGCAATCCACAAGACACCCGGTTACCATCCGCCCGCACCATCGGATAAAAACGATGGAACTGAGAGAGCGAGTTGAACGTGACATGACTACTGTATCTCAAGATCAACGGGAAATCAGCCTCCGTATAAGCCGGGGAATAGGTATGCGCCGGACTTCCCATCTCCTCGAAGGCCAACTGGGCCTCGAATTTAGAGCTCGCTGTCGAAAAAGGAATGTACTCACGTACGATTGGGAACGCTTTCCATAAAGCGAAAGCCTTAAAAGCCAATATGATATTCACTCCCGCACGTTCTTTTACGCTCTTGATCAAGGACAGGTTGTTTCTCAGTAATTTCTCCTCCATCACATAGCAAGGCGAGGGTATCTTGTTGATGTCTATCATGCTGTATCTCAATATTTCATAATAAATATGCAAATATAGCGAAAACATTCGGAGAAAGCAAGGTTTCCGCTCCGAAAAAGCAATAAAAATACAACTATATTTTTCATTTAAAGACTATTGTGTTTAGCCACGAACACTATTGTGTTTGGCGGCGAACATTATTGTATTCAACCGTGAACACTATTGTGTGTTTTAAAGGGAAAAAACGGCGACGTGACGTCGCCTCTTCTTTTTTTCTTATCTTTCCTAATATACTTATATATAGTAGTGCGAAACGCAGTGCGAAAAAGCGATACCTTTTTCATTCAATCAACTAAAAACCAACACCTTGGTCATTCGAAACGTAGTGCGAAATGCGGTGCGAAATACGATGCGGCTCGTAGCATGCCCAGACATGCCATAAGCTAACCGTCAATCATTCAACATAGTAAGTTTAGCGAACTTCAAAAGTAACTGCTTTTGTCCGAAATGATCGAAGGCCACTGTAGCCTTCGCGTTACCACCCTCTCCTTCTATCGAGACAATCTCACCTTCCCCAAAACGATCATGGCGAACCTTGGAACCCACATGTAACCCCGATAGATCCGTGGCTGGAGCCGCCGAAAAGGACGATTCCATCGTGTTTTTTAGCTTCGTAAGATGCCCTTGACGCTGTGCCGCTTGCTTCACCGGCGACACGAAATCATCCTCAACCGCCCTTGGTTGCCGGAATGGAGAGGCAAAAGCCGGGCGCCCGTAGCGTTCACGGGCCGAGGCGAATGCATCTGAAGCGCCGGCATCCGAAGGCATATCCAGATACTTAGCGTCTATATCCTTCAAGAAACGGCTGGGCGTACACATATCCGTCTTCCCATTACGATAGCGGCTCTTCGCATAGCTCAATACGCAATTTTGCTCCGCACGGGTAATCGCCACGTAGAACAAACGACGCTCCTCCTCTACCGCTCTCGGGTTATCTTTCGACAGGGACGAGGGGAATAGGTCTTCCTCCAAGCCTACCACGAAAACATTCGTGAATTCCAATCCCTTGGCGGCATGTACGGTCATCATCGTGACCTTATCGGAGTTTTCCTCTTTATCGTTATCTTGATCGGTGAGCAAGGATACCTCCGCCAAGAAGTCGGACATGGCGACTTGCTCCATGCCCTCCTCACGCCGGATCTCGCAAAACTCAGCGATACCTTTCAGCAACTCCTGCAAGTTCTCTTGCTTGCTCACGCCCTCTACGGAACGGTCTTGAAACAGGTCGGAAACGATGCCGCTACGCTTCACCACCAAAGTAGCCAATTCCTCTGCGGAGAGTTTTTTATTCTCTTCAATGAAAACTTCAATCAAACTACGGAAATCGCTCAGTTTCTTAGCTGTACCGTTATTTATCGGTAGCGAATATTCCAAGGGGGCTTGAAGCACGGTCCACAGGCTTACCCCGTATTCGGTAGCGGCGCCGACAAGCTTACCTACCGTCGTGTCCCCGATTCCCCGGGTGGGATAATTGATGATTCGCTTCAAGGCCTCCTCGTCGTGCGGGTTCACGATCAGGCGGAAGTAAGAGATCACGTCCTTGATCTCTTTCCGCTGGTAAAAAGACAAACCGCCGTAAATCTTGTAAGGGATGCCCCGCTTTCGCAACGCCTCTTCCAAGATACGGGACTGGGCGTTGGTACGATACAAGATAGCGAAATCAGCATACGAGAATTTCCCTAATATCCCGTGCATCTCGTTGATTCGGGCGGCTACGGTGTAGCCCTCCTCATAATCGGAGTACGAGATGAAAACACTCACCTTGTTGCCCGCCTCCTTCTCGGAATAGACCGTTTTGGGTATCTGACGTGTATTCTTGTCGATCAAGCTATTGGCAGCGTTCACGATATTCTGGGTGGAACGGTAATTCCGTTCCAGCTTGAAGATACGGCAACCGGTATAAAGATTCTTGAATTGCAGGATATTATCTATATTAGCGCCTCGGAAGGAATAGATGCTCTGGGCGTCATCCCCTACCACGCAGATATGGCCGTGTCTCTCGCAAAGCCGTTGCACGATCAAGTGTTGGGCGAAGTTCGTATCTTGATACTCATCCACCAATACATACCGGAAGAAGTTCCGGTATTTCTCCAAGACGGCCGGATGATCCCGGAACAGGATATTGGTTTGCAGCAACAAGTCGTCGAAATCCATCGCTCCCGCTTGCAGGCAACGGCTCTGGTAACGTTTGTAGATTTCCCGAAGCAAGGGGACCTTGGCATTCATATCGCTTTCCACGAGCTCTTTATTTTGCTCGTAGGCCGTATAAGTTATCAAGGAGTTCTTCGCGTTGGAGATCCGGCTCTGCACCATTCCTAGGCGGTACACCTTATCGTCCAATTGCATTTCCTTGATGATGGATTTCAGTAAGCTCTTGGAATCAGTGGCGTCATAAATCGTGAAATTGGAAGGATAACCGATATGCTCCGCCTCGTTCCGTAAAATACGGGAGAAGATGGAATGGAACGTTCCCATCCATAGCCGACGGGCCGTTTGGTCACCGGTGATGGCCGCAATACGCTCTTTCATCTCCCGGGCCGCCTTATTGGTAAAGGTCAGCGCCAAGATACTATAGGGAGGCAATCCCAATTGCAATAAATAAGCGATCTTATAGGTCAGTACCCTTGTCTTACCGGAGCCAGCCCCGGCCACGACCAAGGATGGCCCCTCATTGTAAACCACCGCTTCCCGCTGGCTCTCATTCAGTTGATTCAAATACTCTTCCACATTCATCCGTTTTAGGGATACAAAATTAGGGAAAATAAGCGATTCCACATAAAAAAGTTGGGCAGGTCGCCGATAATATATACATTTGCCTACATATAATCAGTAGTATTAACCAAAACAAGAGACTATGGGGAAATGGGAAATTTTGAGAAAATAATTATTAAGAAAGAGCGGGACAAGATCAGGAGGGAGACTTTAGGGAAGTTCTTTTTTGATTTGGCTAAGTTGGTTTTCGCCGCTATAGTATTGGGAGAAATACTCCTTTTGCAAGAGAATGTTTTTGATAAGAGTTGTTGGGTCATGATAATGACAGGTCTTAGTGTCACCTATTCATTAGCTTGGTTAGGAAATAAAATTTTAAAATAAAAGAATATGATATTAAATCCATTAAGTGCCCTATTCTTAGTAGTAGGAGTTATTACAGGTTTATTTATCGCTTGGCTTTACACGAAGCCCGGCAAGAAATGGCTGGACGAGTTATGATACCGTAGGGAGCGGGCCTGTGCCCGCCCTACTTATCTAGGGCGTCCAACAGATCATCATTCCTTATGCTTCTCCCCGCCTTCTTCACGCTCGCTTTTAAATCACCGATCCGGTAGCTAATGGCGATGCCGAAACCACGACTAAACATACGCTCGGTCTGCCGGATATGAAAGTCCGGATATCGCTCGTTAATCTGTATCGTCTTATGATCTCCCAGAAAATCTTGCGCCTGCAGCGTACAAGTCAATTTATCCTTCAAGAAGCTCTTTACCACACTCAAGCCGTAAAAATAAAAGCCGTACGAGTCCATCCCCACATTCGGCTCGGAACGCACGTACCCACCCGACAGGACAAAACGCCACCCGTACTTAAACTTCTGCGAGAAATCGACAAAAGCAGAGCCACAAAAGCCGGAATTACGCACATCCGTATCGTAAACCTCATTCCCCTCCTGCGCCCGTAAATCCAGATAATGCAACATGCTGTTCAGCGACACGCTTGTCCGGGGCGAAGGATTATAGCTTAGATAAAGGTTTCCTCCCGCTGCTTTCACGTCCACGAGATTATCATACGTACTATTCACCACATTCGCCGAATCAATGAACAGATACTCATCAATCACCCCTTTTCCCAAGGTGCAGAGCACGGAAGCTTGCACATTCAATTTCGTTCCGTAATAACTGTATGACGCCGAAAGACGATGATGTTTCTCCGATACCAATCCCGGATTTCCATACGAGATAGAGGTCCCAGACACGAACACCGTAGGATTCAAATAGCTGATATTCGGGCGACGTAAACGTAAGTTGTAAGCCAAGCGAAACAAACTCCGGTCATCCAAGCGGAAAGCGGAGGTCCAAGAAGGAACCCAATCCGTTACACGATAATTAAAATCCTTGCCTTCGCCTTGTTTATAAGTCACGTCCTGCCAAGTATGTTCCATACGAATGCCGGGGTTCAAGCTCCATTTACCATACTTAAATCCATATCCCGCATAGGCGGAGCATATATTCTGCACATGCCGATATTCCACCAAAGGCTGTAAATCTGCGGGTAACCAGACACCCTCATCCAACTCCTTTACCTCCGAAGTAGCGTGGCTCGTACTGCTACGCCGAATCAGCTTCAAACCGCCCTCGATGGAATGCGTACTTGTAAAAGGATTCACGTAATCAAGCTGGGCCGTATGCTCATGGGTGCGGGCATGACTGATTTGCCGGGTATAATCGGCCTCCAGTTGGGGTAACGAGACATTACCCATCTTATCCTTATCGTAAAACACGCTATAGATATCGTTCGGGATATAATCATACTGATAGGAAAGCGTTAGCATCTCTTCCTTATTTCGTTTGAATAAACGCTGATAATCCGCTTTTAAGGAGGCGCTACCCCATTCGTTCTTTTTACTCATATCCTCGTTATAAGCATAGATTTCTTCCCCCTCTTTATCAAGCCTGCTATAATGGCTATTCCAAATAGAGTTGCTGTTTCCGATATTCAAGTTTCCGGACAAGGAGATTAAATTCAATGTATCGATCTCGAAACTGCCTTCCAGACTTCCATAATGAGCCGGATATTTCACGTCTACGTCCGAGAGCATCCGGAGCTTCGCACCGTCTTCCGACTGAGTACGGAGATAATCTGACTCGCTCTCGGATGACTGTTGGCTAAACGTATAATTTCCGGAAAGCGATAATCGGCCATATTTCAGCGTAGCGAAACCACCGACACTCTTAAATAAGTTCATCACCGTAGTGTTTATACTCGCGTTATATCCCTCGAACTCCGCTCCTTTCGTCACGATATTCAAGATTCCGCTGACACCCTCCGCATCGTAACGGGCACCGGGATCTGTTATCACCTCCACTTTCTTGATCATGCTGGCGGGGATACTACGCAAGACCTCCTTGGGATTATTGGAGAACATATTCGAGGGACGCCCATTCATATAAATCTTAAAACTGGATTGTCCGTTTACCTTCACGTTATCCTCGCCATCCACGGTCACTAGAGGGACTTTCCGCAACATCTCCAGCAGGGTATAGGTTCTGGAATCCGGGTCCTCGGCGATACTGTAAGTAGTCTTATCCGCCTCCGCCTTTATCAAGGGTTTCACGGCGACAATGTTTATCTCGGGTAAGTCCTCGTTCAAATACAATGAATCGGGAGAGACGAGTTGGGCGGTCAACGTCGAGTTCCAGTTTCCCACAAGCCCTATCAAGGTCATCATCATCAGAAATCTTTTCATATCTGCATCTTATTTGATTTGTTTTCGGGCAAAAGTAGAGGCAACAGACAACAACAACATAAATAATCGCCGGATAAGTAGCTGACATTTCCATGACATTTCCATGACATCCGGTCATTTAGCTGGATTTATGTCTATTTCATCCCGAATCCTATCGAAAAGGATACTTTCCTTCTATAATATTTAGTACCTTCGAACGTTCTTTTTATGTTAATTCTAATCTAGCGAATAATGAATACACGACTATCGGCCAATCTATCTGTTTTGGGTACCTCCTTAATGCTGATTCTCTCGTTCAGCTTCGGTTTCCATAGTTATACGGAAGCTAAGAAAACGATCGTGACAGACTTGAACCAAGCGTTGCAACAAACGATCCTGCAAAATTCCCACCAATGGATGAGCCAAGATTCCATACGCACCTATGCCAATCTATCCAAGCATTTCGGCAATCCGGTATCCATAGAAAGTTATAACAAGGACTTTTCCGACGCATTGAGTTATACGCCCGACAAGAAGAAAACGGGAATCGTGATCCACGTACTCAATAAAGATCCTCAAACCGAAAACGCTCCCGCTAATGCCAACAAGAAACTCAACGAATATTATATCGCCAGCGATACGATTATCTGGGCATCATCCATAGCGAACAGCCCCAATGCTACCACGGATCATATCGGGATCTCATTCCAAGGGTACGCCAATTGCTCCACCTTTGCGGTTATCGGGCTATCGGACAAATCTTTGCCCGGCCTATTCCTCGGGCTTGCCTTTTTATCCGCTACCCTGCCCTTATTGCTTAAACGTTATAGAAAGGAGTTGATAATGCCTCAGCCTATCCATCCGGGAAAGACCATCTCTTTCGGTAATTTGAACCTTTCTTGCGAGACCGCCTCCTTCTATAAGGAGAATGAGGAGAAACTAAAACTCACCCCTCAGCAATATGCCTTGATGGAGATGTTTTTCCTATCGCCTACGCATATCTTGAACCGCTCGGATATCTGCGAAAGTTTATGGCCGGGAAAGATCAACGCCGACGAGACCTTGAACACCTTGATCCGAAGGCTACGGCCTTTAGTGGAGGAAAACAGTAACCTAAAGATCACGACAGACCGTGGACGAGCCTATGTGCTTGAAATAAAAAAGAGCGACCATCTCTGATCGCTCTTTCCTTTTTATCTAGATAGAATTAATATCTTCCACCGTCCCGGTTAGAACCATAACCGCCACCTCTGTTAGAGCCATAGCCACCGCCTCTGTTGGAACCGTAGCCGCCACCTCTGTTGTTATTGAAACGACCACCTCTGTCGCCTCTATCCTCTCTAGGTCTGGCTTCTGTTATATTGATGACTTTGCCGTCATAACTTGCTTGGTTTAACTCCTCGATAGCCTTTTTAGCTAGCTCATCATCGCTCAGCTCAACGAAACCGAAGCCTCTTGAACGGCCAGTTTCTCTATCCATAATAACTTTTGCTGAAGTAATCTCACCGTAATCAGCAAATAACAGTCTTAAGTCCTCATCAGAGATGTTGTAACTTAGATTTGAAATGTAAAGATTCATTTTGTAAACTTTAATTAAATGGTTAATTGAGCTGAGTATGTCGACTAAAAAAGTTTACCTAACAAATCAAGTTGTGAGCAAATACTTTCTAATACTAACTTAAATCAATCTCAAATATGCTGCGAATGTAATGGTTTTATTCGAGCATACAACTATAAATCCAATAAATTTCGAAAAAATATAAGAGCGGGGTCTGCCCGCCCCCCACGAAATTAGAATACGGTAACTTCTTGTCCCGCGGTATTCGCACGGATTAAATAATCGTACATCGCCTCGCAATACACCGGAGGCAGGTAGAAACGGCCCGGGTAGACTGCGCAAAGATTAATCTTCACGGTCACTTGACTGCCTGCCGGCAGACGGTCTATATAACTATAAACACGGTCGTCACGAATATCCTGATAATTCACTCCGGCGCTCAAGCTGTCCGTAACGGACTCATTCAAGAAACGGGTATTCAGTATTTCCCATCCAGCAGGGAAGATCTCCGATAATACCAAATTATTATATCCCCGGGCCGAAGGGTTCTTTACCGTAACCACGGCGGAGAAATTCGTACCTTGCTCCAATTGGGCGACATTGACCGGACTTCCGTTCAAGTCCACATAGCTAACCGCCAATGAGACACCGTTCGCATACGCTTTTTCCTCTCCCTGCTCCGGTATTCCCTCGGTTATGATACGGGCGAAGAGCGTAGATTTACCCGTGTTCTTCAACTCGACGCTCGCCGAGGTCCCCGCCTTATCCAATAAGGTCTCAGACCATATATTCTTATCCGTTTTCACCTGTCCATCCTTTCCGCCACAAGCGTACGTGAAATCCATGGCCCCGTCTACCCGATATTTAGCTAGGTAGTCCGACAAGGCAACTAAAGCGAATGCCGTAGATTGTGTGCTCAACCAATCATCCGAAGAAAGTTGTTTGGACAATTCTTCCACCAAGGTAGCGGCCTCCTTGCCTTTATCCAACAAGCAAAGCGTCATTAACTGGATGGATTGATCCCGGACATCACTGCCGAACGTCTCGTCATACTCGGAATAACCGGAAGGAAGAGCCGTCGTCTTGCTGATCAGGTCTTGAGCGACATCCTCACGGCCGACCAAGGCATAGGCGGAAGCTAGCGACCAGCGACTCATGGAGGTCAAATCTTTCATCTCTTTCAAGCGGTTCATGGCACCCATCTCCGGCGACCCGGCCAAAGCCAATACATACAGGCGATAGGCTTGGGTAGCCTCTTCCGAATCTTTATAATAAGAGGTAACCGGCTTCCAATTACGGGCTACCCGGCGTAGATTATTCAATACGCTTTGTTTCATGGCCTCGGGAACCAAGTAACCTTTCTTCGAGGCTTCCAGCAAGAAATGAGTAGCATAAACCGTACCCCAGCCATTGCTGCTCGTTCCACCCGGCCAATAGGCGAAAGCCCCATCTACGGTCTGGTAAGAGCGCAGACGGCGGATCACCTCTTTCACGGCCTCCTCCGTGGATTTCGCCTGTTGCAGGGTCAAATCCGTAAACGAGGAGATATAAAGCTGTGGGAATCCTTTCGAGGTGATCTGTTCCAGACATCCGTGCGGATAACCCAACAAATAAGATAGACGTGAGGATACGTTCACGGGGGCGATATCCGACACTTCTAAGGTCAACTGGTTCGTACCCGTGGCACCCGGCATAGCGACCGTCTCTTTCCAAGACTTGCCGGCCTCCAAGGTAGCGGCGGTAACTTTCACTTGCGGGCGGCGTACCGTACGGATCTCCAGTTCCGTCTCATAAACGGATTTATCCCCTTTACCCGTAGCGGTTATCGTTACCTTCCCGATACCCGGGTTCTTCTTCACCCGGATACGGAACGAGGCTTGCTGATCCCCTTTCCGCTCGAAGCTCAAGCTCCTCGTCGCCTCGCCGACCACTTCCATATTCGAGCTGCAAGCGATAGATACATTCACGGCTCCTACGCCATCCTCGGTAGCGAATACCGTAGCGGGTACTACCATCTCCTCGCCCACGCCAATCACCCGGGGCAAGGTTCCTAGCAGCATTACGGGCTTACGTACCATCACGCTCTTATCGGCATGTCCATAAGCCTCCCCGTTTCCGGCTACCACCATGATCTTGACACGCCCGTTATAATTCGGCATCTGATAGGTATGCCGGGCGGTCTTCCCCTTCTTCAGCAAGAACGGGCCGTCAAATCGCACCACGGGCTTGAAACGGTTCACGATCGCTTTCGGGCCTTTGTTCAGCGCATCGTCGCCGCCGATACTGAACAATTGCTCGATACGGCCGCCATAAGCGCCAACCACGTAGTTATACAAATCCCATGTATTCACGCCCAACGCTTCCCGGGCGTTAAACGCCTTCCAAGGCTCCGGCGTACGGAAACGGGTCAAGTCCAGCAAGCCCTCATCCACGATCGCCAGCGTGTAAGCCATCTCCTTTCCATTCTTCTCGGAGACGGATATGGTATAAGAGGCATCCGGTTTCAACTCGGCGGGAGATTGGATAACCGGGGTCAGATGGCTCTCCGGAGAAGTTACCGTGAACGGGACCACGCCATACAAGCGGATCGGCAAATCGTTCTTCGTGATGCCATGAGGCTGCAAAAGGGTGATATAGACGTAAGCGTTCGGCTGCATATCTTTCGTCACATCCAGTCTCACGGTCGTTTGTTTATCCTCGCACGTATGTTCCGTCAAGGAAAGGACACGCACGCCGTTCTCTATACTGATAATCGCACGGCTTCCTTTCGTAGAGGGGAAGGTGACTACCATCTTCTCGCCGGGTGTATAACTATCCTTATCGGTCTTGAAACTAAGCATCGTGGCGGACTCGCTGCCATCGGTGTTACGTCGGCCCTCGTTATAAGGCCAGTCGAAATAACTCATCACACCGGTAGAGTGCTTGCTTTCCTTATCTTTCACGGAGATGAAATACGTTCCCCACTCCTTATCCGGGAACGAGAGCTGGAACGTACCCCGGCCGTCCCCATCCGTACGGACGGCAAATGTCTTTACCGGCTTATTGTAGGAATCCGATACGTAATTGGCCAGACCGCTACTGTTGGAGTCCCACCACCAATGCCAATAGACCTTATATACTTTCACATCTAATTCCGTATTCGCTTGCGGTTTCCCTAAATAATCAACAGAAGCGACCTCGTAGGTATAATTGGCTCCGGTATTTAGTTGTTCCTTCTCTTTCTGCGGAGATTTGATACCGGCATACCGGCGATAAGGCGAGTAAAGCATCCGGTCCGCGTCGATACTGAAATCACCGGATTCCTCATAGACCCGGGTCACTAGGTTTGCCAGCAACATTCCGGGAGCGGTAGAACCCAGCTCGAAGCGGGCTTGTACCGTGGCATCGCCCCGCTCATTGGTAACACCGGAGATCAGCTTACTCTCTTCCGTATTAAATACACGGGAAGGATCGTCGAAATAGAAACCCTTATAGCCCTCGAAGGTAGTCGGGGTGGCGATAAAGGTACCTTGTATATCATATTTCAAGTTACGGGCGATAGCTCCTTGCAGCCATTCCACATGCAGGCGGGCATCCATAGGCTCACCTCGCAACAAGGTCTTCTCCGGCATGGATAAGGCGATCTTCAGGCGGTTTGGCTTGATGGACTCGATGCGTAAGCGCTTCGAGAAAGAGACCCCACCCACTTGTGCCTTCACATTCCACGCACCCGTGGGGGCATCCGCCTCGGTAACGAAATCGAAGGCGTAAAGCCCCAGCTCGCCACGGGTCTGCGTCTTACGAGCATACATTTGCCCTAACGGGTTGTACAGCTCCATCACCACCGGATGCTCTGCCGGCAATTGCTTCGCCCGGTCGTTCAGCATAAAGCCCAGATGCAACGTATCACCCGGACGCCATACGCCTCGCTCACCATAGATAAAGCCCTTGATCCCTTTCTGGACGACCTCGCCCGATACATCGAACGAGCTGAGCGAGAGAGCCGATCCGTTATCCACCCGCAGATAGGAACGTTGGGTTCCCTGTGAGGCGATCAGGTAGAACGGACGTCCCGAGGAGATATCCAGCCGTACCTGTCCCTTGTCATCGGTCGTGCCCGAGGCCAACGCTTGGTGTTGGTAATTATAGGCGGTAACCGTAACTCCTCGCTCCGGCTCCGTACTCTGTATGTTATGCACCAACACGGTCATATCATTATCCTGCCCCATCAAGGCGACCAGTCCTAAATTAGTAGCCAAGACATTCTTTCCCTCCACCTTATTAAAATAATAACTGTCCGAGCAAGGATCATCCCGTTTCTCCCAATTATAATCAGACCAATCATACTGGCGATAATAGTAATACCCTCCCTCGTCAAAACGGGCGGACTCTTCCTTGAAACGGATCTCATCCGAGGCCAAGATCTGTTCCTTCGAGAGGACCACCGTATCATTCCCGCAAGGATAAACAGACAAAGAACGGTCAAACGAAAGCTCCAGACGGTAGATAGCGCCCGGTTCCGGCTCGATCAATCGTTTCAAATCGATCGCGAAGGTATTCCACCGGGATAAATCAAGACCCTCTTCATCCAAGAAGATCGTCTTACGGGCGATCAAGCGCCCGACACGCATTAACTCCCCGGACTCATCCAAGTTGTTCGATTGCAGGAACTGACCGATATTCTGCTCCAATATCTTGATAACGCTCACCGTAACCCCTCGCAAATAAATCGCTTGGAAAGGAACGGATAATTGCGTGGATTGCGGGATGATCACTCCTTTCCCGATAAAACGGACGTTAGGTTTCTGCTCGTTGGCTACCACTTGACGCACGACGGCCTCTTTTAGGTTCAAGCCGCTCTTACTGCGGATGCCTTGGTTCAGATGGATGTTCATCGCACCCTTCTCCCGCAAGTCGGCGTCCGGATATAGGCGTAGCTTGTTGCCATCCACGTTTACGGTCTCCGAGGTATTTCCGGCGATAAAAGCCAAGCCTCTCATATCTTGGGCCGAGTCCAATAATTTCGTGAAAGCGACCTCCACGTAGCATTCCGGCTCAGATACATATACCACGTCGTATACAGAGAAATCATTCTGATCCGGAATGTTCACCGTCACTACATCGGCCTTTTCCACGCCTAGTTTATTAGAAGAGACGGAAAGCCTAAGTGTCCGTTCCCCCTCCATCCCTGCGGGAACATTGGTCAAGGTTACCTCATGTTTCTTCCCATCCGGGCTGTGTTGCCAAGTAGCGTCTACCTTCTCCGAGAAATCCACCAACGACTCCACGGTCCCCGGAGATTCCTTATCCGGCGTGAAAAGCACGGCTGTCAGATCGTACCCATTCTCGTTTTTCTTGTTGATATCCATCGACTCCAGATTCCCCCGAAGAGCTAAAGGGAGCGTGGTAAAACCGAAAGCGAACCGCTTATCCTTACCTTCCGCCTCAAACCATTCGGACAAATCGACGTTCACCTGATAAGAGGTGTTTCGCTCAAAGCCTTTCTCCGGCTTGAATACCAACGTCCGGTTATTCTCGAAAGCCCATCGTCCCGGCACATCGGGCTTGAGGCGCACGAGTTTCCCCAATCGGTCCGCCTTTAACCGCTCCGCCGGGATCTCTTGATTAAAGATCAGGTAAACGGGAGAATACCGGGAAATCTTCCCGGTAGTGAACGCCTCTACATTCGGATTATAAGGAGGGAGATCTTGATCCGCAGGGCTTGTCGTATGACAACTTGTCAAGAGAGACAAGAGACAAAGTACGCAGAATAAACCGATAGACCGTATCATACACATGAATGTTTAAATGGTTAATCCACAAATGTACATAAATTATACCAAGATGCAATGATCTATCCGTATATCTCCTTTTCGAACAATCACTTCTCGAATATATTCGCTATATTTGCGTTCAATGAAACATCTAAGATTGTAAAACAAGATCATGACCAAGAAACTACACAAGGAAATCCCCATCGACTACGCCGTCTGCCAGCAACAAGATTGCCCTCGGGCCGAGAAGTGTCTGCACCAGATCGCCTACCGGCCGCTCATCGAACAACCGGCAACCGTATTACGGCTGCTGAACCCCACCCTCTGTACCCGGGATGGGGCTTGCCCCTACTTCCGAGACTCCGTTCCCGTCACCTACGCACGGGGTTTCACCGGAATGCAGAGCCGGATGTTCCCGGCGCAATACCAGCAATTCATGTCGATACTCATGTCCCATTTCGGACGTAACCCCTACTTCGAGCGGCGAAGGGGCGAATTTCCACTCTCACCTAAAGAGCAAAGGATCGTGCTAAACGCCTTGCGAAGGGTCGGAGTGACGGAAGAGCTAAGGTTCGATCATTATGAGGAGAGTGTCAATTGGTATGATTGAGGCAGTACTCCTTATAAAGTACCGCAATACTCAGCCGGACAGTACCGCAGTACTTCGTAAGGAGTACTGCGGTACTTTGCGCACAGTACTACAGTACTTCCTACGGAGTACTGGCAGATGCCTCAGCCATCTATCCAAGTCGCTATTACCGAGGCCGGGACGAGTGTCATGGCGCCTCCTCGCATCTCTCTTGGGGATCGGCGTGGCGGCGTGGTGTGTCATGTATGGCATCGTGCCCCGGCAATTATTTCCCGCCCCCTGCTCTACCTTATTATATTCGGCCGAGGGCGAGCTTTTAGGCGCACGTATCGCACCGGACGGGCAATGGCGTTTCCCGGCGGCGGATAGCTTGCCTAATAAATTCGTGGATTGCTTGCTCACGTATGAGGATAAACGGTTCTTTTACCATCCCGGTATAGACCTCGCCGCCATCTTCCGGGCGATCCGCTTGAACGGGAAAGCGGGGCGTGTGGTGAGCGGAGGAAGCACCTTGACCATGCAATTGGCACGCATAGCGAGAGGGAACCAAGATCGGACCTTCTACGAGAAAACGATCGAGATGTGCTGGGCGCTCTTTCTGGAAACCACCCATAGCAAACAAGAGATACTGAACCTCTATGCCTCGCACGCTCCCTTCGGGGGAAACGTGATCGGGCTGGAGACCGCCGCATGGCGTTATTTTGGGCGAAGCGCCTCCGAGCTATCGTGGGCCGAGAGCGCCACGCTCGCAGTTCTTCCCAACTCCCCCGCCTTGATCCACCCCGGGAGAAACCGGAAACAACTGAAGGAGAAGCGGGATCGCTTATTGGCTTCCCTTCAAAAGAAAGGTGTATTGGAGGAGACCGAATACGAGCTGGCCTGCATGGAGCCACTTCCCGAAGCCCCTCTCCCTTTACCTAATGATGCCCCGCATCTGTTGGAGAGACTAGCCGCAGAACAACCGGGACAACGCATCCAAACCTCCGTCCGCCAAGCCCTGCAACGGCAGACACAGGCCCTCGTAAACCGTTATGCCCGTGAATACAGTTCCAACCATATCCATAATCTGGCGGCGATCGTCGCGGACGTGGAGACCGGGGAGGTATTGGCCTACGCCGGAAACGCTACCTATCCGGCCGACGAGCGGCAGGGGAACCAAGTGGACATCATCACCTCGCCCCGCAGCACGGGAAGCATCCTCAAGCCCTTCCTGTATGCCGGTATGCTGCACGACGGGCTGTTGCTCCCCTCTATGCTGGTATCGGACGTGCCCTTGAATATAAATGGCTTCTCCCCCCATAATTACAACAAGACATTCTACGGGGCGGTACCGGCCCATGTAGCCATAGAGCGCTCCTTGAACGTTCCCTTGGTACGTATGCTCTCCCAGTATAATACCGGACGCTTTATGTCTTTACTGAAATCGTGGGGAATGACTACCTTACGTTTCTCCGAGGAACATTACGGGGCCTCCTTGATCTTGGGAGGGGCCGAGGGAACCTTATGGGATCTTTCCGGTATGTATGCCTCCATGTCTCGTGTGCTTAAACATTACCGTACTTACAACGGACGCTATAATCCGGCGGACATCCATCCGCTGACTCCCTTTCCGGCGGAGAGGAAGGAACCCATCCGTTCCCTTACCGATAGCCGGCTCACCGATAAGGCGCTCCTTTCCTCCGCAGCCCTGTGGTACACGTTCGAGGCGATGTCCGCCCTGAACCGTCCCGAGGAAGAGGCCGACTGGCAACAATTCGAGTCGATGAAACGGATCGCGTGGAAGACCGGGACGAGTTACGGGGGACGAGACGCTTGGGCGATCGGCACGACTCCCCGCTACGTCGTCGGCGTATGGGCCGGTAACGCTTCCGGCGAGGGCCGTCCAGGACTTACGGGTGTCGGCAACGCCGCCCCGGTCCTTTTCGATCTCTTTTCCCTATTGCCCGGTAGCGAATGGTTCGACCTGCCCTACGATGAGACGCTTCCCCTGGCGATCTGCCGGAACAGCGGACATAAAGCCTCGCCCTACTGCGAGCAAACGGACACCTTATACATGCCGCTGTCCGGCAATAACACGGGGATTTGCCCCTACCATAAGCTCGTGCATCTATCGGCGGACGGACGGTACAGGGTCAATAGTTCCTGCGAGTCTGTCGACCGGATGATCAGCCGCCCGTGGTTCGTGCTTCCTCCCGCACAGGAGTATTACTACCGCAACTATCACATCGATTATATCCCGCTCCCTCCGGTAAAACCCGGCTGCGGGCAAGACCTGAACCGCCAGATCGAACTGATCTATCCCGAGCATAACGCCATTCTCTACCTTCCGAAAGGCTTCTCCGGAAAGTCCGAGAAATTTATCTTCAAGGCCGCCCACGCCCGCCGTGACGCTACGATTTACTGGCATCTGGACGAAAGCTATCTGGGAGAGACCACCGAGAATCACCAGATCAGTTGCTCCGTGAGCCAAGGAAAACATCTCCTTACCCTCATCGACAACGAGGGGAACCAGAAGAAAATACAATTCGAGGTCAAGTAAAGCATCCGTTAAGCCTTGACCCAAACAGCCAATTTGCCTCCCTTGACAAGGAAACGGCCCTTCCCTTCCTCATCAATCGTCACGGTATCTTTTACCGAGCCTGTGATCTCATGCCATACCTCGCCTTTCCGGTTCTCCCCCACAGACATTGTTTTCTCTCCATCTTCCCCGTTCGAGATAACCACCGCCAAGCCCGAATCAGCATGTCCCGGATCTCCCAAGCGTACGAAGCCGATCGTGTTCGGATGATCAAAATAATCCACCTCTTCCCCGTACGCATATTCTTTCCGGACACGCAATAGCATATCCAATACCTTACGATGGGGAGATTTCTTCCCTTTTACGCCATAATAATCCCCATAAAAGATACACGGATACCCTTTCTTCATCAACAGGATCAAACCGTAGGCGGAAGGTTTGAACCAATCCTTCACCTGCGACTCCAAAGAACTGTTTTTCTGGGAATCATGGTTATCCACGAAGGTGACGGCTTGATCCGGGCATATCTCGACCAAGGTCCCTTTTAATAGATCGCGTAAATCATAGTCACGACCTTTCTCGGAAGCCTCATTCAAGTTATAATGTAAGGCTACGTCAAACAAATCCACGTTATATTCTACTTGCGACAGGTAAGCCTCCAACGATTCGGTATCGTTTTTCCAATATTCCCCGACAGCGTAGAAGCCCTCTCCCCGATCCGCTCTCACCGCCTCCAGAAAATGCTTGATAAACTGGTCGTTCATATGCTTGATCGCATCGAGTCGCATACCGTCCAAGTTTAGTTCGTTCGATACCCAGATCCCCCATTCCTGCATCTCACGCACGACTTCAGGGTTATCGAAATCCAGATCGGCGAACATGAGATAGTCGTAATTTCCATTCTCATCATCGACTCCCTCACTCCAATGTTTTCCCTCTCCCAGAATCTGGAATATACCTTCCTTCTTGCGGGATACATCATAGTCCGTCCCGGAGAAATGAAACCAATGCCATTTAAAATTAGAATACATATTGCCACGCCCCGGGAAGTCGAAGCCGGTCCAGCCCTCTATCTCATGGGGTTCGCTGGTAGCGTTTTCCCGTTGCCCAGGATCTACCTCTTGCGCCATAAACCACTCGGTATAATCGGCTCCCGCCTTATGGTTCATCACGGCATCCAGATATACGCCAATCTGGTTCCGGTGAAGTTCCTCGATCATTTCTTGAAGTTCCTGTTTAGTTCCATACTTGGTGCGTATGGTCCCTTTTTGGTCGAACTCCCCCAAATCATATAGATCATAGGTTCCATACCCCTCGTCCGCTTGCTCATGGCCTTTGTAAGCGGGTGGGATCCATACGGCGCTGATCCCGATCTCATGTAAATGCGAGGCGTCATCCTTCAGCCGTTTCCACAGCATTCCATCGTTCGGCAGATTCCATTCGAAATACTGCATCATTACTCCATTTTCCATATGTTTCTTCTATTTGTTGATAAAACAACACTTCCCAAGCGTCATAAGTTGCTGAAACTAACCACCACATCCTTTTGTTATAGTAAAAAACTAAAGAATAATAAGATGGATTCAAAGCATGTTACAGAGAGTACGTCCGGTCAAGAGGACATTCAAAAGACTTGGTGGAAAGAAGCGATTATATACCAAATCTATCCCCGTAGCTTTCAAGACAGCGATGGCGACGGAATCGGTGACTTAAACGGTATCACCTCCCGCTTGGATTATATACAAAGCTTGGGTGTGGATATCATCTGGTTAAACCCGATCTTTCTCTCTCCCAACGATGATAATGGTTACGACATCAGCGACTATCGGGAAATCATGAGAGAATTCGGTACGATGGAAGATTTCGACCGCCTCCTGAAAGAGATTCATAAACGGGAGATGCGACTGGTACTGGACTTGGTAGTAAACCATACCAGCGACGAGCATCCTTGGTTCGAGGAAGCCCGTAAATCCAGACATAATCCCTATTATAATTATTACCATTGGTGGCCGGCCGAGAAAGGTGAGCCTCCCTTGCGCCTCAGCTATTTCGACGAGGAAGGCAACGCTTGGACGTATAACAAGCCAACCGACTCGTATTACCTGCATTATTTCTCCCGGAAACAACCCGACTTAAATTGGGAGAACCCGGAGGTACGCCAAGAGATTTTCGATATGATGCGCTTCTGGTTCGATAAAGGGATAGACGGTTTTCGCATGGATTCCATCTCTCTTATCGCCAAAGATCCCTCATTCCCTCTCATAGATTCCAAGAAATATCCGGATATCTTTTCTTTCTATGCCAAAGAGCCTCGCCTACACCTCTATCTTCACGAGATGAATCGGCAGGTATTAAGCAAATACGATTGTATGAGTGTTGGAGAAGGTTCGGCCGTGATGGTAGATGATGTCGCTAAATTTGTCGATCCGGCCCGGGAAGAGTTGAATATGCTTTATCATTTCGACGCCGCCCGCATCCGGAATACAACCCTACCGGACAATCCGGAATCCGGTATAGACTATAGCTTGATCGCCCTAAAGAAGATGTTTACGGAATGGGATAAGGCGGTAGATAAGGGTTGGCCCTCGATCTACTTGGGTAATCATGACCAGCCCCGTATGGTCAGTCGCTTTGGTAGCGATAAGGATGAGTTCAGGGCCTTGTCCGCCAAGATGCTTATTACTTTTCTGCTTACGATGAGAGGAACGCCTTATTGGTTCGCCGGGGACGAGATAGGTATGCGTAACATTCGGTTCGACCGTATCGAGGATTATAACGATATCGATACGATCAACCGCTATAAGAAAGCGAAAGCAGAGGGTAAAGATCCGCAGGCGGTATTGGACGAACAGAAAGAGACCGGACGAGACAACGCCCGCACTCCTTTCCAATGGGATCGCTCGCCGGAAGCGGGATTTACGGCAGGAACCCCTTGGTTAAAGGTAAATCCGGATTATACTTGGATAAACGTAGCGGACGAAGAAAAAGATCCGACCTCCATACTTAATTATTTTAAGAAAGTAGTCAGTTTCCGTAAGGAGAATCCGAGTTTGATTTATGGCAGTTATCATTTGCTGGATGCGGAGAATCCCCAATCCTATACCTTCTTACGCAAGACTGGGGCCGACACTTATCTGATTATGCTCAATTTCTCCCCCAAGGCGGCAATCTCCACTCCGGGGATAGATATGAGTAACGCACACGTCCTATTGGATAATTACGGGGACCGAAGTCATATGGCGCCTCAAAAAGATATCACGCTCCGTCCTTTCGAAGCGATTGTCTTTCAATTGAACCATCCCGTCTATGAATCCTTCATCGATTCGCTAGATCTTTTGGAATGATTCGTTAAAAAGAGGTACAAAACGCAACCAAAGACTTTTCGGATGTGTTTAAATACAAAGCATCAGAACTTTTAAATAAAATATAAAACTATTCGTTATGGGATTTATTTGGTCTATTATCATCGGTATCGTTGCCGGCTATCTGGCTGGTAAGATTATGCGTGGAGGAGGTTTCGGGGTCATTGTTAATTTGATCCTAGGTATTATTGGAGGTGTATTGGGTGGCTGGGTATTCAGCTTACTAGGCATATCGGCCGGTGGTATCTTAGGGAGCTTGATAACCTCTACGGTCGGAGCTATTTTGTTATTATGGATCGGCTCGCTATTCAACAAATCCAAAGAGGTTTAAGAAGGCGTGCTCAATTATCAAATCATATATTACATGGCAACAAGATCTCACGAAACTTTAGTTACGGCATAATATAATGTAAAAGGCAGTCCTTGCCGGACTGCCTTTTTATTTAGATCGTTTCCACTTTTTCTTTAGGTAAAACCCATTTCAATACCAGATAACCGCAAAGACCGGATATAAACGATCCCGTGAATACACCCAGCTTCGCCTGATTCAAGAGATCGGCACCCGCCGCCGTACTACCGTCAAAGGAAAGATTCGCTATAAACAAAGCAACCGTGAAACCGATTCCTCCCAACATGGATACTCCAAATAAATTACGCTTGCTCATGCCTGTAGGCATGGAGGCAAATGGCGTACACGCAAACAAGTAAGAGAAAGAGAATATACCTAATGTCTTTCCTACAAATAGGCCCACGAACACCGCCAACGGAACATTAACTAATGTCTGGGGTTGGATATCCCCGAATGTCACACCGGCATTCACGAAAGCGAATAAAGGAAGTATCACATAGTTTACCAAAGGATGCAACTTATCAGCGATGGTCTGCAACGGACTGATCGTTTTATCCGCCAACGTATGGATGTTATTCAATACCTGAATTTGTGTAGGCGTAAGCACTTCCGCTTTACGGGACTGACGAACCTCGGTATAGTCCAGCATATTCAAATACCCGGTCATATCACACGTGAAATCATCTAGCTTAACAACCGGACGGGCTGGAACCGTAAAGGCGATCAACACGCCGGCGATTGTCGGATGGATTCCTGACTCCAGAAATAGCAGCCAAACGATAAAGCCACCGATATAGAAAAACAATCGGTTGTGTACCCGGAACTTTCCTCCCACATACAACAAAGCGAGGACTATCAGGGATATCAACAAAGGCTCGAAAGCGATATGCCCGCTATAAAACAGGGCGATAATTATGATACCTCCAATATCATCCACCACAGCCAAGGCGGTCAAGAAGATACGCATGCTCAACGGCACCCGCTTCCCCAACAAGCCCAATACGGCCAAGGCGAAAGCGATATCCGTAGCCATCGGAATAGCCGCCCCGTTTACCTCGGGAGGCGTATTACATACTAACATATAAAATAAGACCGGCACGATCATTCCACCACAGGCGGCGATAATAGGCAATAGCGCCTTCCGCACGGAACTCAACTCACCGATCAATACCTCTTGCTTGATCTCCAGACCGATCACGAAAAAGAAAACCGCCATAAGGGCGTCGTTCACGAAAGCCAGCATAGACATGGTCTCGCCATGATGCGCGAAGAAGTTAAACTGCCCGGCTTGCAGATCGATTGGAAAAGCTAATAACTGGTGATACCTATCTGCCCAAGGCGAATTGGCCAAGACCATAGCGATGATGGTAGCGGCAAACAATAAAAGACTAGCGTTCGGCTTCTGTATAGCGAAGCGACGCAACGGTTTAAGGATAACATTAATCGTACGGTCCATAAATAATAAGTTAGATGAAGGTCTTCAACAATTGATCGTACTATGACTATTCCCGTTCCCTCCCAAGAGGGAAACGGGATATCATCTTGAAATACCTTCAAGTGTTTTTTCTATTAATTGACAGCTTTGGCTTTTCCTGCTTGCTCCAGGTTATAAGCGCTGCGTGTGAGTTTCTCTACCCAGATGACAAAGATACCAGTTAAAATTAAATTAAACACAATAGTTAACACAGAAATTATCAACATAGGGCCACCTAATCCATATCCCAAGGCTATGAAAATAACGCCGGCTCCTACCTCTCCACGGGTAAACATACCGATAGACAGCGCCAAACGCTCCCGTTTCATCCGGTCACGGTAGAAAAACAAAGGAAATAGTTTACCGATATTGGATAAGAATGAGACGATTACGACGTGTAAAGCGATCATCGACCATGACATCATCGGCTGTGCGCCTGTCACCGTAGTTACTTCCGCCGCTTGCTGAGCGAAATCCACGCCCATAAACACCGGCATGCTCACTCCGACAAGGAACATAAAGAGATAAGAGATAAAATCGGACACTTGATGCTCGATCTTGGTATCGATATGCTTATGCCGCATGATCATACCTACGACAAACGCAGGTAAAAGTACCTCGATATGGATGCTAGCCTCCTCCCCGTACATATGTTTCGATACCAGATAAATCACTTGCGTGATACCAAACGTCACGACGGCATAGAACAAGATGGCTTTCCAGTCTTGACGTACATTATAATATCCCATTTTCTTCCAGCCCAGAATCAAGAGCAATACCACAACCAGAATAATGACTCCCAATTGCCAGCGCAAGCCGATCATCATGATTTGCAACGGGATCATCAACAGGATCGTATCCAAGTCGTCGAAGATCGCCAATACCTGTACCTTCTTATATACCCAAGAGGCTTTTAGCCCGGCGGCGGCCAACATCGTAAACAAGATACCCGCCGAGGTAGGAGCAGCGAACCGACTTAGCAACAGGTTCTCCTTCCAAGCGTCCCAACTTCCCCATAAATCGCCCGGAAGCAAGACAAACATATAATATAAAGCCACGAATATCCACGGAAACGCAGCCGTAGCCATCGCTATGAAATAATCTTCGGTATAAGACTTCCACCGGGTCTTATCAATCTCGAACTCACGCCCCACATTAATCATGATAAACGCAAGGCAAATAAACAAAAACGTATTAGAGATCGTCTTTACCAGCGAATACTGTTCCCCCACCATAGCGGGAAGCATTTGCGACACGACCAAACCCAACACTAGAAAAAGAGAGAATAAAAGAACTTTTTTCATTCAGATAAAACTATATTAATATTTACACAATAAAATGCAGGGGCAGGGTTCCTCATGAGCCTTGTCTCTACAAAAAACAATTGAAAATTGAATTAGTTGATCGCTTGCTACTCTTTTAGATAAGCGGTCTCAACCTTTAACAAACGATTTTTGAGGCGTTCAGCCTCTCCTTTACGGATACGAAGCGTCATCTCGCAATCCATCTCGAACTTCTGTGAGATGATAGCGGGGTTATCCTCTTTTACGATACGCATGATCCCGTTTAGGTATGGGTATTCGAAAACGACCGTGATGTCCTCGTCTACCGTACGTTCCTCGATCTCTGCGGCGGAGATAGCCTCAGCGGCGGCCGTGCGATAAGCGACGATCAGGCCGCTGGTCCCTAACTCGATCCCACCAAAGTAACGTACTACGACAATCAATAAATCGGTCAGCTCATTCGAGTTGATCTGTCCGAGGATCGGTTTCCCGGCCGTGGAAGAAGGCTCCCCGTCATCGTTGGCCCGGAACGTCTGCCGCTCTGGACCTAACATATACGCCCAGCATACATGGCGGGCATCATAATATTGTTTACGGTATTTCTCCAGTTGCTCCTTCACCTCTTCCACCGTACGCACGGGGATAGCATACGAGATAAAGCGGCTGCGCTTCTCGGTATAATATCCCTCGGCTACTTGCTTGATGGTCTTGTAACTGTCGTCTGCCATAAATCAATCCGGTATTTTAGTGTTAGACACTTCCTCCCGGTACGCCCGGAAATCTTTCATGATCTCTTCGATCTCCTCGATGAAATAAGGATCTTTCACCTTATTCCTCACCTCCTCATAATAGGTCTCTATGGCAGCCAACGCACATACGTCCTGCCCTCTCAGCACGAAGTAAGGTTCCTCCTTCTCCACGCACTGCTTGATCATTTGTATAGGATTCTTCATTTTTTCTTATTTGCTATATCTAACTCTTCTTTCAAGAACGGAGCCGTAAACCCGACGCCACTCTTCGCTAAAGCCTCCGGAGTCCCTGTGAAAAGGACGTTACCTCCACGGCGACCGCCCTCGGGGCCCATATCGATCAAGTAATCGGCGCTTTTGATAACATCGAGGTTATGTTCGATAACGATGATCGTGTTGCCTTTATCCACCAACTTGTTCAATACCCCCAGCAAGACCCGGATATCCTCGAAGTGCAGACCGGTGGTAGGTTCATCCAATACATAAAGCGTCTTTCCCGTATCCCGCTTCGCCAGCTCGGTAGCCAGCTTGACACGTTGGCTCTCGCCACCGGATAAGGTAGTAGAGGGTTGCCCCAACTTGATATATCCCAGACCTACATCCTGCAGGACCTTGATCTTGGATAAGATAGTCGGGATATTCTCGAAGAACTCCACTGCCATATTAATCGTCATATCCAAGATATCCGCAATTGATTTCCCACGAAAACGAACCTCTAGGGTTTCCCGGTTATATCGCTTGCCGTGACAATCCTCGCAAGGCACCAGCACATCCGGAAGGAAATTCATCTCGATCGTCTTATAGCCATTTCCCTTACAGGTCTCGCACCGTCCGCCCGATACGTTAAAAGAGAAACGTCCCGGTTTATACCCTCTCACCTTCGATTCCGGAAGTTCCACGAACAGATTCCGGATATCCGAGAATACCCCCGTATAGGTAGCCGGGTTGCTCCGGGGGGAACGACCGATCGGAGATTGATCCACATTCACGATCTTATCGACATGCTCGATTCCCTCGATGGCGTCGTATGCCAAGGGGTCTTCCAGCGAGCGATAGAAATGCTGGCTCAAGATCGGTTGCAGCGTGCGGTTTATCAAGGTAGACTTTCCGCTACCCGACACACCCGTGACGCAAATAAGAGTACCCAAGGGGAAAGACACGTCCACATGCTTCAGGTTATTGCCGCTGGCTCCCTTGATCGTAATAAACTGCCCGTTGCCTTTCCGACGCTCGGCAGGAACGGCTATCTCCGTGTTTCCATTCAGATAGGAAGAGGTCAAGGTATCTACACGCAGCATCTCCTTGGGCGTTCCCTCAAAAACGACCTCACCCCCCAGACGGCCCGCTTTAGGCCCCATATCCACCACGTAATCGGCACTCAGCATCATATCCTTATCATGCTCCACGACGATCACGGAGTTTCCCGTATCACGCAATTGCTTCAAGGAGTTAATCAGACGGACGTTGTCCCGCTGGTGCAAACCGATACTCGGCTCATCCAATATATAAAGTACGTTCACCAATTGGCTTCCGATCTGGGTAGCCAAACGGATACGCTGGCTCTCGCCACCGGACAAGGTAGCGGAACCCCGGTTCATGGAAAGATAATCCAATCCCACATCCAGCAAGAAGCGCAGGCGGGAGCGTATCTCCTTCAATATCTCCGTAGCGATCCGAAGCTGTTTCGGGTCCAGCTTCTCCTCGATACCCTCCAGCCACTCGTATAATTCCGAGATATCCATGGCCGACAACTCGGCGATATTCTTTCCCGCTATCCGGTAGCTCAACGCCTCCTTATTCAACCGCCAGCCGTTACATTCCGGACAAGTGGCCATCTTGATGAATTGTCCCGCCCATTTCTGCGCCGAGGCGGATGCCTCGCTCTCCTGTTGCATCAAGATATACTTGGCGACTCCCTCATACGACAAGAAATAGTTAGACGATCCTAACGAGTCATTCTTGATCTGCAACCGCTCGTCCGTACCGTTCATGATCTCGTCCATCGCCTCCTCGGGAATATCCCGTATAGGCGTCTTGATCGTCACGCCATGCTTTTGGCAAAGCGCCTCGATCTGCCAGAATATCAACGAATTCTTATATTTACCCAAAGCGACGATGCCACCGCTATATATACTTAAGGATGGATCGGGAACGATCTTGTCCATATCCAACAAATTGACCTGTCCTAAGCCTTTACATTTCGGACACGCTCCTTGAGGGGAGTTGAACGAGAAATTATGCGGAGCCGGCTCACTGTAAGACAATCCAGTCACCGGGTCCATCAAGCGACGACTATAATGGCGAACCTCGTTAGTCTCGGCATCCAGTATCAGCACAAGGCCATCGCCTTGCTTCATGGCGATCTTCAAGCTCTCTTTCAAACGACGCTCGTCTGCCTCGGAGACAATCATCTTATCGATCACCACCTCGATGCTGTGCATCTTATAACGATCCAGCTTCATCCCATGGAAGATCTCTTTCAACTCGCCATCGACACGGACGTTCAGATATCCTTTTTTACGTATCTGCTCGAAAAGTTCCTTATAGTGCCCCTTACGATTACGGACCAACGGAGCCAAGAGATACGTTTTTTTCCCGTTGTACTCATCCAAGATCAGCCGTAAGACTTGATCCTCGGTATATTTCACCATCTTCTCCCCGCTCAAATAGGAATAGGCCTCTCCCGCCCTAGCGTAAAGCAAACGGAAAAAGTCATAGATCTCGGTAGTCGTACCGACGGTGGAACGAGGATTCTTATTGGTTGTCTTTTGCTCAATGGAGATAACCGGACTCAGACCCGTTATCTTATCCACATCGGGTCTCTCCATATTCCCTAAGAAATTCCGGGCGTAAGCCGAGAATGTCTCCACATACCGCCTTTGTCCCTCAGCGAAAATCGTATCGAACGCCAATGATGACTTGCCGCTACCACTCATGCCGGTAATCACCGTCAACTTATTCCTCGGAATCTCTACATCTATATTCTTCAGATTATGAACACGTGCGCCAAGTATGGATATGCGCCCGCCTTCCAATGCCTGCTTATCTTTTATCATCTTTTACCTATCTGGTTTTAGGGGCCGTAAAGATACGAAAAAAACAGAAGCCAATCAAACTTTCCAGCAAATCATAGTGTAATCTCAGCCACTTCCTCCAGCCTGTTTGTTCCCTACGGGAAGACCTCGCAGTATCCACCGTAAGGAACCAGGGTTTCTATTTATCCTTCACCTCTGGCTGGGGAGAAGGAGCCTGTATGTTCTCATAAAACCTCTTTTTCTCCTCGTTACTTTTTTGGACAAGGCTTGTCACATATACCGTAAATATTGGAAACATCATCATGCCCAAAGCAGCCAATACGACTGAGAGGACTCGTCCCGTAACCGTAATAGCGGATATGTTAGAGCCAACCGTCGTCACATCCATAAACGCCCACCATAGAGCGTCCCCATAATTAGCCACCAACGGGTTCACCTTATGCTCCAAGACAAAAAATATAAGACTTGAGAAATAAACCGTGGCCAACAACATCGTCAAGTAAGAAACAAACAAGCCGGATGCCTTATTATACGATAACCATCCCACCACGATCGCCAACGCATACCCGCCCCGTACCAAAGGAACGAAACGTAAGAAATAACTAAGCTCGGGTGAGGTGATAATATGATAATATTCTATTATATTTTGGTAAGGGATCGCTACGAGCAAGAAAATAAAGTGCGTTCGCAAATAACGTAATTTATCTTTCGATAGGAAAAGTTCCAAAACAAAATCGAAAAGAAAAAACAAACAGATCCATAATTGAATCTTCTTATAAGAAGTTTGCGTGTAAAAGGGAATATTCTTAAATGTATCGATGGAGATACTGATAACCAAGAACAGCGACAACAATAGTATAATGATATGTAACACACCATATACCCCCTTCTTTCTCAATGCGAAATCAAATACGGCCATTTTCATAAGCGTTACTATTTATTTAATTATAATCCTTTTCATTTTGGTTTATGACAACAAACCTCATATACCATTTGTTTAAACAGCGAAATGTGTTAATTAACCAAGTTTTACGTAGCAAAAACAAAACATCTTCTTTGATTCGCTGTTATAAACTCAGACTTAAACGAGAGAAGTAATTCTCATTTTTAAAACATAAATCTATGGCAAATATCAACAAGACAGTAAAGCTAGGTGTGTTTACCCTAGCAATCATGAACGTGACGGCAGTAGTATCTTTACGCGGACTGCCAGCAGAAGCCGTATACGGACTAAGTTCGGCTTTCTATTACTTATTCGCGGCAATCGTATTCTTAATCCCGACCTCTTTGGTGGCAGCGGAATTAGCGGCAATGTTCCAAGACAAACAAGGTGGTGTATTCCGTTGGGTAGGTGAGGCCTATGGAAAACGTCTAGGCTTTCTGGCTATCTGGGTTCAATGGATTGAAAGTACGATCTGGTATCCGACAGTATTAACTTTTGGAGCCGTATCCATCGCCTTCATCGGTATGGATCATCCCGAAGATATGCTGCTGGCGAATAACAAATACTACACGTTAGCGATCGTGTTAATTATTTATTGGCTGGCTACATTTATCTCACTAAAGGGATTGAGTTGGGTTGGAAAAGTAGCGAAAATTGGAGGTATGGTAGGTACTATCATCCCGGCGGCGTTACTCATCATTTTAGGTATCGTATATCTAGCGACTGGCGGGCATTCCAATATGGATTTCCACAGTAACTTCTTCCCCGACTTCAGTAAATTCGACAACTTAGTCTTAGCCGCAAGTATCTTCCTTTTTTACGCAGGTATGGAAATGGGCGGTATTCACGTGAAAGACGTTGACAATCCTTCTAAAAACTATCCGAAAGCTGTATTTATCGGTGCCTTGATCACCGTTGTAATCTTCGTACTAGGAACTTTTGCGTTGGGTATTATTATCCCAGAGAAAGACATCAATCTTACGCAAAGTTTATTAGTGGGATTCGACAATTACTTCAAGTACATTCATGCCTCATGGTTATCCCCAATTATCGCTATCGCTTTGGCATTTGGCGTATTAGCAGGAGTATTGACATGGGTCGCTGGTCCTTCCAAAGGTATATTCGCAGTTGGTAAAGCAGGTTATCTGCCCCCGTTCTTCCAGAAGACCAATAAGATCGGCGTACAGAAAAACATCCTTTATATCCAAGGAGCGGCTGTTACACTTCTTAGCTTATTATTCGTGGTAATGCCATCCGTACAAAGCTTTTATCAGATCTTATCACAGCTTACGGTGATCTTATATTTAATAATGTATATGTTGATGTTCTCCGGAGCGATCGCATTACGTTATAAGATGAAAAAGGCAGGTCGTCCTTTCCGTATCGGAAAAGGTGGCAATGGCTTGATGTGGTTGATCGGAGGTTTAGGATTCTGTGGTTCCTTATTAGCGTTCGTATTAAGTTTCATTCCTCCTAGCCAGATTTCTACAGGAAATAATACGGTTTGGTTCGCCGTTCTCTTCATCGGTGTAATTGTTGTCGTTGCGGCACCGTTTATTATCTATGCGTCTAAGAAAGCATCTTGGGTAGATCCGAACACTGAATTCGAACCGTTCCATTGGGAAGTAAAAAATGACGTATCCGAGACGAATACGACAAAAGCATAACACACATTCATCTCGATAATTACCTAGTCCGGGCTGCGAAAATATTGCAGCTCGGACTTTTTCGTAAAAATAGCACAGAATATTTACGTTTTATTATGTGTATTATAAAAATGTAATTATCTTTGCGATAGTATTCATAAAATAAAATATCAAAAGAACTATGGCACGTACAGTAGATTATTCAAAAAAGGCAGAGAAAATCAAAGAGCAAGTAGATGAATTAGTACAAGAATTAATGGCTGCTAAATCGGCTCCGGTAGTCTCCAAAAGAAGTTTAAAAGTAGCTGACATCAATTTCGAGAACGAGGATGTTAATACATTAATGCAAATACAAGCTCGCCTCGCTCGCGTTATCTTGGAGAAGAGCAAATAAGAAAAAACTCTGCTAAGGTTTTAATAAAAGCGCCTTTCCCGTCTTTAAGGATGTTTCGGGAAAGGCACTTTATTTTTCAGGTCTCGTGCGAACTTTCAAAGAAAAAGCTTATCTTTGAAAACCTAATCAATAACATGTATGGAACTAACACTCCCAACGAAAGTTAATGTGACACATCCCATCATGCTAGACACGAAGATATTAGTCGTGATCGGAGCGAACGGTGCGGGAAAAAGCTCTTTTGGCAGAGATTTATTGGAGAGATATGCGGGTCAAGCGAAAAGAATATCCGGTATACATGCCTTATTCATCAGCGATGACGAATCTAAATTATCGGCCTCCAATGAATTCGCACGTTTACAGTCTATGATCAAAGAACGACTGTTCATGCCACGTATTTCTGAATACGAGAAACTGATTTTGCAACTCCAGAGCGAGGAGTTCGAGGCGGCAGTCAATTTCAAGGAAGCCTGCAAGACTAATAACGAAGTAGATCCTCCGATCACCAAGATAGATATTATACAAGCGATCTGGGAAAAGATGTTTCCGCATAATCGTCTGATACGAAAGTCGGGATTTATCGAGCTTGTATCCACGGGGCGTGATTCAAATTCCTACACCGCCGGACGCATGAGCGATAGCGAGAAACTGGTGTTCTACTTGATTGGGGCCGCATTATGCGCATGCCCGAACGCCTTGCTCGTGATCGAAGAGCCGGAAACCCTTCTCCACAACTCCATAAAGAACCAGCTTTGGGACGAGATTGAGGCGATACGTCCGGACTGTACGTTTGTTTATCTCACACATGACATTGATTTCGCCACCTCCCGCTCCGACAGCAAACGGATCTGGATTCGTTCTTACGATGCGGATCATTCCGTATGGGATTACGAGTTGATCGAGAGTAATGAAAGTTTCCCGGAAGAAGTATATATGGAAATACTTGGCAGCCGGAAACCGATCTTGTTTATCGAAGGGACCGACACGAACAGTATCGACAGCAAGCTTTACCCCTTCATATTCCCCGATTATTTGGTGAAACCGATGGGTGGTTGCCAAAAAGTAATCGAGACAACCAAAGCGTTCGGCCAACTGAAAGACTTCCATACATTAGATAGCAAAGGTATCGTAGATCGTGATAGGCGTACGCAAGGAGAAATAAACTATCTACGGGAACAACATATTTATGTACCGGACGTAGCGGAAGTGGAGAACCTATTGATGATAGAGGATGTGATCAAGACGGTCGCCAAACGGTTGATGAAAGATCCGGACGATGTTTTCAAGCAAGTGAAAGAAAACGTAGTACGTCTTTTCCAAAAAGAACTGGATTCGCAAGTAATCCTTCATGCCAAACATCAAGTCCGTAAAAAACTGGAGACTACCGTTGATCGCAAGATAACGACGGTGGAGCAATTAACCGAACATGTAGAGAGTATCCGTCTGAACATCCATGCGGAAGAAATATACAAAAACATAAAAGAAGAGTTCGAGTCTTATATAGAAACGGAGAACTACAAAAGCATCCTCCGTGTTTATAATCAAAAAGGGATGTTACCACAGAGCCGCCTATGCGCGATCTGCGGTATCAGTAACAAAGAGAGTTATTTAAACCTGATTCTCTCCATATTAAAGGAAAACAAGGAGGATGCGGAAGCGATACGAAAGGCTATCAAACATTCATTGGGCACATAAAAAGTTTCTAAAAATGCGGGGAAAGTCCATAAAAAATTGTTCTTTTGCAAACTGTTTTATAACATTAATGGGCCAAAGCCCTATATATTAATTGTCATATGCGTACACCTACACTTCAATATCTTTACTTGCAAAAGCCGGTAACCATGATGGTAGTAATCTGTATTATATCTGTGTTACCTTGGATTGGCCTCGGCGACTTTTCCACCAAAGGGGAACCTCGGGAAGCGGCCGTAGCGATCTCCATGCTCGAGACAGGTAATTGGGTCTTGCCACAATCTTACGCGAACGAGTTCGCTTTTAAGCCACCGATGGCGCATTGGTTAATGGCTGCTTTCTCCTATCCACAGGGATATGTTTCCGAGTTCACTTCCCGCTTGCCATCGGCTTTAGCCTTTATTACCTTGATCGGGTTCGTATTGGTCTTTTTCGGTAAACGAATCGTAAAGTTTCAGGAGGCATTCATAGCGACCCTCCTATTGGTCACCTGCGTAGAGATACATCGGGCGGCCATGACGACTCGGGTGGATATGTTGCTCACTACTTTCATCGTCATAGGGCTTTTCCAGCTATATCGATGGGAAGATAAATTAGAGCTGAAAGGACTTCCCATATTCATACCTTTATTATTAGGATGCGCCGTTCTGACCAAAGGACCGGTAGGCGTAGTATTGCCCCTATTCGTATTCGGCATTTATCTATTAATGTTAGGTCAATACAGTTATCTCACCATATTCAAGACTTTATTATATGCGGGAATTTCCTCTTTATTCCTACCGATGTTGTGGTATACCGCTGCATGGAAGCAGGGTGGAGATGAGTTCCTTAATGTCGTATTAGCGGAGAATTTCGCTCGTTTCTTACACCTAAACACTCCTGAAATTTCCTATGATCTGGGGCATGAGAATGGTGTTTGGTACAATTTCATGACGTTGGCGGCAGGCTTTATACCTTGGACTATTTTCTTTTTCTTCTCTTTATTCGGGCTGAAACTTAGCAAGCCTGAGCAACCTATTAAAGAGATCTTAAAGAATACGTGGAAACGTATCCGCTCCATGGAAAAAGTTCGTTTATTTAGTTTGGTTGCTTTAGTCGGCATCCTTTTCTTCTATTCGATCCCTTCCAGTAAACGAAGCGTATATTTAATGCCGGCTTATCCGTTCATTGCCTTGTTCTTGGCTCAGTATGCCTTATATATTACAGAATACCGTACGAAAGTAACTCGGGTATTCGCTGCCTTTTTAGCTTCCGTAGTAAGTGTCGTCATGATAGCGATCTTGCTTACGGTATTCGGTATTATTGATCCTGTTGGTATCGTCGGTCAATATACACAAAACGCATCGACCTTGGACATGGTACAAATGGTATCAAAAGTATTAGTTCACCCCAGTGCGCTTACGATCTGTATTATCTTCATAAATCTATTGATATTAGGAACGGTCTATTACCAGATGTTCAAGAAAATAAATATCAAGATCCTCTACGCTACGATAGCCTTGACATTCTCGGTTAATTTATTAATCGACGGTGTCATTATGAGAGGTATTCGTGAAGGGGATTCTTGCCGTGTTTTCGCTGAACGTATCCTGAAAGAGTTTCCATTGAATAAAGAGAATGTATATGTCGTAAATAACCTTCGTATTTATCGGAATCTGTACGGATTAAACTTCTATATGGGAAATATCTTCCATGACTTCGATAAAGAAACACCCGCCAAAGGTTATTTCCTGATCGGAGAAAATGAGATGGAAAAGGTACTTTCCACATACGGGGATAAATATACCTTCCGTACACTGACTAAGTCAGATCAAACGTTCAGCGAGCTAAAACAAAAAATCGTGCTTAGCGAGTTCGAGTTGAAATAGAAATGTAATATCTAATAGTATACCATGAATAGTTCCTATATTTCCCCTTTCGCCAAGCCGGTCTACATCATGTTGAAACCGGTTGGTTCTGTTTGTAATTTGGCATGCGAGTATTGTTATTACCTTGAGAAAAGTAAGTTCTATCCAGACGTGAAGAATCACATCATGACGGATCAGATACTCGAGAAGTTCATCAAGGAATACATGGAATGCCAAACCATGCAAGAAGTCTTGTTTACATGGCATGGAGGCGAGACGCTGATGCGACCTATCAGCTTCTATAAAAAAGCCTTGGAGTTGCAGCGTAAATATGCGGGAGGACGGCAAATAGACAACTGTATCCAAACCAATGGTACCCTATTGAATGATGAGTGGTGCCAATTTTTCAAGGAAAATAATTTCTTGGTGGGTGTATCTATCGATGGCCCGCAAGAGTTCCACGACGAATACCGTAGGAACCGGCAGGGACTCCCCTCTTTCTATAAGGTGATGAAGGGAATCGAGTTGCTGAAAAAACATGGGGTAGAATATAACGCCATGGCCGTCGTGAATGATTATAACGTGGATTATCCGCTGGAATTCTATAATTTCTTCAAGGAACTGGATTGCCGTTTCATCCAATTCGCCCCGATCGTGGAGCGTATCGGCCGGCACAAGGAAGGTACCAAGCTATCTTCTCCCGAGGAACAAGACGCTGCGATCGAGCTAGCTCCGTTCTCGGTAGATAGCGAGAAATGGGGGGATTTCCTTTGCGCCTTGTTCGACGAGTGGCTGAAAGAGGATGTCGGCAAGTTCTACATCCAATTATTCGATTCCACCTTGGCGAACTGGGTAGGCGAGCAACCCGGGGTCTGTTCCTTGGCCCGCCATTGCGGTCACGCCGGGGTAATGGAGTTCAATGGCGACGTATATGCTTGCGACCATTTCGTATTCCCGGAATACAAACTCGGGAATATCCAAACAAAGACATTAACGGAGATGATGTACAGTCCGGTACAACAAAAGTTTGGAACGGATAAAGAAGATAAGCTCCCTACGCAATGCAAGGAATGCGAATATCTTTTCGCTTGCCATGGGGAATGCCCGAAAAACCGGTTCCTCCATACGCCGAATGGAGAGCCGGGACTAAATTATCTATGTAAGGGATACAAGAAATTCTTCAAGCACGTAGCTCCTTACATGGATTTTATGAAAAAAGAGTTATTGAATCAACGTCCACCCGCAAACGTGATGGATTGGGCTAAACAACAACAACATGAATATTAACAGACGTGATTTCATTAAAACAGGAAGTATGGTTATGCTTGGAACATTAGCGGCTCCTTCCCTACTAGGAAGTTGCACCGGTAGTGAGAGTGATAAAGCAGCCGGTATTTCATTCGCCATGAATTATTTCAAGGTGAGTGAGGGGGATTTGAGGAAAGTATTGGCGGCAGCCTTGGAGAAAGGCGGGGATTATGCCGATTTGTTTTTTGAGCATTCATACAGGAACAACGTAGGGTTGCAGGATGGTGCCGTAAACCGTGCCTCATCTAACATCGATTTTGGGATGGGCGTACGTGTTTTGTCCGGCGACCAAACGGGATATGCCTACGTGGAGAACGTCAGCTTGGACGAGATGCTAAAGGCGGCTCGTACGGCCGCGCGTATCGCCACCGGATCAGCGAATACCGCTCCTATCAACTTAACGGAAGAAAAGCATACGAACAATTTCTATAGCGTACAAACACCTTGGGACGAGATAGCCATTAATGACAAGATGCCTTTCTTGCAGAAACTGAACGATCAGATCTTCGCCAAGGACAAGCGGGTCACCAAGGTGATGGCCTCTTTGGGAGACACGACCTCTCATATCTTATTCTGTAACTCGGAAGGGCAGATTTATTACGATTATCGCCCGATGAGTGCTTTGAGTGCCGTCTGTATTATGGAGGATAACGGGAAGATCGAGAACTCGTACGCCGCACGGGCTTTCCGCATGGGAGCGGAATTCCTAACGGACGACCTGATCGACGAGCTTGCCCAAGAGGCGGTGGATAAGACCTCTATCTTATTTCAGGCGATCAAGCCTAAAGGCGGGGAAATGCCCGTTGTCATGGGTGCCGGTGGCTCTGGCATCTTATTGCACGAGGCGATCGGCCATGCTTTCGAGGCAGATTTCAACCGTAAGAACACCTCTATTTTCTCTGATCAACTGAACAAGAAAGTTTGCAACGAGCATATCAACGTGGTGGACGACGGCACGATTCCTTTCAACCGGGGCTCAGTCAATATCGATGACGAGGGTGTGGACGGACAAAAAACCTATATCGTACGGGAGGGAGTCTTGACCAGTTATCTGCACGATCGTATCAGCGCGAAACATTACGGCATCCCCTCTACGGGCAATGGCCGCCGGGAGTCTTTCCGTCAGATGCCTATCCCCCGTATGCGTGCCACTTATATGGAAGCGGGCAACGTGACGGAAGAGGAGATCATCTCTACCGTAAAGAAAGGTATCTATGCCGCCAACTTCACGAACGGGCAGGTACAGATCGGCGCGGGCGATTTTACCTTCTTCGTGAAGGATGGTTACTTGATCGAGAACGGCAAGCTTACCCAACCTATCAAGGATATCAATATCATCGGTAACGGCCCGAAAGCGTTGGCGGATATCACGATGGTGGGTAATAATTATAAAATGGATAACGGCACATGGACCTGCGGTAAGGATGGACAGTCTTGCCCGGTAACCTGCGGTATGCCGTCGGCCTTAGTCAGCAAACTTACAGTAGGAGGAGAAAACTAATATGATAACAAACGAAAATAAGAAATTGGCTCAATGGGCCATGGAATATGCCTTGAAGAATGGTTGCCAATCTTCACGTGTCACGCTTTACAATGGTTCCAGCAGTTCGTTTGAGATACGGGATATGAAAATAGACCGTCTGCAACAGGCATCCGAGAACAGCATGGTGGTTCATTTGTTCGTGGACGGCCGTTACGGCTCCTACTCTACCAATCGCTTGGATAAGAAAGAGCTGGAGAAGTTCATCAAGGATGGTATCGCCGCCACTCGTTTCCTCGCCGAGGACAAGGCTCGCACGCTGCCGGACGCTTCCTTGTATTATAAAGGTGGGGCGGCGGACTTGCGATTGGTCGACCCGAATTTCGACTCCGTGCAACCGGACGACAAGGTAGCGTTGGCCATGAGCGTCTGTGAGGAAATCATGGGCAAGGACGACCGGATCATCTCCGCCAACGCTTCCTACAGCGACGAGAAGGACTTTAAGTACATGGTAGCCAGCAACGGTTTCGAAGGCGAGGCTTCCGGTTCCTCTTATGGTTTGGTGGGGAGTGTCAGCATCCGTGGGGAGGGCGACGCCCGTCCCGAGTCCTATTGGTACGACTCTTCCTTGTATTATGACGAGCTGGTGAAGACCGGTATCGGTACGAAAGCGCTGGAACGGGTGCTTCGAAAACTGGGACAGCGGAAAGTGGCGTCCGGTAAATATACCATGATCGTGGATAACATGAACTCCAGTCGTCTGCTTTCTCCAGTAATCGGAGCCATTTACGGTTCCTCCATCCAGCAAAAGAACTCTTTCTTGTTGGATAAGATCGACCAAAAGGTAGCGAGCGACAAGATGACCTTGATAGATGAGCCTCATTTGGTAAAGGCTTCCGGCGCACGTTATTTCGATAGCGAGGGTGTTGCCACGAAACGTCTTCCGGTATTCGAGCAGGGTATATTGAAAACGTATTATATCGATACGTATTCCGCCAACAAGATGGGCATGGAACAAACGATCGGCTCTCCCTCGATTCTTACCATGCGGAATGGTGATAAGGATCTGGACGGATTGATCGCCTCTATCGACAAAGGTATATTGGTGACCGGCTTCAACGGTGGAAACTGCAATAGCACGACCGGCGATTTCTCGTATGGTGTGGAAGGTTTCTTGATCGAGAGAGGCAAGCTATCCCAACCGATCTCCGAGATGAACGCCACGGGTAATATGCTCTCCCTATGGAGTAACCTAGCGGAAGTCGGAAACGACCCCCGCCTATCCTCCAGCTGGCGAATCCCTTCCTTGCTTTTCAATGGGGTTGATTTTAGCGGATTATAAATACAAGAAACAACATCCAGAAGAACAAGAATAAAAGAAGCCGGAACCGCTAAACACAGTTCCGGCTTCTTTATTTTTCCTTACACCAAATTATAGATCGCTATAAAATGGCAAACCGTTCCCCCGAGAACGAATAAATGCCATGCGGAATGCATATATTTATATTTATCCAGAAAGAAAAAAATCGTTCCTAAGGAATAGAACAAGCCTCCTCCGATCAACCAATATAAGACATACATCGAATCCGTACGCTGGAAAACATCGATCAATGGTTTGAAAGCGATAATCACCACCCAGCTCATCAGCAGATAACAAACCGTTTTCAGATTATCCTTTTTCTTCATCCGACGGAAGCTAAACCATACGCCGATAACCGCTGCCAGCCAAACCGTAATAAATAATCCCCAGCCCCAGAAACCCTCGTCGCGGAGAGCCACCAAGGTAAATGGCGTATAAGTACCCGCGATATGCAAATAAATAGCGCTATGATCCCAACGGCGCAACTGGCATTTCCGCTTGGGATCGGAAGCGGCGTGGTAAAAGGTAGAGGTCACATACGAGGAAGTCATGCACAACGCATAAACGGCGAAACTACCGATCACCCACGGATCACCTGTACGAATCCCGGCGATCATCAAGACGACAATCGCCGTTAAGCCGAACAACATGCCCGCACCATGCGTAAGCACATTCGCTACTTCCTCACCATGAGTCTGTCTTTGTTTTCTCATCCATCCGATCGCTACGACTACAAGGCGCTAGCCTTGAAACCGGCCTCCGATACGGCGGAAAGAATTGTCTCCGCCGGAAGATCGGTTGTTATAGTCAATGTTTTATCCGGGGATTTCAAGTCGATCGACCATGCGTCCTCTTTTACTAATTTATTCAATTTAGCGCCGATAGCCGCCACGCATCCGCCACATTTAGCGTTTGTCTTAAATTTTAATGTTGCCATATCTCTACTTATTATTTAAAGTTTACTCCATTTCAACCGTAAGCTATTTAATACCACCGACACGGAACTGAAAGCCATCGCAGCACTCGCCAACATCGGGTTCAGTAACAATCCGTTCACCGGGAATAAGACCCCCGCCGCCAATGGGATTCCGATCAAATTATAGATAAATGCCCAGAATAAATTCTGGTGGATCGAGCGAACCGTACGTTTCGACAAGCGGATCGCATCCGGCAATAACATCAAATCCGAGGTAATCAACGTGACCATCGCCACATCCATGGCGATATCCGTTCCCTTACCCATCGCAATGCTCACATCCGCACGGGCCAAGGCTTGCGAGTCGTTGATACCATCCCCAACCATAGCCACTTTCCTTCCGGCGGCTTGCAAGGAACGGATATACTCCTCCTTATCGCTCGGCAAGACATCCGCCTTATAATGACGGATATCCAGCATGGCCGCAACGGTCTCGGCGGTCCGTTTCCCATCGCCGGTCAATAAATGAACCTCGATACCCATTTCTTTCAAGGCCTCTACCGCCTCTCCCGACGTAGGTTTCAACCGATCCGAAATAGCCATGACCGCAAGCAATTCCGATTCCCAACCGTAATAAACGATACTCTTGCCATCCTCTTCCCACCGGATGATTTCCCGCCCAGCCTCAGGCGGAACCATCGCCTTGAAGGTTTCCAAAAAGCCTTTGCTTCCTACCCAATACGTCACGCCATGTACCTGCATTTGGATACCACGCCCCGTTACGCTCTCGAAACTATCAGCGTCGATCTCCGCAGCCTCCGTTCCTTTCAACCATGAGAGGATAGCGGACGCCAAAGGATGCTCAGACTTCATCTCGGCGGTATAAAGGATATCCAGCATATCCCGGCTTGCCTCCGATACCCAGAAAGAGTCAGTCACCTCGGGTACGCCCTCGGTCAAGGTCCCGGTCTTATCCAGCACGACGGTATCCACCTTACAAAGGTTTTCCAAGGCAAAAGCGTCTTTGATCAATATATGATGCTCGGCGCCTTTACCCATCCCGACCATCAAGGCAGTTGGCGTAGCAAGTCCCAACGCGCAAGGGCAAGCGATCACCAATACCGATACCGCCGATAAGAGAGCGTACGAGAAGTACCCGCTTCCTCCTACTACCAGCCAGACGATAAAAGTAAGTATCGCCAATCCGACAACGATCGGTACAAATATACCACTTATTTTATCAACGATACGCTGCACGGGCGCCTTACTTCCTTGAGCGGCTTGTACCATCTGTACGATTTGTGATAATACGGTAGCGCTCCCCACCCCGGTCGCCTCCATCAAGAAAGCGCCCTTTTGGTTGATCGTCCCGGCCAAGACCCGGTCGCCTTGTGATTTCACGACAGGGATCGGCTCGCCACTCAACATGCTCTCATCCACGGAAGATGAACCTTGAGACACCGTGCCGTCCACCGGGATCTTCTCACCGGGACGGACACTGACAAGATCTCCCACCCGCAAGAACGAGATAGAGACCTCTTCCTCTTGACCATTTTGCACACGACGGGCGGTTTTAGGCTGTAATCCCATCAAGCTCTTGATAGCGGAAGAAGTGCTGTTCTTCGCCCGCTCCTCCAGAAGTTTGCCCAACAGGACGAACGCTATGATCACGCCGGATGCCTCATAATAAACATGCGGCTCCAATCCTTTCTCATACCAGAACTGCGGATATACGGTATTGAAGAAACTGAACAGGAAAGCGATCGAGGTACTCAACGCCACCAATGTATCCATATTGGCGCTACCGTGCAACGCATGGCGCACGCCGTTCACGTAGAACGACCGCCCGAACACGATCATAATCACCAAGGCCAGCGCCATCATGATCCAGTTACCGCCGGGCGTATGCATAAACACCATTCCCAGCAGGGCCAGCGGAATGGAAAGTACCCACGCCCCGATCGTATTCCGGCGTAGCTTCCGGTAATGCTCTCGTGCCATCTCTTCCTGTACCGCCGTCGGATCCTCTACCTCCACGACCAAATCGTATCCGGCCTCCTGCACGGCCTCTCTCATTTTCTGAGGAGTAATCAAGGATGGATGGTATTTGACGGAAAGCGTATTCGCCGCGAAATTCACCGATGCCTCTTCCACGCCGGGAAGTCCCTTCACCGTATTCTCTACGTTATTGGCACATACAGCGCAACTCATCTCGAGAACCGGTAATATAATTGTCTCCAAATCTTTCATAGATCGTATCACCTGTTTAGTTATATATAAATGAATAACAAAGATACGATAAATATGATTGCAACCAGATTGCAAACTTTACGAAACAGTATTTACGTACGTTAAGAAACCTAGGAACTTAATAGATTTATTTGAGAAATATGACTATTATTTAACAGGGAAATACCCGACATTTGTAAGGATTTTCAAACCAATTACTAAAACTTAATAACAATATGATTCTAGACTCACTTGAGAACTCTAAGCGGATCGAATGTATCCATCCGCTGTTCAAGCAGGCTTTTGACTATGTTAAGTCTACTGATTTTTCAAAAATGGAAGATGGTAAATACGATATAGCGGACGCTGGTTTCACGGTTAGCATCGCCAGCCTCTTCGGAAAGGAGAAGTCGGAAGCGGCCATCGAGACCCACAAGAAATTTATCGATATCCAATTCCCCTTATTGGGCGTAGAGAAAATCGGATGGAAGCCCGGAGATCAATTGCAAGAGGAATCCGTCTCATACAACGAGGAGCAAGATATCGCCTTTTATATCGACAAACCTACCGCCTATACGAAAATCTATCCCGGACAATTCGCCATTTATTTCCCGGAAGACGGGCACGCCCCGGGTATCGGCCAAGGGAATATCCGGAAGGTGGTTATCAAGATCCCGGTCCAATAGTATCGAATACCCTATTTGTTCCGCAAGAATAATCAGCTGAATACTTATATATTCTATATCGGATCTACTTCTATTCTACAAACCACGGCGTGGTCTTTGTAAACCACGCCATGATCTGTAAAGACCACGCCGTGGTTTATAGGATTCACGACGAGAATCAAGGAATAGATACAGATACGATTATCTTTATTCATAAGAAGATTTCCCTATTCAACCGTATATTCGCATATATGCGTTTGTAATACTTTATTCACCTCAAATCCACTTAAATCTCGTAAATTCTTGTTACCTTTGATGCCCGGTACAAAATAAAAGTAATACAAAGGAAGATGATTTCAGAAGAATTGAAGAACGACCTAAAGATAAAATGGGATCGGATGAGAGATGGTATGGCAAAAATGGGTATGGATGCCTGTTTGCTTACCGTAGATGTAAATCTTTATTATACGACAGGACAAATCTATAGTGGTTATTTTTATTTACCGGTAGACGGTGAGCCGTGGTTCTTGATCAAGAGACCGAACGGGCTTTCAGGACATCAAGTGGAATACATCCGTAAGCCGGAAGACATCCCAACCTTATTTGCGGAACGAGGAATTAAGATGCCGAAAAGACTCTTATTAGAGGCAGATGAGTTAACTTATAATGAATATATCCGTTTACAAAAGGTATTCCAACCGGAGGAGGCCGGTAACGCCACCGCTTTCATGCGAAACCTTCGCCGGGTAAAAACCCCTTGGGAGATCGGGCAATTCCGTATCGCCGCCCGCAAGCATGAGGCTACTTATAGCGAGATCCCGGAATGTTTCCGTCCCGGTATGACAGACTTGGAGTTTCAGTACGAGATCGAGAAACGTATGCGCAAGAACGGCTCGATCGGTCTTTTCCGTGCTTTCGGAGCCAATATGGATATCTATATGGGCAGTATTCTCGCCGGGGAAAACGCCGAGACCCCATCCCCTTTTGATTTCGCTTTGGGTGGAGGCGGCATAGACGCTTCTTGTCCGCTGGGCGCTAACGGTACTTTATTAAAAGAAGGTACCGCTATCATGGTGGATATGGCCGGCAATTATACGGCTTATATGACGGACATGACCCGTGTCTTCTCCGTAGGCCGCCTGACGGAGGAAGCTTATCGGGCGCATCAAGTGGCCCTTACGATACAGCAGGAGGTGGAAAACGCTACCCGACCGGGAACCGCTTGTTCGGATTTATATAATATAGCGGCGAATATCGCTAAGAAAGAAGGTCTTTCGGCTAACTTTATGGGAACCGAGCAGCAGGCTAAATTCGTGGGACATGGCATCGGTATACAGATCAATGAGCTACCCGTGCTTACCCCTCGCTCGAAAGAGGAGCTTTTGCCGAATATGGTATTCGCCTTGGAGCCCAAATTCGTGATCCCGGGTGTCGGTGCCGTGGGTATCGAGAACAGTTTCCTTGTAACGGAGACGGGCGTGGAGAAGTTGACACGGTTCAACGAGGAGATCATTCCACTTGGAAATTAAGATTTAATAGAAGAATTTGTTATACATTATTAAATTAAAGCACATGAAAAAAACATTAGCTTTTCTACTTTTGCTGGCTATTATCATTATGCCGGCCAATGCCGTGGAAAAGGAGAACGTGAAGCCTGTCAAGAACGTGATTCTCTTAATCCCGGACGGAACCTCATTGGCGACTATCTCTATCGCCCGTTGGTTACAATGGTACCAAGATCCCAGCAAACCGAAATTGAACATCGACCCGTATTTGTGCGGAACGGTGCGTACGCATTCTTCTAACGCCCCTATCGGCGACTCCGCTCCTACTACATCATGCTACATGACCGGACAGCCGAGCCGTACGGGTTATGTATCCACTTACCCGGAGAACGACGGTGATAACGATATCTACCCGACCGACCCGGCCCGTGCCTTCCAACCGCTTACCACCGTATTGGAGGCTGGAAAGATGTTGCAGGGCAAAGCCACGGGATTGGTTTTCACTTGCGAATTCCCGCACGCTACCCCGGCGGACTGCTCCGCTCATAGCTACAACCGTGGTAAATACGACTGGATCGCTCCGCAGATGGTTCATAATGATATCGATGTCGTTATCGGTGGTGGAGTTTCTATCCTTACAAAGGATATGGAAGATTATCTATTGGCGAACGGATACAATGTTTATAAAAATGACTTGAAAGGTATGCGTGCCGATAATAATCAGAAGATGTGGGCTTTATATGGCAACAAGGAAATGGCTTACGATATCGACCGCAATCCGGAAGAGCAACCTTCTATCGAGGAAATGACTCGTAAGGCGATCGACAAATTATCCAAGAACCCGAATGGCTTCTTCTTAATGGTAGAAGGCAGTAAGGTAGACTGGGCCGCTCATGGAAATGACCCGGTAGGTATGGCTACCGATTTCTTGGCATTCGATCGTGCCTGCGGTGCCGCATTGGAGTTCGCACGCAATAATGGCGAGACTGCCGTTGTCATCGTACCCGACCACGGAAACAGCGGTATCAGCTTAGGTAGAAGAGATTGTAAAGGTTACGATAAATTGACGAAAGATCAATTGTTCCACCAATTCTCCCTGTATAAATTGACCGCCGAGGGTTTCGCCAACAAGGTAAACAGCGTTCCTAACTCAGAAGTGCAGAACGTATTCCGCACCTACGCCGGCTTCGAGCTGACTCCGGAAGAGATGAACGCATTGAACAATTGCAAAGATTATAAGAATAGCTTGATACCGGAAGACCAACGCAAACCGGAAGATAATTCCTCCATGTACAGTGGCTCGTTAACCGGATTGATGGCGCATATCATCACTTCCCGCACTTGCTTCGGTTTCACGACCGGCGGCCATACGGGCGAGGAAGTATTCCTAGCCGCTTACCATCCGCAAGGAACCTTACCCCTAGGTATGAATACGAACATCGAGCTGAATGAGTACTTATGCAATTTGTTCGGATTGACACACGGAAACTTGGAAGATCTTACAAGCAAGAACTTCGCACGCCACACGGACGTATTCGAGGATTACACTTGCGAGATCGTCCCTGCCGCCGACGAGAAAGGTTCTCCAACCTTGATCGTTAAGAACAAGAAAGATAAGAAAAAACAGCTAACGATCACCCCGTTCTCCAACATCGTGAAGTCCGGGAAGAAAGGCCAAGATGAGATACGGTTAAACTCTGTCGTCGTTTATGTCGATAAAAATAACACATTCTATCTTCCGGCAAGTCTAGTTGATTTCTTAAAATAAAATATAAAGCGGAGGCCCTTCGGTCTCCGCTTTTTTTATACATTCGCGTACATAAGACAGAATATACACAACCTATGAAAAGTAAAAGTTATTGTTCAATTATTAGCTAATGCACTGCCTTTCCTCGAGGTCAAAGCACTAACATTTTATTAATAATCAAGCAATTAACCACACATATCATATTATCCTACTAATTAAATAATCCAAACACGTACATATAAAATATCTTTTTGACGTACTTTTGTGTACTATTTTTTTTACAAATGTTTTACAGTGCACGATTATGGCTACATTCAAATTTTTAGTACTCCCGCATCAACGGAAAGAGGATGGTACATATAACGTAAAAATCCGTATAACACAGAAAGGCAAGTCCAAATACATCAAGACCAGCCACAATGTGTCAGTTTCAGATATTATAAAAAAGAAAGACAACGGAAAAGAAAAAATCAAGATCAAGAATCAAGCCGTAATCGACCTAATGGAAGAGATGATATTAGGATTTAAGAAAAAATTGACATCCGCAGGTGTTGAAGCAGAGCACTGGGAGGTTGATCGAATTGTGGAGTACTTGACTACAGAGGAAGAGAATTTCAGCCTGAATTTCATTTCCTATGGACGAAAAATAGCGGATGATCTCGAGCAGGACGGAAGACTAGGTACGGCAAAGAACTATCGGATAGCCATAAATGCGCTTGTCAGGTTCATCGGAAAAGAAGAGCTCGACATAAACCTCATTACAGCATCTTTTATGAGAGCGTTTGAGAAGTTCCTAAAAAATGAACCTTCTTTTAAAGGATGCCGCGATGGTGGATCAAAACCAACTGATAAGCCTAAAGGCAAACGGGTCATATCCCTTTACACATCACAAATCAAAACATTACACAACCTCGCTAAAAATGAATATAACGACGAGGATAGAGGAATCATACGCATCCCATTTTCCCCGTTCTCAAAATACAAAATCGCACCAGTTCCCCAAAGTGAGCATCGAACATTGTCTATAGACCAAGTACAGCAAATAATAGATCTTCCGTATAAACAAAATGCTCGCAATGGAGGTCAGCCTGTTTTCAATTTAGCGAAAGACATTTTTATCCTATCATTTGCGATGATGGGCATGAATAGTGCCGATTTCTATAATGCTCCTACCGTCGAAAACGGAATTATTTCCTATCAAAGGACTAAGACACGTACTAGGCGTGAAGATAAGGCAGAAATGAAAGTCCGGATTGAACCGGAAATAAAAAAACTGTTTGAGAAATACTCCGACCCATCTGGAGAGAAAGTCTTTATTTTTCATAAGCGGTATAGAAGTTCAGAGAATTTCAATAAATCAATAAATAAAGGACTAGATGAGATAGGAGAAATAATAGGAGTTCCGGATCTGAATTATTATTATGCCCGGCATACAATGGCAACGTTAGCCGCTAATAAAGCGGGCATTGATATTGCAAGGGTAGATGAGATGCTTAACCATACCGATTCCACATTGAAGTTGGCTCGTGTGTATATCGAACGGGATTACAGTGTACTTTGGGAGGCCAACAGGAAGTTGTTATCCTTATTCAAATGGGATAGTCTAAAATAAATTAGGTCGACCTGTTAGGGTTGTCCGAAAAAGCCAAACGGATCTTCGCTTGGAAATTCTTCGCCGGAGAGTCTTTCGCCGACTGGCCGGGGCCGGAAAGCCGGAAGGAGTTGTATGAGACCTATAAAAGTGTTTTCAATGCGGTGATGGATAAGAAGGATGGGAGGTTGCTGTTGTAAAAAGAACAACCTCTAACTTTCCCTAAAAAGCAAAATGCGAGTAAACCATGGAAGAGGGTTTTCAGCCCCGGCCATACGATTTGCTCGCATGTTTGCGTTAGTAGGAAGGTTAGAGATTTTACTTAACGGCTGGGGGCTTCTTCCCCCTCTCTTTTATAGTTATTTTCTTATGTCATTTTTTAGGTGGTAAAAATTCTGTTTTGCAGCCAAACACATAGCATAGCGTTCTTTATGATATAGCATTTCACAAATGATCCAATCTGAACCATTTGGAATATCATCTACAATTCTATATACACCTTCATTATCACATCTTAAAGTAGAAAGTCTATATTGAAAAATATCTTGATGTCCAGAGACAGCCCAAGGAATATTCGCAATCTCAAATTGCTCATGAAAAACCTTTACCCAATACAGCAACTTAGAATCCTTTTCATCACCATCCGCAATTACTTGAATTTCATAATCTTTAGATAATGGGCTTTTATACTTATTATAAAAAAGTCCTTTAAAATGTTTCTTATGAATTTCAGCTAAACTATCAAGGTTAAACTCTATACCTAATCCTCCATCCGAAGGTATTAGTCTTTTCCAAAAGTCTTTTACCCTAGTAATGTTCCTTACAGCTTTAGCTGTCAATTCTAATTGTGCTTCATCATTATCATTTGTTATACCAATAAAATCTCTTAATTCTTGATCGATCTTTGCATATTCATGGTTACATTTATAACATCCAGGAACCGTTATTCGATTAATTTTATATTCTGGAGAATACCCAGCATACAACGCTTGCATTGGTATATGTTCTACTGTTTCCTTATTATCATCAGTAAACTCACAACCACAATTATAACACCTCTTTGAAGATTTTATCTGTTCTGCCATAATTAGTATAGTTTAATATTAATACCCAAATGTAATCATTATTTTAATCCTAACAAAATCTCTCCATTTTTACAGACAGAACGACTGAAAACCTAAAACACTAAACCAATATCAAACTACGATCTTCTCTTTTGTAACAACCATCTTACTACATAGCCGATACCAATCACGGCCAGTCCGGATAACAAGCCTATCGCCCACCCTCCTACCTCGATCTTTATTTTCTCCCAACGGGATAGCTCTTTTTCCACAAGGACTGGAACCTCCACTTTACGATCCACGTAGATCTCTTTCGAAGGCAGAAATAATGTATCCCTAGGAACTCTCATGTTGGCAATCACGTTACCGAGACTATCCAAGGCGAACATGAGCTCTACGTTCTTAGTGTTGGCCATGTCCAGCCAACGAAGGACTACCTTACCGTTCTCATCGCATTCCATCAACGCACGGATGGAGGCGCTATCGGCTGGCATTGGGTAAGGTACCAACTTATCTATGTAGATCGAGTCTATACGATTCTCGATAGCGACAGGTTGAATCTTGGTTCGACACCCAAACAGGGAGAGGATACCTACCATTATTAATACAATGCATCTAGGTTTCATTATTATAAAAATTTGATTGTACCCGTATTTGGATGCCGCCCGGATACGAAAAAGGCGACTAAACCATGATGATGGGATAGCCGCCAAACTCTCCAATAAAATGTAAAGTTATATGCTATTTAGGAGGGTTCTTTTTTCTTAGACTCCTTAAATCCTTATCCAATTCTTTTATACTATTCAAATATTCTTGCTCCTTTTGAGCCTCTTTATATAAAGCATACTCGTTCTTTGCCTTTTTCTTAGCCAGTTCTTTTGATATTTTACCTAAATCAGTCAAGATGCTCTTACGGTTCATCGTTAAGATAATATTAAGGTTGTCTTCCCAATCTTTCATCCTCATCGGTATATGGTTGATAGCTTGGGCCTCTGCGAAAGATAGGTATTGCTCGACTATTAATTTCAAGTTGTCAAGCTCATCTTTCGTTAAGTAGTTCTTACCGATATTAATATCTGAAGACTTAACAATACCTTCTTTCTCCGTAGAGGTAAGTCCCATCATCGGTAACTTTGCGTTCGCCCTATAATAAATCAATTCCGCTGCTGTTTTTCCACTTACCGCCCAAAGAAGCTTGTTTTGTACGGACGCAAAGAAATCAAGTGTTGTCTGGTCATTTTTATCGTAGTCTATACTTAACATATAGATATCCTTGATTTGCTGGTAAAACACTCTTTCGGATATACGTATCGACCGAATTCGATCTAACAGTTCCTTGAAATAAGTCAACGACTGGCCTTTTATGAATCTATTATCATCAAGAACATAACCTTTTACCAAATATTCACGAAGTGTTTTTGTAGCCCAAATACGAAACTGGGTCGCACGTTTACTGTTAACTCTGTAACCGACGGCTATGACCATATCAAGATTGTAGAACGTCACTTCCTTCGTTTGAGTTTTCCCGTCAATAGCTCCATGCTCAGTGGTTATTGCATTTTTTGCAACAACCACTTTTTCTTCAAGCTCACCATCTTCAAAGATATTTTTAATATGCCTGCTTATTGTCGATACACTAACATCAAACAATTCGGACATTCCTTTTTGAGTCATCCAAATAGTTTCGTTAATGGCATCTATTTGCACTTTCACATCACCACTATCTGTATTAAAGATGACTATTTCACCTAAGTTTTTATTTTCTTCCATAACATATAACTTTCACATCACAAATGTAAAAATTATTTGTTATTGGCTATCCCATCCTGTCAAAGAACCCATTGTTAAAACCCTAATTCATCGGATATCATAACAAGCTCCACCCCGTTATCACATCCGACATATCAGCCTCTCTCCCATTCTCCACCTTGCTCATCCCGGCCACAATCCGGATCATTTGCTCACGATCGTTGATGTTGATCGGATCATCGGCAGGGATACCGGCATAATCAGATACGGCCTTAATGTAAGCGTTCGTATTATTCTCGTTTTCCGGGGCCCAGCGGCTGATCATCTTACGGATCGTATCCAGCTTATAGTTCCGGTAATAGTTAGACAGGATCTTGAAGATCGCCCTATACCCGTATGCCATCGATTTAAATTGCTTGAACTCTTTGTCTGAGCTTGTCTTCTCTCCTTGGAAGACATCGCTGTTCCTTCTGATGTTCCCGGGGTTGTTATTACGTAATCCCCGGGGTAAATTGTTATTTCTCATTCCTTATCCTCCCTCATTAATAACCGTTCTGCGGCTCACGATCGCCGCATTTCTTTTTCTCACACCTCTTTAAAGCCAGTTCTATCTTCACGTCCGAGTAGCTCTCTTTCAACGTGAAAAGCTCGTCCTGCACCTGCCGGAGCCGTCCGGTCTGCTCAACAAACCGTTCCTCCTTCTCAGACAACTGCTTTTGCAAGAACTCGTTATACTCACGCAGGGCCTTGAACTCCTCCACGTCAGCTTGAGCGTCCGCTATACGGGCGTTCGTCTTACGGTTCGCCCACGCACGGATGCCCCATTTTATCCCCTCGATCCCGCCCATCGCACCGATTATCGCCAATATCGTATTCAAATCAACTCCCATAACTCGTTTTCTTTTAATATATACGGGGGCTTTTATTTGCCCGCCCCCGATAAAGGCTTATATCCCGTTAAGCGATAGGATCTATTCCCTTTAGCTCATTCCATCTATCTTGGTATTCCTCCCCGGAAAAAGGCTGGTCGAGTATCTTGGAATAAGAATCGATCGTCTCGGCGGAGAACATCCCCTGCCGATCAAGGTAATCCACCCGCTGTTTCAGGTACCATAACTCATCGTCCGTGAAATCAAAGGACTTGACCCCTGTCATGGCGTCCACGGTCTTGAACGAGATCTCGTATTCCCCGTTACCAACAGGGGTCATAACCACTTCCTTCCGCTCCGAATCCAATAGCTGGACCTTGCCGGAGATAGATATTTTCAAGCCGATATTTTTGCGATTGTCGTACATCGGCAGCACGTTATTGAGTATTAATACCCTGTCTTTCAATGTCAATTTCATATCTGTTATTTTTTTTATTAGTATTTCATACATAAATAACCTGTTTTGTTATCATAGTAAACAGGATATAGCTCGGGCGAAGAGCTTAACGCCCCCAATTGCACGTGTGTCATCATGGAGCCGACATTAATGACAGTTCTCTCCATGGCACCATCGTCATTAAAATACCGGGACTCGACCCGGAAAGCGGAACCCCAACCAGCCTTATGCACGCAATTAATCCATATCCTCGGATAATTGGTATAAGCGGAACGCCCACACCTCAATGTCAAGATAGGCGGGACACTCATCGCCGTAGCGGAGTCTAATATATCGGTCAGATCAAGTACCGAGTTCACGTAATTCGGATACGTCTGCATTATGACATTACGCAGGTGGTTACCACCATTATCAGTATCTACCGATCTTAGCGTGACTTGTCCGTCGTTGTGGATGGCCAACGCCCCGTTATACATATAATGTCGCTTGGAGAGCATCAACCCGCTAGCGGCCACCAAACCGCTTAGCCCGACCCGGAAAGGGGCTTCATCCCTTCGCTCGTAAGTGCTGCCGACCCATATACGGACAGATCCCGGATCAAGGTTCGAGATATCGCCACCGCTATTACCGTCACTGGCGAAACCGCATGAGACCTCGTAATTACGGTTCATGCACATGATGGAGTTGCTGCCATATACCTTGCCGTCACTGAGCACCTTGAATGTCGGGGAAGCGGGAGGCTCCCCGTTCGCCCCGGAGTTCCCTCCGGACCATATCCTTACGGTACCGCTAGCGGCCATGCCCCCGGTATTACCGAACGCTATCGCCCCCGTGGACACGAGGCCGCCATTGATCTCGGTAATCGTGCAGTCGTACTCGGAGGCGAAAACCCACCCTTCACCATCATAGCGATAGATATTCACGCCGTCTACCCAAAGATCGTTCTTCCGCATTCCCGATCTCGGGGCCGTGGATTGGTAGAACACCTTCGCCTTGTCATTGGCCATGCTCTGGGCATCGTTAGCCGATCCTTGGGCGTTATTGGCAGCGTTACTGGCATTTTCCGCCTCGCTAAGAGCGTCCTGTGCCTTTTTCATGGCTGTATCTGAATACCCTTTCAGCGTATCTTGAATAGCCTTGTTTGCGGCCTCTACGGCTGTGTTAAAAGAGGACATGGCGGTATTGAAGGCCGTGAACTTGGCGTCAACGTCTTTTTTCTCGGCCTCTGTCGCCTTGCCGTCAACGATAGCGGTATTGATGGAGGACAATAGGTTGTCAATCGCCCCGAACAATGTCACCTTCGCGTTCAAAAGCCCGGTCTTGGCCGGGCCGGAGAGATAGGTATTCTCATATAATTTTTTATAAGTGGCCTCGACCTCGGCCTTGGAAACATTGACCGTATTCAGGTATTTCTCGATCGCTACGGCCTCCGTCTCCGTGACTATACCATCCTTGAACGCCCCGTCCACGTAATAGTTCAGGTCCTCCACGGATTTCTTGGCCTCCTTGATAGACTGATCCAATTCCGGCCACTCATCAAGGTTTTTCAGCCCCGAACCGGCGGTAAAGACCATACGCCCATGAAACTCGCCAGAGCCATCCCCCTTATTCAGTATGAAATAGGTATTACCATCCGTCGAGACAATCCTATCCACCGTCACCCGGCCGGGGAGTATCTCCGTGAAACCGTACACGGTAACGAAGGAACGGGCCCCGTCAAACTGGCTGCCCAATAAACCGGTCAAGAAATAATAGTACCCATCCTCCTCGAACTTATGAGGGCTCCCGGACATCTCGAACGTCCCCTTCCCACCGCTCTTGCCGCACTTCGCATAGAGATAGAGTTTCCCGTAATCCCCCAAGTAGGGACTCGTATACGCCCCCATATCCCAATACTGGTATTCGGAAGGCTTATGGGACTCCTTGATATCACTGATGCCCAGCGTCATGTGCTGCAAGATCAAAGCCGGGGCGGTAAACACCCCGGTGTTGTCATCATACCTGAAATCGGGCATGACGGTCACAGGAGCGGTCTTGCTGTTGACGAAACGGAATTGCAGGGACTCATCACCCACCAAGAGCGACATGGTACGTACCCATATCGGGTCTATGCCCTTGGAGTAATTATCGAAGGCCACTTCCAGCATCTCTTGCGCCTCGATAGCGTCACGGTAACGGCGCTTGGTAAACTGTAACGCCTCCTTATACCTCTTGTCATTAACGACCTCCTCGCTCTCCAGCTTGCCCAACTCATCGGACAGGAAACCGCCTACCGACGTATTGGATAGCTCAAGCTCCGGGCTGTGGGGCCTGTTGATGTAATCCCTCACCCCGGTGATCCGGATCAGGATGCCGTCCGGCTGGAATTGCGGGTCGCTGAAATCGACATAACCGCCGGGTACCAGCTTGGCGCCGATCGCCAACCAATTCTTCTTGGCCCATATGCCGTCCAGCTCTCCGATGAACGTGAATTGCCGCTCCTCACGCTCGTAAAGGCAGCGTACCGCCTCCCGGAACATGTCCCAGCTCGCCCCGGTCTTGGTGGCGTTGTCGCACACGTAGGCGGCGGGAAGGGATATGTTGAAAATGGCGTACTTGTCGCCGACCTCCGGATACAGGGAGGCGTTCGGCAGCGTCATGCCATCCTGCTCGGACGAGATGATCTCGAACTTACGGCCGTCATGTATGTACTTTACGTCGAACTCACGGCCCGCCAGACGGCCTGTCTGGAAAATAACCGTCATGGTCTGACCGGCGATCAGGCAATCCTCGAAATTGAGGTTGGCGGGAACCGATGAGTCATAGAAGTTGTAGAACGTGACATCGTTCCCGTCCGTGTCCTCGCCCGACTCCGTGTCGGTCTCGCTCACCGTGCCGACCCGGGATGGATATATATCGCTGGCGTCGTAGCTGTCCTCATTATAAGAGGAAAGGGGCCTGTCCGCGCGAGTGACATACATCCCGTCCTTGTCGGTCTTGTAGCGTCTGCCTTGATAGGAAAGCTCCTGCGACTTGGGGAGCAGCAAGGTCTGGCTGCCATAGGCCGAGTAATCGATATTCCGCTCACCGCCTTGCACGTACAATATCTCCACGGGGAGGTTGTCGCCTTGGTTCGCACGACCTACACCCGGAAGGAAACCGTTTCCCTTGCCATAGCTGAGAGCGACCGGGGCATCCTTGAAGTACTCCACCTTGCGCAAGTGAACTGTCTTTCCGACGATCTCGAACTCCGTGTCGAACTCCTCGGCCAAACGCCCCAATACAGCCCAGCATTTCTCATGGTTGAACGACAACAGTTTCTCCGGGGCCTCGATCACCGTGCCGACCGTCCAGCCGGAATCATAGAGATTGAGGTTGTCCACCAGCAGCTCCACGAACATCCTCGGCGTGGCCGTCATGACGAACTTGAGCTTGTACGGCTTGTCGGACAACAGCTTGTACTTATATTTTTTCAGGATCTCCTCGTTGCCGCCGAAGGTGACGGTATAGTCGAATACCCTCGTGCCCTCCTTCTTGAAATCCGAAGGGTACCACAGCGTGTACCTTTCCCCCTGGTACTCGATATACGTCCCGGTGGGCAGCTCCACGTGATCCACTAGGGAGTAACGCAGCTCCACCTTCTTCGCTTGCGCTATCGCCCGGTAACGATAGCTGTCATCGTCCACCGGGATGTCAAGCAATACCTCGCCCGTCTTATCATAGATACGCATCTCGAACGGTATTTAAAGGGTGTTCGAGACGCTTTCGGGCATACCCAGCAAGGCACGTACCCTCGCCTTGCAGTCGTTACGGTAACGTTCCAGACAGGCGAACTCGGCCTCAAACTCGGCCTTTCTCTCATTATCCGAGCTCAATTTATTCAGCGTTATCGCCTCTACCCGATCGGCGGAATACTCTCTCCGGATCAATCCGGACACGAGACTGTCATAACTTGCGGAAGTAGCCTCGACCAGCGTGCCGCCATCCTCGCACGTGCCGGTATAGGCGTAAGCTGTGCAAGGCTCCGGTTCCGGTTCGCCCCCGTGGCCCTCCGGAACGTGGTTCTCCAAGACCTCCTCGTTCAGGTATAGCAGGTAATGGTTGTCATCGTATTTTACGAATGTCTTTCTCTCCGTGTAAATCGCTCTTGTCTCCATATATTTAAATGTTTTTTAGCCGACCCGGAAGGATCGGCCAAGAGCGATCCCAACGGGTCAAGTGAACCTGAAAAATTTCTTACCGAACTTGTTGGTGAGCACCTTTATCACGGTATCCACCGGCAAGTCCTCGTGAGAGAAGTCCGTGAGCGCCTGATCAATCAAGACGGCGGAACCGGTGAAAGCGTAACGCTCCTCGCCTTTCCATCGGAAACGTATGGCGAGGCACTTCTTTGGCGTGCCGTCCTCGTTTTTCTCGATCTTGCTATCCTCGATTTTATAATCAATCAACTCTATGAGTTTATCATCCTCCAGCCCTCGTTTATCCTCCGGTATCCGGGTATCATAAAGTATATCCTCGAATCTCATTTTCCGGTCGGCCGGGAGATCCTCCCACGGACTTTTTTTATTCCTTATCACCTGTCCCAGTCTTTTCCTTGGTGTTTCCATTCCTAATTTATTTAATAGATTACTCGTATCAGCGTGTTGGATGAAGCCTATACGGGAAGAGGCCCTCTTCCTTATCTCCTCGTCCGGCAAACCCTTCTTTCTCAATCTAGCTATCTGGCGGCAGAGAGCCACCTTGTTACGTTTCCGGACACGGACGTGATCCGGGAAATGCACGTATCCCCCCGTATCGACACCGTCCGTCACGTGCCCGATCTTCCATCTCGGGTTAAGACCGATCCTAAGCTCGTTAGCGTAATAAAGACCGATCCACTCGATGACAAGGTGCAAAAATACGGTGTCCTCATGCAGTATCAAGACATCATCGGCGAGACGGTAACAGAAGTCCAGACGGTTCAGATATCCCTTGAACCTGTCCGAGAGATATTGAATCCCTTTGGATAACTCCTCATAATCATGTTCTGTTTTGGCCGTTGCGATACTTTCCTCGATATACCTTTTCGTGTAGTACTCAACCAAAGCCGGGCATTCCCCGACATGGAAGCACCGCTTCAAATCGTGATCGAAAAGATAAAGATAGACAAGCGAGAAGAACTGCGCCAGCTTCGTGCCGGGAAACATACCAGTATCCCCCTCGACGCTGTCAATGATCTCATCAAACCTTTGCAATAAATGATTATCCTTGATACGTGTTCTGAGCTGGCTTTTCAGTACCGGGTGATTGACAGTCGGATAGAAGTGGTGGATATCGCACAGGAGATAGTCGGTGGTACGTTCCGGATATTTTCTCAAGACCTTCCGGATCATCCTCATGTAGGCGTGGGGACCGCGTCCTTTCACCCCTCCGTAGGTATACGCGGAGAAGGATCTCGTAAAATAATCCTCCACCTCATTGAGCATCGCCCAGTGCTGGACATGATCCGGAAAAGGGAGCATCCCGATAAGACGTTTTTTCGGCTCATGGACGGTCATGAAACGATACGGGGAGGTTACGAACGTCCCGTTTTCAAAAGAGTATAGGAGATCGGAAAGGTTCTTTTCCAAGTCCGCCTCGAACTTTGTTATGGCCTTTTTGCCATGCTTGTTCTTGCTGGCATGATCAAAAGCCTTGTAATAGTTTTCTTTCCGGGCTATATCCCCGGAAAAGTCACCTTTTCTCCTCATGGTGTCCCAAGTGTCTTTTAGTGTCCAGTGTCTGCAATCGCCATCAGGTCATGAGCCGTCGGTTTATCAACCTACCGGGACTATACCCTTAGCCTTGATTTTTTGTCCAGTGACAGGGTCTCTCCTCCACTTTTTCTTACTGAATAAATCAGCGGCGTATCCTAGGGGCGACGACCAGTTCACGTTAGCGTTCGAGACCGCATTGTTACCATTGAGGTACGCTAAGCCGGCATTAGCACCGTTGTTCGCATTACCACGACGGAACGGACAGCGAAGGCCGGAACTGGACGTCAGAGAAGACAACCCGCCCAATCAATAGGCGGCACAAATGTAATATTTAATTTTTCAAGTGCGACCGCCTTACGGCGGGAAAAATAAAACAGGAACGGAAACAACATGTCAAAGAACTAAGATGCGGCACTTACGTGCCTTGGGTGCTCGGGCGCTTCGCACCCTAATGGACACGATGGACACCCGAACACAATGAACGCTAGTACTGCACGGGCACGGGGCTTACGTCCTCTGCAAAATAGCAGAGGGGCGACGACCAGTACACGTAAGCGTACGAGACCGCATTGTAACCATGGAGGTACGCTAAGCCGGCATTAGCACCGTTGTTCGCATTACCACGACGGAACGGACAGCGAAGGCCGGAAATAGCGTTGTCGTTATACCAACCGTCGCAATAATAGGTACTGGAGCTGCCGGAGGCGACAGTCGGGGCGGAGCATAGGTTCTGCATACTGAGCTCAGTGATATATTTCCAGCCACTGGGATCGTTCTTAGGAACCCTCGCGGCCTTTATCAGACCCTCGATCGAGTTGATGTTGAAAGCCGAGTAAAGGGACGGGGCGACATAATAATCTCCGCTACCGTCGGACAGCTTGTTTATCAAGGAGCCACGCTCGATCAGACCGATATGTCCGTAGAAGTTCTTCAAGCCGAGGAAGCAAGGGACGTGCGCTTGGTGGACGGTACCACCGTCCGAGCCCTTCACGGCGTAGTCGCTCACGCCGACCGAGTCCCCCAACTCGATCCCTACGCTCGTCGGAATAATCGGATAACCACCGTTATGGCTCGACCAAGGATCCCAAGACCATTCCGTAACTCCCTTACCGGTACCGCCCTGATATAGGCCATTGGAGTCCTTTACCGGGTTCAACGCGGACTGGCAATCACGGGTACCCATGATAAGGCGGTAGAGATAACCGACGACGCTGTTCGCGACGAACCAGCCGGATTCCCAGCCCTCACCCTTCTTGCGGGCGGCCGTGCCGAAAGCCGCGGCGTTCATGTTCGTGGCAACCATGCCTAGCTGCGTGTTGTGCTTCCCGTCCCTCGTCGCGTCGTTGTTCCCGCCACGATAACGGGGATCGTCACTGACGACGGAGACCAACGTGCCGCTCGTACGGTCCATGACGCCGGCTCCCAAGGCCGACGTACCCCCGGCCGGGATGTAATAGTTCAAATGACCCTCGATCGGGGTCGGGCTGACAGCCTCGTAATAATAGGTGGAGTCAACCCACCAAGAGTAGTAGTGGGCGTTCCAGCACCACAGGTAATCGCCCATCGTGCCGTCCAAGGCAGCGGGACTGCCGTCGGCGAAACGACGGTGGTTCGTCGGGTCAAGCTTACGCCGGCTACGGTCAACGGACACGAGGTAGCAGCCCAGACCGATCACGGAGGGAAGATCCCGCAGGAAATCGATATTACCGTAAGCCTCGCCGACTGGCGTGCCCTGACCACGTTTCCAGCGACGGATAGCGACGTGCTTATTCACGATCGATACCGCGTCGGCGAAAGGGATCTTAACCGACTCGCCCGTTTCCTTGGACACTCCCTCGATCAAATACTTGGAGGGCTGGCTCGTGTCGGCCAAGGGCAGCTGGTCGATCGTCTTGCCGTTATCGAAGGCCGTGATGATAGCGCGTACCTTCTCCTCCTCTGCTGTTGTTAATGACATGATTCTGTATATTAAAATGTTAGACAATTATACCTTTCGTATCCGGCTACCGGATAAAAATCTCATCACGCTACCGGCCTTACGAATGACCGGGGCAGTAACCTCAATGACTATCGTTTGGGACAACGAGGTGTTATGCGACGGGATAACGTGGATCGTGGCCGTGCCGGTCTTACGGACAGTCAAGTTTCCACGTGGGTCCACGTACAACGCATCACCGGAATAAAACGCCTGTTGAAATATCACATTAGGTAATACATAAGCTGGAAAAAGACTCACGGCTATCTTCTGGGCGACGGCATTCCCTAACGTTATCCTCTTGACATATTTCAGCTCCATACGGGTAGGGGCAAGAAGCGCTTGACTCATCAACGATTGCTCGGCCGCTTTCATGGAAGCGATCTGCGCATTGCCCTCGGAAATCATCGCCTCAGCCTCGACAGCGGCAGCCAAAGCCTCATCAGATGCTCGACCGGCCAAATCAGCCTGTTTCCCAGCCTCCAACGCTTTAGCGTTAGCCAAACCCGCAGCAGAGATAGCGTTCCTCGTGGCCTCGATAGCCTTATTCGCCTCCGCAAGGGCGGTCTTGGCCGCTTCCGTTGCCTGCGTACCACGGGCGATACATTTCCACCAAGCCGTATCGGTCAAGGGGTGGTTCTTGTTTCCGTCCTTGACACAGAGGTAGCAGCTATCATCCGTGACGACGAAATCGAAGGTGTTGTACGTACTCGCCGTGGCATAAACGCCCTTATCGACGAACGCCACCTTCCCCAATACTATCTGACTCATTATTATTCCTCCTTCCTTTTTTTGGTCATACGTTCAAATACAGCTCACCGGTCTCTTGGTTGAGCTTGACAAGGTTTGGTGACACCTCGTCCTCGTAGGACATCACCAGCGTCATGTCGGCGGGGTTGATCGTGAAGGTCGGGTATAAAACGCCTCCCTTCGCGAGGATGCCCGTATCGACATACCTGTCCCCATCCAGATCCCATTTCCACCAGTTGCCGTTATCGCCAACCTTCCATGGGTGGTCGGCCAGCTCCTGCGCACGGTCACCCTGTGTCTTGGCGAAGTTACCCTGCGTGTTGGCGTAAGAAGCTTTCTCATTCGCCAATTTCGCCGCGTCATTTGCGTTTTTAGTTGCGATCTCGGTATCTTCCTTGATCTTCTCTAACCCATCGTGAGCGGCATTAGCGTTAGCCGCAGCTTTATTGGCTAAATCAGCCGCGGTATTAGCCTTACCGGTTGCGGTATTGGCGTTCCCTGTCGCGGTGATGGCGTTCGCCGTGGCCGTATTAGCCTTTGACGTGGCCGCCTCGGCGTTCAGCTTGGCGGTGTTGGCATTGGAGGCCGCCGTATTGGCCGCCTTGGTAGCGGCACGGGTGTTGGAGATCTCCGTAAGCATGTTCTCGTAAGCCGTCTGGATAGTCCCGAGGCTCACCTTCACGCTGGTTTGTATGCCGTCTATGATCTTGCAACCGATCGTGTACAGACCGGTAAGGCTGTCAGCCAGCGTGAGTTCTGATATTTTCTTTTTCTTAATCGGCATATATGTTCAAGTCTATGTAATACTCCCCGTCCTCCGTGACCACCAGTTCCCCGACCTCGGTAGCCAGCAGGTAATCGATACCATCCATCCGGAACACCGTGAACTCCAGCGTGAGGTTGAATGTCACCACCATACGCCCCCGGAGGCTCTCAAGCTTCCAGCCGGACGTCCTCTTGTAGTAGCAGGGGTATTCCTCCACGTTGTAATCCACGTACAGCGAACGCTCGCCCGGCTGGATCAAGGCATCCAACAGAGCGTCGTAACAACTCCAGAATGTCGTCATTGAGCCGGCGATGAGACAGCATTCAAGAGTGACCTCCTTGCTATTATACACCACCTTGCCGGCATCGTAGATCCTACCGTCAACGTCCAGTACCGTACGGGACAGGTTAGTCTTCACGGTCGGGGATCTCATGATCTCGTCCCGGCCCTCCGTCACCATCACGCCGTATCGATCCAAGGGTACGCCGTCCAGCTCGTACTCGGATGGAGGAACATACGCTCTACCCTCCGGGATCACCACGGACAAGGGTCTTACGGGCTGATCCTCGGCGAACCGTAACGTGAAGGCCTCCAACGTGTCCCAATCCTCATACGCCGGGCTCTGGATGAGTCGCAAGCTCCACTCCCTGCCCAGCGAGGGGATACGGAAGAGGTGATACCCGGACTTCGATAGGTGCTCGACGAGAGCGCCGGCGGATCTTCCGTCCACGCTGCGGACGAACGTGATGTTGAGCTCCCGTGGTTTCAAGGTGGGCTTTTCCAAGTCCGGCTCTATGCCGTCCTCGTCCGGCCAGTCGTTCCTGTCCGGTTCCACCAGCTCGGGGAACGGGAGAAGGCCGTCGTAACCTCCCTCCGTGATCCATACGCCGAAATCGGTGTAGGCGTCCTTGCCGTCTATGTATAACTCACCCCTCATAAGATCACCACGGTATTATCCTTGTTTATCTCAACCTCTCCCCCGATATTCACCAGCAGGATCACGGCGTAGTCGCTCGCCACGACCCTAGCCTTGCCGCCGTGCATGAGGATCACCTTGTGAACACGCTCGTTATCGTCTATCGTTATCACCGCATCCGTATCACCTATCACGGCGATATTGCCGGGATTGGTTACGTACACGTGGCCGGAGTCAACGTACACCCCGTAGGGCATCACGTGACCGGCCATGCCACGGAACATGTCTAACGACGGGAAATCATTCTCCGCGCAAAACTCACGCCCCTGCGGGCTGAAGAACAGCCACACGAGGCTTCTCCAGTCCGTCACCCCGTTAGAACCACTGCATGCCCCGAGCGAGAGGGCCGATTTGATTATGTCGTTAACCGTCTCCATCATTATCTTGATCTCATTAATATCCCCTTGTCGTTAATAGTCTTTATACCGGAGGCCGCCGACTTGGTATTGGCCTCTATCTTCTCGGATAGGGCCTCTATACGTCCGGAGATCTCCGCTACCTTGGCCGTGTTCTCCGACACCTTCCCGGACAGGTCCTTGATCGCCTCCACGTTCTTCCAGCCCCTTGTCTGGAGGTCGTAGATGAAGCGCATCTGGTCGGCTATACCCGTCACTTGCACCAACGTCCTATCTAAAAATATAAGTTGGGTCGACATCTTACCGTCTATAACATCCGCGGAGTCCTGGGAGATGGAACCAACACCTTTGGACGAGGCCGTACGCCCGTCGTCCTTCTCTACCGCGTTACCGGTATTGAAATATTTGTCGGCCCAACCAAACTTACGGTCGAGGTCGTCGGCCAGCTCCTGCGCCTTCCGATCCAGATAATCCTGTTCCCAGTCGCTGATATAATCGTCGGACCAGAACTCGAGCAGCTTCTCCCGGATCTCTTTCATGGGATCGGATGCGGCGGCCTTGATCGACTCCGTGACCATGTTCCTTATCATCTTCCTCACGAGATCCTTGGCCGATCGCGCCTTGTCCTCCCCGGCGGCCCACGCATCGGCGTAAGCGTTGGCGAAATCGTCGATCGCAGATTTTATGTCACTACCGAAAATGGCGTCCTTGCCGGCCTCCTTATTATCCGCTATGGTGTTATTGATCTCGTCTATCTGGTCCCGCCACTCCTTGATGCGGTCATTGTCGGTTTTCTTCTTGTCCTCCTCCTCCTTGATCTGGTTTTGGATAAGCACTTTTTGCTGTTCCAATAGCTTATTCTGCTGGTCGATAAGCTTGGAGGCATCCTTGGAATAGGCTTTCTCGATGGACCTGCCCAGCTTATCGTACGACTTGTCCAACGTGTCGATCTGATCCTGCAAACGCTGGATACGACTCTCGTTCTTCTTGTCATGGATCTTGGCGATAGAGGAGGCAAGGGATGTGACCACCCCGATAGCGGCACCGGCAGACGCACCGATCGGCCCGAACATCGCACCGGCTTTCGCCCCGTCCATGGCGGAATTGACCGCGTCCATGGCCACATTCAAGCCTTCGGCTATCTCACCGAACGCACCACCGAACGAATCCCCGAGTTTCGAGAAAGTATCAGAGAGGAATTGCCCGGACCGCATGATTTCGCCAAGCCCTTCCTCTATATCGTCAATTGCCTGTCGCAGCTTTTTCGTATCGTTACCAGCCTCAAATACGCCTTTCAGACCTTTGGCGACCTTCTCGTATGCCGGGCGCAACTTGTCCGCGGCTTCCTTGTTCTCCTTGAGCGCGTCCGAGATATCTTTTAGTTTATCGGGTGATTTACTCCACAGTTCAAACGTCTCTTTCGTGATACCGAAATCCTTGCCCTTGCTCTCATCCCAGACACCGCTTTTCAAGAACTCCAAGGCTTCACGCCCCTTCCGGTTGATGGCCTCCAACTCGGAGAGGGTCTTGTCTTTCATGTCACCGAACAACCGACTGATAGCGGAAGTCGTCTTGCTCGCCTCTATGTCGAGATCAGACAGTTCCCTTTTCATGGCCTCGGAAAGGGACTTACGCTCGCCTTCCGTCGTAGCCTTGGCTATCTTCTCGTTATAAAGAGCCGTGATAGCATCTCTCTTATCAAGATAAGAACCGTATTCTTTCAGATACTCGTTCATGGCACGTTTCTCTTCCTCCAGTTGTTCCTTATTCACATTAGAGGTCGATCGCTCCCGTTTGACGTATGAGTTCACCAAGGCTGTACGAATCTCCACGGTCTGTTCCTTAGTCAGTTTGCCGCCTTGAGCGTCTTTCCACTCTTTTTCCTTGGTAAGTATGGCGGCGATCTCATTGTCATAGTCTAGGTTTATCTGGGCGATCTTCTTTGCGGAGCCTTCTTTCATCAGATCGATCTCGGATTGCTGGTTCTGCCGGCGGAGGGATAGGAGTTCGTCTATCAATTTCTCTTGTTGCTTGAGTTGATTATCCGTACTCTTATCCTTCTCATTTGGATTTGAATATTTGTCTATTTGTTCCTGTGCCTCCTGTATCTGTTTAGTGTACTCATTCCATTTCTTTGAATTTTTCTCAGAAACAGCTAAAGCGTCACGAGCGGCTTCCGCTTCTTTTTTCTGCTTCTCCCAGTAGGATTTATTTTTTATTTCTTCTTTTGTCGTGTCTGTTGTTGATTTTGACAGCTTTCTTTTGAAATTTTCTAACGCTTTTTGTAGGAGTTTGATACGTTCTTCTTCTTCCGCAATCGCTTTATTGTTGTTTACAGTAAGCGGTATTCCTGTTGAAGGAGATACGCCTATAAGTCTCCCGTTGTCCTCTCGTAATTTCTTTAATCGCTGCGTAGACTCATCTATGTTTCGGATATACGAATCATAGGTATTGGTATCACGTTCTTTATTTAATAACTTATTTGCTTCTGCTAAATCAAGCACGGCCAATTCTTCCAACTTGTACGCTCCTGTTATCGCAGGAGATAGTTTCTGTAGCTGTTCGTAAACGGATATTTTAGCTAATTCCGTTTCTGTCTCATCTTGAATTATACGTATCAATGATTCAACTTGATTCTTTCGATCTGTCTCTTGTTGAATCATTTTATCCTGTTCATCATTGAATCTCTTTTGAGCCTTTTCTGCTATGGTTGTACTGTCAGATAGAGCCAACATTGTAGCTGTCAAACCAATAATTACCGTTCCCAAAGCAACATAAGGATTGGTAAGCATTGAGGCATTAAGAGCAAGCTGTACTTTCCGTGCCAATACACGAGCATTGGTAAGCCCTATCTCTACAATAGTATGTTTGCTTTCAGCAGCGGTAACCAGCATCACGGCGGTACGATAGGCTCCATAGGTAGCAACCAACCCGGCCAATACCTTACCTATCGTTTCATAGTTTTCTATCAACGAAGTGGTTGTTTGGATACCCTTAATTATGACACCTTCCGATTTCTGCCCCAATTCATTGAATGCAGTATCCATAGCATCCTGCATCATTGATAACTGGCCATTGATAATTTTAGAAGCATTCTCTGACATCTGATAGAACTTTCCGCCTGCGCTTGTAGCGTCAATAAACGCCTGTTGTACCATTTCTGCGGAGATTGCCCCTTTTGACATTTCTTCTTTGAGCTGCGCCATAGATTTGCCAGTCTTTTCCGTCATAAATTGTAACGGATTGAATCCTTGTCCAACCATCTGATTAAAATCCTGCCCCATCAACTTTCCAGCCGCCGACATTTGAGAGAAAGCCAACGTAAGCGAGTTAAACCTTTGGGTATCTCCCATAGAGACATCGCCAATAGCCTGTAAATAACGTGGTACTTTCTCAGCCTCGATATTAAAGCCTAACATCATCTGCGTAGCTTGGGTTACATCCGAAAACTCTAACGGAGAAATCTTAGCATATTCACGTACTTGCGACATAAGCGCATCCGCTTTTTCCTTGCTTCCCAACAAGGTTTGAATAGCCGTATCTGCGGCTTGGAACTCGCCACGCACACGGATAATTTCAGAACCCAACGCTTTCAACACACCTACCCCACCGATAACAGCCAATACCTTCTTCCAAGAAATAGCAATACCGTTATTACTCTCTACTACCTCTTTAGCATCGTCTTTATAAAGGGCATATTCGTCACGAAGTTTCTTTACAGACAGACGTGCCCCAGCTTGTTGTTGTGTCAAGTCGAACAAAACTGCCTTCTCTTCATCCAAAGCCTTACGTACAGCATTATATTCTTCCAATTTCTTATTAGCGGACAATGGATTTCTTTTCAATGCGATGCGATAGGCTTCACCAAGGCGTTTTACATCCGCTTCTATGCCTTTAATTACCGACTTTTGAGCGATAATCTTTTCTGAGAACCCGTTTACAACTTGCGAGGCATCAAATATTTTCTTTTTAAAACCTTGATTTATCTCATTACCAGCACGTACAGCTGAAGCGACAAGAGAATCCAATTCTTTCGTGTTTTTAGCTAATTGGGCTTCCATCGCACGGAAAGTAGCCGGAGATGTATTACCATCCATCCCGGAAATAGTAGATTTCAGCTTATCTATCTCTTCCCGTAACTTAATGACTTTTTGATAGTCTGCTTCTATGTGAAACGCTAATTTGGGCATACATCAATGTTTTGGATAAAAGTACATTAGACAAATGAAGTAGTAGAATTTTATGAGAATAGATACATGACAATGGAAAGATTGTCGTGAATATAGAATCATGCTCCTCTTTTTTGTCTCATAAGATCCTTTCCCGACATCTTCTTTACTTCTGTTCCATCTTTATCCTCATGGATATCGATAGGTTTATCAGCACTCATCAAGAGCAAAAGAAGATAAGGAAGATCCTCATACACCTCCCTGTAAGAAAGATGCAAATTTTCCATAAATAAGGTAATACTTCCTACGATGGTATTTCCTCCTACTATTTGGGTTTTACTGTTAGATTTGCCAGCTCCATCGCTAACTGGCAGACTACGAAAAAATCACGTCCGGTTATTAACTCAAAAGCGACAAAATACGCTTGCAATAATTCTTCTTTAGAACCTGAAAGCATCTGCCGTTCGAGGCTTTCAGCTCTTTTTTGATAATTCGGGACATCACCAACCACCAAGAATGAAAGTCCCTTGACGATATTCTCCAAATTGACAGGAGCGACCTTCATTAATTCCCGCACAGTGCCATTTTCCGGTAAATCGACCTTACTTAAATATTGGGTAGCCCTCATTATCACTTTGATAGAAGGAGCTTTGATTACATATACTGTTCCCCCTACAACAATAGCTTTTCCATAAGTACCGGAAAGTAACTCTGATATGTTTTTTGAAACCTCACTCATAGTTTAAATATTAGAGGGTGATTGCTCACCCTCGTCATTAACTTATCCACCCAAAGTTGTATCCTCCCCGTCTTCCCAGCGCTCAATAGGAACGCCGGCTTTGGTTGGTTTCAACGCCGTAAAAACAAGGGCTAAGCCAATTGCCTTTTCATTCGCTTTACCAGAAGCAGAAACACCGGCACGAGGAAAAATAATTTTCACACCATCTTCAGTTGTGGCACGGACGGTAAACTCTTTACTCTCTACATGGTCGGCACGCTCCCATGTGCCCGGCTTACTCTCTGACCCCGCCGTAAACTTACCACCTTGGAATTTAGCCTTAGTCTCAAGATCATACATACCAATAGAAGCATTGATCTTAACCGCACCCGGCTTTTTAGAGGAATAATAGGTATTTCCAGCTACATCTTTGTAATCCTTAACCTCCGGATCTTCATCCTCATAAGTGAAGGTGTCCTCATGAACTACCGGGACTTCTTCAAAAACAGAACCTTCGGCACCACCAGCCCCAATCGGCGCAACCTCCAGCTTCTGAAGGTTTACCACCACAATTTTTTTATTCTCTGCCATAACTATTTTACATTTAAAACTTCAAACAAAACACTAACATTCACATAATGACACTTTAAAGCAGTGTCCGCTTCCGTTCCTATATTATAGATAGAATAGCGATAAAAAGAACCATTATAGGAACCTATACTCCTTAATATCTTCATAGCTTGTCTTTCAAGCTCATTCAGTCGGATAGAGTTGGCTTCATTCTTGCTCAAATCGGGCACACAAAAATTCACTTCTGCGAAAGATTTCTTCCAATACTTTCCCGGCTGTTGTTTCTTCGTGTGGATGACAATCCTTTCGGACTTCAATTCACCCGTCAGCGTTTCACCATCAGGCACTATATCTATTCCGAAAGCCTTGCAGTCCCGATAGAGAATGTTTCCTATGTCGGTAGTTACTATCATACTATCAAATATTGGACGTTTTCGTCATATTCGAGAAATACGTGACAAACCAAATCTCCAAGTTGAACCGTTCCGGCAAATCTTTTTCCAGCCAAATCTGCATCTGATACGTGTTGCCCCGTTCCGTACATATAAATATCCACAAAGCACAATTCTTTCTGATATTCATCTACAATAGCCCACAAGCAAACAGTACCTCGTTGTACTTGAACAGACAATATCCTCGACCCGATAGGCAGACATAGTTTTGAATGGTCTGCAACAATCAATTCATACTTGAATATTCTTTTCATTTTTCAAATTCTTCTTTTAATCGTTTCTCCGCATGAAGAGCGGCACCACTTAAAACATCATACCCTTTAGATTCTACGAATGATGCGTATTCCGCTTCGTTTTTCAATGTCAAACCGTCTTTATCGACATCGTAATCATTGGACGTTCTCAAAGTGAGTGTATGGTCTTGATAATCCCCATGTTCCTCTGCGTACTTCACGGCTTCATCGCCTACATCAATCATCTTCTTTTCGACCTCCCATTCTCCTTCATCGAAAAAGGAGTCGACATCTGAGAAATCGAAATCTACATCCATAATTCCGAGTAGTTAAAGTAGTTTGTACTCTTTACCGTATAGACTTCGCCTTGACCTCTTACGCCATCACCATCCATACAACGTACTTCATCACCAGCCTTGACAGTAATTCTTTTCTCACATACTACATGATAATTCGGACGATACACAGAGCCGTTATCAGATGAAAACTCTTTGGTAGTGTTATCATCACAACGGCACTTGCATACCTCCTGCCAGTATTCACCACCTGTTCCGGGAATAGGTCTGCCAAACTCATCCTTGTCCATCGGGGTGATAACTTTTACCTGCAATATGTGTGGGGCGAATATCATAAGAAAGTCACTTTAGGCTTATCACTCAATTCGTCTTTCAAACCGTACCGCTTGCACAGAAATGAATAGTAATCCTTAATGCCTTGAATGTCCCAAGACATAGAAAAACCGCTTTCGCTGATGGAAGTGGCACGAAGCAATAGAGAGGGGATGAACTTCGCAATTGCCACCGACACCCGTGTTTGGCAATCCTCGTTCATCTCCCCCCCTCCGCTTATCTTTGCGTTCAGACATATATCGAAAAGGTCAGCCTCCGACAAGTTAACGCCGAAGGTCTGAAACTTCTGTAATATATAATCGTTTACTGTCATGCGTTCATCTCACTCAAATCGAAGTTCACAATCAGGTTCGGGTTCGCAATCTGCGGAATCCATTCGGCTGTGTATTCCAGATAGCGACCATTGCCGTCCTTGTAACCTGAAATCAGCATATCGCCATCTGCCTGAGTGTAATTACGTCCCGGTACACCATCCACAGCTTCATAAGGAGTGTGGAAGCGCATATAACCGATTTTATCCTGCGGAAGCAGGGAAATACGACCATCTGCATAAATGGGGATATTCTTACCTGTTTGGTCTACCACATAATCTTCCTTGATTTCAATAGCCGGAAGTCCGATACCTGTAAAAATGGTAGAAGCCAGTTGCGAGGTGATAAGCCCGGTAGACATATACATTTCATTGCCTGTAAGCTGCATTTTGAACTTATCTCCAAATTCACTTGAACCGATAATATTCTTGACGAATGTGCCACGGCTCATAATCATTTTCGGGAATGTACCGTAGATAGCTCTCAATTCATTAAGTGTTTGCTGCAAGTACGTGATAAAATGGTCTTTATCTTCAGTGCCCGGTTTGATGAACTTGAAGGGTAAGTCGATGTTCAATAATTCAACACCTCCTGCGTTTTTGTCCTTATTCTTCACGCTTGCTGCTCCAGTCATCAACAGAGAGCCTACAATAATATCCATACGCTTGTGGGCTGCAAGAAGTACCTGACGATAATCGTCATAGATAAAATCCACGATTTCACGCATGGCTGCTTTCTGGTCTTCCGGTTTGGCGGCATTATACTTATCTATCAAGTCCTGCAAGTCAGACAAACGGTCGATTGAGATTTGATAGCGGTCACCCAAATAGGCAATCTCACCATATCCGGAACCGATATTCCTGCGTTCACGGATAGGCTTTTCGCCATAACGGGAGTTGATGGAACCAGCCATCACGCCAGTAACCTGACCGATGTAGTCTTTAAATACACGAGTAGTAGTCCTACGGAAGCTCAAATACTGCTGCCAATAAATTGTGTCCTTTCTTGTCTTGAGGACACGCTGAATCACTGCATTTACAATGTTCGGGTCATTAAACAATGTATGAATAGTTAGCATCATATATTAGTCCTCCTTTCTTTATTTTGCCATTATACCTGCGTTTTTCAACGCTGTCAATAATCCGTTAAAGTTTTCTACCGACACCGTACCAGATGCATCATTCACTTTGGCTGCCTGCTTTACACCTCCAAGAGCAGAAGGCGTAGCTGCTGTTAAAGTAAACGCAGCAAGAAAAAGCAAGGTTGATGATAATACAGCAAGAATGCAGTCTATTAAGCAGTTAGGTGTTTAACTCATAATACTGCATAAGCTGAAAAAGGAGATCCGCTAAAAACAGCGAAAGACTTCAGTTCCCATATCGTTACTGATATAACGGGAATAAGAAACGGCACAACGGGTTCTATTTCAGTAATTTGCACAGTTTTTCATACCTGAGGACAACTCGCTTGATATTAACTTTGTAACGATCAAAAAAGTATGAAAACGAGTATGAGCAGATCGACTTTCAAAATCCTCTTCTACGTGAAGAAGGGCAGCGAGAGAGCCAACGGCTATCTCCCCCTGATGTGCCGTCTTACGGTGGACGGTGAAATCAAGCAGTTCAGTTGTAAACTGGACGTACCTCCGAAACTTTGGGACGTGAAAACGGCACGTGCTACGGGCAAGAGCGCCGAGGCGCAGAAAATCAATGCGGAGGTTGACCGGATACGCGTGGACGTGAACCGCCGTTACCAGGAACTGATGCAGTCCGACGGCTATGTCACCGCCGCCAGGCTGAGGGACGCCTGCCTCGGGCTGGGCGTGAAACGCGAGACGCTGTTG